>Ga0315334_10000007_pt1 | contig 395791 bp, 353 predicted proteins | sample M150034915metaG_FD_205555 | JGI IMG/M metagenome (GOLD analysis project Ga0315334, IMG submission 205555) | Ammonia-oxidizing marine archaeal communities from Monterey Bay, California, United States - M1 500m 34915 | ecosystem: Environmental > Aquatic > Marine > Intertidal zone | place: USA... | reverse complement strand
CCGCGCGGGGCAGGGAGGGGATGCCCCGCGCGGCCGGTCGGCCTGTGGTTTACAGGTCGGGCTGCGTGTCGAGCTCGGTGTCGAGCTCGGTGTCGGTGTCGGCTTCGACCTCTGCATCCGCGTCCGGCGCGTCCAGTTCGGCATCGGTATCGGTCTCAAGGTCGCCATCGACCGCGACAGGGTCGCCGAGCCGGTCCTCGACCGCCTGTGCGCGTTCCTCGGCGGTCATCAGCGTGCGGTCGGCGGCGGTGGTGGTGTCATCCACCACCGGATCGGTCGCGGCGCCGGTATCGACGCGCGCTTCGGCAGCCGTATCGACCGTTCCGGTGACCGGGCCGGTGACGGGGCCAGTCACCTGCGCGCTGGCGGCGGTGGCGCCGGTGGCGGCGATGAGGGCGGCGGCAAGGGCAGTGAACTTGGTCATGATGCGTATCCCATTCTCGTTATCGGGACTGGGGATACGCCGCAGCCGCGCCGCCGGCCCCCGCAAATGCGCCCATCCGTGCGCTCCGATTGGCGAAACGAGCCGGTTCATCGGCGGTTTATCGCAGGTTTAGCCGGCGTTCATGCAGGCGGTGCTGCGGGCGCGGACGCACAAACCTTTGCCTCGGGCGCGCAGCATCGCTATTTCGCCGCCGATGACCACCAGACCCGATATCCACGCCAAGGCCGAAACGCTGATCGAGGCGCTGCCCTACTTCCAGCGCTATGCCGGGCGCAGCTTCGTCGTGAAGTACGGCGGCAATGCCATGGGCGACGAACGCGCGGCGCGCGAATTCGCCGAAGACGTGGTGTTGCTGCGCGCGGTGGGGATCAACCCGGTGGTGGTCCACGGCGGCGGCCCGCAGATCGGCGCGATGCTGGAAAAGCTGGGCGTCGAGACCACCTTCGTCGACGGCCTGCGCGTGACCGACAAGCAGACCGCCGAGGTCGCCGAAATGGTGCTGTCGGGCGCGATCAACAAGGCGATCGTCGGCTCGATCGCCCGCGCCGGGGGCAAGGCGATCGGCATCTCGGGCAAGGACGGCGGGCTCGTCACCGCGACCAAGCTGCAGCGCACGCACAAGGACCCCGACAGCAATATCGAGAAGGTGCTCGACTTGGGCTTCGTCGGCGAACCCTCGAAGGTCGACACCACGATCATCGAGACCGCGACCGGTGCGGGCATGATCCCCGTGGTCGCGCCGATCGGCGTGGGCGAGGACGGGCATACCTACAACATCAACGCCGACACCATGGCGGGCGCGCTGGCGGCGGCGCTGGGCGCGGCGCGGCTGCTGCTGCTGACCGATGTCGCGGGCGTGCTCGACAAACAGGGCGGCCTGCTGACCGACCTCACGCCCGCCGACATCCGCCGGCTGCGCGACGACGGGACGATCTCGGGCGGGATGATCCCCAAGCTCGAAACCTGCGTCCAGGCAGTGGAATCGGGCTGCGAGGCGGCGGTGGTGCTCGACGGGCGCGTCCCGCATGCGATGCTGCTCGAGTTCTTCACCGCGCGCGGCGCGGGCACGCTGGTCGCCAAGGGGCGGTAATCGGTCGGTCGGGGGTGGCGCGCGGCGCGGCGCGCTTGTAGGACACGCAACAGGACAGCTTCAAGGGAACGCACCACCACATGCAGGCGCTCAGCACGATCTACCAGATCATCTCCATGCTCACCAACGTGCTGGTGATGCTCATCATCATCCAGTTCATCATCGGCCTGTTGTTCGCCTTCAACGTGGTCAACCGGTCGAACGATTTCCTCGCGGGCTTCTACATGGCGATCAACCGCCTGCTCGAACCGGTGCTGGGGCCGATCCGCAACCTGCTGCCCAATACGGGCGCGATCGATTTCTCGCCGCTGGTGCTGATCATCCTGCTCAACATCGTCCTGATCGTCCTCGGCAATGTGATCTACGGCTGATGGCCGCGCAGGTCATCGACGGGAAGGCGTTCGCCGCCAAGCTGCGCGAGCGCGTCGGCCGGCAGGCGGCGCAGTTCGAACAGGCGGCGGGGCGCAAGGCGGGGCTCGCGGTGGTGCTGGTGGGCGAGGACCCGGCCAGCCAGGTCTACGTGCGCAGCAAGCACAAGGCGACCGTGGCTGCGAACATGGAGAGCTTCGAGCATCGCCTGCCGGCGGATGCTGGCGAAGCCGAACTGCTCGCGCTGGTCGAACGCCTCAACGCCGATCCGGCGGTCGACGGCATCCTCGTCCAGCTGCCATTGCCCGGCCACCTCGACGAACAGGCGGTGATCGCCGCTATCAGTCCCGACAAGGACGTCGATGGCTTCCACGTCACCAACGCCGGGCGACTGGCGGTCGGCCAGAGCGGTTTCGTCCCCTGCACGCCGCTCGGCTGCATGATGCTGCTGACCGACCGGCTGGGCGATCTCTCGGGGCTCGAGGCGGTGGTGATCGGCCGGTCGAACATCGTCGGCAAGCCGATGGCGCAGCTGCTGCTCGACGCCAATGCCACGGTGACCATCGCGCATAGCCGCACCAAGGATCTGCCCGCAGTGGTGAGGCGCGCCGACATCGTCGTGGCCGCAGTGGGCCGCGCCGAAATGGTCAAGGCGGAATGGCTCAAGCCGCAAGCGACGGTGATCGATGTCGGGATCAACCGCCTGCCGGCAGAACCCGGCGCGGACAAGGGCCGACTGGTCGGCGATGTCGACTATGCGGGCGCGCAGGGCGTTGCCGCCGCGATTACCCCGGTGCCCGGCGGGGTCGGGCCGATGACGATCGCGGTGCTGCTGCGCAACACGCTGGTCGCCGCCTATCGCAACGAAGCGCTCGACCTGCCCGAAGGCGCGCTGTGAGGCTCGCCATCGCCCTGCTGGCGCTGGCGCTTACCGCCTGCACCGCCGGGCCCGGTTCGCGCGATCGCTATGCGCGGCTGCTAACGCCGGCTGCCAATCCTTCCAAGGTGGTGGCCGCCGAACTGGAACTTGCCCGCGCGGCGCAGGAAGACGGGCAATGGTCCGCCTTCCGTGATTTCTCCGCCGGCGACGCGGTGCTGTTCGTGCCCGAGCCGGTGGCAGCACGCGACTGGCTGCAAGGCCGCGCCGATCCCGCAGCGGCGCTGCAATGGCAGCCGCATCACATCTGGTCGAGCTGCGACGGGTCGCTGGCGGTCACCCGCGGGGCCTGGCAGCATCCGGATGGCGCGCAGGGCGAGTTCACCACGGTATGGCAACGCCGCCCGGATGGCGACTACCGCTGGACACTGCATCAGCGCATAGCGCAAGATACCCCGCGCGGGGCGCCGGAATTCGTCGGCACCGATGTCGCCGAATGCCCGGCACGCGGTCTGGCGGCGGAGCTGCGCGAACAGGCCACGCAGTCGCGACCGGTCGATGGCGGCACCTATTTCGACCAAGTCAGCGGCGACAGCAGCCTGTTCCTGACCTTCGTGGTCGCACCCGATCTGTCGCGTCACTGGAAACTGATGCTGCACCGCGATGGCCGCATGGTCGATGCCATGGCAGGCAGCGTCGCGGCGCCGGTGGAGGAGTAGCATGACCACCCTGTTCCTGTCCGCATTCATCACCCTGTTCGTCGTCATCGACCCGCCGGGCTGCGCGCCGATCTATGCCGGATTGACCAAGGGTGCCTCGGCAGCCCAGCGCCGCAACATGGCGATCCGCGCATCGGGGATCGCGCTGGTCATCCTGCTGGTCTTCGCGCTGTTCGGCGAGGACTTGCTCGGGGCGTTGCATATCGAACTCGACAGCTTCCGCATCGCCGGCGGCCTGATGCTGTTCTGGATCGCCTTCGAGATGGTTTTCGAAAAGCGCACCCAGCGGCGCGAGGAACGGGCCGAGAAGGTGGCCGCGACGCCCGAGGTCGAAGACGTGTCGGTCTTTCCCATGGCCATTCCCATGCTGGCCGGGCCCGGGGCGATCGCAGCGATCATGCTGCTGATGAACGAGGCGCAGGGGATCGAGCAGAACCTCATCGTGCTCGGCGCGCTGGTGGCGGTCATCCTGATCACCATGGCCGCGCTGATCGCCGCAGGGCCGATCATGCGGCTGTTCGGCGACAAGGTCGAAGCCGCGATCACGCGCGTTCTCGGCGTGCTGCTGGCCGCGCTGGCGGCGCAATATGTCATCGATGGGCTGCGCGGCAGCTTCTTCGGCTAGGGCGGCCTGGCCCGCGCCGCGCGTTATTGCAGCGTGACGATCTCGTCGCCGTCGTCGCGCAAGGCGAAGAACTGCATCAGCTGGATCATCAGGTCGCACCGCTTGCGCAGGTCGGGCGCTTCGAGCAGCGCCTGCTTGGAAGCCGAATCGAAGGGCGCGATCTGCGCAACGCCGTTGATCAGCGTTTCGTCATCGAGCTGATCGACCGAATCCCAGTCGACCGAATAGCCCTGCATGTCGGCGAACCGCCGGGCTTCGAATTCGAAGCCGGCGCGTTCGACCGTCGACAGCGTCTGTCCGGACGGATCCTCGATCATTTCGGCTTCGACCTGCCTGAAGGCGGTCGCCACCTCGAGTTCGCGGAGCACGCGAAACCGCGATTCGCCGTCGAGCACGATGTTGTAGCGACCGTCTTCCAAAGCCTCGACATCGCCGATCCGGCCGACGCAGCCGACCGTATAGAGCGGTGCGCGATCGCTCGGCTTCTGGGGCTGGATGATCCCGATCAGCCGGTCCTTGGCCAAGGCACTGCCGATCAGCTCGCGGTAGCGCGGCTCGAACACATGCAGAGGCAGTTGCAACCCCGGGAAGAGGATCGCCCCCGCAAGCGGGAAGATGGAAAGACGCTGGCTCAACGGCCGCCCTATCCGAACAACAGGCGCGAGAGGCGCCGCCGGGTCGCTACCACCCACGGATCCTCGAGACCGACAGCTTCGAACATCTGCAGCAATTTGGCGCGCGCTGCGCCCTCGTTCCATTCGCGGTCGGTTTCGACCATCGCCAGCAGTTCGTCGGCCGCGGCATCGCGATCGCCCGCAGCGAAGGCCGCCTCGGCGTAATCGTAGCGCGCCTGCATATCGCCGCCTTCGGCCTGCTGCCTGAGCGCGGCGAGTTGCCCGTCATCGACCTTGTTGCCAGCCAGTTCGAGCGCGGTTTTCGCCTGTTCGATCTGCGGATCGGCAGCCACCGCCGGATTGGCTTCGGCCGCGCTCAGCGCCGCCTGCGCCTGTTCGACATGGCCCGCCTGCACGAGCGCGCGGACCAGCCCGGCATGCGCCGCGGCATTGTCGGGCGCCATCTGCACCACCTGTCCGAAAACACCTGCCGCGCGCTCGGCGTCGCCTTCGGCCAGGACCTGTTCGGCCATGGTGACGAATTGCGAGACGTCCTGTTGCTGCTGCTGTTGGCCGCCTGCCGCACCATTGTCGCCGCCGCCGTCGAGCGGCAGCTGGGCGAGGATCTGGTCGAGCGTCTGCTTGAGCTGCGATTCGCTGCGCGCATTGGTAAGATCGGCCACCGGCTGGCCCTGGAACATCGCATAGACCGTCGGGATCGACTGCACCTGGAACTGCGCGGCGATGAACTTTTCCGCGTCGACATCGACCTTCTTCAGCACCACGCCCTTGTCGGCATATTCGGTCGCGACCTTTTCGAGCATCGGTGCCAGCGCCTTGCAGGGGCCGCACCACTCGGCGTGGAAATCGAGGATGACGAGCTTCGACATCGACGGTTCGACGACGTCGGTCTTGAAGCGCTCGACCGCTTTCTGTTCGTCAATGCTCAGCCCCATGCTCGCCACGTAAGTCCACCTTTCATCTGAAAATTCCGGTATGCCCCATGTGGGCATTCGCGCGGCAATGTGAAGGAGCGCCGGCACGCTCGCAAGGGTCGCAAAAAATCTGCAATTTTCGGCTTGCGAGACTCAAAGGCCGCTGCTAGTTGGCCGCCTCCCCACCGGGACCACCCAGTTCCGGTAGCGCCAGTGAGCGGGCGTAGCTCAGGGGTAGAGCACAACCTTGCCAAGGTTGGGGTCGGGCGTTCGAATCGCCTCGCCCGCTCCATCTTTCGTAGTCAACTCAACGGTTTAAAAGAACTGTTCTTGAAGCTGACTAGCGATTTTCACGGCAGGTGACCACCGGGTGACCACCGCTTTTTCGCTGGAGAACAGGTCGTCTCGGACGGCTAGATATTCGCCAGACGCGTACCAACCCGTCCCACCGCCGATCCTGCGAGGGCACTGGCGATTCGCGACATCGGTGCGAAAGGCGGAGCATGACACGGCTCGTTATCTCTTCGAGACTACCGACAACTAGCTGGCCATATTGTGGATCGGAATGCCCGCTCGCCTTCATCACCTACATTGGCGAATTCGCCAAAGCGCGGCGCCGGGCAACAAGTACTGCATCGGGCCGAAGATGACCGACTGCTTTGAGTCCCGAAAAGTAGGTATTGCTGACTATTTTCTTCCAACCTTGACGATTTATCAAAGACCCGCGAGCCATTGTTATTCGCGACCGGGTGTCGATGCGTATGTCCAGGCTGCACGCTAAAGGTATCGATGCGCCTGCCAACGGGCGTTTTCATCGCCCGGTCACATCCGCAATTTGCGGGCTGATTTATAATGGCATTATAAGTTGGCCGTTTTCTTTGCTCAGCTTCAGTCTTGGGGTTGCGACACAATGAGTCGTGAATCCAGAAAGAGGAGTAAGTGATGAAGGATTTCGAACATAATGAGAATGAGGTCATTGACCTCGGAAAGGCCTCGGTGGAGACCAAGGGCAACGCCCTGTTCGATATCGATGTGAGCAGCGGCCGGCTGTCTTACGCGACTGGCCTCGCCGAAGGCTGAGCCTCGCGGGGGCGCGCGTTCTTGCAGGGCGCGCCCCTTCGCCGCGATCCTACCGCCGTGACCGAGTTGAGCAACAGCGATATCGCTTGGGCCGAATGCAGCGGCAGGTTCGTTTTTCTCGACATTGCGCAAGATCGCTACTTTCAGCTGTCAGCGCCTCGCGAGGAGGCTTTTCGCGCCCAGGTTGAGGGCCAAGACTGGTATCAACCTACCGCTTTCCCGCGCCCACCTGAATGGACCAGACCGCGTATTGTTTCGCCCGAGATCCATGAGGGGCCCTTCCGGCTTGCCAGCGTTTCTGCGGCAATCTGGACCCAGCGCCGGGTCGAGCGCCGAATTGAAGCGCGTTCTTTCCGCGAAGTCCTGCTGGAGCTGAAACGCCTGAAAGGTCCGCTGGTGACCAGTGATACAAGTGAGACCGAGCGGGCTATTGAGCTTCGCGCCTTTGAACACGCCCGGCTCCTGCGCAGTGCAGCAGATCGCTGCTTGCCGCGCTCGATTGCGCTATCTCTGCGGCTGGCCCGGCGCGGTATCCACGCCCATATTGTTATAGGCGTCAGAAGCGATCCGTTCGGCGCTCATTGCTGGGTCCAGCACGGCGAGGCCGTGCTCAACGACACTGCCGAGGAAGTGCTGCGGTACACGCCGATACTGGTTGTATGACCACACTGCGCTTTGCTCTCGCATTGCCGCGCCTCAGATCGGGGGCGTCTGCTCGGCTGCAGACGATGCCAAGCCTGAAGGATCTGTGCGGCGATATCCCGCGGCTCTGGACAGCGAGAGACACGCGTGTCGCGGACCTTAGCTCTGCCGGATGTGTGATCGGCACGCTCTTCTCCCGGGACACCGCGCATCGCGTTTCTCAGTTGCCAGAGGTGGGTGCTCGCTCTGCGAAATGCCTCGCCGCCAAACTCGCCGCGAACTTCTGGGGTGCCTATATCGCAATTCTGCCCGATCAGGACCGTAGCGATTTGGCTGTACTGCCGGATCCTTCCGGACTGGTTCCGATCTACCGCCTGGTGACAACAACCCATGTGGTGCTCACCTCTGATCCGAAACTTTTCGAGCAGGCCTGCGGCAAGAGGATGAGTATATCTTGGGATTCTCTGGCTCGCTTTTCGATGTGTTCCGAATTGCGCGCGAGACAAACCTGCCTCGTCGGTGTCGACGAGCTTCGGCCCGGTGCCTTGACCTATCCGGCTGCTTGCGATTCCGAAGAATTCCCAATCTGGCGCGCGCAGCAGTTCCTGCCGGGCAGACTATCGCTCTCCTATGATGAAGCGAGATCACACCTTCGTGAAATGGCGATCCGTGTCATGGGCGCATGGGTCGACGAGCTTGGGCCCGTAGCAGTGGCGGTGTCGGGCGGCGTCGACTCTTCCCTCGTCTGCGCCGCGCTTGCGAGGGCGCAAAAACCGTTTTCCTGCGTCACGCTCGCGACAGCGGACAGAAGCGGCGACGAGCGGGACTATGCTCGCCTTCTGGCGGAGCACCTGGGTGCAGAATATGCCGAGCGGATTTACGATCCTGCGCGTTTCGATCCCCAAATCAGCGCCTCGGCCGGTCTTCCGCGTCCGAGCCGCAGATCGTTTCTGTCGACCATCGATGCGCTGCTCGCCGATGCCGCAGGTGACCTCGGAGCGCAGATCGTCTTCGATGGCAATGCCGGCGACAATCTGTTCTGCTTTCTTCATTCAGCGGCGCCGGTCGTCGACCACTTGCGTGTTGAGGGACCCGGACGCGGTGCGGTCGCAACCATTCTGGACATGTGCCGGGTTACCGGCTGCGATTTGCCTGCCATGGTCAAGGCGACGCTAAAGCGTTTGGTGCGCCGCCCATGCGGCGAATGGCCTTGCGACCGGCGTTTGCTTGCCGATCATCTTGCATCGGATGAGCCGCTGGACCCCGTAACACCCTGGGTCGATATCGATGTGGGGCGCCATGGGGGGAAACACGATCATCTTGCCCTGATTATGCGCGCCCAGCACCATGTTCACGGGCTTGGCATCGGGCCTGAACGCTTCTCACCACTGATGAGCCAGCCTTTGCTCGAATTGTGCCTGAGCATCCCCACATGGCTTTGGGCCAAAGGCGGTCGCAATCGTGCGCTCGCGCGCGACGCTTTTGCCGCTGACCTTCCGCCGAGCCTGTTGGCACGCACCTCCAAATCAGGACCAGACAGCTTCATCCGCCTCGCGTTCCACCACCATCGAAGCGCCCTTCGCGAATTGTTGCTCGATGGCCTGATTGCACGGAATGGATTGCTCGACCGCGCAAGTGTTGAAGCCGCATTTGAACTCGATACGTCGCTCGATGGATCGACCATCTACCGGCTTCTGGATCTGGCCGAGGCCGAAACCTGGACCCGGTCATGGCAATAAGGATTGCCCGTCGAAACATTTCAACTCTTCGGAAGAGGGGGCGCCTTCCATCTCGCTCCACCGCCGGTATTGCTGCACCCGTGCCGGATCGCAGTTGATACGATCCATCAGCCAGAATTCGAACCATTCGGTCGATCGCTCGTAGATCGCCTGCCGGTGGGCGGGCTGCCATTTCACATGCGTTTCGTTCTCCAGCACGTAGAGTTCGATGGCCCGCCCGCGATGCGAATAGGTTTCTATCACATCGAGGCCGCCTTCATATTCGCTGTCGCCAGTCTGGATGAGGATCGGCACATCTACCGTGTCGACATTGAGGATGAGCGACATGGGTCTCCAGAATTCTTCGGTCCCGGCCTCGAAGTGGCGGTAGCCCATCGCGCGAACGAAGTCTGTAAACCGGGGCCCGGCTGCCGTCGGATAGGAATACATATCTTCGCAGCATGAGCCCATAGAGGCCACTTGGAACAGGTCGGAGTTGATAAGAGCCCACTGCACTGTTGATCCGCCGTCGCTGAATCCGCTGATGCCCATCCTCCCGGCATCGACCGCACCCGTTTCGATGGCGAGCTCGAGCGCGATCTCCAGGGACGACTGCACTCTGCGGCGGTCGATCCAGTCGGCGCGGTTGGCGCGGACAAGCTCCTCTTCACTCGTTGCGGTGAGCGCTGCAGCCGAGAAGGTCGGGCGATCAAAACTGAGCACAGCAAAGCCGCGGTTTGCCAGCGGGTGGATCGGCACTTCGTCGCCGGTCCCGCCGCGCAGGAAGCCGTCACTGGTGTATTGCACGACCACCAATGGGTGTTGCTGCCCCGGTCTGTGATCGGGCGGCAGAACAAGATCGGCGAAGCTTTCCGAACCATATGCATTGCGAAACCGGAGCCGCTGTACGGTTCCGAAAACTGCGTTCGCCAGGTCTGGGTTGGGATCGTAGACCACCCGCTCGGCGCCCGTTCGGATATCGATGGCAACGATGCGCCGGGGCCTCGCAGCCCCTTCGCGCGCGCAGATCAGTTCGTTTGCAAAAGGGCTGCACCCGATCAGAACGTCATCGGTTGTCAGCAGCGAACGGGGCTGGCCCTCCTCCATATCCCAGCGCAGGATCGCCATCTGGCTGTTCGCCCAGCCCGTTCCCTGGAGGGCAAGCAATGTCTGGCCTGCGGTTGTCCACCACAGTTGGCGGATCCCTTCGCACGCCTCCGCATCGCAGGAGATCCGGCTGCCGCCGGGCTGCATCACTGCGATGCGCGATGGACTTATCAGCCGGTCGGGATGCTTGGGTTCAAGCCACGCCGCATATCCATCCGGCCCTGCGGCATATTCGCGTGCTTGCGCAGGCAGAGTGGCAGGCCGGTGGGCAACGAGAAGCTCGGCCTCGCTGGCTGTCGCCGGACGGACGCTGCCATCGCCGAGGGCCACGAAGACATATTCCGGGGCAATCTCACCAGTCGGGATCGGGCGGTCGGCAAATTGCGGGGAGAAGCGATCGTCAAACAGGAAGCCTCGCGCAGCCTCTTGCGCAATCGCTTCTGCCTGCTGGCGAATGCCCGGACGTGTTTGCACGATGAGGCCATTGCCGTCAGCCGTCCAGGCAAAGCGGTCGACATCGTCGGGCATGGCCGTTGCCCGATGCGTTGGATTTCCGCCTGCTGGATCGGCAATCCAAACCTGCGTCGAACCATCGATGCGCTTGAGATAGCCGATGCGTGCGCCGTCAGGAGACCAGCGGGGCGCATTGGGCCTGTCCCATCCACCCATGATCGTCGGAAAATCGCGGAGCGGAAAGTCATCCCGGATAAACTCACCGCCCCTGTCGATTTCGGTTTCAGTCTCGCTTCCATCCATCGTGGTCACCATGAGCCTCAGGCAATACGCATTGGCTTGCGGGTTTGCGCGCTTCACAACAAAAGCGATCCGTTCGCCATCGGGCGAGATTTCGAACGCCGAAGGCGCGCCGGTCGGAGCTGTCCTGCCGATGTCCGCAATCCGGACCTGGTCGTCGAGCGTGAATGCCGATCTTTGCGCTTGCGCGCTGCTCGGCGTTTCATCGAACAAAGCACACGGGTCCTGGTCGCCAGGATCGATATATGCCGTCGGCACGATAGTCTGCGAAAGAGCGGCGGCAAGCAGTATGATTGTCACCAGTGCCTCCGGATGCCGAAGGTGACGAACCGCCCGATCGGCGAATAATTGGTTGAATCATAGGGTGTGTCGGTCGGCCCAGTCTGGCCGAGCGTTTCGGGTTCGTCGTCGAACAGGTTCTGGATCGTGAGCGAGATTTCGAGGCCTGGTTCGCGGCCCTCACCGCGAACAATTTCATAGCTCAGGCCGAGATCGACCGTGGCGCTGGGCGAAAGGCGGCGCTCTTCCTCGAAGCGGCGGTCGCGCAGCGCGCCGATATAGTTGGCGGCGATATTGGCCGCGAACCCGCCAGACTGATAGCGTGCCGTACCTCGCGCACGGTAGCGTGGTGGATTGAAAACCGTTCCGGCGAGCTGAACCTCGGGCAGATCGGGCGTGACCTGTTGCTGGCTATCGAGAAAACTGCCCGAGAGATCGAAGGAAAGTGACTGTTCGTCGCCCAGGTTCTGGTTCCAGGCGATCCTCGCATCCACGCCTTCGATGGCCCAAACCGCAACGTTTCTGTTCCGGTTGTCGACAAAGGCGGCAACATTGGCGGGATCGTAGGGGGAGCCCGAGAAGTTTTCGAGACCGAAAAGCGATCCAGCAATGAGCTCGGATAAAGTTGTCGGATCGGGAGAGAAATCGATCAGGTTTGCAAACCCCGGGTCGCGGAAAGCAGCCGCAATCGAGCCCGCAATCGGTCGCACCACCCGGTCTTGATAGCGAATGTCGTACCAGGTGGCCGAAAACGTCAGTTCGGGAATGGCGACCGGCTGCAGTTCCACACCCGCGGTCCAGCTGCGCGCGCGTTCCGATGTCACGTCCGGATTGCCGCCGCTTGTGAAAAACACCGTGTCGGACCCCGTTCCGGCGCCGAATACGGCCGCTGGCAGCAGAATGGTCTGGTAGGGTATGAAACGCTGAAAGAGGGTCGGAGCCTTGAACGAGCGCGCCCAGCTGCCGCGCAAAGTCAGCCCTTCGACCGGTGCGTAGCTTAAGCCAAAGCGCGGCGTTGTCTGTTGATCGAGGCCTGGATAATCTTCGTGACGCGCCGCCGCCGAAAGGGTCAGTTCGGCGACTCCATCGATTGCATTGCGCGGCGAAACGACCGGCAAGAAGAGTTCGCCATAGGCAAAACGCGCGCGCTGCGTCTTGTCGAAAGCGATCAGTAAATTTCCCGCTTCGCTGCGGCTGAAATCGAGCGTGTTGTTTCGCAGACCCGCACCGACAGCGAGACGCGCCTCGCCTCCGGGGAGCGTGAACAGCGGACCCTCCAAACCCGCTTCGAGTGAGAAGACCTCGTTGCAAAAACATCCCTCGGTTACGCTCGAAGATCCATCCTGCAGCGCGAAGGCGGTCCGGTAGTGCGTCCGGTCGCGCCCAAACACTCCCAGCACTGTTGCCTGCCAGTCTCCTGCGACGTCGAATTTCAGTGACGGGGCGAGCGTATAGGATTCCACCTCGGGGTCGGCTTCCGATCGAAATGCCGATGATGCGGCCACGAGCGTTGAGCTTCGGCTTGAATAAAGCGCGTCGATACTGGCCTCGAGGCCTGGCGCGAGTTCATGATGCCCCGAAAGCGTAACGGCATGGCGTTGCTGCGAGGGGAAGAGCGTGGTCTCCGGATCAAGCGAGCTTGCATAGGAGCGCTGGCCAGCCTCGATCGCCGAATTGTTTGCAAAATCGTAAGCGACGAAGAACCCGCCCCCGCTCCAGCGCGTGCCCGCCACTATATCGGCCTGCTGGCGGAAATTGCCGCCATCTGTGCTTGCGCCGATCTGCGCGGATGTCGTGATGCCTTCAAAATCGCGGCGAAGGATTACATTGACCACGCCCGCGACGGCATCTGAACCGTAGAGGGCCGAGGCTCCGTCCGGAACGACTTCGATCCGGTCGACCGCCGCGAGCGGGATGGATGAAATGTCGACCCCTGCAAAAGCGGAATCATAGGGTAGCCGGTGGCCGTTGAGGAGTGTCAGCGTCGCATCTGGTCCGAGACCGCGCAGATTTGCGCTTGAGGCCGAGTTTACGTTGCTGTTGGCGAACCCTGCGCCTGATCCAATCCCTGGATTTTGCCCGCCGGAAAAGTTTTGCGGGAGCGAGCGGATCGCTTCGCCGAGATCGATCTGGCCCGCCTCTACGATGGTCTCGCGGTCTAGCGAAATTGTATCGCCAATGATCCGCGCGCCCCGGATCCGCGTTCCTGTAACGACGATCGCGTTGTCCCCGCTGGCGACATCCGGCTGATCGTCCTGCACTTCATCGACTTCACTCTGCGGCGGCCCTGCGGATTGGGCGAGAAGCGGCGAGGAAAGGCCTGCCAAGGCAGTTCCTGCCAAAAGCACCGTAGTTGTCCGGATTGTCGATTGCATTGTCATCTCCCTGATCGGTTGCGATTATGTCGCCACAGGGAATGACGCAGGCATTCACGAGCACCTTAGTTTCAAATGAAATTAAATTTATAGAGTCTGATCTTTGCGCGGTAATTCTGTCGCGCTCATTCAGGCGCGATCTGCGAAAATTTTGCGAAGATGCGCCAGCGCTTTCATCATGTGATAATTGACAGTCGGCAGTGCGATGCCCAACTCTTGGTGGATCTGGCGATAGGATTTTTTCTCGAAGCGGTTCATCCTGAAAATGCCCGCCGTTTTCTCGGGCAACTGCGCCAACGCGGTCTCGAAGCGCCCGGTGGTCTCTTCCACCTCAATCCTGTCTTCCTGCTTGGCGCAGCACGGCGCATCGGTGTTTTCTACCAGTGGCACTGTCCTGATACGGCATTTTTGTCTGCGGGCTTCATCGACCAGCAGGTTGCGAGCGATCCGGAACAGAAATCCTGACGGGTTCCGGAGATCTGTCAGTTGCGGGCTGGTCGCCGCGCGCACGAAAACGTCCTGAACCAGATCGCGGGCTCGCTCATGACCGACGCAGCGCGAAAAATAGGCAAGCAGGCATGCGCTCTCTCGGCGGTACAGGGCGTCGAGCGGGCAGGGCGAGCTGACCCGAACTTGCGGTGTCGGGGTTCGCAGCGCGGAGTTCGATAGTCGATGATCGTCTCGCCGGGTGTCGGCAGAAAGCTGGTTCATGCAATGGACTGGGAGGCAACCGCAATCGGCGGCTCCTCATCGCAAGCCGAATGCGGGATCCAGAACTGTGCCGCCGTTCAGGACGTATCGACGTCCCTTGACCGGTTGGGCCGCCGGGCCTTGAGCGGACCGGCGTGCATGATGGCTGGCGGAAATATCCACGCGGTCGGCGCCAGAGTTTCAAACCGCGCGGGTCGAATGTGCCCAAGACAAAAGCAGCTTGCAAGGGGCAAGTGCCTCCATTTTCGAGGCAGCATGATACCCGCCCGGCGTTGCGGTCGCGCCGATATAGGGCACTCACATGCCTAGTACTGGGGAGGGCTCCTCCACATGCTTGGAATGTCCGCTGTTATCCCGCGGCGCTAGCCATCCGAGCCGAAAGGAGGTGCTCTATGGCTCAATCATCTGCCGACGATACTGGTACAGGCGACTTCGATTTTTCGGACTTCGCGCAGGAATTCCTGCGACGCAATCCGGCGTATAAGGATCAATATGCCAGACTTCATTTGCGCGATACCGGCGACAAGAAAACATCCGCCGCGCGGCGAATGGCTCGGTCATGGGGCCTAGAATTTCCCGTTCGATCCGAGTGTTTCGGCCACAGACAGCCCGGCGATCTGGAGAAGCGATGCGAACGCAAGCGTCGTTATCGTGGCTGGCGGCGCCCGGGACCTTGCCGGTATCAGAGGCACATTGGCTGAGTGCAAGGTGATTGCCCAGCACGAGAACGATGCCGGACAGCACATGGTGGTTTCCGATACGCGAAATCGTCACCGCGTCCTGTTGGCGCGCGAGCCATCTCCCGGCATTGATGGCTATGTCGTCCCCGACGATGCCGATCTTGGTGTCCGCGTAGCAGCTCTCAGTCAATTCCACCGGTCGAAAGAAGGCGCGGCGACAAAGGCGCACCATCGGCTCCTCAAGCCATCTGCTTACAAACGCTACAGGCTGAGCATCCTGCTTGCCATTCTCGATCTGCTCGAAGACGCTTCACCCAAGCAGGTGACATTGCAAGAGCTCGCCAAGGCACTGATCTATCCAGGCCTCAAAGCGGGCCGCGCGATCGACTGGAAAACATCATCGCATCGCCGGCAGACACAGCGCCTCGTCGCCGAAGCGCATCGCATGGCGGCTGAGGGTTATCGTGAATTGCTCAATCCCTCACGGGGCAAGCGTTGTGCGAATTAACTGGCGTCGAAATCGTATTTGCCCGGCTGGCCTACCAGTCACAGGCCAGACGAATATCAGGCCTACGTCCTTGCAAAGACTTCCCAAATTCGCTGAAGTCGTTATGCCTCTCCTTGTGGCGCGATCTGCATCTCGCGACCGACGCCGCAAGGAACCCGACCTTCGGGGGCGCAACTGCAGCAGCCGGAACCGGTGCAATGGAAGCGCCGGGACTGGCCACCAGCAGGCGATCGGACGGCGGCGTGTTGGATAGCGCCCTGCCGATTGGACGGGCAGGGCTATGCAGGCTTATTTCGCGGAGGAATTCGCATCCGAACTGGTCAATGTCCAGTCTGACAAGGAACTCGACCAGGCGCTGAAACAAGTCTCTCGGCGGCTTGGCTTCGATCACTTCGCCTTAAGCCTCGAGCTGCGTTCAGGATCATGCGAGGCTCCCGGTTTGCTCCTGCATGATTATCCCGACGAATGGGCCAAAGTGTATGTCGGGTTCGATCTGGCCGGACAGGATCCGGTCCGACGAGCCTGCGACAAGTCGTTTGTCGGCTTTGCGTGGGGCTCACTGGGCGAACTGATCCCGCTAACTCGCGGTGATCGCCAGATGCTGGCGGTGGGGCGCGAATGCGGAATCGGTGATGGCTACACTGTCCCGCGACATTTGCCCGGTCTTGCGCGCGGAACGTGTACATTTGCGGTCTGCCCCGACCGAGACCTGCCACACAGTCGCTTTGCGGTCGCAGAAATGGTCGGTACGCTCGCGCTGAGCTGTGCACTGGGACTGGGCTCAGCTCAATCCGAGGAATCGGTACCGGTCCTGAGCGATCGGCAGCGCGAATGTCTTCTGTGGGTCGCACGAGGCAAAACCTCAGCCGAGACGGCCATGATCCTTGGGATTGCGACCGAAACAGTAATCCAGCATCTCAAAATGGCGCGAGAACGCTATCAGGTTCACTGTAAGCAATCTTTGATCGTTTCGGCGCTGTTCGATGGTCTGATCGGGTTTTCCGATATCATCCGATGGCGCGATGCGGGATGAATGGCGAAACAGAAGCTCTAAGGCCGGAACCGCTCGGAGACCGTCAATTGCTGACCATCACGCTCGATGGAAAGTGAATATTCTACGCCCCAAACCATGCAAGCAGCTAAAGTCTTCACCAGAAGCCGACGATCAACAGCTGGTATCGAGCAGATTACAGCATGGACCCTAAATCCGAGCCAACCGAGGGGTAGGCCGCGACCAATTTCTTCAGATCTCGAGTTGTCAGTGACAATCTCATTGCAAGGCCGAAGAAATTGATGATCTCCCCGTATTCGGGTCCAAGCAGATGCGCGCCGAGGATAGTGTCGGTGTCTTTATCGATGATAATTCTGGTGGCAGCACAGGTCTCGCCAACGCGAAGATTGGAATACCAATTGCCTGTGTCGTTTTCCGCGACGCGGATATTGTAACCGGCTTCCTCTGCTTCTTCTTCGAGCATTCCGACGCGGGTTAATTCCGGAATTGTAAACACAGCGCTGGGCACGCCGCGATAGTCTGGCTTGGTCTGATTGCCCTTGAGCATGTTGGAGGCAGCGACCTTGCCTTCGAATACTGCGACAGGCGTCAACGGAGGCCCGTGCGTGTTGGCCGCATCGCCTGCGGCGTAGATTTTCGGGTTGGACAGGCTCTGCAAATATTCATTGACTGCTATTCCCTTGTCTCCCGCCTCGATATTGGCAGCGCTCAGGTTCAGGCGATCGATTTCAGGCACGCGTCCCGCACCGTGCACGACCAGATCGGCGCGCAAGTCTTCGGTTTCACCATTCTTTTCGACAGTGACGATGAATTCGACGCCGTCAGTGGCGATCGATTTCAGCGATGTGCGCCGACGCAATCCCACCCCAATTTCCTCGCCTCGTGCTACAAGCTTTTCGACGAGGTCTGGGTCAAAGGCCTTCAATGGCCTGTCACCGCGATCAATGATCTGCACCTCGCTGCCAGCTCGTGCAGCGATATGACCGAACTCGAACGAGACGAACCCGCCGCCGATAAACAATATACGCTTCGGGAGGGCGTCCATCCGCATGAATTCGGTGCTGTTGGTGAGGTGTTCGGCACCTGGAACATCCACCGGGCGGGGCTTGGCGCCAGTAGCGATCAGGATATGGTTGGCTTGAAACCGCCCTTGGCCCTCGATTTCGATCGTGTCTTCGCCAGCAAATTGCGCCGTCCCGTGAAGCGTGGTGACGCCGTTACTGTCGAGACCGCCCTCGATCTTCTCGGGCATTCTGTCGGTAAAGCTCTGAGCGAAGGCGATGAGATCAGCCCAGTTGATCGCGATATCATTCGGTTCAATACCCTTGCCCTGCATCAGCCGAGCTCCATCGATGATTTCGGCGCCTCGCCGCAGCATCTTTTTGGGGTCGCAGCCGCGCAGCGCGCAGGTGCCGCCATAGGGAAGTTCGTCAACCACTGCGACCGACCAACCCGCAGCGGCGCATTTGTTCGCGGCATTCACCGCCGCCATTCCGACGCCGAGTACGATAAGATCGAAGCTGCGTTCGTTCATGTCATTGACCTCAGCAGCATTCAACGCTTGTGCCATTGGCACGCGCTTCTTGAATTGGCGGGCAAGGCACTGTGCCGAACGAACAGAAGACACAGCAGTCGCCTGCATTGGGTTTCAGCTTCATTCCGCAGCCCTTGCAGTCGTAGAAAAACCAGCATGCGTCGGTCGGCATGGTTTCGATTTCCTGGTGTCCGCACTGAGGGCACGTGAGCGTGGATTGTAATTGCATCAGAGGTCGGTCCCGCTAAATTGTGTTTGGGCAGGATAGCCTGCCTCGGTCGAAGCAGTGGCGATGTCGCGCATGGTGGTTTTGGCAGGATCGAAATGCGCTGTAGCAGTCTTGGCTTCGTAATCGATTGTCACATCCTGCACACCTGCAACGCCTTCCATTGCGCGCCGCACCGTGATCGGACAGGTCGCGCAGGTCATATTTTCAACCGCGAAGCTTGCCGTTTGCAGCGTTTCAGCACTTTGAGCGGTTTTCTCGTTCGAGGACTGCGGCATGAGCGTCGCTGCCCCAATGCCTGCTCCGGCGATGGCCAATCCGGCAGCAACGGCAATCATTGTTTTTTTCATCCGTCTAACTCCTAATAAAAATGCGGCGCCCACCAATCGACCGTGGCCGAGGCAGCAACCAAGGCGGTTGCCAGCCACAGGGCGCTTTTTAGGATCGGGCTCGCTTCAGCACGCGCGCAATATGTACTGTCCTCACAAGTCTCGACTTTTCGGGAATGGACATGCCAAAATCCAAGGCCCAGACAAGCGACCGCTACGGCAATAAAGATCCACTTATAGGGTTCGAGCGCGGTCAGATTGCCGATCCACGCGCCACTGACGCCGAGGCTCAACAGGAGCAGCGGAGCAATGCAGCAGGAGGCTGCAAAAACCGCACTTAATGCGCCACCGCTCGCCAACAATCTCTGGGAGGTCTTTTGCGTTTGATCGGCCATGGAGTTCAATATAATCTCTGTAGTCACTACAGGTTCAAGCACAAATTGGCACGCGGCATATGACGACATCAAAAATGATCAAGCGAGGCGAACTGGCCAATCGGTCAGGCTGCAACCTTGAGACCATTCGCTATTATGAAAAGATCGGTCTGCTGAAGCCGCCCGAGCGCACAGCCAGCGGGCACAGGCTCTATTCGCGCGATGACCAAGCGCGGCTTGGTTTCATCCTGCGTGGCCGTGATCTCGGCTTCTCGATCGGAGAGCTCAAGAGTCTGCTCACTCTCGTCGATTCTCACGACTGCAGCTGTGGCGAGGTTTTAGAGTTGACTGACGGCCATCTAGCGAGCGTTCGGCGGAAAATTATTGACCTGAAGAAGCTCGAGCGAACGCTTGCCGATGTCTCGGCTCAGTGCGACGGCGGCGACGTTCCCGAGTGCCCCATCATTGACGCGCTTTACGGGCATAAGGTCGTTGTGCCCAATTGAGGTTTCACGTCGCCAAAGCCCGTAAATTGGCTGATTTAAGATTTGAAGAGAGGAACAGAACAGAGCGAGCTCGCCGGTGCGACTGCGTCCGATGACACGATTATGAGCACCCCAAAGTCGCAGCATCCCCAGTTCTTGGTATGTCTGCGATCGCCCCGATCTGGTGAAAGGCGACCTGTCTTCAAATCGCCAGGTAGCCGCCATGCAACACTCCCCAGTTTCTCTCCAAGCTTGCCCTTCGGATCCAGCACTTCGCGTAATGTTCGAGGCGCGCAAGCGGGTATTCGTCGATCTCCTCAAATGGGATGTTCCCGTTTTGGATGATGCATACGAGATCGACCAGTTCGATACGCCCGATGCGAGCTATTTGGTGCTGACCGACGGAGAAGGCCGTCATCGCGCTTCAGCGCGCCTTTTGCGGACTGACGGCGCTCACATTCTGGGAGAGCTATTCCCCTGTCTGTGTGATGGTCCGATACCCTCTCGGTCCGATTTTCGCGAGATCACGCGTTTCTGCATCGAACCCACGCTCTCGCGGTTTGAGCGCCGCACGGCACGCGACCAACTTGTGACCGCGCTTGCCGAGCATGCCCTAAAGACCGGCCTGTCGGGCTACACCGCTGTGGCCAATAGAGTTTGGTTCCGCCAAATCGAAAGCTTCGGCTGGCAATGTCGCACACTTGGCGGCGGCTGCAGGATTGACGGTGAGGACCTTGTCGCACTGCAGATCGATATAGATTGCGAGACGCCGGACGATCTCGCTCGCGGCGGTATCTATCGAAAAGGTGTCTACCGGGTCGCCGAGGCGGCATCGGAGGTGGTGTCATGAGCGATATCAAATCAATCGATTGGCTCGAACGGCTGCAGAAGGATGGCTATTGCATCATTCCGGACCTCCTTCCTCAGAGCAGCATCGCGGCGCTCGATGCAGATCTTGAACGGGATTTTACCGAAACCCCTATGGGTCACGGCGATTTCTACGGGTTTCGCACGAAGCGTTTCGGTAGTTTGTTGCGCCGCTCACGCCGGGCCTGTGACCTTGTTCTGCAGCCTCTCATCCTTTCGCTGGCCCGCGAAGTCCTCGGTAAGGCTTGCGACCGAATTCAGCTTAACGTTGCCCAGGCAATCGCCATTCATCCCGGCGAGATCGAACAGTTCCCGCATCGTGATCACGACATGTGGGCCGGTGCCAAGGGTGAACACGAATATCTGCTCAATGTCATTTGGCCACTCACCGACTTCAACTCATCCAACGGCGCGACCCGCATCTATCCCGGGACACATAAACGTCCTGTCGAGAGCCTCGATCAACTTGGTGATCCGATTGTTGCGGCAAGCAAGCCAGGTGATGCGATCTGCTTTCTTGGTTCGACCGTGCACGGTGCTGGACCAAACTTGACCGAAGACGTCCGACGCGGCGTTGTGATCGGCTACAGCCTCGGCTGGCTCAAGCCGTACGAGAACCTTTGGCTGGCATATCCGCCAGAGGTCGCGCGAAATTTTCCGCCCGAACTTGCTGAATTGGCAGGTTATGCGCAGCACCGACCGAATCTTGGGAACTACGAAGGTCAGTGTCCATCCATTCTGCTCGGTGAAGAGGTAGCCAATTATCCGCAGGCTACCGATGCGCTTCGGCCCGAGCAGCTTGCAGCTGTCCATGAATTTGCGGAAGCTCGTCGCTCCAAGAGATGAGCCCCGCACACGTCCTGGAACCGACCTATCGCCGCCTGAAAAGGGCATTGATGGAGGGTACTTGGCCGATCGGCCAGAAACTCGAAGCGATGCGATTGGCAGACGAGTTCGGTGTCAGCATGACGCCTGTGCGAGACAGCCTCAATCAACTTGTCGGCGAAGGTCTTGTCGATCTGACCCCTGGCGAGGGGTACCGGGTCACGCTCCTGACCGAACATTCGTTGCGCGACATGCTCGCAGTAAATGTTCTTCTCTTGGAGAGCGTAGTCGATCCAGTACCACAGAAGATTGATGAAGATGATTTACCGGCGCCGATCGCAACATACGCTGACCGCGTTGGCGATGTCTTCTCGATTTTTGCCTTGGGTTCGGAAAACAGATTTCTAAGGCAGACGGTCGACCTGATTAGCGACCGATTGCACATCGTAAGAAGGCTGGAGCCTGACGTCCTGCCAAACGCTCTGGAGGCGCTTGCGGAGCTGGAGGGCAGTGCTTTGGCGACTCCGTCAAAGCGCGTCCAGGCACTAAGGCGATATCATGACCAATGCCTCGCGAACGTCTCCCGACTGATTGCGGTGCTCGCGGAACAGGGATCGACCTGAGATTTGCAAGCCATGGCTCCTCAAGCGTATGCTTCAAGTCTGTTCGGAGCCGTTCAGAATCTGGACCAGATGCTCATTCCAATCATCGAGCGCTTCTCTCTTCTCGTCTTTCCAGTCGTGGCGCTGGTAGATTCCTGCAACGCCTGCTCTTGAGCCGCTGACATGGTTCAAGACTGCCTCTGTAACCTCGAAGCGAACGCCGAGGCGCTGGAAGTTGGTCGCAAGCGTGCGCCGAAGATCGTGCAGCCGCCAGGGTTGCAATGGCTCACCAAGTTTTTGCTCTATGAGACCGTCCAGTTTCTTCTTGCCCTTGGCGTAGCCGGTAAAGCCTGCCCCGCTTGACGTGGCAAAAACGCGTCCTTTCTTCGGCCAGTTTGCGCCACCTGCCTGCCGATCGAGTTCGGCAACAGCAAGGTCGTTCAGCGGGATCGCGTTTGGTTCATTATTCTTTGTTCGTGAACCTGGTAGCGTCCAAAACCGGTCTTTCCGATCAACCTCTTGCCAATGTATTCCTGAAACCTCTTCGCGGCGTTGCCCTGTTGCAATGAGCAAGCGGACAATTGGACCGAAGCAAAGATAGCATTCGGGAGCTGCCTCCCAAATGTGTCGAAGCTCGTCGTCCTGTAGCCAGCGATCCCGCGGTCTTACCGGCGGTGGTGCTTCCATTCCCTCCATAGGACTGCGCTCGATATCGCCACGACTGACAGCCCATCGGAATAGGCGCCGCATCACCGCAAAGACATTCCGGCGATTGGCAACCTGATGCTCGGGCATATTGTCCAGGACGGCTACGATATCCGGCCTCGAAATTCGGGGAAGCGGCTTTTTTCCGATAACCGGTTCAAGGTAAAGCCGGATGACGCGTTCAACGAGCCTTGCCCAGCCAACACCCTTGCAGGACCGAGCGAAATGCGACGCATAGTTGTCGAATGCGAGATCGACGGCGTCGCGGCGCCTCTGCTTATCATCGTCTACAGGGTCGATACCTTGCGCAACTAATAACTGAAGGCGCTCGGCCTCCACTCTCGCTGTCGTCGGTGTCCACGGCGACCCGTGCGCCCCGATAGTATAGCGTCTTGTTCGAGCTTCACGGCCGCCCATTCGGAACTGCAGCACATAGGATATCGAGCCGGCTGGAGTGATTTTTGCACCGAATCCTTTGAGGTCCGTATCCCAAAGGAGCTGGCTCGAGCTGCTCGGCTCCAGCGCATCTATCGATTTTTTCGTGATTTTTCCTGTTGCCATCCGAAACCTCGTGTCCCTTTTCTGGCAATCACCGGGCAATCACGCAAGCGGAAAAAGGGGCGAAATGGAGGCAATTCTAGCGTAAGGTGAATCTGCTAAGTACATTGTTTTACAATGATTTCGTACTTTAGCGTCGTCTGAATCGAAAGTACCAGACTTCGTGGTCGTAGACTGTGCGGGCCTTGTGCTCGTAGCGCGTCTCGGGCCAGCCGGAGGGGCGGTTCTGCCAGCTCGCAGGGCCTTCGGCGACCCATTCGAATTCATCGGTGAAGCGCCGCATCACCATCAGCGCATGGCGCAGATAGACCGCGTGATCGGTACCGAAGCGAAATTCGCCACCGGGCTTCAGCTTGTCGGCAATCATCCGCACCGGCCCATCGTTCATCATTCGCCGCTTGGCATGCTTGTTCTTGGGCCAGGGATCGGGGTGGAGCAGATAGACCATGGTCAGCGCGCCATCGGGTACGCGGCGCAGCACTTCCAATGCATCGCCATGCTGGATCCGGACGTTGGCCAGCGTCCGGTCGCGCACATGCGTCAGCGCCTGCGCCACGCCGTTGACGAACGGTTCGGCGCCGATGAAGCCGTGATCGGGCAGCATGTCGGCGCGCTCGGCCATGTGCTCGCCGCCGCCGAAGCCGATTTCGAAATGCAGCGGGCGATCGAAGCCGAACAGGCGTTCGGCTGTCACCGGGCCTTTCGCGGGCACCGCGATCTGCGGCAGCAATTTATCGACCAGTTCCTGCTGCGACGCGCGCAGCGGCTTGCCCTGGCTGCGGCCATACAGCCGGTTGAGGGTGGTGGGGTCGCCTTCTTTAAACGCGCTCATGGCGCGGCCGCCTACAAGCCTACCCCCACGCCGTCCAGATGCCGTAGGCGCTGGTCACGCTCAGCGCGATGCCGACAAGGACCAGCATCAGCTTGGGGCTGAAATGCTTGGCTGCCATAGCGCCGAAGGGTGCCGCCGCGATCCCGCCGATGATCAGGCCCAGCGTCGCCCCGGCGATATGCGAGATGCCCAGATGATAGATGAAGCTGGCCGAAATGGTCAGCGTGAGGAAAAACTCGACCGAATTGACCGTGCCCACGACCTTGCGCGGTTCGGCCCCCTGGACCAGCAGGTTGGAGGTCACCACCGGTCCCCAGCCGCCGCCGCCTGCCGCATCGAGGAAGCCGCCGACCAGTCCCAGCGGAGCGACATGCCTGGCCTGCCGCACGCGCGGGGGATATATCAGGCCGCGGATCAGCAGCCACACGCCGATCCCGGCGAGATAGATCAGCACGAAGGGCTTGATCGTATCGCCATCGATCGAGGTGATCAGATAGGTGCCCAGCAGGCCCCCGATAACACCGGGGACCAGCAGGCGGAAGAACAGCCCTTTGTCGATATTGCCGTGCAGCAGATGGCTGATGCCCGACGTCGCGGTGGTGAAACATTCGACCAGATGCACGCGCTGCGAAGCCAGCGCCGGCGGCACCCCGAGCAGACCGACCATCAGCGTGTTGGTGATGACCCCGAAGGCCATGCCCAATGCGCCGTCGACCATCTGTGCTGCGAAACCGATGAGAATGAAGGGGATTATGGGCCCCAGATCGAAACCGAACACCTCCATCATGGGGGTGGGCCTTTCAATGTTGATGCCGCCTGCAGCTACTGCGTCCGCTTCCCGGCGACGAGATAGAAAATCTGCCTCGACGCGCGGGGCTTGAACCCGGCGGGGGCGGCGGGGTAGTTGCCCGGGCGATGCAGGCACTCTTCGATGACTATTCCGCGCTGGCGCTATGGCTCCAGTCCCTGATCGCGCTGCTGGGGCTGGCCGCGCTGGCATTCGCAGTTAACTGGTTGCTCAAACGCGTGCTGCTGCGCTTTGCGGCGCCCTATCTCGACAACCGGACCGATACGGCCGACCGCGGCGCGGCCTGGCTCGCTACGGTGATCCCCCTGCTGATCGTCTCGCGCGGGATCCTGCTGGTGCCCCATTTGCCCGAAACGGTGGTGACGGTGACGGTCAATGTGGCGCGGGCGCTGATCGTGCTGTCGATCGCCATGGCGATCGGCTGGGCGCTCAATTATGCGAACGAGCTGTATTCGCGCCGGCCAGAGGCGCGCAGCCGGCCGATCAAGGGCTATGTCCAGGTGGTTAAGATCGCCGTTTTCTGCGGCGCGGCCATCCTGATGATTGCGGTGCTGATCGAACAATCGCCGCTGCTATTGCTTTCGGGTCTGGGCGCGATGGCCGCGGTGCTGCTGCTGGTGTTCAAGGACACCATCCTCAGCCTCGTGGCCAGCGTGCAACTGACCAGCAACGACATGCTGCGGGTGGGCGACTGGATCGAGATGCCGAGCATGGATGCGGATGGCGATGTGGTGGATATCGCGTTGCACACCGTGAAGGTCCAGAATTTCGACAAGACCATCACCACCATTCCGACGCACCGGCTGATCGCCGACAGTTTCCGCAACTGGCGGGGGATGACCGACAGCGGCGGGCGGCGGATCAAGCGGTCGCTGGTGATCGATCAGAACTCGGTACGGTTCCTCGGCGAAGAAGAAGTCGCCGGGCTCAAGCGCTTCCGCCTGCTCGACGACTACCTCGCGCGCAAGGAGAAGGAGATCGCCGAGTGGAACCGCCATGAACTGGCGGGCGACGACGATGCGGTCAATGCGCGGCGGATCACCAATATCGGCACGCTGCGGGCCTATGTGATTGCCTATCTGCGCAGCCACCCCAGTATTGCGAGCACCAATTTCACGCTGATGGTGCGGCAATTGGCGCCGGGGCCGGAGGGTCTCCCGCTCGAAATCTATTGTTTCGCCGATACGGTCGAGTGGCCGATCTACGAAGCGATCCAGGCGGATATCTTCGACCATCTGTTGGCTATCCTGCCCGAATTCGGCCTGCGGATATTCCAGCAGCCGAGCGGGCTCGATCTCGCCCGGCTGGCCAATCCCGCATAGCAAAACGCCCGGTAGCCGAGGCTCCGGGCGTTTCTCGCTATCCCGTCCGGGGAAAGCCGGTGATCAGGCCGCCTCGGCCTCTTCGTTCGGATCGCGCAGCACATAGCCGCGGCCCCATACGGTCTCGATGTAATTCTCGCCGCCACAGGCATGGCTGAGCTTCTTGCGCAGCTTGCAGATGAAGACGTCAATGATCTTGAGTTCGGGTTCGTCCATGCCGCCGTAAAGGTGGTTGAGGAACATTTCTTTCGTCAGCGTGGTGCCCTTGCGCAAGCTGAGCAGCTCGAGCATCGCGTATTCCTTGCCCGTCAGGTGGACGCGGGCGCCGTCGACTTCGACCGTCTTGGCGTCGAGGTTCACCGCCAGCTTGCCGGTGCGGATGACCGACTGGCTGTGGCCCTTCGAGCGGCGCACGACGGCATGGATGCGGGCGACCAGTTCTTCGCGGTGGAACGGCTTGGTGACGTAATCGTCGGCGCCGAAACCGAAGCTGCGGATCTTGCTGTCCATTTCGGCGATACCCGAAAGGATCAGGACCGGGGTCTGGACCTTGGCGACGCGCAGCTTCTTGAGCACGTCGTAGCCATGCATGTCGGGCAGGTTCAGATCGAGCAGGATGATATCGTAATCATACAGCTTGCCCAGATCGAGCCCTTCCTCGCCGAGGTCGGTCGAGTAGACATTGAAGCCTTCGGTCGTGAGCATGAGCTCGATGGCCTTGGCGGTAGTCGGCTCGTCTTCGATCAGCAGTACACGCATGGGAAATCCCCTGTATGGCCCCTAAGTACGGCGGTAACCTCCGGTAAAGAGGTATTGCCCTGTATTAACCACACAACATCTGAACGGGAAAGGTTAACGCGCGGTAAAGGGCGTTAACTTTTTTGCGCGTGGTATGCTTGCGTCACAGCGCCGCGAGCTTCTTCTGCCGCCGCCGCTGCGCGCTGGAACCGATGCCGATCGCCTCGCGATATTTGGCGACGGTGCGCCGCGCGAGATCGAAGCCCTCTTCGTTTAGCAGGTCAGCGAGCTTCTGGTCGGACAGCACCTTCTTGGGGTCTTCTGCCTCGCACAGTGCCCTGATGCGCGCCTTGATGGCTTCGGAAGAGGCGCCTTCACCGTCGGCCGCCGACACCCCGCTGGAGAAGAAATACTTCAGTTCGAACGTACCGCGCGGGCACGCGAGATACTTGTTGCTGGTCACGCGGCTGACGGTGCTTTCGTGCATCTCGATCTGTTCGGCCACTTCGCGCAAGGTCAGCGGGCGCATCGCGGTGACCCCGTGCCGGAAGAAGCCTTCCTGCTTCTTCACGATTTCGGCCGCGGTTTTGAGGATGGTCTTCTGCCGCTGGTCGAGCGCGCGGATCAGCCAGTCGGCCTCGCCCAGTTGTTCGTTGAGCCAGCTGTGCGCGGCCTTGTCGCGGGCACCGGTCTTCAGTTCGAGGAAATAGTCGCGATTGACGACCAGCCGCGGGAGGCTGGCTTCGTTGAGCCGGATGTCCCAGCCATCGGCGCTCGGCGCGATCAGCACGTCGGGGACGATTGCGGCCTGCGCGGTGCCGCCATAGGCAAGACCCGGCTTGGGATCGTAGCCGCGCAGTTCGGCCAGCATGTCGGCGAAATCCTCGTCATCGACCTCGCACATGCGTTTGAGCCTGGCGATTTCGCCCGCAGCGACCAGATCGAGATTGTCTATCAGCCGGGCCATGCAGGGATCGTAGCGGTCCGCTTCCTTGGCCTGCAACGCCAGGCATTCGCTCAGCGATCGCGCGCCGACCCCGGTGGGATCGAGCGACTGGACCGTGGCCAGCGCCTGCTCGACTGCCGCGAGCGGGGCGCCGAGTTCATCGGCGATGACCAGCAGATCGGTGGGCAGATAGCCCGCTTCGTCGAGTTCGCCGGCGATGCGCAGCGCGATCAGGGCTTCCCGCGGATCGCGCGCCACCGCGCCGATCTGGTCGGCAAGATGTTCCGCCAGCGTCGGTCCGGCGGACGAACGGTTTTCCAGATCGGGCAATTCCGCGCTGCCCGCGCCGCCGATATCGCCGCGGCTCCAGTCGCCCATGTCGCCCGGAGCGGCCTCGGGGTCGATCGCATGGTCCGCAATATCCAGCGCATTGTCGCCGTCCATGTCGGGGGCGCTGTCATGTTCCTGCGGTTCGGCGCTCCTATCGCTGGCGGTCTCGCGGCTTACTTCGCCCATTTCCAGTAAGGGGTTGGATTCGAGCGCATCGGCGACGAAAGTCTCGATTTCGAGATTGGACAGCGCCAGCAGCTTGATCGCCTGCTGCAGCTGCGGCGTCATCACCAGCGACTGGGTCTGCCGCAGATCGAGACGCGGGGCCAGCGCCATGGATCAGCTCCGGGCGGCTTCGGGCATCAAAGAGTGAAACTTTCGCCCAGATAGAGCCGGCGCACGTTTTCATCGGCCACCAGCGCTTCGGGCGTGCCGGCGAACAACACCTGTCCGCCATAGATGATGCAGGCGCGGTCGACGATCTCTAGCGTTTCGCGCACGTTGTGATCGGTGATCAGTACCCCGATCCCACGCGTCTTGAGGTCCTTAACGAGGTCGCGGATATCGCTGATCGAAAGCGGGTCGATCCCGGCAAAGGGTTCGTCGAGCAGCATGATCGACGGCTTGGCCGCCAGGGCGCGCGCAATCTCGCAGCGTCGGCGCTCGCCACCCGAAAGCGCCATCGCGGGGCTGGCGCGCAGGCGGGTAAGGCCGAATTCGTCGAGCAGGCGTTCGAGCTCCGCGGCGCGCGTTTCCGCGTCGGGTTCGACCATCTCGAGCACGCTGTTGATGTTCTGCTCGACCGTCATCCCGCGAAAGATGCTGGTTTCCTGCGGCAGATAGCCAAGCCCCAGGATCGCGCGGCGGTACATCGGGAGGTTGGTCACATCTTCGCCATCCATCAGGATGCGCCCGGCATCGGGGCGAACGAGACCCATGATCGAATAGAAGCAGGTCGTCTTGCCCGCGCCATTGGGGCCCAGCAGGCCGAGCACTTCGCCCTTGCCCACGCTGAGCGAGATGTCGGTCAGCACTGCCCGCTTGTCGTAGCTCTTGGCGATCGACACCACTTCGAGCCCGCCCTGCGGGATCGGCGGGGCGGCGTCGTGCACCGCATCATTTTCGTGGCTTGTTGCAATATCGGCCATGGCCCGTGCCATAGCACGCGTCAGCCATGTGAAAACCCCCGCCACGTGGCCTGATCGACGAACTGGCAAGGTTCCTGCATGGGCGCTGGGCAGATGGCGCCCGCAGCTGCCGGGCCGTGCAGACAGCCTTTCGCGCACGATTGCTTGCCAGCGGGCAACAATTTTGAAACAATGCGATTCGGGTCAGAGGAAACAGGAGAGGCGCAATGAACAAGGCGCTCCGCAACGCCGACATCGCAACCGGGCATACCGGGGGGCGAGCGCGAGACTGGCGCAAGGCCATGAGCGACAATGTCGCGCTGGCGCTGCTGGTCTATACCGGCATGCAGATTTTCATGACCGTCGGCGCGATGAAGCAGGGCGTGTCCTCTATCGTCCCCTATCTTGCGCTCATCGTCTTGGTGGCCGGGATCATTCCTGCCTGCCGCTGGTTCGAGCGGCGCTGGTCGGACCTGTCCGACGACGAGGCAGCCGACGGAGCGCTGAAACCGACCTTTCGCCGCGACCAGATCCTGCTGTGGGCAATGGCCATCGGCCTGCCCGCCGCGCTTACCGCTTTCTTCACGCTGATCTTTTCCTGACCCTGCCGGCGGTTGCCAGCCAGCCGCCCCGGGCCTAATTCGCGAAGCATGACTTCGCATCTCCGGCAGGCCCGATGATCGGCCCCGATGCAGCGCTGGCCCGCTGCCATGACCTCGTCGAATTGGCGCGCGCAGCGGGCGCGGATGCCGCCGATGCCGTTGCCAGCGCGTCGTCTTCGGAAAGCGTCAGCGTCAGGCTGGGGGCGCTGGAAGAGGTCGAACGCTCCGAAAGCGAAGAAATCGGCCTGCGGGTGTTCGTCGGCCGCCGTTCGGCATCGATCGCGACGAGCGATTTTGCCGGTGAGGGGCTGCGCATGCTGGCCCAGCGCGCTGTCGAGATGGCGCGTCTCGCCCCGGAGGATCCTTATGGCGGGCTCGCCCGGGCCGACGCACTGTTCCAAGGCGACGGCGTCGAACTCGAGCTGAGCGATGGCGCCGAACCGCGCCCCGAAGACTTGCGCAGCGCCGCGCTTGCCACCGAAGATGCCGCCCGCGCAGTCGCGGGGGTGACCAATTCGAACGGCGGCAGCGCCTCGGCCTCGCAATCGGTGTTCGCCCTGGTCACTTCCACCGGATTCGCGCGGACGCGTGCGGGCGGATCGCACTCATTGTCGGCCAGCGTGGTCGCGGGGGAGGGCGGCGACAAGCAGACCGACTATGCCTATCGCACGCAGCGGCACCGCAGCGATCTGCCCGACCCGGCGGGCATCGGACGCGAGGCCGGCGAACGCGCGGTCCGCAAGGTCGCTCCCGGATCGCTTCCTTCGGGCAGGATGCCCGTGGTGTTCGATCCGCGCGTGGGCGGCGGGATCGTCAGCCATTTGCTCGGCGCCATGACCGGGCCGGCTATCGCCCGCAAGGCAAGCTTCCTGATAGACCGCGAGAACGAACAGCTGTTCGATAACGGTATCCGGATCGTCGAGGATCCGCTGCGCCCCCGCGGCCTGCGATCGCGCAATTACGACGGCGAGGGCATCGCCAGCGTTCCGCGCGCGCTGGTCGAAGGCGGGCGGGTTACCCGCTGGCTGACCAATGTCGCCAGCGCCGCCCAGCTCGATCTGCCACTGACCGGCCATGCGAGCCGGGGCGGTGGCGGGGCGCCCGGCGTGGCCCCGGCCAATGTCTATATGGAACCGGGCACGGCCAGCGTGGCCGACCTCATCGCCGATATCGAGGACGGCGTCTATGTCACCGACCTGTTCGGCCAGGGGGTCAGCCTCGTCACGGGCGATTACAGCCGCGGCGCCAGCGGGCTGCGCATCCGCAATGGCGAACTGGCGGGGCCGGTGGCGGAAATCACCATCGCCGGGACGCTGCCCGAAATGTTCCGCGCGCTGGTGGCGGCCGATGATCTCGAATTCCTGCGCGGAATCGATGTTCCGACGCTGCGCATCGATGGTATGTCGGTGGCCGGTCAATGATCCGGTTGCTGGTCCTGGCGGCCCTGTTGTGGGCGGTGCCGCTGGCGGCCCAGCTCGAGGTACCCGCCGAACCGACCGAAACGCCGACCCCCGTCCAGACGATCGCGGCGACGCAGGAAGCGGGCGACGACCGGCGTATTGCCGAACGTATCGCAGGGATCTTTGCCGAGCTGCCCGCCTTCGGTGCGGTCGAGGTCGAGGTCAATGAAGGCGTCGTTTCGCTGTCGGGCACGGTGCCCAAGCCGGACGACATTGCGCGCGCCGAAGCCATCGTCAATCGCGTCGCCGGCGTCGTCACGGTCGAAAACGGGCTCGAACGGGACCTGTCGCTCTCGGCGGGCAGCGCCGGGATACTGACGCTCGCCGACCGCTGGAATTCGCTGGTCCGCATGCTCCCGCTGATCGGGATGGCCCTCGGCGTATGGTTGGCGATCGCCTTTCTCGGCTATCTGATCGCCGGGCTCGGGCGGCTGTGGCACCGGATCGCGCCGAACAGCTTCCTGGCCGAACTGATCGCCAGCGCGATCCGGTTCGGCTTCACGATCGTCGGCCTGGTGATCGCGCTCGACATGATCGGGGCGACAGCGCTGCTGGGGGCAGTGCTTGGCGGCGCGGGCGTCATCGGTATCGCGCTGGGTTTCGCCATGCGCGACACGATCGAGAATTACGTCGCCTCGCTGCTGCTGTCGCTGCGGCAGCCGTTTCGCGCCAACGACTGGGTGCAGATCGATACCTATGAAGGCCGGGTTATCCGCCTGACCAGCCGTGCCACCGTGCTGATGACGCTCGATGGCAACCACCTGCGCATTCCCAATGGCCAGGTGTTCAAGGCAGTGATCGTCAATTTCACGCGCAATCCGCAGCGCCGCTTCCATTTCGACCTCGGCGTGGACGCCGACGACGATGCCCGCGCCGCGCGGCAGCTGGGCCGCGACACGCTGGCGGGACTCGAATTCGTGCTGTCGGATCCGCCACCCGAAGCGCGGATCATCGAGGTTGGCGATTCGAACGTGGTGATCCGTTTCCTCGGCTGGGTCGACCAGCGCGATACCGATTGGTGGAAGGCGCAGAGCCAGGCGATTCCGGCAGTGAAGGGCGCCTTGGAAGATGCGGGCTTCGGCCTGCCGGAGCCGATCTACCGGCTGCGCTTCGATCCGCGCTCTGCCACGGTGCCCTTCGCGGCCGAAGCGGCCACCGCTACGGTCACCCCGAGCGCGGACGAACCGCCGCAGGCCAAGCGCGCGGTTCGCGATGTCGCGGCCAGCCCGGCCGACGAGGACGTGCGCCCGGCGGACGAGATCGCCGCCATGGTCGAGGAAGAGCGCAACCGGCCGGGAGAAGAGCAGAACAAGGACCTGCTCGATCACTCCCGCCCGGTCGAATAGGCGTTACTTCGCGGCGTTGCAGCGCTCGATGCTTTCGAGCACGATCTGGCGCGCCTCGGCGGCATCGCCCCAATTGCCGATCCGCACCCACTTCTCGCTTTCGAGATCCTTGTAGTGGGTGAAGAAATGCTCGATCTGCTGGAAGATGATGCTCGGCAGGTCCTTCGTTTCGGCGATATCCGAATAATAGGGGAACGTCGTGTCGACGGGTACGCAGATCAGCTTCTCGTCGCCGCCATGCTCGTCTTCGAGATTGAGCACGCCGATCGGGCGGGCGCGCACGACGCAGCCGGGAATGAAGGGCGAGCGGGCGATGACCAGCGCGTCGAGCGGATCGCCGTCGGGGCTGAGCGTGTGCGGGACGAAGCCGTAATTCGCGGGATAGCGCATCGGCGTGTGCAGGATGCGGTCGACGAACAGCGCGCCGCTGGCCTTGTCGAATTCGTATTTCACCGGTTCGCCGCCGGTCGGCACCTCGATGATGACATTGAGGCTCTCGGGCGGATTGTCTCCGGTCGGGATGTTTTCGATACGCATGGACTGTCTTCTTTGATTGGCGGGCGATTTCTCGCGCCGGAAAGGCTTGCGCGCGCCGATAGCGTCCCCGTCATATTGCGGCAACCGCCTTCCTCGCCTAAGCGCGCGCCATGGCAAAGACACCCCAGGCAATTCGCGGCACGCAAGACATCTTCGGCGCCGACGCCGAGGCATTCGCATTCGTCGTCGAGGCATTCGAGCGCGTGCGTAAGCTCTATCGCTTCCGCCGCGTCGAAATGCCCGTGTTCGAAAAGACCGAAGTGTTCAGCCGCGCGATCGGCGAGACGACCGACGTGGTCAGCAAGGAAATGTACTCCTTCGACGACCGCGGCGGCGAAAGCCTGACGCTGCGCCCCGAATTCACCGCGGGGATCGCGCGCGCCTTCCTGTCGAACGGGTGGCAGCAGCACGCGCCGGTCAAGCTGGCGACGCATGGCCCGCTGTTTCGTTACGAGCGCCCGCAGAAAGGGCGCTATCGCCAGTTCCACCAGATCGACGCGGAAATCATCGGGGCGGGTGAACCGCAGGCCGATGTCGAACTGCTCGCCATGGCCGACCAGCTGCTCAAGGAACTCGGCATCACCGGCGTGACGCTGCATCTCAACACGCTGGGCGACGGCGACAGCCGCGAAGCCTGGCGCGCCGCGCTGGTCGAGTATTTCCTTGGCGTGAAGGACGAATTGTCGGAGGATTCGCAGGAGCGGCTGGAGAAGAACCCGCTGCGCATCCTCGACAGCAAGGATCGCCGCGACCGCGCCTTCGTCGCCGATGCCCCCAAGATCGACCAGTTCCTGTCGGACGATGCGCGCGCCTTCTTCGACGCGGTCACCAGCGGGCTGGATGCGGCAGGGGTCAAGTGGCAGCGCGCCGAAAGCCTCGTCCGCGGGCTCGACTATTATCGCCACACCGCCTTCGAATTCATTCCCGACGAGGGCAGCGAGGCCGCGGGCAAGCTCGGCAGCCAGAGCACGATCCTGGGCGGCGGGCGCTACGATGGCCTGATGGAAAGCCTCGGCGGCGCGCCCACCCCGGCGGTCGGCTGGGCCGCAGGGATCGAGCGGCTCGCCATGCTGGTGGGCCCTGAACCGGGGCGGTCGTTGGCGGTTACTGCAATTGCTGATCGATCAGACGATGAGCCAATGCTTCGCAAAGTCGTCGAGAATCTGCGCAAGTTCGGGTTTGAAGCTGACTGCCCGTTGAAGGCGCCGACGCGTAAAGACTTCGACAAGGCCAAAAAAACTTCAGATGCAGTTCTCGTTGTTTCGGCGCATCCCAATTTTAAGGCGTCTGAGGCGTACGCTAACGTGCAGCTAAAGACTTTCGGCGACCGTACGGACGAGATGCAGGCACTTCGGGCTAGCCTGATTGAAGTCCTTTCGAAGACATTTTCTGTAGAACCTTTTCTGATGCACGGTGACGCGGACAGCACGTTGGAGTGGAACATCTACGAGTGAGCATCCCCGCCGAACGCCTCGACCAGATCGCCCACCGCTTCGCCGAGCTCGAGGCGCGGATGGCGTCGGGCCAGCTGGAAGGGGACGCCTTCGTCCAGGCCAGCCGCGACTATGCCGAGCTCGAGCCGGTGGCGAAGGTCGCCGCCGAAGTGCGGGCGGCGCGCGAGGAGATTGCCAGCCTCGAGGAGATGCTCGCCGATCCGGAAATGAAGGCGATGGCCGAGGAGGAGCTGACCGAGCTGCGCCAGCGCCTGCCCGCGGCCGAGCGCCAATTGGCCATCGCCATGCTTCCCCGGGACAGCGCCGATGCCAAGCCTGCCATGCTCGAAATCCGCGCCGGCACCGGCGGCGACGAGGCGGCGCTGTTCGCGGGCGATCTCTACCGCATGTACGAACGCTTCGCCGCCGAGCAGGGCTGGAAGGTCGAGCCGGTCAGCATGAGCGCGTCCGAGGTCGGCGGGTTCAAGGAAGTGGTCGCCAATGTCACCGGCAATGGGGTCTTCGCCAAGCTCAAGTTCGAAAGCGGCGTCCACCGCGTGCAGCGCGTGCCCGAAACCGAAAGCGGCGGGCGTATCCATACCTCCGCCGCGACCGTGGCCGTGCTGCCCGAACCCGACGAGGTCGACGTGCAGATCGACGCGGGCGACCTCAAGATCGATACCTACCGCGCCAGCGGGGCGGGCGGACAGCACGTCAACACCACCGACAGCGCAATCCGCATCACGCACTTGCCGACCAATACGGTGGTCACCTGCCAGGACGGCCGCAGCCAGCACAAGAACCGCGAGAAGGCGATGCAGGTGCTGCGCGCGCGGTTGTTCGAACAGCAGCGCGAGGCGACCGAGGGCGCCGAGGCCGAGGCGCGCAAGGCGATGGTCGGCTCGGGCGACCGGTCCGAACGCATCCGCACCTACAATTTCCCGCAAGGCCGCGTGACCGACCACCGGATCGGGCTGACGCTGCACAAGCTGCCCGAAATCATCGCCGGACCGGGTCTTGGCGAACTGGTCGATGCGCTCATCGCCGAGGACGAGGCCAAACGGCTCGCCACGCTGAGTGACTGAGCCCGGACCGGCCAGTGTGGCCGATGCGATCCGCGCTGCGGCCGAGCGGCTGGGCGCGACCAGCGATACCGCGCGGCTCGACGCCGAACTGCTGATGGCGCATGTTCTGGAGACGTCGCGCTCGCAGATGCTGCTGACCCGGATGCGCGACGCTGCCGCCCCGCATACCGCCGCATTCGCGCGGCTGGTCGACCGGCGCGCCGCGCACGAACCGGTGGCGCACTTGCTGGGCGAGCAGGAGTTTTACGGGCTCCCTTTCGCAGTATCGCCTGCCACGCTGATCCCGCGCGGCGACAGCGAAACGATCGTCGAGGCGGCGCTCGAACACGCGGCCGCCGACGCGCGCGTGCTCGACATGGGAACGGGTTCGGGGGCGCTGCTGCTGGCCTTCCTGCACGAGCGCCCGTCGGCAACGGGGATCGGCATCGATGCCTCGGCGCAGGCGCTGGCCGTGGCGCAGCGGAACAGCGCTGCGCTGGGCCTGGCGGAGCGCGCGCAGTTCAGGGAAGCGAGTTGGCTGGACAGCGGCTGGGCCGATGCGCTCGGCCGGTTCGACCTGGTGCTGTGCAACCCGCCCTATGTCGAAACCGGCGCCCGGCTCGATCCGGATGTGCGCGATTACGAGCCGGCTTCCGCGCTGTTCGCCGGGCCCGAGGGGCTTGACGACTATCGCGCGATCATCCCGCAGCTTGGCAAGCTGCTTGCGCCGGGCGGTGTCGCAGTGCTCGAAATCGGGGCGGCGCAAGGGCAGGCGGCGCGTGCGCTGGCGAGCGAATCGGGCTATACGGTGGCGCTGCGCCGCGATATCGCCGGACGCGACCGGGCGCTGATTCTCACTTAGGGCTTGGCAAAGCCGATTCGACCCTTTACCTCTGGCCACAGGCCAGTGGTGCGCGGGTAACGCTTCCCACCGGTTCCAGCTCCGACATTGCAGTTACGGTACGAGGCTTCGGCCCCGTATACCTTGCACAAAATGGAGCACGCGAGCTGCGACAAGCGCAGTCGCGCAAGGGGTCACGCGGCCATATGCGCACCGGTTGTAAGGTGCGCGCCGCGCATTGAATAAGGACCAGCTACCCTTGAACAATAATCGCAATAACCGTCGTCGTGGACGCGGTAACCGCAATCAGGGCGGGGCCAATTCGGCCAATCGGATCGATAGTCGTGCCCGGGGCAATGCTCCGCAGTTGCTCGAAAAGTACAAGAAGCTTGCCCAGGACGCCCAGCACAATGGCGACCGGGTCCAGGCCGAATACTATCTCCAGTTCGCCGACCATTATTTCCGCGTCCTCGCCGACAACAAGGCCCGCCAGGAAGAATCCAAGGGCAAGCGGCCGGACGATCGCGGCCAGAACCAGTCGGATGACGACGGGGACGAGGACGATGGTGACGATCGCCGCGGCAATCGCCGGCAGCCGCGCAGTCGCCGCGACGATGCCGAAGATGGCAATCGCAAGCCGCGCGCGCGCCGGCCGAAGAACGACGATCAGAACGACGACAGCGAATTCGAATCGTCGGACAATCCCTTCACGCGCCGCGACGACGAGGACGAAGCGCCCAAGAAGCGCCGTGCCCCGCGCAAGGTGAAGAAGGCCGACGACGCCAATCCCGCCGGCGGCGAGATCGACGCGGCCGTGCTGCCGCCTTCGATCGGCGCAAGCGAACCCGCGGGCGACGACAAGCCGGCCCCGCGTCGCCGCAAGCGCAAGCAGGACGACGAGAGCGAAGTGGGCGCGGTCGGCTGATCGCGCTTGCACCTCTGCTTTGACTGACTAAGGGGCAAGCCGATGGAGAAACTCCCCGGCTTGGCCCGTTCTCACCCGCAAATCGCCGCCCTCGTGCTGGGCGGCCTGTCGGCCTTGGGCTTCCAGCCGTTCCACCTCTGGCCTGTGGGGCTTGCGGCGGTCGGCGCGTTCGGCTGGCTGGCGTGGCGCGCCACCGGATGGCGCTCGGCGCTGCTTGCCGGTTGGCTGTTCGGCCTCGCCCATTTCACCATCACCAACAACTGGATCGCCACCGCCTTTACCTATCAGGCGGAAATGCCTGCCATTCTCGGCTGGGCCGCGGCGCCGCTGCTGTCGCTCTACCTCGCCATATGGCCCGCGCTCGCGACTTGTGTCGCGTGGTGCGCCGCGCGCCGGCGCGGGCTGCTCACCTTCGCGCTGGTATTCGGCGCGATGTGGATCGGCGCGGAATGGCTGCGCAGCTGGGTCTTCAGCGGCTATGCCTGGGGTCCGCTGTCGATGATGGTGCTGGGCCCGTGGGACCGCCCCGGACTGGCGGCGGCGCTGCCCTTTACCGGCAGTTACGCGCTGTCGGGGCTGGTGGCCTGCGCCGCGGTGCTGCTTGCCGACCTGCTGCGCACCCGGCGATGGCCTGCCTTGGCAGGTGCTGCAGCTGCCCTTGCCATACTGGTTTATCTGCCGGCCGGTGAGCCGCGCGAAGGAACGGTGCCGCTCACGCTGGTCCAGCCCAATCTGGGGCAGGACGAAATCAATGACGCCGCGCGCTTCGAAGAGCAGTTCCAGCGGATCGCCGCGCTCAGCGTGCCGCGGGAAGCGCGTCCCAACCGGCTCGTCCTGTGGCCCGAAAGCGGTGTTCCGGACTATCTGCGCGATGGTTATCCGCAGCGCTATTACACCCAGATGACCGCCGGGGGCGACCCGGCCTTCGCGCGCGCCAGGATCGGGCGCGTGATCGGCGCCGACAGCCTGCTGCTGACCGGGATGGTCGATCTCGAGATCGACATGGTCGAGGGCCGTGAACGCGCTGTGGCCGCGTACAATTCGATCGCATCGATCGATCCGGCCGGACGGCTGGGCGAACGCTATGCCAAGGCGCATCTGGTCCCCTATGGCGAATACCTGCCGATGCGCGACTGGCTCGAACCGCTCGGCCTCTCGCGGCTCGTCGCGGGGACGCTCGATTTCATTCCCGGTCCCGGTCCGCTGAGCCAGGATCTCGGCCCCTTCGGCACGGCGGGGATGCAGATCTGCTACGAGATCGTCTTCTCGGGCGAAGTGGTCGACCGCACGGACCGGCCCGATTACATCTTCAACCCATCCAACGATGGCTGGTTCGGGGCCTGGGGCCCGCCGCAGCATCTGGCGCAGGCGCGGATGCGCGCGGCGGAGGAAGGGCTGCCGGTACTGCGTTCGACGACCACCGGGATCAGCGCCGTGATCGACGCACGCGGGGTGGTGCGCGACCATATCGGGCGCAATGTGGCCGGGCGGATCGATACAGTTGTGCCGCCACCGGCGCCGCCCACATGGTTCGCGCAGGCGGGGCACTGGTTGACGCTCGTCTGGGCTATCGCACTGCTGGCACTATCGCTGGTTGCCATGCGCCGCGCGGAAGGCTACCCCGCGCAGAACACATAAAGACATCTTTATATCGGGAATTTTCGTTTATGCGCTCCAGTTTTCTCTTCACCTCCGAAAGCGTCTCAGAGGGCCATCCCGACAAGGTTTCCGACCAGATCTCGGATGCGATCGTGGATTTGATGCTGGCCAGGGATCCCGAAGCTCGCGTGGCCTGCGAAACGATGACGACGACCCAGCGAGTGATCCTGTCGGGTGAGATCCGCTGCGCGCCGATGTACAACACTCATGATTCCGACTGGGCCGAAAACGGGGGCTGGGCCCCCGGCGCGAAGGAAGAGATCGAGAAAGCGGTGCGCCGCACGGTGCGCGAAATCGGCTATGAGCAGGACGGGTTCCACTGGCAGACGCTGACCTTTGAAAACCACCTGCACGGCCAGTCTTCCGAAATCGCGCAGGGCGTCGATGCGGCGGGCAACAAGGACGAAGGCGCCGGTGACCAGGGCATCATGTTCGGCTTCGCCTGCGATGAAACGCCTGACTACATGCCTGCGCCGCTCGACTACAGCCACAAGATCCTCGAACGGCTCGCGGCGGATCGCAAGAGCGGCGCTGCGCCGTTCCTCGAACCCGATGCGAAGAGCCAGGTCACGCTGCGCTACGAGAACGGCAAGCCGGTGGCGTGCACTGCGGTCGTCGTGTCGACCCAGCATGCCAAGGGGTATCACGAAGGCGCCAGGGAGGCCGAGCTCAAGGCCTATGTCAAAGGCGTGATCGGCGACATCCTGCCCGGCGGATGGATCACCGACGAAACCGAGTGGCATATCAACCCCACTGGCGCGTTCGAGATCGGCGGGCCCGACGGCGATGCCGGGCTGACCGGACGCAAGATCATCGTCGACACCTATGGCGGCGCGGCCCCTCATGGCGGCGGTGCGTTCAGCGGCAAGGACCCGACCAAGGTCGATCGTTCGGCCGCCTATATTACGCGCTACCTGGCGAAAAACATCGTCGCGGCCGGGCTTGCGCGGCGCTGCACCATCCAGCTGTCCTACGCCATCGGCGTGTCCAAGCCGCTCTCGCTCTATGTCGATACGCATGGCACCAGCGCCGCCGGAGTGACCGACGAAGCGCTCGAGGATGCGATCCGCAGCATCGAAAAGCTGGGCGGGCTGACCCCGCGCGGGATCCGCACGCACCTCGGCCTCAACAAGCCGATATACCGCCAGAGCGCCGCCTATGGCCACTTCGGGCGGCAGGCCGATGGCGAACACTTCCCCTGGGAACGCCTCGATCTGGGCAAGGATCTGAAGGCCGCGCTGGCAGGCTAGCCGCGCTCCCGGCCGGACGCGGCGGGCGCGCTAGCCGTGTTCGCCCTTGCGCGGGCTGGGGTGGTCGAGCGCAAGTTGGGCGCCGGAGAAAGTGAACGGGCTGCGTACGCCGGCGATGCCGTCCAGCTCGATCCGCATGCCCCGCTCGCGCACTTGCGGATCGGCGAACACCGCGTCGATCGGGTTGATCGGTCCGGCGGGGATGCCCGCCTCGCCGCATGCGCCAAGCAGTTCCGCCAATTGCCATTTGCCGGTCTCCGCAGCGATCATGGCGTCGAGCTCCGCGCGGTTGGCGAGGCGGCTTTCATTGGTGGCGAAGCGTTCGTCGCCCAGCAGGTCGCCGCGCCCGAGCAGCGCGAGCAGCCGCCGGAACAGCCCGTCATTCGCAGGCGCCAGCACCACCTTGCCATCGGCAACCGGGAAGACGCCATAGGCGCTCACCTGGGCATGCTCATTGCCCATCCGCGGCGGATTCTCGCCAGTGGTGAAGAAATGCGTTGCCTGGCTGGCGAGCAGGCCGACCGAACAATCGAGCAGCGCCATGTCGACATGCTGTCCGCGACCGGTGCGTTCGCGCATGGCGAGCGCGGCCTGGATGCCGATCACCGAATACAGCCCGCAGGTGAGGTCGGAAATGGAGATGCCCATCTTCATCGGCTGGCCCGCCGGTTCGCCGGTCAGCGCCATGAACCCGCTCATCGCCTGCACGACGAAATCGTATCCCGCCTCGTGCGCGCGCGGCCCGGTCTGGCCGAAACCGGTGATCGAGCAATAGACGAGCCCTTGGTTGGCCGCGGACAGCGCGGCGTAGTCGAGCCCGAATTTGGCCAGCGTGCCGGTCTTGAAATTCTCCAGCACGACATCCGCCGAAGCGGCCAGTTCGGCGACGCGCGCAAGATCGCCCGCGTCCCTGAAATCGGCCACGATGCTGCGCTTTCCGCGATTGGCGGCATGGTAATAGGCCGCCTCGCGGTCGCCGTTCTCGCGCTCGATCCACGGCGGGCCCCACAACCGCGTGCCGTCGCCATAGGGGCTTTCGACCTTGATGACGTCGGCCCCGAGATCGGCGAGGATCTGCCCCGCCCAGGGGCCGGCGAGTACCCGCGCCAGTTCGAGGACCTTGAGCCCGGCGAGGGGGGCATTCGGATTGCGCGGAGCGTCGAGCCACATGCCGCGGGGCTTGGGCGGGCAGCGCGCGGGGGTCAAGTCACTCGATGCCCGCAGCTGCTGCCAGGCCGCTTGCCGCCTCGAGGAATTCCTCGCGGAAGTCCTGCACTACCTGGCGGCTCGAGCGTACCTGTTCGACCAGCCCGACGCCCTGACCGACGAAATAGCTGACCAGTTCGCGCGCATTGTCATTGCCCGCCGCGGCCTCGCGTTCGATCCGCGCGAAGGCGGGTTCGGAGACCATGCCCATCAGCGGCATGGGCAGCGTTCCCGGGCCCTGCGGATCTTCCCAGGCCGCATGCCACGGCGTTTTCAGCTGGCGTGCAGGCTTGCCCGTGCGGCTGCGCGAGCGGACGGTATCGCGGCTGCGCGCGGCGACCATCTTGTCGCGGAACGCTTCGCTGGTCTCGGCCTCGGGCGTCGCCAGCCAGACCGATCCGGTCCACGCGCCCTGCGCGCCCGCTGCCATCATTCCCGCCATCTGTCCGCCGGTCATGATCCCGCCCGCGGCAAGCACCGGGATATCGTGCCCGCGCCGCGCCAGTTCCCGCACGACTTCGGGGATCAGCACAAGGGTCGACACTTCGCCGCAATGCCCGCCGGCCTCGGTGCCCTGCGCGACGATGATGTCGACGCCCGCCTCGGCCTGCCGGATGGCGTGTTCCTTCGCCCCGACCAGCGCCGCCACGGGGACGCCGCGCCGCTTGCCTTCGGCAATCATGGCAGCAGGCGCGATACCCAGCGCATTGGCGATCAGCCTGATCGGATGGCGAAAGGCGACCTCCATCAAGGCGAGGCCGTTTTCGGGCGTGATGCCCATGCGTTCGGGCAGGATCTTGAGCTCGGGCTCGGGGGCGATGCCGTAATCGCCCAGCACCGAATTGACGAAACCCTGATAGGCCGGATCGATGGCCTGCGCGCGGCTCCGGTTGTCCGCCAGCGTGCGGACTGCCGGATCGACCACCTCGGGCACCAGCACATCGACGCCATAGGGCGCGCCATCGACATGGGCATCGATCCAGTCGAGCTCCTCTTCGAGCTGTTCGGGTGTAAAACGGGTGGCGCCGAGGACGCCGAAGCCGCCCGCCTTGCTGACCGCGGCGACGACATCGCGGCAGTGGCTGAAGGCGAACAGCGGGAATTCGGCGCCGGTCAGGGCGCAAACGCGGTTCATGGTCATGGGTGTCTCCTCTTCCGCGGTCACCCTATGCCCAAGACGGTGCGGTGCAAGCGATGTCTAGCGCGGTGCCCTCATTGCGCGGTGTCGCTTTCCGCAGGCTGCCAACGCGCGTCGGGAGGGAACACCTCGTCCAGCGTACCTTCCTGCCATGCGCCGTAGACCGGGTTGGGCATCAGGAACCAGCCATTGCCCCACAGCTGCGCATAGGTGCCCCGCGCCACAATTGCCCGGCGCGCTGCGATGGCGCTTTCGTCCGCGTTGAAGACATCGGCGAAGTCTCCGAGATTGTCGCCTGCCATCGCAATGACGCAATAGCTCTGCGCGATCCGCGCGCGGCGGCCGTCCTTGCGCCCGCCCATGGCATCGTCGCCGCGCAGGAACAGCGTTTCGAGATGCACGGCCGGCCCCGCGCCGGCGGCTTCCAGCGCCGCCACCGTGCCTGCCGCATTCTGCGTATTGCGATTGGTGTTGAAGATCACCGTGATGCCCGCGTCGCGCAGGCGGCGCAGGCCGGTGACCGCGCCGGGAACGGGCTGTGCGATCCCCGCGCCCTCGGCCGACCATTGTGCCCATTCGGCGGGATCGAACGGCTTGCCGCTCAGCGCCTGCCAGTATTCGTAGCCGGTGTTGAGCAGGACGGTCTCGTCGACATCGAACACGGCGGCAAGCGGCTTAATGCCGCCGTCATCCGTCTCGCATGACGGCGTGCCTATGCCGCCCGCCGCGTCCGGCAGGCCCTGCGGAACCGATTGCGGAATCCCGGGCCGGCGCGCGACTGCGATGGCGTGATCGGCGATTTGTCGCCAGGTCTGGATCGAGGCTGCGGCCGCTTCGCCCGAGCCGTAGAGCCAGCGCATGGTATCGGGTGCGGGCCGGTCTTCGCCAGCATTCACCGGCGCGCTGGCCGCCGAAGGGCGGGGGCCGGCAGCGGAACAGCCGCCCAAGGCAAGCGCCCCGGCGGCGAGCAGGAGGAAACGGGTCATGAGGCAATCTCCAGAGCGACGGCTGATGGTGCGGACGCGGCTCTCTGCCATAGCGGGCGTCGGCAATCCATCCGGCTCGCACGATTAGAGCGTGCAGCGCCGCCATTCCAGCGGAGACCCGGTCATGCCCCGGTTTCGCCGCTGCCGACTAAGCCAGAAAACCGCCGAATTTTGTGCAGCGCAATATCGGCGGCTCTCATCAGCCGAGGATGCCGGACATAAAATCAAGAGGTTGCAGTTCCTTGCATCGACTGTTTGCGGATTTTGCAACAAAACTTGTTCTTTTCGCACTTGCACAAAAGTGGGCGGCCACGCATATCTGCTCGTGCCTTTCAGGCATCCTCTCCCAAGACTTCCAAGCCCGGTTGGTTCGCCAGCCGGGCTTTTTTCTTGCCTGCGGGACCTTCTGTCCGCACCCGCTCATTGCATCGGTACGAACCGGCCCCACCTTGGGCTGTACGACCAACAGGAACGGGAGCCCAGCTCACATGGCCGATGCTGACGCTGCAACGACGGAACACACGACGAAGGTAAGGCTGCAAGTGGCAGCGGCACGGCAGGAGGAAAGCGGGCAGGGTATCGCCCGCATGCCGCGATCGGCCTTTCAGGCGCTGGGCATCACCGAAGGCGATGTGGTGGAAATCGCCGGCAAGCGCACGACCGCGGCGGTCGCGATGGCGGCCTATGACGAAGACCAGACCATCGACGTCGTCCGGCTCGACGGGCTTCAGCGCGGCAATGCGGAAGCCGGCTCGGGCGAACATGTGAATGTCTCGGTTGCCGAATCGCGCCCGGCCACGCGTGTCGTATTCGCGCCCGCGCAGCGCGAGATGCGCCTGCAGGGTCCGGCGCAGGCGCTCAAGCGCAATTTCTTCCGCAAGCCGCTCGTCGCGGGCGATCTCGTCGCCACGACCGGGCAGCAGCCCGTCCAGGACATGCCCCCCGAAGTGCGCCGGATGTTCAATGCCCCGGCCTATGCGCTCACCCAGATCCGGCTCAGCGTGGTGTCCACCAGCCCAAAGGGCATCGTCCATATCGACGAAAACACCGAAGTCGAGCTGCGCGCCGAGTTCGAAGCGCCCCGCGATGCCCGCGCGGTGGTCAATTACGACGATGTCGGGGGGATGGAAGACACCATCCAGCAATTGCGCGAGATGGTCGAACTGCCGCTGCGCTATCCCGAATTGTTCACCCGTCTCGGCGTTGATCCGCCCAAGGGCGTGCTGCTGCACGGTCCTCCGGGAACAGGCAAGACGCGGCTGGCGCAGGCGGTCGCCAATGAAAGCGATGCCAATTTCTTCACCATCAATGGCCCCGAGATCATGGGATCGGGCTATGGCGAGAGCGAGAAGGCGCTGCGCGAAGTGTTCGAGCAGGCGACCAAGGACGCGCCTGCCATCGTTTTCATCGACGAGATCGATTCGATTGCGCCCAAGCGCGACCGCGTCCCCGGCGAGGCGGAGAAGCGCCTCGTCGCGCAGCTGCTGACTCTGATGGACGGGCTCGAGGCGCGTTCGAACCTCGTCGTGATTGCCGCAACCAATCGCCCCGACGCGATCGACGAGGCGCTGCGCCGGCCGGGCCGCTTCGACCGCGAAATCGTGATCGGCGTGCCCGACGAACAGGGGCGGCGCGAAATCCTCGGCATCCACACCCGCGGCATGCCCCTGGGCGACAAGGTCGACCTCGCCGAGCTGGCGCGCGCCACTTACGGCTTCGTCGGTGCGGACATCGCCGCGCTCGCGCGCGAGGCCGCGATCGATGCGGTGCGCCGGATCATGCCCAAGATCGATCTCGACGAGCGGACGATTCCGCCCGAAGTGCTCGACGAACTTTATGTCGGACGCGAAGACTTCCTCTCGGCGCTGAAGCGCATCCAGCCTTCCGCCATGCGCGAAGTCATGGTGCAGGTGCCCCGGGTCGGCTGGTCCGATATCGGCGGCGTGGGCGACGCGATCGAAAAGCTCAAGGAAGGCATCGAGCTGCCGATGAAGAACCCCGAGGCGTTCCATCGTCTCGGGATCCGGCCCGCGAAGGGCTTCCTGCTCTATGGTCCGCCGGGCACCGGCAAGACGCTGCTGGCCAAGGCCGTCGCCAAGGAAGCCAAGGCGAACTTCATCTCGATGAAAAGCTCGGACCTGCTGTCCAAATGGTATGGCGAAAGCGAACAGCAGATCGCGCGCATGTTCAAGCGGGCCCGCGCAGTCGCGCCCTGCGTCGTCTTCATCGACGAGATCGACAGCCTGGTGCCCGCGCGTGGCAGCGGGCAGGGCGAACCGCAGGTCACCGGCCGCGTGGTGAACACCATCCTGGCCGAAATGGACGGGCTCGAGGAATTGCAGTCGGTCGTCGTCATCGGCGCGACCAACCGCCCCACGCTGGTCGATCCCGCGCTGCTGCGCCCGGGCCGGTTCGACGAACTGGTCTATGTCGGGACGCCCGACCAGCCGGGACGCGAACAGATCCTCAAGATCCATGCCAAGGACATGCCGATGGCCGGCGATGTCGATCTCGCGGCGGTCGCCGCCAAGACCGTGCGGTTCACGGGCGCGGACCTCGAAGATGTCGTCCGCCGCGCCGGCCTCAACGCCCTGCGCCGCGTCGGCGGCGATGTAGAGGAGGTCGCCGCGCTCGATTTCGCAGAAGCGCTGAAGGATAGCCGCGCGACGGTTACCCCGAAGATGGAAACCGAATACAAGAAGATGCGCGGCGAGCTGAAGAAGCGCGCGGCCGAAGTGCGACCGATCGGCTTCCTCTACGAAGGCATGGTCGAAAGCACGCGCGACGAAAAGCACGGGCCGGACACCACCGGCTGATCGCTACCGGCCGGCCGCAGGCGCGTGCAGCGGCCTGCCGGTGAGCGCGGCTTACGGTGTGTTCGGCTCGGCGGCCTTGAGATGCCCGCCGGGCACTTCGAGCCGGTGGCGGATCAGCGCATCGGGCTGGTTCTGCTTGATCCAGGCCAGCATGTGTTCGCGCACGCCGCAGCGCAGGGCCCACAAGTCGCCGATCGTCTCGGCGCTCATCGACAGGCGCAGTTCGATGCTTTCGGGATAGGCGTCGGTCATCAGCAATTGCAGATTGCGCCCGTCCCACAGCTCATGCGCCGAGACATAGCGTTCGAATTCGCTGCGGATCGGTTCGACATCGGTGATCGGGTCGAGATGCAGCATCACCGGCCCGGTCAGCTTCTCGTCGACGCGCGACCAGTTCTCGAAGCTTTCGTCGAGGAACCGGCTGGTGGGCACGACCAGCACGCGCTCGTCCCAGGTGCGGACGGTGACGAAGCTCATGCGGATTTCCTCCACCCGCCCGGCCTGGTCGTCGACCTTGACCAGATCGCCGATCCGCAGCGGCTGGGTCAGCGCCATTTGCAGCCCCGCGATCAGCGATTTGAGCGCGGGCTGTGCGGCGGCGCCCACTGCCAGCGCGGCGAGACCCGCCGAGGCCAGCATCGTGGTGCCGACATCGCGGACACCGGGGATATTGAGCATGATCAGCGAAACGGTGACGATCATGATTCCCACCTTCACCGTCCGCGACAGGATCGCGATCCGCGTTAGGCGACCGCGCTGCGCCACCGGATCGCTTGCTGCGCCGACCTGCGCTTCGTAGCCCCGCGCGAGGCCGCGGACCATGGCATAGGCCACCCACCCGATCACCGCGGGCACCAGGAAGCGGGCCAGAAGGTCCCAGCCGCGCCCGACCAGTGCATCGTTTTCGGCCGCCGCGGCGATGGCGAAGGCGATCGCCGCCCAGCGCAGCGGCTTGCGCACCGCTTCGACCACCACATCGTCGAGCGCGCTTTCGGAACTGCGCGTCACGCGCCGGAGCAGGGCGAAGACGATCCAGTGGGCCAGCAGGGCCAGCGCGACCGCGCTGCCGAGCACGATCAGCGTGTGGATCACGCCGTCGTAGGAGATCGGCCAATTGCGGGGATCGTAGCGCTCTAGCATCGGCTCAGGCGGTATGGGCGCGGGCCGCCGATGGCAAGATCAGTCACCGGCGGGAAGTTCGATCGTGACGATCAGCCCGTCGGGGGTGAACTTGCGCTCGAACGTGCCACCGAACTGACGCGCGGCGCTGGTCATCAGCAGGCTGCCGAAGCCGGTGTGCTCGGGTGCATCGCCCAGTTGCGCGCCGGTTTCGCGCCACTCCAGCGTGACCGTCCCGTCCTGTTCGCTCCAGCTGACGTGGACCGTGCCTTCGTCCTTCCAGGCGCCGTATTTGACCGCATTGGTGGTCAGCTCGTGCAGCACCAGGCCGAGCGGGGTCACGCGCTTGGCGGGCAGCATGATTTCGGGCCCGTCGATTTCGGCCGGGTGGTTGCTCGACCGGTAGGGTGCCAGCGAGGTCTCGACCAGAGCGCGCAGCGAGGCCACCGGGCGTTCGAGCTCGCCCTGGCTGACTTCATGCGCGGTGAGCAGCGCGCGGATCCGCTGCGCGATGCTGTTGGTCACCTCCTTCGCCTCGGGCTTGTCGCGGGCGCTCATCTGGACGATCGCCAGCACCACCGCGAAAAGGTTCTTCACCCGGTGGTTGAGTTCGCGCGCCAGCAGGTCGGCGCGGTCGCGCGCCTCGCTGACTACCGCGGCCTGCGCCGCTTCGGCTTCGGCGCGTGCCGCGCGCCCGACCAGCCGCGCGCCGGCGAACATGGCGATGATGAGGAACACCAGCAGCGCGCCCAGCAGCGGGAGAACGCGGGCATTGGTACGCGCGGCGTCGGCGCTGTAGGCGGCCAGCGTCTCGTTCTCGATATCCTCCAGTTCGGCGATGGCGCGGTCGAGCCGTTCCATCGTCTCGACTCCCTCGTCGGTGAGAATTGCGCGCCGTGCATCGAGCAGCCGTCCGTTCTCGAGCAATTCGACCCCGGTCGCCATTTCGTCGAACTTGGCGCGGGCCAGCGCATCGATCTTGTCGATCAGTTCGGTCTGCCGCGCGGTCGCGTCCTCGCCGATCAGTTCGCGGATGCGATCGAGCGTCGGGTCGATCTGTTCGCGTCCCGCCTGGTAGGGCGCCAGATACCGCCGGTCGAGCGTGATGAGATAGCCGCGCTGGCCGGTTTCGCCGCTGATCGCGGAACGGCTGACCTGGCGCAGTTCCTCGAGCACCTCGACCGTCCGGCGCACCTGCTCGCGCTGTTCGCGCTCGGCTTCCACGGTCTGGTAGACCAGGAACAGCGTGGCGAACATCGCGGCGGCAATCACCCCCAGCAGGACGACATTCATCCACCGCGGATCGCGCGTGCGCGCGACGAATTCCTCGATCTCGGTCAGTGTGCTGCTCCCCAGCTGGTCCCGGTGCCGATATCGACCCCCAGAGGAATGTCCAGTTTCACCGCGGGTTCGGCGGCGCCCGCCATGACCCGTTCGATCACCGCCGACGCGGCATCGACGTCGCCCTCGGGCAGTTCGAAGACCAGTTCGTCGTGCACCTGCAGCAGCATGCGGACATGCCCCAGCCCGGCAGCCTCGAGCGCGGGCATCATGCGGACCATGGCGCGCTTGATGATATCCGCGCTGGTGCCCTGGATGGGCGCGTTGATTGCCGCCCGCTCGCTCCCCTGGCGCTCCGCCTGGTTCTTCGACGCGATCCGCGGGAACCATGTCTTGCGCGCGAAGAGCGTTTCCGAATAACCGCGCTCGCGCACCTGCTCCAGCGTACGCACGATGTATTTCTGGATCCCGGGGAAGCGCTGGAAATAGGTGTCGATCATCGCCTGCGCCTCGTCCGCCTCGACGCCGAGCCGGCCCGCCAGCCCCCAGCGCGAGATGCCGTAGAGGATCGCGAAATTGATCGTCTTGGCGCGCCCGCGCGTATCGCGATTGACCTCGCCGAACATCTCGATCGCCGTGCGCGAGTGGATGTCCTCGCCCTGCGCGAAGGCTTCCTTCAGCGTCGGGACATCGGCCATATGCGCGGCCAGCCGCAGTTCGATCTGCGAATAGTCGGCAGCCAGCAGCACATTGCCTTCATCGGCGACGAAAGCCTCGCGGATCTGGCGGCCGATCTCGGTGCGAATGGGGATGTTCTGCAGATTGGGTTCGGTCGACGACAGCCGCCCGGTCTGCGCCCCGACCAGGCTGTAGCTGGTGTGCACACGCCCGGTTTCGGGATTGATCGCCTGCTGCAGCGCATCGGTATAGGTATTCTTGAGCTTGGCGAGCTGGCGCCATTCGAGCACCTTTCCGGCGATCTCCGCGCCTTCGCCCGACAGCCTCTCGAGCACGCTCTGGTCGGTGGAATACTGGCCGCTCTTGCCCTTCTTGCCGCCCTTGTAGCCGAGCGTGTCGAACAGGATTTCGCCGAGCTGCTTGGGGCTGCCGACGGTGAATTCGGTGCCCGCGATGCGGTGGATTTCCTTCTCCAGCCGGGCGATTTCGCCGGCGAATTCCTCCGACAGCTTGGCCAGCCGGGTCCGGTCGACCTTGATGCCGTGGCGTTCCATCTGCGCCACCACCGGGACCAGTGGCCGGTCGACCCGTTCGTAGATGCGCGTACCGCCCTCGGTCGCCAGCCGCGGCTTGAGCGTCTTGTACAGCCGCCAGGTGACGTCCGCGTCTTCCGCGGCATATTCGGTGGCCTTGTCGAGCGGGACCTCGCCGAAGGGAATCGCCTTCTTGCCCGTGCCGCAGATCTCCTTGAAGGTCAGGCAGGTGTGGCCGAGGTGGCGGCTCGCCAGCTCGTCCATCCCGTGGCCGCCACCGATCCCGTCGAGCTGGCGCCCGGCGTCGAGATCGAAGCTCATGATCATCGTATCCTCGACAGGCGCGACGGCAAGGCCGTTGCGCGCGAGCACGTTGAGATCGTATTTGCCATTGTGGAACACCTTGACCACGGCATCGCTGGCGAGCAGCGGCGCGAGCGCGGCGAGCGCAGCGGCCTTGTCCACCTGCGCCGGGCGTTCGGCAAACATGTCGCTGCCGCCATGGCCCAGCGGGATATAGCAGGCATCGTTGGGCCCGAGCGCCAGGCTCACCCCGACAAGATCGCACAGCATGCAGTCGAGCGAGCTGGTCTCCGTATCGACCGCGACCAGCCGCGCCGCCATCGCCCGCGCGATCCACTCTTCGAGCCGGTCAAGCGTCTGCACGCATTCATAGGCGCTGCGATCCACTGCGGGAAACTCGGGCAGCGGCTGGCGGTTACCCGTACTGCTGGTCGGCGCGCCGGCGGTTTCGGGCTTGGCCGGATTGAGATCGGTCGCGCGCGAAGGGCTGCCATTGCCGGCCTCGAGCCGCTTGAGCAGGCTGGTGAAGCCATGCTTGCCAAGGAAGGCGGCGAGCGGTTCGGGCGGAACCTCGTCAAGCTTCATGTCCTCGAGCGTGACGGGCAGGCTGCAATCCTCGCGCAGCGTTACCAGCACGCGGCTGAGTTCGGCATCGGCGCGGTGTTCGATCAGCCGCTCCTTGAGCTTGCTCTTCTTCATGCCCTCGGCCGCATCGAGCGCAGCGGTAAGCCCGCCGTGTTCGGCAATCAGCTTGCTAGCGGTCTTGGGGCCGACGCCGAAAATACCGGGAATATTGTCGACCGAATCGCCCATCAGCGCGAGCACGTCGCCGACCTTGTCGGGCCCGACGCCGAATTTTTCCTCAACCTCGTCGATATAGATCCGGGCATTCTTCATCGTGTCGAGCATGTCGATACGCGCGCCGTTCTCCTCGCCGACGAGCTGCATGAGGTCCTTGTCGGAAGACACGATGGTGACGTGCCAGCCCTGCTTTTGCGCCGCGCGCGCATAGGATGCGATCATGTCGTCCGCCTCGACATCGGGTTCCTCGATGCAGGGCAGGCTGAACGCACGCGTGGCATCGCGAATCAGCGGGAATTGCGGCACCAGGTCTTCGGGCGGGGGTGGCCGATTGGCCTTGTACTGATCGTAGATCTCGTTGCGGAAGCTCTGGCTCGACTTGTCGAGAATCACCGCCAGATGGGTCGGGCCGTCGGCTTTGTGCAAATCATCGGCAAGCTTCCACAGCATGGTCGTGTAACCGTAAACCGCGCCGACCGGCGTCCCTTCGGGATCGGTCAACGGCGGGAGGCGGTGGTAGGCGCGGAAGATATAGGCCGAGCCGTCGACGAGATAGAGATGCGGTGTTTCAGCCATGGTCTGGCGGCTTAGCGAAGGCTCGGCGCAATGGGGAGCGCCTTTTTCCTGCCTGCCCATGGCTATGCACCGCTGCGTGCCACCGGAGGAAATATGACCGAAAAATGGCACCTGCGGCTTTATTCGCTTGCCGTGCCCTATTTCCGCCACTATTTAGACACTGTGAGGCCCCAATTGGGGGTTCGCGCGGGAGGGGGGTAAACCTTCCGAACGCATTCATATTCGCTGTTCAAGGATTTAGAACTATGCGCAAGATCGCTCTTTTCGCTGCTGCTTCGGCCGCTGCCCTGACCCTCGCCGCTTGCTCGGAAGCAACCGAAGATTCGGCTGAAGCAACCGCAGACGAAGCAGTTGCAGACGCTGAAACCAACATGGAAGCTATCGAAGCAGAAACCGACGAAGCCATCGCCGACGTCACTGCTGAAGCCGACGAAGCTGCTGCCGAAGTCGAAGCTGCTGCTGAAAACGAAACCACTGCCGAAGCTGCTGCCGACTAATCGCGCACGCTTCGCGGACGGTTATCGTTCACGAACAGAAAGGGCGGTGCCACGCGGCGCCGCCCTTTCTGTTCGTGTCTGACGTTACGTGAAGCTTATTCGCCGCCGTAATCGGCGGTGGCCCAGTTGCGGCCGTCGTTCATGCTTTGCCCGAACCCGGTGTAGAGCGCCTGCGTAATGCTGGAAATCCGCGCATCACGATTGGCCCGCGCTTCGAGCTTGCGGCTGCGGCTGCCGTTTTCCACCGCCATCGAGGGGCTTTGCCCGGTAACGTAGATGGCGGCCGCGATCGCGCGGCCATCGGGCGTATGGAATATGCCAATATCGCTGGCGGTGCGGGCCAGCGTTCCGGTCTTGTGCGCCAGATTGGCGCTCACCGGGAGGGCCGAGGGCATCCGCCGCTTGCCCGTGGTGGTTTCCTCCATCGCGTCGAGCAGGACCCGGCGTGAATAGTCGCTCAGCCATCTGCCCTGATAGATCCCGGCAAGCAGCTGCCCCATCGCGCGCGGCGTGGCGCTGTCCTTGATATCGACGCTCCACGCGGGGTCGATCCGGCCGTCCTCGCGGATCAGCGTGGCGATGTCGCGCGACAGGCTGAAGCCTTCGATCCCGGCATCCTTCATCCACTTGTTGACAGCGCTCGGGCCGCCGACCGCTGCGAGCAGCGCGTCGGTGCAGTCGTTGCAGCTCTTGCTGATCATCAGGCTGAGGTGGCGGTAGGCCGGCAGATAGGCACCGCCGGGCCGCGGCAGGCGGTACTCGCTCGTCAGGCTCCACCGATTCGCATCGACGCCCGCAAGGAACGTCGCGGCGATCGCGACCTTGCTGGTGCTCGCCATCGGGAAGCGCTGGTCCGCCAGCACGCCCACTTCGCGCCCCGTCGACAGATCGATCGCATAGACGCCGATGCGTCCGTCCGATCCATCGGCCAGCTGGGCGATCTGCTGTTCGAGCGGAGTCGCGTAGACGGCGTCGTAGCTTTGCGGGGTGCGGACATCGGTGCCCAGGACAGTGTCGAACTGGGCTTCGAACCCGGTACCTTGCGCAGCTGCGGGAGCGGCCAGGGCCATTGCCCCGATCGCCAGAAGTCTTCCGAGTAGGTTTGTTCGCATGCTGATCGTTTACACCCTGCGTGGTTAGGCGAAGCTTAACGGATATCCCCGGTAGCGATACAAGCGCGGCGCGACGAAAAGTGTTTCGATCACGACAGTTTCGCCCCGCACGATGTCATATTCGTGCGGGGCGATGCAGGTCATGCGTTTGCAATCGCCTGTTCGATCCGGTCGGTGGGTTCGCCGGTCATGGTCTTGTCGATTTCCCCGACCAGCCGTTTCTTGAGCTCGCCATGATAGTGGCGGCGCATCTCGCCCAGCGTCTTGGGGTCGGCAATGACCAGGATGTCGCTGATATCGCCCGCGATCGCCTTGGCATTGAGCCATTCGGTTGCCGCTGCGCCATGCGCGAGCTCTTCCAGGTCGGTGCGTCCCAGCTGCTGTCCCGCATTGTCCTGATGCTTCACCCCGGCGCTGTAATTGGTTGCCGACAGATCGGGTTTCTCGGCCGAGCCGAGCTTGGGTTCGAGCGGCTGGCCGGTATTGCGCATGACAGTGAAATTCTCGCCGTCGACGATCGCGACATGGGCATTGCTGGGAAGGCGCATCGAATGGTCTCCTCTTATTGGTGATTGGTGCACGGACAACGTTCGAACGCCGCAGGAGGTCCGGGCTTGAGCCACGCGGCGTTTGTCTGCACAGATGTGTCCATGGGAGAGATCGAAAGCGCGGGGGCGCTCGAGCAGGGATTGGCCAAGGCGCTGGCGCGTGCCGGCATGGCGGCGCCCGAAGGGGTGCGGCGGCTGACCGGTGGGGCAACCATGGAAAGCTGGCGGTTCAGCAGCGGCGGAGAGGATTTCGTCCTTCGCCGCGCGCCGAGCCTCGCTTTCATGGAAGGCCGCCCCTTTGGTCATGACAGCGAAGCGGCGATTATCGGCGCGGCGCATGCCGCGGGCGTGACCGCGCCCGAGGTGCTGGTCGGCCTGCAGCCGGGCGACGGGATCGGCAGCGGCTTCGTGATGCGCGCACTGCCCGGCACGCCCGATCCGCGGGCGATCCTCGCGATGGACGATCCGGCCCGGTTGCTGCGCGACGTGGCACGCGATCTGGCGAGGATCCACGCGCTCCCGCGCGCCGGTCTGCCGGGAGACGTGCCCGAACTGGACTACGCCGAGGGTATCGAAGGCCTGGCCGAACAGTTCGAGGAAGCGGGCGGCGACCGGCCGATCATCGCGCTGGGCCTGCGCTGGCTGCGCGAGAATATGCCCGACCGAGTGGAGCCGGTGCTCAACCATGGCGATTACCGGCTGGGCAATTTGCTGGCGCAGGATTCGCAGCTGACCGGCGTGCTCGACTGGGAACTCGCGCATTTCGGCGACCGGCACGAGGACCTGGCATTCGGCTGCATGGCGGTGTGGCGCTTTGCCCGGGTCGACCGCCCGGCATTGGGGCTGGGATCGCTGCAGGACTATGTCGCGGCCTATGAGGCTGAGAGCGGGGCCAGGGTCGATGCCGGGCGGTTCCGCTTCTGGCTGGTCTATCGCACGGTGTGGTGGGCGCTTGGATGCCTGCGGATGGCGAGCTTTTGGCGCAGCGGCGATGACCGCATGCTCGAACGCGTGGTCATCTCGCGCCGGACCAGCGAACAGGAACTCGACCTGCTGCTGCTGCTCGAAGAGGATGCGCCGGAGGCCGAACAGGCCCGCGCCAGGCCGCCGCGCGATGCGCTTCCCGAACCGCTCGGCGAAGCCAGCGCGGGCGAGCTCGCCACTGCCGTGGCCGAATGGCTCGGCAGCGTGAAGGACCGGATGGAAGGCCATGACCGCTTCCAGCTCGCCGTTGCGCGCAATGCGCTGGGGATGATCGCCCGCAATGATGCGGCGGCTACGCAGGTGGAAGACGACATGCTCGCGCAGGATGTGCTCGACGGGCGCGCCTCGCTGGCGACGCCGGGACTGCTGGCGATGCTCCGCCGCGCCGCGCTCGACAAGCTGGGGGCCGATGTCCCGAAATACCCGATGCTGGCGCTGGCACGGAAAAAATGGACGGGAGAGGATTGATGGATTTCGCGATACCGCAGGAGCTCGAGCACTATTACGCCGAGCTCGAAGCCTTCATCGAAAACACGATCGACCCGATGGTGGCCCGAGATGACAACATCCGTTTTTTCGACCACCGCCGCGAAGACGCGCGCACCGACTGGGAACGCGGCGGGCTGCCCAGCCATGACTGGGAAGAGCTGCTGCGCGAATGCCACAAGGCGGCCGACGAGGCTGGCCACTGGCGCTTCTCCGCCCCGAAGAAATACGGCGGCAAGGACGGTTCGAACCTGTGGATGGCAGTGATCCGCGACCGGTTTGCGCAGCGCGGGCTGGGCCTGCACAACGATCTGCAGAACGAACATTCGATCGTCGGCAATTTTCCCTTCGTCGCCATGTTCGAGACTTTCGGGACTGAAGAGCAGAAGCAGGAATTCATCAATGGCGGGTTCGAAGGCACGCGCCGGGTCGCCTTCGGACTGACCGAACCCGATCACGGATCGGACGCGACCTGGATGGAAACGCGGGCGGTGCGCGAGACGCGCGACGGGGTCGACGGCTGGCGGATCGATGGCGAGAAGATGTGGATCACTGGCATGCATGTCGCCACGCATTGCGCGATGTTCGCGCGGACCAGCGGCCACAACGGCAAGCCCAGCGGGATAACCTGCTTCCTCGTCCCCAATCACACGCCCGGCCTCGAGATCGAGGAATGGATGTGGACCTTCAACATGCCGACCGACCATCCGCGGCTGTCGGTGAATGACGTCTGGGTGCCCGATTCCGCGATCCTGGGGCGCGAGGGCGGCGGGCTGGCGCTGGCACAAAGCTTCGTCCACCAGAACCGCATCCGCCAGGCCGCCTCCAGCCTTGGCGCGGCGCAATACTGTATCGAGCAGAGCGTCCGCTATGCCCGGACCCGCAAACCCTTCGGCGAGGAGCTGGCCAAGAACCAGGCGATCCAGTTCCCGCTGGTCGAGCTCGCGACCCAGTGCGAGATGCTGCGCCTGCTGATCTACAAGACCGCGTGGGACATGGACAACATGCCGCACGAGGACATCGAGAAGACCATCTCGGACAAGGTGTCGATGTGCAATTACTGGGCGAACCGGCTGGTCTGCGAAGCCGCGGACCGCGCCATGCAGGTCCACGGCGGCATCGGCTATTCGCGGCACAAGCCGTTCGAGCACATCTATCGCCACCACCGCCGCTATCGCATCACCGAGGGCGCAGAGGAGATCCAGATGCGCAAGGTGGCGGCCTATCTGTTCGGCTATATGGGGCCGCGGCGGGGCAGCTTCGACGAAGCCTGATCGGTACGGTCCGCCGATGCTCGTACGCCCGCCCGGTCAATCGGCGCTTGACCCGGGCAGGCGGGCAAGGCCTTGTAAGCGGCAGATATTCAGGGGACCCATACGATGACACCGAAACTTCGGACACTGGCTGCCGGCCTGTTGCTTTCCACCGCCACCACTGCGCTCGCGCAGCAGGCTCCGATCGTTCTGCCCGGTGCGCCCGGCGCCGCGCCGCGGGTGATCGACGAAGACGAAGCCACGCGCCTGTCCGACACGCGTTTTTCACCCGCCGATGTCAAATTCATGCAGGACATGATCGTCCACCACCAGCAGGCGGTCGATCTTGCCGCGCTGGTCGAGGGCCGCAGCAACAATTCCGATATCGTGGCGATCGCGGGGCGTATCGACGCCAGCCAGGCCGATGAAATCGCCTTCATGCGCGAATGGCTGGCCGAACGCGGGCAGCCCGCGGCGATGCAGCATCACGCGGGAATGGATCATGCAGCGCACCACCTGATGATGGGCATGGCCACGCCCGCGCAGATGGCCGAACTCGGCACGCTGGAAAGCAGTGCATTCGACCGCCTGTTCCTGCAGCTGATGGTGCGCCATCACGGCGGCGCGATCGATATGGTCGAAACGCTGCACGACCAGCCCGGTACTGCCTACGATCCGGTGATGTTCGAATTCACCAACAACCTGGTCAAGGAACAGCAAGCCGAGATCGACCGGATGAACGCGATCCTCGCCGAATTGTCGGACGACCCTCGGGCCAATCTCGCGGCAGGCTTTCGCGATGCCGAGGAGGCGATCAGCAATCTGCGGCTGGTCGCCGCGCTGCCCAAGCCGACCGGCTTCTACGATCCCGAGAACCCCGCGCAGCTTGCGCCGCGTATCGCGGAAGACGCCGAAGCCGACGAGGCGGGTGATCTGGTCGATACCGCGCGCCCCGATATCCGCGAGGAAGAGGACGAGGACGGCAATCCGCGCTTTGGCGAGCGCGGCTCGCTGCTGAGTTTTGCCAACACCGACATGGCGTTCAGCGGCGATCTTCTGGGCGCGGGCAATTACCACGGCTTCAACGTGTACCGGTTGGGCGATGACGGGATCCCGCAGCTGGCCAGCTCGATCGTCTGCCCCGGCGGGCAGGGCGATGTCTCGATCGCGGGTGATCTGCTGCTGATGAGCGTGCAGGACAGCCGTGCGCGCAAGGACTGCGGCCTGCAGGGGATCGAAAGCAATATCAGCGACGAGCGGTTCCGCGGCCTGCGCATCTTCGACATTTCCGACGTCACCCGCCCGCGGCAGGTGGGCCAGGTGCAGACCTGCCGGGGCAGTCACACCCATTCGATCGTCAGCGCCGACGACCAGCGGCTGGTGGTCTACAATTCGGGCACCAGCTACGTGCGCGACGATCGCGAACTGCCCGGCTGTTTCGAACGCGGCGGCGACAATACCGCGCTGTTCAGCATCGATGTGATCGAGATCCCGCTGGCCGATCCGGCCGCCGCGCGGATCGTCGACAGCCCGCGCATCTTCGCGCAGGACGGGCGGATCGCCGGCCTGTGGCGCGGCGGCGACCATGGCGAAGGCACGCAGGAAACACGCGTGACCGACCAGTGTCACGACATCACCGTCTTCCCCTCGCTCAATCTCGCCGCGGGCGCGTGTTCGGGCAATGGCATCATTCTCGACATCGCCGATCCGCTGGCGCCGAAACGGCTCGACGACGTCACCGACACGGGCTTTGCCTACTGGCATTCGGCCACCTTCAACAACGATGGCACCAAGGTGCTGTTCACCGACGAATGGGGCGGCGGCGGGCGGCCGCGCTGCCAGGCGGGCGACCCGATGACCTGGGGCGCCAATGCGATCTATGCGATCGAGGATGGCAAGCTCGCCTTCCGCAGCCTCTACAAGCTGCCGGCCCCGCAGAGCGACGTGGAGAACTGCGTCGCGCACAATGGTTCGATCATTCCCGTGCCGGGCCGCGATATCTTCGTCCAGGCATGGTATCAGGGCGGCATCTCGGTGATCGATTTCACCGATGCGGAAAACCCCTTCGAAATCGCCTATTTCGACCGCGGCCCGGTCGATGCGGACCAGCTCATCACGGGCGGATACTGGTCGGCCTATTGGTACAACGGCCGCATCTACGCCACCGAGATCAGCCGCGGGCTCGACGTCTTCGCGCTATCGCCGAGCGAATTCCTGACGGCGGAGGAAATCGCCGCGGCGGAAGCGGCGCAATACGATGGCGGCGTGTTCAATCCGCAGACGCAGACGCAGGTCAGCTGGCCCGAGGCGGCGATCGCCGCAGCGGCCGCCAGCCGGAAGGGCGGATAGGATGGCTGCCCGCGAACGGACCCGGGGCAGCGGCCGGACACGCGCCGCGAAAATCGTGATCGGCCTTCTCGTGCTGCTGGTTGGCACTGCGCTGATATCCTTGCTCGACACCAATCGCGGTTCGGTCCGCATGCTCGACATGGTCCGCGAACCCTCGGCCTATCTGGCGGCGGCGCTGGCGGTGCTCGGCGTGATCCTGGCGCGCAGGCGCGCCGTCGTGGTGGTGGGCCTTGCCGCAATCGCCATCGGCATCAACATGTGGCGGTTGTGGCCCTATACGGCGCTTGCCGCGACACAGGTTCCGCTACCCGACGAAGTCGACGGGATGAGCTGTGCCCGGCTGCTGTCGTTCAATGTCCTGCAGGGCAACGACCGGCACCGCGATACCGCCCGGCTGATCGAGCGGGTCGATCCCGACATCCTGCTGCTGATGGAAACCGACCAGTCGTGGCTCGACGCGCTCGAACCGCAGCTGTCGCGCTATGGCTACCGGCTCGACCGGCCGCTCGACAACAAATACGGCATGGCCTTCGCCACCCGGCTGACGGTGGACCGCGCCGAAATGGTGGCCAACACCAGTTCGAACACGCCGACGCTCTATGCCACGCTGCGGATGGGCGACGGGGCGCGGTTCGAAATGATCGGCCTTCACCCGCGGCCGCCGCTGCCCGGCCAGTCGACCGAAAGCCGCGACGCCAATATCGCGCATGCGGGTGCGCGCACGCCCGACGGGTTGAGCAACGTGCTCGCCATCGGCGATTTCAACGATGTCCCATGGTCCAACACCACGTCGCGTTTCGTCGCCGAAGGCGGCTACCGCGATCCGCGCGCGGGCCGGGGCAGTTTCGCGACCTTTCCGGCGGACTATGCCTGGATCGGCTGGCCGCTCGACCAGATCTTCGTGAAGGACGGGGTGAAGGTGGAAGAGCTCGAGATCGGCGATGATGTCGGGTCCGATCACCTGCCGCTGATTGCCAAGGTGTGCGTGGATCCGATGTCGGCCGATGCGGATATCGAGGGATTGTTCGCGCCGGACACCGCGCCAGCGGGCGAGCTCTAGCGGCAGCGTCTGGCAGCGCTTGGAACCCCAATCAAAAAGGCCCGGCAGGATCGCTCCTGCCGGGCCTCTTCATGTGACCTGTCGGTCGGGGGCGGGGCTTAGAAGCCCATGCCGCCCATACCGCCCATGCCGCCCATGTCGGGCATTGCCGGGGCGCCCGACTTGTCGTCGGGCTTCTCGGCGATCGCAGCCTCGGTCGTGATCAGCAGGCCGGCCACCGAAGCGGCGTCCTGCAGCGCGGTGCGCACGACCTTGGTCGGGTCGATGACGCCGGCCTTGACCAGGTCTTCATAGGTGTCGGTCGCCGCATTGAAGCCGAGCGAGGTATCGTTGGCGTCAGTCAGCTTGCCGGCAACCACCGCACCGTCATGGCCAGCGTTCGAGGCGATCTGGCGGACCGGAGCCTGCAGCGCACGACGGATGATGTCGATGCCGCGGGTCTGGTCGTCATTGACGCCTTCGAGGCCGTCCAGCGCCTTGGTGGCGTAGAGCAGCGCGGTACCGCCGCCCGGGACGATGCCTTCTTCGACGGCTGCGCGGGTTGCGTGCAGCGCATCGTCGACGCGGTCCTTGCGTTCCTTCACCTCGACTTCGGTCGCACCGCCGACCTTGATCACGGCAACACCGCCGGCGAGCTTCGCCAGACGTTCCTGCAGCTTTTCACGGTCGTAGTCGCTCGACGTGTTGTCGATCTGCGCGCGGATTTCACCGACGCGAGCCTTGATGTCGCCTTCCGAACCGGCACCGTCGACGATGGTCGTGTTGTCCTTGTCGATGGTGACGCGCTTGGCTTCGCCGAGCATGCCCAGCGTGACGTTCTCGAGCTTGATGCCGAGATCTTCGCTGATCATTTCGCCCTGCGTCAGGATCGCGATGTCCTGCAGCATGGCCTTGCGGCGATCGCCGAAGCCCGGAGCCTTCACCGCTGCAACCTTGAGGCCGCCGCGCAGCTTGTTGACCACGAGGGTGGCCAGCGCTTCGCCTTCGATGTCTTCAGCGATGATCAGCAGCGGGCGACCGCTCTGAACAGCCGCTTCGAGCACCGGCAGCATTGCCTGCAGGTTCGACAGCTTCTTTTCGTGGATCAGGATGTACGGATTTTCGAGTTCGACCGTCATCTTGTCCGGGTTGGTGATGAAGTAGGGCGACAGGTAGCCGCGGTCGAACTGCATGCCTTCGACGGTTTCGAGCTCGAATTCGAGACCCTTCGACTCGTCGACGGTGATCACGCCTTCCTTGCCGACCTTTTCCATGGCTTCGGCGATCTTTTCGCCGACTTCACGGTCGCCATTGGCCGAGATCACGCCGACCTGGGCGATTTCTTCGCTGCCCGAAACGTCCTTCGAACGGCCCTTGAGGTCTTCGACGACCTTGGTCACGGCGAGATCGATACCGCGCTTGAGGTCCATCGGGTTCATGCCCGCAGCGACCGACTTCATGCCTTCGGTCACGATCGACTGGGCAAGAACGGTTGCAGTGGTGGTGCCGTCGCCGGCGGCGTCGTTCGCCTTCGATGCGACTTCCTTGATCATCTGCGCGCCCATGTTCTCGAACTTGTCGGTCAGTTCGATTTCCTTGGCGACGGTGACGCCGTCCTTGGTGATGCGCGGGGCGCCGAAGCTCTTGTCGATCACGACGTTGCGGCCCTTGGGGCCCAGCGTGACCTTGACGGCATTGGCGAGGGTGTCGACGCCGCGCAGGATGCCTTCGCGCGCGTCGCGGCCGAACTTTACGTCCTTGGCTGCCATTGGTGTTTCTCCTGGAATTCGTGTGTCTGGGGGAAAGCGTCAGGATCCGGCGATCAGCCGATGATCCCCATGATGTCGCTTTCCTTCATGATCAGCAGGTCTTCGCCATCGAGCTTGACCTCGGTGCCGGACCACTTGCCGAACAGCACGCGGTCGCCTGCCTTCACGTCGAGCGGGGTAACCGTGCCGTCTTCCGCCTTGGCGCCCGAACCGACGGCGACGATTTCGCCTTCGCTCGGCTTTTCCTTGGCGCTGTCGGGAATGATGATCCCGCCGGCGGTCTTTTCTTCGGCTTCGATGCGACGGACCAGTACGCGGTCGTGCAGCGGACGAAATGCCATGATGATGACCTCTCTCTGTAAGAGTTGAAACATGCTTTGGCACTCCCATGCGGAGAGTGCCAGCGGGGCGCATTTGGGGATGCGCCGAAGCCGAGTCAACGGGTCGCCGGACAAAAATTGAACTCATCGGCAGGTGCCGCGTTGGGGGTGGCAAGAAGCGCGCGCCCGTTGCACCGGACCGCGCCGCGAACTGCCAGAACGCCGCGAAAGGGCCGCAACCGAATGACGACCGACCAGACGATAGCCGCATTGACGATTCCGGAACAGATCTGGCTGTGGTTGCGGCTGCACATGATGGACATCGCCGGGGCTTTCGCCGTGCTCATCATCGGGCTGGTGCTGGCCGGGATCATATCGCGCTGGGTCGAACGCGCCATGACCCGCTCGTCGCGGTTCGAACCGACCGTCGCCAATTTCCTGTCCAGCGTGGTGAAATATGCGCTGTGGGCGCTGGTGCTGGTCACCGTGCTCGCGCAGTTCGGAGTGGAGACCACCAGCATCCTCGCCGCGCTCGGCGGGATGGCGCTGGCGGTGGGCCTCGCGCTGCAGGGCACGCTCAGCAACGTCGCTTCCGGGGTGATGATCCTCGTCCAGAAGCCGTTCAAGGTGGGCGAGGCGATCTCGGCCGGCGCAGTGACGGGAACCGTCCAGCAGATCGGCCTCTTTACCACCGAGCTCAAGCAGTTCGACGGCCTGTTCGTGATGGTGCCCAATTCGGAGCTGTGGAACCAGGCAATCGTCAACTTCACGCGGCATGCGACCCGCCGGCTCGAACTCGTGGTGGGCATCGGCTACGGTGACAGCATGGATCAGGCGCGGCGCGAACTGCTGGCGCTCGCCGAGGCCGACGACCGCGTGCTCGACGACCCCGCCCCGGTAACCTTCGTCAATTCGCTCGACGACAGTTCGGTCGGCATCGGAATGCGTGTCTGGTGCAAGACGCCCGACTATCTCGGGCTGTCGTGGGACCTCACCGAAGCGGCCAAGGCGCGGTTCGACGAAACGGGCATCTCGATCCCCTTCCCGCAGCGCGAGATCGTCCAGCGCAGCGCGTAATTCAGCCCGGGAGCGGGCGCCGGGTCAGGCCCAGCCGCTCGCGCCGGTGCCAGCGCCAGCCCAGCAGCACCGCTGCAACGGTGAGGCCGGTGGCAAGGCCGATCCACACGCCAACTCCCTCGAGCGGGGTCATGAACCCGAGCACCAGCGAGGTCCCGATCCCGGGGACCCAATACGCGAAGGCCGCGATCCACATCGGAATGCGCGTATCTTGCAGCCCGCGCAGGGCGCCCGCAGCCACCGCCTGCATCCCGTCGACCAGCTGGAACGCCGCCGCGATGACTATGTACTGCAGCGCGAAGCCGACCAACACCGCGTTCTTGGGGTCCCATGGATCGACATAGATCGCGATCAGCGGCTTGGGAATGATCACCATCGCCAGCGCGGTGAGCGCCATGAAGCCGGTACCGACGACGATCGCGGTCCAGCCTGCACGCTTGACCCCCTCGGGATCGCGCGCGCCATAGAAATAGCCGACCCTTATGGTCGCCGCCTGACCGACCCCGAAGGGCACCTGGAAGGCGAGCGCGGCGATCTGCAACGCCACGGTGTGCGCAGCCAGCTGGCTGGCGCCGATATTGCCCATCAGGAAGGCCGCCGCCCCGAAGATACCGGCCTCGGCAGTGATCGTCAGCGCGATCGGCGTGCCGACGCGGACGATATGCATGAGCCGTGCCCAGTCGGGCGACCACCAGCGACCGAAGACGTGGTAGCGGTGCAGTTTCTTGTCCAGCCGGATCGCGATCACATAGGCGGCCAGCGTGGTCAGCGTGGTGAAGATCGTCGCCACCGCAGCGCCCTTCAGCCCCAGTTCGGGCGCGCCCAGATTGCCGAAGATGAAGGCGTAATTGGCCAGCGCATTGACGAAGATGCCGCCCGCGGTGATCGCGGTGGCGAAGATCGGCCGGTCGAGCGTGGAGACGAAACTGCGCAGCACATTGCAGAACAGCATCGGGACCAGGCTGACCACCAGCAGCGTATTGTATTCTATCGCCATGGCGATGATGTGCGGCTGCTGGCCCGTCACGCGCATCAGCGGGCCGAGCAGCAGGCACACGCCGATCCCGGCAGTGCCGGAAAACAGTGCCAGCCACAGGGCCATGCGCACCGATCGGCGGACCGCTCGCAGGGCCGGGGCCCGTTCGCCCAGTTCGGCGGCAGCTACCGGTGCGACCGCTCCGGTCAGGCCCGACAGCGCCCACAGCACCAGCCCGAACAGCGCGACCGCCAGCGCCGACGCGGCGAGCTGGTCGTCACCCAGCCGCGCAATGAAGATCACATCGATCGCATAGGTCAGCATCTGCAGCAGGTTCGCTGCTGCCAGCGGCCAGCTCAGCCGCAACGTGGCACGCAGTTCGGCGCGCCAGCCATCGCCGCCACGGGGCGGGGGCTCCATGGCGTATGCGTTCGTCATGCAGCCGGACCGGATAGGGGCAGGGCTGCGGGTGCTCAAACACTAAGTCCCGGCGCTGACCAGAACGCAGCTCGGTGCGCCCGCCCGGCCACACTCAGGGGCATCGCCCAATGGGATCGCGCGGCGTGCCGGCGGATGGCGCTACGCTATCGGATCGGATCCGGATGCAACAGGATTGGCCAACGGGTGTATGGCAGGCTCATATGAAGGCCGTCTCGCACAAGTGGGGAGCGCGCATATGGGAGTTTCCGCCCTTGCCGACCATGTCGGCATCCTGCAGCAATTCGTCAGCCGGTTCGGCGAAATTCGCCTGTTCTCGACCAGCGCCGCGGTGGTCACCTATCCCGCGCCGCTCTACAACGTGATCGGCAGCACGGACGATCCCAAGGTGCCCGGCTACTCCAGCTGGACCAGCCTGCTCCAGGGCAAGGGGGTCGGCGTCGGCAGCGACAATCACTGCTATGTCGATCCGCAGGTTCCCGACCGGTCGCATCCCGGCTTCCAGGTCGGCGGACACATGACCCCGAACCAGGACGGAAGCGTCCCCGCGACCCAGACCTGCTATCTCATGCCGCTGTGCAAGCTGCACAACGGGAAGGGCTACAACCACGTAGCGATGTCGCATTCGCTGACGCAGATCCTCGAACTCAGCGGCTACATGACCGGCGAACCGGCCGCCACCTTCCTCGCGCGAATGGGGGGCGAAGCGCCGGCGGCGCTCGTTTTCGCGGACGAGGAAGGGGTCGGTTTCCAGACGCTGTCCGCCGAGGATTTCGTCCGGGCCAAGGAAAGCACGATCGCCGAAGCGCTGGGGGCGAATGCGCCGTCGCGGCATATCATGCTGCACCGCCGCCGCGACGGGGACTCGGTTTATTACACCGTGGAGCACGCGCAGCTGGACTGATCCGAGCCGCTTGCGGGCACCGGCCAACAACGCAAAAGGGCGGCGCCTTGCGGCACCGCCCTTCCGTGATCTCGCGAAACGAGATCGAAGCGTAAGCGCCCAAACGGGCAGTCGCTTACTTGAGCTCGACGGTACCGCCGGCTGCTTCGATCTTGCCCTTGATTTCTTCGGCTTCTGCCTTGTTGACGCCTTCCTTGAGCGGCTTGGGCGCGCCTTCGACGAGAGCCTTGGCTTCCGAGAGGCCCAGGCCGGTGATGGCGCGGACTTCCTTGATGACCTGGATCTTCTTGCCACCGTCGCCGGTCAGGACGACGTCGAATTCGTCCTTTTCTTCGGCTGCGGGGGCGTCACCACCGCCGGCGGGGCCAGCAACAGCAACGGCAGCGGCGGCGCTTACGCCCCACTCTTCTTCAAGTGCCTTGGCAAGCTCAGCGGCTTCCAGGACGGTCAGCTTCGACAGTTCTTCAACAAGCTTGGCGATATCGGCCATGATGTTTCACTCCAAAATTAGGGCCGGGGTTCCCGAAGGTATTGCCCCGATGAATATATGTTCGTGCGTCGAACCAGCTCTTACGCGGCTTCCTTGGCGCCAAAGGCACCGAAGACACGAGCGAGCTTGGCTGCGGGGGCGTTGACGACCTGGGCAACCTTGGTTGCCGGTGCGTTGACGAGACCCACAATCGTGCCACGAAGTTCGTCGAGGCTGGGCAGCGAGGCGAGTGCCCGTACCCCTGCTTCGTCGAGCTTCTGCGCGCCCATCGAACCACCGAGAATTTCGATCTTGTCAGTGGTCTTGGCGAACTCCACCACGGCCTTGGCCGCGGCGACCGGATCTTCGGAATAACCGAGAGCGGTCGGACCGGTCAGGAACTCGTCGAGTCCCGTGTAGTCGGTGTCCTTCAGGGCGAGCTTGGCGAGACGGTTCTTGGCAACCTTGTAGGTCGCACCGGCTTCACGCATCTTCGTACGCAGTTCGGTGGACTGATCCACCGTCAGCCCCAGATTGCGGGTGACAACCACCACGCCGGACTGGGCGAAGACTTCGCTGAGCTGGGCGACCGCGTCGGCTTTCTGCGAACGATCCATGCCATACTCCTTCACTATGGCCGCGCCGGGAGAACCCGCCGCGACCGGCTACGTTTGTCCGTTCCGGCGAACCGGGACGGGCGAGTCCGTTGATGGGGAAGGAGTGCGCCAGTTGGCGCGAAACGGCGCCGAAGCACCGGAAATCTCTGTTCCCCGCCTAGGTTGGAGATTAAGAAAGCGCCAATTCGCCTTCACCAACTGTCTCGGACGGATGCAGGGCGGAATCGAAAAGACCCGCCGTTGCGTGGCGGGCCTTTAGCGGTTTGGTTGCTGCGGTCAAGCCTGTCCGGCGCTTCCGCGCGGGCATCACATTGCGGCGTCGTCGTCCATCGCGGTCTCGTCGGCCGCGTCGTCGTCGCCCATCGGTTCCATGTCCGATTGCAGCAGGCCGTCTTCGCCGGGCTCGTAATCCAGCGGGCCGTCATCGGGTGCATCGGCAGCGGGCGCGGTGGTGGTGTCGTTGCCGAGATCGGCCGTGTCGCTGCCGTCGATCGGTTCGCCGCAGGCGCCAAGCGTCAGCGCCAGGGGAAGGGCGGCAAGAAGTGCGGTCTTGTTCATGTCTATTCTCCTGCGTGTGCGACGAAAATGGACCTATTCGGCGATTGTTCCCGCTGCGGCCCGCTGCCGCTGCGGGGCACCGGGCAGCGGCGCGGGGCGGGTGGCGATCACGTATTGGGCGCAAATCATGACCAGGGCGAGCCATGCGGTCACCACGCTGTCGAGCCCCAGCATCACCCATTTGGTCGCATCCCCCGCGACGAAGATGGCCCCGATCCCGAGCGCGTAATGCACTGCCATCAGCGGGAGCATCGCGGCCAGCGGGAAGAGGATCGCGAAGACCGCATCGCGCGCCATTACCCGGATCGACTGCAGCGGGCTGATCAGCGTGCCCAGCGGTGCGGCGACGACGAAGCGCACGATCAGCGGCATGAAGATCAGGCCGAAGACGAAGAAGCCGATGGCGATCGGTCCGCCGGTCCAGACATAGAGGCCGAGCCACGCGAACAATGCTTGCAAGCCGATGACGAGGCCGAACAGCGCGCTGGCGGGTTTTTCCAACCGGACGGCAAAACCGCGATCGCCCTTGCTGTGCAGCCAGCGGATGAGGAAATAGGCGGGCAGGCCCAGCGCGATCGTCTTGAAGAAGCCGGCCAGGATCCGGTCCGGGTCGTTTTCTGCCAGTTGCGCGGCTTCGACGCCGGCATACATGCCGACACGCATCTCCACCACGTGCTGGACGAACTCGGCCACCAGCGGAATGGCCGCGGCGAACGGCAGCGCGGCAGCGAAGGCGAGGCTGCGGGTATGAACGGCGCGGAAAGCAGGCAGGAAAGTGGTCATTGGTCGATTCCCCCGGTTTCGGAATAGATCAGCAGGTCGCCCGGCTGGCAGCGTAGCTCGCGGCAGATTGCCTCCAGCGTGGAAAAGCGGATCGCCTTGGCCTTCCCGGTCTTGAGGATCGAGAGATTGGCCAGGGTGAGCCCGATGCGGTCGGAGAGTTCGGTCAATGTCATGCCGCGCTCGCGCAGCAGTTCGTCGAGCCGGACGGCGATGAAGGAGGTCTGGTCCGTCATCAGACAGTGCCTTCGAGATCGTCGCGCATCGCCGCCCCTTCGCGGAAGACATGCGCCAGTACGAACAGCAGCGGCACCGCGACCCAGCCGGTCAGCGAGAGCGACCAGCCGAAGTATTCGCCGGTGGCCGCGCTGGCCTGCACCGACAGCCAGCCATAGACGAGATCGGCGAGATTGATTGCCAGCAGGCACCAGCCGATGGTCCGCAACCGGTCCGCGATGGCTTCGCTCAGCGCCGTGCCTGTACGCGCGTCGTGCACCAGCCCGGCCAGGCGGGTCAGTATGCGATCTATCGCGAGCGCCATTGGCAGAACCAGTCCGGTAACGCCGAGCAGGTAGCCGCGCACCTGCGCTCTCACCGCGAGATCGCCTTCGACACCGGCCAGCACCGAGGTCCCGAGGCCCCCGGCATCGGTCAGCAGTGCCACGAAAAACAGCGTCAGCAATGCGGCGACGATCCAGTTGACCCAGCGGAAAAACCTGAGCCCGGCGAGGATGAAAACGTACACGGTGCGATCTCCAATATCGAAAAACGATATGACCTGCCGATTCCTTATCGGCAATCGATAATATCGTAAATCGATAAATCCTCGCTGGCAAGCCGTTCGCCGCTTGCCGCATGCCATTGGTGGAACAGCGGTCGCGGCTGCCGGGCGGATCGGCCATCCGGACTTCCGGCTCGCTGGAGGTATGGGATGCCGCGCTTCGCGTTATTGCTGATGGCCATGATGCTCGGCGCTTGTTCGCCGGGGGATTGCGCGCAGCCGGAGGGCATCGAACCGCGCCCGGCCGGGAGCCTGACCTCGGGCGACCGTGCGGCGCTCCGCGCGCTCGACAAGGCCTATGCGAAAGCCTGGCTGGTTCCCGACGCGGCGGCGCGCGAGCAGGCGCTCATGGCGCTGTTTGCCGAAGACGTGGTCGTCTATCCGGGCCATGGCACTTCGCCCATCGACGGCAAGCAGCGCCTGCGTGCATTCTGGTTCGCCGAAGAGGGCCAGCCGGCCGCGGTCGAGTTCATCGAGCATGACACTCTCGCCATCGAAGGGTCGATCGCGCTCGCGGCGATTACCGGCCACAGCCGGATCGCCTTCTTTTCGCGCGGGACGCGGGTTGCGCAGGAGGGGCATTACATCATCCATGCGCGCCCCGACGACCAGGGGTACTGGAAAATCGAACGGATGATGTGGAACGCCCGCGCGCCCGAATAAGTGGCCGATCCCGCGCCGCAGCGGTATCGCTATGCGGATGCCGATCTGCCGGTTTGACACGGCGCGGCGCAAATCCTACATGAAGCCGCAATCGCACGCTTCGAGCGAATCCGATTCATGCGCGGGAATCGGGTACAGGATGGAAGCGGCGTTTCCATAATCGCGACGCTAGAGAAGCTGCAGCAGGCCGCCGGACGGGTGCGCTCACGCTGCGGCCTTTTCGCGTCCGGCGATGGATCTCACGCGCATGAGACACGAAATTCCGGCTCTGTCCGCGCAGCGGCCGATGCACACGAGAAGAGGTATCTACCCCTTATGGCTACCAAGGCGAAGGCTCCCAAGAAGACCCGCGGCGCAAATGCGCAGGGTACGGCGAAGCGGCGCATCCGCAAGATCTTCGGCGACATCCACGAAGTCGTGGACATGCCGAACCTGATCGAGGTGCAGCGCGAGAGCTACGAGCACTTCCTGCGTTCGAACAAGGAGATCGACTACGTCTCCGGCCTCGAAAAGACGCTGCGTTCGGTCTTCCCGATTCGCGATTTCGCCGGCACTGCCGAACTCGATTTCGTCCATTACGAACTCGAAGCACCCAAGTACGACATCGTCGAATGCCGCCAGCGCGGGATCACCTATGCCGCGCCGATGAAGGTGACGCTGCGGCTGATCGTGTTCGAGGTCGATCAGGAAACCGAAACCCGTTCGGTGCTCGATATCAAGGAGCAGGACGTCTACATGGGCGACATGCCCCTGATGACGGGCAACGGCACCTTCGTGATCAATGGCACCGAGCGTGTGATCGTGTCGCAGATGCACCGTTCGCCGGGCGTCCTGTTCGACCATGACCGCGGCAAGACGCATTCCTCGGGCAAGCTCCTCTTTGCCGCGCGGATCATTCCCTATCGCGGCAGCTGGCTCGATTTCGAATTCGACGCCAAGGACGTCGTCAACGTGCGGATCGACCGCAAGCGCAAGCTGCCGGTCACCGCGCTGCTCTATGCGCTCGGCCTCGACAGCGAAGACATCCTCTCGCACTTCTACGACACCGTCACCTGGAAGCGGGCGACCGGCAAGAAGGGCGAAGGCTGGAACATTCCCTTCGTCGCCGAAAACTGGCGCGGCCAGAAGCCTGCCTTCCCGCTGATCGATGCCAAGACGGGCGAAGAAGTCTTCGCCGCCGGCCAGAAGATCAGTCCGCGCGCGGCCAACAAGGCGGCCAAGGACGGGCTCGAAACGCTGCTGCTGCCGACCGAGGAAATCTTCGGCCGCTACGCCAGCCGCGACCTGATCGACGAGAAAACGGGGCGCATCTACATCGAAGCGGGTGACGAGGTCGCGGCCGAGAATCTCGAAGTCCTCGACGCTGCCGGCGTCGACGTGATGGAACTGCTCGACATCGATCACGTGACCACCGGTCCGTGGATCCGCAACACGCTCAAGGTCGACAAGGCCGAGAACCGCGACGAGGGTCTCGAGGCGATCTACAAGGTCATGCGCCCGGGCGAACCGCCGACCAAGGAAACCGCCGAAGCGCTGTTCGAAGGCCTGTTCTTCGACAGCGAACGCTACGACCTTTCGGCAGTCGGCCGCGTCAAGCTCAACATGCGTCTCGAGCTCGATGCCGAAGACACCGTCACCACGCTGCGCAAGGAAGACATTCTCGCCGTGGTCAAGGAACTGGTCGACCTCAAGGACGGCAAGGGCGACGTCGACGACATCGACAACCTCGGCAACCGCCGCGTGCGTTCGGTTGGCGAACTGCTCGAAAACCAGTACCGCGTTGGCCTGCTGCGCATGGAGCGTGCAGTCAAGGAGCGCATGAGCTCGGTCGATGTCTCGACCGTCATGCCCAACGACCTGATCAACGCGAAGCCCGCGGTCGCCGCGGTGCGCGAATTCTTCGGCTCCTCGCAGCTGTCGCAGTTCATGGACCAGACCAACCCGCTGTCGGAAGTCACCCACAAGCGCCGCGTCTCGGCGCTTGGCCCGGGCGGCCTGACGCGTGAGCGGGCCGGCTTCGAAGTGCGCGACGTCCACCCGACGCACTACGGCCGTATCTGCCCGATTGAAACGCCCGAAGGCCCGAACATCGGCCTGATCAACTCGCTGTCGACCTTCGCCCGCGTCAACAAGTACGGCTTCATCGAGACCCCGTATCGCAAGGTCGTCGACGGCAAGGTTACCGACGAAGTGGTCTATCTCTCCGCCATGGAAGAGCAGAAGCACACGGTGGCGCAGGCATCGGCCGAGCTAACCGAGGACGGTTCGTTCTTCGAAGACCTCGTGTCGGCCCGCCACGACGGCGACAACCTCATGGCGCCGCGCGAATCGATCACGCTGATGGACGTCAGCCCCAAGCAGCTCGTCTCGGTTGCCGCATCGCTCATTCCGTTCCTGGAAAACGATGACGCCAACCGCGCGCTGATGGGCTCGAACATGCAGCGCCAGGCCGTGCCGCTGGTCAAGGCGGAAGCGCCCTGGGTCGGCACCGGCATGGAAGAAACCGTCGCCCGCGACAGCGGCGCGGCCATTGCGGCGACCCGCGGCGGTATCGTCGACCAGGTCGACGCGACGCGTATCGTCATTCGTGCGATCGGCGATGTCGAACCCGGCCAGTCGGGCGTCGACATCTACACGCTGCAGAAGTTCCAGCGTTCGAACCAGGATACCTGCATCAACCAGCGCCCGCTGGTGAAGGTGGGCGAAACGGTTTCGCCGGGCGACATCATCGCTGACGGTCCCTCGACCGATCTCGGCGAGCTGGCGCTGGGCCGCAACAGCCTCGTCGCCTTCATGCCCTGGAACGGCTACAACTACGAGGATAGTATCCTCATCTCCGAGCGCATCGTGAAGGACGACGTCTTTACCTCGATCCATATCGAGGAATTCGAAGTCATGGCGCGCGACACCAAGCTCGGGCCCGAAGACATCACCCGCGACATTCCCAATGTCGGCGAGGAAGCGCTGCGCAACCTCGACGAAGCGGGCATCGTCTACATCGGCGCCGAGGTGCATCCGGGCGACATCCTGGCGGGCAAGATCACGCCCAAGGGCGAAAGCCCGATGACGCCGGAAGAAAAGCTTCTGCGCGCGATCTTCGGCGAAAAGGCCAGCGACGTGCGCGACACCTCGCTTCGCTTGCCGCCGGGTGTGGCCGGCACGGTCGTAGAAGTGCGCGTGTTCAACCGCCACGGTATCGAGATCGACGACCGTACCCGTGCGATCCAGAACGAGGAGATCGAACGGCTCCGCAAGGATTCGAACGACGAACGCGCCATTCTCAACCGGGCGACCTACAACCGCCTGCGCGACATGCTGATCGGCCAGACCGCATCGGCGGCGCCCAAGGGCGTCAAGAAGGGCACCGAGATCAGCGAAGAGCTGCTCGAGGACATCGATCGCCACGACTGGTTCAAGTTCGCCGTGGCCGACGACGGCCGCCAGGCGCAGCTCGAAGCGGTCAAGTCGCAGTATGACGAAGCGGTCAAGTTCATCGAAGAGAAGTTCGAAGACCGTAAGGAAAAGCTCGAACGCGGCGACGAACTCGCTCCGGGCGTGCTCAAGATGGTCAAGGTGTTCGTCGCGGTGAAGCGCAAGCTGCAGCCGGGCGACAAGATGGCCGGCCGTCACGGCAACAAGGGTGTGATTTCGCGCATCCTGCCGGTCGAGGACATGCCGTTCCTCGAAGACGGTACGCCGGTCGATATCGTGCTCAACCCGCTGGGCGTGCCTTCGCGCATGAACGTCGGGCAGATCTTCGAAACGCATCTCGGCATGGCGGCCCGCAACCTGGGTCACCAGATCGGCGAGCAGCTCGACGAGTGGAAGCGCGCCAACCCCGATGCGGCGAAGGACTATGCCAAGGCCAAGCCGCCCGAAGCGGTCGTCGACCGTCTCAAGGAGGTTTACGGCGAAGAGTACCACGATGCGATCGACGAACGTTCGACCGCCGAGATCGTCGAACTGGCGGGCAACCTGACCGCCGGCGTCCCGATGGGTACGCCGGTGTTCGACGGGGCGCGCGAAGGCGATGTCACCATCGAACTCGAGAAGGCCGGTCTGCATTCGTCGGGCCAGTCGGTCCTGTTCGACGGCCGTACGGGCGAGGCATTCGACCGCAAGGTCACCGTGGGCATCATCTACATGCTCAAGCTGCACCACCTGGTCGACGACAAGATCCACGCCCGTTCGATCGGTCCCTACAGCCTCGTCACTCAACAGCCGCTGGGCGGCAAGGCGCAGTTCGGCGGCCAGCGCTTCGGGGAAATGGAAGTCTGGGCGCTGCAGGCCTACGGGGCTGCCTACACGCTGCAGGAAATCCTCACCGTGAAGTCGGACGACGTGATCGGACGGACCAAGGTCTACGAAGCGATCGTCAAGGGCGACGACACTTTCGAGGCCGGCATTCCCGAGAGCTTCAACGTGCTCGTCAAGGAAATGCGCAGCCTGGGCCTCAACGTCGAACTCAAGTCGCTGGCCGACGACGAGGACGACGACGGTCTCGCGATCGCGGCGGAATAGGGGGAGCGGCAACGCCCCCCACCACCGCCCCAAGGAATTCACCCGCTAAGGGAATAAGTCATGAACGAACTGACCAAATTCACCAACCAGCTCGCGAAGCCCGAAACTTTCGACGAGATCCAGATCGGCATCGCCAGCCCCGAGCGCATTCGCTCGTGGTCCTTCGGCGAAATCAAGAAGCCGGAAACGATCAACTACCGGACGTTCAAGCCCGAACGTGACGGCCTGTTCTGTGCCCGCATCTTCGGTCCCGTGAAGGACTACGAATGCCTGTGCGGCAAGTACAAGCGCATGAAGTACAAGGGCGTCGTCTGCGAGAAGTGCGGCGTCGAAGTGACCGTGACCAAGGTCCGCCGCGAACGCATGGGCCATATCGAACTGGCCGCACCGGTTGCGCACATCTGGTTCCTCAAGTCGCTGCCTTCGCGCATCGGCCTGCTGCTCGACATGCAGCTCAAGCAGCTCGAGCGCGTGCTGTATTTCGAAAGCTACATCGTCACCGAGCCCGGCCTGACCCCGCTCGAGAAGTTCCAGCTCCTCACCGAGGATGAACTGCTCGAGGCGCAGGACGAGTATGGCGAAGACGCCTTCACCGCCAACATCGGCGCCGAAGCGGTCAAGACCATGCTGATGGATCTCGATCTCGAACAGGAAAAGGAAGACCTGCTCGAAGACCTCGCGACCACCAAGTCGAAGCTCAAGCCGGCCAAGATCATCAAGCGTCTGAAGGTCGTCGAAAGCTTCATCGAATCGGGCAACCGCCCCGAATGGATGATCCTCGAAGTCGTACCGGTCATCCCGCCCGAACTGCGCCCGCTGGTGCCGCTCGACGGCGGCCGTTTCGCGACGTCGGATCTCAACGACCTCTATCGCCGCGTCATCAACCGCAACAATCGCCTCAAGCGCCTGATGGAACTGCGCGCGCCCGACATCATCGTGCGCAACGAAAAGCGCATGCTGCAGGAATCGGTCGATGCGCTGTTCGACAACGGCCGCCGCGGCCGGGTGATCACCGGCGCGAACAAGCGTCCGCTCAAGTCGCTGTCCGACATGCTCAAGGGCAAGCAGGGCCGCTTTCGCCAGAACCTGCTCGGCAAGCGCGTCGACTATTCGGGTCGTTCGGTCATCGTGACCGGCCCCGAACTCAAGCTGCACCAGTGCGGCCTGCCCAAGAAGATGGCGCTCGAACTGTTCAAGCCGTTCATCTACGCCCGGCTCGACGCCAAGGGTCTCTCGATGACCCTGAAGCAGGCGAAGAAGTGGGTCGAGAAGGAACGCAAGGAAGTCTGGGACATCTTGGATGAAGTCATCCGCGAACACCCGGTCCTGCTGAACCGCGCGCCGACGCTTCACCGTCTCGGCATCCAGGCATTCGAACCCGTGCTGATCGAAGGCAAGGCGATCCAGCTGCACCCGCTGGTCTGCGCGGCCTTCAATGCCGACTTCGACGGCGACCAGATGGCCGTTCACGTGCCGCTGAGCCTCGAGGCGCAGCTCGAAGCACGCGTGCTGATGATGTCGACCAACAACATCCTCTCGCCTGCCAACGGCAAGCCGATCATCGTGCCCTCGCAGGATATGGTTCTGGGTCTCTACTACCTCTCGATGGAGCGGCAGGAAAAGACGCCCGAATTCGTCGAGGACAGCGATGGGAACAAGGTCGAGAAGCTGCCGATGTTCTCGGACATGGCCGAGGTTCACCAGGCGCTCGAAACCAAGCAGGTTTCGCTGCACACCAAGATCCTCGCCCGCGTTCCGCAGGCCGACGAAGATGGCAAGATCGCGATGAAGCGGTTCGAGACCACTGCCGGCCGGATGCTGATCGGCGAATGTCTGCCCAAGAACCACAAGGTTCCGTTCGACATCGTCAATCGCCTGCTGACCAAGAAGGACATCGCCGACGTTATCGACGAGGTCTATCGTCACACCGGCCAGAAGGACACGGTGCTGTTCGCCGACGCGATCATGTCGCTCGGCTTCCGCCACGCGTTCAAGGCCGGCATCTCCTTCGGTAAGGATGACATGATCATCCCCGAGGAGAAGGTCGAGATGGTCGAGAAGACCAAGGCGCTGGTTGCCGATTACGAGCAGCAGTACCAGGACGGCCTGATCACCCAGCAGGAAAAGTACAACAAGGTGATCGACGCGTGGAGCCAGTGCGGCGACCGCGTGGCCGATGCCATGATGGAAAAGATCAAGGCCCGCCCGATCGGCAAGGACGGGGTCCAGGCCGAGATCAACTCGATCTACATGATGGCCCACTCGGGCGCTCGTGGTAGCCCGGCGCAGATGAAGCAGCTCGCCGGGATGCGCGGCCTGATGGCCAAGCCGTCGGGCGAGATCATCGAGAACCCGATCATCTCGAACTTCAAGGAAGGCCTCAACGTCCTTGAATACTTCAACTCGACCCACGGCGCCCGTAAGGGCCTGGCCGACACCGCCCTCAAGACGGCGAACTCGGGTTACCTGACCCGCCGTCTGGTCGACGTGTCGCAGGATTGCACCATCGTGGTGCAGGACTGCAAGACCGAGAACTCGCTCGACATGCGGGCGATCGTGCAGGGCGGCAGCGTGATCGCCTCGCTCGGCGAACGTATCCTCGGTCGCACCGTGGCCGAAGACATCGTCAATGCCGCGACCGGCGAAGTGATCGCCAAGGCCGGCACGCTGCTCGACGAACCGATGATCAAGGTCATCGAGGAAGCCGAAGTGCAGGTCGCCAAGATCCGCTCGCCGCTGGTCTGCGATGCGCAGCAGGGCGTGTGTGCGACCTGTTACGGACGCGACCTTGCCCGCGGTACGCCGGTCAACATCGGTGAAGCTGTCGGCGTCATCGCCGCGCAGTCGATCGGTGAACCCGGTACGCAGCTGACCATGCGTACCTTCCACATCGGCGGTGCCGCACAGCTCAACGAGACTTCGCACCTCGAAGCCGTGTCGGACGGCAAGGTCGTCTATCGCGACATGCCCACCATCACCGACAAGAAGGGCCGGATCCTGTCGCTCGCCCGCAATGGCGAACTGGCCGTGATCGACGCCGAGGGCCGCGAACGCGAAATCCACAAGGTGCCCTACGGTACCGTGCTGATGCACAAGGATGGCGGCAAGGTGAAGGAAGGCGATCGCCTGGCGGAATGGGATCCGTTCTCGCTGCCGATCATCACCGAACAGTCGGGTGTGGTGAAGTTCCAGGACCTCATCGACGGCACGACCATGGAAGAGCGCGTCGACGATGCCACGGGCATCGCGCAGCGTGTGGTCACCGACACCAAGACCACTGGCCGCAAGAAGAACGAGGATCTGCGTCCGCGCCTGACCCTGTTCAACGATGCGGGCGACGAAACCGAAGCCGCGCGCTACATGCTGGCGCCGGGTACGGCCGTGTCGGTCGAGGATAGCCAGCAGGTCGAAGCGGGCGACATTCTCGCCCGTGCCAGCCGCGAAGCGGCCAAGACCCGCGACATCACCGGCGGTCTGCCGCGCGTCGCCGAACTGTTCGAGGCGCGTCTGCCGAAGGACAATTCGGTCATCGCCAAGATTTCGGGCAAGATCGAATTCGTTCGCGAATATAAGGCCAAGCGCAAGATCGCGATTGTGCCGGAAGAAGGTGATGCAGTCGAATACCTGATCCCCAAGACCAAGGTGATCGACGTGCAGGAAGGCGACTTCGTGAAGAAGGGGGATACCCTGATTTCCGGTTCGCCGAACCCGCACGACATCCTCGAGGTGCTGGGCGTCGAGGCGCTGGCCGAATATCTCGTCAACGAGATCCAGGAAGTCTACCGACTGCAGGGCGTGAAGATCAACGACAAGCACATCGAGGTGATCGTTCGCCAGATGCTGCAGAAGGTCGAGATCACCAATGGCGGCGACACCGTGCTGCTGCCCGGCGAACAGGTCGACCTGGAAGAGCTGAAGGAAACCAACGCCAAGCTCGGCAAGAACAAGGAGCATGCCACCGGCACGCCGATCCTGCTGGGCATTACCAAGGCTTCGCTGCAGACGCGTTCGTTCATCTCGGCCGCTTCGTTCCAGGAAACCACGCGCGTGCTTACGCAGGCCGCGGTCGAAGGGAAGAAGGACACGCTGGTCGGTCTCAAGGAGAACGTGATCGTGGGCCGTCTCATCCCCGCCGGTACCGGCGCGGGCATGAACCGGATGCGGATCACCGCCTCGAGCCGCGACGCGGCGCTGCGGGCGCAGTGGAAGAAGGCGCAGGATGCGATCATCGCGGCCAACACCGCCGAGGAAGAGCACAAGGCGGAACTGGCCCAGGGCGCGGAAGCGGCCATCGGCGACGATCCGCTGGCAGCCGTCGAAGGCGAAACGCACGGCACCGATGCAGATGCCGGCGAATACCTCAACGAGGAAGCCAAGGACGGCGAATAAGCCGCACCAGCTTTAGCGCACAACATTGGCCCCGTCGGAGCAATCCGGCGGGGCCTTTTCTTTGCCGGAACGGATTATACTTGGCTGGCTTCTGGCAAGTAGTTGGCGCTTGACGCAAACTTGTTGTAAATGCACGGTGAACCATCGTGTTGCCGCCCCGCGCGGCCACCACAGGCGCGGGGGGAGCGCGAACATGGCGGAGTTCGCAAGCGAACTGCCGGAAGCTGACGGGAAGGAAGGCACGAGCGAAGCCGTCGCGCGCCTGCTGCTGACCCGCCGGATGGAAGATTTCCGCGCCGGCGCCCGGCTGGCGCTGCTCCCGTCGCTCGGCTCGATGGTCGCGCTGATCTACATGTTCAGCGACCGCGTTCCGCTGGCCGTCCTGCTCGGCTGGGCGGACGCATTGGTGAGCGCGATCGTGGTCCAGATCATCGCCGACTACCGGTTCACCTGCGCAGACGCGACGCTGGCCGACCTGCGCGGCCACTGGCGCCGGCTGATGGCGCTGGAATGGCTCAGTTCCGCGATCTGGGCGGCGATGATCCCCTATCTGGCAACCGCCGCCGAGGGGCTGACGGCCGCCGTGCTCGCGGTCATCGCCATCACCCTGCTCAGCGGGGTCCTGCTGGTTTACCGCACCGCCCCGTCCGCCGCGCGCGTCCACATCGCGCTGCTAACCGCTTCGATCGCGGTCGCCACCATGATCCAGGCGGGCAGCGGCGGTTGGCCGGCGTTATTGCTGCTTGCGGTGTTCGTGCTCGCGCTGGTCTGTTCGGTCCAGGCGCAGAACGGCCAGATCATCGCGGCGGCCCGCGCCGAAATCAGCCGGCGTGAGGCAGCGGGCACGGTGCGCATGCTGCTCTACGATTACGAGGAGCATTCGTCCGACTGGCTGTGGACGGTCGATCCCGCGGGCAAGCTGCGCGATGTGTCGCGGCGCTTTGCCGAGGCGGCGGGCAAGGCGGTCCACGAGCTCGAAGGCATGGCGCTGCTAGACATGTTCGCCCCGGGCGAGGACCGCGACCGGCTTGAGCGGCATCTGCTCGAACACAGCCGGTTCCGCGATTTCGTGATCAAAGTCAGGGTCGACGACGGCGTGCGCTACTGGAAGCTTTCCGCGCGGCCGCGCAGCGATGGGCGGATGAGCGGGGTCGCGCGCGATGTCACCGGTGACCGGCTGTCCGAAGACCGCGTCGCCTTCATGGCGCATTACGACAACCTCACCGGCCTCGCCAATCGCTACCTGTTCAACGAACGGCTGCGGTCGGCCCTGTCGCAGGACGACCAGCCGCAGAACGTCGTGCTGTTCTACCTCGACCTCGACAATTTCAAGGCGGTCAACGACACGCGGGGGCACCTGGTCGGCGATCGCCTGCTGCGCGAGGTCGGCACCCGGCTCGAAAAGGAAGTGCGCGGGCAGGACCTCGTCGCGCGGCTGGGCGGGGACGAGTTCGCCGTCCTGCTCGAAACGCGTGCCGGGGCAGGGATGCTGATCGAACGCGCGCACCGGTTCCTCGCCGTGATCCGCGAACCGTTCGAAATCGACGGGCACAGTTACCGGATCTCGGGCAGCATCGGCATTGCCAAGCGCTCCGATGGCTGCGGCGAGGCGGAAGAGCTGATGCGCCGCGCGGACCTGGCGCTTTTCGCCGCCAAGGCGAAGGGGCGCGACACCATCGCCCTTTACGACCATGCGATGGACCATGCCGCGCGCGAACGACGCGAGATCGAGACCGATCTGCGCGAAGCGGTCGCGCGTGACCAGCTGAACATCCACTACCAGCCGGTGATCGACCTCGATTCGGGCCAGGTGTCGGGATACGAAGCGTTGCTGCGCTGGTACCATCCGCAGCGCGGCGTGGTCCGGCCCGACGATTTCCTGGGCGTGGCCGAGGAAACCGGGATGATCGTGCCGATCGGCGAATGGGTGATCCGCAAGGCGCTGGAAGAAACCTCGCGCTGGAGCGGCGATTTCCGCATTGCGATCAACCTTTCGCCGACGCAGGTGCGCAGCCCGCATCTGGTCGATGTCGTCGCCCGGGCGATCCACGCCTACGGCATCCGGCCCGCGCGCGTCGAATTCGAAATTACCGAACACGTGCTGATGCAGAAGAGCAATGTCTGTGTCGGCAATCTGGAAAAGCTGCGCGAACTCGGCGCCAAGATCGCGCTCGATGATTTCGGCGTGGGCTATTCCTCGCTCAGCTACCTGCGCCGCTTTCCTTTCGACCGGATCAAGATCGACAAGGATTTCGTCGAGGGGATCGAGACCTGTTCGGACAATAAGGCGATCGTTTCGAGCATCACCCGGCTGGCCGAAGCGCTGGGGATGGCGGCGACTGCCGAAGGCGTCGAAACGCGCGGCCAGCTCGATTTGCTGCGCGAACTGGGGTGCCAGGAAGCGCAGGGCTATCTGATCTGCGAACCTGTGCCGGGAGAGAACTTCGCCACCGCCGATGCGGTCGAGGCCGCGATGAAGGCCGATGCCAGCGGCATCCTCGATTACCGCAAGGCGCGCGAGGCCGCGCTCAAGCGGCGCAGCGCGGGGACCGGCTGAACGCTCGCCAAGTGCGCCGGCCTCGGCTATCGGCGCGCGCATGACCATCGTCACACGCTTCGCCCCTTCGCCCACCGGGCGCCTCCATGTCGGCAACATTCGCACCGCGCTCCACAACTGGATGCTCGCCAAGCAGGCGGGCGGCCGCTTCCTGCTGCGGATCGATGATACCGACGCCGACCGCAGCCGCGAGGAATTCGTGGACGCGATCCGCAGCGATCTCGGCTGGCTGGGGCTCGCGAGCGATGGCGAGGAGCGGCAGTCGGACCGGCTCGCCGGCTACCAGGCGGCGTTCGACACGCTGCGCGAGGCGGGGCGGGTCTATCCCTGTTACGAAACGCAGCAGGAACTCGAGCTGAAGCGCAAGATCCGCCTCGGGCGGGGTCTGCCGCCGATCTACGATCGCGGCGCGCTGGAACTGGGCGACGCGGAGCGCGCGGCCAAGGAGGCCGAGGGCATCACCCCGCACTGGCGGTTCAAGCTCGACCACGGCGAAGCCATCAGCTGGCACGACGGCATCCGCGGGCCGCAGAAGTTCGATCCCGCCCAGCTGTCCGATCCGGTCATCCGCCGCGCCGACGGCAGCTGGCTCTACATGCTTCCCAGCGCGGTCGACGATCTCGCGATGGGGGTGACCAACGTGCTGCGCGGCGAAGACCATGTCAGCAACACCGCGGTGCAGATCCACATGTTCGGCGCGCTTATCGCCGCGGGCGATGGTGCGGCGCAAATGCCCCGGTTCGCGCATGAGGCGCTGCTGGTCGGCAAGGAAGGCAAATTGTCGAAACGGCTCGGTTCGCTGGGCTGCGATGCCTTCCGCGAGCGCGGGTTCGAGCCGCAGGCGATCGTCGCGCTGCTCGCGCGGCTGGGCACGTCGCTTCCGGTCGAGCCGATCGCCGACCGGGGCGCGCTGCTCGAAACCTTCGACCTGGCGACCTTCGGCCGTGCCCCGGCGAAGTTCGACGAAACCGAACTGGAGCGGATCAACGCCGCGCTGGTCCACCAGATGGACCACGCCGCGGTCGCCGACCGCCTGCCCGCGGGGATGGACGCCGCCGGCTGGCACGCGATCCGGCCCAATCTCGCGCTGGTCGGCGAGGCTGCCGAATGGTGGCGGCTGGTGACCGGTCCGATCGAGCGGCGCGAGTTCGCGGATGAAGACCGCGCCTATCTGGCCGAGGCGGTGCGGCTGTTCGCCTGGGGCGATGATCCCTGGCGCGCGCTGACCGCGGCGCTCAAGGAAGCGACCGGACGCAAGGGCAAGCAATTGTTCCTGCCGCTGCGCCAGGCCTTGACGGGAATGGACCATGGGCCCGACATGGGCGAATTGCTGCCGCTGATCGGAGAGACGCGGGCACGCGAGCGGCTGGAGCAAGCCGCGCAAGGGTAGGGGAAACGCGATCATGGCCGTGACTTTGGGATCCGAGCTGGAACTGCCGTGCGGCGCCGTGCTGCCCAACCGGCTGGCGAAGGCCGCGATGACCGAGGGGCTCGCCACTCCCGACGGACGCCCCACGCCCGAACTCGAGCGGCTTTACGGGATCTGGGCCGATGGTGGTTCGGGCATGCTGCTGTCGGGCAACATCATCGTCGATGCCGACCATCTCGAACGGCCCGGCAATGTCGTGATCGAGTGCGAACCCGATGCCGACATGCAGGCGCGGCTGGCCCGCTGGGCGCAGGCGGCGACCCGGCAAGGCAATCACTTCTGGGCGCAGATCAGCCATGGCGGCCGCCAGACGCAGAAGGTGGTCAATCCGCACCCCAAATCCTCTTCCGACGTCGCCTTGGCGCTCCCCGGGGGGCAGTTCGGCCAGCCGACGCCGCTGACAACGGCAGAAATCGCCGATTTGGTCGCGCGCTGGGCCATCGCGGCGCGCGCGTGCAAGGATGCGGGCTTCACCGGCGTGCAGGTGCACGGGGCGCATGGCTATCTGGTGTCGCAATTCCTCTCGCCGCGCGTGAACCGGCGGACCGATGAATATGGCGGCAGCCTGGAAAACCGCGCGCGGTTCCTGCTCGACATCGTCGCCGCGGTGCGCGCGGCCGTGGGGCCGGGATTCCCGGTCTCGGTCAAGCTCAACAGCGCCGACTTCCAGAAAGGCGGGTTCGATTTCAGCGACAGCCTGAAGGTGGTCCGCTGGCTCGAGGCGGCCTCGGTCGATCTGATCGAGATTTCGGGCGGCACCTACGAACAGCCCAAGCTGCTGGGCGTGGCCGGTCAGGAAGCCGAGGACGAACAGGTCGTCGCGCCCTCGACCGCGGCGCGCGAGGCCTATTTCGTCGATTTCGCCAAGGCCATGCAGGCCGAGGTTTCGGTCCCGCTGATGGTCACCGGGGGCTTTCGCAGCCGCGCGGCGATGGAGCAAGCGCTGACCAGCGGCGCGGCCGATGTGATCGGGCTGGGCCGCCCGCTCTGCGTCGATACCGATGCACCCGCACGGCTGCTCGAAGGCGCGGAGCAGTTGGCACGATATGAGGACGACCTCGATCTGGTGCCCGGATGGCTCGGCTTCCTAAAGCGGTTCCAGATGGTCAAGGCGATCAGCGGTTTCGCGGGAATCTACTGGTTCTACCAGCAGCTCTGGATGCTCGGGCACGACGGGCGCGTCGATCGCGACTTCCCCGTGTTCAAGGCCTTCCGCCTGGTCGATGCGCGCGGCAAGCGGATCATGAAAGAGCGCGCCGCGGCCTTGTAGCGCGCGCTCCGGCTCCCCAGTTCTTCGCGGTCATGCTCGCTTCCCTCTGCCGATGGCCCCTGCGCCTGTGCGCCGCGCTGCTGCTGGCAGTGCTGTGCGCGCAGGCACTGCCGCATCAGCCGATCTCGCCCGATCGCGGGCGCGGCGCGGTGTTCAGCGCAGCCACGGCGGATGTCACGCTGCCGCCGGGCGAGGGCGAGACGGCGCAGGTCTGTCCGCTCGCGGCGCCATGTCCCGACAAGCGGCTGGCCGATGCCGCTGCACTGCCGCCCCTGGCGCTGGCGGCGGCGCCTGCAACACCCCAGCGCTGGGCGGCGCATCGCGTTCGCGGCCCGCCGCTGCGCCCCCCGCCGCGGTCCATCGCCGACCCCCGCGGACCCCCGCACCTGATCTGAACCGCCACGCGTCCCACCGGGCGCGGATTCCCGTTCAGACAGGACATGACAGATGACTATTCCCTCCGACGGCGGCCCCGCCGTCCACGACCGCTTCGACCGGATCGAAGCGCTGCTGCACCGCTATCCCGCCATCGCCGAGACCGAGCGCGCCGAGCTGAAACGCTGGTTTACCAAGGAGGCGACCGCCTTCGAGGTCGCCAGCCTGTCGAGCAAGGACGAGCTGCGCGCGAACTATCGCGCTTTCCGTGCCGAACACGTCGACCGGCTGACCACGGCCGAGCTGGCCGCGATCATCATCGCCAGCGTGGTGCTGCTGGGGGCGATCGCTTTCGTTGCGCTGAGCGGCTGAGCGGCTGGGCAAGCGGCGGCGGGCGGGGCAATGCGCGCCCGCCTGCCGCGGCATCAGCCGCCGTGCTTGTCGAGCTCGTCGCCGCTCACGGTCACCACATGCATCAGATTGGTCGATCCCGGCGTGCCGAAAGGCACCCCGGCCAGGGCGATCAGCTTGCTGCCCGCAGCGCTGAAGCCGTGGCGCAGCGCCATGCGCTTGCCCTTGGCAATCATTTCTTCGAAACTGCCGATGTCCTTGGTCGCCACGGCATGCGCGCCCCACAGCAGGCCCAGCCGGCGCGCAGTCTTCATGCTCGGCGTCAGCACCAGCATCGGCACGCTGGGCCGTTCGCGCGCCACGCGCCGCGCGGTCGAACCCGAACCGGTGAACACGGTTATCGCGCTGATCGGGACCGTATCGGCCACCGTCATGCAGGCATGCGCCAACGCATCGGCGGTGGTCGCATCGGGCGGCGTGTCGAGGAAACGCACGCGGTCGAGATAGGCTTCGTCGGTTTCGACCTGCCGTGCGATCTTGTGCATGATCGTGACCGCTTCCTCGGGCCAGTCGCCCGCCGCGGTTTCGGCGCTGAGCATGACGCAATCGGCCCCGTCATAGACCGCATTGGCCACGTCGGAGACTTCGGCGCGCGTCGGGGCGGGGCTTTCGATCATGCTTTCGAGCATCTGCGTCGCCACGATCACGGGCTTGCCCTTGAGCCGCGTCGCATTGACGATCTTCTTCTGCAGCGGCGGGACTTCCTGCGGCTCGAGCTCGACGCCCAGGTCGCCGCGGGCGACCATGATGCCGTCGCTCATGTCGATGATTTCATCGAGCCGGTGCACTGCCATCGGCTTTTCGATCTTGGCGCACAGCGCGCCGTAGCCGCCCATCAGCTTGCGCGCCTCGGCAAGGTCTTCGGGGCGCTGGACGAAGGACAGGCCGATCCAGTCGACCCCCTGCGCCATGGCAAAGGCCAGATCCTTGCGGTCCTTGTCGGTCAGCGCGGGGATCGGCACTTCGGCATCGGGCACGTTGACGCCCTTGCGGTCGGAAATGACCCCGCCGACTTCGGCCGAGCAGAGAATTTCGTTTTCGTCCGCGCGGATCACCCGCAGGCGGATCTTGCCATCGTTGATCAGCAGCCGCTGGCCCTTGGCGAGCAGGCCGAACAGTTCGGGATGCGGCAGCTCGACGCGCGTGTCGTCGCCGGGTTCGGGATTGCGGTCGAGCGTGAAGTGGCCCGAATGCCGGATGACCGCCTGCCCGTCCTTGAACTTGCCCACCCGCAGCTTGGGGCCCTGCAGGTCCGCAAGGATCGCGATCGGTCGCATGAACTGCTTTTCCAGCGTGCGGATCGTTTCGATCGTCTGCGCGTGATCGGCATGCTCGCCATGACTCATATTGACGCGGAAGGCGTCGACCCCGGCCTTGAACAGCCGGGCGAGCATTTCGGGAGAGCGGCTGGCGGGGCCGACGGTTGCGAGGATCTTGACCTTGCGGCCACGAGGATCGAGCTTGGGGGCGGATTTGGCCATGGACATCGCCTATGGCAGCGGTGTGCGACAAAGCAAGGACGATACGATCATGACGACGAATGCACACGATGCGCTCGATACGCTGCCCGATGCCGTAGCGGCAGCGGCCTTCCGCCGGCTCGTGCGGCATTTGCAGCACCGCCACGACGCGCAGAATATCGACCTGATGGGGCTATCGGGCTTCTGCCGCAATTGCCTGGCCGACTGGATCCGCGACGCGGGTTTCGAAGGCGACAAGGCGGCCGCGCGCGCGCTGATCCACGGCATGCCGCAGGAGGAATGGAAGGCCACCCGCCAATCGCCCGCGACCGAGGAACAGCTGGCGCTCATGGAGGCGAGCATTGCGAAAAATCGCGTGGAGTAACGAGTCGCCGCCTTCACCCTGCATCGCCTGATGGCTATCGCACCGCCAACCGATTCTCATTTCTTACCGGAGCACACCCCGAACATGGCCGAAGCCACCGACGACCGCCTGCGCCTGCTGATCGAGCGTATCGAGCGCCTCGAGGAAGAGAAGAAGGGCATCGCCGACGACATTCGCGACGTGTACGCCGAATCCAAGGCGGTCGGGTACGATACCAAGATCATGCGCCAGATCATCCGCCTGCGGAAGATGAAGCCCGACGAGCGCAGCGAACAGGAAACCATCCTCGATACCTACAAGGCCGCGCTCGGCATGGGTTGAGGCCTGGCTGCGGCGGGCTGCCGGAACGGGGCGGGAAGCTGCTGTGTTGGTCGGGTGAAAGGAGTTTTCACCCATGGCCGATCCGCAGCATGTCGATACCGCATTCGTCGAGGAAACCAGCGAGGAGCCCCGCATGCCGGGGCACGAAAGCGCGCTGGATCGCCAGCCTCAATGGCAGCCGCGCTACCCCGGTTCGGGCCGTCTCGCAGGCAAGGTGGCGATTGTCACCGGCGGCGATAGCGGCATCGGCCGGGCCACTGCCGTGCTGTTCGCGCGCGAGGGTGCGAAGGTCGCCATCGCCTATCTCGAAGAGCATGACGATGCGCGGATCACCCGCGAAGCATGCGAGGCCGAGGGCGCCGAAGTGCTGCTGTCGGCGGGCGATTTGGGCGATCCCGACCATTGCCGCGGGTTCGTCGATGCGGTGATCGGCAAATGGGGCCGGCTGGATGTGCTGGTCAACAATGCCGGCGAACAGCACCCCGACGAGGACGTGACCGATATCACGGCCGAACAATTGCAGCGCACCTTCCAGACCAACATCTTCTCGATGTTCTACCTCGTCCAGGCGGCACGCCCGCACCTGCAGCGCGGTGCGGCGATCGTGAACTGCACCAGCGTGACCATGTACAAGGGCGCGCCGATCCTGCTCGACTACAGTGCCACCAAGGGCGCGATCACCGCCTTCACCCGCTCGTTGTCGGAAAACCTCGTGGCCGACGGCATTCGGGTCAATGCGGTCGCACCGGGGCCGATCTGGACCCCGCTCAATCCCTGCGGCGGCCAGCCGCCCGAGAATATGGACGATTTCGGCGAGGATACGCCGATGGGCCGTCCGGGCGAACCCAACGAAGTGGCCCCCGCTTTCCTGTTCCTCGCCTGCGACGACAGTTCCTACATGTCGGGACAGGTGCTGCATCCCAATGGCGGGATCGTGGTCAACGGTTGACCTGACACGCTGGCGTAATATCTGTCTAACACAGCTCAAGCGAGGAGACAGAACATGCCCAGCCCCTGGAAAGACGCGCGCGGGATCACCGTGACCACCACGCCCACGATCGAGGGCAAGCCGATCCAGGAATATCTCGGCATCGTCACCGGCGAGGTGATCGTGGGCGCGAACCTGTTCCGCGACCTGTTCGCCAATATCCGCGATATCGTCGGTGGCCGCTCGGGCAGCTACGAACGGATCCTGCGCGATGCACGCGAGCAGGCGATCGAGGAACTGCAAGCCGAATGCGGCTCGCGCGGGGGCAATGCGGTGGTCGGGGTGGATCTTGACTACGAGGTCATCGGCGACACCGGCTCGATGCTGATGGTCAGCGCCAGCGGGACTGCGGTCAAGGTCTGATCAGGCCGCGCTGCTGGCCGCCAGCACCAACGCGATGATCGCGCCATTGTGGAGCATGTGCAGCAGCACGCTCGCCCACAGGCCGTAGTGCACGCGCGTATAACCCAGGATCGTGCCGGTCACGAATTGCGGCAGGACCAGCGGCAATGCGGTGGCCAGCTGGTCGGCGGGGAAATTGGTCAGGTGCACCAGCGAAAAGCCCAACGTGCTGAGCCAGAACAGCGCTGGGAACAGGCGCCTGAACCAGCCGATCGTATTGCGATGCCGCAAGCGGTAGACGATCGCCAGCGCTACCAGCGTGCCTGCCGCCAGCGCGACAAGTCCGGCCGTCGCCAACGCCGCGCCGAAAAAGGCCATGGCTGCCAGCCCCGCCACCATGGCAGCCAAGGCCCCCGCCAGCAGGCCGAAGATATGCCCCGGGCGGCCCGACAGCCAGCCGCGGAAGGCGATTTCCTCGGTCAGCGGGGCGATCACCACCACGGCCAGGATGATCCCGGTGCCGATTTCCATTCCGGCGAGCGCGGTTTCCGGCAGGCTCACCCCGGCGGCCATCACCGCGCCTGCAACGCCCAGCAGCGCGGCCATGACCAGCAGGTCCAGCAACACCAGCCAGACGACCGCGCGCAGGCCGGCCGCCTGCGGCAGCGGGGCCCGCTCGGGCAGCGCCGGGCGCTTCAGGAAGGCGGCAAACCGCCGCCATTCGCCGCGCATCGAATTCGCGGGCGCAAGACTTGTCGTTGCGGCGTGCATGAGGCTAAGGCGACCCTCTGATTCCAACCATTTCAGCTACGCAAAGCGAAACCATGGCCGGCCATTCCAAATTCAAGAACATCATGCATCGCAAGGGCGCGCAGGACAAGAAGCGCAGCGCGATGTTTTCCAAGCTCAGCCGCGAAGTCACCGTGGCGGCGAAAATGGGCATGCCCGATCCCGACATGAACCCGCGCCTGCGGCTGGCCGTCAATGCCGCCAAGGCGCAGTCGATGCCCAAGGACAACATCCAGCGCGCGATCGACAAGGCCAGCGCGCAGGACGGCGAAAGCTATGAGGAAGTGCGCTACGAAGGCTACGGCCCGGGCGGCAGCGCGATCATCGTCGAGGCGCTGACCGACAATCGCAACCGCACCGCCACCGCCGTGCGCACCGCCTTTTCGAAGAACGGCGGCAATCTGGGCACCGAGGGTAGCGTTGCGCACGGCTTCGACCGGCTCGGCTTCATCTTCTACCCGGCCGAGGCCGGCGGCGAGGAAAAGGTCCTCGAAGCGGCGATGGAAGCGGGCGCGGAAGATATCGCCTCGAGCGATGATGGCCACGAAATCTGGACCGCCGCCGAAGACCTGCACCAGGTCGCGGCCGATCTCGAGAAGGCGCTGGGCGAGGCCGAGACGGTCAAGCTGGCGTGGAAGCCCAACCTGACCGTCGACATGGACGAGAAGAATGCGAGTACGCTGCTCAAGCTGATCGACGCGCTGGACGACGATGACGACGTGCAGACCGTGTGGGGCAATTACGACATCTCCGACGAGGTGATGGAAAAGCTGGACAGCTGACCTGGCGCGAATGGGCCTTGGCCGGCGTACTGGGCGCCGCATTCCTGCTGGCCCTGGCCTGGCGGCTCGGCTGGCGCATCGGCCTGCCGGGCTGACACGGCGCGGGGGCCACGCCGCATGGCGCTGATCCTTGGCCTTGACCCCTCGCTCAGTTGCACCGGCTGGGGCGTGATCCGCACCGAGGGGTCGCGCATCGTGCATATCGCCAACGGCCAGGTACCGACCGACGCCAGGGCCCCGATGGCGGCGCGGCTGGCCGGCCTGCAGGCGGCACTGGCAGATGTCATTGCCGCGCACCGGCCCGACCGCGCGGCAGCCGAAGAAGTCTTCGTCAACAAGAACCCGCAATCGACGCTCAAGCTGGCGCAGGCGCGGGGCTGCGTGCTGGCCGCCTGCGGGGCCGCCGGGCTGGCGGTCAACGAACATGCCGCGCGGCTGGTCAAGAAGGCCGTGGTGGGCACCGGCGGGGCGGACAAGACGCAGGTGCAGGCCATGGTCAAAATCCTGCTGCCGGGCGTGCAGATCGCCGGCGCCGATGCCGCCGATGCGCTGGCCGTGGCGATCGCCGACGCGCATCTGGCCTAGGCTGCGGATTTCGCGCGGCGCAGGCGCGGGCGCCCGCTGTCCAATAGCTGTCCCAAATCCTTCTTATAATTGAAAGACTTTCGCCGCCGGTGTGTCACAAGGCGGGGCTAGGCGCGTTGCAATTCAATCCAACGACAGGGGCTTCCATGACATTCCCAGCTTTTCGCAGCGCCTTGCTTGCTTCCATCGCTCTCGTTCCCGCTCCGCTGCTGGCGCAGGAAGTGCCGGCCGCGGACCAGCCTGCCAGCAGCACCACGATCATCGTCACTTCGCAGAAGATCGAACAGCGCGCGCAGGATGTCCCGATCACCATTTCGGCAGTGACCGGGGACCGGATCGAAGAACTCGGCGTGTCGGATCTGGACGAGCTGTCGAACTATGTTCCGGGGCTCAACATCCAGGAGCAGAGCGCCAACAACCCCGGCATCGTCATCCGCGGGATCACCTCGGATTCGGGTTCCTCGCAGCAGGGGCCGCGCGTCACACTTTATTACAACGGCGTCGACATCTCGCGTTCGCGCGGGTCGTACCAGGCGATCTACGATCTCGAGCGGGTCGAGGTCATCAAGGGGCCGCAGGCGACGCTGTTCGGCACCGCTTCGGCGGTCGGCGCGATCAGCCTCGTCTCGGCGCGTCCGCGCGCAGGCTTCTCGGGCGAGATCACCGGCGGCTACGGCAATTTCGACCAGACGCTGCTGGGCGGGTATCTCAATGCCGGCTCGGACGTGCTGGCCGGGCGTATCGCCTTCGAATGGCGCCAGCGCGATGGCTATGTCGAAAACCTCAACCCGGGGCAGGACGAAGAGCTCTACGCGCAGGACCAGTTCGGCGTGCGCGCCTCGCTGCGGTACACGCCGAGCATGGACCTGACGATCGACCTGATCGGCACCTACGACCAGCAGCGCAATGGCGGTACGCCCTTCATCTCGGGCACGCTCCCGGCCTTCGCCGGTGCGCCGGGCGGGCCGGGCAACGCCTTCGAGGATGCCAATCTCGGCGGCTATCCGGCGGGGGCCGCCACCCTGGGCGACGACCAGCTCGGTCTCGATCGCGAAGTCTACGATCTCAACCTGACCGCCGCCTACGAATTCGGCGACAATTGGACCTTCACCACGGTCAATGGCTATCGCGAGTTCGACAGCGCCGAAGTGTTCGATGCCGATGGTTCGGCCGCGCCGTTTCTCGAGTTCGCCGAAATCGCGCAGGGGCACCAGTTCAGCCACGAAGGCCGGTTCAGCTACGCGGGTTCCGCGCTGCGCGCGTCGTTCGGTTGGAATTTCTTCACCGAGGACGGGTTGCAGAACGTGCCCTTCGCAACCGAGGAAGGCACCTTCCTCCAGTGTCTGACCAGCCTGTTCGGCGCACCGCTGATTGCGGGTATTCCCTGTGTCGCGCCCGATGGCAGCGTGCCCGCGACCGGAGTGACGGCGCTCGCCACCAACGGCGCCGCTAACGCGATCCCCTATGCGTCGGTGTTCGAGAACCAGGGCCGGAACGAAGCCTATTCGGTGTTTGCCGATGTCACCTGGATGGCGACCGACAGCCTCGAGCTAACTGCCGGCGCGCGGCTGCTCGAGGAAAACCGCAAGTCGGCCTATCGCAGCAATGTCCCGGACGCGGTGCTCAGCGGCGCGCCGCTGATCCCCGGCCAGATCGACACCGGCGGGCGCCTGTTCTCGGCCGAGGACAGTTTCTCGGCGCTGCTGCCGCGGTTCAATGCGCTCTACCGGATCAGCAACGACGTCAATGTGTTCGCGACCGTGTCGAAGGGCCGCCGTTCGCCGGTCGTCCAGATGGGCGCGCGTGTCGACGATGCCGGGAACGTCGTGCCGAACCAGCAGGACATTCCGGAAGAGACGGTGTGGAACTACGAGGCCGGGCTCAAGCTTGCCACCGGCAGGGTCGCGGGCTCGCTGGGCGTCTATTACCAGGTCTATGACAATTTCCAGGTCTCGGTCGAGGAGCTGGACGCCAACGGCAACCCGACCGGCAGCTTCGTCACGCGGAGCGCGGGGGCGGCCTCCAACCTCGGCGTGGAAGCCGAGATCGCGGTCGAGGCCACCGACTGGCTCAGCTTCTTCGGCAATGTCGGCTATATCGACGGCGGGATCGACGAGGACAACAGCTTCGCCCCCGAATTTTCGGGTGCGCGTTTCCGCCTCCAGCCCGAATGGCAGGCCGCGGCCGGTTTCACGGTCGATTATTCGCTGGGCGGCGGGGCACGGCTGTTCGCCACGCCGAGCATCACGCATCGCAGCCGGATCTACTTCGAAGTGCCCAATAACGAGTTGACCTCGCAGGGCCCAGTGACGCTGGTGAATGCGCGTGCGGGGGTAAGCTTCGCCGATGACCGCTATGAGATCGCCGGATTCATCCGCAATGCGTTCAACGAGGATTATCTGCTCGATGCGGGCAATACCGGCGGGGCCTTCGGCATCCCGACCTTCATCCCGGCGGAACCGCGCTTCTTCGGCGTCCAGCTGACCGCGCGCTTCGGCGACTGATCTGACAGCGCCGCCGGGGTTCGCGCCCCGGCGGCCTGTTCAAGCGCTGCGCGAGCCGTTAGCGAGGCGCGTTCCAACCAGAAGCGGGCAGATCAGTGACTGAGACTATCCTTTACGGCATTCCCAATTGCGACACGGTCAAGAAGGCGCGCAAGTGGCTCGATGCGCAGGGCGTCGATTACGCGTTTCACGATTACAAGAAGCAGGGCGCCGATCCCGGCAAGGTGGCCGAATGGATCGAGACGGCGGGGGTCGATACCGTGCTCAACCGGCGCGGGACCACCTGGCGCAAGCTGCCTGAGACCGACAAGGCCGATGTCGATGCGGCGAAGGCCGTCCAATTGCTGCAAGACAATCCGTCCATGATCAAACGCCCGATCGTCGAAGACGGCGGGGCCCTGCTGGTCGGTTTCAAGGAAGACGAATGGTCCGCGCATTTCTCCTGATCCTCGCGGCACTCGGTGCCGTCCCCGCGACTGCTGCGGTCGAAGGCGACTTTCTCGTCATCGCGCATCGCGGCGCCAGCGGCGAACGGCCCGAGCATACGCTGGCGGCCTATGAGCGCGCGATCGACCAGGGCGCGGACTATATCGAGCCCGATCTCGTGGCGACGAAGGACATGCGGCTGGTCGCGCGGCACGAGACCGAGATCGGCGAGACGACCAATGTCGGCGCGCGCGAGGAATTTGCCGATCGCAAGCGCTCGAAGACGATCGAGGGGCGGCTGGTGACCGGCTGGTTCGCCGAGGATTTCACGCTGGCCGAATTGCGCAGCCTGCGCGTGAAGGAACGCCTGCCCGGATTGCGCCCGGCCAATGCGCGGTTCGACGGGCTCTACCAGATTCCGACCTTCGAGGAGATCGTGACGCTGGTGCGTGCGAAGGAAGCCGAGACCGGCCGCGCGATCGGCATCTACCCCGAACTCAAACACCCCACCTGGTTGTTGCAGGAAGAAGGCATCGACACGGTTGACCTGCTCGCCACTGCGCTGCGCAAAGCCGATCTCGACGACGCCGATGATCGCGTGTTCGTGCAGGTCTTCGAGATCGGCCCGCTGCAGCGGCTGGACGCGCTGGTCGAGAGCCCGCTGGTGCTGCTGATCGCGGTCGAGGGCGGTCCCTATGACGAACCCGCGATCACCTGGGACGAATTGCTGACGCCCAGCGGTCTCGCCGATGTGGCCCGATATGCCGATGGTATCGGCCCCTATCTGGGCCATGTGCTGGCTGCGGACGGAAGTCCGACCGCGCTGATTGCCGATGCGCATGCCGCCGGGCTGCAAGTTCACCCGTGGACGCTGCGCAAGGAGAACGCCTTCCTCCCGGCCGCGCTCCGCCGGGGCACGGCCGAAGGTGCGCCGGGCGATCTCGCCGCGCTGGTTCGCATGGTCGTGAACGCAGGCGCGGACGGGGTCTTCACCGACGATCCCGCGCTGGTGCTCAGCGCGCTCGGGCGGTGACGATATAGTTCAGCGACAGATCGCCGGACAGGTGCAGCCCCTTGGCGGGCGAAAAGCCGATCCCGCGCGGTTCGCTCATGTCGAGGCCCGCGTCGTCGAGCAATTCGCCGAGTTCCTCGGGCGTGATGAAATCGTCCCAGTGATGCGTCCCCTTGGGGATCAGCCCGATCCCTTCCGCCGCACCGATCATCAGCAGGCGCGATTGCGGCGTGCGGTTGGGGGTCGACAGCACCATCAGCCCGCCGGGCGCCAGCCGGCCGGCAAGCGCTGCCACGAAGGCGCGCTTGTCGGCGACATGTTCGATCACTTCCATTGCGGTGACCAGGTCGAAGCTGCCGATATCCAGCGCGCCGACCTCGCCCGCGATATAGCGGATATCGAGCCCCGCGCCTTCGGCATGTACCGCTGCAGCCGCGGCGTTCTCGGGCGCGGCATCGACGCCGGTGACATCCGCCCCCAGCCGCGCCAGCGGTTCGCACAGCAAGCCGGCACCGCAGCCGACGTCGAGCGCGGTCTTGCCCGCCAGCGGTTGGCGCGCCTCGATGTCGCCTGCCCAGTGCAGGTCGATCGCCTCGCGCAGGAATTGCAGCCGCACGGGGTTGAGCCGGTGGAGCATGGCCGAAGAGCCCTTGGGGTCCCACCAGTCCTTGGCCAGCCTGCCGAAATGCGCGGCTTCGTCGGCGCGTATCGTTGCGCCCGAAATTGTGCCGGCCGAAGTATTGCTACGCGGCTGTGTGGTTGCATCGCTCATGCCCTCTGGCTAGCAGCCTAGCTCGACGCATTCCAGCACGGAGACCTCTACGCTTGGCCCGTATCGTGATGAAATTTGGCGGCACCTCGATGGCGGGGACCGAACGCATCCGGCGCGTGGCCAATATCGTGCGCAAGCAGCAGGCGCGTGGGCACGAGGTCGCGGTGGTGGTTTCGGCGATGGCGGGCGAGACCGACCGGCTGGTCAATTTCTGCCGCGAGGCCAATGCGCTCTACGACCCGGCGGAATACGACGTGGTGGTGGCCAGCGGCGAACAGGTCACCAGCGGACTGCTGGCACTGACGCTGCAGTCGCTCGGTTGCCAGGCGCGCAGCTGGCTCGGCTGGCAGATGCCGGTCAACACGATCGAGGCGCATGCCAAGGCGCGGATCGACAGCATCGATGCGGACGCGCTGATCGCCAGCATGGAGCGCGGCGAGATCGCCGTGATCCCCGGCTTTCAGGGCCTCTCGGGCGAGGGCCGGCTGACCACGCTGGGCCGCGGCGGGTCGGATACGTCCGCCGTGGCGGTGGCTGCAGCCATTGGCGCGGATCGCTGCGACATCTATACCGATGTCGACGGTGTCTATACCACCGACCCGCGGATCGTCGCCAAGGCGCGCAAGCAGACCGCGGTGACCTATGAGGAAATGCTCGAACTCGCCAGCGTCGGAGCCAAGGTGCTCCAGACACGCTCGGTCGGGCTGGCGATGAAGGAGGGCGTGCGCGTGCAGGTCCTCTCCAGCTTCGTCGGCGACGACGCGGTTCCCGCAGACGAATACCCCGGCACGATGATCGTGTCGGAGGAAGAAATGAACGCACTGGTGGAGAAGGGCGATATGGAACGCCAGCACGTGACCGGCATCGCGCATGACAAGAACGAGGCCAAGGTGATCCTCACCCGCGTGCCCGACAAGCCCGGCGCAGTGGCCCACATCTTCGAGCCGCTCGCTGCGGCGAGCATCAATGTCGACATGATCATCCAGAACGTCGGCCGCGACAAGGGCGAGACCGACGTGACCTTCACCGTGCCGCAGGCCGACCTCGCCCGCGCGCAGGCGCTGCTCGAGGACAAGCGCGACGACATCGGCTACAACCGCCTGATCACCGACAGCAAGGTCGCCAAGATCAGTGTCGTCGGCGTCGGCATGAAAAGCCATGCGGGCGTCGCCAGCACGATGTTCAAGGCGCTGGCCGACCGCGCGATCAACATCCAGGCGATCACCACCAGCGAGATCAAGGTCAGCGTGCTGATCGACGAGGACGAGACCGAACTGGCAGTCCGCGTGCTCCACACCGCCTATGGGCTGGACGCTGCCGACGAGGCGGCATGAGCCACACCGCCCGGATCCTCCTGCTCGGCTCGGGCGAACTGGGGCGCGAGTTCGCGATCTCGGCCAAGCGGCTCGGCGCCTATGTCATCGCCTGCGACGCCTATGACGATGCGCCCGCCATGCAGCTGGCCGATGCACGCGAAGTGTTCTCCATGCTCGATGGCGACAAGCTGCGCGAGGCGGCCGAGAAGCACCGGCCCGATTACATCGTCCCCGAAATCGAGGCGATCCGCACTTCGGTACTGGCCGAACTGGAGGAGGAAGGCTTCACCGTCGTGCCCTCGGCGCGCGCCGCGCAGCTGACGATGAACCGCGATGCGATCCGCGACCTTGCGGCCAACGATCTAGGGCTCGTCACCTCCCGATACCGCTACGCGAAGAATTTCGAGGAAGTGCAGGCGGCCGCGCAGCACACCGGGCTGCCCTGCGTGATCAAGCCGGTCATGTCGTCATCGGGCAAGGGCCAGTCGACCGTGCGTGAGGCGGCCGAGCTCGAAGCGGCTTGGGCCTATGCCTGCGCCAACATGCGCGGCGACCGCCAACGCGTGATCGTCGAGCAATTCGTCGATTTCGATTACGAGATTACGCTGCTGACCGTCCGCCACAAGGACGGCATCAGCTTCTGCCCGGCGATCGGTCACCGGCAGGAACGCGGCGATTACCAGGAAAGCTGGCAGCCCACGCCGATGACCGACGCGGCGATCGCAAAAGCGCAGGACATGGCGCGCACCGTGGTCGACGATCTGGGCGGCTACGGCCTGTTCGGGGTGGAGTTCTTCGTGAAGGGCGAGGACGTAATCTTTTCCGAGCTTTCCCCGCGCCCGCACGACACCGGCATGGTCACGCTGGTCAGCCAGAACCTTACCGAATTCGACCTCCATGCGCGGGCAGTGATGGGGCTGCCGGTCCCGCCCGTGCTGCGTGCGCGCCCCGCCGCCAGCGCGGTGATCCTTGCCGAACACGACAGCGCGGCGCTGGCTTATGACGGGCTGGCCGAGGCGATGGGCGAGGGGGCCGATATCCGCATCTTCGCCAAGCCCACCAGCCGTCCTTACCGCCGCATGGGCGTGGCGCTGGCCACCGCGGGCGATACCGACGAGGCGCGCCGCCTTGCGCGCGACGCAGCGCATAAGGTCCGGATCACCTACGGCGACTGAGCCGGTTCAGCCGAAAAGCATCACGTTCATCAGCCGCCCGGGCAGCAGGAAGGCCGCGAGGCCGGGAAACACCAGACCGGTGACATAGGTGAAGACGAGCTGCCGCTTGTGCGCCGGTATGTTGCCGCGCCGCGCAGTCGCTACTGAGCGCCAGGCCGAGAAAATCGTCAACGGAATGAACACATGGATCGGGCCGTAGCCGCCGCCCGATGTGATGAAGATCGCCGAGAAGGCAGTCAGCAGCATCAGCGCGAGCCAGATCTTGCCCAGCAGCCGGTGCCGCGCATCGCCCTTGCGCGTCAGCAGGACATAGGCGCCCAGCGGGATCGCGGGGATAACTGCAACCACATGCACCGCGATGGCGGCATGGCGCAGATGTGGCAATTCGGGAGTCATGCCGGCAAGCGCGCGGCCGATCGCGATGACGCAGAGCAAGGTCATCACGGTCCCGATGGTGGCCACCAGCGCGCGGCTGGCCGGACCGATATCGAATGCGGACGGGCAGCGGGGGGCGGGCGGCGCGGACAGCGGAAGTGCGAACATTGTCTGGGTCTCCAGGCGGGTGGTTTCGCCCCCTTGGTGGCAGCGCGCCGCTGGCGGGCAAGCGGGCTTGCGCAAAGGGGCCGATCGCTTCGCGAAAGGACGGGAAATCGGGTGTTTGACCACTTTACGAAGCGCGAACGGGCACTAGTCTGCAGGATATGGAACAGGCCCGCCCCGCTGCAGCGCGCATTGCTCGCAAGCTGGTGATCGATCTGTCGGTCATGACCGCGGTCGGGCTGGTGCTGGCGATCATCGGCCCCTTCGGGACGGCCGCCGCGCCGCTGGCATGGCGGCTGGTGAGCTGGATCGGCCTCGCCTGGCTCGGCTATGCCTTCTACCGTCCGCTCGCCCCGCTGGTCGCCTGGCTGCACCCGCGGCTCGAGCTGCCCCGGGCCGGGCTGTGGATCGGCTTGACCATGCTCGCCACGGTGCCGCTGACGGCAGCGATCTGGACGATCGAATTCCTTCCCGGGCCGGTTCCCGCGCCCACGCTCGAACAGGCGCTGCTGGCTTATCTCAATGTGCTGGCGATCGGGGCCAGCGTCACCGTCGTCTTCTATCTGCTCGAACGCGGCCGGCCGAAGGCGGCGGGGTACGACGCGATGGCCCGGTCCGTCGCCGCGAGCGACGTGCAAAATGCCCCGCAGGGCGAGCCGCGTTCCGCATTCCTGCAGCGCCTGCCGGCCGAGCTGGGAAGCGACCTGATCGCGCTCGAGATGGAAGACCACTACGTTCGCGCGCATACTATGCTCGGCTCGGACCTCGTGCTGCTGCGGCTGCGCGATGCGATCGCGGAACTCGACGGGATTGAGGGCGCGCAGGTCCATCGCAGCTGGTGGGTGGCCCGCGATGCGGTCGAAGGCGTCGAGCGCGAAGGGCGCAAGCTGCGGCTGCTGTTGCCGCGGGGGATCGCGGCGCCGGTCGCGCGCAGCCGCATGAGCGAACTGGGCGCGGCCGGCTGGTTCTAAGCATCTTGCCGTTGCCCCGCGCGCGCCGTAAGCGCCGCATCATGACGACCTATCCCAAGACCGCCCGCCTGATGCAGCGCGGCGCAGATTTTCTCGGCAGCGAAACCGCGATCCTGTGCGGCGCGATGAGCTGGGTGTCCGAACGCAATCTGGTGTCGGCGATTTCGAACGCCGGCGGCTTCGGCGTGATCGCCTGCGGGGCGATGACCCCCGAACTGCTCGACCGCGAGATCGCCGCAACCTGCGCGCTGACCGACAAGCCCTTCGGCGTGAACCTGATCACCATGCATCCCGACCTGTTCGAGCTTATCGCCGTGTGCGAGAAGCACGCCGTGGGCCATGTCGTGCTGGCGGGCGGCATCCCGCCCAAGGGCAGTGTCGAGGCGATCAAGGGCGGCAAGAACCCCGCCAAGGTCATCTGCTTCGCGCCCACGCTGGCGCTGGCCAAGAAGCTGCTGCGCTCGGGCGCCGATGCGCTGGTGATCGAGGGCATGGAAGCGGGCGGCCATATCGGCCCCGTATCGACCAGCGTACTGGCGCAGGAAATGCTGCCCGAGCTGGCCGAAGACCACCTTATCTTCGTTGCCGGCGGGATCGGCCGCGGGCAGGCGATCGCGGGCTATCTCGAAATGGGTGCGGCGGGCGTCCAGCTCGGCACGCGTTTCGCCTGCGCGCAGGAAAGCATCGCCCATCCCGATTTCAAGAAGGCCTTCTTCCGTGCCAGCGCCCGCGACGCGGTGGCCAGCGTCCAGGTCGATCCGCGCCTGCCGGTGATCCCGGTCCGCGCGCTGAAGAACAAGGGCAGCGAGGAATTCACTGCCAAGCAGCGCGAGGTTGCGGGGACGCTCGACCGCGAGGAAATCGCGATGAACGAGGCGCAATTGCAGATCGAGCATTACTGGGCCGGCGCGCTGCGCCGCGCAGTGATCGATGGCGATGTCGAAACCGGCAGCCTGATGGCGGGGCAATCGGTCGGCATGCTGAAGGAAGAAGAGCCGGTCGCGGTCATCATCGAGAAGCTGATGTCGCAAAGCGAAGAGGCGCTAACCCGCCGCTGACATGAAGCACCGCCCGCTCGACCTGGACGTCGCGATCTATCGCGACCGGGTCCAGGTGATCAATCGCGCCACCAAGACCTTTGCCGACCAGCGTGCCTATCGCAGCTTTTCGAGCGATCAGTCCGTGGTCGCCGAACCGGCGCGTTTCGAAGACACGATCGTTCGCGCGATCCGCCAGATCGCGCACGGAGACAAGGCCCTCATGCTGTGCGATCCGGTTGCGCATGTGGTGGGCTGCGAAACCCCGCTCAACCACCTCGAGCGCGGTATCGTGCAGACCGCGCTGCACCAGTCGGGCATCAGGACCGTGGTCTTCGAGATCGACTGACCAAGCCTGCGTTGCGCGCGGCCAAGCGGGTTTGCGCTTGCGCGGCGGGGCGCTTGCGGCACATGGAAGGCCCATGGCCGATCCGCTAGTCCTGACCCTGTCCTGCGCCGACCGCCCCGGCATCACCGCGCGCGTCACCTCGTTCCTGTTCGAGCGCGGGGGCAATATCCTCGAAGCGCAGCAGTTCAACGACCGGCTGAGCGATGCTTTCTTCATGCGCGTCGAATTCGATCCCGGCAGCACCACGCGCGATGCGATCCGCAGCGAATTCGCTGCGCTGGCCGGCGAATTCGCGATGGACTGGAAGCTGGCGCTGCGCGAACGGCCGCGGCGCGTGCTGCTCATGGTCAGCAAGTTCGACCATTGCCTGGCCGACCTGCTCTATCGCTGGCGCATCGGTGAACTAGCGATGGAGCCGGTGGCGATCGTGTCCAACCACCCGCGCGAAGCGATCGGCCACACCGACCTCGGCGATATCCCCTTCCACCACCTGCCGGTCACGCGCGACACGAAGGCGGCACAGGAAGCCCAGGTCCGCGCCATCGCGGCCGATACCGATGCCGAGCTGGTGGTGCTGGCGCGCTACATGCAGATCCTGTCGGACGAGCAGGCGGCGCATTTCGCCGGGCGCTGCATCAACATCCACCACAGCTTCCTGCCCGGCTTCAAGGGCGCCAAGCCCTATCACCAGGCCTATGAGCGCGGGGTCAAGATGATCGGCGCCAGCGCGCATTACGTTACCGCCGACCTCGACGAAGGCCCGATCATCCACCAGGATGCCGAGAGCATCGGCCATGCCGACACCCCCGATGCGCTGGTGCGCAAGGGCCGCGATATCGAAAGCCGCGTGCTCGCCGAAGCGGTCCGCCTGCATCTCGAGGAGCGCGTCCTGCTCAACGGCCAGCGGACCGTCGTGTTCAGGGGCTGATCAGCGCCGCGTGATGCGCGTCTTGGCGCGCTCCGCCTCCATCGCCTTGTCCTCGTTGGCGCGCTTGATGACATATTGGCGGATCGCCTCGACTTCGTCCTCGGATAGCGAGGGGGCGAAGCTGGCCATGCCGTTGTCGCTCAGCGCGCCGCCATGGACGATCTGCAGCCATGCGGTCCGGTTTTCGAGCGCGCCCGAGCGGCGCAGGTCGGGCAGTTCGGTCGATCCGACCGCGCCCGGGGCGTGGCACACCGCGCAATAGCGCGCGTATTTCGTCCGCCCCAGTTCGATCACCTCCGCGCTCGCTTTCGAAAGCGGCGGATCGAGCGGCGCGAGCGCGAAATCGGGTTCTTCGGGCAGGGCAGCGGTCCCGCCCAGCTTGAACACCAACAGGCGGCTGATGTTGCGCACCGGGTGCATGTTGTCGATCAGCGCGCCATCGGCGGACAGCGCGAAGGCCCCGCCCCAGCCGGCCAGCACGGCGACATATTGTTCGCCGTCCACGGTGTAGGTGATCGGCGGGGCGACCACGCCGGTCTGCGCGGCGAAACTCCACAGCCGCTCGCCATTGGCCGAATTATAGGCGGCAAATTCGCTGCCCGAATTGCCCTGGAAAACCAGCCCGCCGCCGGTCGCCAGCAGGCCGCCGTTCCACGGCCCGGCATGCTCGACGCTCCAGCGTGCTTCCTGCGCCACCGGGTCCCACGCGACCAGCTTGCCCTTGATCGTGCCCTGCACTTCGCGGCGGATGCCCAGATCGGGTGGCAGATCGCCCGCGCCGAGGTCGAAGCCGATGTTGAACCCGCGCGCGCGGTCGGGCTTCCAGTCTGCCTCGGGTGCATAGAGCATCGCGGCCTCGAAGGCGGGGATGTACACTAGGTTCTCGCCCGGGTGGTACGCCATCGGGTGCCAGTTGTGCCCGCCCAGCGGACCCGGCATCACCAGCGCGGGCTGGCCGGTGATGTCGATCCGCGTTTCGGGGTTCATCTGCGGGCGGCCATCCTCGCTCATCCCGGTCGACCAGTTGAGCGGAATATAGGGCTCGGCAGAAATGAACTCGCCCGTCGCGCGGTCGAGCACATAGAAATAGCCGTTCTTGGGCGCCTGCATCAGCACCTGCCGGCTACGCCCGTCGATTTCCATGTCGGCTAGGACGATGTGCTGCGTGGCGGTGTAGTCCCAGGTTTCGCCCGGCGTGGTCTGGTAGTGCCAGACATAGTCGCCCGTATCGGGCCGGATCGCAACGATGCTCGACAGGTAGAGATTGTCGCCTTCGCCGCGTCCGTCGGGGCCGGGGCTGCGATAGGCGCGGTTCCACGGGGATCCGTTGCCGACTCCGAAATAGAGCAGGTCGAGCTCGGGATCGTAGGCCATCGAGTCCCACACAGTGCCGCCGCCACCGATGCCGTTTTCGCTGCCGAGCGCATCGCCGCTCCAGGTCTCTACCGCTGCCTTGAGGTAGTCGGGCGCGTCATCGCCCTCGTCGCCGGGCACGGTGTAGAAGCGCCACAGCTCCTCCCCGTCGTCGGCGCTGTAGGCGGCGATATAGCCGCGCACGCCGAACTCGGCGCCACCATTGCCGATCAGCACCTTGCCATCGACCACGCGCGGCGCGCCGGTGATGGTGTAGCTCTTGTCCTGGTCGACCGTGACCTTCTCCCACGCCACCGCGCCGGTGTCGCGGTCGAGCGCGACCAGCCGCCCGTCGAGCGTGCCGAAGAAGAGCTTGTCCCCCCAAGCCGCCAGCCCGCGATTGACCACGTCGCAGCACGCTTTCACTCCGGTTTCGCCGGGCACTTGCGGATCGTAGCTCCACAGCGGTTCGCCGGTCGCGGCGTCATAGGCGAAGACCTTGCTCCACGCGGTGGTGACATAGAGCTTGCCGTCCATCACCAGCGGGGTCGCTTCCTGCCCGCGCGCGGTGTCCATGTCGGCGAACCAGGCGAGCCCGAGGTCGCCCACGCTGTCGCGGTCGATCTGGGCCAGCGGCGAGAAGCGCTGTTCGGAATAGGTCCCGCCATGGGTGATCCAGTTGGCCGGGTCCTCGCCCGCATTGACCAGCCGGACGGTGTCGATCCCGCCTTCGGGTGTTTCGCCCGCTGCCATGCTGCAGCCCGCCAGTGCGCCTGCCAGGCCAAGCGCGGCCACTGCCGCCCAACCGATCCCTCGCATCTTTCTCTCCCCGGCGACATTTGCGTCGCTCTATGCAACCTATCCTGCCGTCGATGCGCGGGCTTGTCCATAAGGCTGCACCCTGCAAGGGTCGCCGCGGACGGGTTTGCGAGGAGAGACGAGCGATGTGCGATGAACAGGATCTGGCGCGGTGGGCGCGCGGCAAGGTCTCGCGCCGGGCCTTCGGCGGCGGTGCGATGGCGGCGGGCGTGGCGGCTTGCGCGCCGGTCAACGCCGATGTCGATCGTCCGGCGGCGGGCGGGTTGAGCGAGCGCATGGTCAGCTTTGCCGCACCCGGCGGGACGATGGACGGGTTCTTCGTGCATCCCGCGGACAGGGCCAGCCCGCTGGTGCTGCTCTGGCCCGACATTGCCGGGCTGCGCGAAGCGAAGCGGCAGATGGCGCGGCGGCTGGCGGGCGAAGGCTACGCCGTGTTCGTCGCCAATCCCTATTACCGCGATGTCGCAGGCGAGCAGTTCGCCGACTTTGCTGCCTTCGCAGCCGCCGACGGGTTCCAGACGGTCCGCCCGTGGCGCGCCAAGCTCGATGCCCCGGCGATCCAGGCCGATGCCCGCGCGGCGACCGCCTGGCTCGACACGCAGGACGGGGTCGACACCGCCCGCGGCATCGGCACGCAGGGCTATTGCATGGGCGGCCCCTTCACCGTGTGGAGCACTGCGGCGGTCGAACGCATGCGCGCGGCGGGCAGTTTCCACGGCGGCGGGCTGGTGCGCGACGATGCGGACAGTCCGCACCGGATGCTGCGCGGTGATGCGCATTACCTGATCGCGATCGCGCAGAACGACGATGCCAAGGAACCCGAAGCCAAGACCGCGCTGCGCGAAGCGGCGGATGCTGCCGGTGCCGCTGCCGAGATCGAGGTCTATCCTGCCGATCACGGCTGGTGCGTGCCCGATTCGCCCGCTTACGACCAGCCCGCTGCAGAGCGCGCCTGGGGACGCTTGCTGGCGACCTACGCAGAGGCGCTGTAACACGCTTTCGCTTGCCGCCACCCCCGCGGGCGCTACCATGCCTTGCAGCTAGAGGAGGCTTTACATGCTAGGCGGTACGCTCGTCCTGATTTTGCTGGTCCTGCTGGCCGTGCTGTTCCTCGTCATGGGCGTGCGCGTGGTCAAGCAGGGCTACGTCTACACCATCGAACGGCTGGGCAAGTACACGCTCGCCGCGAACCCCGGGCTGCACCTGATCATCCCGTTCATCGACCGGGTGGGGCATAAGATCAACATGATGGAACAGGTGCTCGACATCCCGGGCCAGGAAATCATCACCAAGGACAACGCCATGGTCGGCGTCGATGCGGTGGTCTTCTTCCAGGTGCTCGATGCGGGCAAGGCGGCCTATGAGGTCTCGGGTCTTCAGAACGCCATCCTCGCACTCACCACCACCAATCTGCGCACGGTCATGGGCTCGATGGATCTCGACGAGACGCTGTCCAAGCGCGACGAGATCAACGCCCGCCTGCTCAGCGTGGTCGATCACGCGACCTCGCCCTGGGGGATCAAGATCACCCGCGTCGAGATCAAGGACATTCGCCCGCCGCTCGACATCTCCGAAGCGATGGCGCGGCAGATGAAGGCCGAACGGCTGAAACGCGCCGAGATCCTCGAGGCGGAAGGCGACAAGACCAGTTCGATCCTGCGCGCCGAAGGGCGCAAGCAATCGGCCATCCTCCAGGCCGAGGGCCAGCGCGAGGCGCTCTTCCGCGATGCCGAGGCGCGCGAACGCGCCGCCGAAGCTGAGGCCAAGGCCACGCAGATGGTGTCCGATGCGATTGCCTCGTCGGGCAATCAGGCAATCAATTACTTCATCGCGCAGGAATACACCAAGGCAGTCGGCAAGTTCGCCGAAAGCCCCAATGCCAAGACGATCCTGTTCCCGGTCGAAGCGACGCAATTGATCGGCTCGCTCGGCGGGATCGGCGAATTGATCAAGGGCACATTCGACGGTGTCGAAGGCACGGTGGATACGGGCACACCCGTGCCCGAGCCGAAGGACCGGGCCCCGGTTCGGCGGCCCAGCGTGCCGCGTTCGCGCGACAGCTAGGCGGGGCCGTGGACGGTATCGAAACCTACTGGATCTGGCTGATCATCGGGCTGGCGCTTGCCTCGCTCGAACTGGTCGTGCCGGGGGTCTATCTGATCTGGATGGCGATGGCAGCGCTGGCGGTGGCCGTGCTGGCCTTCGTCTCGGTCCCCCCGCTCGCGCTGCAGATCATCGCCTGGGTTTCGCTATCGCTGATTTTCGTCTTCTCTGCGCGCCGCTGGCTGCGCGAACGGCCGATCGTGTCCAGCGACCCGCTGCTCAACAATCGCGGCGGCCGGATGGTCGGCCAGACCGCGCTGGTAACGCAGGCGATCGAAAACGGGTCGGGGCGGGTCAAGGTCGGCGACAGCGAATGGATCGCGCGCGGCGCGGATGCCGCAGCGGGCGCCCGCGTGCGGATCATCGGCAATGACGGCAGCGAGCTGCTGGTCGAACCGGTCGCGCTGATCGAAGGCTGACGCGCTGCGCAGCCGCGGTTCAGACCGCCGATTCGGCGTGGAAGCGGCCGTGCTTGCGATACCGCACCATCCACCGGTCGAGAAACAGGTCGAGCGGCTTCGGCTCGATACCCAGCCTTTCGAACCCGGGAAACGCGCCCGAGGCGACATTGCCCTGCTTGAGCAGCTTCCACTGGTCGCTGCCCATCGGGGTTCCCGGTAGCGCCGCGAAGGTGGCCGACAGGCCGTCGGGCATCGGTAGGAAGGTGCGCTTGCGCTTCTGCGCTGCCGCGATCGCTTCGTTGATCTCCATCATCGACAGCTCTTCCGGGCCGCCGAGTTCGTAGATCTTGCCGCCATGCTTGCCCGGATCCTCGAGCGCGCGCACCGCTGCCTCGGCGACATCGTCGACATAGACCAGCTGCAGTTTCGCATTGGGGCCGAACACCGGCAGCACGGGCAGGGTGGAAATCAGCCCCGCGAACATGTTGATGAAATTGTCGTCCTCGCCGAACAGGATGCTCGGGCGCAGGATCGTCGCCTTGGGGAAGGCCGCGAGCACGCGTTCCTCGCCCAGCTTCTTGGCGGCGGCGTATTCGATTTCGGTCTCGTCTTCGGGTTCGGCGGCGATCGCGCTGACATGGACGAAGGCCTGCGCGCCTGCGCGGGCGGCGGCTTCGGCCATCCAGCCGGGCGCTTCGCCCATCAGGCGGCGCAGATTGCCGCTGAACGCGCCGACCAGGTTAACCACGGCATCCGCGCCGGCAATGCACCGGTCGACCGATTGCCGGTCGCTGGCATCGCAGCGCGCGAACTGCATCTGGCCGAGATTGGCGAGCGGCTTGAGCTTGAACGCCTTTTCCGGATGGCGGGCGGCAATCCGCACGCGTGCGCCGCGTTCGAGCAATGCCTGCGCCACGTAATTGCCGATGAAGCCGCTGCCACCCATCAGCACCACCAGCTTGCCGTTCAACGCGCCGCTTTTCGCCATGATATTCGCCTGATTCCTCGAAGGGAGAAGTGTCGCTCCGCCCCTAGCCTCAACCCCCGCCGCGCCGCAAGCGTTCCAGCATGTGCGAAAGGCGTTGACAGGTAAGCCCCTGCTTCGCTAGTGGCGCGCCCCTACCCATGGCCGTGCTTCGAAGACCGGCCATCGATAGTGTGCCCAGATGGCGGAATTGGTAGACGCACCGTCTTCAGGTGGCGGCGCTCGCAAGGGCGTGGAGGTTCGAGTCCTCTTCTGGGCACCATTTGTTCTTCTCACGTTCTCCCAAATAATCTATAAAACCCGCAGAAATCCTAGGGATTTGGCCCTTGGATCGTTCCGGATCGTCCCGCCTGTTCTCGGGAGTTCCAGACACTTTTGTGGGCCTTTTGAGGCCGTTTCGCAAAGGCCCAGATGAAAAGGCCCCCACATGCCGCTGACAGATACTCGCCTCCGCGCACTCAAGCCCAAGGATAAGCCGTACAAGGTAACCGATGAGCGCGGCCTATATGTTGAGGTCACGCCGACCGGCGGCAAACTTTGGCGATTCCGATACCGGATCGGCGGCGCGCAAAAGAAGCTCTGCATCGGCAGCTATCCCGACATCAGCCTCAAGCAAGCGCGAGACGCGGCCTACGAGGCGCGTCGAGCTGTTGCTTCTGGGGGCGACCCGGCCTTTGAGAAGCGGAAGCGGAAAATCCGCGCCGAGTTCCTTTCCGCACAGACGTTCGAGGCAGTCGCACGCGAGTACATTGAACAGATGATGGTTCAGAATGGCCGCGCCGATGGCACGATCGTCAAGGCCAACTATTTCCTCGACAAGCTTGCCCCTGCCATCGGGAACCGACCCATCCACGAGATCGAGCCGTTCGAAGTCCTGGCTCCTCTCAAGCGTCTGGAAGCCACTGGTAAGCACGAGACTGCAAAGAAATGCCGCTCGTTCGCAGGCCGCGTGTTTCGCTACGGTGTCGCTACCACCCGCTGCAAATCCGATCCGACCAGTATGCTGAAGGGCGCTCTCGTAACGCCGAGAGCCACGCATTATGCAGCCATCCTCGAGCCCACCGAGTTAGGCGGGCTGCTGCGCGCAATCGACGACTTCACTGGCTACATGGTGACGAAGTTAGCTTTGCAGATAGCGCCGCATGTGTTCGTACGCCCCGGCGAACTCCGGCACGCCGAATGGCATGAGATCGACCTCGTCGATGGGGTCTGGAAGATCCCTGCCGGTAAAATGAAAGCGCGCCGAGCGCATGCCGTCCCGCTTTCCAAGCAGGTTAGAGGCTATCTCACTGATCTGGCCGAGATGCTCGGCCGCGAAGGATATGTTTTCCCATCTGCGCGCAGCTCCAAGCGTCCCATGAGTGAAAACACGCTCAATGCCGCATTTCGTCGCATGGGATATTCGAAGGAAGAAGTCACCGCGCACGGACTCCGGGCGACAGCATCGACATTCCTGAACGAGTCGGGACTTTGGAATCCGGATGCGATCGAGCGTGCCTTGGCACATGGCGACAGCAATGTTGTGCGTGGCATCTACCATCGCGGCAAGCATTGGGACGAGCGCGTGCGGATGGCTCAATGGTGGAGCGACTACCTCGATGAGCTCCGGACTGGAGGAAAGGTCATCATGGGGAAGTTTGCGAAGGGTTGATCGGGAGATCGAATTTCTTCTCAGCCAGTGCAGGATTGAAGGCCCAGGACCAGCCCTATCAGGGACACTGACGCGAGCAAGGCGAACTCAATTCTGATGCCCCAGACCTTAAGCCACTTCCGCATCGTGCCGAGCCTCAGTTCGTAGAGCTTTGGCAGCTAAGCTGATCGAAGCGCTCAGCAATAGTCTTCCACGTTGCTATGCCTGCCTCGTCCCCTTCGTTGGATAGGCGCTGGATTTGCTGCGCGATATACGCGGTTCCCTCTTCGCCATGGTTCTTGTCGACCCAGAGCGCGACGGCCCACAATTCCTGATCGCGGTTCAGCACCATGGTTCACGTCTCCCGGTCCAGGTTCGCGCCAGGCCTTCGCTGACCAGCTGATTGCCAAGCGAGCGACCGTCGCGCGTAACAACCCGCAATTTGCGACCGTACTGATCCTCATCTCTGCTCCCGATGGTTCTCAGTTCAAAGGGCCCGCCATTGAGCAATTCGACAAGGCGGTGCGTTGCACGCATGCCGAGTTGGTACTCATAGTCGCAACGAGGCTCGCTGATCTCGGGAGTGTCGATGTCGGCAATGCGGATCTTCACGCCATCAAGCCAGAAAGTATCTCCATCCACGACGCATGTGCGCCGGATCGATCCGCAGATGTCGAATTGTGGGGAGCTCGCTTGCTGGAATAGAGTTTGAGGCTGCTGAACGTCGTTAGCAAGGCTGGCATCATGGACTGGCCAGTTGAGTGCCAGCATCCCTCCAGCAAATACAATCGCGAATGCTCCCAAACCCAATGCGATCTCCTTTCTCAGCTTCCGGCGCTTTTGTGCCTTCAACGCCTTGCGAAAGTCGAACGGCTCACCGGGGGGCTCACTCACTAGCGTTGTCCGTCTTCATTCCGCCACATGATTTCAGACAATAGCCGGAAATCAGGTAGTTTCGTCAATTGTACGTACCAATTGCTTGCCAACGTCCCAACACAGACCGGACATATTGCGGCGTTTCACCATTGTTCGGAATGCCGCGTGATCGGGAGACGGCACCTGGGCCAGCATTGTAAGCAGCCAAGGCCAGGTGGACCGCGTCGAACCGGTCCAACATGTCGCGAAGGTACCTGGCGCCACCGTCGATCGATGCAAAAGGGTCATGAGGGTTCCGGACGCCCAGTTCTCGCGCCGTGGCTGGCATAAGCTGAGCAAGCCCGGCAGCACCAGCTGGACTCACAGCCATCGGATTGAAGCGGGACTCAGCCCAGATGAGAGCACGAAGCAGATTGGTCGGAAGCCCGTAACGGCGCTCGGCCTCGGCTATTGCCGCCATATACAAGCCTTCCCGGTAGGATACGTTTGCTGGCTCGGCCTGGTAGATTGCAGGAAGATATTCCCTTGCCGGCTGCTGGTCCGTCTTCGGCGGAACGATCGCGTGCTCGAACAAGGTGAAATCCTGAGCGCGGACTTCCTGTGATGAGGTCGCGATCATTCCCAAAAAAGCTACCGATATCGCAGTCAGACGATTGAGGCAGGTCATCTCGATTTGTGCTCCATTGATTCGAATCGCAATGGAACATAAATAGAACATGAGCCTGTAGGAAAGCTGCGAATGCTTGCCTTCGGGAGAGGAGAGGAACGCTGATGAGGGGGCCACTTTGCATGCTGAGGAGCTCGCATGTCCCTGTCTATCCAAACTCATCCCAACCGGTCGCTTGTTGAGACCGCTCGCTGCATCTGTGAATCGCGAGGGGGCAAATGGTCCGGCACAAAGGGCATGGCTTGCTGCCCTGCGCATGACGACCGCACGCCCTCGCTCGGTGTGTCGATCGGCCGACAGGCTATCCTCTTCCATTGCTTTGCGGGATGCGATCAGCAGAGCGTACTTGCCGCCTTGGCGCGTGAAGGTTTCGAGGCTCCTGCGCTCTTCTCAGGGTCTAAGGCGGCTGACTTTCCCGAGCCGACCAGAACGCGCAAACCCTCGACGGCAGCGCTGAGGATCTGGCGCGATGCAGAGCGACTGTGTGCCAGTCCGGCAAAGGCATATCTTGAGAGCCGCGGCATCCTCGCCGCATCGTCGGCGCTCCGTTTCCATCCACGGACGCCGCTTGGCCCGAAAGGCCGAACCCGCTTGCTGCCGGCGATGATTGCGGCGGTCAGCCTCGACGAGGGGCCGATTGCCGTCCATCGAACGTTCCTTTCGGGCAATGCCAAGGCCGATTTCGACAAGCCGAAGCGCGCGCTCGGCTCGCTTGGTGAAGCTGCTGTCCGCCTCTTCGCTCCGGCCTCCGGCAAGCTCGGCCTCGCCGAGGGCATCGAGAGCGCGATGTCGGCCTATGCGCTTACCGGCATCCCCGTCTGGGCGACCCTGGGCAATGAGCGCTTCGGCCTCGTCAGCGTGCCGGAGAGCGTGACTGAACTCCATCTCTTCGTCGATCATGACGCTGGCGGCGAGCTGGCTGCGTCGCGTGGCCTGGCTGCCTACGAACAAGAAGGCCGGACGATCCATGTGCGCAAGCCATCCTCCCACGACACCGACTGGAACGACGAACTCACAGCATGGCTGCGCCGCAAAGCGGCGCCGTAGAGGAGAGAGGGCTTCTCGAATTCCTGATCCGGCAGAGGGCGTGTCCCGATGCCCCCATCAGGAGGACGAATTGCCATGTTTCAGTCAGACCTGTTTCCCGCCGGCGAGCAACTGTCGTCAGTGCCCCTGGCCTTCGCCATCGGCGCAAGGATTGCCGCGTTGCTTGCTTCGGGATGCCATCTAACCCGTGCCGATATCGCGGGCCTCTTCGCCGAGGAAGCCGGCGCTTTGGACTGGGGAAGCGCCTGGACCATCGATGACTACAACAACGCCCTCGAGATCGGTGCTCTGCTCTGGCTGCGAGAGTCCTCCCGCATCGATCTGGCGACAAGTGTGCACGAAGCAGAAGCGCGTTTCGACTGGCTCGAAGCAGCTCTGCCTCCACGGCACGTTCGCAGCGAAGCACAGGTCGAGCTCCAGCAGTTCTCGACCCCGCCAATGCTGACCTGGCTGATGGCAAAGGCCGCAGCTATCTCTGCGCACGACACGCTACTCGAACCGTCCGCTGGCAATGGCGCCCTCGCTCTCTGGGGCTGCCTCCAGAACGCTTCGCTGCTTCTCAACGAGATCGATCCGGCAAGACGAGATTGCCTCAGCCACATCTTCCCTGTGGCCACAATCACTACACATGACGGCGAGCTGATCGCCGATCTGCATTGCGGCCCTGTTCCCTCGGTCGTGATGATGAACCCGCCGTTCGCCCGCAGCCAGGAACGCGGCAAGGACGGCGATACCGCGCATCGCCACCTACGCAGCGCAATCCGGGCCGCCGCAAGTGGTGCAAGGATCGTCGCCATCATGCCCGACGGCTTCGATGCTTCCACTTTCGCCAAGGCACACGACGAAGCGTCGCTGCTCCTCGATGTTCGCCTGCAGCAGATGTTTCGCCGAACAGGGACAGGTATCGCCGTTCGCCTGGTCGTGTTCGACAAGACGCCGACTGCGCCTGAGTCAGCGATCACCGGAGATACCGCCGACCTGATCGGACTCCACGAGCTTATCACTGCGCTTCAGCCCCGTGCGCAGATATCGGGCAACATTCATCGTCTGCCAGTCGGCAAACCTGTGCGCCTTGTGGGCAAGACTTCGACCCAACGCACGCCGGTCCGGCCGGTGGCGCCGTTCGCAGCGACACGAGCAGCCACAGCAAATGCGATCGATCTTGCCTATTCGGTCCTCGCCGACCCCGCACCGGTGCCTGAACAGGCAGGCATCTACCTGCCTTACCGGCCCAGTCGCATCGCGTTCGAGGATGCGCCGGTCCATCCTACCCCGCTCGTGGAATCGGTCGCCATGGGTTCGGTCGCGGCGCCCCAGCCGGATGTTAGCCCGCGCCTTCCCGCAGGTTGGCAGGCCGACGGCCTTTTGTCCGAAGCGCAATGCGAGACACTGGTCTACGCTGCCCAGGCATTCGCGCGCGACCTACCGGGCCAGTTCAAGGTCAGCCAGGAAGGCACCGCGCTGGAACTGTCCGAAGATGGGCACACCTATCGCCAGGGCTTCTTCCTTGGCGACGGAACCGGAGCGGGCAAGGGACGACAGATCGCAGCGGTCATCATGGACCGCTGGCTCGCTGGCGAACGCCGCCATGTGTGGATCACCAAGAACGAGGCGCTGCTCGAAGATGCACGCCGCGACTGGGAAGCGCTTGGCGGGTTGCCGCTCGATCTCCAGCCGCTCTCGCGCTGGAAACTCGGCAACCCCGTAACGATGTCCGAAGGCATCCTCTTCGTTACCTACCCGACGCTGCGCTCGGGGCGCGCCGAGGATACGCGGCTCGACCAGATCCTTGCCTGGGCGGGCGAGGAATTCGATGGCGTCATCGCCTTCGACGAAGCCCACGCCATGGCCAATGCGCTCGGGGGCTCTTCAACCCGCGGCAAGGTCAAGGGCTCCGAACAGGGCATGGCCGGCCTCAGGCTGCAGAACCATCTGCCGCGCGCCCGCGTGCTCTATGCGTCTGCCACAGGTGCCTCGGACATCGCCAACCTTGGCTACACATCCCGGCTTGGTCTCTGGGGACCCGAGACCGCCTTTCCGACCCACGAGGCGTTCATGACCGAGATCCGCGCTGGCGGCGTCGCGGCGATGGAACTCGTCGCCCGCGACCTCAAGGCCCAGGGCCTTTATCTTGCCCGCGCGCTGTCTTTCGCCGGGGTCGAGTACGAGATCCTCGAACACAGCCTGACCGAAGCGCAGATAAAAATTTATGATGCCTATGCTGATGCCTGGGCGATCATTCACCGCAACCTCGAAGCTGCGCTCGAAGCAACCCGCGTGGTCGACGAGGACAGCGGCGACACGCTCAACCGCAATGCCAAGGCTGCGGCGCTATCGATCTTCGAAGGCACCAAGCAGCGCTTCTTTGCCCAGCTCCTGCTTTCGATGAAATTGCCGAGCCTGATCCCCGCGATGGAAGTAGCGCTTGGCGAAGAGCATTCGGTTGTCGTGCAGCTGGTCTCGACCGCCGAGGCCATGCTCGACCGGCGCCTTGCCGACCTTACCGTGGAAGAACGCGAAGCTCTCGATATCGATCTGTCCCCTCGTGAATACGTCATCGACTACCTCGCCAAGAGCTTTCCGGTGCGCCTAATGCAGGTCTTCGCCGACGAGGATGGCAATCTTCGCTCCGAGGCGATGAGCGACGATGAGGGCAATCCCGTCTTCTGCCCGCGTGCCATTGCTGCGCGCGATGCGCTGATCGAACAGCTCTGCGCACTGCCGCCCATCGCAACGGCACTTGATGCGATCATTGAGCACTTCGGGACTGAGGCCGTCGCCGAGGTCACGGGTCGCACCCGCAGGCTGGTGATGGGACGCGATGGTCAGCAACGCCTCGAACGGCGAAGCCCCAGCGCCAATGTCGCCGAAGCCCAAAGCTTCATGGAAGGGACCAAGCGCATCCTGGTCTTCTCGGATGCAGGCGGCACGGGGCGTTCCTATCATGCCGACTTGGGCGCCAGGAACCAGCAGCGCCGGGTTCACTTCCTGCTTGAACCGGGATGGCGCGCCGACAACGCCATCCAGGGGCTCGGTCGTACCAACCGCACCAATCAGGCCTCGGCCCCGCTGTTCCGCCCGGTTACCACAGACGTAAAGGGCGAACGCCGTTTCATCTCGACCATTGCGCGAAGGCTCGATGCATTGGGCGCGCTTACGCGCGGCCAGCGCCAGACCGGCGGACAGAACCTGTTCGATCCGGCAGACAATCTCGAAAGCGACTATGCGCGAGATGCGCTCAGCCGCTGGTTCCAGTTGCTCTATGACGGCAAGCTCGAAGCCACGAGCTTCGGTAACTTCGTCGAGCGCACCGGCCTCCGGCTTGAAAGCCCCGATGGCGGGCTGACCGACAATCTCCCCACCATCCAGCGCTGGCTCAATCGCATTCTCGCGCTACCGATCGCGCTTCAGAACGCGATCTTCGACGAATATCTTGGCCTCGTCGAAGCGCGGATCGAAGCCGCACGCGAAGCCGGAACGCTCGACCAGGGGCTTGAGACTGTCAGGGTCGATCGCTTCACGGTCCTGGCAGATGAACTCCTGCGCACCGACCCCGTGACCGGAGCAGAAACACGTCTCATCTCGCTCGAAGTGACGAGGTACCTTCGGCCTTTGCAATTGCAGCGCCTCGTCCGGATGCACGAGATTGGCAACCTGCATGCGATCCCGATGCGCAATGCGCGCTCGGGCAAAGTCGCGCTCTCGGTTCCGGCCCGTCGCCTCATCGCCGACGACGGGGCCGTGATCGAACGCCGACGCCTGCTACGCCCGCTCAAGTCCGCGAACTGGACATTCGAGGCACTCGCTGAGAGCCACTGGGAAGAAATTGGCGTCACCGCGTTCACCAGCACCTGGCGGGCCGAGGAAGAGGAGGCCGCCGCTTCACCGGTGACCGAGCGCGTCCATCTCGCCACCGGACTTCTGCTTCCGGTCTGGAAGCGCCTCCCCGGCGATCATGTCCGCGTTACCCGGCTCGTTGCCGAGGACGGTCAGTCAATCATCGGCCGCGAAGTGCTCAATGTCGATCTCGCCGCAATTGCCGAGACCTTTGGCCTTTCCGGGGTTGTCGGACCGGCACCCGATCAGATCGGCGACCTCGTCCTCGCCAGCGGCAAACCGTTGGGCCTCGCAAGCCACGATCCACTCACAGTGAAGCGTGCGCTGGTTGGCGGCGAACAGCGCCTTGAACTGACCGGATTCTCGCCCGATCGCCTCGACTGGTACAAGAACAAGGGCTGCTTCACCGAGATCATCCGTTACCGCACGCGGCTGTTCGTGCCAGTTTCCGGAGCCTCGTTGGTCCTCCCCGCACTTGCCGCCTGATCCCTCGGACCGACGCCAGTCTCAGAATGAGAGTGGAGGGAGCCCTTTGGGCTTGTGGGCCTCGTGATCCTCACCTGCGCCTTCATTCCATCAGGAGAACACCCATGATCCAGTCGATTCCCTTGAAGAAGCTCGTCCCGAGCCCGCGTAACGTTCGCAAGTCGAGCGACGTGCTGGCCGACCTCCAGCTGCGGGCAGACATTGCCGCGCGCGGCCTGCTGCAGAACCTCGTCGTGCGCAAAGGAAAGCGCGGCAAGTTCGAGGTCGAGGCTGGCGGTCGCCGGCTCGCCGCGCTGCAGGCGCTGGCCGAAGAGGGCACCTTGCCTGACACGCACGAAGTCACCTGCCTCGTCATCGAAGGCGAGGAAAGCGAAGTGCGCGAAGCCAGCCTTGCCGAGAACTTCCAGCGACTCGCAATGAACCCGGCCGACGAGGCACAGGCCTTCGCCTCCATCATCGAAGCAGGAGCTACCACCGAAGACGTGGCGCGCCGCTTCGGCCTCACCCTCCGGTTCGTCGAAGGGCGCCTGCGTTTGGCAAGTCTGGCACCCTGCGTCTTCGAAGCGCTCGCCGAAGGCACGATCACGCTCGACATGGCCAAGGCCTACGGCGCGATCTCCGACGTCGAGCGCCAGGCGCATGTCTATGCCGAGCTGCAGGACGCCTGGTACCAGATCACGCCCGACACGATCCGCCGCATGGTGCTTGATGCCACGGTGCGCGGTTCCGATCCGCGAGCTGTGCTCGTCGGACGCGATGCCTACATCGCAGCGGGTGGCCGGATCGAGCGCGAACTTTTCGATGATGATGCCAGTGAAAGCTGGATCGATGTCGCGCTGCTCGAGGATCTCGCGCACAAAGCCATGGAAGAAGCCGCAGGAAAGGCCGCGCTCGAATTTGGCCTTGCCTGGGTGCGTCCGACGCTTGGCAATTATGTCAGCCATGACCTTGTCGAAGGTATGAGCCGCTTGCCTTGCGAACCTGCGCCGATGACCGAAAAGGAAGTACGGGAACTCGGAGAACTTGAGGCCGACTACGACCGCGTCGCCGCCGTGCTCGAAGACGAGGACAGCGACGAAGAGGAGATCGCCAAAGCCGAACGCGAACTGGTCGTCATCGACCGGGCCATGCGCGAGCTCAATGATCGTCCCCCTGTGCTTGCCGACGAGCTGAAATCCGAGGCCGGTGCCTTCCTCGTCCTCTCGCGCAATGGCGAGCCGACCTTGGTCCCACAGTACTACACCGAAACCGAAGTCATCGCTGACGAAGGTGTTGTCGAGGCAATCGAGGAAAGTGGAGCGGCAAAGCCCAAAGGGAGCTCTCTCTCACAGCGCCTGCTTGACGAACTGGCTATGCAGCGCCGGGACATCCTGGCGATCCATCTCGCTAACGATCCGGCCCTGGCGCTCGATTTCATGGTCTTCACGCTCGCCGATGCCGATGGGCACGACTGGCGTGCCAAGAAAGCGTCGACGCTCGTTGGGTCGGTGGCATCGGGCCCGGTCACCGGGTTCGAGGCCAAGGATGCACCGGCGAGTGCTGCTCTGGCCGAGTTCGCCGGGTCGCTCGATGAAAGCTGGCGCTCGGGTGAGACCGACGTCGAGCGGTTTGCCAGGTTCCGAGCGCTTTCCGAAGAAGCGCGTTCGGCCTGGCTTGGCCATGTCCTCTCGCGCACGCTCGTCGCCAGCCTTGCCTGCGAAGACGAGCGTTCGGTCCCCATGCACGAAGCGCTCGGGGCTCTTCTGGAAATCGAAACCGCGCAGTGGTGGCGTCCCACTGCGGCCAACTACTTCGACCGCGTGGCCAAGGCCCGCACCCTCGAAGCGCTCGATGCTGCAGGTGGTCCGGAGCTGGTCAGTCGATACGCTGCTTCGAAGAAGGCTGAACTGGCGAGCGCAGCCGAGCGCATCTTCTCCGGCAACTTCATCGGCGAGGCCGAGGTCAAGGGACGGGCGCAGGCCTGGGTTCCACGGATCATGCGGTTCACCGATGCTGAGGAGGTCGCGCACGTGGATGCCGAAGTCCACGTACCGGTCAGCGACGACGCGACTGACGAAATTGCCGAGCAGGCTGCCTGACCCCTCCTGACAGGTCCAGGTCACTCGGCGGGCGGTCCGTCCCAAACGGGACGGGCCGCCTTTCGCATGTCAAATTTGGGGCCGTTAGCGGTCTGGCAGCTCTTGGTGTGGCACCGGCGGAAAGCTGCCATTCAGCTTCCGACCCCATTGCGGACATTTCTTTGCGCGCGTAAAAAGGCGATTGAAATTGGGGGGACAATGTTGCGTCAGCCTGCCGGGCGGATCGAATCCGAACACTTCATGAGAAGCGTTAAGTCGACCGTCGCCAACACATTCCGATTGTCGGGACGCTCTCGCCGGAGCGAGTTCATATTTTATTGGGTTGCGGTAGCCGCAGTGGGCATGATCCCCTTTGTCCTGCATGAAGCTATCTCTTACGGCGGCGACATCGGACGATCCGTTTTTGTACTTTCGGCTATCTTACTAATCCCCTTCCCAGCACTATTAGTGCGTAGGCTGCATGATCAGAACCGCAGCGGCTGGTGGGCTTTCGCATGGGCTCCTGCCGTTTTAACAGGGATCGTCAAAAGTGGAGAACCGATAGGCTTAGCTCTTGGCATCCTAGTGGGGCTCGGAAATCTTCTTGTCCTAGCGTTCCTGCTCTGGCCGGGTTCAACCGGCTACAACAGGTTCGGGCCGAGCCCCCGCGCCAATGTGAATAGCAGCTTTCCACCCAAAGCTTGTCGCGCTTCTCGCATGCGGAGGAACCTAGAAGCGGTCGATCAGTACTGCTGAGCGACCGCTCCTTTCGTCAGATTTCGGTTCTCTCCGCCAGCAGCAAGGCGTCTTCGACATCTACGCCAAGATACCGGACGGTGTTCTCGATCTTCGTGTGGCCGAGCAGAATTTGGATAGCCCGGATATTGCCGGTGGCACGATAGATCATAGCCGCCTTCGTTCGGCGCAGCGAATGCGTCCCGTATTCTGCCTTTCGCAGTCCAATCGCAGTCACCCATTCATCAACCAAACGCGCATACTGTCGCGTGCCCATATGGCCGGCGTAATCCACACGGCTCGGGAACAGATAGTCGCCTGTCGACCCGCCCCGGCGCTCGATCCATGCTAGCAGCGTGGCTCGAACGTCGGCCGTGAGTTCGAACTGCACGGGCCGATTGGTCTTCTGCTGAATGACGGTAGCGCGATTTCGTATCTCAGCGCCCGCAACCACGTCACCAATCTTGATCTTCACCAGATCGCAGCCGCGTAGCTTGCTGTCGATGGCGAGATCGAAAAGAGCCTTGTCCCTCAATCGTTCCTCGCGATCGAGATGGAAGCGGATCGCCCAAATCTGTTTCTGCGTCAGTGGGCGCTTCGTTCCGACATTCTTGCCAGCGTTCCAAGCCTGACGATGCCGCGTCGCTGCATCAAATCCTGAGTTTCCCATTCTGTTTCTCCTTGGCCATGATTGGCCAGAGGGAGAACGCTCGAGATGGTGCAGATTGGGCCGGTTGCTGACTGTCTGCTTTGGGCAGGCAACCAATGCAAATCGGCCATTTTGCTTCCGACCCCATGGCAGACCACCCATGTATGCCCAGCACCTGTTCAATGGCAGCCGTTTGTCGTGTCTCTACAATACATCAGGTAGCAGAAGCCCATGAAGTTCATCACTCTCAATCGCGCCTCGACCCTTTCCGTTGGGCTGAGCTGGCCGGGTTTCCGGCTCGTGAAGCAGCAATGCCGCTCGACCATACGCGCCTAATCGATACTTCTCTGCGCTTGGCGCAGATGCCATTGCCCGCTTCGTTCGCGACGGCTTCGTCTGGGTGGGTGCTGCATTTTCATCCCAGGTGGCCGCAGAAGTGCGCGCGATCCTGTGGGTGGCCACGGGATGCGATCCCGATGACTCGACCACCTGGACCCGGCCCGTCTCGAGCGGTTCGATCAGGCTCCGTTTCACGAAGCGGCAAACACAACCGCCCTGCATACAGCATTCGACCAGCTTGTGGGCAAAGGTCGGTGGCTGCCGCGGGGCGGACTCGGAACATTTGCTGTTGGCTTTCCATCTGCCGAAGAACCTGGAGACGACGGGTGGCACATCGAGGTCAGCTTCGCTTATGAGAAGCCCGACTTCATGGAGTGGCGGGCCAATGTGCACCGCAAGGGCCGCGCCCTGTTGATGCTGTTCCTATTCTCGGATGTGGGTATTCACGATTCCTCAACGCGCATTCGGGTCGGCTCGCATATCGATACAGCGCGACAACTCGCACCGGCCAAGGAAGCCGGTCTGACCCTTCGAGAGTTGGCCTCGGACGGATTCGCCGGATCGGCCCATCGCCTGGAGCAACTGGCAACGGGTCCGGCCGGCAAGGTGTATCTGTGCCACCCTTTCCTCGTGCATTCTGCATATAAGGATTACGGTAAGCAGCCGCGCTTCATTGCGCAGCCGCCACTGCTACCGCGTGAGCCGATCAGTCTCGAGCGTTCCGACAATAGCTACTCGCCGGTCGAGAAGACTATTCTGAGGGCTTTGGGCAGGTGACGCGGTCAGAATTTGACGCAAAGGCGTGTCTGCCAGCATGACGCGCCTTGCAAATTATATATTGCGCACAATATAATTGGATACTATTTATCCTGCTGTCTAACCGTAAGGAGCTAACATGAAAAATTTCTACAACACTCGCGTTAACGCCTATGGTGGCCGCGCCGGAAAGGTCAAAAGCGAAGATGGCATTCTCGAGCTCGACCTCGCTCTACCGAAGGAACTCGGTGGCAAGGGCGACGCGACTAATCCCGAGCAACTCTTCGCTGCTGGTTATGCGGCTTGCTTCGAAAATGCCGTGATCCATGTAACGCGGGCACAGACCGACAAGGTGGGTGACGACGACATTGAAGTCTCCTGCCAGGTCGGCCTCTTGCCGAATGGTAATGACGGGTTTAATCTCGCTGTCACACTGGATGTCGAAATTGCCGGGGTCAATCAGGCAAAGGCTGACGAGATCGTGAAGAACGCCCACGCTGCTTGCCCCTATTCCAACGCAGTTAGCGGAAACGTCGATGTGAAAATTAATGTGTTCGCCCAATGAATGACGGGGTGGCAGCAGCACAGGACCCGCGCGATCCCTTGTTGCTCGATCGACAGGTTTGCTTTCCCCTTTATGCTGCCACCAACCTCCTCAGCCGCCTCTATGGCCCTGTTCTTCGGGAGCTGGGTCTCACCTATCCGCAATATCTGGTCATGCTGGTATTATGGGAGAAAGAACCCCAGACGGTGGGCTCCCTCGGCGCGCGGCTTTACCTCGATAGCGGAACTCTCACCCCTCTGCTGAAGCGTATGGAGGCCGCCGGCCTGGTTCGACGAACACGCGATCCGGAAGACGAGCGCCGAGTGGTTATCGAACTGACCGAGAGTGGAAAAATACTGCGCAACCAGGCAGTGTATGTTCCCGAAACCCTCGCGAGGGGGCGCAAATCCGAAGGGATTGACGAACTGCGGGACAGCGTGCGCAGGCTTGTCGAACTGCTTGCGGAGCAAACCGGCTCGAAGAGGTGAAGCCTCTCAGCAGGTGTCGCACGTCTGCGAGGATTGCCTGTCCGATCTTCGTGGGGCGTCCACTGGGACGCTTGGCGATAGTCGAGCGACCTTGCGATGCAGTTCGTTTCCTCTCGCCCGCCCGCGTAAATGAGGACTGCCGACCCGACTTTACAGACCTATCTCGACCGCAATGTCGCCGGTGCCACTCTACTGGTGGCACCCGAGACCGGACAGCCAACATCGGGCGATCCGATCGAAATCGTCCTGACCGGCCCCGACATGTTGAAGCTGCAAGAGCTGTCGCAGGACGTGCAGGCGCTGCTGGAAGACGAGGTTGGCGTAGTCGACGTTCGCGACAATCTCGGTAGCATCAAAGGTGAGATCGCACTTCAGCCAAACCGCGAGGCTTTCCGATGAATCGGCAAGGTCAGAGACGTCGAGCCGTTCCACCGACCTGGCTCTTGCCGATATCCCGTTCAACCATGGCCGCCGCATTTCTGGAGAATGGCCAGGCGCGGACCCTGTGGCTGTCGGGCGTTCACCGGAGAAGTGCCACGAAGGCCGATGCCAAGATCCTTGCCGGACAGGATCTGGACTATTCGCTCGACCCCTTTGATGACCAGAGCTTCTACCGGTCGGCCGCGCGTTCGCGCAATGCCGCGCTGGAAGTTACCGTGGGCGTGTCGCCCAAGGCCTCGCGGGTCTGGCTTGGCAAGGCAAATTCAATCGAAGGGTTTGCCGCTTCGGCGGCGCTGCTCATCAACGCTGTCGCGGCCGCGAAGCAAGGAACCGCCGAGCCATTCCGCTTTCTCGCAACCCCGGTGCAGGCGCTCGACCCTGCACAAGTCAAAGGCGGATAAAGACCGAACCCAGGTCGCTTTGTTGCCACCGTTCGAGATGTCCTTAAGCCCAATCCATCTCCGTTAAGCCGACTAATCCTATTGTCCGATATGGGCATCGCTCCGACGCCCTCGAACCGACGTCCGCTTTCGGAACGTAGCCCTCAATGCTCGGATGACTGGGATGAGAGGGCGAAGCCGACCTGAGCGCATGCCATGCGAACATCTGCTTCTGGCGAACCGCCGAGTTGGTGGTTAGGACCGACATTAGAGTCGCAACCCGCCATTCCACTTTTGACCATCCAGTCTACGCAAGCGCCAAGCCCCAGACTATTTGTCGAAACCCGGGCGGATCGGCGTTTTCTACTTGGACAAGGCGATGCGGGTAGAGTGGGCAGGCACAATCGTTTATGCTAGCCAAAGTGAGCCGGTTCTGTACGAAGTCATTCTGCCGTCGAAATGTGGGATCGCGTCGAACTGCCTTTCTCCTCGCGCACCTGACCCACGAATTCGAGAAGAAACGCAGTGCTCAAACCGAACATGACGAGGCCGTTGGCAGCCACGATCGCAGACAGCAGCCGCACATCCTGCGAGAGGATAACGTCGCCGAAGCCTAGCGTCGTCAGGGAAACCGTTGCGAAATAGAGCGCCGGTTCCAGCGCTTCGAAGGCACCCAATACAATAAACAGGCCCGCCCAAATCCAAGCCGCCAGCGTGATAGCGAGCAGCATCCATATCGTAGAAGCGGCAAGAAGCAAGGTCGCTCCAAAGCGTGTTGTTCGCGTGCGAGGCGGCGTGAAGCGATCATCGACTGAGAAGGCTATTGCGGCAAAACACGCTTGCATGATGATGGTAAGTGCAACGGTCACCGTTCCGATCGCGAGTTGAGCGACGATACTCATCGTTGATGATCCTCAATTTTATCAATTTGATTTACTCCTCCGATTATTATCAGTCTGCAGTGGAGTCTCGCTCATTCTGAGCTTCTACCCGCCGACAACAGCACGACTTGCACATGCAGTCCTCGGCCCGGCTTGGACCGGAACGAGACGGAGCCGCCTATGGCTTCGGCAAGTCCGCAGACGATCGCTAAGCCAAGGCCGGCTCCGCCCGTCTGTCGATCGCGTGACGGATCGAAACGGGCATAGGCCGTGCCTAACGTCAGTTGTTGGTCGGGCGCAACTCCCGGGCCATCGTCCTCAAACGACCAGCAGGTCTTACCGCCATCCGAAACATTCCTTACCGTGACGGTCGAGGCGTGGCGCAGGGCATTATCGACGAGGTTATCAAAAATCCGTCCGAGCGCGGTGGGATCACCCAGCACATGGCTTGCCGGCGAAAGGTCGAGGCCGATGCGGTCCTCATCTGAATGCAGCGCCAATAGATCACCAGTCAGAGCCGTAAGGTTGACCTCCACCGTCGCCCAGACCGCGGCGTCGTTCTCTTTATAGTAAGAGGGCGACGCTGCGCTTCGTGAAAGTTTTGAGGTCAGGAGAGAGGCTCCCGACCGGCCCGTCATGGAGAAAACTCATGGGCTCCGCCGCGAACCCGAACTGCCCGATCATCTCGATATCGCACGAGAAACGCCGGACTCGTTACCGACCGGCGAGTTCGCGATTTTCGACGATGACCCGGATGAAGCTGCGCGCGCATCGGCCTTGCGGCGACGGATGCAAGGGCTGGCGCGACAGGCCTCGCAACCCCGACGACGGCATTGATCTGTAGGAGATCGTGATGCGAAGCGTTACTAAGGGTTTATCGAGACGCTCGGGCGGCGGTACGCCTCTGGCAGAACATTGCTCGACGAGATTCCAGAGCACATTGAGCCGGGGCCATCTTCTGGACACTCCGATCACGATGAATCCGAAGGATACTGAAATATCTTTAGGTTCAAACCAATGCAACGAAGTTACTGATTTATAAGATATGCGCCAGCTTACCGCCCATTCGTCGAAAAGACGACGCCAGTGCGAAGTGCAGCCATCACGAAATCAAGTTCCTTGTCCAGGCTGACGGATTGGCTGCCATGATATTCGGGACCCATGCCCCTCAGTATTTCATAATTCGGCAAGGAGAATAATAAGTCGAAGACTATCTTAGCGATCGCCGGGAAGTCTGAGAACGCAATTTCTCCGTTTGCGTAGCCGTCCTTTAGAATTTGGTTCATAACGCCGGTAACGTCAGCCACGGCTTTGGCCCTGATCTTGTTCTGCAAATCGGGGCGGTAATTGGCAAGCCATGTCAGCAAGGTCTGTATGCCGCGGCCTTCTGCGGTGAGCGAGGCTTCTAGAAATTTATGCGCAACGGCTTCGAGGCGCTCGCGAATGGGGCCATTGGCAGGAAGAGTGCTCACCGGACGGATGTGCTTCGCAATACCATAGTCCATCGTCGCACATAGCAGTTCATCCTTGGATTTGTAGCGTGCGTAAAGTGTTCGCTTCGATACGTGGGCCGAAGCGGCGATCGCGTCCATCCGGGACGCATCGAGGCCCTTAGCGATAAATTCCTGCAGCGCTTCCTGCAATATGTGCTCGCCTAGTTTCTCGGCCTCCTCTTTTGAAGGACGACCGCCGCTTGAGGTTCTGCGGGGAAGTGACATCTATTCTCTCACTATTGCATTGGTTCGGCCATCTGATCTGCTGCCCAGTAGGACGAGGCCTTTGTGGTATGGCCAGGCAAAGCTCCGCAGCGGGCAACGCGGACTAATGATGCCCACATGAACGCTTGCCTGCCGCAACGGAAAACGGCATGGTACCGGTGAGTTTACTTTCTTTCATCGCCGGCGCCAGCAAAAATGGCCTTTCCCCCAAGGCAATCTCTCCGATCGATCAGTGAGCCGAGCTTTAGCGGTTGGAATGCAATCTCTGTCTTTCGTAGGTTCGTAGGGTTGAAGCCATTGCGGAACTGCGATGGCCAGCGCCTTCCAGATAATATCCCGATCGGACCGATATCGGTTCTCCGTCTTTCTGCCCTTTTATTGCTGGTCGCCTGCGCCGCCTTAACACCGGCTTCCGCTCAAATCGCTCCTGTGGCGGAGCCGATGGCCGAGCAGGCCGCTGAAGTGGCTACCGACCCTTTCGGTCGCGAGACGCCGCGTGGAACGGTGACCGGCCTGATCAGCGCCCTGGCGGCGAAGGACTACACGAGGGCTGCTCACTATTTCCACCTGTCTGCGGAAGAGGATGAGGCTCAACTTGTCGATCAAGGAGCGATCTGGGCCACCAAGCTGCAAGCCGCGCTCGACCAACAGGGGACGCTCCTGCCTTTCGGTGCCTTGTCGAACGAAGCGAGTGGGCGTCTCGACGATGAACTGCCGGCCGACACCGAAGAGGTAGGCAGGCTCGGCGGCGAGGAAAGTCTGCCGATCCTTCTCACCCGGACCGACAGCCCTGTCGGCAGCGAGGTCTGGGGGATTTCGCAGGAGACCGTTGAAGCTCTCGAAGCAGTGTCTGTGGCGGCGACAAATCCGGCTGAACCGGAAGACGGTGAAAGCGCCGAGGTGGCCGGAGCCCCGCTGCAGGACTGGGCTCTCTTGCTCGGGAGCGCAGCCGGCAGTTTCTTTCTCTACTGGCTTATATCGGCCGGACTTCTGGCCATCATGCGGCGTTTTGTGGCCGACCGCGAGAAAAGCGCGATCTACCGCTTCACGCAGGCCGCCTTGCCGCCGCTCAGCCTGTTTCTCGCAGTGGTGACCTTCCACCTGTGGACGGGCAGCATCGAGGCGTCCATCGTCGCGCGCCAGACCTTGCTGCGCTATATCGGTATCGTTGGCTGGGTAGCGCTTGCTTGGTTTGCGCTGCGCCTGGTCGATGCCATCGCACGCGTTGCTAGTGCCCGGATGGAACGCCGCCAGCGGCGGCAGGCAGTGTCGGTCGTCGTCCTGTTGCGGCGTACGGCAAAGATAGTGCTCTTCCTATTGGCGACGGTAGCGGTCCTCGACACGCTGGGGGTCGATGTGACCACGGGCATTGCCGCATTGGGCATTGGCGGCATCGCCTTGGCGTTAGGCGCACAGAAGGCCGTGGAGAATTTGATCGGCAGCCTGAACGTCATCGCAGACCGCCCTGTTCAGGTCGGAGACTTCTGCCGCGCGGGAGATATTGTCGGCACCGTAGAGGATATCGGTATGCGCTCGACGAGGATTCGCACGAATGAACGCACGCTCGTCACCATCCCGAACGGTGATTTTTCCTCCCGCGAGATCGAAAACTTCGCCAAGCGCGACCGCTTTCTCTTCAATCCCACGATCGGCGTCGAATACGGTATCTCCGCAGGCCAGCTGCGCCGGGCCGTGGAGATTATCGAGCAGATCCTGCGCGATCACCACCTGATTGAAAAGGATGGCCTCCGTGCTCGATTTGCTCATTTCGGCGAGAGCTCGCTGGATATCGAGATCTGGTCCTACATCATGGTTGCCGATTACGCGGAAAGCCGACTGATCCGGCAGGAACTGCTGCTGGCCATTTTCGAGAGGTTGAAGGCAGCCGGTCTCGCTATCGCCTACCCGACGCGGACGGTCCATTTGGTGACCCAGGAGAATGACGTCGGCGCGTAGGTCGCCGCGCCCAGATGGTATTCACAGCAGCCAATCGATCGGCGTTTTGCTGAGAAGGCGAGTGAGCACTCGCGACCACCATGTGGTTCCAGGCTCGGCCAGTTCACATTGACGGACATCGTCGCGCATGTCCATCCAGTTCAGTCGGCCTTTGTCATCCACGACGATTTTGTAGGAGCCGGACGCGATCATGGTATCGAAGGCGTGGTGCATCTGTGCCGCCAGATTCTCACTCTGGATGACGATCCCGAGCTCAGTATTGAGAGCGAAAGAGCGCGGATCGAAATTGAAAGAACCGACAAAGACCCGACGGCCGTCTACAGCGAACATCTTGGCATGCAGGGTGGAATTCTCGTTTGTGTTGCGCGGCGAAGGTCGACGCAGAGATTTGCGGGTGGTCTTGGGCCGGTCTCCAGGGGCAGGCATCTCATACAGACGCACCCCCGACTTCACGAGAAAATGCCGATGCTTTGCATATCCGGCATGAACCATAGCGACATCGGTCGAAGCAAAGGAATTGGTCAGGACGCGCACATCGACCCCGTTGCGTGCCATTTGCGCAAAGGCCCTGGCACCTGATGAGGTCGGCACGAAATAGCCCGAAACGACGAGCAATTCCCTTTCCGGTTGACCGATGAGACCCCTGAGGACGCTAGCCATGAGATCGCCTTGACGCGATTGTCCGAGAACCTTGGCGGGCCGATCGCTGACCAGCTCGACGGGCACCCATTCGAATTCAATCCGTCCGGCCCGCGCACGCTCTAGCAAAACAGATCCGGCGGCACGGCTTAGATAATCGGTCGCGGAGGGGCCGGAAACTGACCGCGTGAAATCAGTTGCCCCGCTTGCCGCGTACTGCTTCGGATCTTCCTTCACGATGCAGTCGATTTCGACTGCAGCGGGAAAATTCCAGAACGCATCGAAACATTCGGAGACTTCTTGCACCACCGCGCCTACGCAAAGCGCATCCACATCGGCAAAAATCCCCTGCTCTCGGTTGGCGAAGTACTCGTCTCCGACATTACGCCCGCCGACACAGGTTATCTGATTGTCGACTGTAAAGCTTTTCGAATGCATCCTGCGATTGACGCGGTGGAAATCCAGCAGGAAATCGAGCGGCTTGAAGTGTCGGTTTCGAAACGGATTGAAAATGCGGATTTCGAAATTGCGGTCGCTGGCCAGCCAGCGCAATTTGCGGTCGAGGCCGGGAATGCCGTTATCGTCAACCAGCAGACGGACCCGTACACCCCGCGCTGCCGCTCTGCGCAAGTCTTCCAGCAGGAGATTACCGGTCAGATCGTCGCGCCAGATGTAATATTGCAGGTCGATCGATCTTTCGGCCGCGGCGATGAGTCGAGAGCGGATGGCAAACGCGTCTATGCCGTCCTCGACAAGTGCAACGCCCGTCAGGCCGGGATGGCCCACCGCGTGCTTAGCGACACTTAAGCCGATTGCGGAAAGTGCCGTATTTCCGAACGCATGAGAAGCTGCGCGCTGTATCATGAACGGAGGGTGCCGGTCGCGCATCCGCGTTACGGTGCGCTGTCGGGAGGCGTTGTCTGCGACGGAACAGCAGGGCCAATGTCCGGTTCTGTTCCGGTTAGTGCAACCGACCTGTTGCACAGCTTTCTCGTCATCTTTCGGTCGCGAGTCGGGTCTGTCACGACCGCGCGACCCGAAGTCTGGCCACGCATCCCCATGAGACCGCAAGGACCGGGATGGTCGCCGCCTTCCGCTTGCGGATCGGTCACGGCCTGTAAGACACGCAAAGTGCCGTGCTCGGCATCGCGACACGCCAGCAGCACGCGCACGCCTTTCATCGCCAGGTGCGGGGCGATCTCGTAGCCGGTGCCGCTATTGGCGCCGTTAACGACGGCCGGCCGTCCGGATTGATGGGGGATATCGGAAAAGGCGAAGCTCATGCGGTATGTTCGTCCCGGTGCCATGACGGGCGCTAATCCTCGGAACTCGTCGTTTCGGGCACGGCTGATGCGACAGTGTCCGGATCCGACGATGGCGGACTATCCTGCCATGCCTGTGCCCGACCGCGCTCCACGCCATAGTCGAACAGCGTGCGCATATAATCCTGCTCGAAAAGATCGTGCTCGTCCGCGTCGAAGTCCTGCTCGATAAAGGTCAAGTGATATCCGGCGCCGGTCGATCTCGCCCAGACATAGGCCGAGGCCACACGGTCCTGGAGGCTGGAGAAGAGCATCACCTCAAGCGTCCGCTTGGCGATGCTGGAGAGACCTGCTTCGATCAGCTCGAACTCGCCTGCCATCTTGCCGTTGACCAGCAGATACAGCTCCGTTGGGGACTGGCTGTCCCGCAGGATCTGGTCGTTCGCGACCGGCGGAGCGGCCATCAGGGTCGCAATGGTGCCGCCATCGACATGGAGTTCGCTGATTCGCTCTCCCTGCGCTTCCATCTCGATCAGCACCGGGGGGAACTGCACCGGGACGGAGCTGCTGGCGAGCAGGATGCGCCGGAAAAGGGCATAGCGACCGGGCGCATCACCGGCCGCGATCGCTCCCATGTCCCAGATCGCATTGCCGGGGCGGTCGAGGCTGACGGTGCCGACGAACAGGCGCCGGCCCTTGCGGTGCTCTTCGCCGATGGCATCGATCACCGCATCAGTGGCGAAGCGGGCGATTAGAGCCTCGAGCGGCCCGGTCGTCGCGACGCTGGTCGAGAACGGGATCGCCAACGCGAAGCGGTCCTTGTAAATGTCGTCGGGCGTGATCTCGGTATAGGCGCGTTTCAGCTCGTCGTCGTAGTCCGGCCCGAGCAGCGCGAAGGGGGCGATGAGAGCCCCGGTGCTGACTCCAGTGACCACGGCAAATTCAGGTCGCTTGCCGGTTTGCGACCATCCGTTGAGAAAACCCGCACCATAGGCCCCGTCATCCCCACCGCCCGACAGCGCGAGCACGCGCAGTGGCTCGCCCGGCGGTGGCGGGGCGATCGAGATCTGTGTCAACAGGTCGGGGGAATTGGCCCAATGGCGGATTTTCGGCGAATCCGGCGCGTGCGCGGCTTCGATCTGCGCGGCCTCGAACGGTTGCCGGTCGAAGCTGGCACAACCGCCAAGCAGCAATGCGGGGCCGAGCACTCCCAGGACGAGCGTTCGCACCAGGTCGATGGCCTGTCCCGGCATCATGGTCAGGCGGAGTTCTTTACGGGTTCGCATCGCCATCCTTCTCGGAAATCTCTGGGGGATCAGCCTCCGGCGCGTTCCAGCTTCCGCCGAGCGCCAGATTGAGCGTGACGAACTGCTCGCGTTCCATGCGCTCGATCGTCGCCAGATCGCTGCGCGCAGTGATCGCCTGCTGCCGGATCTGCAACACGTCAAGCAGGCTGCTTTCGCCGACCCTGTACCGCAGATCCTCGATCCTGAGCGCTTCCTCTATCTCGCGCACGCGGATGACGGCCGCGTCCCGGCGGCGGCGAAGCACCACGCCGCTGTCGAGCGCGGTTTCCACCTCCTCGAAAGCGGCCAGCGCGGCGCCGGCATATTGCGCGATCGCCGCGCGCAGTTCGGCATCGGCAATGTTTTCGCCGGCAGCCAGCGCGCCGCCCTGGTAGATCGGCGCCGCGACATTGCCGCCAATGCTGAACAGGGTCGCGGTAGGATCGAAGATATTTTCAAGGGCGTCCGACACCGCGCCGGCCAGCCCCGTGAGCGACAGGCGCGGCAGGCGCGCCTTGCTGGCCTGGTCCTCGGCATGCAGTGCGGCGGCGACGCGCCGCTCGGCCGCGACCAGATCGGGCCGCCGCTCGAGCAGCGTCGAAGGCAGCCCGGCAGGCGGCGGCGTTGGCATGGGCGGCAAGTCAATTCCCGAGGCGAACTCGGCCGCGGGATAGCGCCCGACCAGTAGTTCGAGAGCACGGATCGCCTCGCGCCGCGCGCCCTGTGCCCGTGCGAGAGCCTCGCGCGCCTGTTCGAGATTGGCGCGGATCAGTGCCAGATCGCCATCCATCGCGACGCCCTCGCGGACCTGCAGACCCACCAGGCGATGCAGATGTTCGAGCGTATCAACCGCTTCCTCGGCCAGCCCCACCTGCCGCGAAGCCTCGATCGAGACCAGATAGGCGCGCGCCACGCCCGCGGCAATCGATTGCCGGGCCGCGAAATAGTCGGCGCGGGCAGCCGCCTCGTTCTCGAGCGCGGCATACCAGCCATCGCTGATCCTGCCCCACAGGTCGATTTCCCAACTCGCCTGCGCCAGTCCCAGAAAGCTGGTGCTGTCATATTCGATGCTGGACGGCACCGGCAGTCCGGCCTGCCCGCCGATTTCGATATCATCGATCTCGATATGGCTGCGCGAACCCAGGCCGACCGCCTGAACGGCCGGACGCAGCCCGGAACGCGCCTGACGGGCAAGTGCTGCGGCGCGCTGGACCTGCGCCGCGGCGGCCTGAAGATCACTGTTCTTCTCCTGCGCTTCGGCCACGAGCGCGGCGAGGCGCGGGTCGCCGAAGGCGGCGACCCATCCGTCCGCGACCGGCCCTGCGGCATCGGCGACTGCCCGCCAGCGTTCCGGCAAAGGCGGCAGGGCCGCGCGGGCGGGTGCGACCGGACCATCGCCGACCCTGTCGGGATGCGAGCAGCCTGACACCAGCATCAGGCCGAGCAACATGGCGGTGAGAGGGACGATGCGCATGGTTCAACTTGCCCCCTGTGGCTCGGCTGCGGTCTCGTCAGGGCCGATCTTGAAGAAGATTGCATAGAGGACCGGCACCACGAACAGGGTCAGTACCGTCCCGAAGGCCAGCCCGAAGGCCAGGACCACGGCCATCGCCTTGAAGAAGGCGTCGAACAGCAGTGGGATGACGCCGAGTACCGTCGTCAGCGAACTCAGGATGACCGGGCGGGCGCGATCATAGGCTGCCTCAATGATGGCATCGAAACGCGGTTTGCCCTCGCCGATCTCGATATCCATCTGATCGACCAGCACGATCGCGTTCTTGATCAGCAGGCCCGAGAGCGAGAGCACACCGAGAATGGCGATGAACTCCATCGCTATGCCGGTGATGAGCAGGCCGATGGTTACGCCGATGATCGCCAGCGGCACGATCATGAAAATGATCACCGGCTGGCGCACTGCGTTGAACAGCACGATTACCACCAGCACCATGCCGATGACACCGAGCGGGACCACGCCAATCAGCGAATCGATCGCCTCGGTGCTCGTTCCTTCCTGGCCGTCCCATTCGAAATGGTAGCTGGAAGGCAGTTCGATCGCCTCGACGTCTCCGCGCACGCGATCGAGCAGACGGTTGGCGGTTTCGCCCGGCGCGGGATCGGCCTGGGCGTTGATTGCCCAGCGCTGATCGATCCGCTGAATCTGCGAATGACGCCAGCGGGTCTCGAAACCGTCGATCACTTCCTGCAGCGGAAGCGAGGCGCCGCTGGCGCTGAACACCTGGATTGCTTCCATGTTCTGCGCGTCGCGCGTTTCGCTTTCGGGCGAGCGGGCGATGATCGGGATCAGGTCGTCGCCCTCGCGGAAGACGCCTATCGGACGGCCCGCGAACGTGCCCTGCAAGGCCTCGGCCACGTCCTCGCGGCTGACGCCAAGGCGACGCGCGCGCGTTTCGGAATAGAGCGGGTGGATGACCGGCACCTGCTCGCGCCAGTCATCCTTCACGAGGATGGCCGCTTCGTCCTCGGCGAAGACATCCTTGGCCTGCTGCGCCAGGCTCTGCAGAACCGCCGGATCGGGCCCCGAAAACTGCGCCTCGATCTTCGAGCCGCCACCCGGCCCCAGTTCGAACAGCCAGACCTTGGCGCGCGCTTCGGGGGCGTTCTTTTGCAAATAGGCATGCACATCTGCCTGCAGCCGCTCGAGCGTCGAGGCGTCCTCAACCCGCAGGATCATCTGGCCGAAGGAGGATGTCGGCGCCTCGGGCTGATAGACCAGCTTGTAACGCAAGGTACCCATGCCGACCACGGTCTGAACGTCAGTAACGCCGTCCATCGTCGCCAGATCCTCCTCAATCTCCTCCAGGTCGGCATTGGTCCGCTCGATATCGGTGCCCGCAGGCAGCCAGTAATCGACCATCAAATGCGGCGTGGTGGAGGCGGGAAAGAAACCCTGTTCCACGAACGCGAAGCCCACAAGGGAGACGGCGAACAACCCCCCGGTCAGGCCCATGGTACGCCAGCGATGGCGCAGCGCGCGCGCGAGCCATTCGCGATAGGCGGTGCCGATCCGGCCGGCTTCGCGCTGCGGGGCGGCCTCGTCCTCGAGACCGTCGTGGCCTGCATCGAATCCTGTCTCGCGATCAGTGCCGGAAGCGGCAGCATCCTCCTCCTTCTCGAACAGCCAGTTGGCGAGAAAAGGCGCTACGGTGACCGCGAAGAACCACGAGAACAAGAGCGAGATCATCACCACCCAGAACAGGTGATTGGTGTATTCGGCGACCTGCCCGGGGGCGAGGCCGATCGGGGCGAAGGCGATGATGCCGACCAGCGTGCCTCCTAGTAGCGGCCACAGCATCTGGCCCACGATCGCGCGCGCCGCCTCCAGCCTGTTTTTGCCCTGCTTGAGGCCGACGAGCATCCCCTCGACCACGACGATGGCGTTGTCCACCATCATTCCCAGCGCGATGATCAGCGCGCCCAGCGAGATGCGGTGCATCGGTATCCCGCCGGCATTCATCCCAGCCAGCGTCGCCGCGACGGTGAGCATGAGCACGGCGCCGATGACCACGGCCGAGCGCCAGCCCATGAAGATCAGCAGCGTGACCACCACGATGACGAGCGCCGTCGCGACATTGATCACGAAATCGCCGATCGCGTCCGACACCACCTTGCCCTGGTGGTAGAATTCGTGGATCTCGATGCCGATCGGGCGGTCGCTCTCGCTCGCGCGCAGCTTGGCTTCGATCGCCTCGCCGACCTCGACCACATTTGTGCCGGTCGCATTCGAGATGCCCATGCCCACCGCCGGCCTGCCATTGTAGCGCAGGATCTGCATCGGCGGATCGACATAGCCGCGCGTCACGCGGGCCAGATCGCCCAGTCTCACGACCGCGCCTTCCTGGCCGGTCATCACCGGCAGATCGCGCAATTCCTCGACCGAATCGATCTCGCCGGTGGGAACGATCTCCAGACGCTGGTCGCCGACGCGCACGCTGCCCGCTGCGACGACGGAATTCTGCTGTGCTAGATCCTGATAGACGCTCTGCACCGACAGCCCCAGCGCCGCGACCCGCTCGCGCATGATCTCGACATAGAAGGCCTCGCGTTGCTCGCCCGACAGCACCACCTTGCCCACACCCTCCACACCGCTCAGGTCGGTGCGCAGCTTTTCGGCATAGTCGTACAGCTCGGCCGGCGAATAACCATCGGCGGTTAGCATGTAGAAGATGCCGAAGACGTCGCCGAAATCGTCGTTGACGATCGAGGGACCTGCCCCGGGCGGAAGCAGCCGGGCGGCATCGGCCACGCGGTTGCGCAGCTTGGTCCAGACGATCTGGAGCTGTTCCTTGTTGCGCCCGAACTCGTACTTGATCTCCACCTCGATGCGCGACTGGCCCGCCTCGGAGGTCGAAACAATCTCCTTCACCTCCTGCATCTGCCCGATCTCCCGCTCGAGACGCTGGGTGACCTCGGTGGCGACCTCCATCGGCGATCCGCCAGGATAGGGTGTTACCACGACAGCGCGGCGGATGGTGAACTCGGGATCCTCGAAGCGCGGCAGCGACCCATAGGCCGCCATCCCGGCAACGATCGTCCCGATGATGACGAGCAGGATGAGCAGGCGATTCCTGATCGAGAAGACGGCGGGATTAAACGACATGGCTCAGTCCCGCTCGTAGGGGCGGACTTTCATCCCCTCTTCGAGATTGGCGAGCCCGGCGGCTACGATCAGGTCTCCGCGGCCGATGCCGGCAGTTACAGGCAGCATTCCGCCTGCTCCCTTGCCTACGGTGACGCGGCGCAGCGCGATGGCTCCGGTCCTGCGGTCCACGCGCCAGACGAATGTCTTTTCGTCACGCCCAACGATCGCTTCCAGTGGCACAGCCGGCATCTCGGCATCATCGGTATCGAGCTCGACATGCAGTGTTCCCGTCATGCCCGGCAGGATCAGCGCGCCGGAAGGCGGATCGAACAGGAACGTCGCCTCGTAGGTGAGCGACTGACGCGTGGCGTCGGTGGCGAACGAGCCCAACCGGGCCGCGAACCGCCTGTCAGGGAGACTGTCGAGCGCGATCGCCGCGTTGATCGGGGCCCGCTGCTCGGCATTGGCAACGATGGACGAGGGAACCTGGACCACCGCCTTGGCGGAACCGGCGGTCTGTAAGGTCACGACCGGCTGCTGCGGCGAAACATATTCGAACGGCTCGGTCAGTCGCCTGGCCACGCGGCCTGAAAAGGGCGCCCGCAAGACGGTCTTCTCCAACTGCTCGCGCGCATTGTCAAGTTCGGCTCGCGCAGTGTCGCGCTGCGTTTCGCGCTGAACGTGCACTGCCCGCGGAATCGCGCCTTCGCCGACCAGCGCGTCGGCGCGGCGGAATGCATCCTGTGCCGCCTCGTACTGTTCGCGTGCCTGGACGAGCTGGTTGCGCGCGATGGTCTGGTCGAGCTGCGCGATCACCGTGCCGGCCCTGACGAAATCGCCCTGATCCACCGTTAGCCGGACGATCTTGCCCGGAACATCGAAGGTTAGATCCGAAGATGTGCTTGCCTCGATAATCGCGGGAAATTCATAAGTCCTGGCTTGGCCGCCTGTCGCCACGGTGTAGAGTTTGACGGGACGCCGATCGGCCTCCTCCGGAACGGGGGCGTTGTCACAACCTGCGATCAGACATGTGAAAATGAGCGAAACGAATATGCGCAGCATGAAGGGTTTGGGCCCAAAAACGGTTCGGCGCGAATCAGACTTTGACATGCGCCCAAAATGAAACGAATAAGTTTACATATCATCGCTCGTCGCAATAGGAAGACCCAATTGCAAGGCCAAACGCTTTCGCTGAACCTGTCTCATCCCGAATCGGCGAACCGCCCCCGGGTCGTCATCGTCGGCGCCGGTTTCGGCGGCATGGCTGCAGCGCGCGCTCTTCGCGGCAATGCCGCGGAAGTGACGCTGATCGACCAAACCAATCATCACCTGTTTCAACCGCTGCTATACCAGGTCGCGACTGCGGCGCTTTCCCCGTCCGATATCGCTACGGCCAATCGTGTGCTGATGCGCGGTGGGTCAAACCTAAGTGTGTTGATGGCGGAGGTTACAGGCGTCGATATCAGGGCGCGCTCGGTGCTGCTGCGCGATGGGCATCGGTTGCCATACGATTATCTCGTACTCGCCACGGGATCGGCCTCGAGCTTTTTTGGACAGGACAACTGGCGCGAACACACGCTGGTTCTCAAGACGATTGAGGATGCGCTTGCCATCCGCGCGCGGTTGCTGGAAGCGTTCGAGCGGGCCGAGCAGTCGACCGACGACGCAGAGATACGACGCCTCCTGACCTTTGCTATTGTTGGGGGCGGCCCAACTGGCGTGGAACTGGCTGGGACCATCTCCGAACTCGCACGCGCGACTTTGGCGCGCGATTTCTCTCGCATCGATCCGCGCGACACGCGTGTGGTCCTATGCGAGGCGGGCGGCCGTTTGCTGTCGGGTTTCGATCCCGCGCTTTCGACCTATGCGACCGAAGCTCTAACCTCGATGGGGGTGGAGGTGCGGATTGGCACGGCCGTCGAGGCAATCGATCCCACCGGCGTGGTGCTCGGTAGCGAGCGGATAGATACCGGAGCCGTGCTGTGGTGTGCCGGCACTGAGGCCCGTCCGGCTGCTGAATGGCTTGGAATCGATGGGGTCCGCAACGGGGCTGTAACGGTCCGGTCCGATTGTTCGGTGCCGGGTCATCCAAACATCTTTGCGATCGGGGACGTCGCAAGTTTCGAAGCAGGCGGCGACGAGCGCTTGCCGGCTCTTGCACCAGTTGCCAAGCAGCAGGGCACATATGTCGGGAAGCTGCTCGCGGCCCGTATCGCCGGTCGGCGCGAGCCCGGCGCCTTCCGCTACCGCGACTATGGTACCATGGCGGTGATCGGGCGCTCGCGTGCGGCGGCGCAATTCGGCAGGCTCCGGCTCACGGGATTTCTCGCCTGGCTGGTCTGGTCACTTATACATTTGATGCTGCTTGTGGACTTTCGCAGCCGCCTGGTCGTCTATGTCAACTGGGCTTGGGCATGGTTTACTTACGGACGCGGGGCGCGGTTGTTGACGGGATCAACCACAAGCGATGCCCGGCAGCCGCCGCTCAGCGACCCAGAAAGCGGGCGGCCCGATGACAAGTAGCGGTCTCAGCCAATATTCAAATAGTTGACCATGATGAAAGCATGCTCCCGCACCGCCATCTAGGACCATTCGAAGGCTCGCCTGGCCTCGCTATCCATCACCTGCAAGTTGTCGCGACCTAGCTTGCACTTGATCGCAGGAAGCGCTCGAAGCCAAACCGCATCTAAGATCAGCGTATCTGTCTTTGGCGTCGATCTACCTCAGTTGACTAAGCAGCGGTAGGCATGGCGGTCGCATGAAGACCGAACGGCTTCGGCGACACTACGTCATAGCTCTCATCTTCCCTGGAAACCCGGCTAGCGGCGAAGATATCGCGTTTCAGCTCACCATGCCGGGTTTGGAGGAGGAGCTCTTCTATCGTGGCATCCTGCTGTTCGCGCTGGATCAGGCTTTCACCGGAAGGAGACGGTTCCTCGGGTCGATTGGGGATGGGGCGCGGTCCTGTCGTGCTTCCTGTTCGGATTGGCACATGCCTGTGGCTTCTCGGACGACAGCTTTGCCTTCGATCCCATCACGATGGCGCTGACGGCAATCCCAGCCTTTATCGCGGTCTGGCTGCGTTTGCGCACCGGAAGCCTGCTCCTGCCGGTTCTGCTTCACAATTTCGGCAATTCGCTCTCGTTCATCGTGTGAAGATGTCTTCCCGGAATGCCCGCTTCCGGGATCAGCATTCTGCCCGTAAAATGACCGAATTTAGGGCGCATAGCGGCAATAATTAACAAGAGGGGAGGGAGCTTTGCTCTTCCTGAACCGGGGCATGTCCGTTCCGGCGATCAGGAGAACTCCCATGAAAAAGTCCCGCCGCACTGCATCGACTTCGCCTGCCGCGCGCATCACCGCCGCCATTATCGAAAAGCTCGAACAGGGCACAAAGCCGTGGGTCAAGCCGTGGCGCGGCGTGCCAGTCTCCCGTCCTTTGCGTTCTTGCGGAACGCCCTATCGCGGAATGAATACCTTCTGGCTGTGGATGGTGGCCGATGGCTGTGGCTACACCTCGCCATACTGGATGACCTACCGCCAGTGCCAGAAGCTTGGTGGACAGGTCCGCAAGGGCGAGAAATCGACCATCGCGATCTTCTACAAGAGCTACACGAAGGAGATTGAGACCGCCGAAGGCGAAGCCGACACCGAGAACCGGCGCGTGCTCAAGGCCTATGCTGTCTTCAATGCCGACCAGTGCGATGACCTCTCGGAGTTCTACCATCCCAAGCCACTGGTTGCCACGCTTGAGCCCGAAGGGCGCGAAGACCGGCTTGATGCCTTCTTCGCCGAGATCGGCGCAGACCTGCGCCATCATGGTGCCCAGGCCTATTACGAGCCGCTGCGCGACCGGGTCACCATGCCGCCTGCTGAACTCTTCGAAGCCTATGACCACTATTACGCGACACTCGCGCACGAGCTGTCGCACTGGACGGGGCATTCCTCGCGGCTCGATCGCGATCTCAAGAACCGTTTCGGCAGCGACGCCTATGCTGCCGAGGAACTGATTGCTGAGCTGTCCTCGGCCATCCTTGGAGCCGAACTGGGTCTCCCAGTTACCCACCTCGACCATCACGCCAGCTACATCGCGTCCTGGCTCGAGATCCTCAAGTTGGACGAGCGCGCGATCCTGACCGCTGCGGCCAAGGCCGAAGAAGCAGCCAGCCTGCTGCTCGAACTGGGTGGTCACCAGTCCAGCAAAAGCGAGGCCGACATCGATCTCGCTGAAGCGGCCTGAGCGGGAGACTGACGATGGGACGTTCCGTCAGTTATCCGACCGGCTCAGTGGTGGCCTTTCGCCTGCTTGAAGACGGCGAAGACGACGATATCGACTGGGTCTACGAGTGCCTCGTCGACGAAATCATCGATGCCGCGAAGGCGGTCTTTCCCTCCTTCGAGCGTTTCGATGGATGGCGCGGCCGCGAGGATCGTATCCTCCTGCGCAACGCCTTCGCCGATTGCGGCATATCGACCTATTGCGGGCTTGCCGCGATCTGGCTCGTCGAACGCGACGATCCCCGATACTGGGAGGCCGATTTCTGCATACCGCGAACAGCACGGGCACGGCACTGGCTTGGCCAGGTGTCGGATAGGTTCATCGACCTGTTCGGTGAACTGCGCCTGGTCGGGCGGTTCTCGAATGGCGAATCGATCTTCGAGCGCTCCCGATCCGCATGCGCCACCGGGTCCTGATCCTGCCTCGTCCCTGTCCGCCGGGAGAGGCCCCTGGGCCGGTCGGGGCGCGCCGCAACCTGCGGCCCATCGGCCCGTGTTGCCCGCGCCAGCCTAGGGCCGCAGGTTTCCCGCTACGCGGTGCGCCTTGCCCCTTTCCCCGGCCCTGATCGGGCTCCGGCGGACAGGGACGAGGCAATGGTGCCTCCTCTCCTTGTCCCCGCGATCAGGAGACACCCCATGTACGACAGCTTCATCGACCAGTTGAGCGGCCTTGACCTTTCAGGCCTCAGCATCAGGCCGGCCCCATTCAACGAAACCGACTTTCCCTGCGAGGTCGCGATCGAGCAGACGCTTGGCGCCGTATGGTCCGACCTCTTCACGATGTTTTCCGACACGGCCCTGGAAGCTGATGCCGAGGACATTGCCTGGGGCGTGGTCAATCTGTTCCACCGCGCAGCTAGCCGCAAGTCGGCTCAGCTTGATCGGGCCGGCGACGAGATCCGTGTCCTCCTCGCATCGGCCGATGGCTCCGAAGTGCATTCGAGCAATCTCGAAGAGCAGGTCGAGCGCGCGCAGGCTGCCGAAGCCAGCATGCTGGCCTTCGAGCAGATGCGTGAGGCGGCGGCAGCACTATACCGCGACGAGACCGGTTCCTCGTGGAAGCCCGTTTCGGGCTCGCGCACGAGCCATTCGCGCCACCTTACCTCGGCTGTGATCGATGCCCGCGATTTCCTCCGCGCTCGCGCCGAGAACCGCCGTCACGCCCTTATCCCGGAAGGAACTCCGGTCGTCTTTGCCGGTGGTCGTCAGAGCTTCGAGAGCGTCGAGGATGCACGTGTTTATGCCGACAATATCTGGGCGACGCTGGACAAGGTTCGCGATGCGGTTCCCGATCTCTTCCTGGTCCATGGTGGCGACGGCAAGGGTGCCGATCGCCTCGCCGCCAGCTGGGCTGAGCGCCGCGAAGTACAGCAGCTGACTTACTCGCTGGATCGTCGGCTTGGTGCCCGCGCCGGGTTCAAACGTAATGAGCAGATGCTCTCGCTCAATCCGCGTTATCTCGTCGCCTTTCCGGGCAATGGCGTGACCGAACGCCTTGTGATCGATGCCAAGACGCGCCGGATCACCGTGGTCGATCGTCGTGGCCCGTTGGGCACCTCTCCCGGCTCCTGAGGGGCCCTTCATCATCTGCATCTAAATTGCCTGGATGTGCATTCGGCGCCGACCCGACTATGGACCGGTCATGCAACTTGACGATCTGCTGCAGCGCTACTTTGCCACCACTGACCTCTCCGGAGTTGCTCCCGACGCCTTTGCAGCCGGCATCGAGCACTGCCGGGTCGATCTCGGCCTTGAGGAAGACCGGGGCAAGCGCTTTGCACTGTGGTCGTTTCTGCACATGTTCGGGTCCGCCCCCGATCTCGATGTGGCTTTCGAGAACGAGGAAGACCGGGAAGCTGCGCGCAACTTCATGGATCTCCTGGCGGCCTCGGAAGGCGATGTAGCAGGCTGATTACGGCAGGGTCTTGGCACCTTCAGACCCGCACCCGATACCCATCCGGCTTTCTTCGCGAACAGTCCTGAACCAGGTCAGCTGAGGACGGCAACCCGTTCCTTTCCGGCCGTGTTGGCAGCTGCGCTGCCTGCCCGCACCACCCGTCATGAACAGGTTCCCCTTGGAGCTTCGCTCCTGCGGTGCAGTCCTCCCATGCCCTGCTTCTTCTGGATGTTCGCAAGCCGGAGATGGTCTCCGGTTTGAGGAACTGAAGGAATATCATCATGACCAATATCGCAATCCTCACCGGACGCATCGCTCGCGATCCGGAAACACGCGAGACCAAGGGCGGCACCAATGTCACCGGGATTACCGTCGTCACCGATCGCCCCGCACGCGACAAGGACGGCAAGACCTACAAGGACGAGAACGGCTATACCGCCAAGGAAAGCGAGTTCCACCGGGTGACCTGCTTCAACGGCCTCGCCAAGACCGTCGGCCAGTACTGCTCCAAGGGCCAGCTGGTCAGCGTCCAGGGCCGCATCCACTACACCCAGTGGGAGGACAAGGACGGGGTCACCCGCTACGGCACCGAGATCCTTGCCGACAAGGTCGACTTCCTCTCCCGCGGTAACGGGTCGAGCGACGACAACGACAACACCGACGCTCCCGATATCGACTGACATCGATGCCGGTCGTTCCCCTTACGAAGAGGCTCTGCCGCGAGCGGCAGGGCCTCTTCTTCTGTGGTTACTGGGATCCCGGCGCTGCATTCGAAGCACGGGTTGAACCGCGCGCCGTCAGTTTCTCGATCGTGGCATCCTCGCCGAGTTTCCCGAGTTCTTCGGCAACCTTCCTCAGGCCCTTCTTCGAGAAGCTTTCGAGGCCGCTTCCCAGGATGATTTCGCCGAGTTCCTTGGCCGCTTGCACTTCAAGTTCGCGTTGTTTGGCGTCGAGCGCCCCGCGGTCCGCTTCGAGTTTTTGCAGGGCTGCAATCGCGCTCCTGTTTCGGGGCATGTTTCTTGTCCTTTTCCCCCTCGCTTCTGCTCCCCGGTTGTTTCCATGCCCGCGTCACCGGGGTGTAGGAAAGGCAATTCGCACCCAGCAGACGTTCGATATTGGGGCAGAGGTGGTGGGTCCTGGCTCACGGTTCTCCCAGCATGATGGCCTTGCGCCTCCCGCCTCAAGGACGGCGGGGCCCCACCATTTTGCCCGCCACCGGATTGCATCCGGCAGCGAACAAAATCGTTACCCCCACCGCCGCTTTCGCGGTCGCCCATTCGGGCGATCCCTGACCCGGGATGCACAAGACCATCGCGCGCACCTCCTGTCGTCTCACGACAGAAATCAGGAGGATTATCATGGCTTATTCGATGCATCGCGCCCTTCCGTCTCGGAGCTATTTCGAGGCTCTGGAAACAGCCGAGAAGAGAGCGCTGCACAGCTTCTTCGATCAGCACGTTATCGAGGATGACGAACTCGGGTACTTTGCCCTCGACGAGGGCGACTACAACATATTGCCAACGCATCTCGCAGCGCGGGTGGTCCACACGGTCCACGGCGGCATGCTCGACGAGTTCTGAGACTATAGACAGGGCGGGAACCGGGAACGGTTCCTGCCCTTTTTTCTTGTTCGCCGGGTAGTCCAACCAAGCACAAGAACCCCGTTCGGTCGGTTGCTCTGACGGTCGCCCACCGCAATGCGGCGGCGCCCGATAAATGGAGCGGGGCTGTGGACGCACTCTGTCCCGCGCATCTTGCGATGCGTTCCTGAGGGTGCGACGTAATTTGTTCTTGGGCCCCGCGCGCACTTGCGAACCGGCACCGGGTCGGGCGGCGGGAAGCTGGGCACGCGACATGCCCCGCTTGCCTTGCTTCCCACGCGCCCTTGGCCGCTGCCTTTTTCGCAGGTGCTGTCTTTGGCTGGAGGCGTCGAAATGCTCTCGATCTGCATCCGAAGAGGTGCCAGGCCTGGTTGCTCGCGCTCCAACATGGCGATCGGGAAAGGTCGTCCTTGATCAATCCCCCTCATTGTCTGGACCACCTCGCGCGCTTGGGAACAAGGGAGCACACCCTACCCCGCGATTTCGGGATTTATCTCTCTGTTATTGATGAAGAATATGGTTTTGGGCGAAATCAACTCGTCTGCGAGTAGAGCGGCTTCGCGCTGATCCGCAGACAACTCGCATCTCTCTACAACGCTGAAAGATAGTCCGAATCTTTCGATTGACTGCGAGTTGTTCACGATTTATTCTCATCGTCACCTTCCGCAAGGTGAGCCAGGTTCCGTCGGCCCGACAAGGAACCTGTTTCATGACCCGACAAGATCGGCTTCAGACATTCGTATCTCTCTCCGTTGGTAACTGGGTTCGCCAGTGTGCCGCGGACCATGGCGTTAGTGTCAGCGTCTTTATCCGTGACCTCATTGTCGCAGCGTGGCAGCGCGATAACGAGGCGAAGGACCGCCCAGCAGGGCTCGATCCCACGCGCCAGGCTATCTTCATTTCCGTGGCGCTCGATGCGCTTCTGGCCAGCCATTCTGACGCGAGTTTGCGCGACCGTACCCACGAGGCGTACAGACGACGCCTCGAGCGTCTTGGCCTCCCCGTCAACGCGAGCATGGGAGGCCATTCCCATGAAGCATAATCTCCTGAACTTCACCCGCGGGAGCCAGCTGCTCGGCCACTTCGGTTTCATGTTTGCAGCGGGGCTGAAGGGTCCACTGATTGTCACCGGCTTGGTTGCAGTCGGCACCTGTTATTGGGAAGTGCGGTCGGCTCTGAGTGATCACCAGATCTACTTGGTCTGGATGCACATCTACGCCAGTCTCTATGCCTTCATGGAGTTCGATCCGGCCAAGCTGGTCAACCTGGAATTGCTTGACGGCGAACGGGTCGGCCTCCCGTTTGCTATCGTTCGCGAATTCCCGCCGATGCGCGAAGCGGTCGAGGCGTTTCGTACGGCAGTGAAACAGGGATTGCTGCTCTCGGCGGTACTGCTGATCCCTGCCTTCGTGTTCTTCTGGTGGTTCGCCGAGCGCTTTGGCGGGCGGTCGAAGGAACGAAAGCACGAGCGCGGCGCAATGCTTGTTTCGCTCGACGAACTCGAAGAAGAAATCGAGCGTCACAACAAGGCATTCCGGGCCGAAGAACTGGGACGCAAGTTCGGCCGGAAGTGGCGGCTTGCGAGCTCGTCGGCGCTCGCCGAAGCGGGCCACTACCAACCCGCACATCTCGCCGGCGTGAGCTGGCCGTGGCGGCTCGAGCAGAGCCACGCTATGCTCATTGGCACAACCGGAACCGGCAAAACCGTGGCGCTCACCGAACTTGTTGCCGAAGCGCGTGAACGCGGCCAGCGCGCGGTCATTTTCGATCTCACAGGGGCATTCATTGAGGCCTTCTACGATCCCGCGCGCGACATCATTCTCAATCCTGTCGATGTGCGGTGCCCACTGTGGAGCGTGTTCAACGACTGTACGACGGAGGCGGAGTTTCATGCTGCCGCTGAAGCGCTCGTGCCCCATGACGGGGGTGGTTCAGAACAGTTCTGGGTGCTCGCGGCACGCATGCTGTTCGTCGAGATGTGTCTCCATCTTGCCCGCACCGGCACAGCGACCAACGAGGCCTTGGCTCGGCGGCTGATGACCGCTGACCTGTCCGAAGTTCACAAGCTGATGCGAGGAACGATGGCCGATCCGCTGACCGCCCCGGAAGCGGCCCGCATGGCGGAATCGATCCGCGCGGTGTTCAATGCGAATGCGAAAGTGCTCAAGCTCTTGCCCTCATCCGGACCGCGTTTTTCGGTCCGTGACTGGGTCAAAGGCGACTGCCAGGCAGGCTCGATCCTGTTCCTGTCTGCCCGCTATGTCGACATGAGCATCTCCTCGCAATTGCTGACGCTGTGGCTCGACACGGCGATGAATACGCTGATGACGCTCGAGCGCACCCAGGACCTGCGGATGTGGTTTCTGATCGACGAACTAGGCGCCCTTCACCGACTACCGGCGCTTGAAAAGGGGCTGCAAACCGCGCGCAATTTTGGCGGTGCGATCGTCACCGGGGTGCATGCGTTTGCCAAGCTCAAGGAAGTCTACGGCGAGAACATGGCCATGACATTGTCCTCGCTTGCGCGAACCAAGCTCATCCTGGCGACGGCCGATCGCGAAACGGCGACCTGGTGCTCCGATTTCATCGGCCACCGGCAGGTGCGCGACATGGAAGAAGGCTACAGCTACGGGTACAACAATGCGCGCGACGCAGTCAGCCTGACGCCGAGGCGGCAGATCGAGCCATTGCTCCTGCCCGACCAGTTCATGAACCTTCCGAGGTTGTCGGCCTACATCAAATTTCCTGATGGATTCCCCGCTGCGCCGGTTTCGCTCATTCCGCGCGCGCGTGGCCGTATTGCCGAAGGATTCATCGCCCGCGAGAAACCGCTCATAAGGCCTGGCCAGGGTCCTGCGGCAACTACGCTCCAAGCAAAACCGGGTTCCAAACCGAATGACGAGCATCCCGCCTCGAATGATGACGGTGCCGGTAAGCCCGTCGACTCAAAACAGCTCAAACTCGATCTGGAGGGGCAGCGCCGTGTCGCCGATGAACCGCAAGATCGACAGGAGCGTGTGTCGCTTGAAAAGCTGAACGCAGGGCGCGCTGCTGGTGATCTTGGTGCCGAAACCCGCTTCGATGCTCATCGGGATGCGGGGCCATCGCTACCTCTCGCTGCTGTGCAAACCAGCGAGGATGCTCCAGCAGTGGGCGCGGAACAGCATCCGTCCGAACCAGGAACCGCCGGTGATGACGCAGCTGGAAAGGGCGGTTCGACGCCACGAGGCCGTGCGGCGGATAACGGACGCCAGCCTGTCACACCGGTCGAAAAAGACTTGCGTGAAGGTGCGGTCGCAGATCCCCCGGAAAAGGATTTCGGTGAGTTCGAGCCCGACAAGTGAAGGACAAATGGGGAGGGACTACCTGGCAGCGAGGGGAGCCGTGATGAGGATTAGACTGGATGCTTTCCGTCGCCAATGTGCGCTCCCCTTCGGCTGCTGCGAGCTATTTCGCGGCAGACAATTACTACACCGGCGCCGATGCCGATCGTTCCGGAACCTGGGTCGGGAAGGGAGCGGAACGTCTTGGCCTTGAGGGGCGCGTAAACGCCGAGCAGTTCGATGCCTTGCTGCGAGGAGAACTTCCAGGCGATATCCAGGTCGGCAACGCGGGCCAGGCCCACAGGCCGGGAACCGACCTCACATTCTCACTGCCGAAAAGCTGGTCGTTGCTTGCGCTGGTGGGCGGCGACCAGCGGATTATCGATGCCTATCGCGAGGCCGTCATCGAGACCTTGCGCTGGGCAGAAAAGAACGCGGCGCAGACCCGGATGGGCAGTCAGGCTGGCTACGGGAAGGTCGCGACAGATAATCTGACGATTGGTCTTTTCCAGCACGACACCAACCGCAATCAGGAGCCAAACCTGCATTTTCACGCGGTCGTGGCGAATGTCACGCAAGGCAACGACGGGAAGTGGCGCGCGCTTCGCAACGACAAGCTTTGGTCGTTCAACACCCTGCTCAACTCGATGACCATGGCGCGCTTTCGTCTGGCGGTCGAGAAAATGGGCTACGAAGCAGGGCCGGTTGGGAAGCATGGCAATTTCGAAGCAGCGGGCATCGCCCGCGAGCAGGTGATGGCCTTTTCGACGCGGCGCGAAGAAGTCCTCGACGCGGTACGCCAGCTGGGTGAGAACACTCCGAAAACTCGCGACATTGCTGTGCTCGATACAAGGAAAAGCAAGGCGCCCGTCAGGGACCGGGACGGCCTTCTCGATGCATGGCGGCAGAGAGCCCGGGAAGTCGGGATTGACCTTTCCGGTCTCATCGATGCGTCGCAGATGCGGGCTGCAACGAAAGACATTCCCAGCTCGAAAGAAGGGAGCCTTCTTCAGCGTGGAATTGCGAAGCTGAGAGAGTTCGCGCAGCGGATCAAGGGCGATCCGGCTGATCCGCTAATCCCTGCCCATGTCCTCAAGCAGGATGCGCCTACCATCGCAGCCGCGCAGGCTGTTGCTTCCGCAGTACGCCATCTCTCGCAGCGCGAGGCAGCGTTCCCGCGTGAGGGATTGCTGAAAGCGGCGCTTGATTTTGGGCTGCCGACGACGGTGGATCACGTCGAAACCCGTGTGAACGCATTGGTCAGAAGCGGCACACTCGAGTCCGGCAAAGGCGAACACAGAGGCTGGCTGGCGAGCCGGGAGGCGCTTGACCTTGAAAGCACCATTATTGCGAATGTCGACCAGGGACGAGGTGCGGCGTTGCCCATCCTGGATCGACCGGACGCCGCAGAACGGGTTCAGGCAGTTGCCGCGATCAACCACGGAATTTCGCTCAACGAAGGGCAGGAGGATGCGGCGGGCCTCGTGCTCTCATCGCGTGACAGGATTGTAGCGATCCAGGGCATTGCCGGGGCGGGCAAGAGCAGCGTGATGAAGCCGGTCGCCCAATTGCTCCGCGAGGAAGGCAAGCAGGTGCTGGGGCTCGCGGTGCAAAACACGCTCGTCCAGATGCTCGAGCGCGACACCGGCATCCGTTCGATGACCATCGCCCGCTTTCTCGCGCAATGGGGCAGGCTTCTGCACGAGCCGGGAAATGCCGCGTTGCTGAGTGAGGCTCGGAGCGCGCTCGGAGACCATGTCCTAGTGCTCGACGAGGCCTCGATGGTGTCGAACGAGGACAAGGCCAAGCTGGTACGGCTGGCAAACCTAGCCGAAGTCCATCGCCTGGTTCTCGTCGGCGACAAGCGACAGCTGGGCGCCGTCGACGCCGGTAAGCCCTTCGACCTCGTCCAACAGGCCGGGATCGAGCGCGCCAAGATGGATGTGAATTTGCGCGGCCGCGATCCAATCCTGCGGCGAGCCCAGGCCGCCGCGCAGGAGGGACGTATCGACGATGCGCTCCGGGCGCTTGCGCCATCAACCATCGAGGCTCGCGGGGACAGCGCGATTGTTGCTGCCGAAAACTGGCTTTCGCTCAGCCCGGCGGATCGGGATCGGACATCGATCTACGCGTCGGGACGGGCCTTACGGTCTGCGGTCAACGAGGCTGTCCAGCGCGGACTCAAGGCCAATGGCGAGCTCGGCTCACGATCGGGACGGCTGACCGTTCATTCGCGGGTGAATGTGACACACGAGGAGTTGCGATACCTTCGCACTTACCAACCGGGCATGGTCCTCAACCTTCGCTCGCGCGACAGCTCCCAGAAACTCTCCAAGGGCGACTACACCGTCAAAACCATCGATCATGCGCGCAAGCAGCTCGTGCTTGAGGACAGGAAAGGACGGCTTCGCAAGTTCAATCCCGCGCGCTTGCGACCGGGCGCAAACGATAGTCGGCTGTCGCTCTTCGATCGCAAATCGCTGTCCATCATCGAGGGTGACAAAATCCGTTGGACCGACAACGACCACAAGCGCGGGCTGTTCAACGCCGACCAGGCGAGGATCGTGGCCATCGACACAAAGGGCGTCCTGGTGGAGACATCAGCGGGCAAGGAGCTCCGCCTGAGCCGCGGCGACCCCATGCTCAAACGCATGGACCTCGCCTATGCCCTCAATGCGCATATGGCGCAGGGACTGACCTCTGATCGCGGGATCGCGGTGATGGACAGCCGCGAACGCAATCTCGCCAATCGGCAGACCTTCCTGGTCACGGTCACCCGGCTTCGCGACGGCCTTACCCTGATAGCGGATAATGCCGAGAAACTCGGCCGGGCCATCAAGTCTAACAGCGGCGAGAAGGCATCGGCCCTCGAAGTAACGCAAAGGCTCAAAGCGGCGGCTGCCAAAGGCCTTTCACAGGACAAGGATGTTGGCAGCGCTTCGCCTGCAAGTGACAAGCCCGAACTCACCAAGGAAAGGGTAAAGCCTTTCGAAATCGGCATTTGATCACCGACGGCCTGGACGATTTCCGCGTTACCAGGCACGATACGTGTTCGAGAGAAGTGCGGAGCGTGGCCGGTGAAGGGTGTTTTCGAGATCAGCGGCAATTCGCGCTACGACGACCTCATCACCGAGCGATATCATTTCCCCTCGCAATATCTTCCCCAAGGCCCGCCAGCTTGAAAACGACTGGATCCTCTACCGCGAAACCCGCGTATCGGGCGGCCGGATGGCCTACATCGCGACTGCTTTCGTCGAGCGGATCGATCCAGATGAGGCTGATCCAACCCATTACTATGCGCGCGTCAGGGACTATCTACCCTTCGATGATGCGGTCTCCTACCGCGACAAGGACGGACGCTTTGCCGAACGCTTCCTTCGCGAGATGGCCCGTCCTGGCGATGCTGGGAGGACGCTGCGCGGCAAATCGGTGCGCACGCTCGATGGCGATGATTTCGTCGCAATCGTCAATCAGGGCCTGAGCGAGACACTCGATCCGGACAACCGGATCAGGCTCGAGCTCGACGAGCGGTACATCGACGATGCGACCGCCGCGCTGCTGGCCGATGATTTTGGCAAACGCCGGATCGAGCAGATCCTGGTGAACAAGAAAATCCGGGCGGCCAGTTTCCGCAATCAGGTTCTCGACGCTTATGACAGCACCTGCGCCGTCACGGGATTGCGGATCCTCAATGGTGGCGGGAAAGCTGAGGCACAGGCGGCACATATCTGGTCCGTCGCCGATGGCGGACCCGACGTGGTACCCAACGGCGTGGCACTCTCGGCTACGGCCCATTGGCTGTTCGACCGACATCTCATCACATTCGACGACAACCTGTGCCTGCTCGTATCGCACAACAAGGTGCCGTCCGACCTGTTGAAGCTCTTCCCGCCTTCAGGACAGAAGATCAGGCTTCCGGTCGATCCGCGGGATCACCCCAGGCCGGACTTCGTTGCCAAGCATCGCGCGCGTTTTGCGGGGTTCTGATCAGGTCGGATCAGACCGCGCGCCCGAACCAGATGACACGGCCGACCACCTGAATTTCGGACCGGTCGACATCATCCCAGCTGGGATAGGCCGAATTATCGCTACTAATCGTGATCTTGCGGCCACCGGGCTTGAGCGTCACGCGCTTGACGACCAGCGCATCGTCGGCGCGCAGGACGTAGATGCCGTCACGTAGCCGCGAACCCTGGTCCGACGCATCGACGAGCACTTCGTCGCCATCGCTGAGTGTCGGCTCCATGGAGTCGCCCAGGACGTGGATGATCGAAAGGCTGGCACTCTTTGCTCTGGTGAGCCTGGCAAGCCAGCGTTCGTCGAAACCGAAGCGGGTATGGGCAGTCTCGCTTTCGGCAATCGCTCCAAAGCCCGCCGACGCATCGACATTGAGCACAGGTATTTCGATCAACCCATCACGCATGGGTGCAGGCGGTCCGCCAAGCACTTGCTCGTCGACCCCGAAGAAGCTGGCAAGCGTACGCCGGTCATCGTCATCCAGCTTTCGCGGCGAGCCGCGCTTGATGAACTGCTGAATATAGGACGAGTTTCGTCCGATCATCCGCGAGATCGAGGAATATCCGAGCCGTCGCTGCTGGATCAGGCGATCAAGCTCCTCTCTGACATGTTCCATCGTGTCGTTCCTTCTGACGGTCTGAGGAGAGAAGGAAATCTCCTAGACTCGATGGAACCTTCCTACTAAGAACAAAACAGGAACACAAGTGCTGAGTGAGTCGAGGAAGGCCATGAAATTGCTGGATCGCATTGAGCGTCATTTGAAGGAATCGCACATGTCGGCGACACGTTTCGGTCGTCGGGCGGTTGGCGATCCGCGCTTCGTGCTTGACCTACGAGCTGGTCGCAGGCCGCGCAGAAGGACTATCGAGAAGGTGGAGTACTACCTGAAAACAAGAAACCCGCTTCAATAGTTCTTCGAAATTCACGAAATTCTCATGGGTTTGTCGCAACCTGCCTTGGCGCGAGCTCTGCGGTCCGATACCGTCTGGCTCATTCAGGGTTTCTCCGTCCGGTTGCATTTCGCAAGCTTGGCCTGCTTCCGCACCGGTTCGCAGGAGCCCGTTACCTTTACGGGCTTCTGGGGGCTGCATGGAAATTACCGAATGGCTTGGCCATGGGCTGATCTACTTCTTCACGGAAATCCCGCTCATCGGCGATGCGATGGCGGCATTTCTGGCGATCGTGCTGATCGGAACAGCCTTCGCAATCGCGTACCGTTACAAGCGGCAATATCATGCCCCTCTTGCTGATGCGATCGACGCCCGCGTTCGCCTGCTCGACGAGATAACCGGCGGCAGCACTGCCGATGTCGATCAGGCGCGCCTCGAGTTCGCGCGCCGCTTCAATGATATCGACGCCCAGATGATGGAGGCGAATGACGCTGAGGCGCTTCCGCTGCGCAGAACCTGGGAGGAATATCGCGAAACGATCGTCGATCCCTCGGCCGATGTTCTCCAGAACTCCGCTCGTCCCGAACACTTCTTCGTCAATCTTGGCGACCGTCATCGCGGGCTGAACTGGTTTGCGAATATCTTCATCGCCATCGGCCTGTTGATCACCTTCCTGGGGATCATCGCAGCTCTCTCGACACTCGACTTCAGCGGCGGTGTCGATGCGATGCAGGAGCGGCTCAATGATCTCATGAAGGTAGCGGGAGCGAAGTTCTGGGCCTCTGTGGGGGGCATCGTGGCTTCCATCGTCCTTCGATCCTATGACTACCGCTTCGGCAAGCGCATCAATGATGGGCTGTCCATGCTGTGTGACAAACTCGAGCATGGAATGGCCTATCTGCCGCCGCAACGGATCGCGAGCGATCAGCTGGCACAGCTCAAAGAGCAGACTCCGGCACTCCGCACCTTTTCCGAACAGCTTGCTGCCGCCCTCGACGGGGCCTTGGAAAAGCAGATGGCGCCCATGATCACGCACCTGGGGTCGATCCAGCAGGGCATCGACAAGATCAGCGGTGGCGGGGGTGAAGCCGTCCGCGACGCGATCGCTTCAAGTGCCGGTGCAGAGATGGCGGGCCTCGCAGATGCCATTGGCGCAATGACCGTCTCGATGGCCACGATGTCCGAACGTATCGAAAAACAGACCGGCGAAGCTGACCGCCAGATCGAGGAAGCTGTCAGGCGCTTTGGCCAGGTTTCGGAAGAGATGCGTTCGGCTTTTGGCGAGCTCAACCGCAATTTTGGCGTCGTAGCGGACCGCATGCGCGAAGAAAACGAGCAGGCAAGCGAGCTTGCCAGGCAGCGGATGGACGAATTGCTGAGCAATCTTGGCAATACGCTCGACGATATGAAATCCGGCCTCGCCTCGGCGGCCAGCCAGATGGGTGAAGCCTCGGCACGCGCGGCGAATGACGCGGCCCGGATCGGCCAGGAGGCAATGGAAAAGTCATTTTCCGAGTTCGTCGAACGGTTCAACCAGACCGGCGGCCCGCTGGTAGGCAGCATGAAAGACGCGGGCGATGCCATTTCTACGTCTGCGGACCGTCTCTCGACCGCACAAAGTGCTATCGGAGATCACGCGCGAGCGATCGAGCAGGTCGCTGCTCGCTCGAGCGATCTGGCGACGGCGTTCGGAACGGTTGCCAACGACGTTGAGGCGGCAACCGCGCCTGTACGCCAATCGGCAGTCTCAATAGCCGAAGCAGTCAAATCGGTTGAGACCATCGTTTCCCGAAATGCGCAGTCATCCGAGAGCGCTCGTGACGAAATGCGGCAGCTTGCGGCAGCGCTAAGCGAAACCGCAAGTGCGGCCTCCTCTGCATGGTCGGAATATCGTGCTCGCTTCGAGGATGTGGACCGCGCTCTTGGTGACGCAATCGAGAAGATCTCGGATGCTGCCGGCAACCATGCGTCGAACCTCAACGAACGGGTCGGCCAGATCGATAAGGCTTTGGGCGATGGTGTGGCGCAGCTCGCCGGCGCACTCGAACCCCTCACGACCCTGCGGGATACCGTTGAGGAACTTGCCGGCATCCTTGCAAACCAGAACAGGGAAGCCGCTGAATAATGGAAGGCGTGGTTCGCCGGAAGCCGCCTGAAGAGGGCGAAAGCTATTTCATGTCTATGACGGACATGATGGTCGGCCTGCTTCTTATTTTCATCATCCTGTTGGCCTACTTTGCCCTCAATCTGCAGACCAAGACCGAAGAGCTGACCGGCGCAAACAGGACCCGCGCCGAGATCCTCAACGATCTGCAGCAGTCCTTGAAAGACCGAGGGCTCCAGGTAGAAATCGACACAAAGACCGGAGTTCTGAGGCTCCCCGACGATGTCCTGTTCGACAAAGGCCAATGGGAACTGACGGAGAGGGGGCAGGCCGCCATCAGCAAAGTTGCCAGCGCCATGGTTGAGGTCCTGCCGTGTTATACCGCCTCCGATCTTTGCGAAGGCGAACGCTCGCCGCATTTGATCGATGCTGTCTTTGTCGAGGGACACACGGACTCCGACGTCATGTCTGGTGGCATGAACAACTATGGACTTTCGGTGCGCCGGGCAGAGACGACCTTCACCATGCTCCAGCGCAACCAACCGGCCCTTCGCGGTTTTCTCAATAGACCGGCGGGAGAGGACGGCTCGGCACCGATCCTAAGTCTGAGCGGCTACGGTCCCGACCGTCCCGTCGATCGTGGAGATTCCGAAGAAGCCAAGAAGCGTAATCGTCGGATCGACTTGCGCTTCCTGATGACGACGCCAAGCGCCGGCCTCGACCGCGATATTTTGAGGCAGGAGCAATGAGTTCGCTGCGGTCTGCAATCGCGAGAATGGAGGCCCTGGCATCGGCTGGACTGGCTAAACCTCCGACGACACAGCCTGAGTTGCAGCGACAATTGGCAAAGCTCGATGCATGTGTGGGCGAAGCAGAGCCCGTCATTGAGCTTAAGCCATTCCTGCGAGGAGCGGCCGATACCGGTGCAAACGGGTTACCGCGGTTTCAGCTCAACAGGGTCCTGCGCGGCGCATGGTGCGACCCGGAGTTCGATGAGCTGGGCGTGGCGGCGCTCGAACGGGCCGATGTCGATCATCGGCGCAGTTCCGACCAGGCCGTGATCGATGGCTACCTTACCTATTTCCCGACAGGCCGCTCGATCATGCCAATGCTAGCAGAAGCTGCATCCCGAGCTGCCGTTCGGCATGACTGGGCATGGCGCGAGCGCGGCGCACGGTGGGATCTGTTCAAGCCGCAGATGGGACCAGCCAAAGTGGCGCGCGATTTTGTTACGCGCGATGCAGACGGCATTTCCCATTTGATGCGCGAGACAGGTCTTGGCGCAAACCTTGCGGCGAGCGGGTTTGGTCAGGCAACTTTCGCCGAGACCTGCAAGGCAACCGCAGAGCTTCAGCCTGCAGAGGCAGCCGGCCCGCAGCGCAGTATCCTGCGTATGTTTGATACAGAAGCGCAGGCGGGTCAGTTGGAACTGGTTGTCCGCGCCCTGCTAGAACCCTGGATCAGGACCAAACCCGAACCCGAGCATCGAAAGGCAATTTCCGAGTTTCTGCTCGATCAGGTGGGTGATCCGCGTCTCCAGCGTACCCGGTGGGACAGGATCGTACGATCGCTCGCCGAGTCGATCGGCGAAGAGCGTGCGCGCGAGGTCACTCAGGTGTTCAAGCGCTGGCTTACCGAAGTCGCCATGCGCGAGTTCTTCCGCGCCATCGCGAAGACCACGGATCGGCCTGATCAGTGGAAGCAACGCGAAGCGTTTTGGATTGCATACCTCGATGAAGGATTGGTCACCGACGCATGGCCCGCGCTGGGATCACGCGCGAAATATCAAATCGATTCTCTTATTCGCCAGAGTGGCGAACGACCAGAATACGGTCAAATTCGAGGAGGTCCCTCCCAGTCTTCATCCATCATCATGCAGATAGGCGATCTGCGCATATCGGAATGGAGCGATAACGGATCCTGCCGCTTTTGGAGTGACACCGATCCCGGAGCTCCGAAACTCTACGCAAAGGTCTACGACGGCGGGAAGCTGCGAACCACCAGCGGACGGTCGGATTTCGAGTATGAGTCTCATGTCCCTGCGAGTCCTGGGTGGGAAGGCAAGTTCGCCGGTATCATCCATCGCCGGACATCAATCGCGCATCCCCGTTTCGGGAGAGGCCGGGGCCGCAACTGGAATGATCGATGGTAACGACCAAGTTCATTGCCACACAGAACGAGGACGGCGGTGAGACGATTGCGCTTCTCCGCGAGCAGCCAGGCGGGCTTTTCCGGCGAGCATCAAGCGAAATTGTGCCGGTCTCGGAGTGGCCAAGAGCAGCCCCTGAAGCTGGTCAGGCCGCTCTGGCGCTGGCTCGAGCTCTCGATAACGATGGTCATATCAGCGAGGAGGCGGAAGGCATAGTCCTTCCACCGCAGATCGTTGCCCGGCTCGATGAGGCCGACGCATTCGCCCTCGGCCTTCCTCCGGCCACGTCGATGACCCTTCAGCTTAACTCGGGAGGTTCGCTCGCTGAAGGAACAATCAAAGTCGATACGAAATGGGTCCGCCGCGGTGGTCTGCCGGTTCGAGCCGACATCGCTGGCGCGCGTCTGCGAGAGGGAGGGCGTGTCGGACGAATTCCCGAGCCGATCTATTCGGCCTTCCAGGCCGCACTTGCAGTCAATGCGGCTGATGATCCCGATCAGCGCCGTGCTGCCTTTGCCGAGCTTCGTTCGACGCTCGGAGATGACATCGGCACCGGCATCGAGGCGGATGGCTTTCTCGAGCGTGTCCGGATTGCCTATGCCGCCAATTTTTCACTCAACGCAAAGACCGACCATGGACGTTTCGACTTCGACCCCGTCCTCTTCTCGAGAAACGTAAGCGAGAGCGCTGAGGGTGACCTGGTCGACGAAGAAGAAGCGTCGCTGCTTACCCCGCAGGACAATCAGCATTTTCAGCGCAGGTTCCGGGGTCAGGACGGCGGGCGGCGAAGCTATCTGCTTTCCGACGGAACGCTCCTTTTTCTTGACCCGATGCTGGGCAAGGCCCTGGACATCGTGCGCGCAAAGCAGGTGGGCACCTCACAGGAAAAGCGCGAATTCCTGCGTTCGCCGCAACGTATCCTGCGTGAGGAGCTCAAGCTTGACGCGGCAGGCGATGACGAGGCAGCTGATCGTCTCTTCATCGAGACACAGCAGTTTTCCGAGCGGGTCAGCGGGATCGAGGTCTGGCAAAAGCCGGTCCTACCCTGGATCAAACCCAAGCCGAACAGCTGGCTGCCCGAAGGGTTTGGATTACGGATCGGCGATCCGCCCGACGCGCGTCATGTCGAGTTGGCTCCAGGTGAAGCTGAAAGGATCGCAAGCGAAGTCGAGACAGCGATTGACGCAGGCAAGGAAACGATCGCCTGGCGCGACGAAAGCATCCCCGCGACGCCTGCAACCTTGCAGGCCGCGCGAGCAATTGCAGACCTTGAACGTGAGATCGCTGATGAGGTCGAGGGACGCGCCTCGGACAGAACCGAACGCGAGAGCGTCGATATCTTCTTCCTTCAGGTCGGAGAGAATTTCGAGCAGCTGGACTATGCGCGGCTGCCTCGTCCCGACGCTGAAGTGCAGGATTTCGATGCTCCTGGGCTCCCCAAAGGACTGAAATCAGAACCCAAGCCTCACCAGGTGCAGGCGTTCGCATGGTTTGCCGAGGCCTGGGAGCGCCGCATGCCGGGCGTCTTGCTCGCCGACGATATGGGGCTCGGAAAGACCTTCCAGGCGCTCATGTTCCTGCTGTGGCTGCGCAGCAAAACGCCTCATCCGAAGCCCGTCTTGATTGTCGCGCCCACAGGTCTTCTGCGGAATTGGCAGGCCGAGCTCTCGCAGCACATCGAAGCAGATCTCATGGGGCCTGTTGTCGAGGCGTTCGGCGCAAACCTGCGCAATTTCCGTCTCGAGGCTGGGAGCGACATTCGCGGGGGAACCTCGCGTCTCGACGTGTCCGAATGGAATGACGCCGGGATCGTCCTGACGACCTACGAAACAATGCGCGATTATCACATGAGCTTCGCGCGCATTCCGTTCGCTGCAATCGTCTACGATGAAATACAGAAGCTCAAGAATCCTGCCAGCCAGATGACCCGCGCCGCAAAGGCGCTGAACGGCGCAATCCAGATCGCTATGACGGGCACACCGGTCGAGAACCGGTTGCAGGACCTGTGGTCGATTGCCGATACGGTCTATCCAGGTTTTCTTGGCTCGAGCCGGGAATTCGAAAGCAGCTTCCCTGCGAACGATCTCGAGCGCCTTGGCGATCTCCAGCACCGTCTGATCGAGCGCGACAAAGAACTTCCGCCTTTCATGCTGCGCCGGATGAAGGACGAAATCCTGACCGGGTTGCCGGAGAAGAAGGCCCGCAAATATCCGGTCGAGATGCCAACCGCGCAAGCGCAGGCCTACGACCTCGTGCTGGCCAGAGCGCGAGCGCTACGGGAAAGCGGCGAACAGGGTGCGATGCTCAAAGTGCTGCATATGCTGCGCGGTACATCGCTCCACCCGTCACCGCCGCGCGGAATTTCGAACATCGACGAGTACATCGGGCAATCTGGACGGCTGAAGAAGACCTTCGAAATCCTTGAGGAGGTCAGGCAGCGCGGCGAAAAGGCCCTGCTATTCTGCGAAGATCTCGAGATGCAGGCCTTCCTCGCGATGGCAATTCAGGAGCGCTTCGCGCTCGAGCGCCGCCCGATGTGCATCAGCGGGAAGGTTGCGGGCCATAAGCGCCAGGAGATGGTCACTGCCTTTCAGAGTTCGCCGGCCTCATTCGACGTTCTCATCCTGTCGCCAAAGGCGGGCGGCGTGGGGCTCACGATTACCGCTGCAAACAATGTGATCCATCTGTCCCGCTGGTGGAATCCGGCCGTTGAAGATCAGGCGACGGACCGCGCCTACCGGATCGGTCAGACCAGGCCGGTGACCATTCACATCCCGATGGCTGTCCATCCGGACGAAGCGATCGGACCTTCAAGCTTCGACCAGCGTCTCGACGCCCTCATGGAGCGTAAGCGCTCGCTGAGCCGGGGTCTGCTCATGCCGCCGGAGAGCGATCGCGATGTAGAAGACCTGCTTTCCGATGTGCTCGACGGGCGCCCTGCAGAGAACCGTGATCGAAGTAGTGCGTATGCCGCCGCAGGGCAGGTGGACAAGGATATCCAGGACACCGATTACAGCGCGAGTGTTCGACAAGCAGAACCGCCTGCCCCGCCAGTCGCACAGCCGGAAATCGAAGAGCCGACGGGAGACGAGGAGAGTGCTCGCTCCCGCGGACCCGCGAGCGACAACACAGCGAGTTCCGCAAACCTTGATCCGGCTGCGGAGCACGCGGCAGAACCAGGATTAGACGAAGCGGCGCGATCGCAGCCTCACTCGGATCCTGGCGAGACGCCATCGAGCAATGCCGAGCGCAAAAACCGGCGCCCCATTCTCTCTGTGCGTACTCCCGTCGAGGCGGCTGAAGCGCGCGTTCCCTTCGTTCAGCGGGTCGTGTTTGAACAATATGGACACCGCGACTGGACGATTTTCGAGCAGTACGCGCGCGACGCGCGAATTGAACGGCTCGAAATCCAGGACCCCTATTGTTGCGCTGACGAGCAGGCTCGCGGGCGCCTCATCAATTTCATCGGTCGCTTTGAACAGCTCGCTTCGGAAATCGCGGCCGTGCAAATCGTGACATTCGACGCCGATTCCGTGCAGACTCGTGACCCTGAAAGCACGCGTGACCAGCGCCAGGACCTTGAAGATCGGTGGAACCGTATGCTGGCCTCGGTTCCCCTCCACCTCGCACAAAAGTCACGGCGCTCGGGCGGCGACCTGCACGATCGTTTCGTGAGGGCTAAACTGGAGAATGGCGATACCGTCATCTGGGATCTTGGACGGGGTATCGACGGCGTCATGAACGCGCGCTGGTCTTGCGTCGTGAATGCTTTTTACGAGGGTTCGATTTCGACCTCTCGGGCAATGCACTGAAAAACCTGACCTTCATCATTGATTATGAAGTAACGTTCAGAGATGTTGAGGTAAGTGAGGGTGTTGTCTGGCATCCGTGATTGCGAGAGGTGCCGGGGGTGAGTGCGGGGATGGAAGGACGCGATTTCAAATCTGAAATCGACGCGGCGCAAAACGACCCGGTTCGGCTGCGCAAGATTGCCGATGACATTCACGCTAGCGGCGGTTCGCGTATCCTGATGATCCGCGCGATCCAGCTGGCCAGGGCAGCAGATAGCGGACCGCATCCTTTGGGTAAGACTTGCGGGGATCTTGGTTTACCTCGCCCCACCGGACTGCCGCTTTACCGCTACAAGCTCGCACCGGGAATTTTTCAGCGGATCGAAGCAAAGCTCTCTGCCAATCTCGCATCGGATTTGCTGCGACCGTCGCTAGCTCCAGCTTTCGTCATGTGGGCGGCAGACTGGTTTCGACGCTCCTACCAGGGCGGCATGCAGCGCTGGGCCGATATCGAAGCGGTTTTGAAGCTCCAACTCCCACAATCGGAATGGCGGGCACTTGCAGACCGCGGTTTCGATGCCTGGGGCGTTGAACCTCTTATCACGGCGCACGGAAACCAGCGTCTCTCCAATCTCGCGCGGCATGGGGGCTTTCCTGCGGCGGCAATCGCAGGCGGTGCGACCTGGCCGCGTCGTTTCCTAGAGCGGGCAGTCGGGGAGCTGCTCGGGGCAGACATTCAGGACATCGCTACCGCTGTCTCGATCTGCGAACGCAACGAATATTTGCTTCCCTCAATCTGGCGCAGCCCGGAAATGCACGCAATCTGCGGGGAACTTGCCCTCAAGATCGTCGAGCTTCGTGCATTCATCGACAAGGAAGTGCCAGTTGACGGTCGCCCTTATTCGGCCCGGCTGGACCACGCTTACGAAGACTGGCGCGATGAACTGCCCATGACGCTCGACGGGGCAGCTGCGGGCCTCATCGATACGCTCCTTGAAGCCAGAAAGCTGACCGGAACAGGAAGCATCCGGGTCGGACGTTTGATACGTTCGCAGGATGGTGAATGGCGCGAAAGTCTGGATTTCCATCTCGAAGGTCGCTGGGACGACAAGGATCGTGTGCTGTCCGCAGGAGAATATGTTCGGGTGTTTCTTCAGCCCTCGGGTGCCTTGGCAGACCGTATCTCCGGTCGGCTGGCTTACCTGGAGGTTGAATCAGGCAATTGCTGGATCGCGCGCGCTATGCGCAGCGAAGCTGCGATCGATTTTCCCTTGGACCTCTCCGTCACCGCCGAATTCCATGCGCGCGGCGAAAGACTAGCCCAAAGCTTTGTCCTGCCGGGCGGCAAAGCGGTTGGGGATGGACTGCGGATATTTGAGCGGCGGACCGGAGACACGGAGCTAGGCGCGTTTTCCCTTATCGGTCAGGGGTCGGGTGGTTATCGCGCCGAACCAGTCTTTGTAGATGTACCGCAGGATTGGATGCTTCGCGGCAAGGATAGCAATACCGAGATCGAAGCCGAGGACTTTGCCTTTGCACCTGGTCGTTCGCTCTACCGCTGTGCTGGCCAGATCATTGCCGAGAAGCCCAATGGCGACGCATTTCTGGTGCGGACGGGACAGAGTGCAGATCGTAAGGATCGCCTGACCATAGTCGCCCAAGAGGCGACCGGTGTGCAGGCACCCGGCGGCGAACGGTTGATCAAACATCCGCTGCATGCAGAAGTCGAAGACGGGGTTTCCCGGCGCACTGCAACGCGTGGAGAGGTCGGCTGGCGGTTTGCAGGGGAAAGCACTTGGCGCGATGATCTTGTCAACGCGGGCCCTGGGCATTGCGAGTTCGCCTGGCTCGATGGAGCGACCAAGCACGTTCGAGACCGCACGAATGCACTGGTTCTGCCGGCTGAATTCGCACTCAGCCAGCGGATCAATGCGGCCCATGCGGAAATCCTTTTGGAAGGTTGGACCGGAGAAGCGGTGCTCAGTGATGAAACGCCGATTGCGGACCATCGCTGGCGGGTGCGGATCGATCCGCCCCGACGCGCGCTGCTCGGCTTGCGCCTCACCCCAAGGCATGGCTCCACTTTCGACGTCAATGTGCCTTTGCGATCGAAAGAATGGCTGACGACCTGGGATGGCGAACTTCTCAGGCGCGATACTGTCGTAGGCCTCGCCGATCTTCGTGACACCGTTGCCCGCGCGCCGGGCCGTGCGATGCTGATGGGCGAAGTTGCCCATCACGCTGGAGCATCGCTTGAGGCGAGTTGGAAGGTCGATGTCGAACTGGGCTTGTCGGCTCTGCGGAACGATATTGCCGCCTTGATGCGGCCGCTCGGCATCGATGCCCAGGTCCGGCTCGACTTCCACAACGGCAGCAATGACAACTGGTACGTCACGGAATTCGGCAATTCTCTTGAGTGGGAACCTTCGGGAGGGCTGCGTCCGAAAACGGCCATTGTCGGCGAGGATGTCCGCGTTGGCGGCCGCTTTCTTGGAGCTCCCGAGAATGAGGTGGATTTCGGTCCGTTTGACGGATTGCTTGGCGGCCTCGGAGGGCAATTGATTCAACTGCCGCGATTGCGCGGTCCATGGCTCGTCTATCTGCGGGAAGGTGCTCGCGTCCTCACGCGGCCAAAGTTTATCGACGGCGATCCGGTTCACGACGTGCCGCAACACAGGCTCGGCCGGGCAATGGCACAGCCTCTTTTGCAAGCGCGCGAGGACCTCGTAAGGCTGGCGGAGGAACTGGCTGTCGAGCCCATGTCTTCCGAAGCGACCCAGACCATTCGTGCAGTCATGGACTTGGCGCTGTCGCTCAATGGCTTGCCTCCGCAGACATTCGAAATCTTCAGCAAGTTTGAGATTGCCGGTCCGCTTGCGCCGCTCCTTCTTTATCGCTGCGAGGAGCAACACCTCTCGACGATCCTCGAGCTGTTTGATGGCCTATGCTCAAGCTGGTCTCTTTTGCCGATCAAGGCCTGGGACGCTGCCTTTCAGGCTCAAGGCAATTATCTGGTCAGCCGGCTCGATGACCCTCAGTGGGCGTTGGCAAACATCACGGAACGTCAGAACGAAATCGCGGCGCGTGCGCCGCAGCTTGCGCCACTCATTTGCCGGGACTTCTCGCCGCTCAGCTGGGAAGAGCTTCGCAACCACTTCACGAGTCATACAAGCGAGGGCATCAATATGGATGCCGGCGGCTTCAACCCTTTTCGGCCTGCTTACAGCGAGCTACTGCCAAGAGAGAACTTCGTCGAAGCGCTGATGCGGGTCTTCGATGCTCCTTTCGCCGCTGCTCTGTCCGCTACCGGACGTGCTTCTCTCGAGAAGGAGCAGGTGCTCACCATCAAGGACGTCGAACGACGTCACCCCGACTACTTTGCCAAAGCCTTTGGCTATGCCCTTTCGGAGCTCAAGAATGGCCGCCAGTGATCCCCTCCCTACATCCCGATTGTCGCCGATGGAGGTACACCAGCGGCTGAGGACTGGGCTCGCCGAAGCGGTGGTCTCGCGGGCGGGTATCCGGCACGAAGGACTCAACGCTTTTCTCCGGAGCACGCTTGCCGGTACGGACCCAGCAAACGGTAGCCTCCTTTCCGAACAGCTTTTTCAGGCTGCTCCCGGCTATGTATCCTCAGGAAAGAGCGCCAACCAACTTCAAGCGCTGCTGCATCAGCGCACGATCGAAGCGATCACCCAAACGTCGGATACTGATCTACGCTTCGATTACCCCGCCTACGCGCACCAGCTGGCGACGTGGGAACTGCTCAGCACGCAAGAGCCGCAATCGGTTCTGGTTTCGAGCGGCACAGGGTCGGGCAAGACCGAATGCTTCCTGGTTCCGATGCTCGATGATCTGGTCCGGGAGTCCGCAGAGCAAGGTCCTCTGACAGGGGTTCGGGCGCTCATGCTCTATCCGCTGAACGCTCTTATCGCGAGCCAGGAGAAGCGCCTCACAGCCTGGACCAAGCCGCTTCGCGGCGATGTCCGCTTTGCCCTCTACAACGGATTGATGGGAACGGCGCGGAAGTCTAATCGCGACAAGGCCGAGCACGAGATACCGCATCAGGTTCTTTACCGCGAAACCCTCCGGGCCAACCCACCGCCGATCCTCGTTACCAACCAGACGATGCTCGAATACATGACGATCCGGCGCGAGGATCGTCCTATCCTCGATGCATCAAAAAGGAAGTTGCGCTGGATCGTGATCGACGAGGCGCATAGCTACATCGGCTCGGCAGCGGCGGAGCTCTCGCTCCTGCTTCGCCGTGTGATGAACGCATTCGATGTGACGCCCGATCAGGTCCGGTTCGTTGCGACGTCGGCGACCATCGGCTCTGCGGACGACCAGAAGGCCCGCGAAGACCTTCAGAGATTCCTTGCCGACATTGCTGGCGTTCCGCTTGAGCGGGCGCATGTCGTTGTTGGAAAGCCGCAGCCGGTCGATCTCTCGAAAGTCCTGACAGCGTCCGATAATCCGGCAGCTTCGTCGGTTGCCGAGAGGCTGGAAGGTGAGCCCCAGACCCTGGCCTCGCTCAAAGCGCTCTCGCCGGACGCCGAAAGGATTTTGCTCGATCTGTCGGCCCATAATGCAAGCGAAGCGAAGCCTGTCCTGCCGATGCGAGCGCACAGCTTCACGCGGGCAGTTGCCGGGCTCTGGACCTGCATCAATGTCGATTGCCCGGGTGAGATGCGGCCCAAGGATTGGCCATTTGGCGCCGTACTTTTCGACCATCGGGATCAATGTCCGCATTGCCAGTCGATGGTGTTCGAAATTCAGAACTGCCTCGATTGTGGCGAGCCCTTCCTCCCGGCCGATGACATGGGCGAAAGGATCGTACCGCGGCGAAGTGATCATGATGCAGATGAGTTTCGCGAAGATAGCTATCGTGACCGTGATCATGATGATGACGAAGATGAAGATGAGCACGAGGGGATCGGCCATCCGCGTCTGATTGCTATCAACCCGAAATCCGAAGCGACCGCGACCGCTTTCGATGTATCCAGCGGAGAGTTTACTGGCGAGGCGGGGCATTTTCATCTGACCCAGCTGGACGAAGGACGTTGCCCGGCCTGTCTCGGAAACAAGCGGCGCGGGCGACCGGCGGTCTTTCCCTTTCGCTTTGGCACACCGTTCCTCACCCAGAATGCAGCACCGATCCTCCTTGAGGGTGTGTCGCCACATCAGGCGGAGCACGCCCTGCCGTTCGATGGCCGTCAGCTGATCAGCTTTTCGGACAGCAGGCAGGGAACAGCTCGCTTTGCTGCCAATATTGAAACCAACGGTGAGCGGGGCTTCGTTCGCGGCTTTATCTACCATGCCGTTCAGAAGGCTGCCCAGGGTAGCGACCTGACCGAAGAGCGCAGGGAAGAGCTGCTCAAAAAGAAGGCTGCTCTAGCGAACCTCGTGGCAGACATGCCTGCGTTCAAGGATGATATCGCCAAGATCGACGCGGAGCTCGCGGGCGGCGCGGCAACCGGAATATCCTGGAAGGACCTCGTATCCGGGCTCGCTTCTGAGCCGGCGATTGGCATGATGGCCAAGGTCTGGGACCTCGATCGCAGCGAACGGTTTCACGATAACAAGGAAGCCCTGGCCCGCTTCATGCTCTTGCGCGAACTTGCCCGTCGTCCGCGGAACGCCAATGCGATGGAGACGCTTGGCCTGGCACGGCTCCGTTTCCCGGATATCGAGCGGATTGGACCGGATAAGCTACCTGAGCTTGTCGGCCAGAAGGGCTATTCGATCGAAGATTGGCGCGGCTTCCTCTACTACATGGTCGACTATCTTCGCGGCCAGTTTGCCATTGAAGTGGACGACGGTGATGCGCGCTGGATGCCTGGGCGCGCGCGGCCTCGCAATGTGATCGGGCCCGACCAGCCCCCTGGCGCCAAGCGCGACGTCTCCTGGCCTTTGGTCAATACCAAGGGGCGTCAGCCCGACTCCATTCTTCTCTTGGCGTCAGCTCTGAACCTTGACCTTACTTCTCAGCGCGACCGCCATGAAATCAATCAGATCATGCATGCCGCCTGGAATCAGCTGACTCCCCTTCTGTCGGGTGTTGGTGGTACATTCAGCCTGCGGTTGGAAAAATCCGCCGAGGTCGAAGCGGTTGGCAAGGCTTGGCAATGCCCCTTGACCCGGCGTGTCCTGCCCCGCCTGGTCTTTGGCAGGTCATCCAACCTAGTCAGTGCTGGCAAGATTTTCGCTAACAAGCCGGCGCGTGAAATCGAGTTTCCGCGTCTCCCAAGGACAAGGCCTCTCGCAGTGGATGGCCAAAAGGAAATCGCAGCCTGGCTCCAGACCAACGAAGATGTCGCGGCCCTTCGCGAGGGTGGCATCTGGATGAACTGGCACGATCAGGCCGCGCTCGCCACGCCTTATCTGCGGGCCGAGGAACACAGTGCCCAGCAGCCCCCGCACCGACTGCGGGAGTTCGAGGAGCAGTTCAAGGAAGGCGATATCAACCTGCTCGCCTGCTCGACCACCATGGAAATGGGTGTCGACATCGGCTCGATCGAAGCAGTGCTGATGACCAACGTTCCACCCTCGATCGCCAACTACAATCAGCGTGCCGGTCGCGCAGGCCGCCGCGGACAGGGCTTTTCGACAAGTCTCACAATTGCCCGCAATACACCGCTCGATCTTGAAACGTTTGCCGATCCTGCGGGCTATTTGCGCCGCAAGCTCGCATCGCCGCGCGTTTCGCTTGATTCTGATCGGATCGCGCAACGTCACGCGAACGCCTATCTTCTCGCTCATTGGTTTCGCGAAGTTGAGGGGGAGTTTGCCCGGACCAAGACCGGAGATTTCTTCGGCTGTCGCGCTGACCTTCGCCCTTTCGAAGGTCTCGCTCCCGTGGATGCCTTTTGCGAATGGCTCGATCTACCAACAACGGCATCCGCAACCGAAGAGGGTCTGCTGCGGCTCCTCAGGGGAACAGGTCTCGAATACGATAGCGAAATCCGGGGGCATACGGCGGAGATGTTTGGGCAGGAAGCTGCGAATTTCCGGCGTACATGGCAGCGCTTGAAAGAAGATTCGGACGCGCTCGAGGGGGCCGCAAAGAAGGCGATCGATTTTCAGGCGCGGCGGTTATGCAAGGAGTTCCTCTTGAAGGAGCTCGCCAATCGCTCGCTTATCCCTGGAAGCGGTTTTCCGACATCAGTTGTCCCGTTTGATACCCTCTGTGCCGAGACCCAGAAGGCGCAGGATCGCAATCGTTCGGAAGAGGAAGGTGCACGTGATCGGCGCTATGAATGCCCGACGCGCAACGCCGATATCGCCATTCGGGAATATGCCCCGGGGGCAGAGGTCGTCGTAGACGGGCTTGTTTGGAAATCGGCCGGAGTCACCCTCAACTGGCTTAGCCCGATCGACTGTGGCCAACGTGAGCCGCAGAACCTTCGTTGGGCCTGGTGGTGCGACCATTGTGGCGGGGCGGGCAGCGACCACCAGATGCCGGACCAGTGTGCCCATTGCGGCGAACGAAGCATTACCATTGAGCAGTTTCTTGAACCGGCTGGGTTCCGCGTCGACTGGAATGCGCAGCCGCATGCCGACACCGATCAGGCTGTCTACATCGAACCCAAGTCCCCGAAGGTCAGTGTCGGTGATGCCCTGTGGCAACCCATGCTGCAGCCTGAAACCGGTCGGATCCGGGCTTCGCATGAAGGTTACATCTACCATCACTCTCGCGGACCCAATGACAAGGGCTACGAGATTTGCCTGGAATGTGGGCGCGCCGGGGATGCTGGGACAGACGCTCTCAAAGACCATTGGCCACTTACGCCGAGAGATCGAAGGGCGATAGATCGTTGCCCGGGCAATGACGAAGGTTATGCGATCACGAGCGCTCTTGCGCTGGGCCATGAAGTTCTAACCGATGTCGTAGAGCTGCAATTGCCTGGATTGGAAAGTGACGGTGCGGCCTGGGCGCTTGGCGCAGCCTTGCGGGAGAGTCTTGCGCGCTGGCTTGGAATCGAGCCGCGCGAGCTTGGAATTTCTGTGGCAGCTCGAGACGGCAAGCTCGGTCGCAGAGTGCCGTCGGTCTATATCTTCGATGAGGCATCTGGAGGTGCCGGATACGCTCCGAGACTTCTCGACGACATCTATCATGTCTTCGAGCGAGCGGCCCGCGTCCTCGATTGCCCCAAGGAATGCGAGATGGGGTGTTCGGCCTGCGTCCTCGCTGCCGATCTCTACAAGCAGCAGGGACGTCTCGACCGGCGGTCTGCGCACCTCGCGGTCCAAGCGTTTCTCGAGACAAATGCTGAACTGCCGCAGGAAGATCGTGCGGTCCCCGATGCTAGGGCAATCAATGACGCGGCAAACACACTCCTTTTGAGAGCGCGAAGCGGAGACAGCATTTCGGTCCTGTTGCCCACCGTGTTCGATCTTGCAGAGCTGACTTCGACCAAGATGCGCACCTTCTTTTCTGCCGCCTCGGCCCGCGGCGTTCCGGTGACGCTCGTGCTTGATCCGAGTTCCTTTGATAAGCTCGAAGAGGTCGAACGGCGCTTTTTGCGCGATGCCTCGGTGCGGTTCGAATTCTCTTTGGCCCTGGGCAAAGGAGAAGACGCACCCTTTGAGAGCAAACGCCTGGCCGAATTGATCTCGTCTGATCGTACCACAGGGTTCTTCTCCCGCGATGCGAACGCGGCGCAGCCGGGGGAGCGATGGGGTCTGGGTGATACGCATGCTGTCGTTGCCGGTACTCTCAGCGGCCCCACCGCCTACAGCCCGATCAACCCGGATGATCTGGAGCGACAGGTTGCGGCTGGTGATCAGGTCGAGCTGATGCAAGGTTTTGGGCAATGCCCGGTTGGCCAATTTGGCAAACGCTTTGGCTCGAAACTGAAACAGCAGATGGAAGCGGCTGGTGTTTGGAGGCCTGGCAGTCTTGTGCGGATCACCTACGCCGACCGCTACCTGAACTCTCCGCTGACCATGCTCCTCTTCCTGCGGACGTGCGAAGCTCTATCCGCTGACTTGAAGGCGGATAGTCCCGTTGAAGTCGATATCCTGGTTCAGCCACTAAAGAACGATCGTAGTCCTTATCAGATCAAACACGATTGGACTTATGAGGATGACCGAGCGGAAGTAGCCGAGCTTTTGGGAGAAAAATTTGGCCTCGATGTCGATCTTCAGGTCACGCAAAATTCCGACCACGGCCGCAAGCTCGAGCTTGAATACGTCGATGGTCAAAAGGTCCTCGTGCTGCTCGACCAAGGGTTTGGATATTGGCGCATAGCGGGTAGCCCGCCGCGGCATGACTTTCGTTCGGCACCCGCTGCGCAGGCGAGTGAGCTCCTACGCTCATCGACTGCGGTCGCCGGCGTTGGGGAAAGCTATTTTGCAGTGAAGAACGTCAGGGCCAATTGAGCGTGGATTGCCACCGCAGAGGTTTGGCCTTCTTAATAACAATGACCTACACCATCCCCCGCAATTCTGAACCGACTGGTGCCCAATGAACGATCTTATCAACCAACCCGATGCTCCTAGGCTCATCTACGGCCTTCGTGACACCGGCTACAGTTTTAATACTGCAGCAGCAGATATCATTGACAATTCCATCGCTGCGAATGCGTCTGAAGTAAATGTTCGGATAGAGTTGGCTGAAGATGGTCGGAAGTTTGTCTGTTTCGGTGACAATGGGGACGGCATGAACGGCGAAATGCTATTTAATGCCATGCGTTACGGTGCACCCGCCAGAGCGAATCTTGCGAGCCTCGGCAAATTCGGTCTTGGCCTTAAAACGGCATCCAGTTCGGTTTGCCTCCGGTTTACGGTTATTTCCCGCCAGTCCGACGAGGCTGACTTCGCTAAGCTCGCTTGGGACCTCGAGCATGTCGAAGAGCAGAACCAGTGGGAAATGCTCCGCGAAGAAATGACCGCAGACGACTATGAGCTCTTTGAAGAGCTTTGTGGTGACAAGGGCACGCTAGTAGTCTGGTCCAAATGTGACCGTCTGTTGTCGAAGGAATATGACGATCCTGGCGGCGCGAGGGAACAGGCTGCAATCAGGAGGCTGGGTGAGCGGCTGATCGACCATGTCGCTCTTATTTATTATCGCTTCCTCGACGAGGGGGACGATCGTGAGAGGCACGTTTCAATAAGCGTAAATGGCGAGCAGGTCAGACCGTGGAACCCGTTTTATCCTGAAAAGGCCGATCAAGTCCTCTCTCCTGAACAGCAGAAGCTTGAGATCGAACTGGAAGACGGGTCTGTTGAAACAGCGCAAATCAGGGCGTGGATTTTGCCCAACCGCCGGGATCTCACCAAAGACGAGCAGAAAGTCGCGAATATCACCAACCGCGGTCAGGGGTTTTACATTCATCGCGAAGGCCGTGTGATCCAGCAGGGTGGCTGGCTCGGCGTGTTTGGCGCTGTTGAGCCGCACACATCATTGTTGCGCGTCGAGTTCGACTTCACTCATAAGCTTGACGAGGCCTTCAAAGTCGACGTCAAGAAGTCGAAAATTCTCTTCGACCCGGCTCTTGAGGAAGCTCTAAAGACCCTTCTTCAGCCGACTTATCGCGAAGCAGGCAACCGCTACCGGCGCAAGGAGAAAGCAGCTGCGGTGGAGCGCGGCGTCGATCACGGCAGCGCGAATAAGGTCATCGGCAATACGCCTTCGACCAAAAAGCCGGACGTTCAGTCTGCCGACGCGGGTCAGAAAACCGCTACGCTCAACAACAATCGCGGTGCAGGCATTAAGCTCCGGGTGCCCGTGGATACGCACGTAAACCCGGATAGTATTCACGTTGAAGCTGTTGAGACCATCACGTCCGGCGATCTCTGGGAGCCGGCTATGCGCAGCGATGCCGAGTCAGGCTTCGTGGCAGGCGTCCGCATTAACAAGCACCACGACTTCTATCTGAAAATCTATCAGAGGGCTGCCGCCAGCGGCTATGCAGTTGAGGGCATGGATCTGCTGCTGTGGGCTTTTGCTGTGGCTGAGCAGAACAACACCAACGATGACCTTGAGCCGATATTCGAAGACATTCGCAACGAGATTTCGACCAATCTCAAGAAGCTGCTGCGTGAAGTGCCTCTGCCCGACGACGAAGAGCTGACAGAAGCCGGGGACGAAGAAGGGGACTGAGATGCTTGCCGAGAAGCAGGCCCTGATCCGCCGGGAAGTCGAGGAGGGAACCGGCGCTGCAATTTGTCTGGAGGAAGACAGGTCCGGAGTGCAGACAGCAATCAGGCTCTGGTTTGCAGACCTTGAGCGCTCTCACAGCCCGATAGTCACTCTTCGGCCGACGGGTCTGCGCCGCTTCGAAGCGAAGCTGGCATTCGGCAATTTTGCAGCTGATACGATCCGGCAGATGCAGCAGGCAAGCGCAGAAGAAGTTCAGCTTGCAAGGGCGCTCGTCGCCTCAGTAGCGTCGAGCGCGGATCTGAAAATCGGTAACGGTCAGACTACCGAGGACTGGACGATCGACAATGGCAGTTTCACGATCATCGCAGAGAAGCGGGGTATCGAGAGCCGGTTTGACGATGATTCCGTTGCGGAGACCTGTCGTGAGCTCGTCATCCCTGTTCTTGCCGCAATGGCAGAACTTTATGGATACGACCCGATCGAGGAAAGCGCGCCGTCTGATCAGGAAGCACTGACTGAAGGCGCCGTTAAACTCACCGTCGTACGCCGGCGCGAACGGAACCCACGCAATCGTCTGCTCTGCCTGCGTATCCACGGCGCCGTCTGCAAGATCTGCAGTCTTATTCCCGGCAAACTCTATGGCGATGCCGGGGCTATCATTGAAGTGCACCACCTGCAGCCTCTGTCTCTTTCCGGGGAACCCAGACCATACGATCCGGCAACAGACCTGATACCACTTTGCCCGAACTGTCATCGCGCGGTCCACACAAGGCGCCCTGTTCCGTGGACACCAGCAGAACTCAGAAGCAGGCTGTCCAGTGACTGACGGGCCTGCATCACTTCCTGCCGATTTCAGGCAGATTTCAGCGGCACCTCCCCAGGGCTGGGAGCTGTCGTCAAGAATTGTGCAGCCGGAAATCCGGATCCGGAAAGAGGGTGCTGGTTTTGCGATCCACGTTGCTGGCACCAGAACTGTGCGGGGGGAAAAGAAAGTCTGGGACGCGCCCGGCCCGGATTACAACTGGGTCGCCGACGGAAATGTAATCCGCCCACTTCCTCACGATACGCCGGCCATAGTCCGGCAGATGCTGGGCGGGCAGCTGCCGAAAACGCTCAGCTTTCCCGATGTGGTGCGTCTTGTCCGGCTGGGTAATCCCGACATACCTGTCATAGCTGAAGAGAGCGTCTTCCACTCAGCGCAATCGGCTGCTGCCGACCTGCGCCCGGATCAGGACATTCCGGGTCTGCATGCGACTCTGTTCCCGTATCAGGCTCAGGGCGTAGCATGGATGGACCAGACCATACGGCATACCGGCGGCCTCATTCTCGCTGACGAGATGGGGCTCGGAAAGACCATCCAGATCATTGCCCTGCTGCTCTGCGAAAAACCGGAAACGTCACGACCAGCCCTCATCATCTGCCCGACGAGCCTGATCGCCAACTGGCGGAAGGAGATAATGAAGTTTGCGCCCGAGCTTTCTGTTCTCATCCACCGCGGACACAACAGAACCGGCATCACCGCGGGTCTGCAGCGGGCCCAGGTCGTGCTTTCAACCTACGACACTGTGGTCAACGATATATCCATTTTTGCAGGCATGACCTGGTCATGGCTGATCTGCGATGAGGCGCAGGCTCTGAAAAACCCCGATTCCGGGCGCAGGCAGGCGATTGGGAGGATTCCCAGGCAGCGAACCATTCCGATGACAGGGACGCCGGTCGAGACATCGCTGCTGGATCTCTGGTCGCTTGCCGACCTCGCGATACCTGGATTGCTGGGAAGCCGGGAGGACTTTGAAGCCGATCATCCGGACTCCGAGGAATCGGCAAAGAATCTGGCTCGGCTGACCGATCCCGTGGTTCTCTGCCGAAAGGTGAGTGATGTCGCCGGCGATCTTCCGGAGCGCATCGATATCGATCTGCCACTCGAACTCGGCGATGAGCTTTCCCCGCGTTATGATGAAGTACTGGCCGAGACGCTTGAGAAGTACCCTGTGGCAGGCAATCTCGTCGCGACAGGTCAGTTGCAGCTCTTCTGCGCCCATCCCTGGCTGCAGGGATCCGGCGATCCCGACGGAGATCAGGACGCGAGGATCGATCCGTCAGCCGGAATGCCGCTCTTCACACCGAAGGTGGAGCGCACAATCGCCATTCTCGAAGAGGCATTCAGGAGCGGACGCAAGGTTCTCCTCTTTGCAATTTTCAATCGCTGTGGCGAGATTATCCGTGAGGCAGCGCAGGGACGGCTGCCGGATGCATTCTGGGGGGCGATCAATGGGTCCACGCCGCAGGAAGAACGGCAGGTAATCGTTGACGCATTCTCCGGCCACGATGGGCCGGGCTGTCTTGTACTCAATCCAAAGGCGGCGGGTGCGGGACTCAACATAACCGCTGCAACTGTAGTCATTCACTTCACACAGGCATGGAACCCTGCGCTTGAATCCCAGGCAAGCGCCCGCGCGCACCGGCGCGGGCAGACCGAACCTGTCTATATCTACCGGCTGTTTTACGAGGACACGGTCGAACGGGTAATGATTGACCGATCTCAGTGGCGTCGCGAACTTGGCAACGAAGCAGTCCCGGTGTCATCACGTGATGCCGATGATCTGAAGCGGGCCCTCTCAATCCGGCCCGGCGGAGAAAATTGATGAGCAGTCAGACATATGAGAAGCCGCTGACGGCGAACGACACCGGAGAAACCGGAGGTCATCAGGCAGGAATACACATACCGAAATCACAGACGGATCTGATCGCGCTGCTTCCGTTCCTCGATCCTGCGCAGAAGAACCCCGATGCGTGGCTGGAAATGACGGACGACACGGGTGTGACCTGGCGCTTCCGCTATATCTACTACAACAACAGGCTTCATGATGAAGGCGGGACTAGGGACGAGTACCGCATCACCCATATGACCAAGTTTTTCCGCGCTGTTGGCGCGACGGAAGGCGATGTACTCGTGCTTACCGGATCTCCGGGAAGTCTGACCTATTCTGTGTCAGTCCGGAAGGAAGAGTCGCGTCAAGGCGAGGAGGCGGGTGCACCGGTGAGGGTCCGCCTGAAAGGCTGGCGCCGTGTACATTAGAGAAGCTGGAGAGCCGGTAGATCCGCCAGGAGCGCAGCCCCAGGGTAGCATCCGACAACCTGGATCGGTGGATAATCTCCCGATCGGTGTCCTTCACCTTGGTGTGAAGACTGCAACGCTGGAGAGGGCCGGTTTCCGCACCGTCGGCGATCTCGCCAGCGTAACCAGGGAGCAGATCATCCGGATCCCCACAGTGGGCTGGCGTACAGCCGATCTGCTATGTGAAAACCGGCAAGCGCTGATTGATGTTTCGGATGCTGAGACGGGCACTGACTGGGACAGGTACTGCGAAACCACGCGTATCCCGCTCCTGCCGCATGAGGGCCGGCCGCGCTCGGGTAAAGACTTTCTGGCTTCCCTTCCGGACTTTATCGAAGAGGTCGCCGACAATCTCGCAGACGAAACCTTTTCAGCAATTCTTCGCGAACGCATCTGTCAGCCCCCGGAACGGCAGAAGACGCTCGATGAAATAGCTGCGACAACCAGCCCTCCGGTCACCCGCGAAAGGATCCGACAGAAGGAGAAGAAGCTGCTGGGGCAGCTGACCGGCGGGCTACTTAACGAGACCTATGGAACGCTGGGAATACATTTCCGTCCGGAGTTTTCGATCTGGTGGAAACGGGCTGCTGACCGTCTTTCCCACCTTGAGGAAATCGAGTTCACAGATTTCGTAGAGGCCCTCTCCGCTGAATGGGAGGTGCCCAATCATGCGGTCATAGCACAGCTCCCGATCATCCTTGCGATCGTCACCGGCGAACCGCAGATGTCCGGTGAGTTTCGGGCAGCGAGTCGTGTCGATCCACGGCTTTTCGGCGATCTGAGGGGGGAAGTGGTCGGGCTCCCACTGAACCGACTCAGACTGGGCAGATACGTTGAGCGTCTGGCTGAAGCCGGATCAGAAACTGTAGGGGATATCGTCGCGAGGTTGCTCGCCGGCAGCCTGGGGGCAAAGGGAGGAAAGGCGGCCGAGGTGGCTGCGATGCATGCAAATCAGCTGGCCTCCTGCCTCCGTGATGATGGTCTGATCGACTGGCCGTCATACCGGACAGCCAACGCACTGAGCTGTCTGCCAGCCTCGCCAACGGTCAATGCCGCTGAGTTCGTCGCCACACTTCGCGACACCGTCTGTGACTTGCTGACCGCGTGCCGCGTTACGAAGCGCGCGTCCGAAATTTACCGTCTCAGGACGAGCCGCACTCTTGGGAGCCAGATGACACTGCAGGCTGTCGCCGACGCCCTCGATACCCATCTGCCCACGGTCAAACGCGAAGAAACGGTGTTTCTGAGTTTTCTGAATGGAGTGCTGATCGGTCACGACTTCAGCAAGCTGCCTGTATGGCTGGATGACCTCTGGCTGGAATACTGGGACGAAGCCCGGGCCAGCTACGAAAGTGCCCGGGACAACTACGGAGAATTCTCGGAGAATCTTGCCTGGAAATGGCGACTGACGGTGCGCGACATCGGCAAAGCAGCACCAACGATCTGGGCAGTGCTGAGCGGCTACCCGAACGACAGGCGCTCGAAAAGAGCCATCAGCAAAGCTCCCGTCGTGAGCCCGATCATTGATCCGGACCCTCAGTTACCTGCCGGAAGGATCCGGCTCCGTGGCTTCCGGCGGGTGCATTGACGAGGCACGCATGGATTTTACATCCTGGCCTCTGATTTCGAGCAGTAGTTCATCACCCCTGAGCCAGGATGTCAGCCGCGTCAGGAGTTCCTTCAGTTCAATTCTGCTCTTTCCCTTGAGCGCGCACTCCCAGACGGTGGCAATGCGCCATCCTTCCGAAAGCAGCGCTGATCCGACAACTTTGTCCCGCTCTTGATTGGCGCCGATCTTTGCCGCCCAGAATTCGGTGCGTGTACCTGGAAGCCGGAACAAATGGCAATCATGACCATGCCAGAAGCAGCCGTGCACAAAGATAACTGCATGAAACCGGCTGAGGACGATGTCGGGCTTGCCGGGCAGATCCTTCCGGTTGACCCTGAAGCGATAACCCTGCCGGTGAAGGCCACTCCGAATCAGAAGTTCAGGCTTCGTGTCCCTTCCCCTGATAGCCGCCATGTTACGGCTTCTCGTCGCGGGATCATGGACGTCAGGCATACTCCCGGACAGCCACCTCATCGTTCGGGGCTGCTTCCCGGGTTATATGCGGACGCATGATCCTTGCGACCTCGCTAAACACCGGCACTGCCACCGAGTTACCGAACTGCTTATACGCCTGCGTATCGGAAACAGGGATCCGGAACGTGTCGGGAAAACCCATCAGCCTTGCGCATTCCCTCGGGGTTAGCCGTCGGGGATTCTTGCGTCCCTTTTGCTGCACAAGAATTTCAGAGCCGTCCTTGTAATAGCGCGCTGAGAGCGTTCTGCAGGTGTCGTCCGGGCCTACCAGGCCATAGCCAAAGCCATTGCCTGCTGCACGATGCTTGGCTGAGTAATCACGGAGATATTTCCAGAGGTGATTGCTCAGGGTATACTTGGCACTGACCGTCGCAAGTTCTCCCTCCGTATAGTGCGATTCTGCAATTTCGCTGCCGTTCTCGGGATGCAGTACCGATCGCATCCGCGCTTCGCCTTCAATCGGAAGCTTCAAGTCCGCCCAGTCGAATCCACTTTTTTCGCGGAAGCCAACGAGCACTATCCGTTCACGGTTCTGCGGAAGAAAATGACGTGCGTTTAGAACGCGAACATGGAGCTCGTATCCGAGGTCTTTCTCCAGAATTTTGCGGATGACCTCGAAGGTCCGTCCTTTGTCGTGGCTTTTCAGATTCTTCACGTTCTCGAGCAGGAATGCGCGTGGTCTGTGAGCCTTCAGGATCCGCGCAACATCGAAGAACAGCGTTCCCTGAGCTTCGTCAAGGAACCCATGCTTCCGGCCCAGCGCATTCTTTTTTGACACCCCAGCGATTGAAAATGGCTGACAAGGAAAGCCTGCGAGGAGAACGTCGTGCTCAGGAATCTCATCGACGGGGACTTTGGTAATATCACCGGCGATTGGCCGGTTGTCCGGATAGTTGGTGTGATAAGTAAGCTGTGCATATTTGTCCCATTCAGACGTGAATACGCAGCGGCCGCCTACGCCGTCAAAAGCCCGGCGTAGTCCTCCTATGCCGGCAAAGAGGTCAATGAATGTGAACCCCCCCGCATTTGTGTGTGTCGGGACTGTATCGGCTCGCTCACGCAGCCAGTCGAGCACGACTTTGCGAGGTCTGATCTGTCCGGACTCCCAGCGGAAAATCTCCCGTTCGGAGTAACCCAGTCTTTCTGCGAGTTCCTCGGTCGAGAGCCCGGCCCGGCAGCGTAGAATTCGGAACTCAGATTGCATATGTCTGCCTCGGGTGGTTGTGGCGACGGGATGTCATGAAAGTTCCCCACGGGCAAGTGCAGACATTTCAGTTTCAACAAGCAGCTGTAGGCGATCGCCCGGCCTGTCGGCTTCTCAGCCGATATCGCGGAATCCGCGCCTAGCCTTACATGCCATGTCGTCTTCCACTCCGGCGGTATTGCAGTGCCTGTTCCAGTTACTGACTGCGGCCCGGATCGTGTCGATGATCGACCTGGTCTCAGTAGGTTTCAGGTCAGCAAAGCGTCCGAACTCCAGCAGGTCATCGAGTTCGAAGCCATCCGTTTTACCGGCCAGAGACATCTGGTGCTCGTTGGTCCAGTCCCCGTCAGGATTGTAGGCGTAGACGACATCGAATGCGGGCGAGAGGCTCCAGCGACCCGCGCTGTCCATGAGGAAGGCGATGTTCTTGGTGTGGTCGTCCTGGTTCCGAATGAAGACATTGAGCAGCGCGCGGCGCACCTGCTCCCTGATCGCTTCGCGTCCGAGACCGAGCATGCGGATGGTCTCAATTGCCTGCTCATAGCTGTAGGCCCGAGCGAGGTTGAAATCGAAATGGCGCATCGCGCAAAGCGACTGCATGTGGAGCTTCTTGCCGTCAGGCGTGCGGTCGAATCGCTGGGTCATGAAATGTGCCCGCCCGCCTTCTTCGTGCAGACGAGAGCGAGCCATGTCGATGCCAGCCTCTCGGGCTAGCAGATAGCAGGCGTATTCAAGCCGTCCGAAGCCCATCGGGTCGGCGAGTTCCTTGTCGGCATTGCCCGACACTCCATCGAATTTGACCAGCCATTGCGTATAGCCGGGTCCTGCGGTCAGCTGCCCTGAATGGAATTCTCCGGTCTCCTCATTCCAGGCGAGGACGGCCTTGGCCCGGGCACCACCAGCAGAGGTGCCGACGCGCAGGATCTCTTGAAGTGCGCGATGATCATCTTCACCCTTGAGCACACCGGCCAGTTCTTCACGCGCAGCAATGACCCTGTTGGCGAGCTCTACGAGCGGGGCGATATCGACCGGCCGACCCTGTTCACGGCGCTCACCGGTGGCAGGTTCGAATTCGAGCGCGCCCATGCCTCTGCGGCCGGTGTAACAAAGGCGCTCGACCGGATCGAAGCTGTCGGCTGTGCGGCCCTGCTCGGCAAGGCAACGATTGATCAGCGCGGTGCCAAATTTGTCGGGCAGGCTGTCTGCCAGCATGCCCGGTAGCCCTTTGAAGGTCTCGTAATTCAGTGCGGGAAAGTCGTAGACGCCGCTTCGCAGAGGCATTGTGAGCGGGGCAACTTCGATACCGCTGCGGCTGAATTCCGGAGTGTATTCGAAAACCCCGACATCGCGATCCTCATCCCACAGGACGGCGCCGATCTGACGACCCCAGAGATTGACTACGGCGCGGGTCATGGGGCCTCGTCACCCCAGCTCCATTCCTCGCCAGCTTCACCTTCAGAAGACTTACGCACCCTCTGCCGCGCCTTGCCGGTGTCGGACCGGGGATCGAGCGGGCTCAGCTTGGCGTCCGGCATGATATCCAGGAGGCGGTCTTCAATTTCAAGCGCACGCATTATCCTGGCAAGGCTATCGATGGTCCCGCCATTGCCGGCTTCCAGGCGGACGAGCGTTGAACGCGAGATGCCAGCCATTTCCGCAAGCTCGGCCTGCTTGAGATTGCGTGATATGCGATACGCTTCGATCTGCTTCCCGAGGTCGGATAGCAGCACTGAGAGAGGGCGCAGGTCTGGTGAATCATAATGTGTCATTATCGAGACATTATCTCCGATATGGAGCTTTGTGTAGCGATTTTGCGTCTTTACATGAAGACACTTAATGTGTCAATATCGAGACGTAAATTGGCTTATTACCGATAATGCATCAAATTTGAGACTTTATGTAGGTCGGAGTGATGGAAATGGATGACGAGAAGGAGCAAAACGACCAGACGGACTGGAAGGGTCTACGAGAGATCGACCGTGCCATCTCCGAAAATCGCCTAACGTCATACTCTTGGAGGAAGGCTTGGGCCGACCCCTGGGGACGGGCGAAGATCATCACGGTGCTCACGCTGCTTGTAGCATTTGTGATCTTCGTTATCGTCTACGATCTGGTCCTCTGAACCCTACCACTGCTTCACATCATCTGCCGCTTCCTCGCTTGCGCCCGTGGCGCCCTGCGTTTGGCGGTCCAGGTAACCTCGAACGGTACCAATCCTTCCACGACCCTGCTGGCGAACCCGCTCGACCTCATCCGTGATGTCAGACCGATCAGGAGCATCGGGCATTGAGGGACCACCCGCAGAACCTACAGTTCCCCTAGCTCGCACCTGCCCAGCACTCCCGATCCCGGGGCGGCTGACAGGAGCGAAGTCCGGCAATGAAAGGTCGGCTTCGATGTCGTCCTGCAGCCGATCGGCATAGCTTTCGACAAACCGAGATTGCAGCTGCTGGCCGCGCGCGCTCATCTGGAACTCGATGTCATCGAAGCGCACCGGCCCGTAATAGTCGCGATTCCCTTCGATCTCGGCCATGCCCCATTCGCGATAGGCCTGGCTCAGGTTCAGCGTGCCTGCGGCGCTGTTGGCCTCGTACCAGCTGGCATGGTTCTCGAGGCGGCTGGCCATCTCTTCGGCCCGACGCGCCTCTCGCGTGTAGCTTTCGGCTTCGGTCAGCGATCGGCTGAGACCCGACGAGCTGGTCGACACTTGCGATACCGAGCTCGAGTTCGTCTCGCGCAGGAAGCCTTCACGCGTGTTCGACCAGTTGCGACTGTCGGAAAGCTGACGCAGCGTTCCCATGATCCTGCCACGGTCTTCCGAGGCGATTCCGATATCGCTGTCCGTCCACGATTGATTGCGACCGCCAGCCGCCTTGGCCCCAAGAGTTGCTGGCCCCAAATTGCCTCCTACGCCTGCGGAAGCTTCTCCATTTAGGAACCAGGATACAGTAATGTCGTCGGACGCGCGCCGCGACAGGCCGAACTGCTGCTGGAGCGTCCTTGAAGCATTGTCGACTTCGCTGAATGCCGTGCCAATGCTGTCGTTCGTGCCGACGCCGCTGACCGTGTCGGAGCTCTGACCCTGGCTGTAGGCGTTGCGAATCTCGCTGAACCGGGTGAGCGCAGAGCTCGTCGATTGCTGGGCGAGGTTGGCATAGGTCTCGCTCTGCGTCCGGCTCTGGCTCGCCATCGTTCCGAGGCGTCCGGTAAAGTCCTGCCCCAGTGTCGGCGTGAACGGATAGCTTGAATTCGGGACAGCAGCGAACTCGCCATCGGGGAAGCTGGTGGTCTGCGTGCCGCTGTCGCTGAAACCACGCGTCTGTGCCGCGCCATAGGCGATGTTGGGTGCAAGATTGCCCTGCGCAAACTGGCGGGAAAACACCGTCGAATTGTCGATGTTCGAATTGCCGAGCGAGACATTGCCGGTGCTCGCTTCGCGCGAGGCTTCCTCGGCCGCGTTCTGACTCGGGTTGAGATAGCTCGTTGCCTGGCCCGAGATCGCCAGTGCACCGCGCGCCACCCCGCCGGCAAGGAACGGGATCGAGGCGACAAGATAACCCGCCAAGATGCCGATATCGCTGTTGACGTCGCTCATGCCGGCAAAGGTCGCGAGGCTGAGACCCGTGCTGCCGCCAGCGGCGGCGACATCGCCCGCACCTTTGAACATCAGGATCATGTGCAGGATCACGAAGAGCGGTCCCCACGCCGCAAGGTAGAAGAATCCGGTGACATAGCCTCTCAATGCAATGGGGCCGGTTCGCGGCATCAGGAACAACGGAAACAGGACAGGGAACAGCGCGTAGAACACCACCGTCAGCACGACATTGAGGATCGGGACCCATTTCATCGCGTTGTGCGCGATCGAGGAATAGGTCCGCTCGGTCTGAATATCGGCCCGGGTCTGCGCAAAGACGTCGATACTGCCCGTTCCGCTCGCCCCTGCAAAGCCATGCATGGCCTGGTTCATGGCATTGATCGTCAGCACCTGGCGGAAAATGTCGCTCGCGCTGCGCGAGATGCCGGTGAGATACTGATAGGCAATAGGGAGATCGGCCATGAGCTTGGCCTTGGCGAGTGCTTCGGTCTGGCGCGGATAAAGCTGACGCCCCGCGACAAGCGTCATCTCGTCAATGAGGCTCGCCCATTGCCCCGACAGCGCGGTGTAGGCTTCGCGGCAGGTGATGATCGAGGCCGTCACGCTATCGTCGGCCTGCCGGGTCAGGAATTTCTGCGCGCGCGCCGCGCTCCCCGGTGCGATCGTCGTCCAGATGTCATCGCTCTCGGACAGCTCCTTCATCGAATAGCGGCCGAGCAGCAGATCGTAGAACACGCATTGCCGGACATGCTCGTCGAAGTTCGCGGCAAACTCCGGATCGGAAATGCGCAAGCTGCGCGTCGATTCAAGCAGCCGCGCGCCATAGATCATGCCATTCTTCGAGTAGTTGAGGTCGTCCGGCAGGCCGAAGACGAGCTCGGCCGAGCGGGTCAGATAGTCCCCCGCCTGGCTGGTGAAACTTGCCATCAGGGCAAGCCCAAGTGGGACATTGGCCACCGTTGCCGGTGCAAGGCTGGGATTGACCCGGTCGGTTACATGGACGTCCATGCGCGGCACCATCAGGCACATGTAGATGAGCGTCGCACCGAGGAACCAGTTGAGCCAGGCACGCCAGTCCTGGTTGAACGCGACCACTATGACCGCGAGCACCATGCCCATCACCAGCGCGACCTGAATGAGGCTTTTGTAGCCGCCCGCACCTGTCCAGGCGGCAACGGCGTTGAGGACATTGACGATGTACTCGCCGCCGCCGACCGTGAAAATCTCGACCATGCTGCCTGACCCTTATGGAACGATGGAGCGGGACTGCATCCCGCGGGACCAGTCGAGCGCGGCCGCCATCGACGGCGACATCGAAGCGGCGAGCATGTTCTCGATCATCGCCGTTTTCTCAATGATCTGCATGATCGCCGAGACCCGCGCCTGTCCGGTCGCTTGCCGCTGGGCGAGGCTTGACCGGACCTCGGCGACCTGAGCGCGCCAGATCGCGAGTTTCGCTTCATCGGCCGCAATGAAGCTCGCCATCGAGCGTCCGGCCTCTGCGGTGATGCGTTCGAGGATGGCATAGAGGAGATCGATGCTGGCGATCTCGGTCAGCGTGTTGCGGTCGTCGGTTGCCATCCCGCGTCCATAGGCCGCCTGCACGGTGAGGATCTTGTAGAGCGGCACCGATGCCACCTGGAGCAATTCCTTCTCCTCGTCGCCGATCGCGGTGTCGCTGCGGATGGCCTCGACCATGCTGCCGATGAGCCGGGCAACGCGCGGCCGGATGGCCTTCGCGCTCGAGAGGCTCATCTGCTGGAAGGTGGGGTTGAGGCACTGGTCGGGCTCGTCGCACTGGAACACCCGCACCGACTGGCCCTGCGTCCCGTCGAGCAGCGCGGTGACGAGAGTCGAAGAGGCATCGCCCGCGAAAGGCACGAATTTGCCCGGTTCGTCGTCGCGGGGCGGCACGTAGATCACCGTGCCGATGAGCGTCATCGCATATTCGGCAAGGCCGCGGTCGAATGTGCCACCGGGGTTAAAGAAGGCGCTCTGCTTGAGGACATGCCAGGTGTAATTGCGCGGCACACCGGGATTGACGTCGGCATAGTCGGCGCCGGCACCCTCGTTGGTCGAGGCGCGCTGGCCGCGCGTCCCGCAGCCGTGTTTGGCGGCGGCATAGTCGGTAAAGATACCTTCGGAATTGCCGATCGCTTCGCAGATCGCCTTGTCGGCGAGATCGCCCTTGGGCCAGACGCCGCCGACCAGCCCCTGCGCCATCTCGCAGGAGTTGATCGAGAGATTGTTCATGAGCTGCGCCTTCTGGCTGAACTCCTGCATGATCTTCGAGCATTCGGGGCAGACGGTGTCGATCGCGAGGCTGAAGGCGAACCCCACCGCATTGTTGGCGACGGCCTTGAGCAATGCGACCATCTCGCTCGCGTTGATGAAGGAGAAGGACCCGGCGAAGATATCGATACCGCCGCAACCAGCGCGGGCACGCGGCAGCTGGAGATTAGCGATGTTGGTCGTCTTTTGCGGGAAGCGCGTCCAGACATTGCCGAGGCTGTAATAGCCCGCCGACTGGCCTTCGAACGCGCTCGGCCCGGTGACATTGGCCGCAGCGCCCATGTCGTCCATGAAGCGGTCCATGCTGTCGCCGACGTTTGCGGCGACGGGGGACGCGACCATGCTGGCGGCCGCTATGGTGAGCGCCGCATTGCGGATGCTAGTAATCATGTCCGGCTTCCTTCGAGGTGAGGAGGTAGATGCGATCCTGCAGCTCGTCGGCCGAGAGCACGCCGTATCCGATCGGGATCGGGCGCCTGGCCACGCTGTCCCACAGCACGAGCGCCGGGGTAATGCCGGGTTCGAGCCCCATGCGCGGCCGCTGGCCGCTTTCGACTTTGTAGTCGGGGAAGTGCCGAGACGGTCCGCCATCGGTCGAGATCGCCCGGACCGTGATATGCCAGCGGTCCGCCACCGAGCGCACGATCGGGCTCATCACTTCGCACGCGCCGCAGGTCTGGGCGAAGAAGTAGAACAGTCCATAGCGCTCGGAGAGCCTGGCCATCACCGCATCGCGGTCGGCAGCGCGCGCGTCCTGCCATTGCTTCTTGGCGAGCGCGCCAACCGGTCTCTCGAGCGTGTAGTCGAGCTCGGGATCCTGCCAGATCGCGCGCTGCCAGACATCGGAGAACAGCGAAGCGCGGTCGAGCTGAGCACGCTGGAAGCGGATATAGGCGGTGACGTTTTCCGGCGTCGGATAGAGGATTGCCCGTGCCTTGAGTTCGCGCAGTTCTCCCGTGACCGCGTCCAGCTCCTGCGTGGCGGTTACCTGGGCCGGTGGCTGCGCCATCTCCGGCTCCTCTGCCGGCACCGGCTTTACGCAATAGAACCAGTAGCCGAGCCTGCGCTGCTTGCAGTAGAGGCTGTCTGCCGAGGCAGCTGGCTCTACCTGGCGCGCTTCCTGGGCAACTGCCCGAACGGGAAGCAGTGCAGCGAGACACATGGCCAGTGCTGGGAGGGCCAGCATCGGCAGTGATTGGCGGCGCGTCATTGGCCACTCCTTGCGTAATAGTCTTCGATTTTCTGCTGGATGAGGATGCTGGTTTCGAGCTCGTCGGGGAGCCGCGCAGCCTCGGTGAACTCGGCATAGACTTCACTGAAATCCATCTGGCTGAGGTCGAGACGGGCGAACTCGTCGAGCGTGAACCCCTCGCACTGCTCTTCCTTGGGCTTGTCCCAGGGCTTGGGGAGCTGGCGCCGGCCCTGTTCCTGCAGGATTCGCGAGAGCTTGCTCTCAAAGCAGCAGTAGACCTTCTTCTTCGTCAGGCAGACGCCGAGGAACTTGTCCGAACAATAGGTCCCCACATAAGCGCACAATCCCTGCGCATCGCGCTCGTGAAGCAGCACTTCTTCGCGGTTGCAGCCGAGCGCGACCAGTAGGCTGATCCCGGGGATGAGCGGGAAGCCCTTGCCCTTGCAGCAGTTGAGGACGCCAAAGACCTTGGAGGAGCAGGTGTTACGCGTGCCGCGGAACAGCGTCAGCGTCTCGGGATCAAACTGGCCGCGGGCCTCGTCCATCGCATGGAGCGCGGTGACAGCATCCTTGAACTCGTCGTTCGCAGTGCGCTCGATCGTCTCGCAGCTGCCGTCGATGCAATAGACATCGCCGTCGCAGACGTACTGGGTGGAGCTGTCGTTCCCGGGAAGCGGGCACTCGTAGATGCGCTCCCAGGTCTCGCAGAGAGTTTCGTCAGTGAGACATTCCTCGCGGACAAAGCGGCAGGTGCCCTGGCTTTCGATGTCGGAGCAGTCGGTCGCCGCTTCGCGCGCGATACAGGTGTAGCTGCGTTGCCATTCCCAGCAGGGCCGTGTGACAGAGACGCCATCGACCACGCGGGTCTGCGGATCGCTATCGGTGCAGATCTCTGCGTCCAGCGTGCAATCGCTATTGTCCGCAAGACCTGTGCACTGGCTTTCGTCAGGGATCGTTGTGACGGTGGTCGCCGTGACGATGCGGTAGGGCGTCTGCCCCGCGACCTGTTCGTCGCAGGTCAGCTCGGTAATCGGATCGCCCGGCTCGGTGCACCACTTGCGACCGCCGGACCAACCCCACTGCAGGCAAGGACCGTCCCGGTGTCCGGTCACTCGGCAAAGAGCGCCCGAAAACTCTTCGCAGTCCGGCTCACCTGCCAGGTTGAAGCTGCCCAATGGGCTGCAAAGGTAATGATACTGCGGTTGCTGGCTGACCCTTGCGACGAGCGGGACCGTGCATTGGCCAACCGACTGATCGATCCGTGTGCCCGTATTGCAGGTCGCGGTATAGGTGCCCGCCGACCCCGAACCAGGCGGCAGCGGAACGCACGATCCCTGGCTGCCCGAAATTGCCATGCCGCTGGTGTAGTCGAGCGGCGTCTCGTTGATGGCGAGGCTGCGCGCGATCACGTCCTCGATCTCGTTCGGCTCGAACCGTGCGCGATTGGCCATGCTGTCGCGGATCGTCCGCATCGGCGTGCTGGTCGTAGCGGCGCTGCGGGCGCGGGTCTCGATCTGGTCGGGATCGCGCGCAAGATCCTGCAGATCGCGCGTCGCTTGCGGATCGAAATTGGGAACGCGTGCTGCGTCGGGATTGGTCGTTGCTGCCTCGCGCGCTTCGCCCAGCAGCTCGGTGGCAAAGTCCTTGCCGTCGGCCCTTGCTGCATCGCGGGTCTGAGCCTGAATGGAAGCCGCGCTTGTGAGGGTGACGAGTGCCACAAGGAGATGGGCGAGGGTTTTGGCGGTCATGGCCGTTCCTCCCTGGAGAGCTGGCGCAGATGGAGGCGGGCAAGTTCGGCGCCCGGACCCTTGCCCGAGGCAAAGGTCTCGAGGACTTCGCCCACGCTGATGTTGCCGGCGATGCGGTCGTGCGGCGGCACCTCGCTGGTGCAATCGAACCCGTCGCAGGGACTGAACTCGGTGCTCAGCATAATGAAGCTCGGTGCAGCTTCGATGTTGAAGGCGCGGAACAGCCTTGGATCGATGCCGAGCGAACCGGCCGCGTCTCGGGTGCTCCAGATGGCGGCGAGCCGCTTCTTGAATGCCTCGCTGTTACCTTGCGGGAAGCCGCGCAGCACGGTGACGCCTCCCGCCCTGGTCATGTCGTGGACCAGCGCCTTCAGCGCTTCGGGCGGCATCGACAGGCTGGCAAAGGCAATGAAGCGTGGGGCTGTCCCAAGCGATGCCTTCTCTTCGGCGGCTTGCCCCGCGATCATCGCATCGAAGTCGAGGACGGCGTCGGTCTCGATTGCCTTGATGCTGTCCGCATAGGCAGCGCGATTGGCCTGCGCTTGCGCCTGGATAGCCTGTGCATCCTCGGTCAGCGCCTCGGCGCGTTGGCGGACATTGGTGCTGAGCGCCTGCGCATCGTCGGCATGTTCGGCTGCACGCTCGCGGATCGCTTCGAGGTCGATGCCTTCGGGCGCACTCTGGGCGAGAGCGAGGCCACCGAGGGTGACGGCAAGGCCGACGGGCAGAAGGAGGAGGTACTTGTTCATAGCGCGCAGCAGTTCCGCTTGCGCCAGACCAGGTATCCCATGTCTTCGCCGATGGCGGGGATGACCTGTCCGGCCGATTGAAAGGTGGTGGAGGCGCCGATGGGCGGGCAGGCGTAACGGCCCGAGGTCGCCGGGTTGGGGTTGGTGGCCTGGAAGCGGTATTGCTGCTTGCGCATCACCGGCATCAGGTATTTGCCGCACAGGCCCTTGGACCCCATCGTCCCCCACGAGACGAGTTCGCGGTGGAGCTTGTAGGCAAAGCGCGAGAGCACGAGCCGCGAGGCCTGGACGTGGCCTATGCTGGCCGAGACATTGCCGTTCATCGGGTACATCGAGCCCTGGCAGCCTGCGCACCAGAACATCTCGTCGATCGGCAGCTTCGCGGTCGAGGCGACGCAGTCGGCCGCACAGGCAGCGAGCGCCAGCGGGTTGGCGAAGAGCACGGCCTCAGGGTTGATGATCGCGGTGAGCTCGGAATCCTGCCACAGCGGATCGATCTCGGAGATGTAGAGAATGTCGATCGAGCCCGATTCCAGGCACAGGAAATCGGCGACGATCTCCATCCAGTAGATCAGCGGATAGGCATACCAGTGGACGTGCCAGCTCGAATAATACTGGCTCGCGCCGCCGACCGCCGATGGACCCGAGATCGAGCGGAAGCCGATATCGAAGCCCGGATCGAGTTTCATGCCGCCGAGGTTCACGAAGCACCACGGCTTCATGCTGACATCGGCAAGCCGAACGGGCTCCCAGAAGCCCATCGCGATCCCTGGTCTCAGACCGCACAGGCACACCGGCAGATCGGGGTTATCGGGATCGGGCCGGCTCGACGGCCAGATGTCCAGCCCGCCGATGGAGATCGGGAACAGGCAAGACCAGCAGATGTCGGTGATCGGGTTGACAAAGCTTCCGGTGCAGCGTCCCGGACCGGCATCGGCCATCGCGGGCGTTGCAGTGGCGAGACCAAGAATGGCGGCCAGCATGAGCGCCAGCTTTCTTAAGTGCGTCATTGGGCCGTCCTCCTTTTCGGTGGCAGCGCGATTTCGCTGATCTCGAGCAGGCGGCCCTGCTGGCGCACGCGTGCGGGCACCGATCTGATCCCGAACCTCTCCGTGAGCTTGCCGCCCTGGTCGAAATAGAAGCGGCGCTGGCGGGCCTTCATCAGCTCGAGCGGCGCACCCTTCACCAGGATCAGCTTGGCATTGGCGGCCTGCTTGAGCGCCCAGGCGAGCTGGTCGGGATCGTCGCCGTCGAGGAAGAGAAGTTCGGCGCGTAGCTGCACGCTGTCGAGCGGATTGACCCTCGTGCCAGCGGCATGGATCAGCTCGCCTTTTGCCCCGCGGATATCGGCAGCGAGCGTGATCGTCGGATCAAATTGCCAGCGACGGGCTTCGCTGGCCCGGACGATTCCGGCGACGGGGTCGGGCCGGTTCACGCGCGCGATCGTGCGGCGCTTCAGGTCTTCATTGAGCCGCGCGGTCTCCCCCGAACGTTCCATCTGCGTCAGGCGCGAATGAATCTGCTCGAGGAGGTCGCGCTCGATCACGGGAAACACCGTGCCGCGCTGGCCATAGTCGCGCGCCAGCACCTCGGCAGGGCAGAGCAGGACTGCAAGTAGGGCCGCAGGGAGGATGAGCTTGCTCACAGGATCGCCCTCCCGCTGCCCAGGATCTGGCCGCGGCAGACGAAGCCGATCTCGGCGTAGCGGCTGTCGAGGCCGCGCTGATGGCTGGTCCCGGTGTAGAAGCAGCCGTCGGGGATCGGGCCTTCGGGGCCCTTGTGAAGCGCAATGCCGAGACGGGTCTCATCGAGCCGCGCGGCGATCTTGCGGCCGTTGATGAAGACCTCGTGGCCACGGTGGCTCACGACATCGCCCGGCACGCCCAACACCCGCTTGCCGAAGAGCTGCGCGCCTTCTCCGAAATGCGCTTCGACGAGTCTGCTTGCCGGCGGCTCGAAGAAGATCAGGCTGCCGCGCTCGATCCGCGCATGCTTGTCGAGCCAGAAGGCCCAGTTGGGCAGGCTCGGGCTGGCATTGATGAGGAAGGCATGGTCTTTCGCGAAGGCGTCGACCGCGCCCCATCCAAGTGGCAGCAGCACCAGACCGGTCAGGACGAGCGGTCGTTTGAGCGTGCGGACAAAACGAGAGGCAAAGCGCGTCACTGGCCGCCTCCCTGCCCAAGCTGGCGAGCGATCCGCACGCGCAGTTCATCGGTAGCATCGGGGGCATCGCCCGCGAGCACTGCTTCGCCGACCAGCACCACGCGGCCATCGGCCCCCATTTCCGCAACAGCGCGCTCGGACGCCTGAAGGAAGGCGAGCACGCGCGCCTGGCTGGCTTCGGGATCCTGCTCTGCGCGCGCTTCGGCATCGACGAATGCGGCGATGGTCTCGGCAAGCCGGACGGTGACGATCTGCTGGCGCGGCTCGGACAGTTCGCGGCTGACCCAGGCTGCCCAGAGTAATGCGACCACGAGCGCGAGCACGCCGAGAATTCTCAGCATCAGCGGGCGATTAAAAGATTGTAATCTGCGCGTCTCAGTCAAGGTTTGCCTCCCGGGCCGAATGGTTGTCGAGATCGGCCGCGAGCCGCCTCAGGAAGCGGGGCATGCGAAACAGCGTCACCGCGCCTATCAGGATGAGGAAGCAGCCCTTGAGGTCCTGGCTGAACAGGCTGCGGCGCAACGCGTCGGCTTCGAGGTAACGGTCCGACAGATTGGCGAGCTGGGTGAAGAGGCCGCCTAGGTCCCAGCCTGCAACGAACAGGAACAGCGCGAGCGGCAATCCCAGCACGATCAGAAGCGAGCTCGCCGCAAAGCGCGCGGTCTCGATGAGGACGAAGCAGCTCCCTTGCAGGAACGGCAGCAGGCTGCGGAGGTTGGCTGGAGGGGGCCGGTCGGCGAGATGCGAGACCATCATTGTCCGCCTCCCGCCACGATGCGGATGGCATCGGCGAGGCTGTGCCCGCGCCGCTCACATTCCTGAATTGCGGCATAGGTGTCGGGATCGGAAGAATAGATTGTTGCCGAGAAGGGATCGAGCACGAGCCGGCCGACCGCCTCGGTCTCGGGGCCCTTGATGAAGACCTCGCTGTACTCGGTGCCCGAACGCTTGAGGCTGCGGATCAGCGTCTCGGTGCGGTCGTCCATGTCGAGCCGCGCGTTCGCCCTGAAATCGGCGATCGTCTCGGCCTTCTGCTGGAGCACCAGCATCCAGTCGCTGTTTTCCAGGGCAGCGCGCGCGCCATCGGACTTGTAATAGTCATTGAGGGACTGAGTCGCGGTCGCGAGCGCGCCGCCATATTTGCGCGCAGTGCGGGCATAGGTCTCGACGAACTCGCCCATCGACCCGCCCTTGAGCATGGCCCAGGCCTCGTCGATCAGCAGCAGCTTCTTGGTCGCTCGCGAAGAGCGCGTCATCGCCTGGCTGGTCATGAACATGATCGCCGAAAGGACGACGCTGCGTAGTTCCTCGCGGGACGCGAGATCGCTCATCTCGAAGACGGTGAAATCATCGTCGAGCGCGAAGCTCGCCTTGCCTGCAAAGAACCCGCCGTAGCTGCCGCCGCGGCAGAAGGGCGCGATTGCGGTGGCAAGATCGCGGCCCGCCTCGCTCTCCGATCCATGGAGCGCATGCGCGACATCGTCGACCGATGCGCCGCTTCCCAGGGCCTCCCAGGTCGCAGTCACGGCCCGGTCGATGAGTCCGCGCTCGGTGTCGCTCGGCGCGGTGCCGGGTCGCGCCATCTGGCCGACGATCGCCTTGATCATGGCGAAGCAGTCGAGGCGGTAATCCTCGTCTTCGTGCGCGCGGGCATCGTCCACCATCGAGAAGGGGTTCAGGGAAAAGCCCGAGGCGAGCGTGAACTCGACGAAGCGTCCGCCCTGCAGTTTGACCGAATGCTCGAAGCTGCGTCCGTCGTCGATCACCACGACTTTGGCGCCCGCGCCGCGCAAGGCGGCGCAGAGCTCCTGCAGCAGCACCGACTTGCCTGAGCCCGACTTGCCGCAGATCGCGATATTGTGATTGCCGGCAGAGTTTTCGAACGGCGACCACCAGAAGGGCTGGCCGCGCCGACCGACGAGCAGGAGGTGCGGGATCACGCCGCCGAGATATTCGCCCTGCATCGGCGCGATATGCGCCGCCGTCGTCGAGAGCATGGTCTTGAGGCGTTTGAGCCGCGCCATGTCGTCGGCGAGGCCATCGGCAAGGCTCAAGGGAAAGGCAGCGACGAGGCCCTGCAGCTGGAGAAAGCGCTCGTCTGCCAAATCCCAGCCCGCTGCCTTGTAGATCGCCTTGATGATGCGTTCGTGCGCGTCGCCCTGGCCGAGCGGCGAGATGCTGGTGAGCCCGTAGAACAGCTTCACGAGTTTCTTGCCGGCCTGGAGCTCGGCCTGGACGTGGCGCCATTCGGCCGACTGTTCGGCGAGCTTGGGAAGAAAGCGCGCGCTCTTGGTCTGGCTGAGACTGGTGGTGCGCATGAATTTGAAGCCCGCGCGCGCCGATGCGGCTTCCTGGTCGGGGTAGACGAGGCACAGCATGGTTGCCGTCGGACAGGGGAAGCGCAGCTTGTCGGTGAACATGTCGCCGATGAGCCGCGCGCATTCCCAGGGCGCCCAGCGCTCAGGGGTAGAGCGCACGGCATAATGCCGCACGTCGAAATGGTCGGGATAGCATTCGCCGACTTCGGGATTGCCCTCCTCGTCGCGGCCCGTCTCGCGGAAGCGCTCGGTCCTGAGGATCAGGCGATCGTCGCCGACCTCGAGCTCGATGTCGCGGCGGATCGCCTGGACATCGAGCGTATCGTGCGGGTTCCACGCATGGATGTCGGTCTCGTGCGCGGTGGTCGGCGAGGTAAGTTCGTCGATCAGCGCCAGCAATCCGCCCGGACGCAGCTCTTGCGCGTGCAGTCCGAGCGAATGGAGCATGCCCATCAGCCCTTCGCGGCATTCGGAGAGTTCGGCATCGGTCACGCTGCCGGGCACCGGCACGCCGAGCGAGACGATCAGCCGGACGTTGCGGGCATGGAAGGGCGCATGCGCCGAGCCCGAATTCCAGACGAGATCGTAAAGGCGCCTGGTGCGCGCCCTGGCGATGGCCTCATAGATCCCGCCCTGCTCATAGCGCGGAGCGAACCAGGGGCCGACCACGCTGCCGATCCGCGGGGATGCGAAGTTCAGGACCTGGAGGCAGGCGCCTTGCGGCAGACCTTCGGAGAAGAACTGTCCGAGGATCTCGCCGGTCCGTTCGTCGGCCCCGATCAGCGGGGTGACTTCGAGCACGAAGCCTTTGGAGCGGGCGTTGCGGTAGAGCTTCGCCCCCTCGTCGTAGACCCGGTAGGGCAGCCAGTCCGAGAGCATGTCGAGCCCGAAATGCGCCTGCGGCTTCTCAGGCCGGGCCGTGTCGGCAAACAGACCCCGCGAGAGCGCATCGCGCGCGGCAGCAAGGGATAGCGTCACTGGCTCTCTCCTTCGTGTGTGTCAGGGTGGGGGACCGGCTCGCGGGGAGGGGAAAACGAGCCAGGCCCCCCGGGTTCCGGCGCGTCAGCGCCGGGCATCGCCGGAACGGGCTGCGAGGGGATGAACAGCTGTTCCGGCAATGTGTCTGTTGGTTGGAATTCGGGTGCGGGGTTGCCTTCGCGGGTCGCGGCAATGGTCGATGCCAGCGAGCGCAGGATTTCGCGGCGGCCCTGCGGCGCGCGCCAGCCCGTCGCTGCCTGTTCGGGCAGCGTCAGGTGAACGACGCGCGCCTCATGGTCGCGGCCCGCCGCGTCACGGTAGGGCGTCAGCACGACCTGCAGGCGGCGAACCGCTTCGCCGGTCGAGAGCGCCGTCCGATGCGCATCAAACGTGTCAGCCTTTTCGATGCCGGTGGCCCCGGCATCGATCGCGGAGGTGGACGCGCAGGTCCCTTCGGGGGCGCGGCATGCAAAACTGCCTTTGACGTTACCGCCAAGGCTGGCGCAGCCACTGGCCAGGAGGAGCGGCGCAACAAGCACCACGGCGCGAAGGATCGGGAGCCGGCTCATTGCGCCGCTCCCTTGCCCTCGGCGACGAAGCGGCGGATCGCTGCGGCATCGCGGTAGCCATGCAGCACTGCCCCATCGCGGGCGCGCACGATGACCGGAGTTCCGGCAAACCCGTTGGCCTTCGCAAAGACTTCGTTGGCATCGAGCACCTTGGCGTCCTTGCAGGTCTTGCCGGTCGCCGGACCCTGCCCGGCGTAGGCTGCATGGAGTGCCTTTGCCGGATCCTTGGCGCACAGTACCGCCTCGGAAATCTTGCGGCTTGCCGCGCCGAAGATCGAGATCGGCCGCTCTTCGACATGAACCCTGGCCTTGGCGAGTTCGGCGGTCAGGCGCTGGCAGTACCCGCATTGGAAGTCCGAGAAGACGACCAGTTTTTCGCCCTTGGGGTTGCCCCAGTGGATCGCGCCCGCAGCCGGAAGCGACGATAGGTCAACACGGCTGGCGGTGGCTCGGACAGGCGCTTCGTCGCGCCCTGCTGGCGCATCGCCTGCCGCCCTTGCCGCACCGGCCGCGAGCAGGTCGGGGTTGAGTTCGAGCAGGCGCGCGGCGGTCACGTCGCGCCGCTCTTCCATGTCGTAGAGACGGCCGACGAAAAGATAACGGGCGGTCTCGTCGATGTAGAACAGCGTGTCGCCCGAGACGACTTCGCACAAGGGGCCAAGCGTGTCGCAGCTGATCGCATCGATCGGGGTCTTTGGTAACCGCAGTTTCAGCGCCTGCGCGACATCGCTGGCCATGCCGGCGGCGCTTGCAGGCATCGCAGTGACGGCCGAGACTCCGAGCGTCAGCACGGCGGCGGCACTCGAAAGGGCAAGGGCAAGGTGGGCGGCGCGGGCCTTCAGGCCCGGTCGGTGGTCTTTGTAGTTCATTTGGAGGAGCTCCTGACGTGGACGCCGTCGAGAAAGACGATCTCGACCTCGATGCCGGTCGGCATCTCGACGACGGGTTGGTATTGTTCGGCGCGTTCGATGAGGTATCGGCTGACGGTGTCGGCGGCTTCGCCGGCACCCTGGCCGAAGCCACCGGCGAGGATGTCGGTCGGCGACAGCGCCTCGCGCTGACCGTTGGCGCCGACCTGACCGGTGAAGATTCCGTTGGCGTTGGCGGAAAAGCCGCGTCCGAAGCCGCCGACAATCCCGGCAATGAGTGCCTGGCTGACAAGGCTGCCTTCGCGGCTGACCACGCGGCCGCGCACGCCCGACTTTCCGGCAAAGGAGATGAACCCCTTGACCTCGCTGACCGCGAAGCGGCCACCGGGCTGCGCACAGGTCATGCGCACCAGCTTGACGTAGACCTTCTCGGCCGAGAGATCGCCGCGCGCTGCGCCATTGACGAGGCAGCCGGTGATGTCGGTGGTGAGCAGCTTGTTGCCGCGCATGACCGAGCGGGCCGGGCCGGTAATCCTGAGGACCACGGGCAGCGGATCACTCTGGCTGGCAACGCCGGTCGATGCGTCGACCCCGACGATGACCGTTGCCGGCGCATAGCTGTTGGGCGGCAAATATTCGCGGCTCGCTTCGAGCAGCAGTGCAGGCGCTGTCTCTGCCGCGCGCGGCTTGCCGTCCTTGCCCGTCTCCGCGCTGAAGCTCATCAGGCTGAGCTGTCCGCCCTGCGTTTCCGGCGCTCCTTGCGGTGGCTGGACAGCCCCGCCCGTGCCGACGCCGGGACCATAGGCCGGTGGCGGCGGCAGGGGCGGCGCGGCGGTCGGCGCCTTCGCAGCGTCGCTGAGCTGTGACCGCAGATTGGCGTTCTCGGCCGAGATCGCGTCGATTGCTGCCTGGCCGTCGGAGCGCATCTGCGCGTTCTCGCTGCGCAAAGCTTCGAGCTCCTGCTCAATCTCGGGGCGTGGCAACTGTGTTTGCTGCAGATCCTTGATCGCGCGGCCCTGTGCATCGAGCCGGTTGCCGTAGCTCGCGACGAACTCGCGCTGCGAGAGGTTGCGATTAACGAGGCCGCCGGTGTCGATTGTCGCCGCACCATTGGGATCACTGCCGCCCTCGTCGCCATCGCCGCCGAAGATGAACATCCCGCCGCCGATGAGCGCGATAGCGCCGATCCCGGCGAGCAGCATCTTCTGGCGCTGCGCGATCTGCGAATTGAGGTTCCGCCGTCCGCGCTCGCGCGCTTCCGGCGAGCCCGGCAGCGGCTTCTTTTCGGCGTCCTTCTGTGTTGCCTCGGCCATCAGTCGAGGCCTCCCTTGGCAAAGACAAGGAAGGCACTGGTCGCTTCACCGGGAGCGAGTGCATCGCGGCCATAGGCAAAGGCGAGCGCGCCCGCGGGACCTTCGCGCTCGGAGCCAAGCGCAAGGCTATCTTGGCCGAGGTTGCGTACGAGGAAGCGCTTTCCGGTGAGTTCATCGCCCTGGTATTCGACGACCAGCTGGACCTCGATCCCGCCGGTACGGCGCGGAGCCGAAAGTTCGGCGCGAGCGGTGAACCCGGGCAGGACGGCATCGCTCGCCATCGCCTCGATCAGGCGGATCGCGGCGTCCTCCGGGCCGGTCTCGGTCTCCCATTCGGTAGCCGCTGCTTTTGCGAGCGCGGGATTGGTGATGAAAAGCTGGGTCGCTTCCTCGCCGCCAAGGCGGCAGGCGAATTTGTAGACGTAGCCCGCCTTGCTGGTGGCGAAGAAGCTGACCCGGGCGGCGGCAAATTGCGGGGGCACGGAGATATAGATGTCTCCGCGCACCGGCTCGTGCGTCACCTGGAAGTCGTTGTAGGGAAAGCCGCTCGCGATCTTCGAGACATTGGCAAAGCCGTCATCGATGAGCGCAATCCGGGTGAGTTCGCCGCGTGCGAGTTCGCAGTCGATGGTCGCGTTGTCGGCGGCCTCGACGAACTGGTCGGCATGCGCAGGGATAGGGGCGAGCGCGAAGGCGATTACGGCGAGGCCGGTCAGCTTGAGTCCGGGATCGGGGCGCCTTGTCGCGCCGATCGCGAACCAGGCAAGGCCGGTTCCGGCAAGCGCAGCAGCGAGGGGAGATGGGAGAAGGCTCATTGGCCGGGTTCCTCCTTGTCGGTGGGAAGTTGCTCGAAACCGGCGAGCGCGACGCTGAGACCACGCTTCGACCAGCGGAAACGGAAGGAGCGGCGCTGGCTCGCGATCACCTGCGCGCCGACAAAGGTCTTGAGCGTGCCGGTGACGGTCGAGGTCAGGGCCTTGGGATCGACATGCATTTCCGCGATCACGAAGGCCTGGCTGATGTCCGAGCCGCGCTGTTCCTCGACGATTCTGACGAGCTCGGCCTTGAGGCGGCCGTGCGCGGCGGGATCGGCGAGCTTCAGAATGTTCGCCATCCAGTAGTCGAGGCTTTCCGGGGCCCGGTTGAGGAGCATCAGCGCCGTGTCGCGGGTGACGAGCTCGAGATAAGGCGCGTCGATCCCGCCGCTCGAGACGGTGATCCGCTCGGCGGTAATCGGCACCAGCACAACCTGCTCGTCGCGGGTCACGGCGGCGCCGAGGCTGACCAGCGTGGTGAGGCCAAGGACACTTGCCAGCACGGCAAAGCGGTTGCGTTGTCGAAGGTAAGTCTGCGCCTGTTCGTGCGCGAATTCTGCTCGCATGGGTAGCCTCCCTCAGCCCGCCAACAGGCGGCAGTGGGAGGGCGGCGTGGCTTTCAGCCCGAGAAAACTCCCGGGCAGGTACCAGTACGCAGCATGCACCAGTGCCGAACCGGCGCCGCGTGTCTTTGCCTTCCGCAAGGCAAGCCAGGCCCCGGCGGCCAAGCCGATACCGATGAAGATATGCTGCGAGAGAATGCCCCAGGCGAAGGGAATGAGAATCCCTGCAAACTCGTCGATGGTCCAGAAGCCGATGAGCTCCGGGTCGTCGAGCCGCCGTGGAACGAGGTACCTGTCGGCCATGCCGCCCTCCTGTCGTGACCGGATCCGCTGATCAGATGACCGCTGTCACGACCGAGGTGACGATCGGAACGCCGGTGCCGACACCGATCCCGACGCCGACCGGGACTGCGACCTGGCCGAGCGAAAAGCGCCCCGAGGCGAGACCGATCAGACCGCCCGCGAGGCTGAGCACGGTGATGATCTTGCCGCCCGAGCCTTCGAGAAAGTCGGTGAACTTGGTCAGCGCGGGATCGAAGGTGGTGTCGGCGCCGGCAAAGGCTGCACCGGCGCAGGCCAGCGCCACGCAGGCGGGAAGAATGTAGTCGCGGCCACGAACGCGGTTGAGCGTGCGCTGCTGGACCGGAAGGGCAGTCTTGGTGGTCATGGATGGAACCTTTCGAGGGATTGAACATCAGTCAGCGATGCGTTCGCTGTATGTTCTTTCCTCTCTCCGGAGCCGGGCTGTAGGAAATCGGGAATTGGATTTTGGGGCTTTCGACCAAGCAAAAAGCGACATCGGGAGGTGCGATGCACGGGATTCGCGCAGGCTGATCGCGCAACAGCGCTGACTGTGCCGGCATCTGAGCGAAGAGAGCCGCGATATGCGCGCAGGCGACCGAAATTCGCGCGAATCGTCGGAGGAAGCTGATCGTTCCTTCCTCTATGTTCTCTAAATGTTCTTTTTGTTTTCCTACAGGCTTCCTTCGCGGTTAGCCGGAGAGTCGATCACTCTGGAGATAAGGATTCGTCGATGACCAACATGGCGCTCTTTGCCGAACAACAGGTTCGCGCCGACCTCGCCCGGCTGCTTTTGGCCGCCGTCGAAGCCAGCGGCCGTGCCCGCTGCGACATCGCTCGCGACGCGCAGATCCATAAGGATGCCCTGCGCCGTGTTCTTGCGGGCGAACGCTCGGCCAGCCTCGGCGAAGCCTTGCGCATTCTTGCCGCGAGCGGCGTCGCGCCGCACGCACACCTGCTCCTGTTCCTCGTCAGCGGCGGCGATCACGCGATTGCGTGGCTGCAATCGGACCTCGCGCAATTCTTCGAGGACTTTTCCGGCGAACTGCCTTCAGCGCTCGAGCGTGTCTTGGGCAACCAGGTTCACGATGTGAAGCCGCGCTGGGCCAAGGGGACCGCGCACCGCGTCGCCCGCTTGCTCTCCGACCACATCGACGAGCTCGAACGCAAGGATGCGCTGCTTGGCGATGTCTTTGCCGGTGCCGAGGGAGGCCATCGTGGGTGAAGAGATAGACAAAGGAGCGACCGAAACCCGGCGGGTGACGCGGCTCATTCGCCTGCCCGAAGTTCAGCATCGCGTCGGGCTTGGCCGTTCGACAATCTATCGCTGGATGGCCGAGGGCAAGTTTCCGAAGCCCGTGCAGCTGGGTGGATATGCGGTCGCATGGGCAGAAGACGAAGTGGAGGCCTGGATTTCGGACCGCCTGAAGTGACCGCTTATTGGTCTGGAGCTGACTGGTTGGAGGCGGACGTGCCATCGACAGGGGCAGTCAAAGGCATCCTTTGCGCGGTCGCCGGATCGAAGCAGTCGGCCCGATACCCTCGAGTATTGGGAGCGCTCGTCGCTGCAAGAACCGAGCTGATTTCGGAAGCCACCGGCGCCTATTAAGGAACATACAATATTGAGTAGGTCGAGCCGATCATGACAAAGTGCATCGAACAAGATTTCCCGTGTCAAAATCAAGAGTACGATGCGTTCGATCAAATAGCGCTCTTAGAACTAAGCCAGCCAATTTCTGCCCATGAGTTGGTGAACGAGAGCGCATTTTGTGCGGAACTGCCGGTCGACGACGAACTTCGTATTGGGAACATAACGTACAAGCTCTATCTTAAATTCCTCCGTGGTCAGACAGGCCTCTATCACCTGTGGGTAGACTATGACGCCTGCGACGACCATGGCAATTACACGATGTTATGCGTGTATGTCGGGAAAGGGTTTGCTGAGCTTCGCGTTGATAGCCACGTCAAAAAAATGGCCGAAGAATGCCCAGCTATACGTGACATTCACCAGCATGGAGAATCGTCTCTTTAAGTACTACGAGCAATTGTTTCTCGATGTGTACGATTTCGAATTAAACAACATTGAGAATTCTGGCGCAGAACATCTGTTTGCGGTTTGGGATGAGGAACGCCATCACTTGGAAACGCACTTGAATGAGGTTTCCAATCTGAGCAAAATTCAAAGTTTCGACGACTGGTAAGAAGTCGTAATCCGACCGGCCTCAGGTCGAACGAACTCCAGTCTACAGCCCACGCCGTTACCGGTCTGGACGTCTGGTGTTTTGGCGCAGAGCGGCGGCTATATTACACCCCAAAAGCGACCGCCGAGCACGAATATGGCCGCATGATTCTTCAAGAGATCGCACACCTGCGTGGAGCAATGAGAGCTTCCGGATCAGATCGGCTTAATGCCTTCGAATTGGACATCGGCAGCGTGTCCCCGCCAGATGGGCCTTTCAACGTTTTCCGCCAACGCAAAGCCAAAAGATGCGAAATTCCCCAAGTGACTGAGAGCTTCGCATTGCTTAGCGATGGCCTCTACGTTGCTCGGGATCTGAGCCACCTTTTCTGGATATCGCGCTGCTCGTACGATTACCCACTCGGGTCCATTGTCTCCGACAAATCAGATGTTCGGATCGACGTTGGGATTTGAGTGAGTGGACATGATCTCGAAACCCTTCCTTTGGAGCCATTGCTTGACAACTTGAACTGCAAAATCAAGTAGTTCCCAGTCGGTAACCTCAATGAGTTCATCTGAGGCCAGGGAAAACGGATCGACCGATTGCGCGTTTCTAAGGTCGATCAAGCCCCAACCGCCCAACTGCGGTTTCCAGCCTGTCAGCGTCCTTCCCATCGGCCAGAGGTGACCTTCCCCCCGAAAAGTGGTCCGTTTTGAGAGTTAGGATTTCGGCTATTTACGGCTTGAAAGGGGCTGATGAATGGCACGGAAGAGATACACGCCGGAACAGATTATCGGGATACTGCGTGAGGCCGAAGTTCGGCTCTCGCACGGAGAGAAGATCGGGGAGATCAGCCGATCGCTGGGGATTTCGGAGCAGAGTTACTATCGCTGGCGACGCGAGTACGGTGGGCTGAAGGTCAGCCAGGCTCGGCGATTGAAGGATCTCAAGAAGGAGAACCAGCGGCTCAGGAAGGCGGTGTCTGATCTTACGCTCGATGCGCTGATCCTGAAGGAGGTTGTCGAGGGAAAGTACTGAGCCCTTCACGGCGTCGGCTGGCCATCGACCATGTGCAGGAGGCATTGGATATCTGCCAGCGCCGTGCCTGCCGGGTCGTTGCCCAGCACCGCTCGACCCAGCGCAAGCTGCCCGCACCACCAGCCGACGAGAAGCCGCTGACAGCTGCAATCATCCGGCTGGCCCAGCAATATGGTCGCTACGGCTATCGCCGGATCACGGCGCTGCTGCGCAATGAAAGTTGGTTGGTGAACGCCAAGCGGGTCGAGCGGATCTGGCGCCGTGAAGGGCTCAAGGTTCCGCAGAGACAGCCAAAGCGCGGGCGTCTGTGGTTCAACGATGGATCATGCGTGAGGCTGCGTCCGCAATATAGTGGCCATGTGTGGAGCTACGACTTCGTCATGGATCGCACCCATGACGGCAAGGCCTTCCGCATGCTTACCGTGATCGACGAGTACAGCCGCCAGTGCCTGGCGATCCATGTCCAGCGCAAGCTCAAGAGCGATGATGTCCTGGCCGTGCTGACCGAGCTGTTCCAACGCCATGGTCCGCCTGATCACATCCGTAGCGATAATGGCGCTGAGTTCACTTCTCATGCCGTGCGCGACTGGCTCTGGCGGATTGGTGTGAAGACTCTCTACATCGAACCCGGATCACCATGGGAGAATGGCTACAACGAATCCTTCAACGGCAAGCTCAGGGATGAGCTTCTCAACGGGGAGATCTTCTACACTCTGAAGGAGGCAATCATCCTGATCGAGCGCTGGCGTATCCACTACAACACCGTCCGGCCACACTCTTCGCTGGGCTACCAGCCGCCGGCCCCACAAACGATCTTGCCTCGTCCTGCCATGCTGCCTTACGCTGCGCTCCAGGCCGCCCAGCAGGGCGACCCCAACCGCCGGAACTCTAACTTAACCGGTGGACCACCCTGATGGGGCAGGTCAGCAGCATGGTGGCGGCAGGCACCGCTTCGGCAGGTTTCTGTTCGGTCATTTCCACTCTTCTCCCTTGATGTAGCCAATATCGGTGCCGGGCGGCCGTGGTCTAAGCGTTCATTGTGTGTGGTCTTATCAGTTCCATCTAGGAATGAGTGCTATTCCCGCGAAAGCCAGAACAATTCCTGCCAGTAACAACGATTGGTCGGCCAGCAATGCGGCAGAGATGATCAACGCTGCCACCACCGGACCCTTGACGGGGGTGCTGCGGTCCTCTTCCCGCGTCAGATGGTTCAGACTGGCTGGGTCGATGGATACCTGAATCGTACCTGATCGAGCGACCGAGGCAACGTTATCGATTAGCTCGGGCAGCGATGCCGAGAAATCAAGCAGGCCACTGCGGACCTTGGCCAAATGATCCCGCGCGGCTCCGATCGAAAATCGCTCGGCAAACAATTGCATCACGATCGGCTTCGTTTCTTCGGCGATATTGTAGTCCGGCGCCAAAGAGCGAACGAAGCCCTCTGCGGTCAGCAGGGTGCGCAGCAAAATAGCGAGGTCGGGCGGCAATACGAGGCGATAATCGCGCAACAATCCGAAAACCCGATCGAAAATTGCCGCGAATTCTATCCCGGCAAGAGCTGTGCCGCTAAATTCCGCGATCAGCTCATCCAGGTCCATCACCAATTGCGCGCGATCCACGAGTGGATTGCCTGCCCAGTCGAGCAGCAGATCGGCCACCTTGTCTATCTGTCCGTTCGCGATAGCGAAAATCAGTCGGACGATTTCCTGACGCCGCGCGCCGCTGAGAAAGCCGACCGAGCCGAAATCGATGAAGCCTACCTGGTTCCCTTCCATCCAGAAGACGTTGCCGGGATGCGGGTCGCCATGAAACTCTCCATTGAGAAGGATCATCCGTAGCACTGCATCGGCATAGCGCTTCGCGAACTGGGCATTCCCTGCCGGATCAGTTGCCGGGTGCCGCGACGCGGGCTTTCCGCCCAGGGCTTCCTGCACATTGATCGTCAAGCCTGTGAGTTCCCAGTGGATCGCGGGCGTCTTCACCCCAAGCATCTCCAGATAACCGCCAATCCTTTCACAGGCACGTGCTTCTGCCGCCAGGTCCATCTCCCGCGCTAAATTCTTGGCGAATGTCTGAAGGAATTCCACGGGTCGATAGCGAGCAATGTCGCTTGACCGACGCTCGGCGAGGCCCGCGAGCCGTGTCAACAGCCTCATGTCCGCCTCGATCCTGGACGCCATGCCGGGTCGGCGGATTTTCACGATAGTCTCGCTTCCGTCCAGCAGGGTTGCGACATAAGTCTGCGCGATAGAGGCTGAGGCGATCGGGTTTCTCTCGAAAGCGGCGAATTCACGTTCCCAGTCGCTGCCCCAAGCCGATACAATCACCGGTTCGATCTTATCGAACGGCAGCGGTTCCACCTGGTCGTGGAGAGTGCCGAACGCGGAAATCCAGGGTTGTGTAAACAGATCGCTTCTGGTCGCCAGGAGCTGGCCAAGCTTTATTCCGACAGGGCCGACATCGCGCAACAGCGCCACCACCGATGCAGGACGCAAGTCCTCGGTATCTGGCTCATTCTCCGAAACCGGCATAAAGCCAAGCAAGCTTCCGAGATTTTTCAGACCGTGCCGGGCGAAAATCTGACCGAGTTCTGCTAGCCGCGTCAGTTCACCGACACTGTTTTCCAGATCATGCTTCATCGGCTTTCTTCGCAAGTGTCAGCCTGCTTCTGATTCTCCGCAACTTTTCGAAGCATCGTACGCAGGAGGTCGATTTGAGGCGCAGACATTCCCTTCCAGAGAATTTCGTGGAGTCGATCAGCCGCTTCGCGCAGTTCCGGCCAGATGGTTCTTACTTGCTCGGTGAGGTGGAGGTTCCAAACCCTTCGATCGTGCGCCGCCCGCTCTCGCTCGATCAAACCTTTTTCAACCAAAACTGCGACAGCCTGTCCTATCGTCGCCGATTCAAGCTCGAGCAGGCGAGAAATCTCGGTCTGTGTTAGCGTAGGTTCTCGCAACAAGGACGCGATGATCCGCCATTGTGTTTGATTGAGGTCGAGCCCCACGATCAGAGCGTCGAAGGTCCGCCGAGCGGTCCTGTTCACCTCTTCTAGCAAATAAAGGATGTCATCCTTTTCGTTGGGGGCGTAATCACGTATCTCATCTTTCGGCATATGCTTATCCATAGCGCTATCTTGGAAGGCTCGCGCATGCCTGGCGTGTTCAAGCTCAGCGTCAACCATATTCGCTAGCAGTGCCGCCATGCAAACACTCGCTGATTTCACGCTACAGCAGAAACTGAATCCGATGGTCGCTCAAGCTGATAAGGAACCGAACTGCGCTGGGTGAGTGCGGGGGCTCCGGCCACCTCGCCTGCCACGACTGCCGGGATGTTATGATCGCATGCGCTCGGCGTCCCTCATCTGAGCATCAGACCCCCTGAAGGGCAAACGCGGGCGTGAACGCGGGGCATGGGCTCGATTTCGAGTGATTATGGCTCGCTGCCCAGATTGTCATGCATCCTAGCCAGCGATCCGCGTAAGCGCTCCAGTTCCCCAAAACGGATCCCCCCGAGCAAGCGAGCATACATTGCATCAGCTTCTACTCGCATCTTGGGAAGTAGCTCGATTGCGGCAGGGCGTAAATGAACCCGCCAAACGCGCCTGTCGTTCTTCGCGCCTGCGTCTTTCCACCAGCTCAAGTTCTTCCAGGCGATCAATAGTCTGGCCGATGCTAGCGCGCTCTAGCTTCAGTTCCCGAGCCAGCTCTGTCTGGGTCATGCCTGGGCTCCGAAAGATAAGCCAATATACTCCATTGCGTCCGCGTGAGCCCGAATTGTTCAACCGAAGAATCGGCGGTCCTGCGCAAACGCCGGGTCACTTCCTCCATAAGAAAGAACAGCCGATCGGTATCGGTGAGGGAACTTGCCCCCCTTTGTATCCGCGTCATAGCCCGTCATGGCAGCCATCTAGGGCAACCTACCATAGCGGATCAGGAAATAAAGCCGTTTACTGTAAATCGATTTACAATATGAGGTTGCGGTATGCAGTCGCAAACTTTCCATATCGGGGGAAATGGTGGCATCTCCATAGCAGCCGAAGCGACCGGAAATGCCGATGCTTTACCGGTCTTGCTCGCGCATGGGGGCGGCCAGACCCGTCACGCATGGAAACGTGTCACAGCCGATCTCGCCAATGCGGGATTTCGTCCGATCGCAATTGATATGCGCGGTCATGGCGACAGCGAATGGTCTGCCGAGGGCGCTTACGAAACGCGCGACTTCGCTTCAGATCTCGTTGCGATCGCTTCAAAAATGGACCGCAAGCCAGCGCTCGTCGGGGCCTCCCTTGGCGGGTTGGCCGGACTGATCGCCGAAGGACACCTTGCGCCGGGCCGCTTCGCGTCGCTCACTCTCGTCGACATCGCGCCGCGTATGGAGACGGGGGGCGTTATGCGCGTAGTCGGCTTTATGGAGGAGCACGTGGAGACCGGTTTCTCTTCACCGGACGAAGCGGCAGAGGTCATCGCGCGCTACATGCCACATCGCCGCAAGCGCGGAGCCGGCAAGGGCTTACGGCGCTATCTGCGAGAGAAGGAAGACGGCCGCTACTACTGGCATTGGGATCCGGCCTTTATCCGCAACATCACACTAGCCAAGCGAAGCGATCCGGCTCATCAGGAACGCCAGTTTGATGCGCTGAACGATGCAGCCAGCAGGCTTTCGCTGCCATTGCATATTATTCGCGGCGGATCGAGCGATCTGGTTTCCGAAGACGCGGTCGCGCAATTGCTCGAACTTGTTCCACACGCTGAATACACCGACATCGCAGAGGCAACACATATGGTGGTTGGCGATGCCAACGATGCCTTTTCGGCAGCGATACTCGATTTTCTCAAGCGTAATCACAGTCCGCAGGGAGCCGTTACATGACCGATAATCTGACAAGGATCGATCCTAAGCGCCTCGAAGAGATCCTGCAGATTGCCCCGTTTCACCGGTGGCTTGGCCTCACTTTACGGTCATGCTCGAACGAGCAGCTTGAACTGGAGATGCCTTGGCGCGACGAGATCGTGTCAAACCCGGCAATCGGTTCAGCGCATGGCGGCGTGCTCGCCTCTCTGATCGATTTAACCGGGCTCTACACCTTATTGTCGCAAGGTACAGGGGCCAAGGCGACCGCCGATCTGAGGGTCGACTACCACCGCCCGGCAACCTCGGGACCACTCGTAGCATCGGGCAAAATAATCAAGATCGGTAAAAATATCTCGGTCGCTGAAACACGTGTATACGGTCCTACTGGCAACCTTTTGGCTAGCGGCCGCGGTGCCTACGTATGCTAACAGCGTTATCCTAATGGAACTAACTGCAGGGCGAAAATTAGCAGGTCTGTTCCTCGAAGACCTGCAAAATAGTCCCACGACTTTCAGAGCGAATTGCGTCGCGATAGCCGCCTTCCAATGAGTGACGTGACCCCCTGATCTTCCCCCCAGCCGGGATTAGAGCCGAGCTGCGTTGATGCGTATGAGCGCGGTTGAAGCAATGGGCTGCGCAGCGGAGCCCGTAGGGCGTGGCGAAGCAGGCCATTGCTTATCTAGTTCGGCGGCGAACGCCGCCGGTGTCGCGTAGCCAAGGGATGAGGGCGGTCTCTCTCGGTTGTAGTCTTCCACCTGACCTGCCCCATCAGGGTGGTCCACCGGTTAAGTTAGAGTTCCGGCGGTTGGGGTCGCCCTGCTGGGCGGCCTGGAGCGCAGCGTAAGGCAGCATGGCAGGACGAGGCAAGATTGTTTGTGGGGCCGGCGGCTGGTAGCCCAGCGAAGAGGGATTCATGCAGCGAACACCGCTGCCGGCCTCTCCCTATCACATCATCGACGATATTGAGCACACGGAACTTTTGTTCGGACGCCACCTAGTCGTGAGCAAATAAAAGTTCGAAAAAGAGGGCTCGACACAGCGAAGCGCCGAACCCTCTTGCAATTAGCGAGTAAGTTTAAAACTTGCCGCGCACGGTGATGCCGTAAGTCCGCGGTTCCGCAAGAAAAGTGGAGAACGTTTGTTGCGGAGCCACGAAAGGCGTGTTGAAGGCCACCTGCGTATACCCAACGTCAAACAAATTATTGACCCATCCCTCGATCGCGAAGCGATCCGCAATATTGGTCAGACCCACACGCCCGTTCACTACGACGAAGCTGTCCTGTTCCTTGCTGAAGAGCAGGTCGGAGCCGGTGTTGTAATCACCAGCCATACGAGCGTTCACGAAGACCAGGCCTTCGAGCCCACTGTCGCCGATTGGCGGCGTCCACGTAAGCGACGATGTTGCCACGATCTCTGGTGCATTCGACAGGTTGTCGCCTGGCAGCAAGCGTAGTGCGGGGTCGAGCGGTGCCCCGGTATCGTCCCCGATAAGATTGTCTTCAAAGCTCGTATCAGAATAGGTGACGCCAAGGGTAATATCCAAATCACGAGCGGGCCGTAGATAGGTTTCGATCTCGACACCTTGAGCGATCACACCTGGTGCAACTTCATCGGAAGAGCATGCACCGGTTGTCGCGCTTGCGTCTCTGTCGGCCCCGCCGAGATCGCTATCGCAACTATTGACCGTCTGCACAATGTAGAACGCCCCATTGAACGTGTTCAACTGGAAGTTACTGAACTCTTGCCGGAAGCCTGCAATGCTAACCCCGAACTCGCGTGTCGAGTATTTGAGGCCGATCTCATATGCATCGACTGTTTCTTCATCGAACTGCAGCGCGGCTGCCGAGATATTGGCCGGATCGAACGCAAGCGGATTTGACAGTGCAGACCTGTCGAGGTTGAAACCGCCCGCCTTGTAGCCGCGTGAATACGAACCGTAGACTAGCAGATCGGGAGTTGGCTTCCAGCTCAGGATAGCCGTGCCGGTAAACTCCTCTTCTTCGCGCGAGTCTTCGAGAGAAACTCCATCGAGCTCCGATGTCGAATTGCCTTGGCAGGAAAGGCTGATGATACCACCGGCCAGAGGTGCCAAAGTCGGAACACCCAGAAAGCCTCCGAGCAGATTGCGGTTTGTCGGACAAACCGTGTTGTCGTTGCGGAAAGTTGCGTCGAAGTCCTTGGTTTCGTTTGTATAACGAAGCCCCAGCGTCAAATCGAGCGTATCCGTGATCGCAAAGATATTATGCGTGAAGAACGCGAAGTTCTCACTCGTCTGATTGTAGACCTCGCTGACCGTTCCCAAATCGCTGATGCTTGCAAGGTTGTTGATACCTGCGAGGATCGCCGGGGTTGCAGCGCCGAATGCCGGGCTTCCGGTCAGCGTACCGTCCAATGCCGCCACGTTGGCACCCAGGCAATTGGAAGCCCCCGGATTGACCAAAGCCGGGTTGATCGCGATAGCGATGCGGCACGCTACGAAATTGCCGTACTGGGTGCCGAACCGCAGATTGTCACGCACCTGCAGTTCTTCATTGGCGTAATACGCGCCGATCAACCAATCGAGTTTGCCATCGAAGGCCTCACCGGTAAGGCGCAGTTCCTGAGTGAATGTTTCAAAGTCTCGAGCAAGAGCATTCTCGGTCGGAGCGCGGTAGAGAATATCGACAGTAGTGTAATCGGTGTCAGATCCCTGGCTGTTGGCATATTCACGGTAGCCCGTGATAGACGTCAACGTGACGTTCCCGAAATCCCAATTGATCTCAGCCGAAATACCGTAGTCTTCGGTTTCGCCTTCATAGCTTCTGCCCGGCGTAGGGTACAGGTCGCGGTTGAATGTATCCTGGGTGAGGGCACGCGGATCCTGCCCAAGCGCAAGCAACACGGGAACGATCGGATTTGCGGTACTCGTCAGGGCGGCCCCATCCGATGGCCTCGTAAAGGGATCAAATCCAGCGCTGATCCGTGCAAGCGGAGCAAACTCGGGCTGGACGAACGTCGCGGCACAGCACGCTTCGTCCTTTTTGGAATAATCCCCGACAAGGCGAATGGACAGGTCGTCATTGGGTTCGAACAGGAGCTGACCGCGGACCAGATAACGATCGCGATTGTTGATCGTCCCGCCGTTGGTAATATCGTTGTAGAAGCCGTCGCGCTCAAAATACACGCCGTCCACACGCGCAGCTACGGTGTCGCCAAGCGGAGCGTTTATGCCACCTTCGACGCGGATCGCATCATAGTTGCCATAAGTGAAGGCCCCGTATGCGCTGAAATCGAACTCGGGCGGTGCGGTGTAGATATTGATCAGGCCTGCCGATGAGTTCCGCCCGCCCAGAGTACCTTGGGGACCGCGAAGGATTTCGACCCTGTCGATAGGGCCGAGCTCACTCAGGGCGCTTCCCGAACGAGAGCGATAGACTCCATCGACAAAAACCGCGACCGAACTTTCCAGACCAGGGTTGTCGCCGACCGTGCCGATACCGCGAATACGCGCGGAACCGTTAGCTTCGTTGCCGGTGGAAGACACCAGCAGGGACGGTGCAACCTGGTTCAGCTCACGTATGTCGCTGGCGCCCGAATTCTGGAGGGTTTCTCCGGAAACAGCTGACACGGCGACTGGAACATCCGCCAAGACCTGCGATCGCCCTTGCGCGGTAACAATGATTACGTTTTGGTCTTCGACATCGGCCCCTTCAACCAGATCCGCATCGGGTTCGCCAACATCCTGGGCGAAGGCGGCTGTCGGTGTGAAGGCAAGTGCCGCTGCCAATGCACCAAGGGCGCAATGGTGGCGTGATGGAAATCTTTTCATGTGCCTCTCCTCTAAGAATGTGCCCCATCCTAGGCACTAGTCGATGTTAGAAACGATGCCGATAAGCGCGTTTCATTTCAAGACTTGGTAGATGAATTGACGGATTATTTCACATTGTCGACAAGCATGTGGCAAAAATGCCATGCAGGTCACTACATGCAGGTTTCTAGTAGCCAGAAAGCTTGGAAAATCGGTCCTTTAACCAGCTCGACGAACCGAAGCTCTGCTCCAGCACGCGGGCGCGCTTGAGATAGAAGCCGACGTCGTACTCATCGGTCATGCCGATCCCGCCGTGCAGCTGGATGCCCTCGTTTGCCATGGTGTGCATAACGCGGTTGGCTTCCGCCTTGGCGATGGTCGCCGCGCGCGCCACGCCGAAGCCGGCATCGACGGCTTGCAGGCCCGCCTCGACCGCGCTGCGCATCTGGGCGAGATCGGCGAAGAGGTCCGCCATGCGGTGTTGCAGCGCCTGGAAGCTCGCCAGCACCTGGTTGAACTGCACGCGCTGCTTCAGATAGTCGAGCGTGTCGTCGAACACTTGCTGCGCCATGCCGAGCATTTCGGCTGCGGTGAGCACGCGCGCGCGGTCGAGCACGTCATCGAGCAGGTTGTCGCCGCCATTGGCGAGCTTCTCCGCCGCCGCGCCGTCGAAGGTGACGTCGGCATGGCTGCGCTGGTCGGTCAGCTTGCGGGTGGTGAGCGCGACGCCGTCGCCTTTCTCGACCAGGTAAAGCCCGTCCTTCGCCGCGACGACGAACAGGTCCGCACCATGCGCTTCATGGACGAAGGCCTTGGTGCCGCTCAGCTTGCCGTCGGACACACTGGTCTCGATCTTCGCAGGATCGTGGCTCGGCCCTTCGTCGACGGCGAGGGTGGCGATGGCCTCGCCGCTCGCCAGCCTGGGCAGCCACCTGGCCTTCTGCTCGTCGCTGCCGCCAAGAACGATCGCCGAGGCGGCGACGGTGTTCATCACCAGCGGGCTGGCGGTGAGCGTCTTGCCGAGTTCCTCGACGACGAGGCCCGCGGACAGGAAGCCGAAGTCCGACCCGCCATGCTCTTCGGGGATGATGACCCCGGCCCAGCCCATCTGCGCCATCGTCGCATAGGCGTCGCGGTTGAAGGCTTCGGGCTCGCCGCTGGCGCGGACCTTGCGGAATTCGGTGACCGGGCTTTCGTTGACGGTCCATTCGCGCGCCATATCTCGCAGCATTTCCTGTTCTTCGTTGAGAACGGCCATTGTCCTTGCTCCCCTCTCTTACTGGTGGTCGAGCATGCCGAGCACGCGCTTGGCGATGATGTTGTTCTGGATTTCGGTCGAGCCGCCATAGATGGTGGTCGCCTTGCCGAAGAGCCACGCGCGCACGGCCCCGAGCTCGCCGTCCGAAAAGCCGTCGCCTTCCCAGCCGAGGCCCTGCAACCCGCGGATTTCGATCAGCAATTCGCTGCGTTCCTGGCTCAGCTTGGTGCCGAGCTTCTTGAGCACAGAGCTGATTTCGGAGACGCCGCCAGCTGCCTTGCTCTCTTCCATCGCGCGGCGCGCGGTGAGCAGGAAGCTGTTCCAGCGGATTTCGAAATCAGCGATCTTGTCGCGCAGCACCGCATCGGCGAGTTCGCCGTCGGCGCCCGTCGGCTGGTACTTCTTGGCGATATCGCCAAGGCTCTGGCCCATGAGTCGGGCGAGGCTGCCGCCGCCCGAGATGTTGGTGCGCTCGTGCTGCAGAAGGCGCTTGCCGATGGTCCAGCCCTGGCCTTCCTCGCCGACGAGGTTTTCCTTCGGGACCTTCACGTCGGTGAAAAAGGTTTCGCAGAACGGGCTGGTCCCGCTGATCATGGTGATCGGGCGGACTTCGACGCCGGGCGTGTCCATGTCGATCAGCATGAAGCTGATGCCCTTGTGCTTGTCGCTCTTGTCGGTTCGTACAATTGCAAAGCACTTGTCGGCCCATTGGCCGCCGCTGGTCCAGGTCTTCTGGCCGTTGACAAGGTAGTGGTCGCCCTTGTCCTCGGCAAAGGTCTGGAGGTTCGCGAGGTCAGAGCCGGCATTGGGTTCCGAATAGCCCTGGCACCAGCGGATTTCGCCGCGGCAGATCGGCGGAATATGCTCCTGCTTCTGTGCCTCGTTGCCGTATTCGAGCAGCGTCGGGCCGAACATCATGACGCCCATGCCGCCGATCGGGTTGTAGGCACCCGCCTTGGCGAATTCCTGGTCGATGATCTTGGCCTGCGCCTTGGTGAGGCCGCCGCCGCCGTATTCCTTCGGCCAGGTGGGGGTGCCCCAGCCGCGCGCGCCCACGGCTTCGCGCCACTTGGTCTGCGCCGGCGTTTCATTGGTGGGGCCGTCCACGCCGGCCAGCGCGTTCGACTGGCCCTTGAGTTCGGCGGGAAAATTGTCCGCCAGAAACTGCTGCACTTCCGCGCGGAAGGCGTCTTCGTCGGTCTGGGTTGCGGGCTCGATTTGTGTGGCCATGGGTGTTTTCTCGAAGAATCAAGGAAAGACAGATAAGAATGTAGGCTACGGGGACGAGGATCCCTCCGTCAGTATTGTTGTTCGGGTAGGTGAAGAACCAATCCATCCAGCATCGGCTTCATCGGAATCTGACAGGCAAGGCGACTGTATTCAGTGGTGCCTTCGGCGAACTGCAAGAGGTCGGCCTCCATTCCATCATGCATAAGCCGACCCACCTTGTCGATCCATTCGGGATCGACATGCACATGACAGGTCGCGCAAGCACATACCCCTCCGCAATCGCCATCGATACCCGGCACGTCATTGTATAGCGCCGCTTCCCTGGCTGTCTCGCCTTCTTCTATTTCGACCTCCCGTCGCTCACCATCGCTAGCCACGAACGTAATTTTGATCATCTTGAACTCCGCATTTCGATCTCGAGAGTCAGCGGGCGCGGAGCCGCACCGGCAGCCTGGTGATTCCGCGGACGAGGTTTGAAAAAAGACGCTCTGGTTCACCTGTAACCTCGACCCGGGAAAAGCGCTTGTGAATTTCTTCCCAGATGATCCGCAGCTGCAGTTCCGCGAGCCGGTTTCCCATGCAGCGGTGAATGCCATAGCCGAATGAGAGGTGATGGCGCGGATTTTTGCGGTCGATGATGAACTGGTCCGCGCGCTCGATAGCACTCTCGTCGCGGTTGCCTGACAGGTACCACATCACCACCTTGTCGCCCTTCTTGATCTGTTTGCCGCCGATCTCCCAATCTTCCAGCGCGGTGCGGCGCATATGAGTGAGGGGGGTCTGCCAACGGATGATTTCCGGAACCATTTTGCTAATGAGCGAAGGATCCGCGTCGAGTTTCGCGTACTCGTCCGGGCTTTGGTTCAAGGCGAGCACGCCGCCGCTGATGGAATTGCGTGTTGTGTCGTTTCCACCGACGATCAGCAGCATAAGATTGCCGAGAAACTCGAGGAACGGCATGTCGCGCGTGGCGGGAGAATGAGCCATCATCGAGATGAGGTCGTTCTTCGGCTCCTCGTTTATCCGTTCGTCCCACAGAGTCTTGAAATACATCGCGCAACCGATGAGTTCTTCGCGCCGCGCCTCGTAGGATTCGACGATCCCGGTTTCAGGTGCCGCAGTTGCTACATCGGACCAGCGCGTCAGCTTGCGCCGCTCCTCCCAAGGGAAATCAAACAAGGTTGCCAGCGTCATCGTCGTCAACTCGATCGCAACCTTATCCACCCAGTCGAAATCTTCGCCAATCGGGAGTTCATCGAGAATCTCTCCCGCGCGCTTGCGGATGATCGGCTCGAGCAGTTGCAGGTTGGACGGAGCCACTGCCGGAGTCACCGCCTTGCGCTGCTGATCGTGCTTGGGCGGGTCCATCGCTATGAACATTTCAAGTTCGAGCGCGCCTTCCACCGAATGCATGTCCTGGATTGCAATTCCGCCTAGCTTCGCTTCCGAAGAGAAGACCTTATGATTGGTGTCCACCGCCATGATGTCGTCGAACTTGGTAATGGACCAGTAAGGGCCGACATAGCTCTCGCGGCAGTAGTGGACAGGTTCTTCGGCGCGCAACCTGTCAAAAAATAGACCGATGGTATCGTTCTGAAACAGGCTTGGCCGGGCCACGTCGATTTCCTCGATCGGAATTGACGCGATCCTCGCCGCGGCATCCGGCTCGGCGATCTGGCTGTCCATAAGAACTATTCCTTCTACATCTCAGGCCTGATCGGCCTTCAGTCATCCTTAAGGGAGACATCTCGTGCAGTCAATAAATCGTATACTCTTTTAGTCCCTTGCAGACACCAATCCCATCGGATAGTGTGCCGATCCAACGAAGGTTTGCTAATATCCTTATACTTTTTATTCGAGAGGTGCGGGTGTGCTGATGAGTGGCGGATGTCAGCGGTGAAGAAGGCCAAGCGTGCCCTTTCTCTTGCGCAAAGCATCGTGCGGGACATCGAGGCGGGTCGCCATAACCCGGGTGACAGGCTTCCGCGCGAGGATGAAATGCTCGCGCGTTACGAGGTTGCGCGCGCAACTTTGCGGGAGGCTTTGCGGTTCCTGGAATTGCAAGGGGTCATCCATCTCCAGCTCGGCCGTGGTGGAGGTCCCGTCGTAGCCCGTCCGCAGACCGGCGATTTTGCAAGCAGTTTGTCATTGATTCTGCATTTCATGGAAGCCGATTTGCGTGGTTTGCTTGAATTGCGCGAAGCAATTGCTCCCGATGTCGCAGGGTATGCAGCCCAGCGTGCAACTACCGCTGATCTCAGCGCGTTGGCAGGGTGTCTGGCGGAATTGAGGCATCATGAAGCCTCTGATCAATTCGAGGAACTTAATCGCAGATTTCACGACTTGTTGGGTTGGGCGAGCGGCAATCCGCTGTTCGGTTTGCTGACCTCTGCGATGCATCTGTTGACCCGCGAGTTTTCCCATTCGCTGGGATATTCGGCACAGGAACGGGCGGTGCAGATGAAGTTTCTGGTGCGGGTGCTCGAGGCAGTGCGGACTGGCGACAGCGCCGCGGCCCGTCAAGCAATGAGCCGGTTGGTGGCCGGCTCTGCCGTCTATCTTTCGGAGCGCAGCCCCGAGCTGGTCTCGCAGCGGGTGCGGTGGGGGCAGCTGTAGAATTTTCAATAGTTTGAGTGTGCGTTTAGGCAAGTGGCTGGAGAGGAAGAATGGCGTTGAAGAGCCGAATATGCGAAATGCTGGGGATCCGGTACCCGATCCTGCTTGCCGGGATGGGCGGAGCGAGCGTTCCGGCGCTGGCGGCTGCGGTTTCGAATGCCGGCGGGCTCGGGGTCCTGGGTGCCGCGGCGTGTTCGCCCGATCAGTTGCGTGACTGGATTCGCCAGACCCGGGAATTGACCGACAAACCTTTCGGTGTCGATACGCTGCTCCCCGCGTCGGTCAGGCGCGGCTCTGCCCCTCAAAGCGGTGCTGCACCCCAAAATCCCATGGATCTGATGGGTGAATATCAGCAGTTCGCGCGCGACTTCATGGATCGTGAAGAGCTTCCGGAGGTCGATGCTGCCGCCGCCATGCGGGCGGCGGGCGCGCCTGAAATGGGCAAGGGCGGCCCGCAGTTGTTCTCGAAGGAATTCTTTGAGGCGCAGATGGAAGTGGTGATCGAGGAAAAGGTGCCGGTTTATGCTGCCGGCCTTGGCAATCCTGAACCGTGGATGGATCGGCTCCATGCCAATGGCACCAAGGTCATGGCGGTGATCGGCAAGGTCAAGCACGCCGAACAGGTCGTCGGGTCGGGCATCGACATGATCGTCGCGCAAGGGCACGATGGCGGAGGTCACAACTCGCCGATCGGGACTATTTCCTTGATTCCCCAGGTGGTCGACGCCGTTGGCGATCGTGTTCCTGTCCTTGGGGCCGGCGGTATCTCGGATGGCCGGGGTGTTGCCGCTGCGATGATGCTGGGGGCAGAGGGCGCGTGGGTCGGCACGGCATTTCTCGCGACCGAGGAAGCGGGCATCGAGCGCTTCCAGAAAGAGGCGATCACCGAAAGCGGCGATGCCGATACGGTCGTTAGTCGATCGCTTACCGGCAAACCGGCGCGCATGATCCGTAACAAATGGGCCGACGCCTGGGTGCAGGCCGGAAAGGAGCCTCTGCCGATGCCCTATCAGTCGATGATCTCCGGCCCGGTCATGGCCTCCGGGATCAAGGCCGAGCGCAAGGATGTCATCCCCGGCTTCGCGGGGCAAGGCATCGGCCTGATCGATTCGATCCGGCCTGCCGCCGAAGTGATGCGCGACCTGGTCGATGGAGCCGAGAAGGCGTTGGCGTCCGCTGGTATCTACAAGTGAAGCGCAGGAGGCAAGAAGATGGCTTACGCCAAAGGTCATGAATTGCGCCGCCCCGTAGAGCCTCTCAGAGCGCTGGGGCAATGAGGCAGTTGATTGCCGACAAGGAGGATACGGCGCAGGTGTTCCGTATCGTCAAGGCATTGTCGGGCAATTCCTATTATCGGAATTTCAATCGCTTCATGAAGTCGAGCGATGGGCGGCGTATCGCTTCCGACCGGGCCGACCTACTTGAAACCTTGTGCGATCGCAAACGCCTTGCGACCTGTGCGTCTGGCACGCTTGGCCGAGCCTACCTCGATTTTGTTTACGGGGAGGGTCTGACAGCAGAAGGTCTGGCGGAAGCCAGCGAGGCCGGAGGTCTGGAGGACCTCGGCGACCCCGATGTTTCCCTCTATCGTCGGCGCCTTCGCGATTCGCATGACCTGTTTCATGACGTCGCCGGATACGGCAGGGACGCACTGGGCGAATTGTGCGTGCTGTCCTTCGGAAACGCGCAATTCTATAATCACGGGATCGCTTTCATCTTGGGCGTCGGCATTCCCAAGATGAAACTGGAAGCTGCCCAGTTGCCAGTGGCGCGCGCTGCATTTGAAGCGTGGCGCCGGGGCCGGGCTGCAGCCGATCTGACCACCTTCTACTGGGAAGAAAATCTCGATCGTCCGTTGGAGGATGTCCGCCGCGAGTTGCGACTGCGTCCGCCGGAGACCTATCAGAGGGTGCGCGCTCTTTCCGAACAGCTCGAACGCGATTACCAGGCGGTCAGGCAGGCATGAGCTTAAGCGACAAATCGGCCATCACCGGAGTGGGCGAAACCGCTTTCGTGAAAGGCACCGAGAAAACCGCGGTCGACATGATGCTGGAAGCATCGCGCAAAGCCATAGCAGATGCAGGGCTGAAGCCGTCGGATATCGACGGCATGGTTCCTCCGCCGATCTACACCACCTCGGAAGAGATGGCGGCTAACCTCGGTATCGAAGTTCTGCGCTATGCCTCTACGGTCCACATGGGCGGGGCGAGCCCTACCACGGCACTCCAGAACGCCGCGATGGCAATTGCCAGCGGCTTATGCGACCATGTGCTGGTGACGCTCGGGTGGAACGGTTATTCCGCCTTGCGGCCCAAGCCTGGCGCACCGCCGACGCGGCCGATGAACATGAACACCCTGACGAATACGATCCAAGGCTATTACATTCCGTATGGCGTGTTCCTGCCGGTGCAGATGTATGCCTGGCTCGCCACCCGGCACTCCCGAATTTACGATATCGGCCCGGAAGCGATGGCGGCCGTTGCACTGGCGTGCCGTCGCCATGCGCAGATGAATCCGCAGGCCTTCACTTATGGCCGGGAACTGGATGCCGAAACCTACCATTCCGCGCGCTGGATATCCGAACCCTTTCGCCTCTACGATTGCTGTCTGGAGACTGACGGGGCATGCGCAGTCGTGGTTTCGCGAATAGACCGCGCCAGGGACATGCCGCATGTTCCCGTGAGCATCGCCGGTGCGGCTGAAGGGCATCCTTACCCCGCCGACGATATCCCTTCGCGTCCCGACCCCTTCAAGATCGGCCTGAGCTACGCCGCGCCGCGCGCGTTCGAAATGGCGGGGGTCGATCGCGAAGACATGGATTTTCTGCAGATCTACGACTGCTTCACCTACGTGGTTCTCCTTCAGCTGGAGGCCCTGGGCTATTGCGAACCAGGTGGACAGGCAGAGTTCGTCGCGAATGGCCAGATCGAGCTGGGCGGGCGCTATCCCGTCAACACCCATGGCGGCCTGCTGAGCGAGGCCCATGTTTGGGGACTGAACCATGTCGTCGAGGCGGTGCGTCAGTTGCGCCACGATTGTGGGGAGCGGCAGGTCGAAGGCGCCCAGACCGGCCTGGTGACCGGCTGGGGCGATCTGGGTGACGGCAGTATAGCGATTTTGAGGAGGTTTGCGTGAGCGACGAGAAAGATCTGCCGCCCAAGATGCGCCCCTCGGCGCAGGCCGCACCAGCCAAGCCAAAGCCGCGCCCGCAGGATCCGGTGGAGCAGGAATTCTGGAACCGGTGTCAGGACGGCAACCTTTACTTCCAGCAGTGCGAAGGATGCGGCAGTTTTCGGCATTTGCCGCGCTATATGTGCGCCCGATGCGGTTCTCCTGAATGGTCGTGGGAGCGTAGCACCGGCAATGGCACGCTGTTTTCCTGGACGGTGACCCATCAGGCACTGCATCCCGCCTTCGCCGGCGAGATTCCCTTCATCGCTGCGGTGGTGGAACTGGAGGAGGGAGTGCGCATGGCAACCCGGCTGGTCGATTGCGCGCTCGACGAGCTTGAGCTCGATCTGCCGGTCACGCTGGATTTCGAGCCGATCTCCGAAGATTTTCGCCTGCCAGTATTCCGACCCGTCGCGATCGCGCGCGCAGAAGGATAGACCAAGATGGATCTCGACTACGGACCCCAGTATGACGCGTTTCGCGAGGAAGTGCGCCAGTTCCTGCAAACCCACGGTCACCGCGCACCCGATGGCCAAGGCCGTGCCGCGCGCCCTTCCCCCGAAGCCGTCGAATGGCAAAAGCTGTTGATCCTGCATGGTTACACGGCGCGTACGATTCCCAAGGAATACGGCGGATACGGAGCCGAGCCGGACATCCTGAAATCGCGGATCATTGCCGAGGAATTTTCGCGCGCTGGCATCCCCGCAGGCCTTGCGAACCAGGGCATTTCCATGCTCGTTCCCACGCTGCTGGAACTCGGAACCGAAGCCCAGAAACGGCAATGGATCGAGCCGACCCTAAATGGCGAGATAGTCTGGTGTCAGGGATATTCGGAACCTGGAGCGGGATCGGACCTCGCCGCGCTCAAGACCAGCGCCCGCGTCGAAAATGGCGACTTTGTCATCAACGGACAGAAGATCTGGACCAGCACGGCCAAGCAGGCGGACATGATCTTTTGCCTTGTTCGGACCGAACCGGACGCGCCCAAGCACGGCGGCATCTCCTACTTGATCTTCTCGATGGACACACCAGGGATCGAGGTCCGACCACTCAAGACCATGACCGGTCATGCCGAGTTCAATGAAACGTTCTTTACCGACGTGCGGGTTCCCCTGGATCAGATCGTCGGGCAGCGCGGGCAGGGGTGGTACGTGGCCAATGCCACACTGGGCCATGAACGTGGCATGCTGGGCGACCCCGATGCACTGGAAAACCGGCTCCAGGCGCTGGTCAGGCTGATGCAAAAAGAACGCATCGGCCAGGGTTGCGCAATGGACAACGCCGTTCTGCGTGACCGGCTGGTTGCATTGCAAGCCGAAGTCGCGGCGATGAAATTCAACGGCATGCGCATCCTGTCGAACAGCCTTAGGGGGGATGCCGGCGGCATGGCGAAACTTGTCGTGAAGCTGCAGAGCTGTGAGCTCGCCCATCAGATTTCCGCGCTCGCGATCGACGCAATGGGCGAGATGGGCATACTCTATCACGGAAGCGAGCGCGAGCGCGAAGACGGTGCCTGGCAGTGGAACTACATGTTCCAGCTTGGTCTGATCATCGGTGGAGGCACCGCCCAGATCCAGAAGAACATCATCGCCGAACGCGGGCTGGAAATGCCGCGCGAACCCAAGTTCGCAACGCCTCCCGCCGTCGAACAGGCGACGGCCGTTGCAAGCGGGCAGAATAAGGGAGCCGCCTGATGGATTTCGGACTTTCGCAAGACCAAGAGATGCTCTGCGACGCGATCAGCCGCACTCTTGCTGATACTTGTCCGCTCGATCATGTGCGCGAATGCGCGGAGGGCTCGGTTCCCTTCAGCGACAACGTGCGTTCGGCGCTGGGCGAAATCGGCATTTGGGGAATGATGGTTCCCGAGCAACATGACGGGCTCGGGATGACAATGCTCGATGCCGCCGCTGTGGCCGAGCAGCTCGGCTATGCCGTCGCGCCGGTGCCTTTTATCGGTGCCCATGTACTGGCACCCCTTGCGCTGGCACAGGGCGGTAGCGAGGAGTTGAAGGCGCACTGGCTGCCGAGGATAGCGAAGGGCGAGGCGCAAATCGCCGTCGCGATCGCGGAAACGGTGGAGATCCGGGACCGGGCAGGCGTGGACTTCGACGGCGCAAAGCTCGACGGAACGGCTTTGTTCGCGCTCGACTTCCTGGAAGCCGACGCGTTTCTGGTAGCCGATACCGCCGGTCGTATGCACTTCGTAGCTGGCGATGCTGCGGGTCTGGAGAAGGTTGCTCTCAAAACGATCGACCGCACCCGGAGCGTAGGGGAGCTGCGGTTTTCTGGCGTAGCGGGCGAGGCTCTCGCGGACGATGGTGGGGCCACAGTCAGGCGCCTGCGGGACGCCGGCCGGGTGCTCCTGGCCGCCGATAGCCTCGGTGCGGGCCAGGCTATGATCGAAAAAGCGGTCGACTATGCCGGGCAGCGCGAACAGTTCGGACGAGTGATCGGCAGCTTCCAGGCGGTCAAGCATATGTGCGCGGAAATGGCTGCCCGCCATGAACCATGCCGTTCGCTGGTCTGGTATGCCGCCCATGCGTTCGATGCGACGCCCGACGAGGCTTCGCTGGTGGCATGCCATGCCAAATCACATACGGGCGAAGTCCACCGTTTTGTCGCCCGAACCTCAACCGAGGTGCATGGGGGGATGGGTTTTACCGATCTCCTAGGTCTGCATTTCTGGTTCAAGCGAATCGGTTTCGACCGCCAGGTTCTGGGAAGTCCCGAAGCGGTCCGGGCCGAAGCAGCGGCCTTGCAGGGGTGGACGCAGGTCGCATGAGACGATGAATTAGGCGCACGCTACCGACAAAATCGTGGCCACCAAGGAGAGAGGAATTAATACGTGATCGACTGGAACCTTGGCGACATCCTTGATGCAATCGAACCTGCGGTCCCGGAAGATGCTCCGGCGCTGATTCACGGCGACCGGATCATTAGCTGGCCCGAAATGTCGAAGCGTTCGAACAATTTGGCGCGCAATCTGCGCGCGCAAGGTGCAGGCGACGGGGCGAAGATAGCCTTCTACATGCGCAACCGTTCCGAATACGGGGAATTGATGGCCGCGTGCTTCAAGGGCCGCCTCACGCACGTGAACATCAATTATCGTTACCGTCCCGAGGAGGTTTTCTACATCTTCGACGATTCCGATAGCGAGGTAATTGTTTACAGTTCCGAGTTCCGCGACTGCATTCTTGAACTGAAGGAACGGTTGACCAAGGTTCATACATTTGTAGAAATCGGCGATGCTTCGCAGATCGCTTCCTTCGCGCTTCCTTACGAAAAACTTGTAGAAGGTAACGGCGCGCCTCTCGATATCGAGCGTTCTCCCGATGACCTGCTGTTCATATATACAGGCGGTACCACCGGCATGCCCAAGGGCGTGATGTGGCGACACGATGATATGCGCAAGGCTCAGCTCGACGCGCAAAAGCTGCTGGGTCCGGTTCCCCAGACCATGGAGGAAATGGTGGCCCTGGTGAAGCAGGGCGAGCTTGCGCGCATCACTTTGCCGGCGTGCCCGCTGATGCATGGAACCGGGTTCATTACTGCTATTGGCACGCTCATGTCGGGCGGGGCCATCGTCACGCTGTCCGATCCATCCTTCGACGCGGAAGAATTGTGGGATGCGGTGGACCAGCACAAGGTGCAGAGCATCGCCATTGTCGGTGACGCTTTTGCCAAACCCATGCTGCAGGCGCTGGACGCCCACCCGAAGCGCTGGGACACGAGCAGCCTGATTTCGATCATCTCGTCCGGCGTCATGTGGAGTAAACAGGTAAAGGCGGGCCTGTGCAAACATATCCCCCAGGTCATCCTCATGGACAGTTTTGGCGCTTCGGAAGGGCTGGGCTACGGCTTGTCGGTGACGACCGCACAGGGCGGCACCAACACCGCGAAATTCGGGATCGGGGAATTTTGCGACGTATTCGACGAGAACGACCGGAAGGTCGAGGCGGGGAGCGGCGTGCCCGGCTTTATTGCCCGCAAGGGCGCAATCCCCACAGGATACTACAAGGACCCGGAAAAGTCGGCCAAGACTTTCAGGACGATCGATGGCGTGCGTTACTCCATCCCGGGCGACTGGTGCCGGGTGGAATCCGATGGAAGCCTGACCTTGCTGGGCCGCGGCAGCGTCTGCATCAACACCGCAGGTGAAAAGGTTTACCCCGAGGAGGTGGAGGAAGTGCTCAAAACCCATCCCGCCATTGCCGACGCGCTTGTCGTCGGGGTGCCTGACGAAAAATGGGGCGAAGCGGTGACCGCTGTGGTGCATTTGACCCAGGATGCGGACTTCGACGCGCAAGCGATCAAGGATCACGTGCGCCAGCAACTGGCAGGTTACAAAACGCCCAAGGCGATTTGCCCAACGCAAACCGCCTTGCGCGCGTCAAACGGCAAGGCGGATTATACTACGGCTAAAGACATCGCGAAAGCGGGTGCCGGGGCCTCGTGAGCCATTCGCCCCCTCCTGACTATGATGTCGTAATCGTCGGGGCCGGGTTCAGCGGAATATACCTGCTTTACAAGCTGCGTCAGGCGGGGTTCGATGTTCTGCTGGTAGACGCAGCGGAGCAGCCGGGCGGAATCTGGTACTGGAACCGCTATCCGGGAGCACGGGTCGATTCCCAGGTTCCACTTTACGAATTTTCCATTGCGGAAGTATGGAAAAGCTGGACGTGGAGCGAACGATTTCCAGGCTGGGAAGAACTGCGCGCCTATTTCCTCCACGTCTGCGATACGCTCGACCTCTGGCCGGCAATGCGAATGAAAACACGGGTCGAAAGCGCGCCGTTCGATGAAGACACCGCCTGCTGGCGATTGAAGCTCGACGATGGCGGAAAAGTAAGCGCGCGTTTCCTCTTGCCGGCCCTGGGGTTCGCCTCGAAACCCTACATTCCCGATATCCTGGGCCTTAGCGATTTCGAAGGCGAATGGTGCCATACCGCCCGCTGGCCGCAGGAAGGCATCGACCTTTCCGGCCGCCGGATCGCCCTGATCGGCACGGGTGCCAGCGGCGTACAGGTGGCGCAGGAGGCGGCAAGCTGCGCGGAGCAGCTGACGCTTTTTCAGCGAACCCCGATTCTCGCCCTTCCCATGCGGCAGGAAAAACTGGACGCTGATCGTCAGCTTCGCGAAAAATCCGAATATCCCGCTGTCTTCCACAAAAGGCTTACGACAAGTGGCGGTTTCGAATGCCAATCGCTGGACATCTCGGCCCTGGCTGTGACCGAGGAAGAGCGGACTACGCATTTCGAGGATTTGTGGCAGCGAGGAGGGTTGCGCTTCTGGTATCATAATTTCGCTGACATACTGACGAACGAGGACGCCAATCGCCACGCCTACGAGTTCTGGTGTGACAAGGTGCGCGAGCGGATCTGCGACCCGACCATTGCCGAGAAGCTCGCTCCCGATGAGCCGCCACATCCCTTCGGGACCAAGCGACCATCGCTCGAACAGAATTATTACGAGATCTTCGCACAAGACAATGTTACGCTGGTCGATCTGAACGACACCGCGATCACTCGCGTCACCGAGGCCGGGATAGAAACAGCCACTGGCATGATCCCGTGCGATCTCATTGTCTTCGCGACCGGCTTCGATGCCGGTCGTGGCGGGCTCATCGACATGAACATCACCGGCCGCGGTCGGCTGGCGCTGGCAGAAGCATGGAAGAGTGAGATCAAAGCCTATCTGGGCATGGCCGTCGCCCAATTTCCGAACATGCTGTTCGCCTACGGCCCGCTCAGCCCTTCAGGCTTTTCCAACGGTCCGACAAGCGCCGAAATCCAGGGTGACTGGATCTGCGATTTCCGGATCTGGCTGCGCGATAACAGGATCGGCCTTTTCGAAGCCGATGCGCTGGCCGAGCGAAGCTGGACCGATATGGTCGCCCAAGTAGGGTCGATGACGCTCTTCCCCAAGGCTGAATCGTGGTACATGGGCGCCAATATTCCCGGCAAACCCCGACAACTGATCAATTTCCCCAGCGTATCTGGTTACGCCGATCTATGCCACGATGTCGCACGGCACGATTATCGTGGTTTTATCAGGAATACACTATCCGGTATGGAGACTGCGCCGAAATGAATGAAATGAAACCAATCCACGACGGGTCAACAGATATTGATCCCGTATGGGCCGGCGACGGGGCGGATATACCCGAATGGTTCGCCTGGGCGCTGAGCGTGCCCCGTGAGGAAGGCTTCGTAGAGGTTGGTGGCGCGCGGGTGCATTATCTTCGCTGGGGCAGGCGTGACCGGCCCAAATTGCTCATGACTCACGGTTTTCTCGCCCATGCCCGCTGCTTTGCCTTCATCGCACCGTACCTTGCCGAAGACTACGACGTGGTGGCGTTCGATCTGGCCGGTATGGGCGATAGCGAGATGCGCGGCGTGGCCGATATAGCTGCGCGGGGAAAGGAATTTGTCGAGATCAGCGAAGCGCTCGATTTGTTTGCGGATGGAAGCAGACCGACGATCATCGCCCATAGTTTCGGCTCGGGTGCAGCGCTGACCGCCGTTTCCCAATCGCCGGATGCCTTCGCCGGCGTTATTGTCTGCGATCTCATGGTGATGCGGCCCGAAAAGCTGGAGAAATACTGGACCATGGGCAGATCGAGCCCCGGGTCGGGTAATCCTGACAAACCGGTGCGACGCTACCCGACCTACGAAGCGGCGCGCGAGAGGTATATCCTGTCGCCGCCGCAGGCAGTTGGTGAGCCGTTCCTGATGGATTACATGGCCTATCACTCTCTCCGCCGCGATGGCGAGGAGTGGACATGGAAGTTTTCTCCCGAAGTGTTCCGGCGCAGCAACAAGCCCGACGAATGGCTGACAGTAGGCCAGAGGCTGGTCGATGCGCCCGGGCGCAAAGCGATTGTGTACGGCGAGAAAAGTCAGCTCTTTGATCGCGATTCCGCCCGCTATATCCGGGAACTGGGAGGGGGAAAGATACCAATTGTTGCAGTGCCCGATGCACGCCATCATCTCATGCTGGATCAGCCGCTCGCGTTCGTCGCTGCGCTTCGGGCGGTACTGGCCTTTTGGAGCCTCTGAGATCCCCCATACTAAGAGGCTGGTTCCTGGTCAGAGGCCAGCGAGATGGGGGCAAAGGGCGTCCATATTCATCTTGTACTATATCCGAACTATTGTCGCCGTCGGCACGGCGAACGCTTCGTTGGTCTCGATGCCAGCTGGGGCAAAAGCTTTATCGGGAGCAACTCGCTTAGCGCGCCAACCATTGCTGATCTTTAGCAAACGTTCACTCCGCGTGCGATCTGGATCGTGGCCCATGGGGTCAAAAGATAAGGCGCTTTACTAATATCACGCGGATGTATATGCCCATGGACGGGGATTGGGCTAATTCTCTCCCTCTCCTCTCCACAGACTAAGGGGCGACCCTCGAGGTCGCCCCATTTTGCAGTAAGCGGCGGAGCCAATTATCGTCGCACTGAAGAGATGGGAAGGGATGCTATATGACACTGAGAGCGATGGTGCTCGCCACTTCGGCCATCTTGGCTTGGCCGCAGATGGCTTTAGCGCAGGATCCCACAACTGATGAGGCGGAACCCCAAGGATCCGTAATCATCGTTACGGCCCAACGCCAATCTCAAAGTCTGCAAGAGGTGCCGATCGCGGTCAGTGCCTTCGATGCTACGGCTCTCGAAAGCCAGCAGATCGAAAACGCTGCTGACCTTCAATTGACGCTCCCGAACGTCTCATTTTCGAAGGGCAACTTCACCGGGTCGTCCTTCACCATCCGTGGTATCGGCGATCTTTGTGTTGGTGTGACGTGTGACGCAGCGACGGCTATCCATATCAATGGTTCCCCTCTTTTTGGTACCCGGCTGTTCGAAACAGAATATTTTGACCTTGAGCGAATTGAGGTCCTACGGGGGCCGCAGGGCACCCTCTTCGGCCGCAACGCTACCTCGGGTGTTGTCAACCTTGTGACAGCCAAGCCTGACCTCGGTTCTTTCGGCGCGGCCGGAGAGTTCGAGTATGGGAATTACAACAGCATCAAGGCCGAAGGGATGGTCAATGTCCCGATCGGCGATTCTATCGGCGTTCGGGTAGCCGGATTCTTTCTGAATCGCGACGGTTACACCACAAACCTTTTCGACAATTCGGATGTCGACGACCGAGACATGTACGCTGTTCGTGGTTCTCTTCGTTTTGAACCCGGTGCCGATACCACTCTCGACTTCATGGCATATTATTTCAGGGAAGATGACACCCGTTTACGTAATCAAAAGCAGGCCTGCCAGCGTGACCCGCTCGGCGTGCTGGGTTGTCTGAACAATCGCCGCGACTTTGACATCACCAATGCCAATTCCACAGTCGGCGCAACGCTCAGTTCGCAAGAGTTCTTCGCTATTCAGGGAATTCCCTCAGTACTGGGATTGGGAAGCCTGTACGGCCCCGACGCATTTGCAGGATTCGATAAGCCCGACGATGTGCGCACGGTAAACACGGCGTATACTCCATTCTATTTTGCCGATGAAGTGCAGCTACAGGCCCGTCTCGAGCAGCGCATCGGAGCTATGACACTGACTGCAACCGGTCTTTATCAGGACACCGAAGTCGATTCCCGGCAGGACTACTTTCTGGGCATTCAGGATCGTACCGGCTTTGCTACGGCCTTGAACGTGTTGTCCGGCTTCGCGGCCAACGGTTTGCCTACCGGCCTCCCCGCACCTGCACCGGCGTTCGTGCCAGGTTCGTCGGCGTATTTTACCCCGATTGTGGAGGCTCTCATCCCCAATGGCCCAGGGGGCGTATTGTGCACCTCCGATAACGATGATGGGAACAGGGGCGCGTTCGAAGGTAATGTATTGTGCGGCGAAACGCCGCTATCCTTCGACAGGTCTTCAGAGCAACGCGAATCCTGGAGCGGCGAAATCCTCCTTTCCAGTGATTTCGACGGAGCATTCAATTTCCTGCTCGGAGGGATCTATGCAAAGTCCAAGACTACCGACAACAGTTACTATGTAAACTCATTCGCGCTTGACTACGCCAGTGCCATTCTGGGATCGTTTGGTACTTTGGCAGGCGGTGCACCGCCATCCTACTTCGCAACATCCATGTACCGCAACAATTCTCTCGAGGCTAATCTTGAGAGCTTCGGTGTGTTCGGGGAGATCTACGTCGACCTGACCGAGCGTCTGACCTTCACCGGAGGTTTGCGGTATAACGACGACAAGAAAGACGTGACTGCGCGCACGACCTTGATTAGCTTCCTCAATCCTTACGCGAATGACGGGGAGCCGTTCGACAGCCCGATCACTCCCTTAACCGGTCCCTCTGGTCTTTTTGATGCCGATCCTGGTACGCCAGGTGAGCAGCTAACGCAATTTAGAGAAGTAGGTTTCGATGAAATAACCGGGCGTGCGGTGCTCGACTACGAAGTTACGCCTGACAATTCGATTTACGCATCTTATGCCAGGGGCTATAAATCCGGGGGTATCAACCCGCCCCTTTCGCCCGTTTTCGATGTGGCTGAAAGCTTCGGATCAGAAACCATCGACGCATTTGAAATCGGATCGAAAAATACCTTTGCGAATGGCGCACTGCAATTAAACGCTACTGCATTCTACTATAAGTATAGCGGGTTGCAGCTTAGCCGCATCGTCGCCCGTACCTCAGTTAATGATACTATCGATGCCGATATCTGGGGTGTGGAACTAGAGTCCGTTATCCGGCCCGATCCCGATTGGCTTGTCAACTTGACGTTCAGTTATCTCAACGCGGAAGTTGCCGGCGACCAGTTCTTCTCCAATCCGCGCGACCCGGGTGGCGGCGATCCTGATGCCGTCATCATCAAGGATATTAGCAACGGTGCTAATTGTGCCGTAACCGGGCCAGCCCCCGGCGCGGCCGACGCATTCGTGGCCGGAGTGAACGCAGCTCTGGGTCTTCGTGGTCCCGAAGAATTTCCTAATGACGGCAATCTTGCGTCAAGCGGCGCATTCAGCATTTGCGATGTCTTGGCCGGAGCCGTTCCGGCGGGCAGCGGCCTTGCGGTATTAAGCCCTGGCGTAGAGGTCAACATAAAAGGGAACAAGTTGCCGCAGGCCCCCGAAATGAAGGTTTCGATGGGTGTGCAGTACACCGCCACTTTCGACAATGGCATGACTCTGGTTCCTCGCGTGGACGTAGCGCTGACTGGTGAGCAATACGGCAATATCTTTAACGGCAGGGTCAACCGGATCGAGCCATTCGTGCAAGCCAACGCGATCGTGCAGTTGAACAGTGCGGATGAGCGTTGGTTCGTGCGCGGATTTGTTCAGAACATTTTCGACAGCAGCTCGGTGACAGGATTGTACTTGACCGACGCATCCTCGGGGAATTTTACCAATATCTACACTTTGGATCCTCGTAGATATGGTGTTGCTTTGGGGTTCAGTTTCTAACAGGTCCAGATCGTGTTGGCGGGGAGATCGGTGGTCCTCCCAACGACCCGAACGGACAGTGCCAGCTAGTTCGTATTTCGACCCATGACTTTATAGCTTTTCCAGAGCGGCGTAATGCTCGATGACCGCCTCGTAAGCCTACCGACGAGGCGGTCATCGAACCGGCCAAATGCGAGCTGCACTCGAAATGCCTGTACGATCGCTCGTTGATGTCGCTACGAGATGCTCGCGGAAAGCTTAAGGCCTTACATAGAAACGACAATGAAGAGTCACCGAATAGTGCAATCGGGATATCCGATGGTGATACTGGCAAACGCACTCTGCGAAAGGCGGAAACATGCTGACCCCTATGATCCAAGATTGGGTCGTAGTGCACGAGGTGCTGACGCGTTAGGAAAAGTTGGAAGGGGCTGCGGGGCAGACTTCTGAGAAAACTTATCCTAACTCTGTTCAGGTTTCATAACTGATTTTCGATCGACCGGAGCTGGCTCAACCGACGTGCGATTGTCGCGAGACAATTCGACCCATCCCAACCCAAGCGACTTCTGGATCGCGATCCAGCCATTTGTCATGGCGGCGATCGCCCGATCGAGATTTGCTCTGGCCTGTTCGCGCTTGCGGATCGAAGTGTTGAGTTCGCCTTGCGAGATTACCCCCGCGGCGCGGCGTTGCTCGTTAAGCTCCGCAGCCGTGTCGGCCTGCCGACTGATCTGCGCCAGCGCGGCTACGTTGGCTCTTTGTTGCCCGAACCGAGCAAGCGATTGTTCGGCGTCGCGTAGTGCGCCCAGGACCACTTCAAGATAGCGCGCTTCGGCCTCGTCGCGCGCACTCTCGGCCTGATCGATCGATGCTGCCGTGCGGCCGAAATCAAGCAGGTTCCACTGCAGCCGCGGCAAAGCGATTGCCGATAAGTTGCCCGGGTCCAGGATGTCGTCGGGCTCCGATCCGCCCAAACCGAGAATCCCCATGAAGGAAATCTTGGGGAAGCGAGCAGCCTCTGCCACGCCAATGCGCGCATTCGCCGCGGCCAGCATGCGTTCGGCGGCTCGAACATCCGGCCGCCGCGCTATTAGCGCTGCGGGATCGCCCACCGCGACCCGTTCGGGGGGAAGCGGAATTTCGGCCTGAGCCGCCAGGAGCCCGTCGAGTGCGCCGGGCGCTTCGCCCGTCAGCACCGCGAGCGTGTCTTTGAATACATCGATGTCCGCTTGAGCTTCCGCGATCTGCGACTTGAGCAGTTCGAGCTCGGCGTTCGCGTTACCGACCGGGAACAGCGCGAGAGCGCCCTGTGTATAGCGCTGATAGGTCAGTTCGAGAATTTGCTGCTGCAAGTCGCGCTCTCGCTGGACAAGCTCGAGCCGCCCTTGCGCTTCTCGCAGGCTCACATACGCCCGCGCGATTTCGGCGGCGAGCTGGACTTTCGCATCCTCGGCGTTCGCCACCGAGGCCGCAGCCTGAGCGTTAATGGCCTCGACACGCCGTGCCTGCCCCCCAGCGAAATCGATCTCCCAGTTTGCATTGAGCCCGACGTTGTAGACGCTGAGGCTGTCCTGCTCTTCGGTGTCTGCAGGAGCGCCGGGCGATCCCGGGGGCGGGCCACTGCCGATATCTAGCCCTGGGATATTCGCCTGGACCGCAGTCGCCTGCGCAGCCACGGCGGGTAGCCGGTTGGCGCGCTCCTGGCGGACAGAAGCCCTTGCCTGTTCGATGCGAGCGCGCGCCGCGGCCACGCCCGGATTGCCGACCAGCGCGCGCGCCTCCAGTTCATTGAGAACCGGATCGCCGAGCAGCGTCCACCAGTCGCCGGCAATCGGCGCAAACGGATCGATTTCGGGGCCGGCGCGTACGAACGCATTGCCTGCGGCGGTCGCAAGTTGCGGGGGACCGGCATAGTCGGGACCGGACATGCAACCCGCGAGGAGCGCCATGGGAGCGAGGAGGGTTAGGGTCTTGCGCATAGAGTTCTCAGTGCATCGAAAGGGATAAGTTCTTCGGGAGAGGCTTGAGGAACAGTACCAGCGGCACCGTGACCAGGGTAATCGCGCCCATGGCGAAAAAGACATCGTTGTAGGTCATCACGAACGCATCGCGCTGAATGATGCCGGAAAGCATCTCCAGCGCGGCCTGTGGGCTGCCCAGCGACGCCGTCATGCCGTCCAGGTATTCCTGTAGCCGGGGGCTGTTAGCGTTGAGGGTTTCTTCCATGCGTCGACTATGATGCCACTGGCGCTGATCCTGGAACGAGGCAAGCCCCGCGAGCGCGAACGAGCCCCCGAGGTTTCGCGCCGCGTTGAAGATGCCCGAAGCATCGCCGGCATCCTCCTTGGCAACCGAAGCTACCGTCGCCTGGTTGAGGAACATCATCGTGAGGATCATGCCGATGCCACGCAGGAACTGGCTTTCGGTGAACACTCCACCTCCCGATTCCGCTGTCAGATTTATGCTGACGAAACAGCTTAGCGCCATGATGAACATGCCCGCGCCGACCGCAATGCGGATGTGAATCCTGCGGATCATGAACGGGAGAACGGGCATCAACAGGAAAGCCGGAACGCCCATCCAGAAGATCACAAGTCCGGTCTGCAAGGCATTATAATCGGAAATTATCGCGAGAAATTGCGGGATCACGTAGGTCGAGCCATACATGACCATGCCAAGCGCCAGTGCCATCACCACGACGCTGGCAAACTGCCTGCTGAGCATCAGGCGCAATTTGAGCACGGGTTTGCGCGCGTAAAGCTGTCCGTAGGTCAGAAGTGCAAAACCCACGACCGTCATCAGTGTGAGCTGGACGATCAGCGTGGAATCGAACCACTCCTCGCGGTGGCCTTCTTCCAGAACGATGGTCAGCCCACCCAACCCAAGGATCATACCAGCTATTCCCGCCCAATCAGCCTCGCGCAGGTAAACCCAGTCGGGCTTTTCATGGGGTAGCCCGATGAATAGTAAAGCAAGGAGCAACGCGCAGACGGGCACGTTGACGAAGAAGGCGTAGTGCCAGCTCAGGTTCTCGGTAAGCCAGCCCCCCACCAACGGGCCCATTACCGGCCCAAGAACCACGGTCATTCCGAAGAGCGCCATGCCGATCGGCTGTTGCGATGGAGGCAGTCGCTTTGCGACGATGGTCATAGCGGTTGGAATAAGCGCGCCGCCCATGAACCCTTGACCGGTGCGACCGATGATCATCGTCGTCAGATCGGTGGCAATGCCGCACAACACCGAAAAGGCCGTGAAGGCAGAAACCGCGACGATGAGCAGCGTGCGAAGGCCGAGCAGTCTTTCCAGCCACGCGCTCAGAGGGATGATGATGATCTCGGCAACAAGGAAGGCTGTCGCGATCCAGGTGCCTTCGGTTCCGGTCGCGCCGATTTCCCCCTGGATCGTCGGCAGCGCCGAATTGACGATCGAGATGTCAAGCGTTGCCAGCATCGCCCCCAGCGCACCGGCGGCTACGGCGATCCAGGCCGTAGCATCGGCCTTTTCGACCGGCGGCGAAACCGCTGCAGCGGCGCCTGCCATCGGTCAGTCTCCGGCCGCGTTGCGGATCGAATCGAGTTGGTCTCTAGCGGCGCGCGTATCGACACTCGCGACAACAGACATGCCCGGCACCAGCAGACGCAGGATCTCGGGCGAAGCCTGAATGGATATGCGCACCGGGACGCGCTGAACGATCTTGGTGAAATTACCCGTCGCGTTTTGCGGAGGTAGGATCGAGAATTCTGCCCCGGTCCCGGGGGCGATGCTTTCCACTCTTCCTAATAGCTCGAGGTCCGGCAGCGCGTCGATTTCCAAGGTGACGGGTTGCCCCGGGCGGACAAGTCCGAGCTGCGTTTCCTTGAAATTTGCTGTCACGTAGAGGCGGTCGGTCGGTACGAGGCTCATAAGGCGTTGGCCAGGCTGGACAAATTGTCCAGGTCGGACCGTGAGGTCACCCACCCGCCCGGAAATACTGGCCTGGAGCGTGGTCGATGACAGGTTCAGACGGGCGGCCTCGAGTTGCGCACGAGCGGCGTTGGCTTGCGAATTGGCCTGGTCTATCTGCTCGCTAAGCGTGTTCTGTCGGCGCTGTGCCGCCGTGAGCGCGGCGCGCGCTGCCGCGACTTGAGCCTGCGCTTCTCTGGCCTGGGCCTCCAGCTGATCGAGCCTCTCGCGCGGCTCCGCTCCCGAAGCGGCAAGGGGGCGGTACCGGACAACCTGCTCAGCAGCGAGACCAGCCTGTGCAGATGCTGCTGCGAGCTGTGCACGGGCCTGGGCAATTGCCGCGTCCTGCTCTTGTTGCTGGGCGCGTACCGTATCTGCTCCGGCGAGCGACGCGGCGATCTGGGCTTCGACCTGGTTCGTTTGGGCACGATAATCTCGCACGTCCAGCTGGACAAGTGCATCGCCCGACGCGACCGTTTGATTCTCCGTCACTAATACGCGCTCGACGTAGCCCGCAATTTTGGGGGAGATGATGACGCTGTCGGCGGCAATATAAGCGTTGTCGGTGGACTGCTGGAATCTGCCGTACGTCTGATGATTGTAATACCAGTAGCTCCCGGCGAGCAGGACCAGAATGCCGGCGATCAGCAGACCCAGCCGGACCCGCGGACTGGACAACCCCGTCGGACGTGCGCCTTCATCGCTAGCCCCTGCTGTCTCGTCCGCCATGATTATTTCGCTCCTCGCCATCGTTTGAGCCGCTGCGCGAGCGATATAGCGGCCAAAACAAAATGCGAAAGTCCTTTACTATTTTTCTCCGATCGATAGGAATGTCTCATGCCAGAAGATGAGGGCACTCTCGCACTCGACAATGTCATCACCCAAGATGATCGAGCGATCTTCATGATGGACCAGATCAGCCGCGCCGCGCGCAAGGCATTCGATGACCGAGCACAGCCGCTGAGCCTCAATCGTACGCAGTGGCGTGTGTTGGCGCAGCTCATCAGAGCTCCTGCCCTGAACCAGACGGACATCGCCAGGAGACTTGAAATCACATCCTCCAGCAGCGGCCTGGAAGACATGACGCCTTCGCGCTTGAGTGACCGGACGCGGCTTGCGCAAGTCATAGCAATATTCGGTCGCCACGGGCGGGGCGGCATCACGCCCGTGTTGGGACTAGGCCGATCTCAAACCAAAACACATTCGACGCGCCCGGATGCCCCGCTCGTGGCGATTGCGCCAGGGGACGAACCTCGGTCATGTTCTATAGCGGACAACCGAATGGAGCATGCGGGACGCGAACTTTCATTGCACCGGCCCTCTGCCGGACGAACAAACCGCTGGCGGCGTGCTAGATGGAAACTAACGCAAACTTCTCCCTAGTGGCGTGGATCGTTGGCATTCTGATGCTTACGACCATCGCTTTCGCGATGTGGCTAATCGATCCCAGACCAAATCAGGAAACATATCAGATCAAGTTTGATCGCTCCGTGGAAGGCCTTCAGTCGGGATCGACTGTAACACTATCGGGAGTCCCTGTGGGACAGGTAACATCGGTCCGTCTGGCGGAAAATGAACCGGAAAACGTGGTCGTTGTTCTGACTCTCGATCCTTCTGCGGCGAAAGTCCACGGCCTTGAAGCGACAATCAGCACGGATCTGATAACTGGAGAGGCTGCGCTCGTGCTCGAGGGCCGACGGGGTCGTCAGGGCATTTACACCGACAAGTCAGGAAAAAAGATCATTCCCGCCGCGGACGAAACCGGACTATTGGGGAGGGATGCGACCGCCACTGTAGAGACCGTGGCAAATAGCATTCGCGCTCTGAACGAAGGACTGGAGCCAGAAAAGCAACGGGTGATCACCTCCGATCTTGTCCGGCTTCGAGTCACGACGGCCGCACTCGCATCGGACGCCGAAGGTTGGGACGAACGATTGGCCTCAACAAAAGGAAGATTGTTAGACTTAGGGCAAAGGGTTGGTGGATGGGGAAATAATCTTCGAGATGCAGATCGGCGGATCTCAGGGCGGAGCGCTTCTGCTATCGCGCAACGACGCCTTCGCCAATTCAGGGAGGGGGTGCAGAACGCTGAAAACAAACTTTCCCAGATAAGGAGTGGCATTCCGGCGGTCGAAGATTCTTTGGTTGAAGGTGAAACGGACCTTCGCGAGCTTAGTCGCGAACTTGCTCCTCTCAGTGAAAAAATCGAAGATATTCAGGTTGAGGGAATTACATCAAATCCTCCCCTCCCAGACTATCGGCCAAAAAGAAGAGAAGCTGGAACGAATATCGATGATTTAAAGTAAACCGAACGGATGACTGCTTCCGGGCAGAGCGCGCAGCCCGTAGAATAGCGGAGATTGGAGCGCAAAGCGGATAACGACCTACTCCGCGGTCAAGTTTGAAATTGAAATTCCGAGTCCTAAAAAAGGCATCGAACCAATACATTAGAGGGATTTTGCGGGCCTTTTGCGGGCTTTTCAGCTTGACCGAAATATCTAAACATCAGAAATTAAACGGAAAAGAAGTTCGAATGTGATGCCTCTTCTGGGCACCATCGGCTTGATCGCGGCAGGATGCCGGCGGTCGGTTTTTCTGACAGATCGATCATGCGAACCGCTCCGGCGTGCGCGCGCGCGTCGTTGACAACGACGGACAATCGCGCCACGCCTGAGCGATGCCGCGGGAAAAGAAGCGTTCGACGATCGTCGATGTCGCCAAGCTGGCGCAGGTTTCGCCCAAGAGCGTCTCGCGCGTGTTCAACAACGAACCGCACATCACCCCCCCGCTGCGCAAGAAGGTGCTGCGCGCGGCGGAGGAACTCAACTACCAGCCCAATGTGATGGCGCAGGGGCTGGTGCGCCAGCAATCCTATCTGATCGGGCTGGTCTATGAAAAACCGAGCCCGAGCTATGTCGTCGAATTGCAGCGCGGCGCGCTCGAGCGGCTGCATGGCGAACGCTACCGGCTGATCGTGCTGCCGGTGGAATCGGTCAGCGACCACCCGCGCGACGTGGTTGCCACGATCCGCTCGGCCGCGCTCGACGGGGTGATCCTCGCACCGCCCGCGGCGGACCATCCCGACGTGCTCGACGGGCTGGCACAGGCGCGCATCCCCTTTGCCCGCATCACGCCGCAATCGCGCGAGGAACTGGGGCTGGCGACGACGATGGACGATATCGCCGCCGGCCGCGAGATCGCCGAACACGTGATCGGTTTCGGACACCGGCGCATTGCCATCATCAAGGGCGATCCCGACCATCCGGTGAGCGAACAGCGGCTGACCGCCTATCGTGCGGCCTTCGCGGATGCGGGCGTCGAATACCTGCCCGAACTGGTCGAGACCGGCGATTTCAGCTTCGAGTCGGGTTACGAGGCGACGCGGCGGATCCTGTCGCGCAAGTTGCGCCCGACCGCGATCATCGCGCAGAACGACGACATGGCGGTGGGGGCGATGTCCGCCGCGCGCGAACTGGGCTTCGACGTCCCGGGCGATCTGAGCGTGGTCGGCTTCGACGATTCGGAAATTTCGCGCGTGGTCTGGCCGCGGCTGACCACGGTGCGCCAGCCGGTGGTCGAGATGGCGCACACGGCGGCTGACATGCTGCTACGCCAGCTCGCCGGCGAGGATCCCGGCCCTACCGTGGTCCATACGCACAGCCTGGTCGAACGGCTGACCGTGGCGCCTCCGCCCGCCTGAGCGGACCCATCGGCGCCTCTAGCGCGTCGTCCAGCCGCCGCCGGTGCCGAACTGGGGGCGGCGTGTCTCAGCCGGGTCGAGCAGGCGGTCGAGGATCGCGTCGTGCGTGGGCGCAGCGCTGCGGAACGCCTGCATTGCCCCGCGCAGCTGGTCGATCACCTTGCGCACCTCGCCGAAGGGCGCGGCCTCGGCGAGCGGATCGAGCGCCGCGGGGGTCAGCCCCATGCCGTGCATGACGTAGAACCAGCTGATGTCCGAAAACAGCTCGCGCTGGCGCGACATGATCCGTCCCGTGCGCGTGAAGAGCTCGATCTTTTCCGCCAGCGTATCGGGCAGGTCGAGGCCGCGCATATGGTCCCAGAAGGGTTCGCCCTCGCGCCGGTTGGGCACGTAATGCAGCAGCAGGAAGTCGCGGATATGCGCGTATTCGCGGTGCACGTCGCGATTGTAGGCCGCGATCAGCGCGGGATCGAAACGGCGATCGGGAAACAGGTCGAGCAGCCGGTTCAGCCCGGTGTGGATCAGGTGGATGCTGGTCGATTCGAGCGGTTCGAGGAAACCGGCCGACAGCCCGATCGCGAGGCAGTTGCCGACCCAGGCGCGCTTGCGCAGCCCGGCGGTGAAGCGCAGTACGCGCGGATCGGCCTGCGGTTCGCCATCGAGCCCGGCGAGCAGCTGTGCCTGCGCATCGGCATCGGAAATGAAGTCGCTGGCATAGACCAGCCCGTTGCCGGTGCGGTGCTGCAGCGGGATGCGCCACTGCCACCCGGCCGAGCGGGCGGTGGCGACGGTGTAGGGCGCGCGCTGCTCCTGCGCGGCAGTGGGGGCGGCTACCGCGCTGTCGCAGGGCAGCCAGTGTTTCCAGTCATCGAAACCCGCGCCCAGCGTCTCCTCGATCAGCAGGCCGCGGAAACCCGAACAGTCGATGTAGAAATCGGCTTCGAGGCTCTCGCCATCGTCGAACTGCACCGCCGCGATCCTCTCGCCTTCGCCGCGCGTGGCGCCGACGATGCGGCGGTCGAGCCGCTCGACCCCGGCGGCCACGGCATGGTCGCGCAGGAAGGCGGCGACCAGCCCGGCGTCGAAATGCAGCGCATAGGCGACCGCGCCTCCGGGCCACTGCCCGTCGGGCGAGGGGAAGGCGAACTTGCCGTCCTCGGCCAGCGCGACCGAGGGGCACAGATCGGCAAGGGTCTCACCATGCCCTGCCGCGCGGTTCATGCAGTAATAGTGATGGAAGGGGCGCTGGTTGATCGTCACCCCGAGATTGCCGAAGGGGTGCCAGTAGGCATGGTTATGGTGCAGCCAGTCGCGAAACTGGATGCCCAGCTTGAAGGTGGCTTGGCAGCGGCGGATGAATTCGATCTCGTCGGCGCCGATATTGCGCAGGAAATCGAAGATCGGCGGGATCGTGGCCTCGCCCACGCCCACCGTCGGGATGGCGGAGGATTCGACCAGCGTGATGCGGCATCCACTGCCGCGCAGCACCTGCGACAGCAGCGCCGCAGCCGACCAGCCCGCGGTCCCGCCGCCGACGATGCAGATCGAACCGATCGCCTGCGCGTGGCCGTGGTCGGTTGGCATCGAAGCCGTCATGCCGGGCACCTTACCATCGAAAGCGGAGAAAACGATGGCGACCCCTGCGGGCAGGGGCCGCCACCAGTTTCCGGAGAGGACCGCTGATCAGAAGTTGAACTTCACCCCGGCGTAGAGCCGGCGCGAACCCGATTCGAAGCGGAAGGGCAGTTCGGGGAATTGCAGATAGACCTTGGTATCTGCCTTGGTGATGTTGATCGCTTCGGCGAAGACCTCGAAATTGTCGGTCAGCTGGTAGCTGATCTGTCCGTCGAGCTGGCCGTAGGACTTCTGGTAGATGCCGAGCGTCCGCGTGACCGAACCGTCGGAAAAGCCGAAATTGCCCAGATACTGTTTCGAACGCCAGCTGTAGGAGGCGCGCGCGGCGAACCCGTAGCGTTCGAAATAGACCTGCCCGTTGGCCGAGTGCTTGGACACGCCCGGCAGCGGGAGGTTGTCGGCAAAGTCGGTGCTGAAATCGGTGTCGGTGTCCGAGAAAGTGTAGTTCGCGGTAAAGCCGAGACCGAAGTCGAAGGCATATTGCGCGGCGAGTTCGAACCCCTTCACGCGGCCGCCCGATCCGTTGGCCGGCTGCGACACCGGACCCAGCCGCCCGCCCGCCTGGTCGTTGACGAACACCGCCACCGTCTCGTTGACGACGAAGCTGTCGACTTCCTTCCAGAACAGCCCGGCCGACAACAGGCCCTGATTGCCGAAGTAGTGCTCGACCCCCAGGTCGAACTGGTAGGCGCGGAACGGATCGAGCTCGGCATTGCCGCGCGAACCGCTGGTGAACTTGAACAGGTCGTCGGCGGGATCGCGGGTGAAGTCGGTTGCGAAGCCCTGTCCCAGCGACACCAGCGGCTGGCGGGCGACGACCCGCGCCGCGGCAAAGCGGACCTTGCTGTCGTCGCCGACGTCGAACACCGCGTTCGCGCTGGGCAGGAAGTCGGTGTAGCTGCGCATCACCGTGGTGGTGGTGAAATCGCGCAGCACGCCGTTCCAGCTGTCGGTGCCCCAATAGCTGGGATCGGCATTGGCGGGCTGGTTCTGGTCGACCGTCAGGTCGGTGTTGACGATGCGCAGGCCGACATTGACGTGGTAGGGATCGTCCAGCCCCCCGATGTCGGCCATGACATAGCCCGATTTGACTTCTTCCTTGACCCGGTAGGTCTGCAGCGGGTCTTCGAAGAAGGTGAAAGGCGTGTCGGGATAGAGCGCCTGGATCCATTCGAGCGCATTGGTCATCTGCGAGCGGTCGGCCACCAGCACCGTATCGCCTTCGACCCGGCCGCCGCCGGCGAAATTGGCGATCGCCTCCACCCGCTCGGGATTGCTCAGGAAGGTTTCGTAGGGCGTCAGCAGCGCGGGCGAATTGCCGAACCGGCTGCACCCGGCGAAGGCCGCCGGCTTGTTCACTTCGGGCAGGTCGCAGATCTTGTATCCGATCGCCCCGTCCTGGAAGTAGCTGTAGGGTGTCCAGTTGTAGGAGAAGCCGTCGACGCGTTCGGCCTCGGGGATCTGCGTGGCATCGAGTTCGCCCTTACCGCTGAGATCGGCGAGATAGCGGCCCGAGGTGAAGTCCACCGTGCGTTGGCCGTACCGGAAGCCCGCGCTCAGCGTGATGGTGTCCGCATAGCTGTCGTCGACGTCATAGGCGAAATCCGCACGGATCGAATGGCCGTCGATGTCCGACCGGTCACCAAATGCCCAGTGCGACTTGAAGAAGCCGAAGTCGGGGTTGTTGAACAGGTCCTGCGGGCTGCCTGCGCCGATGCCGAAGCTGGGAAAGTCGCCATTGGTGTAAGTGAAATCGAAGGTCGGCGGCGCTGAGGCGTTCGGGGTGAAGCCGGGCTGCGGCCCCGAAGTGCCCGGCCCACGCACGCCATAGGCGGTGTAGCGCACGTCATTGTTGGCCACTTCGCGTTCCATGCTCGAAGTCGCATAGGCAGCCATGACCGAGGCGCGGAAATTGGTATCGTTGTCCCATTCGAGCGCGAATTGCAGATTGTCCGACTTGATGTTGGACACGTCGACGAAGGAGATCGCCTCGGCCGACTGCGCCCGCACCGTGCCCTGCGTCAGCACGCCGTTCTCGTTGATCGAGTAATCCCCGACCAGGCCCTGCGATTCTCCCTGTCCGAAGGGGAATTTGACCGAGGCTTCGCGGGTGTCGATCTCAAGGTCGGAATGGAAATACTGGGCGCTGACTTCGAGCGCGTCGGTCGGCCGGTAGGTGATGCCCAGCGAAGCGCCCCAGCGCCGCCGGTACTGGTCGCGGTCGGTGACATAGCGGTATTCGGGCGCGTAGTAATTGGTCGGCACGGTCGCGGTGTCGCGGCGCCCTTCGGCGAACGCCCAGTTGCCGCGGTTGTCGCCGCCCAGCACGTTGACGTGGTTGTTGGTCTTTTCGTAGCTGAAGGATGCGATGACCCCCAGCCGGTCGTTGAAATTGTAGCCCAGCACGGCGGCGCCGGCGGGTTCCCAGCCCGAAATCTCGCTGCCCTTGCTCATTTTCGCGTTGCCCGCCAGCGTCAGGCCCTGCTTCAGGTCGAGCGGGTTGCGCGTCTTGAGATTGACGATCCCGCCCAGGCCGCCCGACAGCAGCGAGGCATTGGGCGACTTGAACACTTCGATCCCGCCGATCAGTTCGGACGGCACGCCTTCGAGGCTGTCGTTGCGATTGTAATTGCCTTCGCCGACCTTGTAGACTTCGAGCCCGCTGACGAAGAGCTCGCCGTTGAGCAGCGTGACGTTCTGTTCGAGCCCGCGAATGCGGACCTTCGAACCCTGGCCGTTCTCGCGGTCGATCTGGATGCCGGGCAGGCGCTGGAGCGATTCCGCCACGTTCTGGTCGGGAAACTTGCCGATGTCCTCGGCGGTGACCGATTCAATGATCAGGTTCGATTCGCGCTTGGCCTCGAGCGCGTCTTCGAGCGAGGCCCGGAAGCCGGTGACGACGATGACGTTCCCGCCCGGATCGGAGGCCTGCTGGCCGGTGTCGGTAGCGTCCTGCGCCTGCGCGAAAGCCGGCGCCGCATGCGACCCCAGCGCCAATATCGATGCGGCGGCCAGCAACGTCGACCGGTTACGCAAAATCCCGCTGTCCATTTCAGTATCCCTCCCAAGCCGCATCTTGTGTGCGGACCTCTCAACAGTGCGTTGACCCGCCATGCGACCCGACTCGGGGTGCTGGCGATCATCCGCGACTTTACTGGTTGCATATTTCTGTCAACGTTGTCAAACAAAGCCCACAACAAGCTGCCGGAGCGGGTTTTTCGCAGGGCGCACTGTCAACCTTGTCAGCGCCTTTCGGACCAGCCTCGGGCGGCCGCCGCATGGGATGGGGTTTATGCTTTCGAAGACGATACTTCTGGCGGCCGGATCGGCCGCGCTTGCACTCTCCGCGCAAGCGGCGGATCCCGCTGCGGCATCCGTGGCGGAGGACATCCCGGCGGCAAGGGTCCATCCTGAACGCTGGCCCGAAGTGGCGTTCCCCTCGGTGCTGACCGAAGCGGGCGAGGCGCGGGTCCAGGCGATCCTCGCGCGGATGACGCTCGAACAGAAGGTCGGGCAGATCATCCAGGCCGACATCGCCAGCGTGACGCCCGAAGACGTGCGCCGCTACCGGCTCGGCTCGGTGCTCAACGGCGGCAATTCGGGCCCCGGGGGCGACGATCTGGCCCCGGCGCAGGACTGGCTCGCGCTTGCTGATGCCTTTTACGAAGCCTCGATGGATGTCGGTCCCGGCGAACCGGCCATCCCGATCGTGTGGGGCACCGATGCGGTGCACGGCCACAGCAATATCGTCGGGGCGACGATCTTCCCGCACAACGTCGGACTGGGCGCCGCGCGCGATCCCGAACTGATCGAGCGGATCGGGAAGGTCACCGCAGTCGAGATCCGGGTGACCGGGCAGGAATGGACCTTCGCCCCGACCGTCGCCGTGCCGCAGGACTATCGCTGGGGCCGCGCGTATGAAGGCTATTCCTCCGATCCCGCGCTTGTCGCCGCCTATGTCGGCAGCATGATCCGCGGTCTGCAGGGGCCGCCCTCGACCACGCCGATCCTCGCCGGGCCGCATGTCGCGGCGAGCACCAAGCATTACCTCGCCGACGGTGCGACCACCGATGGCAAGGACCAGGGCGATGCGGCGATCTCCGAGCTCGAGCTGCGGCTGGTTCACGGCGCGCCCTATATCCCCGCGATCGAGAGCGGCGTCGCCACGATCATGACCAGCTTTTCGAGCTGGAACGGCGTCAAGCTGTCGGCGCATCGCGGGCTGGTGACCGATGTGCTCAAGGGCCGGATGAATTACGGTGGTCTGGTGATCACCGACTGGAACGCGCATGGCCAGGTCGCCGGGTGCAGCAACGCCAGCTGCCCGCGGGCGGTCGATGCGGGGATCGACATGTTCATGGCGCCCGACAGCTGGCGCATGCTCTATGACAGCACGCTGGCGCAGGTGCGCGACGGCACGATCGCAATGGAACGGCTCGACGATGCGGTGGCACGCGTGCTGCGGCTGAAGGAACGGCTTGGCCTGTTCGACATGGGCAAGCCCTCGCAGCGCGCGCTGTCGGGCGAATACGAATTGCTCGGCGCGCCCGATCACCGCGCGGTCGCGCGCGAGGCGGTGCGCAAATCGATGGTGCTGCTCAAGAACACCGGCGTGTTGCCGCTGCAGCCGGGCGGGCGGATCCTCGTCGCGGGCGATGCGGCGCACGACATCGCGCGCCAGTCGGGCGGGTGGACGCTGAGCTGGCAGGGCACCGGGCTCGACAACAGCCTGTTCCCCGGCGCGACATCGCTATGGGAAGGGATCGAGCAGGCGGCCACCGCCAGCGGTGGCAGCGCCGAACTCTCGCCCGAGGGCAGCTTCACCGAGCGCCCCGATGCCGCGATCGTCGTGTTCGGCGAAACCCCCTATGCCGAATTCCAGGGCGATATCGCCTCGCTGCAATTGCGCCCCGAACTGCGCCGGCCGATCGCCACCATGCAGCGCCTGAAGCAGCAGGGCATCCCGGTGGTGGCAGTGATGATCACCGGCCGCCCGCTCTATGTCAACGAAGCGCTCAATGCGGCGGATGCCTTCGTCGCCGCGTGGCTGCCGGGGTCCGAGGGCGGCGGCGTGGCCGACATGCTGTTTGCCGCAGCGGATGGCGCGCCGGCGCATGAATTCCAGGGCCTGCTGCCGACCGCCTGGCCCGCCACCGCGCAGCACGGCGGCGAGACGCTGTTTCCCTTCGGCTATGGGCTGCGATATTCCCACGGTCCGCGCGCGTGGACCGCGCTGCCGGAAGACAGCGGCGTGAGCGATGATGGCAGCGACGGCGGCGTGTTCTTCGACCGCGGCGTACCCGCCTCGTCATGGTCGCTGACCGTGTCGCGCGCCGATGGCACCAATGCGCTGCGCGTGACCACCGTCCCGGCCGAGGCGCTCGGCGGCCGCGTGCGGATCGCGGCCACCGATCACGGCGTGCAGGAAGGCGCGCGCAGCTTTGCCATCGCTGCGCATGCGCAAGGCGCGGCGCTCGAGCTGTCGACCTTCGACCCGATCGACCTGAGCCGCGAAACCAATGGCGATATGCTGCTGCTGGCCACGGTGCGGCGCGATGCGCCCATCGCGCGCCCGCTGTCCATGTCCGTCCGCTGCGATGGGGAGCCGTGCGGCGCGGCGGTGCCGATCGCCGAATTCGGCGAACTGGCCGAAGGCGAGTGGCAGACGCTCGGCGTTCCGCTCAAATGTTTCCGCGCCGCGGGTGCCGACATGACGCGGATTTCGTCCCCGTTCCGCCTGATGGCCGATGGCGACGCGGGGCTGAGCATCGCGCGGGTTGCGCTGGGCAGCCTGTCCGACGCCGATGCAATCGCCGACTGCCCGACCGGGTAGGCCGGGTGCTCAGCCTGCGGGAACCGGGCTTTCGCGGACGGCGAGGATCGCCAGCCCGCCCGCAGCGGTAAGCGCGGCGAAGGCGACCAGCACGGCGGTGAAATCACCGGGAGTCGCGAGCTGCCAGACGAGCAGCGTGCCGATCATCGCGGGCAGAGTGTTGGCAAGGTTGACCAGCCCGAGGTCGCGCCCGCGCCGGTCGGGTCGGGGCAGCAATTGCATCGCGAAGGTCGTGTTGAGGCTGAGGAACACCGCGGTCCCTGCCGAGAACAGGCAGAAGGCCGCCGCGCCCTGCCACGCGTTCACGGCCCCCGCCATCCCGGCAAGTCCGGCCGCGCCCACCAGCGCTGCGACGCACTGGAACGGACGGCGCCTGCCCAGCCGGTCGGACCAGCGCCCTGCCAGCAGCGCGGCGGGCAGCGGGATCAGATAGGACAGCATCAGCACGCTGCCGACCCAGGCGGCAGTGCCGCGTCCGCCGGGCCGCAGGGTCTGGAAATAATACAGCAGGTACAGCCCCAGAGTGGCGCAGGCGAGCTGGACCAGCAGCCGCGCGAGCGAGGCGATCACGATATCGCGCTTATCCCGGCGCTGTGCGGCGGGCGGTGCGGGATCGCCGGTGCGGGCGCGCATCGCCAGCAGCGGAAGTGCCAGCGCGGCCGCGGTCAGCGGCACCAGCACGAAGCGCGCGCTCTCCGGCAGGCCCGACGCGGCCAGCAGCAGGACCGAGAAACCCGCGGCGACCGGATTGCCCAGCGCCAGCAAGCCGCCGGCCAGCCCCTTGCGCGCGGCGGGGACTTCCTCGGCGATGATCGCGAACAGCGGCGCGAGCACTGCGTTGATCGCCGCCTGCGCCAGCGCCACCGCGGCCACCAGCTCGACCGGATTGCGCGCCAGCACCAGCGCGGGATAGGATGCCGCGAGCGCAATTAGGCCCGCCACCACCCACGGGCGGCGCCCGCCGCCGCGGGCGACCGACAGATCGCTCAGCCAGCCGAACAGGATATTGCTCACGCTCGCCGTCACGCCGCCGACCAGCACCGCTGCGGTGAGCAGGTCGATCTTGGCGAGATGCGCCAGCGCCTCGACCCGCATCGGCAGCAGCAGCGTGACCAGCGGTAGATAGGCGACCACGCCGCCTGCATGCGCAAGGCCGACCGCCAGCAGCAGCGGCGTCGTGTGCGGGCGGGGCGCGGCGCGGTCCATCGGATAGCAGCCTTGCCCCGCGCCGGAGCGCAAGGCAATCGGCCGGGCGCGGACGGTTCAGTCGCTCGCGGGGCGCCGCGCGTAGATGCCGAACACCGCGATCACCGCATAGCAGGCGGCGGGCAGCGCCAGCGACAGCGCGAGGCTGCCGCTGAGATCGGCCAGCGCGCCGGTGGCCAGCGGGATCACCGCGCCGCCGAAGATCGCCACATTGATGATCCCCGATCCATCCGCCGCGCGGCTGCCCAGCCGTTCGCAAGCGAGCGAAAAGATCGTCGGGAACATGATCGAGTTCATCAGCCCGATCGCCAGCAGGCTGTATGCAGCCAGCGTGCCGCTGCTGTTGGTCGACAGCGCAATCAGCGCGATCGCGCCGACCGCCACTGCGGCGAGGATCTTGCCCGGGCTCACCAGCCGCAGCAGCGCCGAACCGATGAAGCGCCCGATCATCGCGCCGCCCCAGTAGAGGCTGACCATCCAGCCGATCACGCTTTCGGGGCGGCCGAGCACGTCGTCGAGCGTGAGGTAGTTGATGACGATCGAACCGATCGCGACCTCGGCGCCGACATAGAGGAAAATGCACAGCGCGCCGAAGCCGAAGCGGGGCCGGGCCAGCAGGTCGAAACCCACGAGCCCGCTCGCGGCCTCGTGCTTTTCGCCCTGCAACCGGTTGCGGAACAGCCAGACCGCGCCCGCGACTACGGTGATCGCTGCCGCGAGGCCGAGGTAGGTCTTCACGATCATCGCCGATTCCGCAGTGCGGTAGGCGGCCAGCGCGGCGCCTTCGAAATCCTCCGCCGAGACATCCGCCAGCGTGCCCAGGATCAGCCCGGCGCCGACCAGCGGGAAGACGAAGGTGCCGAAGGAATTGAACGCCTGCGCGAAAGTCAGCCGGCTGTGCGCGGTCTCCTGCGGGCCCAGCAGGCTGATCAGCGGATTGGCCACCACCTGCACGATCACCACCCCGCTGGCGAGGATGAACAAGGCCAGCAGGAACAGCGGATAGGTCGCCGTGGTGCTGGCGGGGATGAACAGCAGGCAGCCCGCGGTCATCGTCATCAGCCCGGCCACCGCGCCGCGCATGTAGCCGATCCGCTTGACCAGTTTCGCCCCCGGGATGCCGATGACGAGATAGGCGGCGAAAAAGCAGAACTGCACCAGCATCGCCTGCGTGTAATTGAGCGTGAACAGTTCCTTCAGCTTGGGGATCAGCACGTCGTTGAGACTGGTGATCCCGCCGAAGATGAAGAACAGCGCGAAGACGAAGGGTGGCAGGCTGGGGGCGTGGACATGGCCTTCGCCTTCGGCCGGTGCCGGATCGCTCGACGAGATTTCCGTCGCCGCGTCTGCCGCGGGGGTCGTTGCCGTTACCACTTGTCGTTCTCCCCAATCGGCCCGGCCACCATCGCATGCGGCGGGCTTCCCCGGTGCGGAGTAGGTCGAACGCTGCATTCTGTCAACGTTGTCAGGAACTCTCGCGCGGCTCTTTCGCCGCGCTGCCTCGCGTATCCGCCCTGCCATTCGCGGGGGTGGGAGAACGCTTGGTCGATGGGGCTTTGCGGCGGGTCGCCGCACGGCTAGCGTCGCCGCACGATCCCTGGGGAGAATTCCACGTCATGACCACCACTTTCACGCGCGTCGCATCGGCGATCGCCATTGCCTGCGCCACGCTTTCCGTACCCCCCGCGCTGGCGCAGGAACCCGCGGCCGAAGCAAGCGATGCGGCGGCCGCTGCCGCGCTGCACGCGCTGTTCGAACGCAGCGAAGCCGCCATGCTCGACCGCAATCCGGTGACCGCCTTCTTCCGCGGTGATTTCTCCGATGCCGACAGGATGGGCGATTATTCACCCGCCAGCTATGCCGCGGACCGCGCGGCGGCGCAGGCCAATCTGGCCGAACTGGCGACGATCGACCGCGCCGCGCTGGGGGAAACCGACCGCATCGCCTACGACGTGTTCGAATACACGCAGCAGCGCACGCTGGCGCAGACCGCGCCCGACGTGCTGCCCACCGTGCTCGCGCTGCCGATCGACCATTTCCGCGGGCTGCATGTCTTCTACCCGCGCTTTTCCGCGCCCGGCGCGCTGATGCCCTATGACACGGTGCAGGATTACGAGAACAATTTCAGCCGCCACCGCGCGATGGCGGAGATCATCGACCAAGCGATCGCGCGCTTCCGTACCGGCGCGGCGCAGGGCATCACGCTGCCGCGCATGTCGGTCGAATTGATGATCGAACAGCTCGACCTGCAAACCGGCGCGCCGATCGAGCAGAGCCCCTATTGGGCGCCGGTCGCCAATTTCCCCGACAGCATCGACGAAGCCGAGCGCGCGCGGCTGACGCAGCAGCACCGCGAAGTGCTGACCGGCACGCTGATGCCCGCGCTGCAGAAGCTGCGCGATTACCTGGCGAGCGAATATCTGGCACAGTCGCGCACCAGCATCGCCGCAACCGACAATCCCGGCGGCGAGGCCTATTACGCCTACCGCATCGAGGACAACACGACGCTGCCGTTGACCGCGCAGCAGATCCACGACACCGGACTGGCCGAGGTTGCGCGGATCAACGCCGCGATCGATGCCGCCGAAGCGGAAGCCGGTGGCCGCACCGGCGCCACCTACACCAGCAAGGCCGACCTGCAGGCCGCGTGGTACGAAGTGGCCGAGCAGGTCGATCCGCTGATGGACGAGGTGTTCCTGCGCCAGCCCGAAACTGAACTGCGGATCGAGCCGTACGAACCCTACCGCGAGAAATTCAGCCTCGCCGCCAGCTACATGGCGGGCAAGGCCGACGGGTCGCGTCCGGGAACCTTCTACTTCAGCGGCTACAATGTCGCCGAACGCGAGCTGGGCACCTCGATCTCGCTCTACATGCACGAAGGCAATCCGGGGCATCACTTCCAGTCGATGTTCGCGATCGAGAACGAGGAATTGCCCGAATTCATGCGCTACGGCGGGTTCACTGCCTTCAGCGAGGGCTGGGGTCTGTATGCCGAGAGCCTCGGCTACGAACTCGGTCTCTATGACGACCCGGTTGAGCGGCTGAAAGCGCTCGAAGGCGGCGAAATGCTGCGCGCGGTCCGGCTCGTGGTCGATACCGGCATGCATGCGCTCGGCTGGAGCCGCGAGCAGGCGATCGAATATATGGTCGCCAATGGCGCGGCACGCGACTTCGCGGAAAGCGAGAGCGCCCGGTATATCGTGATGCCCGCGCAGGCGCTGGCCTACAAGACCGGCGAATTGAAGATCAAGCAGCTGCGCGCGCGCGCCGAGGCCGCGCTGGGCGAGGATTTCGACGTCCGCGCCTTCCACGAACAGGTGCTCAACACGGGCGATATCCCGCTGCCGGTGCTGGAAGCCAAGATCGATGCCTGGATCGCGGGCGGGGGGCAGTAAGGGCATGGCCATGAAACACAGGGTCCTGCAGGTCGCCTCGGCGCTGGCAATGGCCGGCGCTGCGCTGGCGGCCCCCGCGGCGCAAGCCTGCGACCGGGTCGCGGCCGCACAGAGCGACAGCCAGCGTTTGCGCACGCTGATGGCCGAAAGCGACGCCGCCTTCCTCGACCGCAACCCGCGCGCGGCGTTCTATCGCGGCGACTTTTCCGATGCGGGCAGCCTCGGCGATTTCTCGCCCGCGGCCTATGAGACCGAACGCGCGGCGGCGATGTGCGATATTGCCGCGCTCGCGACGATCGACCGCGCGGCGCTCACCGCGAGCGAGCGGATCGCCTATGACACCTTCCGCTATTCGCAGGAACGCACGCTGGCCGCGACCGAGCCCGACGTGCTCAAGACCATCCTCGCGCTGCCGATCGACCACTTCCAGGGTATCCAGGGCTCCTATCCGGGCCTGTCGGCACCCGATGGCGTGATGCCGTTCGCGGCGGTTGAAGACTATGCCGACAATGTCGCACGGCACGGTGCCTATGCGCAGATGGTCGACGACGTCATTGCGCGCTTCGACACGGGGCTGGAGCAGGGCATCGCCCTCCCGCGGCTGACGGTGGAGCTGATGATCGACCAGCTCGACACGCAGCTGGGCGCGCCGGAGGGCAGCAATCCCTATTACGCACCGCTGCGCCAGCTGCCCGAAAGCTTCACCGAAGCGGAGAAGGGGCAGGCGCGCGCCGCGCTGATATCGGCGGTCGAAGGCACGCTCTATCCGGCAATGCGCAAGCTGCGCGCCTATCTGGCCGACAGCTACCTGCCGCAGGCACGCACCAGCATCGGCGCCACCGCAACACCCGGCGGCGATGCCTATTACGCCTACCGGATCGCCGAGATGACCACGCTGCCGCTGACCGCGGAAGAGGTGCACCGGCTGGGCCTGTCCGAGGTGGCGCGGATCAACGAGGCGCGCCAGCAGGCGATCGCCGAGCGCGGCGACCGCCGCCCGCCGGTCTACAAGACCAAGGAATCGTTGCAGGAAGCATGGTACGAAGTCGGCCGGAAGGTCGATGCCGCGATCGGCCCGCTGTTCCTGCGCCAGCCCGAAACCGAGCTGCGGATCGAGCCGTACGAGCCCTATCGTGAGCAGTTCTTCCTCGCCGCGTCCTACCAGCCGGGCAAGGCCGACGGCTCGCGCCCCGGCACCTTCTATTTCAGCGGCTGGAACGCGGCCGAGCGCGAACTGAGCCCGTCCATCCGGCTCTACATGCACGAAGGCAATCCCGGCCATCAATTCCAGGTGATGTTCGCGGTCGAGGACGAAAGCCTGCCCGATCTGCTGCGGCACGGCTGGTTCACTGCCTATGGCGAGGGCTGGGCGCTCTATGCCGAAAGCCTCGGCTACGAACTCGGCCTGTATGACGATCCGGTCGACCGGTTGCAGGCGCTCGAGGATGGCGAATTGAAGCGCGCGGTGCGGCTGGTGGTCGATACCGGCATCCATGCGCTCGGCTGGACCCGCGAACAGGCGGTCGAATACATGGTCGAGAACGGCAATCCGCGCGATTATTCGGAAAACGAGGTCGCGCGCTATATCGCCATGCCGGGGCAGGCACTGGGCTACAAGATCGGCGAATTGAAGATCAAGGAATTGCGCGCGCGCGCCGAAACCGCGCTGGGCGAGGATTTCGACATCCGCCACTTCCACGAACAGGTGCTCGACAGCGGCAATATCCCGCTCACCGTGCTCGAAGCCAAGATCGACGACTGGATCGCCGCCGGCGGCAAATAGTCCGGCGCAAAAAACAGGGGCCGCGCGGTGGTATGCCGCGCGGCCCCTTTTTCATGCCCGTTCGGGGCGATCAGTAGTCGCTGGAAACCCCGGTGGTGCCTGCCGGAAGCACGGGGCGCTCGGCCGGCAGCGGCGCATCGCGGTCACCCGTCTTCAGATAGGTGTCGAACCAGCGCATCATGCGCAAATTGTAATCGTAGCGCGCGGCGGCCTTCTGGTTGCCGTGACCTTCGCCGGGATAGAACACCAGCCGCACGGGCACGTCGGGCTTGCGGATCTTCATCGCGCGGTACAGCTCGAGGCTCTGGCCCGGGTCGACGCGCGTGTCTTCCTCGCCATGCATGATCAGCAGCGGGGTGCTGGCCTTGTCGACATGGAAGATCGGCGAGGCTTCGAGCATCGCCATCCAGTCGTCCCACGGCCACTTGCCGCTGTGCACATTGTACATCTCGTAAGGGATGTCGCCCGTGCCGAATTTGCTGATCTGGTTGGAAATGCCGACGAACATCACGCCCGCGGCAAACTCCTCGCTCCAGCGGGTGGAGGACCATGCCGTGGCATAGCCGCCATAGGAGCCGCCGGTCACGCCGGTGCGGTCGGCATCGGCGATCCCTTCGGCGACCAGCGCGCGCTTGGCATCGACCAGGTCGGTAAACTCAGGGTCGGTGTAATTGCCCGTGTGCTGCTTGGAGAACGCGGTGCCATAGCCGGTCGAGCCGCGATAGTTGGGCAGGAACACCGCATAGCCCTGGCCCGCGGCGACATGGCCCGGCTTGGAATAGGCGGTCTGCCAGCCATTGCTGTCATGCGCCTCGGGCCCGCCATGGACATTGAGGATCAGCGGGGCACCGCCGGCCGGTACGCCGCCGACCGGTTCGATCAGCACGCCTTCGACTTCCTGCCCGTCGCGCGCGGTATAGCGGAAGGTGCGCTGCTCGCCGAAGTCGATTTCCGACAGCCAGGGATTGTGCTGCGTCCAGCGGGTGAAGCTGTCGCCATCTAGGCGGAACAGTTCGGTCGGGTGCTGCGGCGCGCTGGCCTCGACCGCGATCACCGAACCGGCGGTTTCGACATTGCTGATGATCAGCGCGCCGGGATCGATCTCGCGCTCAAGCGAACCGTCGGCATTGTGGATGCGCAGCACGCTCTGCGCGCCGACATGGACCGCGGCGACCAGGCGCCCGTCGTCCATGTATTCGACATCGACCACGGCTTCGGGCGCGCCGGCATTGTGCGGGGTGACCACGCCGCTGGCCACGTCGACGAAGTGGATCGTGGTCGCAGCCGGATCGTTCATGTCGACCGCGGCGATCAGCGCCAGCCGGCTTGCATCGGGAGATATCTCGACATCGTCGATCTTGCCCGGGGTCTCGATCACCATGCGGACGGTGCCGCTTTCCATGTCGAGGATATTGACCTTCTTGTTGACGTATTCATCGTCGATCAGCGTCGTCGGCGCGGTTTCGATCACGCCGGTGCGCGCGTCATCCGCGATCTGGAACGAGGTGACATAGCCGGGCAGCGAGACTTCCTGCGGCTCGGCGTCGGGCTCCATCCCGATCCGCGCGCGGAACAGGCGGTTGAACTGCGGCTCTTCCTCGTAGACCACCGAATTGAAACCGGCCTTGCTTTGCGCCGTGCGATCCTTGTCTTCCTCGGCGGCGACCAGCAGGTGCATGTGGCTGCCATCGGGCGACCAGGCATAGGAGCGCACGGCCGCGCCTTCGACATGCGCCAGCTTGCGCTGCGCACCGCCATCGACGGGAATGCCCCAGACGGCCTTCTTGTCGTCGCCGTCGGCCCACATGAAGCTGACCATGCGGCCATCGGGCGAAAACTGGATGCCCGAGACATTCATGTCGGCGGGCAGGAATTCGCGGGCATTGCCCGGGCCATAGGCCATCGACAGCTGCTGCGTGGTGGTGCCGTTCTCCTCGCCCGCGGTCACGTCGGGCAGCCGCGCGGTCGTATAGGCGACGCGCGCACCGTCGGGCGATACGGCGATGGTGCCGACGCTTTCGATCTTGGCGACGTCTTCAGGGGTCATCGGCCGGGCCTGCGCCTGCGCGGTAAGCGAAGCGGTGGCCAGCAGGGCGGCGGCAGTAAGCGGCGCGCGAAGGGTCATGTAATCGTGTCCTCTCAACGGAATGATGCGCCCGCTATAGCGCTGCGGGCGCATCCGGCAAAGTGCGGGTGCGCCCCAATTTGCCGCCGCCGGGCTGGACCCCGCCGCGCGGAACGGGTAGACGCGGTGCATCCCCGGGGAGCCATGAGGCTGAGAGGGCGGTTGAAGTCCGCCGACCCGTCGAACCTGAACCGACTAGCATCGGCGGAGGGAGTGGACCGGGCTGCATTATGGCTGGGCCCGAAGTCCGCGCTCCGCTTTCGAGGAGAGACTTCGCATGGCCGACATCAACAGCAAATTCGACATCGGGGTGACCACCGGCCCGATCCGCGGCAGCCGCAAGGTCCAGATCGGCGCGAAAAGCGGCAGCGGCGTGCGCGTCGCCATGCGCGAGATCGACCTCGAGGGCGGCGAGCCCAGCGTACGCGTCTACGACACCTCCGGCCCCTATACCGACCCCGATGCCACGATCGACATCCGCGCCGGCCTCGAACAGAAACGCCGCGAATGGATCATGGCCCGCGGCGATGTCGAGGAATACACCGCGCGCGAGGTAAAGCCCGAGGATAACGGCCAGCTCGGCCCCGACCGGTCGGGCGGCGTCCCCGCCTTCCCCAATGTCGCGAAAAAGGTGCTGCGCGCCAAGCCCGGCATGAACGTCAGCCAGATGCACTACGCCCGCCGCGGGATCATCACCCCCGAGATGGAATATGTCGCCGAGCGCGAGAACCTGGGCCGCGAACAGGTGCGCCGCGAGCTCGACGGCAATTCATGGGGCGCCGAGATCCCCGAATATGTCACCCCCGAATTCGTCCGCGACGAGATCGCCCGCGGCCGCGCGATCATCCCCAACAACATCAACCACCCCGAAACCGAACCCATGGCGATCGGGCGCAACTTCCTCGTCAAGATCAACGCCAATATCGGCAATTCCGCCGTCGCCAGCGACGTCGCGGCGGAAGTCGACAAGATGGTCTGGTCGATCCGCTGGGGCGCCGACACGGTGATGGACCTCTCCACGGGCCGCAACATCCACGACACGCGCGAATGGATCATCCGCAACAGCCCCGTCCCCATCGGCACCGTGCCGATCTACCAGGCGCTCGAAAAGGTCGGCGGCATTGCCGAGGACCTCACCTGGGAAGTCTTCCGCGACACGCTGATCGAACAGGCCGAACAGGGCGTCGACTATTTCACCATCCACGCGGGCGTGCGCCTGCCCTATGTCCCGATGACCGCGAAGCGCGTCACCGGTATCGTGTCGCGCGGCGGCTCGATCATGGCGAAATGGTGCCTCGCGCATCACAAGGAGAGCTTCCTCTACGAGCGCTTCGACGAGATCACCGAGATCATGAAGGCCTATGACATCGCCTACAGCCTCGGCGACGGCCTGCGCCCCGGCTCCATCGCCGACGCCAATGACGAAGCGCAGTTCGCCGAGCTCTACACGCTGGGCGAACTGACCAAGCGCGCCTGGGAACAGGACGTCCAGGTGATGATCGAGGGCCCCGGCCACGTGCCGATGCACAAGATCAAGGAGAACATGGACAAGCAGCTCGAGGCCTGCGGCGAAGCGCCCTTCTACACATTGGGGCCGCTCGTCACCGATATCGCGCCCGGCTACGACCACATCACCAGCGGCATCGGCGCGGCGCAGATCGGCTGGTACGGCACCGCCATGCTCTGCTACGTCACGCCCAAGGAACACCTCGGCCTGCCCGACCGCGACGATGTGAAGGTGGGCGTGGTGACCTACAAGCTCGCCGCGCACGCCGCCGACCTCGCCAAGGGCCACCCGGCCGCCAAGGTCCGCGACGACGCGCTGTCCAAGGCGCGCTTCGATTTCCGCTGGCGCGACCAGTTCAACCTGTCGCTCGACCCCGAAACCGCCGAACAGTACCACGACCAGACGCTCCCCGCCGAAGGCGCCAAGACCGCCCATTTCTGCTCGATGTGCGGCCCCAAGTTCTGCAGCATGAAGATCACGCAGGAAGTGCGCGAATTCGCGGCGAAGCAGAATTCGGACAGCTACCTCGCGAGCGAAAACATCAAGCGCGAGACGAGTGCCGCAGAGGCCGAGGAAGCGCGCGAGGGCATGGAGAGGATGAGCGAGGTCTATCGGGAGAAAGGTGAGAAACTCTACCTTCCCGAAGGCGAGGTCGAATAATGCTACGTCGAGCTTTCACAGCCGCTGCGGTGGCATTTGCGATCCTGCCTGTATCTGGCTTCGCCGAGTCCGCCACACCGTACGAGGCTGCGGCGGGCGAGTTGCGGCTGATCCATGTCTGGACCACCGATCCGGAAGCGATGATGAAAGCCTGGTCGCAGCCGACCCCTCCGAACCTGAGGGTGACCACCAAGGCGCGGCGAAACGAGCCAATCCATCAATTCATCCTCTATGCGAATTGCAGCCGCGACGATCTGGGGCGGTGTCACCTCACCGCCCATGTTACGATCACCGCGCCGGATGGTACCGCATATGGCGAACCGATGGCGTTCGAAGCGCTTCCCCTTGGACCCAGTGCACCACCAGGGACGATCGGCCTCGCTCCGCAGTCGATCGGATTGACGATCGAGGATGGCGAACAATTGGGAACCTACACCGTCGAACTTGCGCTCACCGATGAGATCGGCGGCGTAACCGCGACCCACCCGGTGCAAATCGAGGTGAGCGAGGCGGAGGGCCTTGCCGAGTAGCTCTCGGACCACGCGGTAGCTGCCCATCGAGGAAGCGCGCGAGGGGATGGAGAAGATGAGCGAGGTTTACCGCGAGAAGGGGGAGCGGTTGTACTTGCCCGAGGGTGAGGCCGACTGACTGGGCTTATACGCTCCCGGGCTTGATCGATCGCGTGCGCTGGCGCAGTCTCCCCTCCTTTGTGGGACAGGGGGAAGATTGATGCAGACCGGCCTGAGAATTGCTGCGGGGCTCACATTGGCGGCGCTGGTGGCGACCGGCGCAGTCGCGCGCGACGCGCCGCCCAAGCAGGTGCTGATGCCCGAAGACGCGGGCGCGCGCGCCTTCCAGGAGGAGGTCGGCTATTCCGAAGCGGTCATCCATGGCGACACCATCTATCTTTCGGGCGTGGTCGCGGGCCCGCGCGAAGGCGAGGAGGGGATGGAGCCCGCCTTCACCCGCGTGTTCGACCATCTGACCCGCACGCTCGAACGGCTGGGCGCGACATGGGACGATGTGCTGGTGTTCGATACCTTCCACCAGGGGCCCATGGGCCCGCAGCTCGACGCGCTGGTGCCGGTCAAGAACCGCTACATCAAGGCACCCTTTCCCGCCTGGACCGCGGTGGGGGTGACCGAACTCTACGAGCCGACCGCGCTGGTCGAGATCCGGCTCACCGTCCGTAATCCGGCTGCGGGCGAGGAGTAGGCGGAAGCGCGCGACGTTGCAGCGAAGCAGAACTCGGACTGCTACCTCGCGAGCAAGAAGATCAAGCGCGAGAGGTCGGACACGAAGGCCCAGGAGGTGCGCGAGGGCATGGAGGAGATGAGCAAGGTGTATCGTAAAAGCGGGGAACAGCTATATGTCCCGATGAAATCCAAATCCTAGAGGACAGCTCATGTTTGATGCTTTCGACCCCCTCCAACTTCCGGACATGCAGCAGATCAATGAGTCCCTTCTCAGGGAGCGGCAGAAGCGGAACATATTCACCGTACTACATTCGTACACAAGTTGGTACGATCCGTTTTCGGATTTGATTCAAAATGCCTTGGACTCGGTGGAGAAGCGATCAAGAAATAGCTCTGCTGATTACGAACCTGCGATCGTTATACGTATCGATGATGAAGAAAACGCCGTTACAGTAACGGATAACGGCGTGGGATTAGATGAGGAAGCGTTTCGGCATTTTTTAGGCCCGAACGTTTCGTTTAAGGATGAGTTGTCGCGAGGTAGCAAAGGTGTCGGTGCGACCTTTCTAGCCTATGGCTACAACTACATCGCGGTGGACACAAAAACTAAGAACTTCAGTGCTTCTGGCGTTATGGAAGGGGGGCGAAACTGGCTTCATGAGAAGAATCCCTCTTCGAGCCCCAAAATGTATCCGGATAAGGATGAAGACTGGTGGGAGCCTGATTTCGAAACAATCGACACAGGAGTTTCAGTGACGGTCGTGTTCGATGAGCACTCTAGACCAAGTGACGTCACATGGCCGAAACTTCAGAATGCCGATAGCTGGCTCAAGGCCCTACGTATCAAGACAGCGCTAGGTGCCATCAAAGAGCGTCAATCCTGTACAATAAAAGTTGTTCATACCTCAAAAGAGGGAGTGGAGACGCAGGCGAAAACTGATGAAGTTTACTATCTTTCTCCGTATTCCTTTTTCTCGAAAACAAAAGAATACGGAGATGTGATAAAAAGGCTCAACAAAGAGATCGCTAAGAAGGGGGCGGATGTTTCTTTGCCCCAGGGGATCAAGAACCTCAATGCAATCTACATCGATTGGGAAACCGATGAGGTATTGGAAAATCTTGATAATCTCACAGGGGAAGAAAAAAGCTTTATCGAGGAGCATCCAGTCCGAGTTATCGGATGTTATTTATACTCCGCCAAAGTTTGGGAACAGCTTTCGGAGAAATTAGGTTGTCGCGGCAACGCGAATATATTTGCGCCTGGCATTCAACTGGGTGCGGACAACATGCCGCAAGGTGAAATGATCCAAGTGCCTCTGAAACGTTATACAGGGCGGCAAAATCAGGTTCATTTTGTAATCCATTTCGACAACTGCATAGTCGATCTTGGCAGGAAGGGCTTTGATAAAGCCTTTGTCGATGTCGCCAAGGAGATTGCTCGTCTGATTGTTCAGCATCAATTCTCAAAGGTGAAGCCCTGCCTTCGCCAGGATGACGTTAGGCGATCAAGTCTACTTCAACAGGAGAAGATTTCGAATTGGATGGATGCGCTCTCAAAGCATGAGACCGATCATCCCCTTGATCTCAAAAATGAGAACTTCTTCAATCCCGTGAATGAGATCTCGATTACCGCCGAACCTTCGAGGGAGCAGGATGTGATTGCGTTGTTCAATCAACTTATCGCGGGTGGGGTCGTTCGCGGAGTCAAGGTCATCGGAACTAACGAACTAATGACCTATGACGGCGCATACCGAGTTATCGCAGGCCCAGACTACAATCTACATGAGTATGACGCAAAAGCTAACCCACTAGGTATAAGTGAAGAGCAACGCCATGAGTTAGAAGGCGCGTTTCCCAATGGATTTAAGTCTGGGAAGGCTAAGATTCTCGAATACAAGTTTTCTGGCGATGGGCTGATATCAGATATTAACACCGATGATAAGGTGATCTCTGATATCGACCTTCTTGTTTGCTGGGAAATGGGTAACGAGTACGAGCAATATTTTAAAGTCCAATCTTTGTTGGTCCCTGAAGGCGAGTCCTTCAGGCAGTATCATGGGGTTACCCATCTACTCTTCGATGAGAACGGTAAGCAGGTGATGGATGCTGTTGTGTTGTCTGATTTGATATCTTTCCTCAACGATCCTGAAGCCGAACGAGAGAGGCAGGAAGAACTCTACGAGTAGCGGGCTTATCCAAAGAGAATTGCGTTTCGTGGATGAAGTCATGTAACTCTAACGAGAGCTAGACCCCATCCCCACCAGCATCCGGTCCAGCGCCTGCAGGAAGTTCGACTGGTCCGCCTTGCCGTACGGCGACGGGCCGCCTCCCTCTCCGTCCATCCCGGCGCGCAGGTCTTCCATGATCGCACCGGTGGCCCAGTAGGATGTAGGGCCGTTGCCGATGCCGCCGGCATCGAAGCGTCGTGGCGTAGCACGCTCGAGCCCGCCCTGGAGCAGCATTCGGACAGCAGGATGTCAGCGGTAATCGCGTTGCGCAAAATGGCGAATTGACCCGTATTCGTCATCCCAGCGAAAGCTGGGATCGCCACCGTTTCGCGCGACCGAGCCAGATCCCAGCTTTCGCTGGGATGACGGAATGACCGACCGCGCCAAGGAAGAACGCGCCGACCGGTTCCGCCAGCACCTCGTCTGAGGGCTTTCCTACTCCGCGCAAACCTGTCTTGCTGCAGGCCATGCATGCGCTCCGTCCCCTCGCGAACCCCCTCCGCCAGGCACCCGCGCGCACGCCCGAACTTTTTTCGCAATGGACTGTGGTCCATGCGGTCCATGTGATGGTACTGGCAGGCGGCAAATCCTCCACATGTCCTACACGCCGCCTGGCCGCGTGCGTGCTTCACCGGCACGCGGGCCAGCGCCTGCAGCCATTCCGCAATTCCGGGGCCAGTGCACTGGGCCTCACGCCCCCTAGCCACCGGTCCCCAACACGCCCATATGCGCGGGCATGGCCGATCTCTATCTCAAGAACCTCGAATCCGAACGCCGCCAGCTGTGGGCGACCTGCCGTCTCAAGGGGCTGGCCAAGGGCACGCCCGAGCGGCAGCGGATCGTCGCGATCGACGAGGCGATTGCCGCGCACAAGGCGAAGAAGGCCTAGCGCGCGCCGCTTTCCGGCAGCGCCCATGCGGACCGGCGGGGGGCAGGCTGCACCCGCCGCCCGCTCGCATCCGCTAGCTGTTCTTCATGTTCTCCAGGCCCCTGATCGCGCCGGGCTTTTGCGACGGCTGCGAGGCGTTGGTCTTGACCTTTTCCTTCTTGGGCTTGCGGGCTTCGCGGTTCGATTTCTGTCCCTTGGACATGCGTGGTTCCAATCGGGGCGGAATGCCCCGGCCATGCTCCTACGCCTGCGCGCGGCACAAAGCGCGTTTATTCACGCAGGCGGTCGCCGCGCGCTAGCGGCGCAGTTCGACCATCACCCGGTCGAGCGCCTGGAGGAAGTTGGAACGGTCGGCCTTGCTGAAGGGCGGGGGGCCGCCACCCGCGCCGTCCATCCCGGCGCGCAGGTCTTCCATGATCGCGCGGGTGGCCACGGCGCTGCCGATGCTGGCGGGGTCGAAGGCGCGCCCGTCATGCTTGAGTACGCGCGCGCCCGCCTTCAGGCAGCGTTCGGCGAGCAGGATGTCGGCGGTGATGACCACGCTGCGCGGGTCCGCATGCTCGGCGATCCAGTCGTCGGCGGCGTCGAACCCGTCGGACACCACCACGCGCTTGACCCGCGCGCTCACCGGTACGCGGAAGGGGCTGTTGCTGACCACGCGCACCTCGGCGCCGAAGCGCTCGGCGACGCGGTAGATCTCCTCCTTCACCGGGCAGGCGTCGGCATCGACCAGGATCGTGACGGAGGCGGCTGTGGGGCTGGGGTTGGGCATCGCGCCTGCCTAGCCATCGGCGCGCGCGCGAACCAGCCCTGCGATGGGCGGGGTGTCAGTAGGCCCAGCGCTCGGTGAGCATCTCGGCCTTGCCATCGGCCAGCTTGACCTCGGCGGCGGGTTCGCCCGGCTGGCCTTCGCGGAACAGCTCGTAGATCACCGCGCCGTCTTCCTGCACGCTCTCGATCACGCGGACGGGGGTGAACATGTCGGGGGCGGCTTCGGCCGCTGCGCGCGCGGGTGCAGGGACATCGGCCCAGGCAAGATCACGTTGGATCTCGACCACGCGGAACACGCCGTCCTCGACCAGCATGTCGAGTTCGACCTCGCTGCCGTCGGCGCGCGTGCCCTCGACGTCGTAGAACACCATGCCGTCGCGCTCCTTGCGCTCGGCCCCGGCGAAACTCATGCCCGGCACCGCCTCGAGCGCGGCGGCGCGTGCGCCCTCGGGGATATCGTCGGCGGCCAGTTCGGTCACCACCGCCTCGGGGCCATCCTCGAGGATCGCGCTGTCGCTGCCCGCGGCCTCATCCGCTTCATCGGCGGGCGCGGGCGAACAAGCGGCGATGCCGGCGGCGAATGCCAGCGCGGCGGAAGTCTGACACCAAAGAGCGATACGCATGATCCTGTCCCCAAACAGCGCCCCAAGCGGGCTATGACACCGGTTTACCTTTCGCGCGGCCGATTGGCAATTGCCCGTGCCCACGCGCCCGCTTTCCTACAGCGGAGCGGCTATGGCCTAATGCGCCGCATGCAGCAGCCTCCACCACCGCAATCGCCCCACAGCGCTTCCGCGCGCCCCGACAACAGCCGCTGGACTGGCGACAAGGCGGCCGAGTTCATCAAGGTGCTGGCGAGCTGCGGGATGGTCGCCCGCGCGGCGCGTAGCGTCGGAATGAGCCGGCAGGCGGCCTACCGGCTGCGCGCGCGGGCGCCGCAATTCGCCTTCCTGTGGGACGAGGCGGTCAAGGTCGCGGCTGCGCGCAAGGCCGCCGCGCGGCGCGTGCGCGGGCCGGTGCATCCGCTGCTCTCCCGTGCGCCCTATCCGCCCGAAGACAGGCGTGACGAACCGGGGCGCGACGGGTGAGGCACGCGGTGCGGCACGGTGACGCTGCCGGCGCTGGCAGGGTGACACCGGCGCGGAGGGGGGTGACACTTGCAGCGGGCAGGGTGACGGTCCGCGCCGCAGGATCACGCTACGGCGCGCCATGGTTACGGATCGGGGGATTTTGCGCTGGAGCGTGGTCCACCCGGTCCATGTCGCCGCGCAGGCCGGGCCGTATCGGGCGTGCGGCGGGGCCCTGCCGGAGGCTGCGCAATTCGCTGGACAAGCGCGCGCGGCACCCCATCTCGGAAGGAGAGAACCACACAAAGAGGAGCATGCCAATGCAGGTCCAGTTCAACTCCGACAGCAGCGTGATGGGCACCGAGAACGTCGCCGAACGCATCGAGGCCGCCGTGCGCGAAAAGCTGGCGCGGTTCGAGGAGCGGCTGACGCGGATCGAGATCCACGTGCGCGACGACAACGGTGCCAAGGGCGGGGCGGACGACAAGGCCTGCACGATCGAGGCGCGCCCGCGCGGCGGCCGGGCGATCGGCGTGACCGAGCATGCTGCCAAGGTCGACGATGCCGCGCGCAAGGCGGCGAACACGCTGGCGCAGCGGCTCGAACGGCATTTCGGCAAGGAAGCGCGGCACAGCCACGATCCGCGTCCCGACAAGGTGATGTGATCACCGCGCGCCGCCGCGGTTCAGCCGGGGAGCGAGCGTTCCTCGGCGCCGTGACGGTGCACCAGCACGTCGAGCAGCGCGGGGCGATCGCGGCTTTCCCAGGCGCGTTCGTGGAAGAAGAACACCACCGCGTTCACCAGCGGCTCGACCAGCGCGATCCCGCCCGCGATCATCCACGAGCCGGTGAACAGATAGGCGACCGTGAACCCCACGATCAGGTGGAGCGCAAGGAAGCTGAAGGTCTTGGAGAGATCGCGTTTCATGCACTGACAGATACGCCTGTCCGGTGATCAAGTGAAGCGATGAAAAGCGGATAGTGTGATCGGTTTATGAGTGCATCGAAACGGGTCGCCTTCCGGAACCGTTCGGTTCGTCGCACCGCAGCGTCGCCCTGCCATGTTTTGGCCCGATTTCGAAACATCCGGTCGGGCGCGGCGTTCGTATCTTGAAGCAGCAGTCGGAACCGCCGGCTGCCCAAGGCTTACGACTACCGACAAGGAAATGATCCTATGAACAAGCTCACCATCGCGCTCGCCTCCGCTGCATCGCTGGCCATCGTCGCCTGCGCCGAAGAGCCGGCCGAAAACGTCGCTTATGAAGACGCCGCCACCGCCGACCAGATGGCCAATGCCGAAGCCGAGACCGGCACGGTGGTCGAAGTCGCCCAGGGCGACGAAACCTTCTCGACGCTGGTCAGCGCCGTGACCGCAGCCGATCTGGGCGCCACGCTGTCGGGCGACGGTCCGTTCACCGTCTTCGCGCCGACCAACGATGCCTTCGCCAAGATCCCCGAAGCCACGCTGACCGAGCTGACGACCAACGACACCGAAACGCTGGGCAACATCCTCACCTACCACGTAGTTGCCGGCAATGTTGATGCCGCCACACTGCTGCAGGCGATCGAAGGCGCCGGCGCGGACGGCTACAGCATCGAAACCGTCAATGGCGGCACGCTCACCGCGACCGTCGTCGACGGCAATGTCGTCCTGACCGACGCAGCGGGCGGCACCGCCACCGTGACCGCGACCGACGTCGCCGCGTCGAACGGTGTGATCCACGTCATCGATACCGTGCTGATGCCGCAGTAAGCGCATCCGCCCGACACTTGCGAAAGGCGGTCCCTCACGGGGCCGCCTTTTTCGTTTCACTTTCCTACACTCCCTTGCCGGGCCATGACTGCCAGATCGCTTCCGCCCCGATCGGTTTCTTGCCGCAAACATCTCGGCGCTTGTATCCATCGCCTGCCGCGCTAGCGTCTCCGCGAGGATCGACGGCGCGGCAGCTGCGCATGAACGCACATTGCGGTGGACCTCGGGCATGCACGCGGTCGCGGCCCGGGATTGAGGGGAAAAAACTATGACCAGCATTCGCGCGCGTCTCGTCAATCTGGCCTTGCCGCTGCTCGGCGTAAAACGCTTCTTCGCGCAGCGCGAGAAGCTGCCCGAACGGATCGCCAAGCTGCGGCAGGCCAAACCGGTCCGGCCGCGCGCAAAATGGCACAAGCGCTTTGCCATCAGCGAATTCGCCACCCGCGGATATCCGGTGGTCACGATCACGCCCATCGGCGGCGCGCAGCCCGGCGCGCCGCACCTGCTCTACCTGCATGGCGGGGGCTATGTGATGGATATCGCCGCGGTGCACTGGGATGCGGTGATGGACCTGTGCGAGCGGCTGGGAGCATCGGCGACCGTGCCGATCTATCCGCTCGCTCCCGAACACACCGCCACCGAAGTGCTGGACAAGATGGAGGCACTGTACCGCGATCTGGCGGAGCAATACGGCGCCGCGAACATCACGGTCATGGGCGACAGCGCGGGCGGCGGCATGGCGCTCGCGCTCGCGCAATTGCTCAAGGCGGCGGGCGAGCCCCTGCCCGGCAGCCTGGTGCTCTATTCGCCATGGCTCGACGCGAGTGCGACCGCCGAGGGGCAGCGCGCGATCGAAGAGCGCGACCGGATGCTGGCGGTTGCCGGGCTCGAGGCCTGCGGCGACATGTACCGCGGCGAACTGGCAATCGACGATCCCCGGGTCAGCCCGCTGTTCGGCGAATTCGAGGGGTTGCCGCCAATGGCGATCTTCTCGGGCACTTCGGACATCCTGCTGGTCGACGGTCGGCGCCTCGCGCAGAAGCTGGAACAACCGGGGATGCCCGACCATATCTATCGCGAATACGAAGACATGTTCCACGTGTGGATGCTGCTGCCGATCCCCGAAGCCCGCCGCGCGCGGGACGAAACGGTGGCTTTCATCCAGGCCCATAGGACAATTGCATGACGCTCCGCCCCTGCCTCGCTGGTCTTGCCTTCCTCCTGCTGCCCGCCTGCGGCGGCGCCGACAACGGTGCGCCGGGCGCGCTTGCGACCGGCGTCTTCGACGGCATTGCCGAAGGAGAGACGGTGCATTTCACTGGGACCGAACCCTTCTGGGGCGGAATGGCCGGCGGCGGCATCGCAAGCTATGCCACGCCGGAAGAGTCCGATGGGCGCGAATTTCCCGTGACCCGCTTTGCCGGGAATAACGGGCTGGCGATCAGCGGTGACCTCGGCACCGCGGCGTTCGATCTCACGGTCACGCCGGGTGCGTGTTCGGACGGGATGAGCGACCGCACCTATCCCTTCACTGCCACGCTGCTGATCGGAAACGAACAGCGCCAGGGCTGCGCCTGGACCGACAGCCAGCCGTTCACCGGTCCCGAGAGGCCGTAGGGATGGGCACTGTGCCTTCGCTGCCGCGCTGGCTGGGCCTTGCCGGACTGCTGCCGCAATTCGCCTGCGTCGGTGTGCTCTATGCCGGGCCGGCGGACTGGCGAGCAGCGGCGCTGGCGATCGCCTTCGCCTATGCCGCGCTGATCCTCTCGTTTCTGGGCGGCATGTGGTGGGGGATTGCCGCCGCGGCGCCCGCGGCGCAGCGCCGCCGAACGCTTGGCTGGTTGTGGATTGCGGCGGTCACGCCCAGCCTGGTGGCGCTTGCGGCATTCCTGCCATGGGCGCTGGGCTGGCGCTGGCCGGAGCCGTCGCTGGTGATGCTTGGCGCAGCGCTACTCGCCAGTCTCGGTGTCGACATCCGGCTCGGTGCGCTGGCCCCGCGCTGGTGGATGCGATTGCGCGTCCCGCTTTCGCTGGGGCTAGGATTGGCGACGCTGGCTGCCGCCTTTGCCTAGCGCGGCGCGACGCCCGCAGCTTCGAGTTCGGGCCGCAGCCGGCGGGTCAGCCACAGCCACCACATGCGAAAGTCCGCGCGCAGGCTCCACAGCGGATAGGTGAAGGTGGCCGGGCGGTTCTTCTCGTGCCCGAAATGCGCGATCCAGGCGAAGAAATAGCCCGGCAGCGGGAGGGCAAGCAGGAGCAGCAGCTCGCGCGTGGCCAGCGCGGTCACGCCCAGCAGCACGACCAGCGTGGTTCCGATGTAATGCAGCAGACGGGTCCCGCGGCGCGAATGCTCGCGCAGGTAGAACGGCCAGAATTCGGCGAAAGTGGCATAGCGGCGTTCGGTCATGGCCGTGCCGCTCCGCGGTTCTCGACGTGGCGGTGGCACCTCGGCGCACTGGCCATGCCATCCGGCGTGAACGGGTCGATAGGCGCAGCGGTTAGGAAAGTGCAAGCCATGCGCAGCGCTCCATCAAGAAATCCGGGCCCGCCCCGGGACCGGAAGCGTATCAATGGCGCGCATTCCGCAGCGGGGCAAGGGCCGGCAGCGCCCTTGTTCCGCGCCCGGCTATCCGGGCGAAAACGGTGCAAACTTCGGCGACCGGGATGGTGCAGCGCCCGCAGCTATGCCTTAAAGACAGGCCGAATACGCCCCACGGGCGCAAATCAGAGGAGTTTTCATGGCTAGCGGCGCTGCGCCCTGGGTTCAAAATGCCGTCGGCGGGTCACCCGTCGGGCAGACGCTCACGCTGGAGAAGGTCGCCGACGAGCGCGTGCTCGGGCGCGGCGGCTTCGCGCTGACCAGTGCGGCTTTCAGGCATGACGGCGAGCTCGACCCTTCGTTCACCGCGGTCGAGGAAGACGCGGTGGCACCGCCGCTCGAATGGACCGCGCCGCCCCCCGGCGCACAGGAACTGGTACTGGTCGTGGAAGATGCCGATCGCGGTCATGTCCACTGGACCTTATGGGGTCTTGCCGCCCAGAAGGGCAAGCTGATGGAAGGCGAGACGCCGCCGCGCACCGGCAAGAACGCCCAGGGCAATTCGGAATGGTTGCTGCCCGATCCGCCGGTCGGCGAGGAGCACCGCTATGTGTTCCAGCTGTTCGCGACCGATCTCCCGCTGACACTGATGCCGGGAGCGACGCATGACGATCTCGTCCGCAATCTGGACGGACACGTGACCGCCGCCGCGGTCCTCACAGCCCGGTTCGAAGGCCATATGGTCGAGGAACTGGATGTGGATGACCTCGACGACGTAGAATGAAGCATAGCCAAGGAAAGGAATAGTCATGGCTGGCAAGAACAACGCACTGCAGAAGCCGGTGAACCTGTCGCCGCAACTCGAGAACGTGGTCGGCAAGGGCCCGATGACGCGGGCGCAGGTCACCTCCAAGGTGTGGGATCACATCAAGGCGAACGACCTGCAGGATTCCAAGGATCGCCGCATGATCAACCCCGACGACAAGCTCGGCGCGGTGATCGGCAAGGAACAGATCTCCATGTTCAAGATGACGGGCGCCGTCTCGAAGCACATGAGCTAAGCGGTCACCGGCGGCGCAGCGGCCAGTCCGTTGTGCCGCCGGCCCACAGCGCCAGCCACACCAGCAGCGGCTGCGCGAACATCCTCGGCACGTGATAGCCGAGGCCGAGCCCGCCATCGCCGCGCGCCATATCGAGCGCGAAATGGTGGATATTGGCGGGGAACACGCAGACCGCATAGGCGGCCAGGCCGATCGCCCCCGCACGGCGCAGGCGCGGGCTCGCCCATTGCACCAGCGCCGCTGCCCCCAGCAGTTCGGCCACCCCGGTCCACAGCACCACCGCTTCGGGCGCGGGCACCCAGGACGGCATGATCGACAGGAACGGCTCCGGGCGCACGAGGTGCAGATACCCGGCCGCAGCGTAAAACGCCGCCAGCACCCAGCGCAGCACGCCGCGGATCATGCGCGCACCTCGCGCATTTCCGGAATAGCCGGTTGATCGAACCGCGCCGGCCTGGGCGCGTTGCTGGCGGTCGTCATGGTCGTGAATGGCCCCTTCCCATGGGGCTGCTCTTTGCTAGGACGGGCGGCAATACATCAAGGGGTTTTTCGTTCATGCGCCATTTCCTGCTCGCCGCTGCCGCTGTTGCTCTCGTAACTTCGGGACCCGTCCTCGCGCAGAGCGCGGCCGAACGGACCGCTGCTGCCGCGCTGGAGGCGGCGCCGGTATGGGACGGCCACAACGACGTGCCGATCCAGCTGCGCTCGCGCTTCGGCAATGTCATCGGGGACTTCGATTTCAGCGACACGCTCGATACGCAGACCAGCGAACGCAGCGCCATGCATTCGGACCTTGCCCGGTTGCGGCAGGGCATGGTGGGCGCGCAGTGGTGGTCGGTCTATGTCAGCCCCAGCCTGCCCGAAGCCGAGGCAGTGCAGGCCACTGTCGAACAGATCGACGTCACCAAGCGCCTGATCGCCCGCTATCCCGACGCACTGCAGCTCGCACTTACCGCCGACGATGTCGAACAGGCGATGGGCGCCGGGCGGATCGCCTCGCTCATGGGTATGGAAGGCGGCCATTCGATCGGCTCGAGCCTCGCTGTTCTGCGGCAGATGTACGCCATGGGCGCGCGCTACATGACGTTGACCCATGGCAAGACGCTGAGCTGGGCCGACAGCGCCACTGATGCGCCGCAGCATGGCGGGCTCAACGCCTTCGGCATGGATGTGGTGCGCGAAATGAACCGCATCGGAATGCTGGTCGACCTCAGCCACGTCAGCGAGGAAGCGATGATGGACGCGCTCGATGTCGCGCAGGCGCCGGTCATCTTCAGCCATTCGGGCGCCCGGGCGATCACCGGTCACCTGCGCAATGTGCCAGACAGCGTGCTGGCCCGCCTTCCCGAGAACGGCGGGATCGTGATGGCGGTGGCGCTGCCGTGGTTCATCACCGAGGACCTGCGCCAGCATTCGGCCTCGCGTGCAGCGGAAGAAGCGCGGCTTGAGGCGCTCTATCCCGGACTGCCCGACACGGTCGAGGCGCAGCTGGCGAAATGGGATGCCGAGAACCGCGAGCCGGTGTCGACGATTTCCGATCTGGCCGATCATATCGACCATATTCGCGACGTGGCGGGGATTGACCATATCGGGATCGGCGGCGACTACGACGGCATGCCAACCGGCCCGATCGGGATGGAGGACGTGACCGGCTATCCCGCACTGTTCGCCGAACTGGCGCAGCGCGGCTATTCGCAGGAAGATCTGGAGAAGATCGCTTCGCGCAACATGATGCGCGTCATGCGCGAGGCCGAAGCCTATGCTGCCAGCGTGACGGACATGGCGCCGCTCGAATACCGCGCCGGAGAACCGCGCGACGCGGCCGACTGACAGGCTGGCATAACTAGAGCCTGGCGAGCGTCAGCTCGTCACGCTTGCCATCGAAGAACCGGTCGAGCGCGGCACGGAAGACGTGCGCGTCCTCGCCCGATACGGCGGCTTCGAACAATGTCATCGAGCTGCGGAACTTGAGCGTATCAACCGGGCCAAGGATCTCCGCGGCGGACATGGCCGCTGCGTGGCCGAGCATGGCCTGGCTTGCCTCCAGCAGCCGGTGGCCGAGCACAGGGTGCGCAAAATAGGCAGCGGCTTCCTTGGCGTTTGCCAGCGCGAGGGCGCGTGCCATCTCGCTCGAGCCGAGACCGGCAATCTGCGGGAAGACGAACCACATCCAGTGACCCGTCTTCGAGCCGCGGCGCAGTTCATCAAGCGCGCGTTCCCAAACGCCGCCGTCTTGTGCGTTCAGGAAATGGCCGAACCGGTCACGGTCAATCGTCGTCGTCGACATGCTCGGGCAAGCCGTCGAGATCGGTGGATGCGTAATCCTCGAGCTCGTCTTCGCTCATCGAATCGTACATCTGTTTCGACGCGCCCTGCAGTTCGGACACCTTGGTGTCGCCCCGCTTGGCGGAAAGCGCCGCTCCGGCGGCACGTTGTTGGGCTTTGGATTGTGCAGGCATCAGTCTTGCGCCGACAGTTCGGAACCGCGTTTCAGCACTTCGTCGCCGTCGTCCTGTTTGATGAGATATGCGGGGTTGTCCTCGTCGCCGTCCTTGGTGACTTCGGTTCCTTGCAGGGTACGGGTGACCTCGCGTTCGAAACGCTCCTTCACCTGACCCTTGCCCTTGCCGTTACCCCAGTTCCATTCGACATACTGGTCGGTCTGGTAGCTGTTCGGATTGCTCATGCGAACTCTCCCTGGCGTGCGATCAATTCTCTACGACTTCGAGCCCGTCTTCGGTGGTGACCTGGTCGCCGGGGGTGGCCACCTGATCGTCGCCAAGATCGGTCACGATGCTGTCGGTGTCGTCGCCTTCACCTTCCATCGACGAGATCTGGCCGCTGACGGTGCCCTCTTCCTCGACATCGCCGGTCGACAGGGCAGGCACGATCCACGTGACCGACAGCAACAGGATTGCCAGCAGCAATCCGCCCGCCAGTACCCAGCGCACCACGCCCTCTTTCGAACCGCCACTTGCTTCGGTGTCGGTGACGTGAACTTCTTCGCCTTGCTTGTGCATCGAGCTTTACTCCCTGAAAAATTACGCGATCCCGCGTGTATCTGGGAGATTTACGCTTTGTCGGGGCGAATGTTCCGGCGGCTCAGTCGCGCAGCAGTTCGTTGATTCCGGTTTTTTCGCGGGTCTGCGCGTCCACCGTCTTGATGATGACGGCGCAGGCGAGGCCGGGGCCGCCGTCCTTGCCGGGCATGGTACCGGGTACGACCACCGAATAGGGCGGAATGTGGCCGCGGATGACCTCTCCGGTGTCGCGGTAGACGATCTTGGTCGACTGGGTGATGAAAACCCCCATCGCCACGACGCTGCCTTCGCCGACGATCACGCCTTCGACGATTTCGCTGCGCGCGCCGATGAAGCAATTGTCGCCGATGATCGTCGGGTTGGCCTGCATCGGTTCGAGCACGCCGCCGATTCCTGCGCCGGCGGAGATATGGCAGTTCTCACCGATCTGCGCGCAGCTGCCGATGCTGGCCCAGGTATCGACCATCGTGCCCTTGCCGACATAGGCGCCGATGTTGACGAAACTCGGCATCAACACGCAGCCGGGCGCGATATAAGCGCCTTCGCGAGCGACCGCGCCGGGCACCACGCGAAAGCCTGCTGCACGGAAAGCCGCAACGTCCCAGCCGGCAAACTTGCTCGGCACCTTGTCGAACGCCGGATGGCCGGCGCTGCCGCCCTCCATCACGCGGTTGTCGTTAAGCCGGAAGCTCAGCAGCACCGCCTTCTTGAGCCACTGGTTGACCGTCCAGCCGCCCTTGCCGTCGGGCTCGGCCACGCGGCCCTCACCGCTGTCGAGCATGCCCAGCGCCGCTTCGACCGCCTCGCGCACATCCGCGCTCTGCGGCGTGACATTGGCGCGGTCTTCCCACGCGGCGGTGATGCGGCTTTCGAGGTCGGCGCTCATGCTGGTCTCCGTTTGATATTACGGAGCGCTCGTTAGCAGTCCCGCTGCGCTAGTCCATCCCCGCTTCCTTGGCGAAGTGATAGGCGCGCTCTACCAGCGGGGCGACGCGTTCGGACATCGACTTGGCGTGCGCGCTCGAAGCTGTGCCATCGATAACGCGCTTCTTGATGCCCTGCATGATGCCCGCCAGGCGGAAGAGGTTGTAGGCGAAGTACCAGTCCATCGGCGGCACTGGATAGCCGGTACGCGCGACATAGCGTTCGACCGCCTCGTCCTGCGTCGGGATGCCCAGCTCTGCGAGATCGAGGCCGAGCAGGCCCGCGCGGCCATCGTGCGGGTTGTGCCAGTTGAGCATGAGATAGCTGAAGTCGGCGATCGGATCACCCAGCGTCGACAGCTCCCAGTCGAGCACCGCGATGACGCGGTTCTCGGTCTTGTGGAAGATCATGTTGTCGAGCCGGTAATCGCCATGGACCACGCTGGATTCGTGCTGCGGCGGGATCGTCTGGGGCAGCCATTCGATCAGCCGTTCCATCTGCGGCATGTGCTCGGTCTCGGACAGCTTGTACTGTTTCGACCAGCGGCTGATCTGCCGCGCGCAGTAATCGGTCGGCTTGCCGTAATCGCCCAGTCCGATCGCCTCGGGATCCTTCAGGTGTAGATCGGCAAAGGTGTCGATCATCGCATTGTAGATCGCGCGGCGTTCCTCGGGCGTGTTGTTGGGCAGCGAGCCGTTCCACAAGGACCGCCCGTCGGCGAGGCCCATGACGAAGAACTTGCTGCCGATGACCCCGGGATCCTCGCACAGGCCATAGGTCTTGGGCACGGGGAAGCCGGTCGGGCCGAGCGCATGCATCGCCTTGTATTCGCGGTCGACCGCATGTGCGCTGGGCAGCAGCTTGCCGAACGGCTGGCGGCGCAGCACGTAGCTGCGGTCCGGCGTGTCGATGCGATAGGTCGGGTTCGACTGCCCACCCTTGAACTTGGTGTAGCTGATCGGCCCGGAAAAGCCGTCGACATTGGCTTCGAACCAGGCCGTGAGTGCAGCAAGGTCGAGCTGGTCGGCCTCGGGCACTGCGACCGTGCCGACCATCTCCTTGTCGAAATCGATGGGTTGGTCTTCCGCCATCAGTCGAACACCACCACGCTGCGGGCCGAGGTGCCCTGTTTCATCTTCTCGAAGCCCTCGTTGATTTTTTCCAGCGGGATGCGCTCGGCAATGATCGTGTCGAGATCGAGCAGGCCGCGCATGTAGAAATCGACCAGCCGCGGCAGGTCGACGGGGAAGTGGTTCATCCCCATGATCGCGCCCTGCAGCTTCTTGCCCGACAGCAGATCCATCGCGCCCAGCCCGACCTTGCAGTCGAGCGGCATCATGCCGAGGATCGTCGCGGTGCCGCCGCGGCGCAGCACCTTGACCGCGAGGTCGGCGGATGCCTGACGGCCGACCGCCTCGATCGCGTGATGTACGCCGCCGCCGGTGATCTTCATCACCTGTTCGACCGCATCGTCGGCCATGGCGTCGACCGTATGCGTTGCGCCCAGCACTTCGGCCAGCTGGCGCTTTTCCGCCAGCGGATCGATCGCGATGACCTTGCCTGCACCGGCGATCTTGGCGGCATTGATCGTCGCCAGCCCCACGCCGCCGCAGCCGATGACTGCGACGGTTTCGCCGGGCACGACCGAGCAGGCGTTGAAGATCGCGCCTGCCCCGGTGGTCACTGCGCAGCCGATAATGGCCGCGCGATCGAGCGGCATGTCCTTGTCGATCGCGACGCAGGCATGTTCGTGGATCAGCATCTGCTCGGCAAACGCCGACAGGTTGAGCATTTGCGCAACGGGCTCGCCGCCATTGCGCGTGATGCGCGGCGCGGCGGTCTGCGCCCGGCGGGTATCGCCGCCGAGGCACAGGGCCATCCGCCCGGTCACGCAGAACTCGCAATGGCCGCAGAAGGCGGACAGGCAGGAGACCACGTGGTCGCCCGGCTTGACCGTTTTCACCTCGCTGCCGACCGCGCGCACCACGCCCGCCGCCTCGTGGCCCGGAATGGCCGGCAGCGGGTGCGGATAGGCGCCGTCGATGAAATGCAGGTCCGAATGACACAGGCCGCAGGCCTTGGTATCGATCAGCACTTCGTGCGGGGCGGGATCGGCCAGCTCGACCTCACCGATGGTGAGGCCGCCGACCTGCTCGAGGATTGCCGCCTTGGCCATCAGCGCGTCGCTCCCATGTCGCCCGAGCTGAGATTGGCATTGCCCGCGCTCGGGGCCTTGCCGTCGCGCAGTGCGTTGGCGCTGGGGCCTTCCTCGGGCAGGTGCTTGGCAAACTCCATCCGCGCGATCGAGCGGGCGTGGACTTCGTCGGGGCCATCGGCCAGCCGCAGCGTGCGCTGGTGGGCATAGGCATTGGCGAGACCGTAATCGTCGCTCACGCCGCCGCCGCCATGCGCCTGGATCGCATTGTCGATGATGCGCAGCGCCATGTTGGGTGCCTGCACCTTGATCATGGCGATTTCCTGCTTGGCAGCCTTGTTGCCGACCGTATCCATCATGTCCGCGGCCTTGAGGCACAGCAGGCGGGTCATGTCGATATCGATCCGCGCCTGCGCCACGCGCTCTTCCCAGACCGAGTGCTTGTAGATCGGCTTGCCGAAGGCTTCGCGTTCCTGCAGCCGCTTGCACATCTTGTGCAGCGCTTCCTCGGCCACTCCGATGGTGCGCATGCAGTGGTGGATACGGCCTGGCCCGAGGCGACCCTGCGCGATCTCGAAGCCGCGACCTTCGCCCAGCAGCATGTTGTCGACGGGGACGCGCACGTCCTTGAGTTCGACTTCCATGTGGCCGTGCGGCGCATCGTCATAGCCGAACACGGGCAGGTGGCGCAGGATGTTCACGCCCGGCGCGTCCATCGGCATCAGGATCATCGACTGCGCGGCATGGCGACCAGCCGAGAAATCGGTCTTGCCCATGACGATCGCGACCTTGCAACGCGGATCGCCGACGCCCGACGACCACCATTTGCGGCCGTTGATGACATATTCGTCGCCGTCGCGTTCGATCCGGCATTCGATATTCGTGGCGTCCGAACTGGCGGTATAGGGTTCGGTCATCAGGAATGCCGAACGGATCTCGCCGTTCATCAGCGGGGTCAGCCACTTGTCCTTCTGCGCGCGCGTCCCGTAGCGATGAAACACTTCCATATTGCCGGTGTCGGGCGCGGAGCAGTTGAACACCTCCGACGCGAAGCCGATGCGGCCCATTTCCTCGGCGCAGAGCGCGTATTCGAGATTGGTCAGGCCGGGGCCTTCGAATTCGAAGCTTTCCTCGACATGGTGATGGCCGTCATTGCGCGGCGGCATGAAGAGGTTCCAGATCCCTTCCTTCTTGGCTTTCGCCTTGAGTTCCTCGACCACGGGAATGACCTTCCAGCGTTCGCCTTCGGCGTCCTGCTGCTTGTAGGTCGGCACGGCGGGACGGATATGATCGTCGATGAAATTCTTCACCCGGTCGCGCCAGTATGCTTGCCGTTCTGTCGGTTGGAAATCCATCGTGTCTGTCCTCTTCTCTCTCAATTCGGTTGCGCCGTGAAACTGGCATAAGGATCGCTCCAAGCCAAGTCCCCCGCCGCAGCTCTAGGGTGTTATCGTATGGGCATCGGGGTCTGCGCGGACTGCCTGGTCAAGCGGGTCTGCGGTGGCGGGGGCAGGCGGGGCCGGGCGGCCGCGCCGGGCGGCGACGCGCGCTTCATGCTGCTCGCGCGAGATCGGGAAGCGGGCCAGCCAGAAGGCAGCGATAGAGGCGAGCACCGTGGCCGCCAGCATGAACAGCCACACGAGCTGACGAACCGTTTCGGGCGCAACCTCGGCCTGCGGCGTGCCGGGCGCGAGATCGATCGATTGCACGATCAGGCTGGTGAGCAGGATGCCGCCGCCGGTGGCGCATTTCTGCACCAGCCAGTTGCCCGCGTAGAACGTACCTTCGGCGCGCTGCCCGGTGCGCTCCTCGAAGGCCTCGACGATTTCGGCAACCATCGACGTGGCCGAAATGATCGCCACCACGCTGGCGGTGTTGGCGCAGACGAGAAAACCATAAAGCAGCGCGGTCGAGGCGGTGGTGCCCACGGTGGGCCAAGCCCCCGCGAGATAGAACACATAGGGGCTGCAATAGAACGCCAGTCCGACCAATGCGCCCAGCGCTGCCGATTTGGGCTTGCCCCACCGGCGGTGGAGCGGCCCGACAATCACGAACATCAGCACGACCGACAGGAACAGCACCGCGGGATAGAGCTGGAAGGCGAGTTCGGAGAACTGCCAGACGTAGAGATTCACATATTGCGTGATCGAGAACGTCATGCCCTGCAGCACATAGGCCGCCAGCCCGCCCAGCGCGAAAATGACGAAGGCCTTCTCGCGGAAGGCATCGAAGATTTCCGCAAAAGCGCCGGTGATCGAAAAGGGCGCGGGCCGCCGTTCGGGCAGCTGCGCGACGATGCGGTGCTGCGCCGCAGCCGAACCGATCACCGACAGCGCGATCAGCGCCGCGCCGAACAGGCCGTAGCTGGCATAGCCTTCGGGCTGCAGCTGCGATTGCGGGGTGGGCAGGAACACGGTGAAGGTCAGCACCATCATCAGCAATCCGCCGAGCCAGCCCGACAGGAAGCGGTAGCGGAACAGCGTGGTGCGATCGTCGTAATCGTCGGTAATCTCGGGCACGAGGCTGACCGAGGGGACTTCGCAGGCCGACAGCAGCAGCCGCACGCCCACCGCCAGCGCGACGATATCCCAGAAACCGGGGGTGCCCGTGAAGGGCGGGGACCACAGCATGGTCCACACCAGTGCCAGCGGCCACGGTGCCAGATACAGCCACGGCAGCCGCCGGCCCCATTTCGTATAGGTGCGGTCGGACAGATGCCCGATCAGCGGATCGACGAGTGCGTCGATCACCAGCGCGGCGGCCAGCGCCGCGCCCACGGTGCTGGCATCGACCCCCAGCACCAGATTGTAGAACGGCAGCAGGAAGAAACTGAAACCGCTGTCCTTGACCCCGAAGGCGACGGCACCGAAGCCGTGGACCAGCTTGAGGCGCTGCGGAAGGGGGCCGGTGACGAAAGGCATCAGGCGTTTTGCTGTGCCGCCTTGACCTGTTCTTCGAGCGCCATCAGCGCTTCGAATGCACCGGCTTCCTCCGGATCCCAGCTATGCCGCGGCCCCAGCGTGATACCGCCATCGACCACCATCGAGGCGCCGGTCATGAAGCCGGCCTGCTCGCTGGCAAGGAACGCGACCGCCTGGGCGATATCGTCGGACTGGCCGCCGCGCGCCACCGGCTGCGCGTTCGACGACATCTGCGCGATCATCGCCTTGGCCTGTTCCTTCGCGGCATCGGGAATGTCCATCGTCGCAGTGAAGATGTTGGTGTTGATGAAGCCCGGCTGCACCGCATTCACGCGGATGCCGAATTGCGCCAGGTCGGTCGCCGCGCATTTGGTGAGGTGCAGCACGCCGGCCTTGGCGACGGCATAGGTGGTCGGGGAATAGCCCGGACCGACTGCCGCGACGCTGGAGACGTTGACGATGCTGGCTCCCTTGCGCCCCTTCATATGCGGGACGGCGTAGCGGATCCCCATCGCGACCGACCGCAGCAGCAGGTCCATCGTCCGGTCCCAGGCTTCGGGTTCGATCTCGGCGATGCTCTCGCGGGCGCCGCCCGCCCCGGCGTTGTTGAACAGCGTATCGATGCCGCCGGTTTCTTGCGCCGCATGGTCCATCAGCGCCTTGATCGCCGCGGGATCGCAGACGTCGCACTCGACGAAACGGACGTCGCCCGGCGTTTCGCGGGCCAGTTTCTCGCCGCCCGCAACATCGATGTCGCTGGCGAAGACGGTCGCCCCCTCGCCGGCGAACAGGGCGGTGGCGGCGGCGCCAATGCCCGATGCGGCACCGGTGACGATGACCGTCTTGTCCAAGAATCGCATCCCTACTCTCTCCCCGAATTTCTTGCCTGCCAGCTTAGGGCCGCATGGCAAGGCGTCAACGAATTCCGGCTGACGTTACGGCAATAGGGCAGGTTTCGACTGCCCTTGCGCAGTCGGGCCGAATCACCCTAACGTAAGCGTCAACATACCGCTGCTTTAAAAAGAGAGGATTCTGCCAATGTCCGACAGCGACCTGCAAGCCTTCCGCGCGGAAACGCGCGCATGGCTCGAAGCCAATTGCCCGCCCGAAATGCGCCAGCCCGTCAAGGACGAGGATGACATCTACTGGGGCGGTCGCAACGCCACCTTCAAGAACGATGCGCAAAAGGCCTGGTTCGACGCCTGCGTCAAGAAGGGCTACACGGTTCCCGCATGGCCCAAGGAATATGGCGGGGCGGGGCTGACGCCGGCGCAGGCCAAGGTGCTGCGCGAGGAAATGGCTGCAATCAAGGCGCGTCCGCCGCTGTCCAGCTTCGGCATCTGGATGCTTGGCCCGGCACTGCTGCATTTCGGCACCGAAGGCCAGAAGCAGCGCTTCCTAAATGAAATCGCCCGCGGCGAAATCCGCTGGTGCCAAGGCTATTCGGAACCCGGCTCGGGATCGGACCTGGTCTCGCTGCAGACCTATGGCGAGGACAAGGGCGATCACTGGGTGGTCAACGGCCAGAAGGTATGGACCTCCTATGCCGACAAGGCCGACTGGATCTTCTGCCTCGTCCGCACCGACAAGGACAACAAGTACCAGGGCATCACCTTCATGCTCTACGACATGGCCAGCGAAGGCGTGGCGACCAAGCCGATCCTGCTGATCAGCGGCAACAGCCCGTTCTGCGAAACCTTCTTCGACGATGTGAAGGTGCCCAAGAGCTATGGTGAAGACGTGCCCGCCCAGGTCGGCGAGGTGAACCGCGGCTGGGACGTGGCGAAATACCTGCTCGGCCACGAACGCGAGATGATCTCGGGTGCCGATGGCGGCAACACCGGGACGATCGGCGCGGCGCTGACGCGCTCCAACGGCGAAATCGATCCCGTGCTGCGCGCCGAGCTGGCACAGTTCGACGTCGATGCGCTGGCCTATGGCGCGATGGGCGAGAAGTTCCTCGACGAGGTCAAGGTCGGCAAGGCGCACCCCGCACAGCCGAACATGATGAAATACGCCGGCACTGAGCTCAACAAGCGGCGCCACGAACTGATGATGGCAGCGGGCGGATCGACCGCGCTCGAATGGACCAGCGAGGAAACCGACGGCGGGAAGCCGGCGCGCAACTGGCTGCGGACCAAGGCCAACAGCATCGAGGGCGGCACGTCCGAAGTCATGCTGAACGTCATTTCCAAACGAATCCTCGAGCTTCCGGGAGTCTGATCGATGCCTCTTTACTATGATGACGACCAGGCGATGCTGGCCGATACCGCTGGCCAGTTCATGGCCGAGGAAGGCTCGATCAAGAACCAGCTGCGCCATTGGCGCGACCGCGACTGCAAGGATGGTTTCGGCCATGCGCTGTGGCAGCAATTCGCCGAAATGGGCTTCGCTGGAATGCTCGTGGATGAAGACGACGGCGGGCTCGGCATGGGCCAGGTCGAAGCCAATATCGTGCTCGAGCAGATCGGCCGCAACCTGACGCCGTCGCCGTTCATGTCCTCCTCCGTGCTGGCCGCCACCGCGCTCAAGCATGGCAGCAACGACGTGAAGGGCCGCTGGCTGCCCGGGCTGGTTTCGGGCGAGAAAGTCTATGGCGTAGCGATCGACGAAGGCGCCAAGCACCGCCCCGAACGGATCGGCTGCCGCGCGGAAAAGTCGGGCAACGGGTTCAAGCTGTCGGGCCGCAAGGACTTCGTTCTCTACGGTGCCAGCAGCGAGATGATCGTCGTTGCCGCGCGCACCTCGGGCAGTGATAGCGACACGGACGGCGTCACGCTCTTTGCCGTGCCGCAGGACGCCGCCGGCATGAGCCACGACAGCGTACGCCTGGTCGACAGTTCGATGGCCAGCCATGTCACTTTCGACAATGTCGAACTCGATGGCGATGCCGTGATCGGCGAGGTCGACGGCGGCCGCGCCGTGCTCGATGCCATGCTGGTGGCGGGCCGCGTCGGCTCGGCTGCCGAAGGTGTCGGCGTGGCCGGGGGGGCGATGGACATGACCGTCGATTACCTCAAGCAGCGCAAGCAGTTCGGCAAGGTCATCGGCGAATTCCAGGCGCTACAGCACCGCGCCGCGCATCTCTATTCCGAAGTCGAGATCGCCCGGGCAGTCACTGTCAAGGCGGCGCAACTGGTCGACGGTGGCAGCGAGCGCGCCGATCTGATGGCCTCGGTCGCCAAGGCCAAGGTCGCCAAGGTCGCCGGGCTCGCAGTGCGCGAGGGCGTCCAGATGCATGGCGGTATCGGTATGACCGACGAATACGACATCGGCCTGTACATGAAGCGGGACCGCGCGCTGCAGGAATTCCTCGGCGACCAGTATTACCATGCAGGGCGCGTCGCGGAGCTCAGCGGCTACTAGAACCAGGACCAGCACCAAACCCAGTCATTGCGAGCGGAGCGAAGCAATCCAGGGAGCGGCACGATGGATTGCCGCGTCGCCTGGGGCTCCTCGCAATGACTGAAGTGGGAGAGAATTGAATGAACCTAGAAGACCTGTTCAGCCTCAAGGGGCGCGTCGCGCTTGTCACTGGCGGCAGCCGCGGCATCGGCAAGATGATCGTCGAGGGCTTCCTCGCCGCGGGCATCGACCGCGTCTATATCAGCGCGCGCAAGATCAATGAAATCGAGGAAACCTGCGCCGAACTGGGTGACAAGGTGATCGGCATTCAGGGAGACCTGTCCACCATCGAGGGGATCGAGGCGCTGGTCGAGGAATTGTCGGGCCGCGAAAGCCAGCTCGACATTCTCGTCAACAATGCCGGCGCGGCCTGGGGTGTCGACTATCTCGAATTCCCCGAAGCCGGCTGGGACAAGGTCATGGACCTCAACGTCAAGACGCCGTTCTTCCTCACGCAGAAGCTGCACAAGCTGCTGACGGCCGGGGCCAGCGCGGACAAGCCGGGCAAGGTGATCAACATTACCTCGATCGACGGCCAGCGGGTCAATCCGTGGGAAACCTACAGCTACCAGGCATCGAAGGCCGCGCTGATCCATTTGACGCGGCGCATGGCCGCGCGGCTGGTCAAGGATCACGTCTATGTCACCAGCCTGGCGCCCGGCGCTTTCCCGTCGAACATGAACCGCGCGGCGCGCGATCACGAGGATGCGAGCGCAGCGGGCATTCCCTCGAAGCGCGTGGGCGACAAGTTCGACATGGGCGGCACCGCCGTCTATCTCGCCAGCCGTGCGGGCGATTACACGATCGGCGAAACGCTGACCGTCGATGGCGGGATCGTCAACGCGCTGCTGCCGAGCCACTTCGCCGAACCGAGCTGACCGGTCCGGCCGCCTCCGGCCCGGTGCCGGGGGCGGCGGATCAGGCGCTGAGGATGCAGTTGCGGCCCGCGGCCTTGGCGCGATAGAGCGCCTTGTCCGCCTGCCGCAACGCCGCGGCGTTGGCATCGCCCGCGCCGACTGCCAGCGCGACCCCGCCCGAGAAGGAGATCAGCCCCATCGGTTCGTCGGTCTCGCGCAGTTTGAATTCGGTATCGGCCAGCGTGGCCCGCGCCTGATTGAGGCGTTTCACCACCGCCGCCAGATCGCTCGAGGGCATCACCACGATGAATTCCTCGCCGCCCCAGCGGCCCACGAATTGCGGCGCGCAGGCATCTTCGAGCGTCGAGGCGACCAGCTTGATCACGCGGTCGCCGACGCCGTGGCCGTAGCGGTCGTTGACCGACTTGAAATTGTCGATGTCGACCAGCGCGATGACCCGCGCATCGCCTTTTTCCGCCAGTTCGGCCAGATGCGCGTCGATCGCGCGGCGATTGGCAAGGCCGGTCAGCTCGTCGCGCTGCGCATCGTTGCGCGCCGCCTCCAGCTCTTCGCGCAGCGCCCTGACCTCGTCCATCGCCGCGGTCAGCTGCGATTGCGCGTGGAGCGAATGTTCGATCATCCGCGCGACGATCGAGGACGTGTCGCCCGTACCCGCGGGATCGGCCTGCGCTTCCTCGCTCAGTTCGCGGGCGAAGGTGCCGGTCGCGTCCGCCGCCGAGGAAGCCAGTTCACTGAGCTTGAGCGACTGGTGCCGCAGATGCGCGCTCAATTCGCCGTTCTTGCTGTCATAGGCGCCGAAAAACGTTGTCGTGCTGTGCGCTTCGAGGATGTCGTCGGCTTCGTCCTGCTTGATGCGGTAGCCGTCGGAGATGATCTGCGCGACCGCGCGGCCGATCGGCGATCCGGGATCGTTCAGCGCAATATAGGCGAGCGTGTAGTTCTGCGGCGTCGCGGCGAGGCGGTGGCTGGCCAGGAAGGCCAGCGTCTTCGCCCCGTCATCCAGCTTGGTGGTGGACATCGCCATCCGTCCCGCTGCCTCAGGCCATGAGTTCGCGCACGAAGGGGATCAGCCCCGTCTGCCGCTGGCGCTTGGTCCGCTCCGCATCGAGGATTTCGCGCACCTTGGCGAAGCAGCTGTCGACGTCTTCATTAATGACGACATAGTCATAGGCGTCCCAGTGGCTGATTTCGGCGCGCGCACGCTCCATCCGTGCAGCGATTACCTCGTCGCTGTCGGTGCCGCGCCCGCGCAGGCGCCGTTCGAGCTCGGCGATGGTGGGGGGCAGGATGAACACGCGCACCACGTCCTGCTGGTCCTTCTGGAACAGCTGCTGCGTGCCCTGCCAGTCGATATCGAACAGGAAATCCTGTCCTTCCTTCAGCGCGTTGCGGATGCGCCCCTTGGGGGTGCCGTAACGGTGGCCGAAGACCGGGGCCCATTCGTAGAAATCGTCTTCCTCGACCATCCGGTCGAATTCGGCATCGCTGACGAAATAATAGTGCACGCCGTCGATTTCACCCGCGCGGGGCGGCCGCGTGGTGACGCTGACCGAGAGCTTTATCTCGTCATCGGCGTCGAGCAGCATGCGCGATATGGTCGTCTTGCCCGCCCCGCTGGGCGAGGACAGGATGAACATCAGCCCGCGGCGGGCGAGCCTGTTTGTGGGTGTCTGGGATTCGGCCATGCACGCCTATGAAACAGCGGGGTCGGACAAATCAAGGTCAGTCGTCGCGATGCGCCTGCTCGATCAGTTCGCGGTCGCCTTCGCGGCGCTGCGCACTGCGGCTACGCCGGCGATCGTACAGTGTCTTGGCCAGTGCCCCGCCGCCGACGATAAGCGCGCCGGGCAGGTTGCGGGTCGCCAGCTTGGCCAGGCCGAAGCTGACCAGTGTCTGGCCCAGCGTCTTGTTCCGAACGATCTCGCGCGCGGTTTCCTTGCCGTAGCGGCCGCGCAGCAGGCCCTTTTCCACCGCCCGCCGGGCGATGTAGGATCCCGCGCGGATCGCGACATCGGCGACCATCAGATTGGTGGCGGGATTGTGTGTCGGGCCGGGCATGCCTTCGGTCTTGCCCGGCGTCTTGGCGCGCGCCTTGTCGACTGCCTTCGCGCCGTAGGTTGAAACATGTTTGACCATTGGTGCCCCCGGTCGGCTGCGGTTCGGTTGGAACCCTTACTTCTTGCGGCCGAAATCGACCGTGACGACATTCGAGCCGTCTTCAGTAGCATCAACGGGTTCGCCATCTGCCAGTTCCATCCCGTCGTTTTCGGGATGTTCGGGTTCCGCCGGTGCCATGTCGGCGACGGTGGCCTGGAACTGCAGCCCGAAATCGACCGCCGGATCGACGAATTGCGTGATCGCGGCATAGGGGATGTCGAGTTCGGCAGGGACCTGGTTGAACGACAGCCCGACGGCAAAGCCATCGTCGCGCACGTTCAGGTTCCAGAACTTGTTCTGCAGCACGATCGTCATTTCGTCGGGAAAGCGTTCGCGCAGGCTTGCCGGAACCGAGACCCCGGGAGCGTGGGTCTTGAAGGTGATGTAGAAATGATGGGCACCGGGCAGTTCGCTGCCGCCCTGTTCGATTTCGCCCAGGACCCGGCCCACCACGGCACGCAAGGCTTCCTGCACGATGGAATCGTAAGGGATCAGGCTGTCGGGCGTATCGTCGCTCATGGGTCGCTAGGTGGCGCTGCGCGGCGCAGGGGTCAAGCGGTTTAAGCGGGTCTTTACCCTGCGCGTAGGTGCATTTTCTTGCGCCTTGGCGCGCGCCGCTCTAGCGCGGCTGGCATGCGTACAGGCCGGATCGAACGAAACACAGCGGAAACCAGGATTCTCGTCGAGGTGGGCCTCGACGGGAGCGGCAGCTATGATGTCAGCACCGGGATCGGCTTTCTCGACCACATGGTCGAACAATTCGCCAAGCATTCGCTGATCGACGTGACGATGAAGGTCGATGGCGACCTGCATATCGACCAGCACCACACCACCGAGGACAGCGCGCTGGCGTTGGGGCAGGCGCTGGCCGCCGCGCTCGGCGACAAGGGCGGGATCGCGCGTTACGGCAGCGCCTATTCGCCGATGGACGAGACGCTGGCGCGGGTCGCGCTGGACATTTCGGGACGGCCCTATCTGGTGTGGAAGGCCGGGTTCAGCCAGGAAAAGCTGGGTGAATGGGACACCGAGCTGATCGAGCACTGGTTCCATTCGGTCGCGCAGACCTGCGGGCTGACGCTGCATGTCGAGCTGCTCCACGGCAGCAACAACCACCATATCTGCGAAGCGATCTACAAGGGCTTTGCCCGCGCGATGCGCGCGGCGGTCGAAGTGGATCCGCGCAAGGGCGGGGCGATCCCCAGCACGAAGGGGCAGCTTGGTGGGTGAAGTGGTGGCCCTGGTCGATTACGGGGCCGGTAATCTGCATTCGGTCGAAAACGCGCTGCGCAAGGTCGGGGCCGATGTCACGGTAACCGCCGATCCCGACGTGTTGCGCGCGGCCGACCGGATCGTGCTGCCGGGCGTGGGGTCGTTCCGCGCCTGCGCCGAAGGGCTGCGCGCCGAAGCCGGCGTGATCGAGGCGATGCGCGAACGCGTGTTCGTGGGTGGGGCGCCGTTCCTCGGTATCTGCGTGGGCATGCAATTGCTGGCCACGCGCGGGCTCGAACACGGCGAAACGCCGGGGCTGGGCTGGATCGACGGCACGGTGCGGCTGATCGAACCGATCGACGACAGCGTGAAGGTCCCCCACATGGGCTGGAACGACGTCGCGCCGCTGCCGCATGCGCACGACCATGAAGTGCTGGTCGGCGGCGAGGCCTATTTCCTGCACTCCTACCATTTCAAGCTGCGCCATCACGAAGACGTTCTGGCGATGACCGATCACGGCGGCGGACTGGTCGCGGCGGTCGGCCGGGACAATTTCCTCGGCGTGCAATTCCACCCCGAAAAAAGCCAGGCCTACGGGCTCGACCTGCTGTCGCGTTTCCTCGAATGGAAACCGTAACCGCGCTGGCCCGGCCACGCGATGTAATGGAACCGAAAGTATGATCGTCTTTCCCGCTATCGACCTCAAGGGCGGCGACGTGGTGCGCCTGGCCGAAGGCGATATGGACCGCGCCACCGTCTATGGCGACGATCCGGCCGCGCAGGCCCGGCTGTTCGCCGACGCCGGCGCCGAGCACCTGCATGTCGTCGATCTCGACGGCTCCTTCGCCGGGAGCGCGCAGAACCGCGAGGCCGCCGAGGCGATCGTCCGGGCATTTCCCGGGAAGGTCCAGCTGGGCGGCGGGATCCGTACCCCCGCCGATGTCGCCGGATGGATCGAGACGGGGGTCGCGCGGATCGTGATCGGCACTGCCGCGCTCAAGGACCCGCAATTCGTCAAGGACATGGCGCGCGAATATGCGGGCGCGATCGTGGTCGCGGTCGATGCGCGCGACGGCATGGTCGCCACCGACGGCTGGGCCGAAGTGTCCGATGTCTCGATCGTCGACATGGCGCGGCGGTTCGAGGATGCGGGCGTCGCCAGCCTGCTGTTCACCGACATCGGCCGCGACGGCATGCTCAAGGGCGTCAATATCGATGCCACCGTGGGGCTCGCCCGGCAGGTCGACATCCCGGTCATTGCCAGCGGCGGGGTCAAGGGATTGATCGATATCGACACGCTTGCGCGGTTCGCCGGCGACGGGATCGAAGGCGTGATTACGGGCCGGGCGCTGTATGACGGGCGGCTCGACCTGGCGGCCGCGCTGCGTGTGGCGAAGCAGGCATGACGGTCCGCGTCCGGGTCATCCCCTGCCTCGACGTGCGCGACGGGCGTGTGGTCAAGGGCGTGAACTTCGTCGACCTGAAGGATGCGGGCGACCCGGTCGAGCAGGCGCAGGCCTATGATGCGGCGGGCGCGGACGAGCTCTGCTTCCTCGACATTTCGGCCAGCCACGAAGGGCGCGGCACGCTGCTCGACATGGTCCGGCGGACCGCGGAAGTGTGCTTCATGCCGTTGACCGTCGGCGGCGGGGTGCGCAGCGTCGAGGATGCCCGCGCCCTGCTGCTCGCCGGGGCGGACAAGGTGGCGGTCAATTCGGCGGCGGTGACGCGGCCCGAACTGGTGCGCGAGATCGCGGAAAAATTCGGCAGCCAGTGCGTCGTAGCCAGCGTCGATGCCCGCGCTTCGACCAGCGGCGAGGTGCGCGGCTGGGAAATCTACACCCACGGCGGGCGCAAGCCGACCGGGATCGACGCGGTCGAGCATGCGGTGCGCCTCGCCGAACTGGGCGCGGGCGAATTGCTGGTCACCTCGATGGACGGGGACGGGACCAAGGCCGGCTACGATGTCGACCTGACGCGGGTGATCGCCGATGCGGTCACGGTGCCGGTGATCGCCAGCGGCGGGGTGGGCACGCTCGATCACCTCGTCGAAGGCGTGACGCGCGGCCATGCCAGCGCGGTGCTGGCGGCATCGATCTTCCACTTCGGCGAGCACACGGTTGCCGAAGCGCATGCCGCACTGCGGGCCGCTGGGTTGCCCGCGCGCGGCTGACCACGCACCGCGCCCGTGGCTGCGGGCCGCGCGGCGGTGCAACTGCGATTGACGCTGGCCGCAGGCGCCGTGCATAGCGCAGCGCATGGATACGCTTTCCCGCCTCGAACAGACCATCGCGCAGCGCCGCGCCGCCGACCCTGCCGAAAGCTATGTCGCCAGCCTCCACGCCAAAGGCCTGCCGCAGATCGCGCGCAAGCTGGGCGAGGAAGGCGTCGAAGCCGCGGTGGCGGTGCTGTCGGGCAGTGCGGAAGAGCTGACCGGCGAAGCCGCCGATATCCTGTTCCACCTGCTCGTCGCGCTCGACGCGCGCGGTATCGGGTTCGACCGGGTCCTCGAAGAACTCGACCGCCGCGACGGCATCTCGGGCATTGCCGAAAAAGCCAGCCGGAGCGCCTGATGCCGATCGATCCCACGCTTGCCTATGACGACGACAATATCTTCGCCAAGATCCTGCGCGGCGAGATTCCCTCGACCAGGGTCTATGAAGACGAATGGGCCTATGCCTTCGAGGATATCAATCCGCAGGCCGAGGTCCACACGCTGGTGATCCCCAAGGGACGCTATGTCAGCTGGGACGATTTCAGCGCCAGAGCGGAGGCTGAGGAAATCGCCGGTCTCGTCCGCGCAGTGGGCAAGGTCGCGCGCGACAAGGGGCTGGTCGAGACCGGGTACCGGATGATGGCCAATATCGGCGCGCATGGCGGGCAGGAGGTCGCGCATCTGCACGTCCATCTGTTCGGCGGCGAACCGCTCGGGCCGATGATCGCCCGGCGCTGAACGCACGGGGCCCGATCTTTCGCTGCCGGCCCAACTCTTTCCTTGACCGAATCCCCCCTGCCGGTTAACCGGCCGCTTGATTTCGGCGCGTCGGGGCACCATCTCCGGCGCGCATTTATTTCACGAGAGACATTATGAAGATCCGCAACAGCCTCAAGTCGCTCAAGGGCCGCCATCGCGATTGCCGCGTGATCCGCCGTCGTGGGCGCACCTATGTCATCAACAAGACCAACCGCCGCTTCAAGGCCCGCCAGGGCTAATCGGCGCGTCGTCCCGCAAGGGGCGGCAGCATTGCAGACCGGCCCGGCTCCCCAGCGGAGTTCGGGCCGTTCGCATTGGGGGGTATGACCATGCAGGCCGAGGCGGTCGTCTTCGATGTCGGAAGGGTGCTGTACCAGTGGCATTTGCGGCATCTGTTCGAGAAGCTGGTGACCGATCCCGCGCGGCTCGACATGCTGCTGGGCGAAGTGGTCACCGAGGAATGGCACTTCGAACATGACCGCGGGCGCACGCTCGGCGAAATGGTGCCCGAACGGATCGCGCTCTATCCTGATTTCGAACCCGAGATCCGCGCCTATGCGGCGCGCTTCAACGAAACCATTCCGGGGCCCGTCCCGGGCAGCCATGCGCTGGTCGAACGGCTCGATGCGCGCGGGGTGCCGCTTTATGCGATCACCAATTTCGGCGCGGAGTTCTGGGCCGGCTTCCGCCCGACCGCACCGATCTTCGACCGCTTTCGCGCGATCGTCGTCTCGGGCGAGGAAAAGCTGGCAAAGCCCGATCCGGCAATCTTCGATCTCGCGGCGCGCCGGTTCGGCCGTGCGCCCGAGAGCATGCTGTTCATCGACGACAACCGCGCCAATGTGGATGCGGCTGCGGCCCATGGCTGGCAAGTGCACCACTTCAGCCGGGCGGATCTGCTCGAAGCGGACCTGGCCGAACGCGGACTGATATAAAAAAGGCCCCGGCGAACGAGTCGCCAGGGCCTTGAGTCAGCCACCCGATGGAGAGGGGTGGGGGAACTTAAATCAGCGGTTGCACTGCGCGAGCTTGTCGGCGTCGAGTGCCTTTTCATCCGCGACGAAGGCCGTGATTTCGCCGTGTTCGCGCTGCAGTTCGCGGCACATACGCAGCGGGCGCGAGCTGCCCTTGCGAGCGACGCAGGTCGTGCCCTGGCAGGCCCAGGCGACGCCGGCGGCGACGGTGGTGGTGCGTTCCGCCACGGGTTCGGCCAGCTCGACCGAGTAGAAGAAGCCGTTGGTGCGTGCTTCTGCCGGGGCGCCGGTAAGCGTCAGCGATGCCACTGCGGCGGTGGCCACGAGGCCGAGCGAAGCGAAGCGGGGGAGGAAGGACGTCATGGGGGGATTCCTCGTTAGTTGCTTTTATTGCAACAGTGTTTGAGTTTCTTGCAATTAGGTTTCAATTAGCAACCCATTGCCTGCCAGCCCCTCTAGCGTTATGGGTTTCGGACTGCAACCGGCATTTCCAAAAATTTGGCAAAAGCCGAATTTCCGGTAGATAGGTTGCTAGAAGAGGACTGAATTATGGGTGATATCCGCGAACCGCTGCGTGAACTGACCGAATGCGGGCTGCCGCAGGCCCTCGAGGTCATGGGCGAGCGGTGGTCGTTCATGATCCTGCGCGCCAGCTTCAACGGCCTGCACCATTTCGAGGAATTCCTCACCGAGCTCGGGATCGCGCGGAACATCCTCTCCAACCGGCTGGCCAAGCTGGTCGAAAACGGCATTCTCAAGCGCGACCCCTGCGCCGAAGACAAGCGCAAGATCGAATACCGACTGACCGACAAGGGCCTCGATCTGCTGCCCGCCATGGTCGCATTGCGCCAGTGGGGGCAGAAATACGGCGCCGAAGTGGTCGAGAACCCGGTGCTGGTCGACGAACGCGATCGCCTGCCGATCGGGCCGATCTCGATCCTCAGCCACGATGGACGTATCCTCGGCCCGGCCGATCTCCACTTGGTCGAACGTGACCGGCTCGGCATCCGGGCCGATGGCAGCAAGGCGGCAGCGGGCACCCCACTGGCCTATGGCGAAGTCGTCGACATCGACAGCCTGCGCAAGGCCAAGAGCGCAGCCTGACCGAACCGGTCCAGCGCACGCGCGATAACCGCTACATCATCGTGCGCGGCAGGCTGTGGCGCGCGAGCAATCCGCAGCTGAAAGAAACCGAACGCCAGATGCTGGTCGACCAGTTGATGGAGGCCCGGCGGGAGGTCGGTCAGGCGCGCCGCACCGGCGACGAGACCGCCGAACGCGCGGCCCGCGCCAAGGTCCATGCCGCAAAGGTGGCGCTGGGTGAACGCGGCCCGGTGTGGTGGGATGACGGCGCACCCGACTACAACCGCCATCTGGTCAAGAACACGCCCTACCGCGATTCGGCGCTTATCGCGGACTAGCCTTCGAAACGGTCGGCGCGCGGACGCAGCTGGTAATCGATCCGGATGCGCACCCATTCGCCCACCATCGGCCGGCCGCCGCGCTGGGGCGGGCGCACCTTGAATTGCCACGCCGCCGCCTGGACCGCCTTGCCCAGCCCCGAACCGCGCGGCGATTCGCCCACCACGACGCAGTCCTCGACGCGGAAATCGGGGGCGGTGCGGCAATCGATAAGCCCCCAGCCGGGACCCTGCGCGGTCGAGAGATAGCCAGCCAGCTCGTCGTCATAGGGGCGGCGATACCAGCGCGCGGCGTAGAGCGGTTCGCCATTGGGGCCGCTGCCCGCGATCTGCGGCGTGTCGCCGGGTGCAGGAGTGAAGGCGGGGCCGTAGGCCTGCGGCGCCTCGGCTGCCGGGGACTGGCTGGTTCGCGGCACGCTTTCGAGCGAGAAATCGTTGCGCAGGATCGGTGGCGGCGCGGCGGGCTGGGGCGCGGCCGGTGACGGCGCAGCCTGCCGTTCGCGCGGGGCCGCCGCCGACGATGCTGCCGGGGGTTGGGGCCGGGCCGGCTCGGGCGAGGGCGCTTCGTCGGGTTCGTCCTGCGCCTCGGGCGAAGTGAAAGCGACCAGCGTGTCGCGCATCTCCGCGATCTCGCGCTTTGCCGAACCGAGCGACAGCAGCATCAGCACCAGCAGAACTTCGATCGCCAGCGTCAGCGCGAGCGCGGGCAGCCTTCGCCGCATGTCTGGGCTGAGCCGCGCATAGCGCCGCCGCAGCGCGGCAAACGCGCCCGGTGCAGCGGGCGGGGAAGTCGGTGCGGGCACTTGGGTCACATGCAGTATCCCGACGGGGACTCGTCCGGTCCGGTTGCGCTATCCTGCCCCACGTGGGCGACATGGACCGATGCAGCCGCGCCTTCAAGGGCGATCGGCCGCGAGTGACCGGCGGGCGAAGCCCTGACCCCGTGACGTCATCGTTAAAACGATCTCAATACGTCGCTGCGATAAGGCGGGGTATTCACGAATCCCGTTAGCAGAGCCGGACCTGCCTTGTGATCGAAATCGAAGTCCAGAATGAAACGCATCAAAGCGTCCACCGCATCAAGGCGATGGCCGTGCCCCGCATCGGCGAAGGCATCCGGCTGCTCGAACCCAGCGGCCAATGGGCTTCCTACGACATCATCGACGTATGGTATCAGCAGGCCGAATTCGGCGAGGTCTGGGTGCCCTATATCCATGTCCGGATCACGCCCGACGAATTGCGCGGCGTCGCCATGGGCGAGGCGAACCCGCTGGTCGACAAGGGCCAGCAGGTCCCCATCGAGGATTTTCTCAAGAAATTCGAAGGCGAATTCGAGCACGAGCCGGTGAAGCTCAATCTCGATCTGGGCGAAGACGTCTGAGCGGGCGGTCAGGCGCGCGGCGGCTGCCGGCGATAGCTGAGCGCTTCGGCGACATGGATCCGTCCGACCCGTTCGCTGGCCGATAGATCGGCGATAGTCCGGGCAACCCGCAGCATCCTGGTGTAACTGCGCGCGGAGAGCCGCATGGCGGTGGCCGCCTGCATCAGCAGCGCGCGTCCCGCCTCATCGGGTCCGGCAAATTCTTCCAGCGCATCGCCATCGAGTTCGGCATTGGTCCGCGCACCGCTGGCTTCCGCCCGCGCGGTCTGGCGATCGCGTGCGGCGGCCACGCGCGCCGCGACGTCGGCGCTCGATTCGGCAGGCGGCGGGAGCGCGAGGTCGGCGGCGCTAACCGGATCGACTTCGACATGCAGGTCGATCCGGTCGAGCATCGGGCCGGAGACCTTGCCCTGGTAGTCCGCAGCGCAGCGCGGCGCGCGGCTGCAGGCGAGCGCCGGATCGCCAAGATGGCCGCAGCGGCACGGGTTCATCGCCGCAACCAGCTGGACGTTGGCCGGAAAGCTGACATGCGCATTGGCGCGGGCGACATCGACCTTGCCGGTCTCGAGCGGCTGGCGCAGCGAATCGAGTACCGCGCGCTGGAATTCGGGCAGCTCGTCGAGAAACAGCACGCCGAGATGGGCGAGGCTGACTTCGCCCGGCCGCACCCGCAACCCGCCCCCGGTGAGCGCGGCCATGCTGGCCGAATGATGCGGCGCGCGGAACGGGCGCGCGCGGCTGATGCGCCCGTCTTCCAGCGTGCCCGCGACCGACTGGACCATGCTGACTTCCAGCGCTTCGGCGGGTGACAGCGGCGGGAGGATGCCGGGCAGGCAGCTGGCCAGCAGGCTCTTGCCCGCGCCGGGCGGCCCAACCATCAGCAGGTTGGATATGCCTACACTCACGCTGTTATGAGCTGTGGAAAGCAGCCCGAATGGCAGAAATGGGCCGTTAGCTGACAGTCGGGAATTGGTGAGAAAATCGGCTTTTCTGCCGCTACGGCATGATTTCCTCAGCCTTCGACATGAGCTGGATTCAAGGTGATCGAAAGCACGCAAGCTGGTCTCCGATCTCGGCTTTGCTCACGAATGGAGATGGCCAGGAGCACAGACGCGCTGCAGGTGCCAGAGTTCGCTGACACCGGAATGTGCGTCGGAAAAATACTGCCTCGGAGCTGCTCGAAGTCATTATTTCTACCTGCGGCTTGCGCATCTCAATGCTGCGCTGCACAATCAGCGGATGCGGATTGCGGTGATTGATGAGAGCCGGGCACGGGCCACCATAATAGAGGAAGGCCTGCGCGCCTTCGAAGGCTCGGAAATCTTCGTTCTCTCTGAGCGCAAGGGTCTGCTGTCCCGCATTGCCGAAATCGAGCCGGACATCGTGCTGATGGATCTCGGCAACCCCGCGCGCGACGTGCTGGAAGAATATTTCGCCGTCAGCCGAGCGCTGGCGCGGCCCATCGCGATATTCGTCGATGAAACCGATGACCAGGCGATCGCGGCCTCGATCGATGCAGGCGTATCGGCCTATGTCGTCGATGGGCTTTCCGCACCGCGTATCCGGCCCTTGCTGGATCTGGCCGTCAAGCGGTTCCATGCCTTCGCCCGTCTGGAAGAGGATCTGGCCAAGGCGCGCGGACGATTGCACGAGCGCGATCAGATCGATCAGGCCAAGCGGATTCTCATGGCCGAGCGACGCTGGACCGAACCCGAAGCCTATGCCGAATTGCGACGCAAGGCGATGGATTCGAACAAGCGGATCGCAGCGATCGCCGAGGCTGTGGTGACGGCGCACGAACTGATGAAAGGGGATCGATGAGCGAGAAACTGACCATTGGATTCCTGCCGCTGGTCGATGCCTGCCTGCCTATTCTGGCGCGGGAACTGGGATTTGCGGAAGAGGAGGGGCTGGACCTCGCACTGACGCGCGATGTCACCTGGGCGACCGTGCTCGATCGACTGCTCTATGGCCATACCGATGCCGCGCACATGCTCGCGCCTCTGGCCATCGCGACGACCATGGGCATCGGGCGACCGCCACAGAAGCTTGCTGCGCCATTCGTGCTCGGCCTCAATGGCAATGCGATCACCCTGCGAACCGAATTGGCGGATGCGGTTTGTCCCGAGCCGGTCCTCGGCGATCCGGCCGCTGTCGGCGCGGCGTTGGCGAAGCAGGCTGAGAAGGCGGCTGCGAATGGCCGCACGCTGCGGTTCGGCGTGGTACATCGCCATTCCTCGCATAATTACATGCTGCGATACTGGCTGTCCGCCTGCGGCATTCGCCCCGATGTCGATATCGAGATCGTCACCGTGGCCCCGCCGTTCAGCGCGGATGCACTGGAATCGGGCGAGATCGACGGGTCTTGCGTGGGCGAGCCGTGGAACTCGGTCGCCGTGGATCGCGGCGCGGGGCGGATCGTTCTGGCCACCGCGCAGATCTGGCGGCGGGGCGTGGAAAAGGTTCTGGCGGTCAAGGAAGCGCGCCTTGGGGAACGATCCGAGGCGGTCGAGGGGCTGATTCGCGCCATGCGACAGGCGGGCAAATGGTTCGTCGATCCGGCGAACAGGGAAAGCGCCGCCGCAATTCTCGCCCGACCGGAATATCTCGACGGCTCGGCAGAAATAATCGGTCGGGACATCGCCGATGAGATTGTGCTGGAGGCAGGCAGGGGCACAAGCTCCTATCCGGATTTCATGTTCCAGTACAACGAAGCGGCGAACTTCCCGTGGATCAGCCAGGCGAAGTGGCTCTATTCCCAGCTCATTCTCTGGGAAGGCAAGCCATTCGACACTGGCGATGCGGAGCGCGCCGGGCGCGTTTTTCGTCCGGATGTCTATCGGCAGGCCCTGCGCGGGACCGGAGACCTGCTGCCCGGGGCAAGTTCGAAGGTCGAAGGCAGCATTGACGGTTCGCTTGCCGTGGGTGCCGAGCAAGGCCGGATTACCTTGAGTTCGAATGGCTTTTTCGATGGTCGGATATTCGACCCCGACGAAGTCGAAGCCTATGTTGCGGGCCAGCGATGAAACTGCCGAAGATCACGGCTGATCGAAGAGGCACTCATCATGATCGCTTTTGACGAAGCCATGTCGCGGGCACTGTCGATGGTCCGCCCACTGGAAAGCGAGCGGGTCGCGGTATCCGATGCGCGCGGGCGGGTGCTGGCCGAGACTGTCCACGCCGAGATCGACGCACCCCGCGCCGATATTTCGGCGATGGATGGCTATGCGGTGCGGCTCGACGAGGCGCGATCGGGCCAAAGCCTGAAGGTAGTCGGCGAAGCTTTCGCAGGCACACCGTTCACGGCTCCGCTCGGTGAGGGACAGGCGGTGCGCATCTTTACAGGCGCGCACGTGCCTGCGGGCGCCGATTGCGTCGTGATGCAGGAATATGCGCAGCGTAGCGGGGATACGGTCACCTTCGGGCAAGGGTTCGGGCCGAGCAGGCACATCCGCAAACGTGGCGGCGATTTCGCCGCAGGTGCGCTTATGATCGAGCGGGGCACCCGTCTCTCGCCTGCCGCCATGATCGCACTGGCCGGGGCGGACAAGGCCGACGTCGCGGTCGCCCGGCAGCCGAGGGTCGCTATCATCGTGACCGGAGAAGAACTGGTCTCGCCCGGATCGGCTGCGGCCAGTGCCAACCGCCAACCGGATTCGGCAAGCTATGGGGTTGCTGCACTGGCAGAGCGTTATGGCGTGAAGATCGTGCAGATATTCCGCGCAGGAGACGATCTTGCCGCGCTCGAAGACATCGCCACCCATGCGCTTTCGCTGGCCGATTGCGTGATCGTCATCGGGGGCGCATCGGTGGGCGAGCGCGATTTCGCCAAGCCGATGTTCGCCGGTGCGGAGCTGGAATTTGCCTTTTCCAAGGTAGCGATCAAGCCCGGAAAGCCGGTGTGGTTCGGCACGGCTGGTGGGAGATATGTGCTCGGCCTTCCGGGCAATCCCGGTTCCGCATTGGTGACCGCGCGCCTGTTTGCGGCCCCCTTGCTGATCGCTTTGCAAGGTGGGGATGCTCCGGCCGAGATTCAGACCGTACCGCTACCGCTGGCGGCGGCTCTGGAACCAGGCGGGTCACGCGAAACCTTCCTTCGGGCGCGCCTCGATCAGGCTGGGCTGAAGCCCGTTGCCAATCAGGAAAGCGGCGCTCAAGCCCCCTTGGCCCAGAGCACTTGGCTGATCTGGCGCGAAGCGCATGCCCAAGCGCAGGCAGCAGGGGCGATGGTTCGTGCTATTCCCTTATGATCCGCGCTTGGGCGGCAATCAGATCGGCCTGCGTATCGATATCGGCGAAAGGATCGGCGCCTTGTTCATCCCACTCGACGCGCGCGATTCCCACTTGCTCGGCAAATCCCCATAACGAACGCCGACCCGACGCAAGATAGGCGTCGAGCGCTCGCCGGTCGCATCGCCAAAGACCCGCCATATTCTGGTCGTGCCCCGAACTTACAGGAAGCGCCACACCTGCGTCTCCGCGCGCGTCCGCCAGTCGCCGAGGCAGATCGTTGGGCAGGAACGGCTGATCGCTGGCGATCAGCAGCACGTGGGCGCAGCCGACCTCGCATGCGAAGCCGAAACCGCTGGCGAGCGCCCCGATCGGGCCCATATCGCCCCGCGGATCGACGAGCACCGGCAGATCCGTTTTGGGAGCCTGCGTCCGTTCGGTGACGGCGAGGGCAACCGGGCCGCCATAAACCGCGGCTCTTGCGATGGCTCTTTCCAGAAGCGTTTGTCCGCCAAGTGCCTGCTGTCGCTTGTCCGCGCCGAAACGTGTGGCCTTGCCGCCGCAAGCGATGATGGTCGCAAAGTCCGTCATGCTACTGCGCGAAGTTCGGATGGTGCATACGCCGATGTGAGCCAGCGGCTTTGCGAAAGTCAACGGCCCCGTGCATTTGCGGCTTGCAGTTACGGTCTATTGCATCGCACCAATGAATCACATATTAAAGTGTTGTTCCGGCGTGTGCCCAAGGGTGGGTTCACTGGAGTGTCGGAGCGAGAACTTCGAAAATGCGTGGCAATGTCGCCGCTTCGACCGATCGGGTCGCAGCGGCTTTTTTGTATGCGTGCGGGAAATCGATCCCCGACGAAGTGGGGGAGGGACTGTCCAAAGGCCGAGCAATCGGAGGCAGTTCGATGAAAAAGAGTCTGGTACTTTCGATAGGAGCGGTGATGGGATCGATCGCCAGTCCTGCATTCGCGCAAGAGAGCCCACTCCCGCCGATAGAGGTGGCAGATGGGGTTACGATCGATCCCATAGTGGCCGCGCGGCTGCGCTACGAAGCCGTGGATCAGGCCAGTGGGCTGGACGACGCCGGGGCGCTTACCGCCCGCTTGCGCGCCGGGGCGGAGATCAAGGCGGGGATCGTGTCACTGATCGCCGAAGCCGAAGGCACGCTCGCGCTGGCCGACGATTACAACGACACCTTGCCATTCAACGGCATCGAGCCGTTTCCGGTGGTTGCGGACCCAGAGAATTTCGAGCTCAATCGGCTTCAGCTTTCGGTAATGGACGAGGGCAACGGCGCGACGATTGGACGCCAGCGCATCATACTCGATAATGCCCGTTTTGTGGGCAATGTCGGGTGGCGGCAGAACGAACAGACCTTCGATGCCATCCGCGGCCAGGCGACCATCGGTCCAGCCACATTCGATGCGACCTACGCAGTCAGCCAGCGCACGATTTTCGGCGTCGATAGCCCGAATGAGCATTTCGACGGCGACTTCGTATTCCTGAATGGCGGGGTTGAAGTCGCGGGCGTGGATGCGAAAGCCTTCGCTTATCTCATCGATTACGACGATCGCATCGCATTCTCCAGCCAGACCTACGGTTTGCGCGCCAACGCCGATCTGGAACTGCCCGGCCTGTTCGCATTGAAAGCGGAGGCGAGCGTCGCGACCCAGTCGGACTATGGAGCCAATCCGGTAGATTATACCGCGCCCTATTACAGCGTGAAGCTGGGCGCGACCGTGGCTGGCTTCGGCCTCACGGCGGGGTACGAGGAACTGGGCAGTGATGGCGGCGTCGCAGCCTTCCAGACACCGATGGCTACGCTTCATGCCTTCAATGGCTGGGCAGATGTTTTCCTGAACACGCCGACCTTCGGCGTGCGCGACTATTACGTGACGGTCGGGCGCAGTTTCGGCGGCATCCGCCTGCTGCCCGGGTTCAACGCGAGCGTCACCTATCACCAGTTCGACAGCGACTTCGGCAGCCAAGACCTCGGCACCGAATGGGACGCTTCACTGGGTTTCAAGGCCGGTCCGGTCTCCCTGCTGGTGAAATACGCCGATTACGACGCGGACACTTTCGCCGTCGATACCGAAAAACTCTGGCTGCAAGCCGAAATCTCGTTCTGATACTGGAGGGCTGATCAATGTCGACTTCGTTCAATCTGTTCTCGTTCACCGGAAAGATGCGGACCCTGCATCTGACCTGGTTCGCGTTCTTCCTGACCTTCGTGGTCTGGTTCAACCTCGCGCCAATGCTGCAGGCCATTCAGGAGACGCTCGGCCTTACAAAGGATCAGGTCACCACGCTGCTGATCCTCAATGTCGCGCTGACCATTCCCGCGCGCATCGTGATCGGGATGCTGACCGACCTTTACGGGCCGCGGCGGGTCTATTCCGCGTTGCTGATCGGCGCTTCAATCCCCTGTTTCGTGTTCGCGCTTGCGGACAGCTTCCTCCAACTGGCGCTAGCGCGCTTCGCACTCGGCTTCATTGGGGCAGGCTTTGTCATTGGCATCCGCATGGTGTCGGAATGGTTTCCCGCGAACGAGCTGGGCACGGCAGAGGGCATCTATGGCGGCTGGGGCAATTTCGGCTCTGCCGCTGCGGCTTTTACCCTGCCGACGATCGCCTTGTGGTTTGGCGGCGACGACGGCTGGCGCTGGGCGATCGGGCTGACCGGGGCGATGTCGCTGGTCTATGGCTTCATCTATTACGCCAGCGTGCGCGACGTTCCCGAAGGCTCAAAATATTTCAAGCCGCGCAATGCCACTGCGATGGAGGTAACCTCCAAGGGCGATCTGTGGCTGCTGCTGGTGATGAAGGTGCCGCTTTACCTCGCGCTGGGCGCGCTTGCCTGGCGGCTGACGAATGTCGATATCTTCACCCAGGGCACCGCGTTGGCAGTCTATGTCGGACTGGCAATGCTCTATGCCTATGATGCCATGCTGGCCGTGCGCGCCAATCGCAATGTGCTGACCGGCGAAGTGCCGGAATTCCAGCGCTACAAGTTCAAGCAGGTGGCAATTCTCAATATCCTCTATTTCGCCACTTTCGGTTCGGAGCTGGCGGTGGTTTCGATGCTGCCGCTGTTCTTTGCCGACACTTTCGGTCTGTCGGCGGTCGTCGCGGGCATGGTTGCCTCGGCCTATGCCTTCATGAACCTGATGTCGCGTCCGGGCGGCGGGTTGCTGTCCGACCGCTTTGGCCGCAAGTCGACGCTGCTGATCCTGACCGGGGGCCTCGCGGTCGGCTATGCCCTGATGGGGATCGTCGATCCTACCTGGCCGGTATGGCTTGCGGTGGTCGCAGCGATGGTCTGCTCTTTCTTCGTGCAGGCGGGTGAAGGCGCTGTGTTCGCCGTGGTTCCGCTGATCAAGCGTTCGCTGACCGGGCAGATCGCCGGGATGACCGGAGCTTACGGCAACGTCGGCGCGGTGATTTACCTGATTGTCTATTCGGTGGTCGATGCCTCGACTTTCTTCATGGTAATTGCCGGGACGGCCGTAATCGGCTTCATCTCCCTGCTGCTGCTCGAAGAGCCGACGGGCGAGATCGCCGAGGTGGATGAAGACGGCAGCGTCACCATGATCCAGGTCGGGCGAACGCCGCAATCGGCCTGAACCGTCTAAGCGAGGGGAGTTGTCGTTTGCCGGATATCGACAGGAAAACCGTGCACGAACAGCTCCCCTCCAACGCGTTGAAGGCTGCCATGGGCGGCCACAGCGCCGCGGGGCAGAAGGCGCGTAACGACGATGCCATCGTCGGTAAGGTGCCGGACAATGAGTATCAGAGGCACCTGCGCGGCGTGGTCGCGTGCATCGCCGATGGGTTGTCGAGCGCGCGCAATGCCGATCGGGCGGCTCAGCTGGCGGTGCTGCAATTCACCCGCGATTTCTACGATGCGCCCGAAAGCTGGACGGTGCAGAACTGCGCGTCGCGTCTGCTCGGCTCGCTCAACAGCTGGTTTCATTCGCAAAATCGCAGCGGGATTGCCGATAACGAAGGCTTCGCCACCACGTTCACCGCGCTGATCCTGCGCTCCACCACCGCGCATATCGTCCATATCGGCGACACGCGTTGCTATCGCCTGCGAGACGGCAAGCTGACGCTGCTGACCGAAGATCACAGCGCGCCCTATCTAGGCCAGTCGGAAGTCCTCACCCGCGCGCTGGGCATCGATGCCGATATCAAGGTCGATTACCGGCTGGAGCCTGCGTGCGACGGGGATCTGTTCCTGCTGACCAGCGATGGCATCCACGGCTCGCTGGGCGTGGAAGAGATGGTCGCCATCCTTCGCGAGGCGGCTCTTGGCAACCGCGCCGACCTCGAAACGACATCGCGCGCGCTGTGCGATGCAGCGCTGGCGGCCGGAAGCACGGACAATGTGTCCTGCCTGATGGTGCTGGCTCAGGCGCTGCCGTCCGAGACTTTGTCGGAAGCGCACAGCCGCCTGACGCGGCGGACGATTCCGCCGGTCATGGAGGTCGGCAATCGCCTCGACGGGTGGCGCGTGGTGCAAGTGCTGCACGCGTCTACCCGCAGCCATGTCTACCTGGTCGAGCGGACCGAACGCGAGGGCCGATATGTGCTCAAGGCTCCTTCGACCAATTTCGCGGGTGATCTGCGCTATCTCGAGGGGTTCGTTCTGGAGCAATGGGTCGGGCGCCGCATCCGCGACCGGCAGGTCATGCAGATCCTGCCGGGCGAGGACAGCCGCTTCCTCTATTTCGTCGCCGAATTTGTCGAGGGGACTACGCTGCGGCAGTGGATGGCGGATCATCCCGAACCCTCGGTGGACGAGATATTGCCGCTGGTGCGCTCGATCGTTTCGGCGGCGCGCGTCTTTCATCGTATGAATATCGTCCATCGCGATCTGAAGCCTGAAAATATCATCATCGCGGCCGATGGCACGGCCAAGATCATCGATTTCGGTTCCGCCCAGGTGACCGGTTTCGCCGATCTGCGTAGTGAGCCGATTGCGGACTGGCCCGAAGGCTCGCTCAATTACATCGCGCCCGAATTGCTGACCGGCGGCGAGGCGAAGTCGTTGTCCGACCTGTTTTCCATCGCCGCGATCATCTGGGAGATGCTGACCGGGCAACTGCCCTTCGCCCGCGAGGGGGCTGCGCGTATCTCGACTAGCGAAGAGGATCGGCTCCGCGGAGTGTTCGACCGCCTTCGCCCCGACTTGCCTCCCGCGGTAGAGCAGGTTCTCCAGCGCGCCCTGTCGCACGATCCAGCCACGCGACCGCAGGCGATGTCGGAATTCGTCGGCGCGCTGGGCCGCGCGGGCGAGAGCACGGCGTTGATGCGGACCGAGTTCGTCCCGCTGATCGAACGCGGGTCGAAAGAGATGTGGCGAAATTGGGCACTGATCGCGACTCTTGCCGCATTGGTGCTGGCGGTTATCCTATTCGGCCGGCTCGGTTGAGACCATCGCGGCGAGGATCTGGCCAAGCTCCGCCTTGCACGACCCGCAATTTGTCCCCGCAGAGGTTGCCGCGCCGATCTGTTCGACACTGGTGAGCCCCTCGCTCTCGATCGCGCGGCGGATGGTGTTGCGACCGATGGAAAAGCACGAACACACCACCGGGCCGGGATCGGGCATGTCCCCGCGCGACTGCCCGGCAAGCGCCCATACCGCATCGCTGCCCGGCAGGCCGACAAGGAAGTCGCGCATCAGCGACACGGGCTGTCGGCCAAGGTAAATCGCGGCGAGCAGAGTCTCGTCTTCGAAAAACGCCATGCGAAAGCTGCCGCGAGCTTCGTCCACCATCACCTGGGCAGGCGCATCGGGAAAGGCGAACAGCGCGCGCGCCCAGCTTTCCGGGTCGGTGGGCCGCTCCTTCCCAGCCAGCTCCGCCCGCCAGCCGGCACTGGTGCGCGCCATCGCCCAATATTCGCAGGTCGGAGAAAAGCGGTCCTGCGCTATGGCAAAGCCATACCAGCCGGCTGCAAACCGCTCCGCCCGGACCGATGCCGCCTTGCTCTCCGGCTGGCCGGACAGCGGATCGGTAACGGAAGGGACAAGCACGTCGATCCGCGATGCTGGGGCGTTCTCGCCAGTCCAGTGCATCGGCGCGAACAGCGTGCCGGGCTGCACTTCGGTGCTTTCGCGCAGCCGCAGGATTGCGCTGCCGCATGCATTGCTCAGCCGCACCATATCGGCGGGCTTCAAGTGCAGCCGCGCGGCATCTTCGGGACGCATATCGACGAAGGGTTCGGGCAGATGGGCGGAAAGGCGCGGCGAGAGCGCGGTGCGCGTCATCGTGTGCCATTGGTCGCGCAGCCGCCCGGTGTTGAGGCGGAAGGGCAGCTTGCGGCTCAGCGCGGCCTTAGGCGCGCGGTGTCTCACGGGCACTATCCGCGCGCGCTTGTCGGCGTGGAAGAACTGACCGTCTGCGAAGAAGCGACCACCTTTTTGATCAGGCGATTGCGGCCAGCGTAGCGGAGCCATCTGGTCGTAGGCCGCAGCGTCCTTGCCGCTCATGCTCGATATATCGAAGTCCAGCCCGAATTTCCCCGCAATGGCCGAAAGCTGCGCATATTCGTCGAAAATCTGCGCGGGCCCGTCCCATGCGAAGGCCTCTTTCCAGCCCATGCGCCGCCCTACCTCCGCCATGATCGCCCAGTCAGGTTTCACATCGCCGGGTGCGGCCAAGGCGGCGCGCTGACGACTGATCGTGCGGTCCGAATTGGTGACCGTGCCAGACTTCTCTGCCCATGCAGCGGCGGGCAAGAAGACATCGGCCAGCCGCGCCGTATCGGTGCGCAGCGTTATGTCGGAGACGACCACGAAAGGACAGTCGGCAATCGCGCGGCGTACACGGTCCGCATCGGGCATCGTCACGGCGGGGTTCGAGTGGACGATCCACAGCGCCTTGACGCGGCCATCGGCCACCGCATCGAACATCTCCACCGCCTTCATGCCGTTCTCGCGCGGCAGGGCCGTAGCGTTCCAGAATTGCTGCACCGCCTTGCGATGCCGTTCGTCCTTCAGCTCCATGTGGCAGGCAAGCATATTTGCTAGCCCGCCGACCTCGCGCCCGCCCATCGCATTGGGCTGACCGGTCACGGAAAACGGCCCCGTGCCAGGCCTGCCGATCCTCCCGGTTGCGAGATGGCAGTTGATGATCGCATTGACCTTGTCCGTCCCGGCGGAAGACTGATTCACCCCCTGGCTGTAGACGGTGACGGTCTTGTCCGTGCCGATCCACAGATCGTAAAACGCGGCGAGCTCATCCTCGTCGAGGCCGGTCGCATCCGGATCGTCTCCTCGGGCAGCCTTCAGAGCTTCTTTCAGCCCGCTGGTATGAGCCGCGACATAGTCCGTATCGACCGCGCCGCGCCGACTGATTTCGGCCAGCAAGCCGTTGAACAGCGCGACATCGCTACCGATCGCCAGCGGCAGGTGGAGGTCGGCCTCCGCGCAGGTCGCCGTGCGGCGCGGATCGATGACGACCAGCTTCAGCTGCGGTCGCGCGGCACGGGCAGCGGCGATACGCTGGTAGAGAACCGGGTGACACCATGCCAGATTGGATCCGACCAGCACTACAAGATCTGCCTCTTCCAGATCCTCGTAGACGCCCGGCACGGTGTCCGTCCCGAAAGCGCGTTTATGTCCCGCGACGGAGGACGCCATGCACAGCCGGGAATTGGTGTCGATATTGGCGCTGCCGATGAAGCCTTTCATCAACTTGTTGGCGACGTAGTAGTCCTCGGTGAGCAATTGGCCCGAGACGTAGAACGCCGTCGCATCGGGGCCGTATTCCTCGCGCACGCGCAGGAATTCGGCGGCGACGAGGTTCAGCGCCTCTTCCCAATCGGTATCCTGTCCCCCGATCTGCGGGGTAAGCTGGCGATCCGCGAGACCCACCGTCTCGCCCAGCGCCGATCCCTTGGAACACAGGCGCCCGCGATTGTTCGGGTGATCGGGATCGCCCCGCACCGCCAGACCGCCCGTGCCATCGGGCTTCAGCAGGACGCCGCAACCGACCCCGCAATAAGGGCAGGTCGATCGAACCTCGCCGGCTTCGACATGCTGCATCATGCCGCCGCTTTTTCTGCCAGCGCGCTCACATCCAGCAGCACGCGCCCCGCTTCGATCTTCACCGGATAGGTCGCAATCGTGCCTTCGTCCGCGCCCTGCGCCTCGCCGGTTTCGAGCGAATACGTCCAGCTGTGCAGCGGGCAGGTGACCTTGCGGCCATGCACGATGCCCTCGGCCAGCGGGCCCTGCTTGTGCGCGCAGGTGTTGGAGGTCGCGAAGACTTCTTCCTCGCCGGTGCGGAATAAGGCGATGCAGCCCTTCGCCGTTTTCACCCGGCGCGCACCGCGCAGGGGTATGTCGGCCACGGCTCCGATATCGGTCCAGGTCATTCGGCAGGCTCCATGGTCAGATCGGCAATGGGCTGGAACTTCTCCGCCTCGGGCTCGCTCGCATGCTCGGCCCAGGGGTCTTTGCGATAGACCGATTGCGAGATTTCGAAGCGTTCGTTCAGCGCGGCACGCTCGGCCGGATCGGAGAGCACGTCCTTCACCCAGTCGAGCCCGACCTTATCCACCCACTTGTATGGCCGGTCGAGATATTTGGCGTGCTCGCGGTAAAGCTGGACGAAGGCAGCGGTCCATTCGATCGCCTCTTCTTCCGTCGCCACATCGACCAGTCGCTGCGTTTCGCGCACGTCCATGCCCGCCGCGCCCGCAACGCCGATCTGATAACCGGAATCGACGCAGACGACGCCGACATCCTTGCAGGTCGCCTCGGCGCAATTGCGCGGACAGCCCGATACACCCAGCTTGACCTTGTGCGGGGTCCACGAACCCCACAGCTTCTTTTCGAGCTTAATGCCGAGGCCGGTGGAATCCTGCGTACCGAAGCGGCACCAGTCCGTCCCGACGCAGGTTTTAACCGTGCGCAGCCCCTTGGAATAGGCGTGGCCCGAAACCATCCCAGCGGCATTGAGATCGCCCCAGATTGACGGCAGGTCTTCCTTCTTCACACCCAGCAGATCGATCCGCTGGCCGCCGGTGACCTTGACCGCGGCGCCGTGTTTCTTCGCCGCCGCCGCGATGGCCAGCAGCTCGTCCGGCGTGGTCATTCCGCCCCACATGCGCGGCATCACAGAATAGGTGCCGTCCTTCTGGATGTTTGCATGGTTGCGCTCGTTGACGAAGCGCGATTGGGCATCGTCCTGATAATCGAGCGGCCATTCCGCCAGGAGGTAGAAATTGATCGCCGGGCGGCAGGTCGGGCAGCCATTGACCGTCTTCCACCCCAGTTCCTGCCACACGGCTGGCTGGCTGCGTAGCTCGCGCGCCTTGATCAGGCGACGCACATCCTCATGCGTCAGATCGGTACAGCCGCACACCGGCTTCGCGCCGCCCGCATCGAAACTGTCACCCAGAGTGACGGCGAGCAATTGTTCGACCAGCCCGGTGCAGGTGCCGCAGCTGGCCGAGGCCTTTGTCTGCGCGCGCAAAGCGTCGAGCGTGTCCGCTCCTGCCCCGATGGCCTCCACGATCTGCCCCTTGCATACGCCGTTGCAGCCACAGATCTCCGCTTCAAGCGGCAATGCTGCAACGGCTGCCAGAGGGTCCGCAGAGGCGCCTCCGCCACCCTGGAATGCCGGGCCGTAGATCAGCGTGTCGCGCATCTCCTCAATATCGGTTTGGTCCTTGATCAGGCCGAAGAACCAATTGCCATCCGCCGTGTCGCCATACATCACCGCGCCGACCAGCCGGTCGTTTTCGATCACCAGCCGTTTGTAGATGCCGCGGGCCGGATCGCGGAAGACGATATCCTCTCGCCCCTCGCCATCGGCGAAATCGCCCGCGCTGAACAGGTCGCAGCCGGTAACCTTCAGCTTGGTCGAAAGTTCGCGCATGGCAAAGGCATCGTCCTCGCCCAGCAGCGTCTTCGCCAGCACCCGCGCCTGATCGTAGAGCGGGGCAACCAGGCCGAACAGATTGCCGTCGAATTCCACGCATTCGCCCACGGCGAAGATATCGGGATCGCTGGTGCGCATCTGCGCATCTACCGTGATCGCCTTGCCGCATGTCAGCCCAGCCTCAGCACCGATCTGCCCCGCTGGCCGGATGCCCACCGCCATGCAGACGATGTCCGCATCTAGCACGGTGCCGTCCTCCAGAACTACCCGTTCGACCTTGCCATCACCCTCGATTGCCTTGGTCGAGGCCTTGAGCAGCACTTCGATGCCGCGCTTCTCCAGATCCTTTTTCAGCAGATAACCCGCCGCTTCGTCTAGCTGGCGTTCCATCAGATGGCCCATCAGGTGCAGCACGGTCACTTCCATGCCGCGCAGCCGCAGGCCCGCCGCCGCTTCCAGCCCCAGCAAGCCGCCGCCGATGACCACCGCCTTCGCGCCGGGCCGGGCCGATGCCGCGATCATGGCATTGGTGTCTTCCAGATCGCGATAGGCGACCACACCGGGCAGATCGTGTCCCGGCAGTGGAATTATGAAGGGGGCGGAGCCGGTCGCGATGATCAGCTTGTCGTAAGGCAGTTCGCCCTTTTCCCCGACCACTACCTTGCGGCTGCGATCAATGGCAACGACCTTTTCGCCGAAGCGGCAGGTGACGCCGTGTTCGGCATACCAGCCATCGTCATGCGTCACGATTTCTTCGAACGCCTTCTCGCCAGACAGGACGGGGGAGAGCATGATGCGGTTGTAATTGCCGCGCGGTTCGGCGTTGAACAGCGTGACCTCGAATGGCGCGCCCGCTTCGAACAGATGCTCCAGCACCCGTCCCGAGGCCATGCCTGCGCCGATGACGACCAGTCTTTCCATGCCTTGCGCTCCCTTACAGATACCAGGCGGTGATGAAGGCGAGGTCTTCGCCGTGATAAACCGGCAGGGCGACCATGCTGCGATAGCCGGCCGGAAGCCCTGTTCCGTTGCCGACGATGTGCGGAAGGCCGGAGCCGAGCACTTGCCCGACCGGCCCCTGCCATGCCGTGATGGTCACAATATCGACCGGCGGGTTCTGCTTGGCCCATAGCGGTCCCTCGCGCTCGCAAATGCCGTCGATCCGCACTGCCGCGCGGCGCGGGCCGACACGTTCGGGGCGGGCGTCCCAGATTTCGAACCGGCGGGCGAGGGGGGTGTCGGCCCCAGTCAGCAGCGTGACGATGCGCGTGCGACCGTCCGGCGCCTGCACCGGAATGCCGAGGCCGTGCGTCAGCCCCGCTGCCTTCGCACTCTCGCCGCGCACGAAGCCGTGGCGTGAACCGATCTGCCGCATCAGCACTGGCATTTGCGCAGACCAGACGCCGCCCGGCAGACCCTCGCCATGCGCGAACACGACATCCTGCGATGCTGTACCGAAATCTTCCGCTGCGCCGTAATAGCCGGCCTCCAGATGGAGGCGGTCGTCGCGGTCCTCCCACACCTCGATGGCTCCGATGTGCCCGGCGTCATCGCCGCACAGCACGACGAGAACGGCCTTAAGCGCGTCGTCCGCAAAAACGGGGATCGCGATTGCGCAGGTCAGCCCCGCCTCATGCGCAGCCACCGTCCGCTGGAAATAGGAACCATCGAACTGGTCGAGCACGATGGGACATCCTTCGGCCCATGCCTTGCCCGGAAGTCCTTCGCCATGCGCAAACTGCGATTGCGAGGAGACATCGGCGAAGGCAGCGAGCGGCCCGTAATCCCCGGCACCGAAGACGAGCGTCTCGCCTTCCGGCAGCCAGATTTCGGACGCCTTGATGAAGGACATCGCAGAGTCAGGCTGCGACATTCTGCGCCTCCTCTCCGGCAAGCTCGCGCCGGCTGTTTGCGCCGCGCAATGCCTCGCCGATCAGGATCACCGCCGGTCCGCCGCGCAGGGCGGACCTTGCGGCGAGAGGCAGCAGGTCGAGCCGGGTGAAGAACTCGCGCTTCTCCGGCAGGCTGGCATTCTCGACCAGCGCCACGGGCGTATCGGGTGCAAGTCCCGCAGCAATCAGCCCGCGCGAGACGTGGCCTGCAGCGGCCTTTCCCATATAGACGGCGAGCGTCGCCTGCGGGTCGGCGAGCGCGGCCCAGTCCACGTCGGGCGCAGCGCCGCTCTTCGTATGCGCCGTGACAAGGGTCAGCCGTCGCGCCAGTCCGCGCAAGGTCAGCGACAGGCCGAGGTCCGCCGCGCCCGCACTGGCTGCCGTGACGCCGGGGCAGACGAACACCGGAATGCCCGCCGCCCGGCACGCCTCAAGCTCTTCATTCGCCCGCCCGAAGATGGACGGATCGCCGCCCTTCAGCCGTACGACGCGCTTGCCTGTTCGCGCCGCTTCCACGATCAGCGCATCGATCGAGCGCTGATCCCTGGAATGCCGCCCCGACCGTTTGCCGACCGACACGCATTCGGCTTCCGGCCCGATCAACTCCAGAACACCGGGGCCGACCAGCGCATCATAGAAGACGATGTCCGCACGCCGAAGCAACCGCTCCGCTTTCAGCGTCAGGAGATCAGGGTCTCCGGGTCCGCCCCCGACAAGCCAGACTGTCCCTGGACGGAACTGGCTATCGTATTTGACCTTCACGACCCATCCCCACCAGAGGTCGGGCCATCCGACGCTTTCCCGCATATGAAACGCATTCCCAGTCTCCAGACGTGAACGCCAAACGCAAAAAAGCCGCTACGACGCATAATCCTGAAGGATCGGTCGAGCGGCTGCATTGCCAACAAATTTAAGGTCTGATCGGACGGTCAGGCACCCGACACTGGGTGAATCCGATGACGTCGAGAAATGCCCGATCTTCTGCTGCAACGCAATAGAAAAATGGGTTGGATTGCAGGAAGTGCTTGCCGCTTGCGACAACCCGACTGCCACTGTCGGAGATCAGAATAGGTGACCGCTTTCAGGTGCGCGCGCCGATTGCCGGAATGACTGGGAAGAGGGCGCAAAGCGGACATCACGAACGCTGAGCTTGAAGATGCTTGGGCTGCTAGACGCGAGCATCCTATAACCGGTTGTAAGTTCTTGCCGGTAGAGGTGCTATTATGTCCAACTCACCAACATCGATGCAGTCGGACCGTGTCCAGAAGATCGTATTAACTAAAGATCAGATGAGGTGGCGCGCGTTTTGGGCAAACACTCAATGGCACGAGCATACTTTCCGCAAAGTCTTGCGTCGGATGGGTTTCGAACAGTCCTTCCCCATAGAACTGGCAGGCGGTCGCCGGTTCACAAATATAGCCGTAAGTGTGCTCGACTTCCAGCAGGCATCTGGATCGGGACCTCGGCTGCTCATTCCGATAGATCCCCAGTCCCATCCGGACGAGCGCGCGATTGAGGCATCGCTTGCCCGATCCATCGGACTGATGCTCGCGGACGCGGCGATGTACGATCAGATCTGGGTCGATACCTACAGCAAACTCCTGCCCCGGTTTGCAAAGAGGCCGAAAGCTTCCTTAGAACGGATGGATTTCGCGGAAGGGTCTCATGACGGCCTTATGCTGCATGCCGAGTTTCTTCGCCTCGATCACGATTTTTCGACAACCCGATCGAGGCGGATTGCTTCCGATATCGAAGAGCTGATCGAGGCGATTGACTTCGACCTTCGCGAACATGATCGCAATGTCGCTGCCCTGACAGTTGACGAATCGGGATCTCATCGAAGAAAGATTACAGGTCTTGCCGCCCATGTTCTCGAGCTCGCTGGCATGAGCCCGGACGACCTGCCGTTGCTCTTCAATGACGATGGTGATCAACCCTTCACATCGGTCGATGGCTCTCTCCCGTTTTCCGCGGGGCGGTTCTATTGGATAAGAGGAACGCTCGAGTGCTCGCTCGAATTGCGCAAAGGCCGGTGCTGGATCGATGGCAGAAGGGTCATACTTTCGCACCCTTCCAATCTACCTGCGACAACCCTTTCGTCCTGTGTCGGACGGCCACTATGTACCTTGCTACAGATTGAAGGGTTGCAATTCGACGCGACTATAAAAAAGGTCCACGCGGACAGAGGTTGCATCGTAATGGAAATCGATATGCTTACGAATGAGTTCAGAACAAATCGCTTAAGATAGAATGAACAAATCCCGTTCAGATTTTTGTTACACGCGGCCGTACGTCCATGAGCAGGTTGTGTCCGGCTACACCTAGCTAAATATTATGCTCTGGGTTGTGGTCGGTTTGGCAGGAACTGTCCCGAGAGCGGAACGGTAGCTGATGAGAAAGCCGAAGGCTCTTGGGGAACGAAGGATGCCGCTTGTCCCTTCCGCCGCGCAACACACTGCTGATCTGCTCTCGCAACTAAACCGGGAATTCAGCCTTCTCCAAGGCCACCTCGGTTTCCTCCCAATTGACGACGACGATATGCTGGCTGCGCGCGGGCTGCTTCGCCGCATCGCCCAGCAGGGCCAGGCGCTTCAATACATAAAACAGCATGGCGTAGCGCACGGTGAGGATGGCCGAGCCGCCCTCCATGCCGAAGTCCTTGGCGACGACCGCCTTCTGGCTTGCGGTCAGGTCAGGATGCGGGCCGATCTCGACCTCGAACCGCTCCTGCCACAGCGCGTCCTGCAGCGAGTGCCCGCCGCCGTCACCCATCTCGCCGACGCCAAGAATACGCGGCAGGAGGAAGTCTTTGAACTTGTCGGTGACGTGGCAGTAGGCGCGCACGTGCCAGCGGAAGCCGTCATAGCCGAAGGCATGAGGCGTGATCCGCCGCCAGATTGGATCGGGTCGGTCCTTGCTCATCGACTGATAGTGGACATCGATCGAACGGTTATCGCGCACCGCGCTCAGCACCGTTCTCAGCACGGCCGAATCGATATCCCTGCGCGGCGTCAGCGCGATGTCGGTGTCGGGAAATTCGGTGATCCACGAATCCGACAGATCGATTAGGCCTTCGGCCACCGAACGCAGGCGGGACAGATAGCCGTCGGGATCGGGCTTTAGAAAATGCGGCTCGAACTGCTCGCTGGCGACGTAGCGCTTGGCGCTCTTGTCGTAGAGCGCATTGTGCGGCGCACGCTCCTGATAGAGCGTTAAATCCTTCGACGCCTGCGGCACCGACACGTCGAACATGTCGGTGATGTCCGAGCGATTGACTCCGCCTTCCCAGAACAGGCGGAACTCGATGAACTCGAGTCGGCGCTCCACGCCCCACTTCAAGGTGGTCAGGCCGTCCATCCGAAATTGTCCTCCAGCGGATCCAGATAAAAACTATATGGACATATCTGCAATACGCGTTTACTTTCTATTCTCATCACGGTGTCGCGTCAAGCGGAACCGTGCCGAGGAACAGGGCGGAGAGACGAGGACGATGACCTGCATGACCGACCGGCGGACCATCGTCGCCCACGGGCGCATGGCGATGCGTGAGCTTCGCCTCGACGCCGCACGCCACCGCCGACACGGCCTGCAGATCATGTCGTTCGAGCAGCTGGCAGCCCGCCTCGCCGGCGGCTTTTCGAGGCCGATCGACGACGAAAGCCTGCGCACCGCGATCCAGGCCGTCCTGCCGGACACCTCGCTCGGCGAACTCGAAAGCATCAAGCTCCTGCCCGGCATGGTCGACGCCTCGGCCGACACCCTGCACAAGACCTGGCGCGCCAGCATCGACCTCGCTTCCCGCTCCCACGAGCATCCGCGTCTCGACTCAATTGCGCGACTCGAAGCGGCGGTGCTTGCGCAGCTGCCACCGGGCATGATGCGGCCCTGCGACCTGGTCGCGACCGCTTGTCAGCGTCTAGCTCACGCCAAGGCCGTTCTCGGACCGGTCGAGATCGTCGGCATCACCGAGCTGTCGCCGTGCTGGCGGCCGCTGCTTGCGGCGCTAACCGGCTGCACCCCTGTGACCTGGACGGCGGGCCCTCGGCCCACGCCGCCCTGGCTCGAGGCGACCGGCGTCACCATCGCGCGCGATGCGCCGCAGGCCCCGGAGGTTCGGGCGGAAAGCGCATCGACGGCGTATCATGAGGCCATCGAGGCGATCCGCTGGGCGCGTGCGCTACTGGCTTCGGGTGAGGCCCAGCCGGCGGAAATCGCCATCGCCGCCGCCTCGACGGCGGAATATGATGACCATTTCCTGTCGCTTCGCGCCGACGCGAACCTCGACCTGCACTTCATCCACGGGATCAAGGTCACCACCACTCGCGAGGGTCAGGCGGCCGCCGCGCTCGCCGACATCCTCGTTCGCGGCTTGTCGCAGACCCGGCTGCGCCGTCTCGCTGCGCTGTGCGGGTCCGAGGCCGGTCCGCTCCAGACGTTGCCGGCGGGCTGGTTGCGCATTTTGCCGACCGAAGCCCCGCTTGCGTCGGTCTCGGCCTGGACGCGTCTGCTCGGGCGCCTGACCGCTGCGGACTGGCCTGACGAGCAAGAGCACACCCCTACCTTGCGGGGCGTCGTTGAGCTTCTGGGCAAGGGCCACAGCGCCGCCGAGGAGATCGGCGCGGCGCTGCTCAGCGGCCGCGCCCTGGCAATCTGGCGCAAGGCGCTGCTGGCGGGGCCGACCGGATCGCTCGATACGACGCTGGAGAATCTCAAGCAGGACGACGGCCTCGAGGCCTGCGTCTCGGTCGCCTGGATGCCCGCCAGCGCCTTGGCGGCCTCGCCGCGCCGGTTCGTTCGCTTGATCGGGCTTAATTCGTCGCGCTGGCCGCGGAGCATCTCCGAAGACCGCCTGATCTCCGACCACGTCATTCCCACCGCCGATCTCGATCCCCTGCCGGTCGCGGCGGCCGATCGCCGGGACTTCGAGACGATCCTCGCCACGACCGAGCGCCAGGTGGTGCTGTCGCGTGCGCGCCGCGACGGTGAAGGGCGGCTCCTCGGCCGCAGCTCGCTGCTCGGCGCCTATGGCGAGGAGACCTACGTCCGCCGCAACGCGGTCCCAGCTCATGCCTTCAGCGAGACCGATCGGTTGATGGCGCGCCCGCCGGAGTTTGCCGACGCGCCCCAGGCGGTCGCCGCCACGGCCTGCTGGCGCAACTGGCACCGCAAGGAGATTACGCCGCACGATGGCCTGGTGCGCGCCGAACACCCGCTCTTGTTGGCCATCCTCGACCGCACCCAGTCGGCAAGCTCGCTTCGCCTCCTCCTGCGCAGCCCGCTCGGCTTCGTCTGGCGCTACGCGATGCGGCTGCGAATGCCCGAAAGCGGCGCTGATCCTCTGGTTCTCGACGCCCTGGGCATGGGCGACCTCGTCCACATGACGCTCGATCTGGCGCTCCAGAAGTTGGAGGCCGACGGCGGTCTGGCCAACGCCGACGAGGCGCAGATCGAAGCCACCGTGCAGGAGGCCGCACGCGAGATCGCCAGGGTCTGGGAGAGCGAACGCGCTGTGCCGCCGGAGGTGATCTGGCGCCGGACGCTCGACGACGCCCGCATTCTGACGAGCCGCGCGCTCACCTATGACGACGAGCGGCTGCCGGACGCCCGCTCCTATGGAGAAGTGGCCTTTGGCGGCTTAGAACCCAAGTCGGACGCCGACAGCCCCTGGGATTCCAACATCCCGGTCGAAATCCCCGACGCGGACTTCCGGATCAACGGCTACATCGACCGTCTCGACCTTTCGGGCGACGGCAAGCGCGCCCTGGTCCGGGACTACAAGACCGGGCGCCCGCCTAGGGAGGATATCAGCGTCGACGGCGGCCGCGAGTTGCAGCGCTGCCTCTACGCCTTTGCCGTCAAGGCGCTGCTCGGATCCGAGATCTCGATCAGCGCCTCTTTGCTCTTCCCGCGCGAGCAGGTCGATCTCCAGCTCTCCGATCCGGAAGCCACCCTGGTCGAGATCACCGGCTATCTGCAGGCGGCGCGCGCCAACCTGACCGCCGGGCACGCCCTCATCGGGCCCGACACCGGCGGAACATATGACCACCTCGCCTTCGCCCTGCCGGCGAACGCTGGCGCCACCTACTGCAAACGCAAGCTGCCCGCCGCTACCGATATGTTCGGCGACGCCGCGCAAGTCTGGGAGGCCCAGTGATGACCGCCGCAAGCAAAGCCCTGCGCGACGACAGTGCCCGCCGCGCTGCGATCAGCGTCCACGACCGGTCCATCTTGGTGGAGGCCGGCGCGGGTTCGGGCAAGACGGCCGTCATGGCCGGCCGCATCGCCGCGATGCTGGCCGAAGGGGTCGCGCCCAAATCGATCGCGGCCGTCACCTTCACCGAACTGGCGGCGAGCGAACTTTTGATCCGCGTCCGCGACTTCGTCGCCGACCTCGTAGTGGGCACGGTCCCGACCGAATTGCGGATCGCTTTTCCGGACGGTCTGTCGGAAATCCACAAGGCCAACCTCGCGGCGGCCTCGGCAGCGATCGACGAGATCACCTGCTCGACGATCCACGGCTTCTGCCAGCGCCTGATCAAGCCCTATTCGGTCGAAGCCGACATCGACCCGGGCGCCCACGTGATGGACAGCAACCAGGCCGACCTCGCTTTCATCGAGATCGTCGACATCTGGCTGCGCGAGCAGCTTTCCGGCGGCCAGGCCGGCATCATCGCCGAAATGGTGTTGCAAAGCCCCGGCGAAACCGTCGGGCTGATCCATAAGATCATCGCCAACCTGCGCAAGCGGCGCACCGTGTCGGCGCCGCCCGCGACGCCGCTCGCGCCGCATCTGCGCGCCTTCCATGATGCGACCGCGGCCTTCTCTGACTTCATCCAGACCGCGCCCGCGGTCGAGGACGAGACCGCGACGTTCGCCGAGCGGCTCGCCGGGATGGCCCAAGCGATGGAGGATGCGGCGACCGCCGAAACGCCGGCCGGACTCATCCGGCTGCTGGTGACGCCGCCGCACCCCGATCTTTGCACCAAGAGCGGCTCGTTTCTGGCCTTCAGAAAGAAGGGCAAATGGGTGGAGGCCGCCAAGCGCGAGGGCCTGGCCAAAGCCGATGGCGACCGCCTCAACGCGGCGGCCGAGGGCCACTACGCGGCGTGCTGTCAGGCGTGGCAGCTCCTACTCCAGAATGTCGCCAGCCACGTCCTGGCCGATCTGATCGCGCAGGCGCAGCCGGTGCTGGAGCGGTTCCGGGACTACAAACGTTCGGCCGCCTTGCTCGATTTCGACGACCTAATCTTCGCCGCGCGGGACCTGCTGCGCGATCATGACGAGGTCCGCCGCGCGCTGAGCGCGCGCTTCACACGGGTTCTCGTCGACGAATTCCAGGACACCGACCCGCTGCAGACCGAAATCTTCTGGCGGCTATGCGGGGAGCCGCCCGCCGGACGCGCGACCGCCGAGTGGAGCGAGTTCCAGATCCGCCCCGGCGCTCTGTTCCTGGTCGGCGACCCCAAGCAGGCGATCTATCGCTTCCGCGGCGCCGATGTCAGCGCCTATGTCCGGGCGCGCGACGCCTTCATCGCGCAGGATGCCGACAGCGTCCTGTCGATTTCCACCAACTTCCGCTCCTGCGCGCCAATCCTCACCTATGTGAACGAGCGCTTCGAAACGCTGCTATCGAGCGACGGCCAGCCGGGTTTCACCGCACTCGACCCGTTCCATTCCAACCGGGGCGAGGCTCCCTGCGTCGCGGCGCTGGATGTCACCGTCGCCGACGAGAACGGCAAGGCGAGCGCCGAGCAGCAACGCGATGCGGAAGCCGAAGCTGTCGCCGAGTTGTGCGCCCGCCTGATCGGCAGCGAGATTATCATCGATCGTCGCTCCGATGCCAGCCGGGTCTGCCGGCCGGGTGACATCGCCCTGCTCGCGCCGACCGGAAGCGACCTGTGGCGTTATGAAGAGGCCCTTGAGCGCCACGGCATTCCGGTCGCCACCCAGGCCGGCAAAGGCCTGTTCAGGCGACAGGAGATCCAAGATCTCATCGCGCTGACCCGCATCCTTGCGGATCGCCGCGATACGCTCGCGTTGGGCGCGCTCTTGCGCGGCCCTCTGGTCGGTTTGACCGAGGAAGAACTGCTCGACATCATCTGGGCGCTGCCCCGGTCCGAAGAATATCCCGAAGCCCTGCCGCGCCTCGACCTCGGCGTGGAGACCAGTGCGATCGCCCACCCGTTGGCGCGCTCGGTGATCGAAAAGCTGCAAGTCCTCAATCGCCGGACCAACAATACCACGCCGCACAACCTGCTGTCGCAAGCGGTCGACGTGATGCGGGTGCGGCCGATGCTGCTCGCCCGCCACCGGGGCCAGGCCGAGCGGGCGCTCGCCAATGTCGATCTTTATCTCAGCCTGACCTCCGCTTTCGCGGTTCGGGGACTGCGCGCCTTTGCCGAGACCATGACCGCTGCATGGACCGATGAAGCCCGCGCCGTCGAGGGGCGGCCCGACGCGCAGGAAGAAGCCGTTGCGCTCTACACCATGCACGCGGCCAAGGGCCTTGAGTGGCCGATCGTGGTGCCGGTGAACACGATGACAGGCATCATGCCGGCCGAGAACGCGGTGACTGATCGCGAAAGCGACGCCTTCTACTGCCCGGTTTTCGGCGTGAAACCGGCCGGCTATGACGAAGTGCGCGACGCGGAAAACGCCGAGCTCGATCGCGAGCGCGTCCGCCTCTGGTACGTCGCCGCCACTCGGGCGCGCGAGCTGCTGGTTCTGCCTCGCCTCGACGCCTCGCCGTCGAAGTCGGCCTGGATTTCGTTGCTCGACCTCTCGCTCGGCGACCTCCCGGCGCTCGATGTGGCTCATCTGCCGCTGGAGATGGGCGCCGTGGCGGCGGGCGAAGGCAACCAGCAGACCCGCGAAAGCTTTGCAGTGGAAGCCGCCGCTATCGCCGAGCGCCATCGCCGCTTGACCTGGCTGGCGCCCAGCCGTGACGAAAGCAGCGTCGGCCCAGTGCTTACCTCGGAAGCGGTGGAAATCTGGGCGGCGCGCGACGAGCGCAAGCCCGATGACGAGGCCAAACGCCCCAGCATACAGGGGGGACGCGAGCGCGGCCTGATCCTGCACAAGCTTCTCGAAGAGGTGTTGACCGGCGAGACCGCTCCAGACAGCGCCGCGCTGACCGATCGGGCGCGCTCGCTCATCGCGGCGCTCGGCTGGCCGGCGGTCGAAGACCCGTCACAGGGCCTTTCACCCGCTGAACTTGTCGGCTGCGTCTCCCGCACGCTTGCCTTGCCCGAAATCGCAGAGCTTCGTCCCGTCCTCAGCCCGGAGCTCCCGGTCTATGCGTCAACATTCCTCAATGAGGTTGAGCAGGCGTCCGCCGGCATCGTCGACGCCATCGGCTGGGCCCCCGATGGGACGCCGCAGGTGGTCATCGACTGGAAGAGCGACGTCCAGCCAACGCCTGAGACGGTCGATCACTACCGCGCTCAGGTGCGGGCCTATCTGGATATGACCGGCACCACGCGCGGCCTGATCGTGCTGGTGACGACCGGCGAAATCATCGCTGTAGCGCCGTCGCCGCTCGAGGCCTAGTCGCCTGCGGTAGGGGGAAACCGATGCTGACCCGCGCGAGCGCCGCAAAACCTGCTCGGAACTGAGACGACGCCCGACGACCTCGCCAAACTGCAATTCCGATTGCAGCCATAGCGCCTGGCGACCTATCCGCAGAACGGTCTAATCGTCGCACAGCGCACTCCTTTGCAATGAGGGCTAAAATCTAAAGAGTGGCAGTTTCCTAGATCAGCAAGTCTAACTCTAACCGGCAGAGATTAGGATGCAAAGCGGCCGTGGCCGACTGATGATCTTCTTAAGAACGAAAGGAGGTGGCTCTCTGGACGAGAGCGGAAAAAGGCATGCGATCCCCGCGGCCTATGGAGACTTGAAATGACTCAGATTGAACAGCAGAACCGCATCGCCAACTTCTTTGCCGCCCTTGCTCGCCTGCTGAGCGGCCAGTCCGGACGCTTCACTGAATTCCGAGACAAGGTGGACATAATGCTGAGCGGTACGGCTCCTCACGCTTTCGGCCTGATGCAGTTCGCTTCCCGGGTCCAGACAACTGGCCGCCCGCTCCTCTGGGTTCATCAGTCTGCAGAATGCCCTGTTCCGCAGATCGGCCTGATCGCGCAGATGGGAGGGGGGATGCACTACATCGAGAGCTGCATGCTCTGCCTGACTGGCGAAGACGACCGCGCGACCCTCGTACCAGACGGCTTCAATCTGGGCGCGTACAGATTCGACGATGCGCTCGATCTGCACCACATCACGGAAGCACCGGCCTCGACCTTCGAAGCGGCAAATGGTGACATGGTGAGGGCCTACAACCGACTTATGGCGATCCAAGCCGAGCAGTGGGAGCGGGGTGATACCTTCGACCTGCCTTACCTCGCCCAGGCGGCCTAGATTTCATAGTGCGCCGGATCGTCCATGGACGATCCGGCATCGCCACACAGGATCTATCTTCGTTGGTCGATTGCCCTGAGCATAACGGTTTTGGCGCGAATAACTTGACGCTTCTTAACCAGCGAAGGTTAACGGCAGTGATTGAACCGTTAGTATTCGGCCGATTGCGGGCTACGCGATAAGCGGTTGGTCGGATTGGAGCAGGTTGTGTCCGGCTACACCCGTACGGGTGAATGTTGTGGAGGGCCTCTAGAAATGGCGGGAAGTGGGCCGTGACCGGACTGCCCGCTGTTGGAATGGTCATCTCGTGAAAGCAGACATCCCCTCACATTCATCACAGCTACTCGAGGCGGTAGCGATTATGCCGTTCGGAGGGGGGGAAGGGGGAGATGAGCTCGGACGACCTCTAAAGCAGTGTTCAACACGGTTAAAAGCGGCAGTGCCTCCTGCATCGCATGGGTTGTTGCCTCGTGCGCGGCTGCCACATGCGAAATAGATTTGGCTTACGGGATATTAACGCATGCAGTCAGGAATCGGAACTGGAAGAGCATGCTGAAATGTTGCGCGCACTGGCGCCGCGCGCGCTCCCTCGATCTCGCATTCGAACGGGCGCTCGACGCGGTCGAAAAGTGGGTCGGCGAAATGAAGGTCAGATAGGCAATTGAAGGCAACCTAGCAGTCGCTGCGAGACAGGGGACAAGCAGGCTTTCCGCCAATGCAACGAAATAAATCTGAAAAGCTAATCCGTTGTGTCCATATCTCTGTTGAAGGAGGCTGGAATGCGAAAAGTGCGCGAAAAGATTATGGCCCGGGCAATGATCAGCAGAAGCTGTGCGAACTTCCTTTCCGACGTCGATGTCAAGCCGGGGATCGCTCAGTCCGGAGGTGCCTTGAACAAGCACCAGCACCAGAAGATAAGGTTTCGGTCCAAGTACGACTGTTGGTCAGAAACGGACATCGTGCTCGAAAAACGGGGCTCGTTATTAGCTGGATCGATGGAGCATGCACGGTTCGCAAAACGAGCGACGCTTGACCTCGAGTACAGGTGGTTTCGCTTCCGTGAAAGCAAGAACGGCTTTTCCATGCTTGCAATCTGGGACAAGGAGCTTCCCGCGACGATCTGTGCTGCAGGCTCCTCGGGGAACTACCGTTTGCTCGACCTAGTAGATTTTTCCGATTTCAAACCCTTGTTCTTCGTGCGTTCGAACCCGGTAGTCCATTCCTTGAAAAATGTTACGAGAATGCGCCGTAGTCCCGAAATGCAAAGGTCTGGAGGGGAGCGACAGCGATGTAAAGCTATTCTCATTACCATGAAGGATGAATGGTCGAAAAGTTTTTGGGGCTATTGGTCTCCGGAAGAAGGCTATCTATCGACCATGGACGCTCCTTGAGCGAGAGCGCGACACGAGAGCAATTAGCGCATGATGCCATGTGGGTGCCTGATAATGAAAAACCCAAGGTCAGTCGTAGAGGCGCCCATGCACGCCATGGCGGATGTGGGCGTCCTGCCGTGTCGTTTCGAGGGGCGGCAAGTCGACCGCGGGGTGCTTTCAAAGTGCGCGTCGACCGGAGCTACGTAGCCCCTCGACACCGTCGGACAGAATAACCGCGCGTGATCGAGCAGAATTTGTGAAGTCGAAGCTGTCGAATGAACAACGGAAGGTATTGGATTCCGATGGCTCTCGGTCAAGATGCCGACATGGCGAAGATCAGGCTGAAGAAATCCGGGTTCATCCGCGAAGGGTTCAGATACCAGGACCTCATCGCCATCGATCGACTGCTCGAGCTCTACCGCGACCCAAAAGCCTACGCATGGATCAGCGTCGAAGCCGAAGACAGCCGCGTCGACGGTATCGACGACGTGGTAGCGTGCCGAAGCGACGGCCTCCTGGAACTCACGCAGGTGAAGTTCGCTGTCGATCCGTCCAACCCGGCGAGCGCCCTGAATTGGAATTGGCTCCTGGAGCGCAAGGGCCGCGGCAAGTCGAAGCTGAAACGCTGGTTCGAGACCACCTTGCGCCACCTCGACGCTGGAACTCTCGCAATCGCCCAGCTGCGCACGGACCGGACACCCGACGCGGATTTCGCGCATTCGCTCGCTGGCCGGAAGATCAAGTACGAAAAACTGTCGTCGGCGACGAGGAGTAGGCTCGAGAGCGAGGTGGGAGGCGAAGCGGACCTGAGACGTTTCTTCGCAGCCTTCGAGTTCAGCCATTCCGAGCAACACATCGACGACCTCGAGGACCAACTGAGGCGGAAGGTCCTCCACGACACCGACGATGCGGGCTGGGCCCTCTTCTGCAAACAGGTCGCGAGCTGGGCCGTCAGGAAGGGGGAGCCAGGGGGCGACGGAAGGATCCGCCACGTGCACCTGCAGCAGGCGTTCTCACCCGACAGGCCAAGACCTCTCCCGCAGAACTTCCTCGTGCCGAGTTCCTACGAGGTGCCCGACGCGGCGTTCGACCAGATGTTCCTCGCGCGCGTAACGGGGGGCGACGGAGTCACGGTCCTCTGGGGCCCGCCAGGGCGGGGCAAGAGCACATACCTCAGCCATTGCGTGGATCGGCTGGACCGGGAGAGCATCCTGTGCATCCGTCACCATTACTTCCTCAGTCTCGACGACCGTGCACAAGGGCGTTTCCACGTCCAGGCCATCGCAAGGTCGTTGGAAGACCAGCTGGGCGAATACATGCCGGCGGAAGCACGCCGCACCCTCGACATCGCTGCTATGATCAACGGCGCGGCACGAACGCTGGCCCAGGAGGGGCGCCGGCTGGTGGTGATGATCGACGGTCTCGATCATGTCTGGCGAGACAATCGCGACCTGGAGCACATGAACGAGCTGTTCGCGGGTCTCCTTCCCAACGGAGAGAACGTCCATCTCGTCGTCGGGACGCAGAAGGTGGCGACTGACGCGCTGCCGACCGCGCTACTCCAAGCCGTTCCGATCGAACGGTGGACGGAGCTCCCGTCGATGTCCGTGGAGGCAGTGCGGTCGTGGACGCGATCGCAAGACGAGGCTGGGCGGCTCAGACTTCGAGAGATGCCCAACCGTGAAGTGGAAAGGCGATCCGTCGCCGACGCGCTCCACTCCATCTCATCGGGCCTGCCTCTCCATCTGATCTACAGCTTCGAGTCGCTGGTGCGCTCCGGGGACGAGGTCGATCCTGCGGTCGTAAAGGCGCTTCCGACCTGTCCGACGGGCGACATCCGTGACTACTATCGCCGGTTCGTGGAGCGGGCGACCGAGGGGGCGAAGCGGACGCTACATCTCCTGGCCGGGTTGCATTTCGGCCCACCGAGAGCTGGGTTCGCACATATCGTCGCGGACACGCGTCCCGCCGACCTGATCGCCGAGGTCTCGCATCTGCTCGAATTCCGCGAGGCCGACGTCACGGCCTTCCACGGAAGCCTGTTCGCCTTCATGCGTGAACTGGATGACCACGATGCAGTCTTCGCCGAACAGGTCGAGCTAGTCGTCGAGTGGCTACGCGATACCGCGCCGCCCTACTGGCGCGACGCATGGCTGTGGGTGACGCAGGCGCAGGCAGGCGAACCGAAAGACCTGATCGAACGTCCGGATCGATCCTGGACGATCGAGTTCCTGGCGAAGGGATATCCGATCGAGCAGCTGATCTCGATACTGGGCCATGCGGAGCAGGCCGCCTTCGACGCACTCGACCTCCCTTCCCTCCTCCGTCTGCGTTCGGCCAAGATCAGGGCGCTGAACGGCCCGGAGTTCCAGACGCAGGACTGGCACCTCCTTCCGGAGCTCGCCATAAGTCTCACCGACGATCCGATACCCCTGGCGCTCCATCGCACCGTATTGCGCGACGCTCCCACGGCGCTGCTCCCATTTCTCGTCGAGGCCTCCGTGCCCGAAGTGCGACCCCGTTTCGCGGAACGCGTCGTCGAGGAAATTCGGGAGCGTTTCGCAAGGGGGCCGAAGGAGGACGTCCACGATCCCGGTCATTCGCAGGAGCTCGCCGACGCATTCGCGCGGACCGTCGTCCATATAGACGCTCGGAAGAGACGGTTAGTGGAATGGACCGAGAGGAACGGCATAATCGACGCCACGATGACGCAATACGCTCGGACCGCGAACCGGATCGGCGAGAGGTCGAAGGTCCTCGACGTGGCGGAAGAGGTAGAGGGGGCATCCTTCGACCGTGAACTCTTCACTGCGCTGGCGCTGGAGGGTCTGGGGCCGGGCAAACGAGCGAACGTGAAGGGTAGCGAACATCCACCGACCAGAGTCCTCGCGGTGCTCAAGGGAGAAAATCCGGCCGGCCAGCACCGGCGTAACGACCTGACGAAGGCGATCGACGGCGGACCGGATCCGGGAGACCCCTGGTCAGCCCCCATCGGTCCCATCCTGCGCAAGGCCTATTTCGATAGCCTCGCCGCGAGGCTCGACGGAAGGCGCCAGGAGCCTTGGTCGAGCTACTCCGCCAATCCGAAGACGGAGCACGTCGCCGAAGCGCTGCTAGCCCTGGAGTCGCTGGCCGACTTCGTCGCCACCTCGTGGACGGAAGGCAAACGATGGCCGACGCTGGCGGAGTTCTTCGACGCTCTCGACCTAGAGGAGCCCGAGAGGCGGACGTTCCACATGGAGCGCCAGTTCGTCGGTGTCAGGTCGGCGTTGGCCGAAATCGCAGTTGACCATGTGCTGCTTGGCCTGGCGGTCGACGCTTCGAGGACCATCGGCCCGCAAGACCTGCTGGCGGTCGAGACTCATGCCTTCTGGAACGACGCCCTCTGGATCCACGTGGCGACGGAAAGACGTCTCCCGATCCACTGCCGGGATGCGGCGAGGGTGATCGTCGAACGCGAGAAGGCGAGGTTGGAAGAGACACGACAGGAGACCAACGAGAGCACTGATGAAGCGACGAAGCTCGCGCTCTTCGCTTCCGACAACGGTCTCACCGATCTCGGTCGTCAGTTGCTCGAGCGCGCTCTCGGCTTTTTACTAGGATATGGATGGAGGAAGGATCCGTTCGCATACGAGGCGCTGTCCACCCTAGAGATGCTGATCGCGCGAGGCGATGCGGATGCAGGACGTTGGCTGTTGGAGATCGCACCCGTCATCGACGCCATCCTCGACTTCACCGACGGCAAGGGAACCCGCGGCGCGCGTAGCTCCCTTCACGAGCTGGTGCTGAAGGCCGACCCCGACCGGGCAGCCGCCTGCCTGGAGACGCTTATAGAGGACGACGACTGGCATTACGCGAGCGAACTTCTCGAGTCCGTGCCTCGTGAGGAGATGGGCGCCGACCGAGGTGGGCAGGAGCTCCTAGCTTCGTTCGTCACCCCTTCGGAGCGCCGGGCGCTCCTCAGGTCGACGAAGGGCAGACCGGGCAACAGAGCACCGCTCCTCGCGGCACAGAGGACCACCGGTGTCACCATGGCCGAAGAGAGGGAACGCGATCGAAGGGAGCGGAAGGAGGACAGCGGGACGCCGATGCCGAAGGAGCGGCGGTCGCCGCCCGATCCGCTCGCCTTCCCGCCGGGGCAGCTGGCCGCCTACGTCGCGGAACTCGACGCGAGAAGATTCTGGTCGACCTCCCGCGGACACGTCTCGGGATGGCTGGAGGCATGGGCGGATCGCGACCGCGTGGGCGAGGCCCTCGACGACCTCTGGTCCTTCACGGCCGGGACGAGGCTCGACCTGCATATCGGCGAAGCGCTCGACGTGGCCGCCGGGATGGCGCTGGAGCATCGTGGCCGTTCGGAGGCGTTCGAGTGGCTCGTGCGCGCCCAGGTGACCCGGAACAGCTGGAGCAGCCACTACACGAGCGCTTCGGAGGCCACGGCCCGCTTCGCCTTCGTCGCGGAACACTTCCGCGATAAGTGGCAGGAGTTCCTGCGTCGGACTTCCCGATCCGCGCTGGGCTTCCGACGCGAGGGAGGCCATCTCTCCGTCGGCTACGAGCGGCTCGTGGAGTTCCTGCTCGCGGTAGGCGAGGTGGACTTGGCCAAGGCTTGCACGCGGTCCATCATCGACATCCTTCTCGCCGAGACCAGCACGATGCGGTTTCCGACACCGGATTGGGCCGGATGAGCCGAGCGGCCTACGACATGCTCACCGCGAGGTTGCGTTGGCCATCGCCGCGGGTCCGGTGGGAGACCGCCCGAGCTATCGCCCGCTCGGTGGAGGCCGGCGAGCGCGCCGCGCGGGACAGCCTGATCGACTGGATCAGCAGGCGGACGCTCGAAAGCGAGGTCGCGATCGGTCTCGGTGTCATCGACGGTTTCGGCCTGGAGAACCACTTCGAACACGACGAGCTGACCGAAGCAATCAAGGTTCCTTCGGTGCTGTCCGATCGACTGATGGCGGCCATGTTCGGCGACTTCCGCAGGAGCAGCGCGGCCCGTCTCCGGTTCTCGGACGACGTCGACGTCGCGCTTCCCGATTCCGTGAGCCGTTGCTTCGACAGATACCGACGGTTCGCCGTGCCACCTGTGTTCGACGTGACGTTGGAAGCCATTGAGAAGTCCACCGGGGTTCCTCTGGTTGCTCGATGGAGGCACGAATGGCGATGGCTACAGGCAATGCAGGAGCGTCCGGTGAGCGAATATCCGGACCATTTCTTCTCACCTTCGACGAAAGGAGAGATAGGTTCCTACGACGGAGCGCAGCGCGAGGTCTTCGCATCGGCCTTCCTACGGACCCTACACTGGGCGCACCGCGCGTTGGGCGCTCCGATCGACGTCATGGAGCACTACTCCCTCATCGCCCTCACGACCAACCGCGGACTGGCCCGGGTCGGACCGAGGAGGCGCAAGCCCTGGGCGCGGCTCACGTTACCACCGCGCGACGACTGGCGACAGGAGGCCGAGGCGCTATGGCTCAGCGCGTGCTCGGGCTCGAAGGACACCGAACTCCCGATATCCGTCAACATCCGCCATGCCGAGAAGACAGGGTTCTTCGACCATCGCATGGTCTTGGTGGCCATCCCCGAAGACCTGCCGCCACCAGAAGATGCGCCATCCGCGTTCAAGAGCATGCTGTTCGAAGACGACCGGATTTTCGGTGGAGACATCGGTCCTGTCGAGGCAGGTGGAAGGGCCGCGATCGATAGGCCGGTCGCCCTCGCGCAGACCGTATCGCCGCGAAACTGGGGCCGGTTCCATATCGATCTCGCTCAAGAGATCACTCTCCTCTCGCCGATCTTCAACGGCGGCACGATGACAATCGAGACCAGAGACGACGAGATCGTGGGGAAGGTCGGGCGCAGGGTGGTCACCCGATGGCACCACTGGCTGGCCGGATGGTCCCCGGCGAGTCCGGCTGAGATGTTGACGTCGGTCCCTTCGATCACAACCGCCCGACGCGACGTCCTCGACCGATTCGGAGAGCAGGCGGGCGTCAAATACGGCATCTGGGCACACTCTGTGCGCGGGAGCCGGTCCGACGGATATTCGCCTATGGACGTCTCGGAAGCCCAGGGTTGGGTCGAACCGTGATGTCGCGCGTCGACTTGGCGGGACCAAAACTAGCGAGGAACCGACGTGAGCAATGTCTAGATGGTCTCGGGATCGTCTGAAGCGGTTTTCGCGATCGGCCACATCCCCCTTCCGAACAGGTTTCGGGCATCAACTTCGCGCTCGGGCGCGGGGAATCCGTAGAGCCTGCGCTGCAGCGACCAGTCCGTCGGGATGTTGGACTTGAGGATCACGTCCCTTGTCAGCGCGGCAGGCTGCGTGCCGTCGAGTATGGCGGTGACGATGTCGGGCGCCAAGTAGTTCACTCGTATCAGACGGGCGAAGTGGGCTGGTCGGCGCCCAAGGCTCCGGGCCAGCTGTTCGATCGACCAGTCGCGGTGCTCGTCCACGAGAGGCCGCCGCATACCTAGCCGAGTTCGCGCAAGAACACCTAGCCCACTGCAACATGCAGTTCTGGGTAGCGGGCGACGATAGCGAAGGGCCTCTCTACACCGGCCGAGACCCGCACGGCGCGTCGCTCGGCAACCTGCCTATCACTGCCGACGGGTCCGACATGATGGACATCCTTCGCTCGGAAATCGAGAATCCTCGGGCGTTCGGTCGGCTGTCCGCCGTACATCTTGGGCATTGGCCTCTTGTCGCCATGGCCTGCCGCCAGCACGACCTGCCACCGCCACCCGACCTATGGTTCACCTTGCTCGAGCAGGCGCGGGCAGAACGCGAGACGCCAAATGCCGACGGAGGTGAGAACGAGTCGGTCGATTGACGCAGGACGATCCCCTACGGCTTGCATCGTGGCGACAAGCCTGCTCGCAGTTCGACGGTGTTTCCGAAGCATCGCACCCCCGGATCAGGGGGGCCCTATCGGAAAGCTGCCGATCAGAGGTCCAGATCCAGAAACGGCGGTGCCTTGCCGAGCGCGACCGCAGCCTCGTTGACCTTCGCCTTCGCGACGAGAACCGCCGCCTCGGCCGCAGCGATCTTGACCGGGTCGCCCTCGGTCGTCGCCGCCTCGAGCGCCACAAGCGCGGAATCCAGGGTCGTGCGCGCGGTCACCATCGCAGTGTCGTCCGCGCTCCATGCGGGAGATGGAGCGAGTCGCCCGGCCACGGCCGTCCCGACGCCTTCCGCCTGTGCACCGAGCGCCGTCGATATCGCCTTGGCGAAGCGGTTCTCGTCGCGGATCGTGAGAAAGGTCACGCGGGCGTTCGCACGACCACGAGCGGTCAAGCGCGAATTGCCTTCCCCCGGTAGATCGGCTCTTGCGACCCCGGCCCTCTGCTCGGCCTCCTTCGCCCTCGCTAGAATGGCTGATCGCGTCTCGACGGCCACGCGATGGGCGGCGGTGGGCTCGTCCTCGAAGTCGGCCTGCGCGGCTCGCAAGTCGGCCTGAGCCTTCAGCGTCGTGGCCTTCGCGGTCTGGTGGGCGGCGACGGCCCCGTTGAGCTCTGCGACCAGCGCGGTGTCGACGGCGGCGACCGGCCGCCCGGCGTGGAAGATGGGGTTCAGGTCGCGTAGGTCGTCCTGGTCGAGGACCGAGGTCGGTCCGGGGCGCATGCGGGGAAGGCGGAAGCGCGAGAAGGCGTAGAAGGAGCCGAGGGGGTCCCCTTCCGCGGAGTAGCCCGGACTGGCCAGTGCCACGTGGAGTTCCGTGCGCTGGGTCCGCGACCTCGAGGCCTTGGGCAGGGCCTTGCGATACCACACCTTGAGCGGGACGATCCGGACACCCTGCCTGTCGGGTACGACAGCGATCTCGGCATAGACGAGAGGAAGGTTCCGGAGTCCCAGCGGACCAGTCATCACCTCAAGCAGGTCGGCCCGCGATGTCGAGGGGGCCACCGCATCGATGCTGGAAAGGTCCGACGCGGCGTCGATCGCCACCACGCCACGGCTGCCCGCACGATCGGTATCGGGGACCGCCAGGACAAGACAACGTGCGCCGTCCCGATAGGAGAACGGCGTGAGCGACGCCTCGTCGGAGCGCCGAACCTTGCCGTGGGCGAAGCCGCGCGTCCCGCTCGCCTTGAACGTGTGCTCGCTTGCCGCACGGTCGATCGCACCGGCCACCCCGGACACCGCGCCCTGGACGAGACTTCCCACGAAGCTCGCCAGGAGCGGCGCGAGGAATCCAGCCTCTTGGGTCCCGGGTCTGGCCAGCTCGGCGAACTCCGCCTTCGCCGCATAGCACTGCTCCGCGACGTGGACACGACCCGCGAGATCGGTCTCGGCCGCCGCAACCGATCCACCAGAAGCCAACGAGAGGGCAGCCAGCAAGGTCCCGACGGCACGAAGTTCCAAGTTTATCATCAATCCTCTCCTCCTGATCGCCCGATCCTCGAAGCGGGAACGGCGTAGGTGACACGCTCGATGGTCCTTCCCCCACCACACTTGGCGTCGATCGTCTCGCCCTCGTCCCCACCGCTGAGGAGTCCGATCAGAGTGGTGGTGCCATCCGGCCCCGAGCGCGCGAACACGGGCGACCCCGAGAATCCCGGCATCGACTGGCAGGCGAGATGCAGGCAGTCGTCGAAGTCGAAGATGACCCGACACATGTCTCGCCGCGGCGTGCGCACGGCGTCAGCCATGCGCGCCAGAGGACGGAGCCGGTCCGCCGAGACGAAGGAGAAACCGACCGGGTATCCGGAAACACCCGGTTCGAAGCGACCGAACTCCACCGGCGGGACGACGAGCGGCGGATCCTGGACGATCCTGAAGATCGCCCAGTCGTTGGGGACGCCCGGACCGTCCGCGCTCCTCACGTGATCGAGAGTCCTGACCTCGTCGGTGCCCGCCTGCCTCACGCGCAGATAGTCGTACGGAGGCCCTCCGACGCAGTGCTTGGCGGTGATGAACCGACCGTCAGGCGTCAGCAGCCCAGAGCAGCGAGGCGTCTGGCCGAGATGAAGGATCCCCACGGCCGTCACGAGCGCCTCGTCGGGCACGCCTTCGGACGACCCGGAATCGAGCGTCGTCAGGCATGCGTTCTCCCAGGCAAGCGCTTCGGGACGACGATACCAGTATCGCTCGCCGGGCACCACCGCAGCCGACAGGGCGTTGGCGGCGTCGCCACATCGGGCGACGACGTCAGGGTCGCCCCGTCCTGGCTTGAAGGCCCGGAGCTGGTCGGCCACCGCGCAGTATTTCACGATGAGACCTCCGCGGCAGAGATCGGCGTAGTGGGTCGTCAGTTCGGTTATCTGCCTTGGGAGAATGACAGGGTCGACGACGTTGAAGACGTCGTCAAAAGGAGGGAGTGATACGAGATCCTCCTCGTCCAGATCGAGCACGTCGCGCGCCTGATCCTCCAACGGCGTGGGATCTTCAGGGTCGAGCATGACGACCGGGAAGGGGAAGCTCGGCGCGTTCGGATCTCGCGGAAGAAGGACGATCTCTCCAGCGCGCCAGTCCCGGGTCGCGGCGAGGAGCTCCTCCAGCTGCGCGACCTGTTCGGGCGTCGGTTCGGGACCCTGCGGCATGTCCTGTCCGGCCGCCGAAACCGAAACCCCTGCCGCCAGTAAGGCGAGACCGACGAACCGCATGATACCTTCCCCCCTCAAAGAAGTATCCAATCGGTAGCATGCCGTCCGAGCGACCAAAACTCAAGTCGGAGGAGAGTTCGCCAAGTGAAGGCGGTTGGAAAACCACTCGAGACCTACCACCGAAGCTCGGAAATCGTCGTCGATGGACTATTGATCGAGACCGGAATCGAACAGTGAATCGGATCGTCGACCGGCTGGCACCCCACTTCTACGACGACCGAAGTGCCGTTGCCCGATCCGCACGAAGCTGTACACTGACGGCATGACCTTAGACCTCCAGAGATGCCACCCATACTTCTCGGCGGCGCTGTTCGAGAACAAAGGCGACGGCGTCGACGTGGACTGCGAGGCCTTGCGAAAGGCGATCGCGAAGAAGCTGAGGGAGGCGACCAAGTCGGACGTCGAGCGTGAGGCGGTGGAGAAGCGGACCGTATCGACCGCTGCGACGATCATGAACACCGACGGTGTCGAATTCGGGGCGATACACGTCGAGGAGACCCGGACGCCGGGCTGGTACGATGGCACCGGGGTGAAGGACCATCTCCACCATCTCCTCGTCGTGGCGACGAAGGGTAGCCTGATGCTGATCACCGCTACCGACACCGGCCTGCGAGACCGGGTCGTCGCCTGGACGGTCGACGCCAAGCATGGAGCGCTTAAAGATATGCAGGCCATGAGGCGCGGCGAGATCGCGACGGCGTTCGTCGGCACCAGCTTGAAGACCGTCTGGCTCTCGGCCACCCACAGGCGGGTCGCGGTGAAACCTGACGCGAAGGTCCTTTCCGGGGTCGAGTTGGAGGCTGCATTCGATCCCCTAGACGACCAGAGCTTCTCCTACACCTCGATCCGGACCCCGGCTCTTGGAGACGGGCAGGTGATCGGCGCCAACCCTTCGAAGGCCAGGCTCTGGATCGGCCCGTCCCGCACCTGGGACGCCTACACGGCACAGGTCGCGAGCGTCCTGCGACGAGTCGAGGAGGTGCGCGAAGACGCCGCGAAAGGCTTCGGCGGGGTCCCGGTGCTCGCGGAGCCGCTAGACGGTCTGGACGAGGTCGGCGAACCCTACGACATGACCGTCATCGTGCCCGAACTGCTCACCGCGGACTACCAGGGCTTCGCGGACGATCCGTGGCGCGCGGAGTTCGCAGACGCGGCGAGTTTCGAGATCCTCGACGGGGACGACGGGAGCGACTTCGCCGTCCGCGTACACTGGGGCGAGCAGGTCTACGGCGTCCTCCAATACTCTTTCTCCGCGCGGGCACGGGGCGGCGTGAAGCTCGCCGTGAAGAAGGCGAGCTGGAACGACGAGCTCGCCCATGCCGACGAGGTCCTCGAATTCTGCAAGGACGCGGACCACCTGACCGTCTACTACGACAGTGGACACACCTTCTGCAGGGGTGCCTTCTTCCGAACCAGGTTCCGCGACATGGCGCTGCCTGAGGAGCACTGGAGGTGGGCTCAACTCGCGGACTTCGCGGTCGAACGCGAGAAGCCGTTGGACGGTAAGAAGCTCGACATCGACAGGATCGGCCGTGACGACGACGATTCGCTGTTCGGCTTCGTCGCGAAGCGCTGGCCGGCTGTCGAAACGGACGACCCGCCGTCCGGTTGGCTGTTGAGCGACGACGGGTCGATGGAATCCGCGGATTTCGTCCATCTGGACGAACAACGCAAGAAGCTGGCACTCATCCACGTGAAGGGCAGTTCGTCCGACAAGCAAGACCGGTCCATCTCGGTCACGGACTTCGAGGTCGTCGTCGGACAGGCGGTCAAGAACCTGCGTCATCTCGACCGGGTCAACCTGCACGAGAAGCTGTCGGGCAACGCCGACGCGAAGATAGCGAGCGCCGTCTGGCACGACGGCGCGAGACAGAACGACCGGACCGGGTTCCTGGCGGCGCTGGAGGCGTGCGGCGAGGATCTCGAACGCTGCGTCGTCGTGTTCCAGCCACGGGTGCGGAAGGCGAAGCTGGAGGACCTGCGGGACCGGATCGCCGCGGGCGAGAGTCCCAACACCGACAACCACGTCCGACGTCTCCGCCAGCTCGACACACTGCTGCTCGCGGCGCGGGCGGACTGCTACAAGCTCGGAGCGTCCTTCGAGGTGGTCGGCTCGGCCGACGCCTGAGACCGCGCCCTTAAGATCCGGCGGGGGAAACGGACCCCGGCGTTTCGACAGTCGGATGCGCAGAGCGTAGACCAGCCGACATGGCCAGAAAACATCCCGATTCGAAGACCCCCGACGCGCTCGCGATGTCCTTTGGTCTGCGGCTCGCCGCGCTGCGGGAGAAGGCGGGGCTCTCCTACGGCGAGTTCGCCGAAGAGGTGGGGACGTCGAAAGGCTACCTCTGGAAGGTAGAGCAAGGCGAGATCCTTCCCACGATCAGGAACGCGGCGCGCATGGCTCGCGCGCTCGACGTCTCCCTCTCCCACCTGATGGAGGACGTCGACATAACGCAGATCGAGCTCGCGAGCCGACCATATCCACCGAGGACCGAGACTAAGAAGACTTGACGGACCGTATCAATTAATTTATACGACCTCCTGCGAACGGGAGGTCTTCATGCATCCACGCGATCGATACCCAGCAGGCACCCACGAGGCGGGCCACGATGCGCTCCTCCTGCACGAAACACGCCATCGGTTCGCGAACGAGCTGGCGGCGACCCTCGCCTCGCTACACCTCGCGAAGGCGCGTGGCGCCGACGGTGAACTCGTCGACGACGCGATCGAGCGCGTCGACGCGCAGGCGCGGCTGCTGCGGCTCCTCGTCGAACCGCGACCCGCCGCGTGCGACGTGGTGGAATCGCTCCTCGAGCTCTCCCACCTCCTGCTCCGGTCGAGGCGGTCCGACCGCCGCACCACCATACGTGTCTCGGCGGTGCGGGTGGTCGTCCCGGGCGAGGTCGCCGAGGTCGTCCTGACCATCGTGAACGAACTGCTGACCAACGCCCTCAAGCAGGTCGAGGCGGGCCGGATCGGCGTGCGCGTGAGGTTGCGGGCGGATGCGCTTCGCGTCGTCGTCGAAAACGAGTGCCGCGACGCGGAGGCGACATCGCCGGTGCGAGGCGTCGGCACGACGGCGGTCAGGATGATTGCCGAGCAGCACGGTGCACGGCTGGTCTTCGGGATCGGGAAGGGTCGCTTCCGCGCGACCCTGCTCTGGCCTGTGCGGCCATATGAGGTCGAGGATGACCCTGAGGATCTACCCTTCTAGAGGAGAAAAGAGATGCGCTACGAACTTCGCGTCGGTGACGACGCGGGCACGGTGCTGAGCGCCGGCGACCCGACCGCGCTCCTGCGCCTCGTCGAGGAGGCCGACCTCCCTCTCGCGAAGGAGGTAGTCGTGGAACTCGCCTTCGGCGATCGCACGATCGCGACCGTCCTGACGATCGTCTTCGAACTGCGCGCGTGGGTCGACGGACCCTGCGCCCTGCCGAGGCCATGCCTCTGAGGCCATAGGCCGACCAGTGAACCCGCGCCGGACCCGGCGCGCACCACCCAACGACATCGATCGCCGCATCCCACTTCCGGGACGGCGACGTCACGACCCCGCCCGGCCACGTCGCGCCGCGCGGGGCACCTGCACATGCGACGACGAGGAGAAGGACATGGACATGGGGACGGAGCGCCGATGGGAGCTGCATTGGATCGAGGACGCCCGGCGCGTACCGGGCTTCCCCCACGACGACGGGGACGAGGTGGAGCTGTGGGCGAGATCGAGAGATCCGGCGAGACTCAAGGCCTTCGCGAGGGGCGAAGGATGGCCGGAGGACAAGGTCGTCCGCATGGCCCTTTCGACCGGTGCCGGATCTGACGCCGATCGCCTCGATGTCGCCTGCACCGCGGGCAACCTGTTAGGCTGGGATCCCGCCATCGCGGACCTGCCGTCCGGCGGAGAGCCCACTCCGCGCGCGCGTAACGCCGCCGGGCTGAAACTCGAGATGCTCTCCGGCATCAGGAAAGCGGTCGAGAGGGGTGTGGAGGACGGCGTGATCGCGCGGCGCGAAGCTGACGGCCTGCTGCTCCACGCTGCCCAGGTAGCGGACCGCCGGCGCGACGCCCGATGACCTAGTTGGCTACGATCGCGTCTGGTCCGCCGTCCGGAATGGGTTCGAGAGGCTGATCAGAGGCGAGAAGCCTCTCCCGCGACAGCGCGAGGAGTTCGTCGCGTCTCTCTCTCATCCGTCCTATCGAATGGACCAGCACCGGCTTGGACGAACGAGCGTGCATTTCGAGGCCGGGCATGGCATCGACCACCTCCTCCCTGCCGATCCAGTCGTCGAAGGCCTGCCATCTCGTGCGGTAGGGGTCCGCGTAGAGCCGACGCCATCCGAAAGGCTCGCCGAGCTTCTCGGACATCCTCTCCGCGATCGTCACGTGCAGACGGAGTTCGGGCTTGGTGGTCCGTCCCTCGGCCATGTCGATGAGAACGCCCTCGAGAGCCTTTAGTCGCCGGGCGACCGAGGCGTCGCTCCGCTTTCTCAGCGCCACCATGTTGGCGGGGGTCACCTTGCGCGGTATCCGCCAACGCCTGCGCCCGCACTCCGCTTCGAGCCTCGCGACCTCGAGTTCGAGCTGCACCAGTATCCTCGCGAGCTCGATCCTCGACTTGCGGGCGAGGTGGCTCTTGCCCCGCTTGCCGCGCGGCGGACGTCCGCCCTTGCGTGGACGCCTACCCCTCGGCGCGAACCGACCACGCACGTCCCGCCGCAACGTGCCTGCGGTCTGAGGCCGTTTCGCCCGACGTGGTCCGCCGGAGACGCTCACGCCGCCTCCCTGCAGTCGAAGTCCCACGCGCACGGCCTCAAAGGATCGTTCCGACGGTCGCGACCTCGGCCGTCCGGGCGATCGAGACACCGGCGTCCTCGCCGTCGATCTCGTGCGAGTAGTCGTAGGTGCGGGCCTCGTCGGAACCAGGTGAATGATGGAGCAGTTCGCCCATGAGGTCGTAGGACACCCCTTCGAGGCCGAGCGCGGTCGCGAAGATCCTCCTCCCGTCGTGGCTCTCGAGGTCGAACACGCCGCACAGGAGGACGCGGGCGAAGTTTGTGAGCTCTTCCTTACGGATCGCCCTGCTCGCGTTGGTCATGATGTATCGGGCCTCGCCCAAGTCGCGTCGCGAGAAATCGCCCGACGGCAGCTCCGGAAGCCACGGTCGCCCGTTCTCGTCGCGCTTCCCGCCATGCCAACGGGCGTTCGAGAGCGCACGGAGGTCGAGCATCGCCTGGAGCGTCCCGGTATCGAGACCGAACTTGCCCATTTCGGCCCAACCCTTCGGCTTCGCCTCGAAATAGGGCCTCATCCTTCCTCGCCTCCTGTGCCAGGAGACGCACCCGACGCGCACCTGTAGGACCTCCCCGATCCGCGCGCCCCACCTGACGCCCAGACGGAGCGCCAGCCGTGCGTATGCCATCGCATGGTAGAAGGCCATGAGAGGGACGATAACATCCGAGCTCCCTGGATCCATGGAAACGTCGCTTCGAGCGAAGCCAGCGCATGCCCTTGCGGTGACGGGGTGGCCGAGCAGACCCTCCACTGGGGCGACGTAGTCGGGAAGCCCCATCGACCGCACGAGGTCCAACCGACGTGACGCCAGTTCGTCCGACATATCTCCGTCGGGATCGAAAACCCCGGACCGAAAGAGGTCTACGAAGAATGGCTCCACGCATTCACCACCCTCACTTCCGGGCATGGTGCCTTCGTAGACGACGTGGATCCGGTCCCAGGTCTCGGGCGAGTGCCTCTGGCCATGGAAACCCGGCAGTCCGCGGAATCCCTTCGGAAAGCGTCGACGCAGGTTCACGTCGTCCGGGGAACGTTCGAGCGCCCGCTCATAGAGCGTGGATTCCCGGACGAACGCGAAACTGACGGTCTGTTCGCCCTCGCCGAGCGAGCCATCCTCAAGGACCACCCGCCCCGTCCATTCGAACCCGGCCTCCAGTCCCGCGTCTAGCAGCCTCGGCGCGTCGGGACGCTTCGCGAGGCAAGCACGCAGGAGCTGTGCAAGCTGGACCACGCGATTCTCGACGCACACGAGGAGCTCGTTCAGCGAGATCGTGGCACGCACGATCCTGTCCACCCTCGCAGCCCGTCTCTTCGCCTTGACTGTCCGGACTGCGACGGGAGTCCCAGCGAGCAACTCCGCCAACCGTCCCGACGGCACTGCGCAGCCAGGCAGGAGGTCGTCGATGACGGACGGTTCTCCAGGGAACAGCTGCCTCGCGAGGGCACGGGCCCCGTCCTGCAGGACGAACCAGTCCCGCGCCGCGCGATGCGACCCTGCCTCGCGCACCGTCCCTGCGGCGTCCTCGAGATATTGAAGAAGCGCCGCGCCGATCGCCTCGTCGTCGTGCGGGTCAAGATCCGCAAGGACCTGGACGAGCGTCTCGGCGCTGGACAGGACGGCTCTGCGTCTCGACAACGATAGCCGCGCGCCGTGCATCTGGACGAGGTCCACCGCCGTCATCACCCGCATGCATTCGGGCTTCATCATCAGCACCCGGTGGACGTGGCACCGCTCGAGAGGAGGGATCGGTGGGCAGACCTCACGGGCGAGATGCGCGCGCAACGCGTCGGCGAGGTCGGAGTCGAAGAGACCGTAAAGATCTTTAGGTTCCCTTTCTCCCATGGATGCGCGCCGTTTGAAATCCCGTCCTACCTTGGCCGACAGTCGCTCGAACGAGTCCTCGAACACGTGGGTGCCGAGCACGTCGCGGACGGTCCGGGTTCTGACGCCGTCGGTCCCGTAGATCGCAAGGAAGCCGTCCAGGACGAACTCGGGATGTGGCGTCGACTGCACGTGAAGGGTGCGACGCACGCTCTTGTAGGTTTGGAACCAGCCCCGGCCAGTGACCACCGAGGGTCCTCGTATCGCCAGGCCGGCGACGTATGATCGCCAGACCTCGTCCAGGCTCTTCCCAGGATCGCCGATCCACCCGCGCGGCGAGATCGGCATCTGAACACCCTGACCGCGCAGACGTGAACGCGCGCCCCTGCCGAGATCGCCGACGAGCATGGCCATCACGCCATCGCCTCCACGGCGGCCAACAGGTCGGTGTCGAAGTCCTGGTCGTCAGCCAGCGGCGCAACGGGCGCAAGTGCCGCAGCGCCGATGGTCCGGTCGAGTTCGTCGTTGTGCTCGTCGGCCGCTCGTTCCGCGAGCTTGATCGAATGGTGGGCGGAATACCAGGCGAGCATCCTGTCATGCTTCCAACCCATGTAGGTGACGAGTCTCCTCCTCGCCTTCCTCTCCCGCTCGGGATCGTCCATGGCGTCGATGCTGTCCAGTCTCGAATGGACGTACTCGTGGCGCAGCCAGTGGAACGTCACGAACCGCTTGCGCAGGGTCTCGCGATACTCGTCGTCGTCCACGTAGAGGTCCATCTTCTCCGCAGCCTTGCGGAAGGCGCGGTAGAGCTGGTCGTAGGTGACGGGGTTGCGGCCGTCCAAGGTGAGGAGAGGCCGCGACTTGAGTTCATGACGCTTCGCCGGATCGGCGGCGATCAGGCGCAGTCGCGCGAGGCTCTCGCCCGTCAGGCGAGCCCGCTCCCCATCGATGTAGGCGAAGATAGCGTCTGTGACCCTCGTGCCCGGCGACATGACGAAGCTGCGATCGTCGGCGTCGCCACCCTTGTTACGCGAGGGGAACCGGCCGCGCTCCTTCGCCAGGACGAGCACGTCGAACATGTTAAGCGGCAATATGCTCATCGACCTCCCGCCAGCGAAGCGTCCGAGATCGCAGGCGAGCATGATGGCCTCGCGTGCGCCCGTCAGCTCGAGACCGCGCTTCAAGCGATCATAGAAGCGTGGATCCTCGATCCTCGGAGCGACGCTCCGGTCGTCACGCAACCGTAGGATGTTGTCCGTGTCCTGGCGCAGGCCGCGTCGCGTCGAGACCAGGATGCGGCGCTTCCCGCCAGTCCGGCTAACAGCTGGGTCGACCTTGCCCGGGTCTTGCCCGCCGAAGAGGCCAATCTTCGCGAGGCCAAAGGTGGCGAGACCCAGGCCCACCACGAGGTCGGCGACCTTGGCATGCATGTGCGCCTTGGGGCTCAGCCAAACGGAGCCGTCCCTCTCTTCCGCATCCTTCGAGCTCACGTTGAGAGCCGCCATCAATGCGAATAAGACCACTCGGCAGTCGCCCAAGCTCTTCGCGAAGCGGTCCGCGGGGTCGTAGGCCGGATCGACGCCGAGCTTGGCAGCGAGGACGTTGAAGGCCCAAAGTATCTTGGCAACCAGGCTATCCCCATACTTTGGACTGCTCGCGTTCCGAGCGACGAAGCTGAGGGCCTGCGAAAGCGGTCCACGGACGCGGCCGTCAGGTCCAATCACGAGGATGTTGACGGGACCGTCGACCACTTGGATGCGATAGTACGAGAACGCGAAGGACGGCATGGAGAACTATTAGCACTGTAGAGAACGAATGTGAATACCTCTCGGGCGTGCCGGTTTGCTTCATTAGATACTGGAATTTAAATGATAGAATCCAATGACATAGAAGGTCATGCGGTTGTTGTCGCCTGTAGCAACGCTTGGTTTCTACCGGTCAGATAAAGAAATCCGTCTTCCAGAGAACGGCTATGTGACTTGACGCGGAAAAATCCGGAAAATCGGCGGAAGACCGTCGATGCTACACGCGACAACGACTCAAAAATCAGGCTGATCTACGCGCGAGGCGGCCGAACCGGGACTCAGGCGCCGGACGCCTTTCCGGCCGTCCGCGACCCCTCATCCATCTTACGGTCCGCTTTCCATCGATTCGCGAAGCGCTTCATCTCGCCGAACATCTCGAAATATACCGTGGTGCCCGGACTCAGCGCCGAGGCAAGGTCCTCCACGGCGGCGCTTAGATCGAGGACGATCGCCCGCCGGTCTTGGGTATCTCGATCATCGTCGTCATCCTCCCGAAGGGACTTCAGGTTGCCTACAGCGTCGTCCATCGTGGTCTCGACCACCGTTCCGGTCGCACCGCGCCGCGCGTCGAAACCACGCACCCTCACCACGAGCATCCGTCGCTCCTTGGCCTGGTCCCGTTCGAGCCAAGCGGCGGCGAAGGAAGGTGACAGCTCGCTCCACAGCCCGTCCACGATTGACGCGGCCTGCGTCGGCACCACACCAACGGCGAGAAGTTCGAAGGCCATCGTCAGCTTGGCGAGTTGCTCGGCCGTGTAGTATGCGCGCGCGCCTTTGCCGACCTTGATGTCGGAGGACGGGAAGGGGAGGCGCTGGAGATACTTCAGTCGCGCCTCGACTATGCCCGCGTCCACGTCGGGATGCAGGCCACTCATCACCTTCAGGACGTCGCCGAAACCGAAATTCACTTAGGAAGCCTCCAGACACTGGAAGCTACCGGATCGACCATCCGCTGCCAAGGCTCGGAGGCCGCGAGACCACAGCTGGAACGGCGTCGCCGCTCGCGGACCGGACGGCGCGAAGGGCGATCAGCGTGCGGCGGCGCCCCAGGCGGTCGCGTCGTCGGCGAGGAGGCCGCTCGTCGCGAAGCGCTCGAGATGGGGGCGTGTCGCCGCGATCCGTCGCAGGTGGCGGCCGAGCGAGGCCAGCGAGATCCGCAGGCGGTCGCGCGACCGGTGGCGCATAGCGAGGACATAGCACGTCAGGATCATCGTCCCGACCACGTCCTGCTCGCACTTGACCGTCTCTGGCGGCGAGACCCGCGTCACGGCGAGCGGGGTCGGGCCATGGAGGCTGAAGCCTACGCTAGCGCAGGCGTCCGCCAGGGTGGGCCAGCGCGCTTCGCCCCCCGACGACATCTCGAGCATGATGTCGAGGTGTTCGACCTCCTCCTGAAGGACGGCCTCGACGAGATGGGCCTCCAACCTCCACCACCGTAGCTGCCTGTGGCGTATCGTGGGGAGGTCGTGGGCGGTGCCGTTGAAGGTCGAAAGCAGACCGCCGCCGTCGACGACGGGACGGAGCCGCATCTCCAGGTTGTCGAGGATGTCGGCCTCGCAATACTCGTCGATATGGAAGGAGTGCAGTTCGAAGAGTCCGGGCACCCCGTCTCCGTCCTCCTCATAGGTCAGGACCGATGCGGCGACCAGCGCGTGGATCGGCGACCCACGCGGCGCCGCCCTCCGGCGCCGGGCGAGGACGTAGGCATCCTGGTCGGGCGAAGTCTCGAGGTCGAGCACGGCGCAGCGCCGCGTCGACGGAATGGCGCGGTCAGACACCGGAGGCGTCCCGGAGACGGGCGGCGACGACCATGGCGCGAAGATGGTGCACGCCGAGGCTCATGAAGGTGACCGGATCGGGACCGTCGCCTGCCTCGGCACGAGCCCATAGCGCTATCTCGGATTGCGACATCCGCTGGGAGAGGAGTCCGTCTAGCTCGACGAGGAGGCGCATCGAGGTCTCCGCCACGACCGGGAGACGGGCGGAGCACGGCTGGACGCCGATCCGGTCCAGTCCGAGCAGGAACGTCACCTCGTCTTCCTCGAGATCCCATCTCTCCACCACGAGCGCGAACCGGTCGCGCATTGCCCTCAACTCCTCCGGAAGCTCCTTCACGCCTTCTCTCCTATCGTATCAATTAAATGATACGATAGTGAAGTGCTGCGGTTCCCGTTGGCGAGGCTTCAGGAGCGCGTGCCGCCCACGTCACGCTCCCAGCGCTCCCGCAGGTCGCGAGGAAGGATACCCGGATGGGGATCGAGTGAATACGACACGGTCGGTCCGACCGCACCGATCCCGCGGACGCCCAGACCGCACCAGAGCAGGGCCAGCGCCCTGTCCGCAGTGCAGACCTGCGTCCGGTGCTCGGGGAAGCGTGCGATCAGATGGACCAGCAGTTCGAGCGCGCGCAGATCGCACATCGCGGCGTAGGCGTCGCCTCGGTCGTATCCCGGGCGCGGCTTGAGGACGCGATGGGCGGGTCCGCCGGGGATCGCCAATGAGGCTAGCGCCGCGAGGAGTAGGAAGGAGTCAGGGCGGACGCCCGCCTGGTCCGCAGTGTCGACCACCTCCCTCCAGACGGCGTCGAACCTCGCCTTCGAGGTCGGGCTCGCCAGCCTGGGCGCGACCGCCAGGAGGAACTCCTGACCCGCTGCCATGGACGCGCCACCGTCCTCGATGGTGCCGAGCAGACCCGCGAGCGTGTCGGGGCCGACGACGATCCTTGCGTCGGGTAGGGCGGCGCGGAGCTTGTCGACGGCCTCGTCGAGCTGCCGCCGCGCGAGGGCCGCGTCGGGAGCCGCCCGAGCGTTACCCTCGAGCGCGTAGAGCGATGGATTGATCCGGACGGCCCGACCCTCGAAGAGGTCGAGGAAATCGGGCTCGCGGCCCCGGTTCCGCCCACCTTCGAACCTCGCCACGATCTCCGTGATCACATTGCGGTCGGGCAGCACCACCGATCTCGAATCGAGCGCCGCGAATGAAGAAGGGAGCCACCCACCCTCGACCAGAGCGATGGCGCGCGCGGTGAACGGAGTTTCGATCGTGGTCCTCACGTTCGCGGGCAGGTCGCTCGCCACGCCCGCGATGTCGGTATCGACGACCCTCGCTCCGACCAGCTCGAACTCGAGGGAGACCGGGGCGCCGCCACCCAGCCGGGAGAGATCGTCATAGCCTCTCGGAACCACGTGGCCTCCCGCGAAGCCAATCGTCCGACCAAGGCCTCCGTCGGGACCCTCGTGCTCCCGGAAGACGAGCAGGGCGCCCTCGTCGTCCTCGACCGAATTACCCTCGTCGACATCCGTCATCGTCGCACTCCCCTACGCTCGCGGCTCTCCCGATGTCGATCCGATCTGGCCATGCCGATGCGGAAATCCTCCTCCGACTCGGACACGGGAAGTGGACACTCGCCGCGCAGCACCCAAATATAGGCCCATGTCGAAGCAAGGCGAGACAAGGTCCACACACGGAAATGGGCCTCCGAAGGGAGGCCGCGCCGCCATCGCGGGGTTCCTGCTGCAGATACTGCGCAGCGCGCAGCTCGGCATGCGCATGGCGATCGAGTTCGGCTGCGAAGACGGCGAACCGTCGACGATGAAACTGACGCTCGAACCGGCGAGCGGCGGCGATCTTCGCGCGACCGCTGGTGCGTCCGGCGTGGTCGAGCAGGTCAAGATGCGGAGCGCCGGACGGCGCTGGAGCACCCGCGAGGTAGCGGCCACTGTGATGAAGGACCTGCTCGCTGCGGTCGGACCGGGCGGGCCGGGCACGTTCCGCTTCGTCACCGACAACTCAGCCGGACTTGCCGACCTGGAGGCGCTCGTGGCGGCGAGGGAGGCAGGCGGGAAGCCGGCCCCCGAAACGATCGCAAAGGTCGCCGACGCCCTCGGCGTCCCGGTGGACGACGAGCGTCTGGCGCGGTTGCTGGCGGGGTTCGAGATCGTGATCGTCGACGCCCGCGACGTGGAGACCGAGGTCGAGGAGGCGATCGCGCGCATGCTGGCGCCGGGGCAGGACGCGTCGGAGAAGCGGCACGCGCTCACCTCGCGGCTGCTCGTCGCCGCGAAGAACGGGGAGACGCTCGGCGCGGCCGACCTGATGGCCATGATACATCCCGAGGCGCTGCTGCGCCTCACGCACGCCAACACCCTCGCCTCGTCGCTGGCCGCGAGGCTCGGGAGGGACTGCCGTGCGCTCGGCTACGAGAGGTCTCGGCAGGCCCGTGACCGGAGGGTAGTGCCGGAAGGCGCTCTCCACGTCCTCTCCGGCGAATCGGGACAGGGCAAGACGTGGTCGGCCTGCCACTGCGCACACTCGCTCGCCGACGAGGGAGAAGCGGTGATCGTGGTGGGCGGCGCCACGGACTTCGACGGGCTGGCGCGCGTGGTCGCGGAGCGCGTCGCGGCGGGTGCCTACGAGCGGCCCCCGTCCATTCCCGCGATGGCCGCGCGTCTTCGCCCTTCCCTCTCCGGGCCGGACGGGCACTGGCTCACGGTGTTCGTGGACGACGTGCAGGACAGGAGGTTCGCCGCCTCCCTCGCCGCCTCGGACTGGGGGGAGCGCGGCGTCAGGTTGGTGGTCACCTGCCAGCCACGCATCGCCGGCGTATTCGAGGACGCGGACGCGGACGCGACGATAGAGGAGGTCGGGGACTTCACCAGCGCGGAGCTCAGGCGCCATCTCGCGCTCCACGGACGCGCCGCGCCGCTCGAGACGATGCCCGACGACGTGCTCGAGCTTCTGCTGAAGCCCGTCCACGCCAAGATGTTCGTCCAGCTGCCGGAACGGGACGGGTGGGTCGGCGAGACCGAGTACGAGCTCTTCGCGGCCTACTGGAGATTCGCGACGACGAGGAGCCGCGACCAGCGCGACCATCCCTCGGATGCGGTCGCGCTGCTCGAGCTGGTGGCCACCGCGCTCGAGGACTCGCCGGGCTATCCCTTCACCGCCGGAATACGTCGCCGGGTCGGGATGGACGACGCGGCCGTCGTTAGGCTGGAGCAGGTGGGGCTCGTCCGTTCGACCTCGGACGCCGGTCTCGTCTTCAGCACCGACCGCATGCTCAACTGGGCGGTAGCGGAACGCCTCGCCTCGCAGGTCGTCGCCGGCGAGCTCGACGCCGCGACCTGCGAGCAGACGGTCGAGGGACTGGACGAGATCGCGGCGGACGGCGACCCGGACCTCGGCAGGAGGCTGGGCTACGTCCTCCACGACCTACTGTGGATACTCGCGTCCGAAGGCAGGAGCGTCGCGGTCGCGGACATCCTCTGGAGCCGTCTCGAACGGCGGCCCCACGACCTACGCGAGAACGAGACGTGGAGGCGAGGGATCGGGAGCATCGGCGTCGGCATGCTCCCTGCGCTCGAGATCCTGGCGTCGCGACTGGCCGACGACGAGCACCACGACGTGTCCTTCCGGATGCCGCTCGCACTCGTCGCGATCGCCGAGGGCAACCCGGACACCGTGGCCCGATCCGTCGGGCGGCTGATCGGCTCGGAATCGGAACTCGCCGTGGGGATCGGGCTGAGGACGGCCGCGCGCACCCCGTGCCCTCAGGTCGTGTACGTCCTGTGGGCGCTGCATCTCGAAAGGGACCGCCGCTTCGACGAGGCGGACCGGGAGGGCGAGGACGTGCGCGACCGCGGCGAGCTCATGCACATGCGCGACCTGAGCTCGAAGGCCGTGCGCCGTGCCGTCTCCCGCGCGCCGGAGTGGCTCGACGGGAAGCTGGAGGCGGCGGATGAGCCTTTCGAGCTGGACAGTCTGGTGTGGATGCTGGTCGACGAGGACTGCCTCGGCGACGCCGTCGCAGGAGGTCTCTGGGCGAAGCACCGCGAGCGCATAGTCGAACGGCTCCCGTCGCACAGCAAGGCGCTGATCGCCGCCGTCGGACACTTCGGCGATGCCGCCCACGCCTCGCTCCTGGAGACCGTCCCGCTCGGACGAGACGACTGGATGTCCTCGCGGATCCTGAGGACGAGAGCCCTCGTCGACCCGGTCGCGGCGTTGCGCCAGATCCGTGCCGACCAGGAGGAGCACGGCTGGGGCGCGGCGGCGTGGTGGCTGCCCGAGCTCGTCCACTCCCATCCCGGGGAGGTGTCCGAGGCGGTCAGGGAGCGCTCCTCGCGTGGCGAGAACGAGCTGACCGACCTTGCCCTCCACTACGCCGGCTTCCCGGAGCTGATGGACGAGGCGACGCTCGAACGCGTGCTGGACCTCACCGAGCAGGCGGTCGTCGCCTTCGTCGAAGAAGAAGGAGCGCACGAGCGTCTCGGTCGCCTCTCCCATCCCCTGCGTCTCCTCTCCGCGCTCACGAGCCCCCGCCAGATCGCGCAGCTGTCGGCACGCGCCGGTGGCGGTCTCGAGCGGGCGCTGGTGCAGCTCGCCACCTCGCGCCGGGGCAGGACCTCGCGGACGCGCGACCACGAGGGCGGGGAGCTCGAGCGCGTGCTCGCGGCGATCGACGGCGAAGGCTACGCCCAGCTGGCCGTGGCGGAGCTAAGCCGCGAGGACCGGTTCGGACGGGAGGACGGATACCTCGCGGCGCTCTGGACCGAGGATGGTCCCGTCCGCGACGCGCTGGCGGCGACGAGCGAGACCGATCCCGACGGATACAGGCGGGTCGTGCGCATGCACGCTCTCGCCGTGCACCGGCTCGACGGGCCGCTGGAGGAGATGGTGCGCGCGGGCGCGCCGATCTACGTCGACGCGGCTGAGAGCCGGAAGGCCGCAGGCCGTCCCCTGGGGGGCCTGCGGGAGCGGATCCGGACGTTGCTCGACGGCGACGAAGACGACGTGCTCACCGCCTTGCGGCTGGTGGGCTTCCTGCGCGACGCGGACGACGCGAGGGAGATGCTGCCCGACCTGATCGAGGCGGCCGGCGGGGTCGACGTCGGGAACACGCTGGTCGCCTCGCTCAACGCGCTCGGTCTCTACGATCCCGCGATACTGGAGGCCTGCGTCGCGACGCTGGACGGAGGGACCGGGGAGGGGGCGCAGTTCGTCGCCACCTATCTCGCACGGCACGGCGACCGGGACGCGCGCGCCGCCGTGTGCGATTGGCTGGACCAGCTCGACCTCGGGACCTGGTCGAGCTCGAACCACGCTTTCCTCGAACCTCTCCTCGGCCACGAGGACAGTCGGTCGGCGGTGGTCGCGCTCCTTCGGCGGTCCCGCGAGGCCGGGCACCTCCTCGTCCGGGGCGACTGGCGACGGATCCTCGCGGACGAGGGCGACGAGCGGGCATCGACCGAGCTCGTGCGCTCCGCCTACCGCTCCCCACGCTTCGGGGCCTGGGAGACCGCGCAGGGCATCCTACATCTCTCGGAGCAGGATCGCGACGAGGCCTTCTTCGCGGCTAGGCGGCTCCTGGCTCGGCACGGTTCGTCCGAGGCGGTCGACCTCCTGCTGCACATCGATCCGGAAGCGGCGACTAGCCTGCTGGTCGAACGCTTCCGCACCTCGGGTGCCGCCACGCGGCAGGAGATCGCCCGGCGCCTCAGGGTCCGCGCTCGCGACCTGACCTGCGCGCGACTCGACGAGCTGGCGGCGAGCGACGTACTCGATGACAGGACGCTTGCCGCGGAACTGGCCGGATGGATGCCGCCGTCGCGGACCTTCGCGTGGTTGTCCGATTTCGCAGACGACCCGTCCACCACCCTGAGGAAGGCTTCCCGCGCCGCGACGGCGCGACGTGCACGAGAGGACGATGCCATTTCCCACGTCGAGGCGTGGGAGCATTCCTCGAAGCCTTTGCGTTGGGTGAAGCTCCACTCGATCTTCGAGAGCGTCGACCCGTTCTTCCTGTGGCAGCGGGACGATCCGGCGAGCATCGTCGCGATGCTCGAAGCTTCCCCGCACGAGTTCCTGGTGGAGGCGAGGAGGATCAGCTCCAAGGTCGAGAAGAAACTCGACGACGAGGCGCGCAAGGCAGATCGCGACCGCTGACGGCCACGGAGCCATGATGGGTCAGGTTAAGAGCACACGCTCCAGTATCGGCCAAATCGTCTTGGCCATCCATGCGAAGACGGCCATCCAGCCGAACGCGACCAGAGCCGCGACGATCGCGGCCTCGATCCGGATGCGCCAAGCGTCTCGCTCTCTCGACGCTCGTCGTTCGCGATGCACTGGGCGGTCCCGGTGACGAGAGGACCGGACGTCGCTAGAGGAAGTCTCGACCTCAACCACCCCGGCGCATCCAACGTCCACGTCGGTCCTCGGTGAGGTCCAGCAGGGACATGAGCCGACGGTGGGGGTCGACAGCCCCGCGGTAGGACGCGTCGAAGTAGAGGGCGGTCCAGGACTTGGGAAAGCGCGACACATCGAGCCTGTCGACCTCGCCAATCGCGGTATGCAATCCCCTGTGCTCGAGCGCCCAGATCAACTCGTCCGCCCGATCCTCTCCGCCGCCTCGCGCAGCCGCCAGCTCGCGGCCCCGGTCGTAGAGTGAGCCGAGCGTCTCCTGGTCCACGTGTGAGCGATCGTCGCACGCCATGCCCAACAGCTCGGCGAGGACGTAGGCGAAGTCGACGCCGAGGTCCTCGACCTCGCCCAGCGCGTCCTCGAGTATCCGATCCCGGGCGCAGAGCCGTCTCGCGACGAACGCGGAAAGCCACTCGTTCCTCGCCTCGAAGAGCGCGAGGGCATGAACGGGCTCGACGATCCGGACGTCGTCATACTGCAGCAGTTCGGAGCTGATCAGTCGAATCTGCTCCGCATGGGCTACGGCGTCGGTGCACAACAATATCCAGTACGCGTCGAGACGAAGCTTCTGGGTCGCGGCGGCGATTTGCGCCTTAAGCCGGGTCAAGAACTCCTTGTCCTTCTTCGTGCGCCAGTTCTCGATGTCGTCGAACGACTTGATCTGCAGGGCCGCATGGACTGTCCCGTCCTCCTGGTCGAGGAAGCGGATGTCGACGTCGACGCCCTCATCCCTCGGCCCCTGAGTGTCGCGGACGTCGGCTCGATACGCCATGTAGGTCCGCAGCATCGTGTCGACCCTGTCGCGGAAGGCGGGACACAGGTCGGCGTTGTGCCGCAACGTGCGGAATGCCGCGGTGTCCTCCGTCAGACAACCGTCGATCCGCAACAGTTCGGCCATCATCTCGAGAGGGGTGAGCGCATCAGTCACGAACATGGATGCGGTCCCTATCGATCCGTGAAGAGCAGGTCGAGCGATCGTCGGCCGTCGCGCCTCGCCTCGGCAGTGTCCCGGAACTCTGCATTCGGCAGAGCCGCCGACCACTTCGCACGATCGGGATGGCCATACGCGTTCGGATCGGAGCAGGAGAAGACTACATGGTCGGGGTCTAGATGCTTCAGGAGCTCGACGGTGGCCTTCGGCCAGTGCGCGCCCGAGCCATGGTGGGACGCGACCATGCCGCGGACCTCGAATGCGTCATCGACGTATCCGTGAAAGTGCCCGACCGCCTCACACGGCGCGTCGCCGGGGAGCAGTATGACCTCGGTCACTCCGTCATCCCGCTCATGCAGGACCGAGAAGGCGACGCCAGTCAGGTTGCAGTCCTCGTTCCTAGCGTCCGGTCCCGGCCACCGTGCGATCTTCTCCCAACGGACGCGATCTCCTCCGCCCGTCCCGAATTCGTGCACCAGTCCCACCACGCTCTCGGGAATGCAACGGATCGATGCCAGCTTCGCCGAGAAACGGGCGGCGCGCGGTGAGGCAGTCTGCCGTGGGACGAGCCAATCGGCATCACGCGCCGTGACCCCCTTCCTCGCCGAGCACCAGTGGTCCTCGTCCCAGTGCGTGAGCATGACGAGATCGGACGGACGAACGTGCAGGAACCGGTCGACCGTGCGGCGACGTACACCTTGGAAGGGGTTGCCCTGTCGCCCGCCGTAGTCGATCCACAGGATAGTGGCACCGAAAAGGTCCAGGACGCGGACGGCGTCCCCCTGACCGACGTCCTCAATCGTGACGCCGGATATTCCCGACACGCCGCGCGTCGGCTGGTGTGCGAACACGTTCCCTGTCTCCGCAGCCTCTATCGGTAGTCTATCCGTTATCGCCGGGTTCCTCCTCGATGCGCCTCCTAAGCGGCGGCCTCGATGGCCGACGCGCTATCAACCTCATGATCGACTGCTCGTCCGGCGCGCCGACCAGTCCGGTTGCTCGGCTGTCACGGTCCGGATCGTCACTTCCGGGTGGTGCTGGATCTCCGCCGAAGCCGTCATCCTCAAGATTCGCGTCCGGGACATGAACTAAGGAGAAGATGTCGCGAAGCCGGGCCGATGCGTGCTCAGGAGGACGGAACAGATCCGCGACGATCCATTGCGTAAGGGGCTCGTCGTCTTCGAGCTCGGGATCGGCCAAGAGCACCGGAATGCCCCATGGCGGAACGTCCACGACGCGTCGAAGCACCATCGTCAGCCAGCGGCTGGAATGGAGCGTTTCGCGCCAGGCCGACGCCGACTTGTCGTCGGTTCCCGCTCCGAGAAACATATCGATCACGGGGATCGGCACGCCCCCGAGCATCTCGTTCAGCATGACCCTCCGCTCGTTCCGCTCCTCATCGGTGACGGTCGTATGATCGAGTTCTCGTATGGCGTCGGCGACCCCTTCGAAGTCGGAGACCCTCAACCCCGAGAGGCGACACCTCCATTCGCGTCCCGCCATCCACTCGGCGACGACGTGGTCGCGGTCGTCGGGAAGGTCGACGGGTCGCACTTCCGCCTTCTCAGGTGGCGGGGCGAAGCCCGACCAGCCTTCGACGAACGCGAAGTAGATCCTGAGGTCGCCTTCGACCTCCCGGTCGAGCCGGGCCAGGTCGGAGAAAGCGAGAAGTCCCACGGGACGAGGTGGTTGGCCCATCATGCCTCCTATGGCAGATTCGGCGGATCGTAGTCCGCACGCTTGGCGACGCGGGCGCGGACGCTCGGATGGATCGACGCGCCGGACGGGATGGCGCGTCGTTCTCCGCGCGGAAGGTAGAGGCCCCTCGTCGCCGTGCGGGTCTCGGCTTGGCTCGCGCGACGAGGAAGTAGTTCAAGTGGCCACCAGCCGGTGGTGAGGCTCTCGTGCATGTCCGCGAGCGGGTCGGGCGCCACGGTGGCCTCCACGCTGCGCCTATGGCGCCGTCCCAACCCCAGACGGTTCACCCTGCCGCGCATGACCTTGAGGCCCTTCGCCTCGGCCTCCTCCAACATCCAGGCCAGCGGGATCTTGGCGAGAGCGCTGTCGGCCTCCGGGTATCCTCCCCCGACGTCGCCGTGCACGCCCGCGAACCACATCTCCTCCACGTCCTGCGGAGCGGAGCGTGAGTGCTTAGCGAGATAGGGTCGGAAAGTCTGTCCGGGATCCCACGGGGCCGGGCGGAACATCCGCCGGCGTTCGTCGATCGCCAGCGCGTGCCGGAAGTGCATGACCGAGGGATTCTCGTGGGTGTAGGGCAGTTCCTCGAGGCTCGGTACGTAGGCGCGGTCGGGCCGCGGGACGATCACCGAGGCGACGGTGTCGAAGCATCCGAGGAACCAGATCGGCATCCGCACGCTGCCGACGACCCTGCCGAAGCGCCACGCATAGGGTAGTTCTCGCTTCGCCGCCCCGCGCTTGTAGGCTCCCAGCGCATGGTCCACCAGATGCAGTTCGCCCGGTCGCATCAGGCCCACCGTATGGATGAGTCCTGCGAGCACGCGGACGGTCCAGGCCCCGCGGCTGAATCCGAACAGGAAGACCCGGTCGCCGGGACGCCAGTGCTCGACGAGGTAGGCGTAGGCCTCCACCACGTTCTCATCGAGGCCGTAACCGAACGCCAGCCCGGCGATCGATGCGGTCTTCTGGCGGAAGGACTGCCAGGCGCTGTCGCGTGCGACGGTGCCGACGCCGGGATGGTAGAAGACGAGCTGCTCGGCGTTCTTGGCGCAAACCCGAAAGAGCCGCAGCACGTTGGTGTGGCGATCGTCGATCTGGTTGCTTGTGCCGTCCATCAGCACAACGATGTTCCGACCGCCTCCAGAACTCATGGTCAGTCTCCCCTCAGCCCAACGTGGGCCGACATAGCGTAAAAACCGCGTTCTCTGAAGGTCGACCTCTAGACGCCGCCACTACAGGCCGGATCGAAGACCTCGATCGTCAACCGCCCCAGTAGACCTCCATGGAAGCGATCTCACGATCAGCAGGCGAAAAGGGATGCATCTGGGCGCTCAGCCGTAGCGTTGGTGGCGTAACTTTCGCGGAAACAGCTGGCGAAACCGCAGATGAGGCCCAGATCTCTTCCCAGCCATCCTTGTCGAAGCGCATTGCGACACGTTCCGCTCGCCTCGTCCATGTCCGTCTCCATCACCGTCTGCGATCGTGTCGGTCGATCATGCGAGCGGCTGGCCATCGAGACGGCCCATGATCCATTCCGTCCCCCCGACGATCTCGTCGTAGTCTATGGACACCTGGCGATCGTCTCCCAGCTTCATCGAGACGCCGATCCTTGCCGGACCTGCGAAGGTCAACTCGGCCACCAGAGCATGGATCGCCGACTTGACCTTCGATCTCGCCTCGAACCTCACGTCCTCGTCGGCATGATCGAGGGACGCACGAAGGGCGCGGACACGTTCCTGCTGTTCCTCCGCGGTAAGGGATCCACGGATGCGGAAAAGGCGCTCTCGCGCAGCGTCCAACGCGGCCTCGGCCTCGTCCGATTGTCTGGTCAGGTCCGTCCACGCCGTCCGTGCCTCGTGTCGACCCGTCTCGATCGCCAGATCGAGGGCGGTCTTGGTGCGAGCCTTCGCGAGCTGGCTGATCCGCTCCAGTCGGGCGACCTCAATCTCCAGTTCCTGGACCTCCGTCTGCGGAGCGAAGCTCTCCTCGCGAAGTGCATCGTAGATTATCGGCGACAGGATGCCATCCTCCCAGACCGCGTAATTGTAGTGCAGGCGATTGTCGCAGCCCCGACCCCTCTGGTATCCGTCACAGACGAGGTAATCCTCGTTCACCCAGCTGCCGTCGGCTCTCTGCTTGCGCCCCTTTCCGCGGAAGGTCATCTTGGAGCCGCACGCCTCGCATCTTGCGAGACCGGAGAAGAGGTTGACCAGACGCCGCCCCCTTCCGGCGAAACGGCGCGAGCGCTCGGCCATCGCGGCCGTCGCCCGTCTGTGGAGATCGGCGTCGACGACGACGGGGTAGTAGTCCTGCACGACCTCGCCCGTAGGCTCCCTCTTCGAGCCTCGAGGCTTGGTGGCAGGATGCAGCTCACCGACGACCGCGGGATTCCGCAGGATCTTCTGCACCGCGCTCGCATGCCATCCCGAGGCCCTTCCGAAAGTCGGTACGCCATCGCGGTTGAGGTTGCGCGCGATGTACTGCTTTCCGAAACCCGCGACCGTCTCCTCGAAGATGCGGCGCACGACATCCACTCTTCCCGGGATCGGAACGAAGCGTGGTGGGTCACCGACGACCTCCAGCCACCCGGGGGCCCGTCTCGTCATCACGAACTTCGCGCCCGCGTCGAGGCGATGACGCTTCGCCGCCCAGGCTGCGGAGAGGCGCTGGCTCTTCTTCCCAGATTCCTCGTGCGACAACTGGGCCTTCACGACCACCTCGATGATCGCAGCCATGTCAAGGTTGCCCTTCGAATAACGCCGAGCTCCATCGACGGTAGCCACGGTGACACCGGCTTCGGTGAGGTTCATCATCCACAGGAAGACGCGGCCGGGTTCCTGGCGGGAAAGCCGGTCCAACTTCTCGCATAGGAGGATGACACCGTCGGGATAGCGGCCAGCCTCCACGTCTCGGACGAAGCTGGAGAGCCGACCCGTCGTGGCGTGCTCACCCTTGAACGCGCTGATGCCGTCGTCGACCAACTCCTCGACCACCCGCCAGCCTTGCTCCGCCGCGTGCCTCCTGCAATCCGCTTGTTGACGTTCGAGGGTGGAGCCCCTGCTCTGTTCTGAGCTCGACCACCTCATGTATATCACGCAGTCCATGTCGCCTCATCGTATCGATAAAATCGATTAAGGTGTAGACATATCTTACCTGAGCAGGTTGTGCGCGCCCGCCGCGGCGATTTCCAGCGCACGCTTGGCCGTTTCCTGCCCCTTCACCTGCTTGAGATCGCCGCCGCTCCTCTCGCTCGCCACCACGCCCGGTTCGGGCTGGGGCAGCAGCTGCGTACCCTTGAGATGGTTCAGCAGGCTGGCCAGGTCGGGCGCGGCACACACGGGGACCTCGCTTGCCCAGCGCGCTTCCGATCCCTGCGTGCTGGGGCAGATCAGCCCGACCTCGGCCTCGCTCGCATGGATTGCCGCCAGCAGTACGCCGGGTGAGGCGACGATCCGCGCATCGAGCGCGAGTTCGCCCACCGCGATCCAGTCGCCCAGCTGTTCGGCATCGGTCACGCCCATCGCCGCCAGCAGCGCCAGCGCGATCGGCAGGTCGTAATGCGACCCCTCCTTCGGCAGGTCGGCGGGGGAGAGGTTGATCGTTATCCGCTTGGGCGGCAGCGCCAGCCCCATTCCCGCCAGCGCCGCGCGCACGCGTTCCTTGCTTTCGCCGACCGCCTTGTCGGCCAGGCCGACGATGTTGAACTTGGGCAGGCCCGGCGCGACCGAGCACTGAACTTCCACGCTGCGCGCTTCGAGCCCCAGATAGGCAACGGTTTTGACCAGCGCGACCAGCGTGAATCCCCACCCCCGTAGTTACCCGTAGATGATGGCCGCGAACGCCCCGCTTGTCGAGGGTAAAGAGAAACGACAACGCCAGTGAACTATTATGGTTAACAGCGAGTTAGCCATACCTCTTGAGCCGGTCGAAACCGGGCGAGCCGCATAAGCTTGCCATGTTTCGAATCACTGCCCTTATCGCTTCCGCCGTCGGCTCGCTGTTTGCTGCCCCCGCAGCCGCCCAGTCGCTGACCCTGGTCAACCTCCCGGTGGTCTATGTCGCCAGCCCGGTGGTCCAGGAAACCCATCAGGGCAAGGCGATTGCGCCGAAGGCCGTTTCGCGCCCCGCAGCAAAGCCGCAGGCCGAGACCAAGCAGCTCGCCGCCATGCGTCCGCAGGCCCATGCGCCCGCCGCGCTGCCTGTGTGGAAGGCCCCCGCCTTCGTCGATCGCCGGTTCCGCAATTACAACCGCGGCGTCGCGCAATACGGCCCGTTCCGCGTGCTCGACGATCGCCGTGTCGCGTTGGTCGGTGAAACCGATGCCACTACGCCGGGCTACTTCCGCGCCATGATGCGCGATTTTCCCGATCTCGAGCAGCTCGACATGGTCGAGTGCCCGGGCACGCGCGACGACCGCGCCAACCTGCAGGTCGGCCGGATGATTCGCGCCGCCGGTTTCGTCACGCATGTGCCCGCCGTCGGGTCGGTGCGTTCGGGCGCGGTCGAGCTGTTCCTTGCCGGTGTCGAACGCGACATTGCGCAGGGTGCCGAATTCGCCGTGCACAGCTGGATGGACGCCTATGGTCGCGAAGCCGACGACTTCGCCATGCATGCGCAGGAAAACCGCCAGTATCTCGACTATTATCGCGAAATGGGTATGAGCGCCGAGCAGGCCCGTTCGTTCTACGCCTTCACCAATTCGGTGCCGCACGCCCGCGCGTTGTGGCTCGATGCAAGCGACATGCGCCGCTGGACGGGCCGCAAGACGCAGCGCGCCCAGTCGCCTGCACGCTACCAGCAGGCACAGCCCGCCCCGACGCTGACCTACGCCAACGTCACTTTTTCTTGACGCCCCCGGGCCTATCGCCTAGGCGCGCGGCCCTGTAAGGCGGTCGCTCCCGAGATCGAATCAAGCGGGGCGACCCTTGTGCCGGAGCGAACCGTTCGTACCGGCAACCAACCTATCTAGTAAGGACGATCCGATGAAGCGGACATTCCAGCCCTCGAACCTCGTACGCGCCCGGCGCCACGGTTTCTTCGCGCGCAAGGCTACCCCGGGTGGCCGCAAGGTGCTGCGTTCGCGCCGCGCCCGTGGCCGCAAGAACCTCTGCGCGTGATGTGATGCGCTGCGCTCCGGCGCAGCGATAGTCACGGACAGTCAGCGGGCTCCCCTCGGGGGGCCCGTTCGCGTATCTGACTCCCATGGACCCGAGTCTTTCCGTCATCCGCAAGCGCGGCGACTTCCTGGCGGCGAATCGCGGGCTGCGGGTGGCGCGCCCCGGCTTCGTGCTGCTGGCCCACCCCAATGACGGGCGGGGCAAGCGCTATGGCATCACGGTGACCAAGAAAATCGGCAATGCAGTGGTGCGCAACCGCATGAAACGGCGGTTCCGCGAATTGCTGTGGGACGCACTGCCCGATAGCGGCCTGCCCGATCACGACCATGTCCTGATCGGCCGTGCGGGCGGCGTCGAACGCGATTTCGCCAAATTGCGCGACGAGTTGGCCGCTGCGCTCGACCGCGCGGCGCAGGGCAAGGGCGATCGCGCGCGCAGCCCGCGTGCGCATCGCAGCCGCCGCGCGTGAAGCACCCGCTCATCTGGATTGCCCGCCTGTGGCAGCTCGGGCCGAGCCGGATCCTGCCGCCGACCTGCCGCTATCACCCCTCGTGCAGCCAGTATGCGATCGAGGCGCTGGGAAAACACGGCGCGATCAAGGGTGGATGGATGGCATTCAAGCGTATATTGCGCTGCAACCCATGGGGCGGCCACGGCCACGATCCGGTGCCCTAGCACTGTCTTGACAGGCTAAGACACCTCCCCACATTCTGTATTCGACCGGACAAAGACGGGACCGACCTTGGACAACCAGCGTAACCTGATCCTCGCCATTGCGCTCTCCTTCCTGCTGTTGCTGGGCTGGACGTCGGCGATGGACTATTTCTATCCGCAGCCCGAACAGGCGCTGGTGGAAGACCGGGCGGACACCCCGACCGAACAGGCCAGCCAGGCGGCGACGCAGCATTCGCGCACCGGCGGGCTCGTCGATCCGGCGATGCGCGCGCAGGAAGCCGCCGACCTTAAGACCGCGCTGGCCAGTCCCGACCGCGTGCGCATCGATGCCCCCCGGGTGGCCGGCTCGGTCAATCTGCGCGGCGGCGTCGTCGACGACATTGTCCTCAAGGAGTATGACGAGACCACGCAGAAGGACAGCGAACCGGTCCGCATCTTCTCGCCCAGCGGCACCCCGGCGCAGCAGTTCGCGCAGTTCGGCTGGGTCGGCTCGAACCTCAAGGTACCCGGGCCGCAGACGCTGTGGGAAGCCGATGGCGATGTGCTGAGCGCCGACACCCCGCTCACGCTGACACATGACAATGGCGAAGGGCTGACCTTCTCGATCCGCTATACGATCGATGACCAGTACATGATCACTGCCGAACAGACGGTGGCCAACACTGCGGGCAATGATGTGGTCGTGCAGCCTTTCGGACTCGTCAACCGCACCAGCCGTACGGCCAGCGAAGACCTGTGGATCGCGCATTCGGGTCCGATCGGCGTATTCGGCAACAGCGCCGATTACGACATCGATTACGACGATCTCGACGAAGACCAGCGCGTTTCGCCCGAAGGCCGCACCAGCTGGGTCGGCTTCACCGATATCTACTGGCTCGCCGCGCTCGTCCCGCAGGACGACAGCGCGCCTGAAACCACCTTCCGCGCGATGGGCGACGAAACCTACCGCGCCGACATGATCTACGAGGCGACCACGCTGCCCGCGGGCAATGCGCTGACGGTCACCTCGCGCCTCTATGCGGGGGCCAAGGAAAGTGCGGTGCTCGATTCCTACGAGGATGCGGGCATCCAGAAGTTCGGCCTGGCGATCGACTGGGGCTGGTTCCGCTGGTTCGAGAAGCCGATGCTGTGGCTGCTGCGCACGATCTACGACGCGGTGGGCAATTTCGGCATCGCGATCATCGGCCTGACCTTTATTGTGCGCGGCCTGATGTTCCCGATCGCGCAGCGCGGCTTCGCCAGCATGGCGGAGATGAAGGCCATCCAGCCGAAGATGAAAGCGCTGCAGGAGAAGTACAAGGACGACAAGCCCAAGCAGCAGCAGGAAATCATGGCGCTCTACAAGAGCGAGAAGGTCAACCCCGTTGCGGGCTGCCTGCCAATGCTGCTGCAGATCCCGGTGTTCTTCGCGCTCTACAAGGTGCTCTATCTCGCGATCGAGATGCGGCACCGCGACTTCCTGTGGATCGGCGACCTGTCCGCGCCCGACCCGGCTAATCTTGCCAATGCGCTGGCCTATGTCGGGATCGACGTGCCGCAGTTCCTGATGATCATCTTCGGCCTCGGCGTGCTCGCGGTGCTGCTCGGCTTCACCATGTGGCTGACCTTCCGCCTCAACCCGAGCCAGATGGACCCGATGCAGCAGAAAATCTTCGACATCATGCCGTGGATCCTGATGTTCGTGATGGCGCCCTTCGCCGCCGGCCTGCTGCTGTACTGGGTAACCTCCAACGTGCTCACGCTGGCGCAGCAGAAGTACCTCTATTCGAAGCATCCGCAGCTGCGCGCCTCGATCGAGGAAGAAAAGGCGCGCAAAGCCGCCGAAGCTGCAAAGGCGGGATCATGAGCACCGAAGAAGCTGCCGAGCGGGCCGCGCTCGAACGGCGCGCGGGCAAGCTGTTCTCGGGCCGGGTGGATTTCCTCCTTTCGGCGCCGCAGCTCAAGTTCCTGCCCGAACCCACCGTACCCGAGATCGCCTTCTGCGGACGCTCGAACGTGGGCAAGAGCTCGCTGCTCAATGCGCTGACCGGGCGCAAGGCGATCGCGCGCGCTTCGGTCACGCCTGGCCGCACGCAGGAACTCAACTTCTTCGAAGTGGGCGAACCCACGCTGTTCCGTCTCGTCGACATGCCCGGCTACGGCTTTGCCAAGGCGCCAGTGAAAGTGGTCGAGAAGTGGAAGAGCCTCGTGAAGACCTATCTGCGCGGCCGGCCCGTACTGGCGCGCACGCTGGTGCTGGTCGATGGGCGCCACGGCCCCAAGGATGTCGACCGCGAGATGATGAAAATGCTCGACGAGGCAGCGGTGGGTTACCGTGTCGTGCTGACCAAGGCCGACAAGATGAAGGCCAGCGAACTCGCCAAGGTGATCGAGGCCACCGAAGCCGAAGCACGCAAACACGTCGCCGCCTTCCCCGAAATCCACGTTACCAGTGCGGAAAAGGGCATGGGTATCGGCGAGCTAAGGGCGGCGGTCCTGGGCGACGCGGGGGTCTAGGTGGCATCCGCTTCGCGGCGGACTTTCTCGCACCTCCAGCTGCAAGATCGGCAAGACTGGCAGGGCCAGGCTGGCGGGGCATTTACCAGCCGCCCGTATTCTCACCCGAGGCATTTCTGACCAGGCTTCGCGCGAAGGAATTTCCGTCACGCATCACACGGGCCCAGCGCTTGTTCGTGAGGCACACGTTCCTCACCTTCGCCCGCGTGCCGGTCTTTCTCCAATCACGGCAAACGATTAGGTCCGGATCGTAGCCGGGATGAGCCGGATTGGTGATCGGTTCGCCCGAAGCCTTGTAACCCGGCTTGACCGTACGCTCATCGGCCGAAGCCATGCCCGCACCAGATATCGTCAGACCAAGAAAAAGTAACGCCTGCCATTTCACCGCGGACCTCCTGTCGTTTCTTGTGTCTTTATTTTTTCAGAGGATACACAAGGGCGAGACAGAGTCTAGCGGGAGGGAAAGTATTGCCCTTGTTCGCAAGGTTTCCGAGCGTTCTTAACCCCTCGCTTAGTCTTCAGCCGGGGAAACAGCCCGAATTGCGATCGGGCGCATGACCGCGGTTGGATTCGTCGGCTTGGATCTCTTACGTCGCAAACAGCATCGCGTCGTCGGCGAAGGCCTTCATCTCCAGCGCGTTGCCGCTGGGGTCGCGGAAGAACATCGTGGCCTGTTCGCCTGGCTGCCCCTTGAAGCGGATGGTCGGCGGTATTGCGAATTCGATGCCCGCGGCCTCGAGCCGGTCGGCCAGCGCCTGCCAGTCCGCCATCGCCAGCACCACGCCGAAATGCGGCACCGGCACGCCGTGCCCGTCGACATGGTTGTTCGCGCGGTCGCCCGCTTCGCCGGGGGCGAGATGCGCGACGATCTGGTGGCCGTAGAAATCGAAATCGACCCATTCGGCGCTCGATCGTCCCTCGCGGCAACCCATCGTTTCGCCATAGAAGGCGCGGGCCGCGGCGAGGTCGTGAACCGGGAAGGCGAGGTGAAAGGGCCTGAGCGACATGTCTACTCCGTCGCCCCTGCGAAGGCAGGGGCCTAGATAAGGGGTCTTGCTGGCACATCGGATGCGGATTGCAAAGCGTCCTGCGGGGCGGAAAGATTATCCGGATTCCCGCCTGCGCGGGAATGACGAACCGGGGCCGGGCGGCCTTGGCTGTTCAGCCTCGACAGTGCCCGGCCGGGTCTCTACCGCCGCCCCACGCAAGGTGGGTGCATACATGAAGCTGATCATCGGCAACAAGAATTACTCGAGCTGGAGCCTGCGCGGCTGGCTCGCGGCGAAGCAGTCGGGCCTGTCGTTCGAGGAAATCACCGTGCCGATGTTCGGCAAGCAATGGGATGCGCTCAAGAGCGAGGATGGCGGCACGCAGCCCTCGCATGGCAAGGTGCCGATCCTGTGGGACGACGAGGCGGTGGTGTGGGACAGCCTCGCGATCCTCGAATATCTCGCCGACAAGGTCGGGCGCGATCGGTTCTGGCCCAAGGACGCGGTCGCGCGCGGCATGGCGCGCTCGATGGTCGCGGAAATGCATTCCTCCTACCATGCGCTGCGCGGCGAATGCCCGATGAATGTGCGCAAGCGGTTCGAGGGCTTCACCCCGAGCGAGGCCTGCCGGCAGGACATCCTGCGCATTTTGGGGCTGTGGGCCGAGGCGCGCAGCCGCTTCGGCAGCGGCGGCCCGTTCCTGTTCGGCACTTTCGGCGCGGCGGATATCTATTTCGCCCCGGTAGTGTCACGCTTCATCAGCTATCAGATCGCCGTACCCGGCTTCGCCGCCGCCTATATGCAGGCGGTGTGGGAGCATGAGTGGTTGCAGGCGTGGATCGAAACATCGGAAAGCGAAGAATGGGTCATCGAACAATACGAAACCATTGGCTGAGTGCATGCGCCGCGCTGACGGCGCTGCTGCTCCCCGCGCAGGCGCAGGCCTGGGGCTTCTACGCGCATACGGTGACCGCCGATATCGCGCTGGAAAACGTGCGCCCGCAGACGCGCGCGGATATCGCGCGGCTGTTGCAGGCCTCGCCCATGCTGGGCACGCCAGAGTGCGATCTGGACAGCCTGCAGGATGCGAGCGTGTGGCCCGACTGCCTGCGCGGCCAGTACTGGCGCTGGGGCCACACTTTCTCCTGGCACTACCAGACCGAGCCGGTCACCGAGGAATATGACGCGCGCAAGAACTGCTCGGGCCTCGGCTGCGTCAGCGCGCAGGTCGAACGCAACCAGCGCATCCTCGCGGACGAGAGCCTGCCCGACAATGTCCGCGTTGAAGCGCTCGCCTTCCTCGTCCACTTCATCGGCGACATCCACATGCCGCTGCATTCGGGCGATCACGACGACCGCGGCGGCAACGATCGCGAGGCCGCCTATGGCATCGTCCCGGGGCTGAACCTGCACTGGGTGTGGGACGGGCCGCTGGCCGAACGCGCGATCAGCGGCAATCCGCCGATCGCGCGGCGCTACAGCGCGGCCGAACGCGCCGAACTGGCCGGGGGCAAGGCCGCCGACTGGGGCCGCGAAAGCTGGCAGATCTCGCGCGATTTCATCTATCCCGAAACCTTCGGCTGCGACCCGTGCGAGGGCGAGCTGCCGCGCGAAACCTTGCTGTCGCAGGAACTGATCGAACGCTCGGCCCCGATCGCGCGGCGCCGCGTGCTGCAAGCGGGCCTGCGGATGGCCGAATATCTCGACCGCGCTTTCGAGCCGGGGCCGCTGCCCGAAGAGGACCGCGACTAGGGCAGGCGTTCGGTCTCGTAACGGCTGCCATCGCGGCGGAAATAGCCTTCGGGGCTGAACCGCATGTCGATATCGGGATACTCGCCGCCGTCGATGGCGAAATCGCCCGCAGAAGCGACCACGAAGACGCAAGGCTCCTCGCCCCGGTTCTGCAGATGGTGGCCATTGGCCGCGCCCGCGGGCCAGGCGAGGATATCGCCGGGGCGCACGGCGGTTTCGCCATCGTCCTCGACCAGCACCGCTTCGCCTGCGAGCATCACCAGCAGTTCGTCGAGATCGGTGTGCCAGTGCCGCTGGCTCGACCAGGCGCCCGGATCGAGCACGACGTGGCTCGCGCGCAGATGCTCGAGCCCGCAGGCCGGGGCGAGGCGGCGGTAGCGGCGGCCGCTCACGGGCGCATCGAACGGCGCGGGATAGCCCGTCGCATTGGTCTGGGGGATGGCATCGAGATCGAGCTTGGGCATCGCTGCGCACTCCTGCTAGCGGACACAGCATGACTGATGTTCTCGATCTCGCCAAGCGGCTGATGGCCGCGCCCAGTGTCACTCCCGCCACGGGAGAGGTGTTCGATGCGCTGGAAGCGATGCTGGCGCCGCTCGGCTTCGAGGTGACGCGGTTCACGCGCGGGGAGGGCGCCGCGGGCACGCCCGAGGCGCCGGTGGAGAACCTCTTCGCGATCCGCCACGGGCCCGAAGGCTCGAAGCATCTCGCCTTTGCCGGGCATCTCGATGTGGTTCCGCCGGGTGGCGGCTGGACCAGCGAGGCGTTCGATCCCGAGGTGCGCGGCGAGCTGCTCTATGGCCGCGGCGCGGTCGACATGAAGGGAGCGATCGCCTGCATGGTCGATGCGGCGGCGCAGGTGCCTGCCGATGCGGGGACGATCAGCTTTATCATCACCGGCGACGAGGAGGGCCCCGCGCTGCACGGCACGCGCGCGCTGATTGATTTCATGCGCGAGCAGGGCCACCAGCCGGACCTCTGCCTCGTCGGCGAACCCACGTCGGTCAACCGGCTGGGCGACATGATGAAGATCGGGCGACGCGGTTCGGTCAACATCTGGCTCGAAGTGCAGGGCACGCAGGGGCATGTCGCCTATCCGCATCTGGCCGACAATCCGATCCCCAGGCTGGTGGCGATGCTCGCCGACCTCGATGCGCTGGTGCTGGACGAAGGCACCGACTGGTTCCAGCCGAGCAATCTCGAAATTACCGAGATCGACGTGCCCAACGATGCGCACAATGTGATCCCCGCGCTCGCCAAGGCGCGGATATCGATCCGTTTCAACGATCTGCATTCGGGCGCATCGCTGTCAGAGACAGTCGGCGGAATCGCGGAAAAGCACGGCGGCAGCGCGCTGCCGATCATCAGCGGCGAGCCGTTCCTGACTCCGCCGGGCGCCTTCAGCGATACGATCGCCGCCGCCGTGAAGGCGGAAACCGGCGTCGATCCCGAACCCTCGACGACCGGCGGCACGTCGGATGCGCGGTTCCTGCGCAGCGTCTGCCCGGTGATCGAATTCGGGCTGGTCAATGCAACCATGCACAAGACCAATGAGGCGGTGGCGGTGGAAGACCTTGCGGCGCTCGGCCGGATTTACGCGCGCATCGCGCGGGACGTGCTGGCCGGCCAGGCCTAGGCCAGAACGCCGGGCAGCGGCGGTCCGGCGTTCACTTTGCTTTGCTTTCGCCGAGAACTGCGTCATGGATTGGCGCGCGGCCATGCCGCTTGCAACGACGGTAGACAGGGGTTGGGAATTTGCTGAAGACGTGGTTCGAAATTCCACTGTGGCAGCGCGTGGTCACTGCGCTCATTCTGGGTGTGCTCACCGGCTGGGCTTGGGGTCCCGATGCCGAAAGCATCAAGTGGATCGGCGATTTCTTCATCAAGGCGATCAAGATGCTGGTCGTCCCGCTGATCTTCTTCAGCCTCGTGTCGGGCGTCGCCGCGATCGGCGACCTGCGCAAGCTGGGCGCGGTCGGCGGACGCGCGCTGCTGCTGTTCGTCGTCACCGGGCAGATCGCGGTCTGGCTGGGCCTCGGCCTCGGCACGCTGATCCAGCCGGGCGCGGGTGTGGATACCAGCGCGATCCAGATGGGCGAGACCCCGGTTCCCAACGAAACCACTGCGGTCGACATGCTGCTTTCGATCGTGCCCGAAAGCCCGGTCCAGGTGATGGCGGACGTGGCCGTGTTGCCGCTGATCGTCTTTTCGCTGCTGATCGGCATCGGCATCCTGATGGCCAAGGAAGAAGGCCTTCCCGTCCAGAAGGTGTTCGATAGCGGCGCGGTGATCATGCAGAAGGTCACGATGATCGTGATGGAGCTGACCCCCTTCGGCGTCTTCGCGCTGATGGCCTGGGTGGCGGGCACGCTGGGGCTCGATGCCTTGGTCAGCCTCGCCAAGCTCGTCGGCCTCAACTATCTCGGCTGCCTGCTGATCATCGTGCTGATCTACGGCAGCATGATCAAGTTCCTCGCCCGGCTGCCGGTGCGCGATTTCTTCCGCGGCATCGTCGATGCGATGGCGGTGAGCTATTCGACCGCCAGCTCCAACGCGACATTGCCGGTGACGCTGCGCTGCGCGGAACGCAATCTCGGCGTGTCGAACTCGGTGGCGAGCTTCGTGATCGCGCTGGGGGCGACGATCAACATGAACGGCACGGCGATGTACCTGGGACTTGCGACGCTGTTCGGCGCGCAGATCTTCGGCGTCGACCTGTCGATGGGCGACTATTTCCTCATCTCGATCCTCGCCACGCTGGGCGCGGTCGGCGCGGCGGGCATCCCCGGCGCAGGCCTGATCATGATGGCGCTGGTGTTCGGGGCGGTCGGCGTGCCGCTGGAAACGATCGCCTTCGTCGCCGGCGTGGACCGGATCATGGACATGATGCGCACCACCACCAATGTCAGCGGCGACGCGGCCGTGGCAACTACGGTGGCGGTGATGACCGGCGAGATCGACACGCGCGAGATGATCTCGGCGGATGATGTCTGAATAGAGAATCCGCCCCGTCTGGCGGCGCCGGATGGGGAGGCTGTTGGACCTACCGTCCCCTGGGCTTCTCCAGCACCTTCTTGCGGTAGCTGCACAGATCGACCACCGGGCAGCGCCAGCATTCGGGCGTGCGTGCCTTGCAGATGTAGCGGCCATGCAGGATCAGCCAGTGATGCGCGCCCAGCCGGAAGGGCTGCGGCACGCGCTTTTCCAGCTTGGCCTCGACCTGCTCGGGCGTCTTGCCCTTGGAGAGGCCGGTGCGGTTGCCGACGCGCAGGATATGCGTGTCGACCGCGAAGGTCTCCTGCCCGAACCAGCAATTGAGCACGACATTGGCGGTCTTGCGGCCCACGCCGGGCAGGCGGACGAGATCCTCGCGCGAGTCGGGCACCTCACCGCCATATTCGTCGACCAGCAATTGGCTGAGCGCGATCACGTTCTTGGCCTTGGAGTTGAACAGGCCGATGGTCTTGATGTGCTCCTTCAGTCCCTCTTCGCCCAGTTCGAGCATCTGCCGGGGCGTTTCGACTGCAGCGAAGAGCGCGCGCGTGGCCTTGTTGACGCCGACATCGGTCGCCTGCGCCGACAGCGCCACGGCCACCACCAGCTGGTAGGCATTGCCATATTCCAGCTCGGTCTCGGGCGAGGGATTGTCCTCCGCCAGTCGGCGGAAAAACTCGAATATCTGGTCTTTGGTCACTGAGTCTCGGGAGAGGATGTCGCGGTTTGCTCGGAGACTGGCGTCACTTCGGGAGTTACCGGATTGTCGATATTCGCGTTTTCTTCGGTATTGATCAACGCATTCCTCTTTTTCTCCTCGTCTCGTTCAGCATTCTCGGCCGTCGTGAGAGTTTGCGCAGCCTGCTGTGCCAGGACCGCCACGGCCTTTTCAACGGAAGCAGCATCTTCATAACGCCCAACATCCATGAATGCTTCGGCGAGCGTATAGGTAATGGCGTTCTTGGCGTTGCGGTCGTTGGTCAATTTACGCAGAATGTCCGCGCGCACACGAGATCTTTCGGCCTCCATGAGATTGATCAGAGAAGGCAGAGCCTGTTCGTAGAACAAGTCCTTGCTCATCGCACCTTGTGCGCCCTGGAAAAAAGTCGAGCTGGTTGCAAAGCCTGTAGCCCAATGTCCGGAAGAAACCGAGGCGAGTGCGCTTGTATAAAGGCCAAAGAGCGAAGCCAGCGCGTTGCCGGATTTGTTCTGGCTCGTAAGGCCGGTGACGAAATTGCGGTATTTTGCATCGATCGCCGCGAGATAGCTAAATAGCACCTCATTGCGATAAGTCCGCTTCCGGTCGACGCTCAAAGTCGCATAGGTCTTCATCGCCGTGTCGGGGGAGTACAAATCCTGCGTTGTTTTCTGAAGTTTGTCCATGTTCAGTATGGGCGATGGACGGCCCTGAAGCGTCGAACAACCGGAAACGGGCTGCGAACAACAAAGCGGTATTTCTCATTTTATTACCCCTCTCTTATAGCGCAACCCTATCACCAAGTCCCAAGATAACGAAATGAACGATCGAATAGCGCCGACAGATCACAGATCGGTTGCGCCTTCCATTTCCTCGAGCGCGCGGGCCATCGCTTCGCGGCGGCGTTGCATGGCGTCGCTGAAGGCGGCGGCAACGATTCCGGTGGGCAGGGCGACCAGCAGCACGCCGCCGATGGCGACAGCCGAACCGATCAGCCGGCCCAGTGCGGTGACCGGATAGGCGTCGCCATATCCCACCGTGGTCAGCGTGATCACCGCCCACCACAGCGCGCGCGGGATCGAGCCGAACTGCTTGGGCTGCAGATCCCCCTCGACCCAGTAGAGGCCGGCAGCGCCCAGCAGCACAAGCACCAGCGCCAGCGTGGCGCAGACGAGCAGATCGTAGCTGCGTTCGCGCAGCGCCGCGCCAATTTCGCGCATGGCGGCGGAAAAGCGGCTGAATTTCATGATCGACACGATCCGCAGCAGGCGGATCACGCGCAGCACGGCGGCATTGGCCACGAAGAACGGCGCCAGGCTGACCACCACCACCACGAGGTCGATCAGCCCGATCGGGGAGAAGATGAAGCGCCAGCGTTTCTGCCAGGGGGAGCCGGGGCCGTCGCGCTCGGGGGCGGCGAAGATCCGGCCCGCATATTCGAGCAGGAAGACCAGCCCGAAGATGAATTCCGCGATCAGGATTTCGTCCTGATAGGGCAGGCGGATCGCCGGTTCGGTCGCGACGATCCCCACCAGCAGCGCGGCGAGGATGACCCACACGACGAACACATTGAGCCCGGTCAGCTTGCCGTTCGGCCATGAGCCGATGTGGAGCTGCCGGTGGAGCCTGGCGCGCAGCGTCACCGGGTCAGATCCCCAGCACCTGATCCATCGTATAGCGGCCGGGGGTCCGGCCGATCATCCATTCCGCCGCGCGCACCGCGCCGCGCGCGAAGATCGACCGGTTTTCCGCGCTGTGCGACAGCGTGATGCGCTCTTCGCTGCCGGCGAGGATGACGCTGTGCTCGCCCGCCACCGTGCCGCCGCGCAGCGCCGCGAAGCCGATCGCGCCCTCTTCCCGCGCGCCGGTGCACCCGTCGCGCCCGCGCACTGCGTGATCGCCCAGCGCAACCCCGCGCCCGGCCGCCGCGGCTTCGCCCAGCAGCAGCGCGGTCCCGCTGGGGGCATCGACCTTGCGGCGGTGGTGCATTTCAAGGATCTCGATATCCCAGTCCGGGCCCAGCCGCTCGGCCGCCTCGCGGACCAGATGCGCCAGCAGCGTCACCCCCAGCGAGGTGTTGCCCGTCTGCAGCACCGCCACTGCACGCGCGGCATCGTCGATCGCGCCGTGATGGCGTTCCTCCAGCCCGGTGGTCCCGATGACGAGCGGAATGCCGGCGCCGATCGCGGCATGCAGATTGGCGTCGAGCGCCTGCGGCGAGGAGAAATCCACCAGCACATCGCTGGCGTCGGCGAGTGATGCCGCATCGCCGCCGCGGTCGATGCCGCCGGCCCATTCGTGGTCGCTGGCGTCAATCACGCCGGCCAGCGCCTGGCCCATTGCGCCTTCGCTGCCGATAATTCCGATCCGTGCCACTGCTGCTCCCTTTCGGTTATGGTTCATGGCCGGTCTTTGACTTGCCCTTCTGCATCGCTACTTGAGGGCAAATGACCGACATGCGCAACATCGTGATACTCACCGGGGCGGGGATTTCCGCGGAAAGCGGCATCGATACCTTCCGCGATGCCGGCGGGCTGTGGGAACAGCACCGGGTGGAGGACGTCGCCACGCCCGAAGGCTTCGCGCGCGATCCCGAACTGGTCCTGCGTTTCTACGACATGCGGCGCGAGGCGATCCAGACCAAGCAGCCCAATGCCGCGCATGAGGCGCTGGCGCGGCTGGACGCGAACTGGGACGGCGAGCTGCTGATCGTTACGCAGAATGTCGACGATCTGCACGAACGCGCTGGCGCGGGGCGCGTGCTCCACATGCACGGGACGCATCTCAAAGCCTGGTGCACAGCCTGCGACGTGCGCACGCCGTGGACCGGGCCGCTGATCGATCGCCCGGCCTGCCCGGCCTGTGATGCGCGCAGCCTGCGCCCCGATGTCGTCTGGTTCGGCGAGATGCCCTATGAAATGGGGCGGATATATTCGGCGCTGCGGCGGGCGGACCTGTTCGTGTCGATCGGCACGTCGGGCGCGGTCTATCCCGCGGCCGGTTTCGTCGAGGAAGCGCGCCAGCGGCGCGTCCGCACGCTCGAGCTCAACCTCGAAGCAAGCCAGGGTTCGCGCTGGTTCCACGAAACCCGCCAGGGTCCGGCAACCAAGGTGGTGCCGGAATGGGTCGACGAGGTGCTAGGCGGCTGATCCGCAGCCGGTGCAGGCCGGGTCCTTCGCAATGGTGAAATTGCGCATGCCGGGCTTGAGCCCGTCGAGCAAATGGACCCGCCCCCAATCGGTTGCGCCGAATGCGCTGACGCCGTCGAGCAGAGTGCGCACTGCCTGCAGCGCGGCGAATGTCGCGACCCAGCCGGCCATGGCGCCCAGCATGCCGTCCTCGGCGCAGCTGTCGCAATCTTCCGCATCGAACGCATCGCCGACGAAGCAGCGATAACAGGCCTCGCCCGGCAGGTGCCCGGCAAAGGCGCCGACCTGCCCCTGAAAGCGGCCGACCGCCGCGGACAACAGCGGGACGCGTTCGGCGACGCAGGCGTCGGATACCGCCAGCCGGGTGGCGAAATTGTCCGTCCCATCGAGAATCAGGTCGGCATCGACCACCAGTTCATGGGCATTGTCGCGCGTGATCCGGCGGTCGCTGATCGTCACGTCGAGTTCGGGATCGAAGCCGGTCACCCAGCGCTTGGCGATGACCGCCTTGCCGTGGCCGACATCGCGCGCATTGAACAATGTCTGGCGTTGCAGGTTCGACGCCTCCACCCGGTCGTCGTCGACCAGCGTGAGTTTCCCGATTCCCGCCCCGGCGAGATATTGGAGCGCGGGCGAACCGATCCCGCCGAGGCCCACCAGCACGAGGTGCTTGCCGGCCAGCGCGACCTGCCCCGCGCCGCCGATTTCGGGCAGCACGATGTGACGGGCAAAGCGGTCGAGGCGCTCGGGCGACAGGTTCATGCGTCGTCGCCGGGCCGGGGTCTGCGTTCGGCGCGAAAGCCGTGCATGCCATGCCACCATTGCAGCGCGATCACTGCGCCCTTCGCGGGTTGCAGCGTGAGCAGCATGAAGGCCACCGCCAGCGGCAGGATGATCGCGAGGATCGCCGTGCTCGACAGCGCAAAATCGCTTGCCAGCACGATCAGCACGGGCGCCAGCAAGTGCCCGGTCACGAAGATCGAGATGTAGGCGGGGAAATCGTCCGCCCGCTGGCCCGAGATATCGAGCGTACAGGCGGGGCAGGTGTCATAAGGCTTGAGCCAGCGCCGGAACAGCCGCGCCTCGCCGCAGCGCGGGCAGCGGCAGCGCGCCCCGCGCAGCAGCGCCGCGCCAAAGGAATGCGGCAGGTCGATGCCTGCTGGCTGCGCAGTGGGGGCGGGATCGGGCATGAAGGCTCTTTGACGCGTCGCGGCTTGCCTGTCGACAGGTCTGTGGACAGACCTGTCGATCAGCTGTGCTCCGGTTGAGGACGGCGCTGCCGGGCAGCGGGGGCGTCAGCTTTCCAGCTGGCGCAGCAGGCTGCGCACATCGCCGTCCATATCGGCATCGCGCTGGCGCAGGTCTTCGATCAGCCGCACTGCGTGGATCACGGTCGAATGGTCGCGTCCGCCGAACTTGCGTCCGATTTCCGGATAGCTGCGCGGGGTGAGCACCTTCGACAGATACATCGCCACCTGCCGCGGTCGGACCACGGCGCGCGCGCGGCGCTTGCTGCTCATCTCGCTGCGGTCGATGCGGTAGAACTGGCACACGGTGCGCTGGATCTCGTCGATCGTGATCCGCCGGCGATTGGCCGACAGGATATCGGTCAGCTGCTCTTCGGCCAGCTGGAGCGAGACTTCCTGCCCGGTTAGCTGGGCGTAGGCGATCAGCTTGTTGAGCCCGCCAACCAGTTCGCGGATGTTGCGCGTGATCGTCCGCGCGAGGAAGTCGAGCACGTCGGCAGGGACCTCGAGCGGCGCGAAGCGCGTCAGCTTGGAGGTCAGGATCTTCTTGCGCAGCTCGATATCGGCGGCCTGGATGTCGGCGACCAGACCCATCGACAGCCGGCTCAGCAGCCGCGGTTCTACCCCGTCCAGCGCCTGCGGGGCGCGGTCGGCGGCGAACACCAGCCGCTTGCCTTCGGCGAGCAGCGCATCGATCGTGTAGAGCAGTTCTTCCTGCGCGCTGGCCTTGCCGATGATGAACTGGATGTCGTCCACCAGCAGCAGGTCGAAGCTGCGCAGGCGCGCCTTGAATTCGAGCATCTGGTTGGCCTTCAGCGCCTGGACGAATTCGACCATGAAGCGCTCGGCGCTGCAGTAGAAGATACGGCTGCGCGGATGCGCCTGCAGGAAGGCGTGGCCGGTGGCGTGCAGCAGGTGCGTCTTGCCCTGGCCGGTGGCGGCCTTGAGGTAGAGCGGGCTGAACTGCGGCTTCTCGGTCGCGCCCATGCGCTGCGCGGCATTGAACGCCAGCACGTTGGCTTCGCCGGTGATGAAGGCGGCAAAGGTGAGGCTCGGGTCGAGGCCGACCGAGCTGGTGAAACCGGTGTCGCCCAGCGTGTCGGCGCCGATCGCCATCATCGAGGTGTCGAGCCCGTCATTGGCCGGGCGGCGGCCGTCCGAATGCAGCCGCAGATCCGTTACCTGGCGGCGTCCGGGATGGACCTGGATGCGGACGTCGCGCACTTCGCTGCGCGCGATCTTCCATGCCAGGCCCAGGCGGTCGGCAAAGCGGTCCTTGACCCAGTTGGCGCTGAATTCTGTGGGCAGGAACAGGTCGAGCGTGCCGGTTTCCTTTTCGATCCCGCCCACCTGGATCGGCTTGATCCACTGGCTGTGCAGCTGGTGGCCCAGGTCCTTGCGCAGGCCCTGGCTGATGTCGGCCCAATCGGCGGCAAGGTTTACGGCTTCCTGGTCTGCCATGAAATCGTCCTGTGCCTTCTGCGCGCCGATGTCCGATGTCTTTCGCATACTACTTATCACCCCCGGTCGGCTGACCCGCCGCCTGTTTGTTGTTCTTACATCGGCAAGGCCGGGCACAGCACAGTCCCGCTCCGGAATCGGTTCATCCGGAGGTCGCCCTCGCACATCGATCATTTAAAAGCCGGAGCTGTCCCGCCCCCGACTGAGAGCCTTGGTGTAGGTCGCTCTCCGGATGAGTCGCAAGGGGGATAACTGTAAAAAACACGAAATATACTTGTTGACTCAAGTGGACCCCGCAGAGGCCCGTTCAAGTCGATGAATCTACTACGATAAGCCCGAAATGGCAGTGCGAATCGCGGGATTCCCAAGGGTTATGTTACGGCGTCATTACAGGCCGGTATCGGAATGAAACTGGAATACGACAAAAGGGCCGCCGGTACACCGGCGGCCCCTTCGAATGACTCGCTTGCAGCCGGCTGCGAAAGCCGGCGGCCGGAGATCAGAGCGCGGAAACGCGCTTGCTCAGACGGCTCATCTTGCGCGACGCCGTGTTCTTGTGAAGCACGCCGCGGGCAACACCGCGCGCCAGTTCCGGCTGGGCGTTGCGGAGCGCGGTCTGCGCGCTGTCCTTGTCGCCGCCTTCAATCGCGGTTTCCACCTTCTTGAGGAAGTTGCGGATGCGGCTCATGCGGGCACCGTTGATTTCGGCGCGCTTTTCGTTGCGACGGATGCGCTTTTTGGCTTGCGGCGTATTGGCCATGTCTGTCCTCGTCAGGCCGCACGGCATGCGCGGCGGAAAATCTCTGTATTGCGTACGGAAAGGCGGCACGGGCCGCCGGAAAGCGGCGCACTTAGCGGCGCCCCTGCGAATCGTCAAGCAAATCGTCGACCATTCGCGGAACCGCGTGCATCGGCTCCGGTTGGCCCTATATGGGATACCTCACTCGAAAGGACAAGGCATTGCCCGACCAGCAAGAACTCACCGATGCCGAATGGCGGGAGAAACTGAGCCCCGAACAATACCAGGTGCTGCGCCAGGCAGGCACCGAACGCGCCTTCACCGGCAAGTACGACAAGCATTACGATGAAGGCGAATATTACTGCGCCGGATGCGGACAGAAGCTGTTCGAAAGCGACGACAAGTACAACAGCGGCTGCGGCTGGCCCGCCTTTACTGCCCCGGCCGAGGGCGAGGCGGTGAACGAGCACCGCGATACCTCGCATGGCATGGTGCGAACCGAAGTCACCTGCGCCAATTGCGGCGGGCACCTGGGGCATGTTTTCCCCGACGGTCCGCGCGATCGCGGGGGCATGCGCTATTGCATCAATTCCGCCGCGCTCGATTTCGAGCCTGAGGATTAAGCGCCGCCGCCTGTCGTTCACATGCGGTTAGCTCTCGCCATGCGAGATTGCGGCAATTACAGGGCGGACAGCAACAAGGGTGCCAGCGTAAGCAATGAATAACCGACGCAGTGGTCGCCAGCGGACGCGACGCCAGAAACGCGGCTCCGCAGCGGGCGGCACACCGCCGGGCCGGCTGCGGACATGGGGCCGCCGGCTGGCGATCTGGGGCGCCGCGCTGGCCTTGCTGTTGGTGCTGTTCATCAGTCTGGCAGTGGCCTTTTCGGTCCGCTCGATGCCCAGCTATTACCAGCTCAAGGCGACGCAGACCGCACAGACCATCGTCGTGCGCGCGCGTGACGGGACCGAGATCGTCGAGCTGGGCCCCAGCTTCGGCAAGTGGCTGACCGCGGACGAGATCCCGCAGGTGATGAAGGATGCGATGATCTCGGTCGAGGATCGCCGCTATTATTCGCATTTCGGCATCGATCCGGTGCGCACGGGCGGCGCGATCATCGAGGGGCTGACCGGATCGCGTGCGCGCGTGGGCGGTACCTCGACCATCAGCCAGCAGCTCGCGCGCAACGTCTTCCTCAACAACAACCGGTCGCTCGACCGCAAGCTGCGCGAGGCGATCCTCGCCATGGCGCTCGAGTGGAAGTTTTCGAAGGAGCAGATCCTCGAGCTCTATCTCAACAAGGTCTATTTCGGCGGCGGCGCCTATGGCATCGATTCGGCCAGCCGCAAGTTCTTCAGCCATCCCGCAACCGAGCTCTCGGTCGCCGAGGCGGCGATCATCGCCGGGCTGGTCAAGGCGCCCAGCCGCTATTCGCCCACTGCCGATGTCGATGCCGCTGTCGGCCGCGCCAGTGTGGTGCTACGGCTGATGAAGGAACAGGGGCGCATTTCGCCCGACGTCACCGTCGATCCCAGCGCAGTGCGGCTGAAGGAAGAGGCCGGGCAGAACTCGGTGCGCTATTTCACCGACTGGGCGCTGCCGCAGCTCGACATGCTGCTGCCCGAAACCTTCGAGCCGATCGAGGTGTGGACCACGCTCGACGTCGGAATGCAGCGTGCGGCGACGGCCTCGATCAAGGCGAACACGCCCGATGGGGCGCAGGGCGCGCTGGTCAGCATGGACCGCGACGGCGCTGTGCTCGCGCTGGTGGGCGGCACCGATTACGTCCAGACCAATTACAACCGCGCCACCGATGCGCTGCGACAGCCGGGTTCGTCATGGAAACTGTTCGTCTATCTCGCCGCGCTCGAAGCGGGCTACACGCCCGACGACCGCGTGGTCGACACGGCGGTGACCATCGACGGCTGGAGCCCGCGCAATTCGAGCGGGCGCAATGTCGGCGAAATCGACCTGCGCACAGCCTTCGCCTATTCGATCAACACGGTTGCGGCGCAGCTGGGCAATGAGGTCGGCTTCACCTCGGTCGCCTCGATGGCGCGGCGCTTCGGGATCACCACCGAGATCAACACCTATCCGGCCATGGTGTTGGGCTCGAACGAGGTCCGGCTGATCGACATGACGCGGGCCTTTGCCGCGGTGTCGGCGCGGGGCGAATCGGTCGAACCCTATGGCATTCTCAAGGTCGAGACCGCCGATGGCGAATTGCTCTACCAGCATGAAAAGCCGCGCAGCTCGCAGCTGGTGCCCGACTACGTGGCCGCGGGGATCACCGATTTGCTGCAGACCGCCGTCGCGACCGGGACCGGGCGCGCGGCGCAGATCGGGCGTCCGGTTGCGGGCAAGACCGGGACCACCAGCTCGAACAAGGACGGCTATTTCGTCGGCTTTTCCTCGGGCGTGACCACCGGCGTGTGGATGGGCCGCGACGACAACACCCGCGTCGGCGGCCTGCAGGGCGGCACCGCCCCGGCGCGCGCCTTTGCCGCCTACATGCGCTACGCGGTCAAGGATCGCCCGGTCGAGGAATTCGACACCGATCTGCAATTGCCCGAATGGCAGCTGGAGCCCGACGATGAATACATGTTCGGCGATCCGGAAGATTACTATTTCATCGACGAGCAGGGGAACCTGATCGAACCGGGCACTGCGGACACGCCGCGCAACGACCCCATCGCGCAGGACTTCGACCGCACGCTCGGCCCCGAGCGGCCGAACCCGTCGAACACCTCTCAGCCCGGGCCCGGGCCGCGGCCGCCCCAGCAACCGCCGCGCGGCGCCGACGGCGCTCCGCAGGCGATCGGCGACGATTTCCTCGAGGAAGCCACCGGGGCAAGCGGAAGCAATCGCTCGCCGCCTGCGCAGCGGAAGATAAACTAGGCTAGGCTGGCAACAGAAAAGGGCGGCTCTCCCCATCGGAAGAGCCGCCCTGCTGTCGTCTGGTCCGGGCCAGACGGCTAGCGCAGCCGCACCGCCACATAGGCCGCCGGCTGGCCGCGGCGCTGGACGCGCAGCAGCACGGCTTCGCGGTCTTCGCTTTCCGCCGTGCGGATGATGCTTTCCAGATCGTCGAGCGAGCGCACCTGGCGATAATTGGCCGTCAGGATGATGTCACCGCGCTGCAGGCGCTTGCGGGCCGCATCCGAATTGGGATCGACGCGTGCGACGACTAGGCCCTGCGTATCGGCGCCGGCACCCAGCTGGCGCGCGATCTGGGCGGTCAGCGGCAGGACCTGGAGCCCCAGCCGTTCCTCGATCACGGCATTCTCGCCCGGCTCCATCGGGTCCTCGTCCTCGATGTCGGGGTTGAACTGCTGCTGCTGGCGCAGTTCCTCCTCGCTCGGACGTTTACCCACGGTCAGCGTGACGCGGCGGGTTTCGCCATCGCGGACCAGTTCGACCGGAATGGTAGTGCCCGGCGCGATGTTGGCCACGAGGAAGGACAGGGTCTGGTCGGGCGTGACTTCCTGCCCGTCGATCTTGGTGACGATATCGCCGGGGCGGATGCCCGCCTGCTCGGCGGCTTCGCCGGGCTGGACGCCCTGGATGAATTCGCCCCGGTTCTGCGGGATGCCGAGCGAATCGGCCAGGTCGTCGTCGACCGGCTGGATCGATACGCCGAGATAGCCGCGCTCGATTTCCACCCCGTCGCGCAGCTTCTGCACGATCGGCGCGGCGATTTCGGCGGGAATGGCAAAACCGATCCCCACGCTCCCGCCCGAAGGCGAGAAGATCGCGTTGTTGATGCCGATCACATTGCCCTGCATGTCGAACAGCGGGCCGCCCGAATTGCCGCGGTTGATCGCGGTATCGGTCTGGATGTAGCGGTCATAGGCACCGCCCTGGCCGGTGTTGCGATAGACCGCCGAGACGATGCCCGAGGTGACCGTGCCGCCAAGGCCGAAGGGATTGCCGATCGCGATGACCCAGTCGCCGGGGCGGGACTGGGTCGAATCGCCGAACTCGACGAAGGGGAAGGGCTCGCGCCGGCTGATCTTGAGCACTGCGAGATCGCTCTGCGCATCGGTGCCGACCAGTTCGGCATTGTATTCGGTGCCGTCGGGCATGGTGACGGTGATCTCTTCCACCGTGCCGCGCCCGTTGGGGCTCACCACGTGGTTGTTGGTCACGACATAGCCATCGGCCGAAATGACGAAGCCCGAACCCAGCGACTGGCCTTCGCGGTACTGCGGTTCGCGCTGCTGCCCGCCGCGGCGGTTGAACAGGCCTTCGAAGGGCGTGCCCGCGAAGGGATTGCCATTGTTGCCCGATACCTCGATCCGCTGGCGGGTCGAGATGTTGACCACCGCGGGCTGCAATTGCGCGGTGAGATCGGCAAAGCTTTCGGGAGCGCCCGCACGGGGCACCACGCGCGCCATCTGGCTGTCGTCGTTCTGGGCGACCTGGGCACCCGCCGGATAGCCGGTCGCGAGCGAAATGGCAGCGCCGCCTACCAGCAGCGCACTCGTTACGGAATATGCATATCGCACTGGCTTCACGTCCTTTTCGTCCTCTTCTCTACTGTGCGGGTCCCGCGGTCGGCAGATCGCTGACCAAGCGGGAACCACGCGTTCCGGCGGGTGAATGTCGGGCCCGCCGGTGAATGCCGATTGAACGGTGCCGGCGCCGTTCGACGAACCGTCAACGCCGCCCGCGGAACTGCCGCAGATATTCATTGTCCGGCGACAGGATGATGCTGCTCTCCGACGGGTTGTCGTCATTCGAAAAGGTCGCGTCATAGCTCTGCATCGCGCGGTAGAAATCGTAGAACTCGGCATCCTTGCCGAAGGCCTCGGCATAGATCCGTGCGCTTTCGGCATCGGCTTCGGCGCGGATGATGCGCGCGTCGCGGCTGCCGCCGGCGCGGATCGTGCGGGCTTCGCGTTCGCGGTCCGATTCCATCCGGCGGAAAGCCGATTGCAGCGGCGCTTCGGGAAGGTCGGTACGCATGATCTTCACATCGACCACCTCGGCCCCGTACTGCCGCGCCTGACGATCGAGATTGGTGCGGACATTGGCCAGCGCGCTGCCGCGTTCGGCGGTCAGCATGGCCTGGAAGGTCCGGCGGCCGAGTTCCTGGCGCAGCACCGAGTTGAGGATCGGCTCGAGCGCGTTGCGCACGCCATCGGTCGAACCGGCGCGTTCGACCATGCGCACCGGATCGGTGATCCGGAAGCGGGCATAGGCGTTGACGAGCAGGCGCTGCTGGTCGGCCGAAAGCACTTCCTCGTCGGTCATTTCAAGATCGAGCAGGCGCTTCTCGATGCGGTTGACGCTGTCGATGAAGGGCACGCGGAAATACAGGCCGGCGTCGGTTTCGCCGCCGGGCGTGTTGACCGTGCCGACCGGTTCACCCGTGCGGATGATCACGACCTGGTCTTCTTCAGGCACCACATAGGCGCTCATCATGAAACCGATCACCAGCACTGCCAGCGCGATGACCGTGTTGCGGTGATCCTGCAGGAAATTGCTCATGTTACTGGCCCTCCGGTGCGGTCACGGTGGTGACGGGCTGCTGCGACCGGCGGCGGATTTCCGGCAACGGTAGGTAGGGTGTGACATTGTCGGTCTCGACAATCGTCTTGTCGGTCTGGCTCAGCACGCGCTCCATCGTTTCGTAATACAGTCGCTGACGGGTCACCTCGGGGGCGAGGCGGTACTGGGCATAGACCTTGTCGAAGGCCTCGGCCTCACCTTCGGCCTGCGCGAGGACCTGCTGGGCATAGCCCTGCGCCTGGTTGCGCGCCGCATCGGCGTTCTGTTCCGCGACCTGCACGTCGCGGAAGGCATCAACCACCTGCGCGGGCGGATCGGCCTTCTCGATTTCGACACCGAGCACCCGCACCCCGGCCTGGTAGCCGTCGAGCGTGCGCTGCATGCGTTCGCGCACGTCCATCTCGATGGCCGCACGCCCCTGGCCCGAGAAGGTCTCGTCGAGCTGGGTTTCGGCGACCGCGGCGCGCATGGCGGCCTCGGCAGCCTCGTTCACGGTTTCTATCGGGTCGACCACGCGAAATTTGTAATTCGCCAGATCCTTGATGTTCCAGCGCACGATATAGCTGAGGTCGACCAGATTCTGGTCGCCCGTCAGGATCAGCTTGGCCTGATTGTTGTTGCCCGGGATCCGCACCGACCGCACGCCTTCGACGTCTTCCACATCGACCGTCTCGATCGGGAAGGGGGCGGAGAAATTGAGGCCCGGTTCCATCTTGCGGGTGTAATTGCCCAGCGTCTTGACCACGCCTTCTTCCTGCGGTGCCACCAGATGCACGCTGGTTGCCAGCAGGCCGACGCCCACGATCGCCACCACGGCGAGCGGGAACCAGCTCTTGCCGCCGGGACGCTGGGGAAAGCGGAAATTGGGGCCGCCGGGCCCGCCCCCGCCGCCCGAGCGACGCGGGCCTTCGGGGCCGCGGCTCTTGAAGATGTCTTCGATATTGGGCGCGCGCCGGCCATCGTCGCTGGTGCCGCCAGGTGGCAGCCACGGGTTGCGCGGGCCCTTCGGCTTGTCGCCGCCGCCCTGCGATCCGCCGGGGGTGTCGCCCGTGCCGCCATCATCCGATCCACCGCCCCAAGGGCTTTTCTTGCCCGCCATCGCGAGGGAAATCCTCTGTCCGAACCCGTCAAAAATTCTCATGCTGTTCCTTATAGGTGCGGTTCGGCGGAAAAACAGGGGTTGCCGCGCGCTTTTCGATGCTACAGCAGCCGCGCCCATGAGTTCGACCGATCCCAAAGCGCTGCTTCCCGACAGCCTTGCCGCCCGTGTTTCGACGCTGACCATCAAGGAAGGCAGGGCCATCGCCATCGTCGATGCCGCGGGCCTGGGCCAGCAGGAGCGCGACGATATCGAACGCGCGATCACCGATATCCTCGGCCAGCGCGAAGAGGTTTCCGAAACCCGCGTCGTGATGACCGCCGAACGCACGCAGCGGCGGATCATTGCGGTGGGCAGCGGCAAGGGCGGCGTCGGCAAATCGACGCTGACCGCCAATCTGGCGATTGCGCTGGCACGGCGCGGGCGCAAGGTCGGGCTGGTCGATGCCGATATCTACGGCCCTTCGCAGCCGGTCATCCTGGGCAATCAGGGTTCGAAGCCGGTGGCCCGCGACAAGAAACTGGAGCCTGTCGACAGCCCGGTGGGGATCCCCGTGCTGTCGATGGGCCATCTGGTCGAACCGGGGCGCGCGCTGGCTTGGCGCGGCCCGATGGCGGGCAATGCGCTGGCGCAGCTGATCGATGCGCATTGGGGCGATGTCGATACGCTGCTGGTCGACCTGCCGCCGGGTACGGGCGATGTGCAGCTGACCATGCTGCAGCGCTACAAGCCGATGGGCGCAGTGCTCGTCTCCACCCCGCAGGACCTTGCCCTGATCGATGCCGCCCGCGCGGGGCAGCTGTTCGACCAGGCGGAGGTGCCGGTGATCGGACTAATCGAGAACATGGCGGGCTATGCCTGCCCGCATTGCGGCGAGGTGTCCGACCCGTTCGGCAGGGGCGGGGTCGAAACCGCGGCCGGGCGGCTTGACCTGCCGTTCCTCGGGCGCATCCCGCTCGACCTCGCCATTCGCGAAGGCAGCGACCGCGGCCAGCCGCCCGCTTGCGGCGAAGATGCGCTCGCAGCGCCGTTTCACGAAATCGCCGCCAAGGTCGACGCGTGGATCCGCGCGCAGGGCTAGCCGCGCTGCCGGTTTCGCGGCGGCAGCTGCTGGCCGGGGCCGCAGTCGGCGGCGGGCTGGCGGTCGGCTGGTGGCTGTGGCCGCGCCGCTATTCCAGCCCGCTGGTCCCCGGACCGAACGAACACGGCTTCGGCGGTTGGCTCACCATTGCCGAAGACGGCGTGGTCACCGTGGCCCTGCCGCAGCTCGAGATGGGGCAGGGCGTGACCACCGTGCTGGCGCAGGTAGTGGCAGTCGAACTGGGTGCCGACTGGCGGCAGGTCGCGATCGAACCGGCACCGCCTGCAGGCCTGTTCGCCAACACTGCGCTCGCCGCGAAATGGGCGCCGCTGTGGTCGCGTCTGCCCGGCCTGGCCGATGATCCCGATGGCCTGCTGGCCGAACGCTTTGCGCGAAGCAACGCCTTCTGCGCCACGGCCGAAGGCCTTTCGCTCGCAGCCTATGAACAGCCGCTGCGCGCGGCCGCCGCGGCGGCCCGCGCGCTGCTCGCCATGGCGGCGGCAGAACGCTGGGGGGTGGGCTGGGAAGAATGCGAAGTCGCAGCGGGTCTCGTGCGCCACGGCGAACAGGAACTGGGCTTCGGCGAACTGGCCGCGCAGGCTGCCACGTTCGACCCGCCCGATCCGCCGCCGCTGCGGGTCGAACCTGCGAGCGAGGATCCGTCCCCGGCGGAGGCCGAATTGGCGCCCGCCTTCCCGCGGCTCGACTTGCCCGCCAAGGTCGACGGCAGCTTCCTGTTCGCCGGCGATATCCGCTTGCCGGGCATGGTCTACGCCTCGATCCGGCACGGGCCGCTGGGGAAGGCCGAACTGACTGCCTTCGACAAGGAAGCGGTGGCCGGCCTCAAGGGGCTGGTGGGGGTAGTGAAGTCCAAACGCTATCTCGCGGCAGTGGCCGAAAGCTGGTGGATTGCCGACCGCGCGCTTGCGGCGATGCGGCCGGTCTTCGCCGGGCCCGCGGCCGTCGAGAGCGCGGGTGCACTGCGCGCGCTCGATACCGCGCTGGCGGAGGGCGAGGGCGAGCGCATCGTGACAGAAGGGGATCCGGACGGCGCTCTCGCACGGCCCGATTATGCGCAGGATTATTCCGTCGCCCCGGCAGTTCACGCCGCGATCGAGACCGCCAGCGCGACGGCGCGCTTCGACGGCGGCAAGCTGGAATTGTGGATCGCCGCGCAGGCGGGTGAACTGACGCGCCGCGCGGCGGCCAAGGCAATCGGCATCTCGCCGCAGGACGTGGTGCTCTATCCCACTGCGGCGGGGGGCAGTTTCGACGCGCGGCTCGAACGGCGGCACGCGATCGAGGTTGCGCAGATCGCGCAGCAGATCGGCCGCCCGGTCCAGCTGACCTGGCCGCGCCAGCAGGAATTGCAGTTGGTGCCGGTGCGCACCCCCGTCAGCGCGCGGCTGGAGGCGGGCTTCGTCCCGGCGAGCGGCGGCCGCATCGCTGCCTGGCGCACGCGGCTGGCGATGCCCGCGACCATGCGCGAATTCGGCCACCGTCTGTTCGACAACAACACGCCCGAAGCGGCGATGGAACACGCTGCGGGCGAGGCCGATGCGCTGGCCTGCGAGGGCGCGGTCCCGCCCTATGGAATCGCGCATGTCGCAGTCGACCACCTCCCGGTGACGCTGCCCTTCCCGACCGGGCCGATGCGCGGCAGTGCCGCGGCGTACACCGCGTTCTTCACCGAGAGCTTCATCGACGAACTGGCCGAACGCGCCGGGCGCGACCCGTTCCTCTACCGCATCGAGATGCTGGGGCAGACGCCGCGGATGGCCGATTGCCTGCGCCGCGCGACGCGGCTGGCCGGCTGGGACGGCGGGCGCCGCGGCACTGGTCAGGGACTGGCGATGGTGCGTATGGGCGGACCCGGCGATGGGGGCGGGCGCATCGCCTGCGTGGCGCAGGCCGCGCTGGGCGAAGGCGGGCTGCGCGTGACTCGGCTGCATGCAGCGGTTGATATCGGGCGGATCGTCAATCACGACATTGCGCGCCAGCAGATCGAAGGCGGGCTGATCTTCGGCCTGTCGCTCGCCACCGGGTCGAGCGTGGCCTATGAGGATGGCCGGCCCGTCCCCGCGCGCCTTGCGGGGCTGAGCTTGCCGACGCTGGCCGATTGCCCCGAGATCGTCATCGAATTCCTCGCCAGCGACGCACCCGCGTTCGATCCCGGCGAACTGGGCGTCGCTGTGGCGCCGCCCGCCATCGCGAATGCGCTTTACTCCGCGACAGGAGTGCGCTTTCGCCGTCTGCCATTGCTTTCGGAGGGCCTATGACCTGGCAAGAACAATCGCTTCCCGCCGACCACCCCGCAGTCAAGTCGGGCGGCGTCGGGGTGCTGCTCGTCAATCTCGGCACGCCCGATGCGCCCGAGAAGGGGCCGGTCAAACGCTATCTCGCGGAATTCCTTTCGGACCGGCGGGTGGTCGAAATCCCGGCAATCGCCTGGCAACCGATCCTGCGCGGCATCATTCTCAACACGCGGCCGAAGAAAAGCGCGCATGCCTATCGCCAAGTGTGGACCGAGGAAGGCTCGCCGCTGGCGGTGATCACGCGCGACCAGGCGGCCGCAATGCAGCAGCGGCTGGGCGACGAGGTGAAGGTCGACTGGGCGATGCGATACGGCACCCCGTCGATCCCCGAGCGGATCGAGGCGTTGATGGCGGCCGGGTGCGAACGGATCCTGCTGGCTCCGCTCTACCCCCAGTACTCGGGTGCGACCACGGCCACCGTTGTGGACAAGGCTGCGGACAAGCTGCGGGAAATGCGTTGGCAAGCCTCACTGCGGACCCTGCCGCCCTATCATGACGACCCGGCCTATATCGATGCGCTGGCGAGCGATCTCTCGCGCCAGATCGATGCGCTCGATTTCGCGCCCGAAGTGCTGCTGCTGAGCTTCCACGGCATGCCGCAGCGCACGCTCGAACTCGGCGATCCCTATCACTGCCACTGCCAGAAGACCTCGCGCCTGCTGCAGGAGCGGCTGGCGCGGCCGGGGCTCCGTTTCCGCACCACTTTCCAGTCGCGCTTCGGGCCGGCCAAGTGGCTGGCCCCTGCGACCGACGATACGCTGGAAGAAGAAGCGCGGGCCGGGACCAAGCGGCTGGCGATCGCTGCGCCGGGCTTTTCGGCCGACTGCCTCGAGACGCTCGAAGAGCTGGCCATCCAGGGCTGTGAGCAGTTCACCGAGGCCGGCGGAGAGCGGTTTGCCGCGCTGTCCTGCCTCAATACTTCCGACGCCGGACTGGCCATGCTGGAGACGCTTTTGCGCCGTGAATTGATGGGGTGGATTCGCGCCTGAAAATTACTTACAACGAAGTAAGTTTTAAGGAGCTACCTAATGGCCACGCTTGCCCCGCACCAACCTGCCGAGACCGCGCCGTCGCATTGGCAGGAAGGCAATCCCAGCGAAGATGCGCTCGCGCACATCCCGGGCGAGGGGGGGTGGCCGATCGTCGGCAACACCTTCAAGATGCTGGCCGACCCGCATGGCCAGACGCGGCGCATGGTCGAGAAATACGGCCGCGTGTACAAGAACCGGGCCTTCGGTGGCTGGAACGTGGCGCTGATCGGGGCCGAGGCCAACGAGATGCTGCTGATGAACCGCGACAAGATCTTCAGCTCCGAACAGGGCTGGGGGCCGATTCTCGACAAGCTGTTCCCGCGCGGGCTGATGTTGCTCGATTTCGACCATCACCGCGCCGATCGCCGCGCGCTGTCGATCGCCTTCAAGCCCGGCCCGATGCGGCATTATGCGGACGCGCTGAACCGCGGCATCGCCAAGCGGGTCGAGGAATGGGGCGGCGATGGCTCGGGGGCGCAACTGCTCTTCTATCCGTCGATCAAGGAACTGACGCTCGACCTGGCGGCCGACAGCTTCATCGGCATTCCGTGGGGCCCCGAGGCGGACCGGATCAACACCGCCTTTGTCGACATGGTCCAGGCCAGCGTGGCGCCGGTGCGCAAGCCGCTGCCGTTCACGCAGATGAAGCGCGGCGTCGATGGCCGTGCCTATCTGGTCGACTATTTCACGCGCGAAACGCATCGCCGCCGCGCCGAGGGCGGCGGGCAGGACATGTTCAGCCAGTTCGCCACCGCCGAATATGACGATGGCAGCCTGATGCCGGTCGACGAAGTGGTCGATCACATGAACTTCCTGATGATGGCCGCGCACGACACCATCACCTCCAGCGCCACCTCGCTGCTGTGGCTGCTCGCCAAGCATCCCGAATGGCAGGACCGGCTGCGCGACGAAATCGCCGCGGTCACCGGGGGCAGCGATGCCAGCGGCCGCCCGCGCGATCTCGAGTATGACGATCTGGGCAAGCTCGACCTGACCGAAATGGCGTTCAAGGAAGCGCTGCGGTTCGTGCCGCCGGTGCCCTCGATGCCGCGCCGCGCGCTCAAATCCTTCGAATACGGTGGCTACCGCATCCCCGCCGGGGCCCATGTCGGGATTAACATCCACTACACGCATCACGACGAGGAACACTGGGAGGATCCCTACACCTTCGACCCGATGCGCTTTACGCCCGAGCAGGTGAAGGCCCGGCACAAATACGCCTGGGTGCCCTTCGGCGGCGGGGCGCATATGTGCCTGGGACTGCACTTCGCCTACATGCAGGTGAAGATCCTGCTGGCGCAGATGCTGCCGCGCTACCGTATCGAATTGGCGGCGGGCGATCCCGAATGGCAGGCATGGCCGATCCCCAAGCCCAAGGACGGGTTGAAGCTCAGGCTCACCGCCATCTGATTCGGTTTTTGTCGGGCATCCTCGCTCGCGCGACCTGACGGTCGCGTCGCTGTGGGCGGCCAGTCGGCCTTGCCTCGCCTGCGGCGCGGGGATTCTCGCCCAGCGATCGAGTATGCTAGCCCCGGCCCGGAATGAGGGCCGGCAAGGGCGGAAGCGAAGTCGAAGACACAGCTGGCCAGAGGCCACCTGCATGCCCGCCCGCAGGGGCCCGCAGCGAAGCGGAGGAACAGCCCCGAGGACGCACCGACGGATGTCGGTGCGCAACCGGAACATCATTTCAGAAATCGATGGCGATGCCGTCTTTCACCCAGTCGCCATAGCGCGTCGGGCTGAGGTCCTCGTCATTGCTGCCCTTCCTGGGCGCAGGCGGGGCATCGTTGGTCCAGTGAGCGGGCTTCTTGAACCCTTCGGGGCGGGTGGTTGCGCGTTTCGGCATGCCGCCAACATGATGCCGCTGGCGGCTTTGTGCAAGTGGGGGTAGGGGCTGGCCCCCATGGCCCAACCTACCGGTATCCACGCCCGCCGCGCTGCGCTGCGCCTGCTCGATGCAGTGCTTCGCCAGGGCGAAACGCTCGACATCGCCTTCAACGGCGCGACCCGCGACATCCGCAAGTTCGAGGACAAGGCGCTGGCGCGGGCCATTGCCAGCGAAGTCCTGCGCTGGCTGGTCGATCTCGACGCGCTGATCGACAGCGCGACCAAGAAGCCGCTGCCGCATGATGCCAAGGCGCGCATGGTCCTGCGGATGATGCTGGCGCAATGGCTGCGGCTGGACACCCCGCCGCACGCGGTGCTGGCAACCGGGCTCGACTTGCTCGCCGGGGGGCAGCGCCGGCTGGCGCATGGCGTATTCTCTACTCTGACCAAGCGCGGCGACACGCTGCCTGACGCCCCGACGCTGCCCGAGCCAGTCGCTATGCGCTGGGGCGAGCGGGCCCCCGCGATCGCCGCCGGCCTGGCCGAACCGCCCCCGCTCGATCTCACACTGCGCTATCCTGCGGACACCGCGCAGTGGGCCGTACAGCTTTCCGCCGACAGCCTGATGCCCGGGCATTTGCGCCTGCCGCGCGGAGCCAATGTCGAAAAACTGCCCGGCTTTGGCGAAGGGGCCTGGTGGGTACAGGATATTGCTGCTTCGCTGCCCGCACGGCTGCTGGGCCCGGGCGAGGGGCGCCACGTGCTCGACCTGTGCGCAGCGCCGGGTGGCAAGACGCTGCAACTGGCCGCGCAGGGCTGGCAGGTGACCGCGCTCGACATATCGAAACGCCGGCTCGACCTGCTCAAGGCCAATCTCAAGCGCACGGGTCTGAAGGCGGGCGCCGTCCGCGCCGATGCGCTCAAGTGGGAACCGAAGCACACATTCGATGCGATCCTGCTCGATGCGCCCTGCACGGCGACCGGGACCGCGCGGCGTCATCCCGATGTGCTGCACCGCATCGGCTCGCAGACCATCGAGCAGATGGCACAATTGCAGGCCGCCCTGCTTCAGCGCGCGCAAGGCTGGCTCAAGCCGGGCGGGACGCTGGTCTATGCAACCTGCTCGCTCGAACGCGCGGAGGGCGAAGACCAGGCCGGCGCCGTCTCGCTCACCCCCGATCCGATAACCCGTGATGGTTTGCCGCAGGGCGTCGAGCCGGGCAGCGCGGGCTGGCTGCGCACCGACCCCGGCATGCTTGAAGAGCATGGCGGTCTCGACGGCTTCTTCATCGCGCGATGGCGACGGGACCTCTGATCAGCGGGCGATGAAGTCCCGCAGCTGCGCAATCGCGAAATCGGGATCGGTCATCAACACATAGTGGGCCGCCGTATCGCTTGCCGCCAGTTCGATATCGCCCGCAGCATCGAGCCGCTCGGCAAGGGCTGCCGCCCCGGCGAAGGCGGTCTTGGGATCGCGCTTTGCGTGCAGCACCAGCGTCGGCGGGATTCGTTCGGGCAGACGGCCCAGCTCTGCGGGTGCTTCATAGGTCGGGAACCCGCCGGGCAACAGGTGCCGCGGCAGCGGGCTGGCGAACAGCAGGCCGGCTTCTTCGCTCTCGATCATTTCCTCTGTCAGATCGGCGCGGCGGTTGTTCTCCGACCGGCTGATCAGGCTCACCAGCGGGATCGACGAACCGAACTGCGGGAAAGCGGCGAAGGTCTGCTGGACGCGCCCCAGCTCGGCCTGCGCGTGCTCCAGCCATGCCGCGTCGCCGCGGTGCAGGCCCGCGATGATAAAGGGCAACATCGCCCGCGTCCGGGGAAAGTCGATCAATGCGGCGAGCAGGTATTTCGGCTTCGGCCCAAGCGGCTCCGACAGTTCGGGATCCGCAAGCAGGGCTGCCAGCGCCTCGTCGAGCGGCTGGTCGAAATAGCGGCTGCAGTCAGGCCGCTCATCGCAATCGCGCAGCACCTGCCGCCCGACCGCATCGGTCACTTCTGAACGCCGGCTGAGGTCGTGGCGCAGATCGTCGTCGGCGGGGACGAGCGAGTCGAGGATCACACCGTCGAGCCGCTCGGGCGGGGCGACTGCCAGCGTGCGCAAGATCAGCTGCGTGCCGTAGGAGACGCCGTAGAGATACCGGCGCGTGTCACCGCCATGGCGGTCCATCAGCAGGCTCACGTCGCGCGCTGCATTGCCGATCGTGAAAGCCTGCGTGCGCTGCGGATCGGCATGCAACGCGCCGATGCAGCTGCCCCATTCCGCACCCTCCAGCGCCATGCCGCCGGCGCTGTCTGCGCTTTCCTCGGACGGGCACAGCCGCGTGGACAGGCCGGTCCCGCGGTGATCGGGCACGATCAGGTCGAAGCCGGGCGCTGCCGCGCGCAGCGTGTCGATGAAGGGGTAGAAGGACGCGCCCGATTCCCCCGGTCCGCCGGCGATCAGCCATAGCTCACCGGTCGCAGCCCCGCGTGCCGGGAACTTGCGGACGAACAGATCGATGGTGCCCGTTTCGGGCGCGCCGTGATCGAGCGGGACGGCCGGTTGCGCGCATTGCGTGTCACCAAGTGCTGGAAGCGCGCCGGCGTCAGCGCAGGGGGTGAACCCGGGCCGCTCTGCGGGTTCGCCCGCGGCTGCCGGAGTGGCCGCGGCAAGCGACAGGACTGCGCAGGCGGCAAGCAAGGATATGATCGGTGACATGCTAAGCTCCGGCAATATCGGGGAAACCGACGGCTAGGCGCCATCCTTCCCCCGGGCAATGGAACCCGCCCGCCGCTTCGTCGAAGTGCTGCCTCCTATCGACCGCCGACAGCTTCGGCGAGCAGCAGCCCCGACATATAGGCCGCCTCGACCCGCGGACCGATGAGCCAGTCGCCGCAGACGCCGATCCGCTGTTCTGCATCCCACAACGCCTCTTCGCCAGCCGTGCCCGACCTGGCAAAGCGCCAGCGATGGGCGGTTGCGCCCAATTGGCGTGGAAGCGGGCCGCCATTGGCTTCGGCCAGTTCGGCCAGCAGCGCGGCTGCGACCGTTTCCGCGTTGTCTTCAAGATGCGCGCGCGACCATTCGGGCGAGGCCTGGACGACCCAGCATTCCTCGTTTGCGCGCCCGGGCTTGGCATTGTTGCGCGCGGCCCAGCCGATCGGGCCGCGCTGGCGCAGCGTGTCCTGCACCAGCGCCAGCGGTGCCTCGAACCCGGCCATCAGCGTCCAGCATGGGTCCGAAGCGGTTTGATCGGCGAGCGTAGCCATGGCCGGGGCATGCGGCTGCAGCAGTGGGCCGGCCTGCTCCGCCGGCACCGCGACGAGCACTGCGTCGAAACGCGCATCCGGCGCGCCTTCGCCGTCGATCTGCCAGCCCTCGCCATCGCGCACGAGCTGTTCGATCCGCGTCCCGAATTGCACGCCGAGCTCACCGGCCATCGCCTTGAGCGGCGCATTCATCGCGGGCGTGCCGACCCAGGCGTCATCGCCTGCGGCGGCCCAGCGCGCGGCCACGCCGGCGGCTTCCCAATGCGCAACCTGCTCGACGAAGCGCGGGTCGCGCGCGGTGAAATACTGCGCGCCGTGGTCGAAATGCAGCGTGGTGCCGCCGTATTCCATGCGCCGCGTCGCCATCCGCCCGCCGGGTCCGCGGCCCTTGTCGAACAATCGGACCTCGTGCCCCAGCCGGGAGAGCCGCTGGCCGCAGCTCATCCCGGCCATACCGGCACCGACGATCGCGATCCGCATCGCGCCGCCCGCGTCAGGCATCGGCCTTGAGATACTTCTGGAAGCTCTTGCGCAGCTTCATCAGCTTGGGCGGGATCACTGCCTGGCAATAGGGATTGCGCTGGCCTTCGCCTTCCCAATATTCCTGGTGGTAATCTTCGGCCGGATACCACTGACCGCTCTCGATCGTGGTCACCGCCTGCTGCCCGGGATGATCGTCGTTCCAGCGCCCGATCGCCGCGCGCGCTTCGTCTTCCTGCCCGTCGAGCGGAAAGATCGCGCTGCGGTACTGCGTGCCGACATCGTTGCCCTGCCGGTTCAGCTGGGTCGGATCATGCGTCCCCAGGAAGACATCGTAGAGCTGGCCCAGCGTGATCTGCGCATCGTCGAAGGTCACGCGTACGCCTTCGGCATGGCCGGTGTTGCCGGTGCAGACCTCCTTGTAGGTCGGATCGGGCTTGTCCCCTCCGATATAGCCGCTTTCCACCTTACTGACGCCGATAACGTCCTTCATCACCGCTTCGGTGCACCAGAAGCATCCACCGGCTACGATCGCCTGTTGTTGAGCCATACTCGTCAATCTCCTTGTGCTCCGCAGATAGGAAGCCGTCTTCGCCTTGTCATCCATCGGCGGCAGGTCCAGAACACTGCCGGATGAATTGAGGAGGATTTTCCATGCGTCTTATGCTGACTGCCGCCGTTGCCGCTCTTGTCGCGTCACCGCTCGCCGCCGACAACCACGCCGCCGATCTCGAAACCGTGCTGGCAGCCGACATGCGCGATGACGACCGCGCGCGCGACCAGTACCGCAACCCCGCCGAAACGCTCGAATTCTTCCAGGTCGCGCCCGGCATGACCGTGGCCGAATACGGTCCGGGCGGCGGCTGGTACACGCGCGTGCTGGCGCCCTATCTGCACTCCTCGGGCAAATATATCGCCTTCGATCAGGACAGCGACGGCCGGACCTACAACAGCCGAGCGCAGGAAGCGCGCGCCAAGGGCTGGACCGAACGGTTCAAGGCCGAAGTCGCCGAAATGACCGGGGTCGAAGCTGACAGCGTCACTGCATTCGAGATCGACGAGATGCCCGAAGACCTCGCCGGCACGGTCGACCGCGTGCTGATCTTCCGCTCGATGCACGGGCTGAACATGGGCAATGCGGCCGACGATGTGCTCAAGGCCGCGCGCACGATGCTCAAGGATGACGGCATGGTCGGCGTGGTCCAGCACCGCGCGCCCGAAGGCGCAAGCTACGACGATTACGGTGCGCGCCAGCGCGGCTACATGCGCAAGCAGGATGTCGTCGCGATCTTCGCCGCCAACGGCTTCGAACTGGCCGGTGAGAGCGAGATCAACGCCAATCCGAACGACCCTGCGAACTGGGAAGGCGGCGTGTGGACGCTGCCGCCGGTGCTGCGTTACGGCGACCAGGACCGCGCGAAATACGAAGCGATCGGCGAAAGCGACCGCATGACGCTGCTGTTCCGCAAGGCGCAGTAACCATTGTCTGGACGGCGGCGGCTGCCTATCTCGCGCGCATGAGAAAGCTGTCCGTCGCCGTCCTGCAATTGCCGCTCGCCCGCCCCGAGCCGGCCGACAACATCGCTGCCGTGTCCGCGCTGGTGGAAGAAGCCGCGGGCAAGGGTGCGCAGGTCATCCTGCCGCCCGAACTGTTCGCGGGCGAGTATTTCTGCCGCATGGAAGAGGAAGAGCTGTTCGACCTCGCGCATCCCACGCTCGAAAGCCCGAGCGTGCAGGCGATGCAGGAACTGGCGGGAAAGCTCGGCGTGGCGATCCCGACCAGCTTCTTCGAACGCGACGGTCACCATTATTACAACACGCTGGCCATGATCGGCCCCGATGGCGCCATCATGGGGACTTACCGCAAGAGCCACATTCCCGACGGCCCGGGCTACGAAGAGAAGTACTATTTCCGCCCGGGCAATGACGGGTTCAAGGTGTGGGACGTGTTCGGCACGCGCATCGGCGTGGGGATCTGCTGGGACCAGTGGTATCCAGAATGCGCGCGGGTGATGGCACTCAAGGGTGCCGAAGTGCTGTTCTATCCCACCGCCATCGGCTCCGAACCCTATGACGCCGATCTCGACACCAGCCGCATGTGGCGCCGCGCGATGATCGGTCATGCGGTGTCCAACTGCATGCCCGTCTGCGCGGCCAACCGGATCGGGCACGAAGGCCCCGCCGATCGCCAGCAGAGCTTCTATGGCCACAGTTTCATCAGCGACGAATGGGGCGATCTGGTCGCGGAATTCGGCGGGTCGAGCGAAGGCGTGCTGACCGCCACGCTCGATCTCGACCGCGCGCGCAAGCACCGCGCCGGCATGGGCTTCTTCCGCGACCGGCGGCCGCAGCTCTACGGGCGCATCAGCGAGGATATCTGAGCTTGGCCGCGGGCATCGACCAGACACGGCTCGATGCCCTGTTCACGGCCGCGCTCGAAGCCGCGATCGCCCGGATCGAAAAGGACGGGACGTTCTTCCCGCTGGTGTTCGAACTGCGCGCCAATGGCGTTATCCAGAACGTCGCGGTGCTCGATACCGGCGCAACCGAGGGCGCGCAGAAGGTCATCGACCGGCTGGTCCAGGTGCTCCGCCCCCGCGCTGCCGGTCAAACCATCCAGGCCGCCGCCATCGTGCTGTTCCGCAGCGCCGAGCCGGCGATCGAGGTGCGGTTGCGGGCGGCGAATTATTCGCGGGACGTGACCGCGCCTTTCACGCTCGCGACCAGCGGCGTGTTCCGCCGCAGGCGCAAGCTGACGCTGGGCGAATTCACCACCCGCGAAGCTGCGAACGAGCTGTTCTAGCCGCCCGCAAGCTCCTTCAGCACGATGCTCCAATGGTCGAGTCCGGCATAGAAGGCCTCGACCCGCATCCGTTCGTTAAGGCCATGCGCATAGATGTCCTGCGGCCGGCTCGCGCCAGCGCCGATGGCCACCGTGTCGTAGCCCAGCGCGCGGTAATGCATGCCGTCGGTCCCGCCCGAAGACATGGTCGGGATCATCGGGATCGCTTTGCCGAAGCGGGTTGCAAGCGATTTCGCCAGCGCTGCACGGACCTCGTCGGGGAACGCGCTCATGGGGCTTTCGGTCGCCTCTTCGCGCTGTGTCACGGTGATCGCTTCATTGTCGATTGCCGTTTCCAGCGCGGCCTTGACCGATTCCACCCCTTCGCCGGGGAAGACCCGGCAGTTGACTGCGGCGCTGGCCGATTGCGGCAACGCGTTCTCGGCATGACCTGCATCGAGCATAGTCGCCACACAGGTCGTGCGCAGCGTGCCGACATAGCCCGGATCGGCGCTGATCAGCGCGATTGCCTCGTCATCGGCGGGATCGGCGGCAAATGTCCGCATGGCTGCGCCAAGTTCGCCCGGAATGCTCTGACCCAGCGCGCCGAAATAGCTGCGCGTCAACTCGCTTTCGCGCACCGGAAAGCGAAGCTGCTCGATCCGCGTTAATGCGCCCGCGAGGTCATAGATTGCATTCTCGCTGCGCGGACGCGAGGAATGCCCGCCGGGATTGGTCGCGGTTACATCGAAGGTGACATAGGTCTTCTCGGCCAGCTGCACCTGCTGCGCGAGCGGGGCGAAATCGTCCGCCAGGCCGATGCCCCCGGCATCTGAATTGAGCACATAGGCGGGATCGACATTGTCGGCGACCCAACGGGCCTGCGCGCGGGTGGAAACCATGCCGGTTTCCTCGTCACCCGAGAAAACCAGGTAGAGATCGCGGTTTGGCAGCCAGCCCTCTTCCTTCAGCCGGATGAAAGTGCCGGTGAGGTTGGCGACGCCGTATTTGTTGTCCTGCGTCCCGCGGCCGAAGAAATAGCCTTCGTCCTCGACCAGCGTGAAGGGGTCGCGCTCCCAGTCCTCGGGCAGGGCGTCGACCCCGTCCATATGCGCGAGCATGACGATCGGCTTCGCGCCGGCGGACCCGTCACCGCGGTAGCGCACGACCAGCCCCTGCGTCGGATCGCCGTCACTGTCGTAATCGGTGACCAGCAAATCCTCCTCGGCAAAGCCCGCGGCCGCCAGCCGGCCGGTAAGATAGGCGACCATGTCGTCCATCTGGCCGTGACCTGCTGCCGTGCGGAAGGCGATGATATCGCGGTAGATGTCGTAAACCCGCTGCTCATGCGCGGTCAGCGCGCGCGGCGCGTGATCGTCGGCGGCGGCCTGCCCCGCCATGGCCAGCGCACCCGCTGCCAGAATCGCCTTGATCTTCATTCGCCTGCCGCTCCCGTTTGGTACTTGTCGGCAGCGAGGCTAGGGCGGGGGCATGGGCGACGCAAGCGAGCATCGATATCTGGTCGCGCTGGGCTCCAGCCGCCGGGTGCCGGGGCTGGGCGCGCCGCGCGCGGTGCTGGCGGGGGCGGTGGCGGCGCTGGCCCGAAGCGGCTGGGAGGTCGAGGCGGTTGCACGCGTGATCGAGAGTGCCCCGGTCGGCCCGTCGCTGCGGCGCTATGCCAATGGCGCAGCGATCATCGCGGGCGGTCGCGCGCCGCTGGCCGCGCTGGCGAGCCTGCAGGCGATCGAACGCGTTTTCGGGCGCGACCGGCGCGGGCAGCGCTGGCGCTCGCGCACGCTCGATCTCGATATCGTGCTGTGGAGCGGGGGAACATGGTACGGCCCGCGCCTGGCGATCCCGCACCCCCTGTTCCGGCAGCGCGACTTCGTCCTGCGCCCGGCGGCGCAAATCGCGCCCGACTGGCGCGATCCGGTCTCCGGCCTGACGCTGCGCCAGCTGGCGGCACGCGCCGTACGGCGGCGCTGACAGGATTGCCGCAACACCGGCTTGACCACCTGCGACAGCGCCCCTAGGTGGCACGCCGTGGTCGGGCCGTTAGCTCAGTCGGTAGAGCAACTGACTTTTAATCAGTAGGTCGCTGGTTCGAACCCAGCACGGCTCACCACCTTGAATTCCGCCCCGAGGCCGGTGCGCCGGCACCCCTAGTCCGGAGCCGTCATCCATGAAAACCCGCGCCGCAGTCGCCTTCGCCCCCAAGCAGCCGCTCGAAATCGTCGAGCTCGACCTGGAAGGGCCCAAGGCGGGCGAGGTGCTGGTCGAGATCATGGCCACCGGCATCTGCCATACCGATGCCTACACGCTCGACGGGCTCGATTCCGAAGGTCTTTTCCCCAGCGTGCTGGGCCACGAAGGCGCGGGCATCGTGCGCGAAGTCGGCGCGGGCGTGACCAGCGTGCAGCCGGGCGATCACGTGATCCCGCTCTACACGCCCGAGTGCCGCCAGTGTAAATCGTGCCTCAGCGGCAAGACCAATCTGTGCACCGCGATCCGCGCGACCCAGGGCAAGGGGCTGATGCCCGACGGGACCACGCGCTTTTCCTACAAGGGCGAGCCGATCTACCATTACATGGGCTGCTCGACCTTTTCGAACTTCACCGTGCTGCCCGAAATCGCGGTGGCCAAGATCCGCGAAGACGCGCCGTTCAAGACCAGCTGCTATGTCGGCTGCGGCGTCACCACCGGCGTCGGCGCAGTGACCAATACCGCCAAGGTGCAGGTGGGCGACAATGTCGTCGTGTTCGGCCTCGGCGGGATCGGCCTCAACGTGATCCAGGGCGCGCGGTTGTCGGGTGCGGGCATGATCATCGGGATCGACATCAACCCTGACCGCGAGGAATGGGGCTGCAAGTTCGGCATGACCCACTTCCTCAACACCAAGGGCATGAGCCGCGACGAGGTCGTCGCGAAGGTGGTCGAAATGACCGATGGCGGCGCCGATTACACCTTCGACTGCACCGGCAATACCGAGGTCATGCGCACCGCGCTCGAGGCCTGCCATCGCGGCTGGGGCACCAGCATCGTCATCGGCGTGGCCGAAGCGGGCAAGGAAATCGCCACCCGCCCGTTCCAGCTGGTGACCGGGCGCAACTGGCGCGGCACTGCCTTTGGCGGCGCGCGCGGGCGCACCGATGTGCCCAAGATCGTCGACTGGTACATGGACGGCAAGATCGAGATCGACCCGATGATCACCCATGTCCTGTCGCTCGAGGAAATCAACAAGGGCTTCGACCTGATGCATGCCGGCGAAAGCATCCGCAGCGTGGTGGTATTCTGATGGCCGGCAAGATTTACCCCGATGCCGCAGCGGCGCTCGACGGCGTGCTGCGCGACGATATGCTCATCGCCAGCGGCGGCTTCGGCCTGTGCGGCATTCCCGAACGCCTGCTGACCGCGATCCGCGACAGCGGCGTGAAGGGGCTGACCTTCGCCAGCAACAATGCGGGCATCGACAATGAAGGCATCGGCATGCTGCTGCGCACGCAGCAGGTGAGGAAAATGATCTCCTCCTATGTCGGCGAGAACAAGGAATTCGAACGCCAGTTTCTTTCGGGCGAGCTCGAGGTCGAGTTCTGCCCGCAGGGCACGCTCGCCGAACGCATGCGCGCCGGCGGTGCGGGCATTCGCGGCTTCTACACCAAGACCGGCGTCGGCACGCAGGTCGCCGAAGGCAAGGAAGTGAAGACCTTCGACGGTGAGGACTACATCCTCGAACGCGGCATCTTCGCCGACCTCGCCATCGTCAAGGCATGGAAGGCGGATGAAACCGGCAACCTCGTGTTCCGCAAGACCGCGCGCAATTTCAACCAGCCCGCGGCCACCTGCGGCAAGGTCTGCGTGGTCGAGGTCGAAGAGATCGTGCCCACCGGCAGCCTCGACCCCGACTGCATCCACCTGCCGGGCGTCTACGTCCAGCGGATGATCGTGGGCGCGCCCTACGACAAGAAGATCGAATTCGAGACCACGCGCGAAAGGGAGAGCGCCTGATGCCCCAGGAAGCAGCAGGCTGGGACCGCAACCAGATGGCGGCGCGCGCCGCGCAGGAATTGCGCGACGGCTATTACGTCAATCTGGGCATCGGTATTCCGACGCTGGTCGCCAACCACATTCCGCAAGGCATGCATGTCACGCTGCAGAGCGAGAACGGCATGCTTGGCATCGGGCCGTTTCCTTACCCCGACGAGGTTGATGCCGACCTGATCAATGCGGGCAAGCAGACCATCAGCGAACTGCCGCACAGCGCCTATTTCGACAGCGCGGCCAGCTTCGCGATGATCCGCGGCGGGCATATTGACCTGACCGTGCTGGGCGCGATGGAAGTGGCCCAGGACGGCGACATCGCCAACTGGATGATCCCGGGCAAGATGATCAAGGGCATGGGCGGCGCCATGGATCTGGTCGCGGGCGTCAAGCAGATCATCGTGGTGATGGATCACACCGCCAAGGACGGCAGCCCCAAGTTCATTCCCGAATGCACGCTGCCGCTGACCGGGCAGAACGTGGTCGACATGATCGTCACCAATCTGGCGGTGTTCCAGCGGCCCGACCATGGCAGTGCCTTCCGGCTGGTCGAACTGGCGCCGGGCGTGACGGCGGACGAAATCGCCGAGAAGACGACCGCGAAATACGAGGTCGCGCTATGACCACTGCGGGCGCGCTCGAGACGGTATCGGAAAATTGCAGCCATGGCGGCGTGCAGGGCGTCTACCGTCATGCCTCGGCCAGCACCGGCACGCAGATGACCTTCTCCGTCTTCGTCCCGCCACATGAAGACGGCGCGAAGCTGCCCGTGCTGTGGTTCCTGTCGGGGCTGACCTGCACCCACGCCAATGTCACCGAGAAGGGCGAATTCCGCGCTGCCTGCGCCGAGCACGGGGTCATCTTCGTCGCGCCCGATACTTCGCCCCGCGGTGAGGACGTGCCCGATGACGAGGCCTATGATTTCGGGCAGGGCGCGGGCTTCTATGTCGATGCGACGCAGGCACCCTGGGCGCAGCATTTCCGGATGCGTAGCTATATCGAACAGGAACTGCCCGCGCTTCTGGCCGAGCATTTCCCCGCGGACATGCAGCGGCAGGCGATCAGCGGCCATTCGATGGGCGGCCACGGCGCGCTGACCATCGGCCTGCGCAATCCCGACCGCTTCCGTTCGATCAGCGCCTTCTCGCCGATCGTCAGCCCGCTGAACTGCCCATGGGGCGACAAGGCGCTGGGCGGCTATCTGGGCGATGATCGCAGCGACTGGCGCGAATACGATGCCTGCGCGCTGATCGCAGACGGTGCGCGCCATGCGAACCTGTTGGTCGACCAGGGCACTGCGGACAATTTCCTCGAGGAACAGCTCAAGACCGATCTGCTGGTCGATGCCTGCAAATCGGCAGGCATGAAGGCGGATATCCGCATGCAGCCCGGCTACGACCACTCCTATTACTTCATCTCGACCTTCCTGGCCGAGCATGTCGGCTGGCACGCGCGCCAGTTGCAGGGCTGAACGCTTGGCGGGATAGATTTGCGTCAGCCATGCGTTAGGGCAGCATGATCCTCGATACTCCCTGGCCCGATATCATCGCCCGCGGCGTGCTGCTGGCAATTGCCGCCATCATCTGGGTGGTGGTGCTGATCCGCCTCAACGGGCTGCGCTCGCTGTCCAAGATGACCAATTTCGACTTCGTGATGACGATCGCGCTGGGCAGCCTAGTCGCGGGCGCGGCTCAGGCAAGCGACTGGAAAGCCTTCGCGCAGGCCATGGTCGCGATGGCGGGCCTGTTCGTCGTCCAGGCGGCGTCGGCGCGGCTGCGCAAGACCTCCGACAGTGTCGAGGACCTGATGCAGAACGATCCGGTCTTCCTGATGCGCGACGGCAAGTTCTGTGACGATGCGCTGACATACACGCGCGTCGCCAAGAGCGATCTGATCGCCAAGCTGCGCGAAGCCAATGTACTCGATTACGGGCAGGTTCGCGCCGTAGTGCTCGAGACCACCGGCGACGTGTCGGTGCTGCACGGCGACCATCTCGAGGAGACGATCGTCGAGAATGTGAAGCGCGTCTAGCGGCGGTCGAGCCAGCGGGCGAATGCGACCCCGCCGGTGATCAGGAACGGCACCAGCACCAGGCTGAGCACGACCTTGGCGATGATCTGCCCGATCAGCAGGTTGGTGATGGCGAACTGGCCATAGAATGCCAGCGTGATGAAAATCACCGAATCGATAGCCTGGCTCAGCGCCGAGGCAATCGCCCCGCGTGCCATCAGCGAGAGTGTCGAAGCGCCTTCGGCCGATCCGCGGAGCCGCGAGAAAATCCAGACGTTGAGCAGCAGCGACACGATGTAGGCGGCCGGGCCTGCCAGCCAAATCCGCCAAAGAGTTGAGTGAACGCGCTCAAATGCGGCTAAATCCTCTAGGCGATCGGGATTAGAAAGCATCTCAGGTGACGCTGGAAGGTGTAGGACGAGTTGCATCAGTCCCGACGCGAGCAGCAGCGGCACGAACCCCCACCAGACGATCCGGTTGGCCAGCTTCTCTCCGTAAAGCTGTGCGATCGTGCTCGAGATGACGACCAGCAGGAGGAAGGCGAAAATGCCCGATTCGACTGCCAGTTCGGTCGGCCACAGCTGTACCTGCTTGAAGGCCAGCACGCCGGCCAGCACGGTCATCCCGCCATAGAGCAGCGTGTATACGAACAGCCCCAGCGGCATGGCGGCAGCGGCGAGACGGGTCTCGTTGGCGGGGTGGGTCATCTCTCGGCCTCGACAAGTTTCGTGGACGGCGAGGCCGTCGGCGGGCCCTGAAAATTGACTAATGCGGCGGCGCACGCAAGACAGCGCCCGATTTCATCCGCAACTTGTCCTCCAGCCAAAGGGAAAGCGATGGCGCCTATCCTGATTAATCTCGTCGGTATCGTGGCGATCCTGCTGATCGCCTTCCTCCTTTCGACGGGCAAGAAACGCATCAGCCTGCGCGTCGTCGGGGCGACCTTCGCGCTGCAGGCGCTGATGGCGCTGCTGGTGCTGCGCACCCCGTGGGGTGTGCAATTGATCCAGGCGCTGTCGAACGGGGTCATTGCCCTGCTCGACTATTCGAAGGTCGGGATCGAGGCGATCTTCGGGCCAATGGGCGCCAATCCCTTCACCAACACCTTCGTCATCGCCGCGCTGCCGGTGATCGTCTTCTTCGCGGCGATCGTGTCGATCCTCTATCACTGGGGCATCATGCAGCGGCTGGTGCGCTGGGTCGGCGGCGCGATCGGCTGGATCACCGGGATCAGCAAGGTCGAGGCGCTGGGCAGCGCGGCCAACATCTTCGTCGGCCAGTCCGAAAGCCCGCTGGTGGTGCGCCCCTATCTCGCCGCGCTGACCCCCAGCCGGCTGTTCACGCTGATGAGCGTGGGCATGGCGGGCGTGGCGGGGACCATCCTCGCCGCCTATGCCAGCTTCATCGGCGCCGAGGCAGTGCCCTTCCTGCTCGCCGCGGCGTTCATGTCCGCGCCCGGCGGCATCCTGATGGCCAAGATCATCATGCCCGACGACGACAGCGTGCTGGCGCGCGATGCCGCGCAGATGTCCGGGGTCGACCCCCATGGCGAGATAGTGCTGCCGAAGAGCCGGATCAGCGCCGAAGGGCCTGCCGCGCTGACCGAAGGCGGCAAGGCGCATGAAGTCGAAGTCGCCGAGACCTTCGAGGAAGGGCACAAGCCCGCCAATGTCATCGAAGCCGCCGCGCAGGGCACGCAGACCGGCGTGAAGCTCGCCGTGGCGGTTGGCGCGATGGTGATGGTCTTCGTCGCGCTGGTCGCGCTCGCCAATGGGATTCTCGGCGGTATCGGCGGCTGGTTCGGCTATCCCGACGTCAGTTTCCAGCAATTGCTCGGACTGGTGTTCGCCCCGGTGATGTATCTGATCGGCATTCCCTGGGACCAGGCAGGCGCGGCGGGCGGATTGTTCGGCACCAAGATCGTGCTCAACGAATTCGTCGCCTTCATCGAACTCGGTTCGATGGATGGCAGCGTGCTGTCCGATCGCAGCCGCGCGATCGTCACTTTCGCGCTGTGCGGTTTCGCCAATTTCAGCTCGATCGCGATCCAGATGGCGGTGACCGGCGGGCTGGCACCCAACCAGCGCCCGGTGATCGCCAAGCTCGGCCTGCGTGCACTTGCGGCGGGCAGTCTCGCCAATCTGATGAGCGCGGCGCTGGCGGGACTCTTCCTCCCGTATTAAAGGCCGGTCCATTATGACCGATTCGAACACAGATATTGCGGTTGTGTCGCTGGCACAGCCGCTCGACTCGATTGCCGACGAGCTTGGCCGCAGTTTTCAGCAATACGGCTTTGCCGTCATTCGCGACCACGGGATCCCGCAGGAGCTGATCGACCGCGCTGAAGCGCTGTCGAAGCAGTTCTTCGCGCTGCCCGACGAGGTCAAGCGCGCCTATCACATTCCCGGCGGCGGCGGGGCGCGTGGCTACACCCCCTTCGGGACCGAAAAGGCCAAGGACGCCAAGGTCCACGATCTCAAGGAATTCTGGCACGTCGGGCGCGAGCTGCCCGAAGGCCATCCCCTGGCCGAATTTATGGCCGACAATGTCTGGCCGTCCGAGGTCGCAGGCTTTCGCGAGACCTTCAGCGAACTCTATGCGGCGTTCGAGGAAGCCGGCGGCCGTGTGCTCGAAGGCATCGCGCTGCACCTCGGGCTCGACCGCGAGTTCTTCGCGCCGACCATCGAGGACGGCAATTCGGTGATGCGCCTGCTGCGCTATCCTCCTCTGGAAGGCGAGGAAGCCGAAGGCGCGATCCGCGCCGCTGCGCATGGCGATATCAACACGATCACGCTGCTGCTCGGCGCCGAAGAGGCCGGGCTGGAACTGCTGACCGCGCAGGGCGACTGGAAAGCGGTTGCCCAGCCCGAAGGTGCGCTGGTGGTCAATGTCGGCGACATGCTCGACCGGCTTACCAACGGCAAGCTGCGCTCGACCACGCACCGCGTGGTGAACCCGCGCGGCGACGCCGCCTATCGCGCGCGTTATTCGATGCCGTTCTTCCTGCACTTCCGGCCGGATTACGTGATCGAGACGCTGCCGTCCTGCATCGACGCGGACAGCGGCACCGCGCCGCCCGAACCGATTTCGAGTCACGACTACCTGATGCAGCGCCTGCGCGAGATCGGCCTGGCCTGATCCGCACGCCGCTTCGGGGGGCTGTTGCACTTATGCACCGGTTCCCGGAAGAATCGGATTTGTTGCCTTTATGCAACTGACGTAAATAACTGAAATACAGCGGATTTCCCGTTTGGTGCGGCGATGCGTCTCGCACCTGCAACATATGTCTTGATCTTGTCACAAAAAGATAGCTTTGCCGCAACGTCCTCCCGCCAGGGAGTCGGCTCAGCAGCACTAGCCTACTTTTAACGAGACGAAGGAATCCGCTCGATGAAGTTCAAATATCTCCTGGCCGCGTCGGTGGTCAGCACCGCCAGCGCCATGGTCGCCGCCCCGGCCGCCGCACAGTCCACCGGTTCGGTCGATTTCGACGATTCGGTCATCATCGTTTCCGGTGCCCGTGACACGGATGTGGGCGGTGTCGATCTTCCCGATTCGCCCAAGGCGAAGGTTCAGCTCGAATCCGAACTGATCCTGCGTCAGGCTCCTGGCCAGACGATCAACGAAACGCTCAACTTGGTTCCTGGCGTTAGCTTTACGAACAACGATCCGTTCGGCTCCCTCGGCGGCAGCTTCACTATTCGCGGTTTTGCATCGGACCGCATCTCGCAGACCTTTGATGGCCTGCCGCTCAATGATTCGGGCAATTACGCACTTTACACCAACCAGATGGTTGACCCCGAAATCATCGCTTCGGCTACCGTTACGCTCGGCTCGACCGACGTCGACAGCCCGACAGCGGCAGCGGCCGGCGGCACGATCAACATTCTTTCGAAGACCCCGGACAATGATTTTGGCGTCACGACCACGACGACGTACGGCAACATCATTTCGCGCGGTAACCCGGGCGACCGCATGATGTATCGGTTCTTCGCCAAGGTCGAGACCGGTGAACTTACCGACGGCGGGCTCAAGGCTTTCGTCAGCGCTTCGCGCACCGAAAACGACTCCGGTTTCTCCAATTACGGCGGGGTCGACAAGCAACAGTACAACGCTAAGATTTTCCAGCCGCTCGGCAACGGCGACGATTTCATCTCGATCGCCGGTCACTACAATCAGAACCGCAACAACTTCAACGGCTCGCCCTTCCGCTACACCGGCGAACCGAGCCCGATCCAGGAGCCGGAAGATCGCTTTTACAACCTTTTCGACGGTACGCCGTGCACCGTCGTCGCCGGTGAAAATGGTGTGCAGGACACCTACAACAGCTGCGGTACGCCGTTCGAGCGCCGCTACAACCCGTCGAACACGGGCAACATCCGCGGTGCCTCGCGCTTCACGCTCAGCGATTCGCTTACGCTTACCGTCGATCCCAGCTTCCAGTATGTGAAGGCCAACGGCGGCGGCACCTCGGTCGGCTTCGAGGGTTCTTCAGCTGACGGATACACTGGCGGCATCTTCACCACCGATCCGCGTAATCCTGCCCGGCCTGACCGCGGCACCACGTATTATTACTTCGGTGGGACGGACCTCAACGGCGACGGGGACACGCTCGACTACGTTACCATTCTTTCGCCCAGCAACACGCAGACCAACCGTTACGGTGTGATCGCCAACCTGATCTACGAGATTAATCCGGATCACCGTGTGCGTCTCGCGTATACCCTCGATCATGCACGTCATCGTCAGACGGGTACGGCGGGTTCGCTCCTGTTCAACGCCGAGCCGGTCGATGTCTTCCCGATCAACAATCCGCTGCTCGATGCTGACGGCGTCGCGCCGCAGAAGCGCAATCGCAAATCGTTTGCTATCCTGCATCAGGCTGCTGCCCAGTACCGCGGTGAGTTCGGCGGACTTTCGGCAGAGCTCGGCCTTCGTGTTCCGTTCTTCGAGCGCGAACTCAACCAGAACTGCGTAACCACCGATCCGGACGGCAACGTAAACTGTATCAATGGTGGTGACGATATTGCCGCTTATTTGGCCGCTAATCCGAACTTCGTCGGTCCGACCTCTACCACGTACAATTACGATGCAATTCTGCCGAACCTCGGCCTGACCTACGAGTTTTCGCCGGGCGCTAGCGTTTTTGCCAGTTACGCTAAGAACCTTTCGGTTCCGGGGACTGACGAACTTTACGGTTCGCTGTTCACCGGTATCGCTCCGGATCCGGAAACGTCGCACTCGGTCGATTTCGGGGTGCGCTACCAGACCGCTACGATCCAGGCGCAGGTTGCTGGCTGGTTCAACCGCTACAACAATCGGCTGGCATCGGCATACGATCCGATTGCGGATCGCACGATTACCCGCAATCTCGGCCGCGTCGACAAATACGGGGTCGATGGCAGCATTGCTTGGAAGCCGTCCGAGCCGGTCCTGTTCTATGTCTTCGGTTCGTATTTGAAGTCGGAAATTGAAGAAGACGTTCAGCTTGGGGCCACGGCTTTCGCGCCGACCGCAGGAAAGCGCGAAGCGGGAGCGCCCAAGTTCACGATCGGCGCACGTGCGCAGTTTGAACTCGGTCCCGTCGAACTCGGTGCTCAGGTCAAGCGCACCGGTTCGCGGTTCCTTAACGACATCAACACGATTGAACTGCCGGGATACACTGTCGCCGACTTCGATCTGCGACTGTCGCTGGGTCACTTCAACGAAAGCCTCGACAAGACCTATTTCCAGATCAACGTTCTCAACGTTCTGGATGAGGTCTATATCGGGTCGGCACCGACCGGGCTGACCACCTCCGGCGAATTTGTGAACCTCGGCCCGCCGCGGGCGTTCACCGCATCGCTTGTTTGGGGCTTCTGATCCGCAGGGTCGAATGTTTGACCTAAACTGATGGAAGATCAGGGCGGTCCTCTTCGGAGGGCCGCCCTTTTTCGTGGGGTCGCTGGACCCGGTGGGGCGGCTTTGCCATGAGGGGGCGATGGCCGAACCCGCAACCCGTTATGCCCAGACCAGGAAGCGTCTGAACCCCTGGGTGATCGCGCTGATCGCGGTGATCCACCTGGGACTGTTCTACCTGCTCGCAAGGGCGCTTGCGCCCAGCGCCGTCACCGGGGTCGAGCAATCGGTGGTCTCGGCATTTACCGTCACCGTCTCGGCACCCGAGGAGCCGAGCGAGCCGCCGGAGCCGGAACCGGAAGGCGCGCAGG